>Ga0308171_1000140_pt1 | contig 218803 bp, 195 predicted proteins | sample PhyGR1_FD_202135 | JGI IMG/M metagenome (GOLD analysis project Ga0308171, IMG submission 202135) | Phyllosphere microbial communities from UC Gill Tract Community Farm, Albany, California, United States - DLSLSG.R1 | ecosystem: Host-associated > Plants > Phyllosphere > Unclassified | place...
TGAGCCAGCTGGCGCTGTGGTACATCGGCGGCATCTTCAAGCACGCCAAGGCGATCAACGCCTTCGCCAACTCCGGCACCAACAGCTACAAGCGCCTGGTGCCCGGCTTCGAAGCCCCGGTGATGCTGGCCTATTCGGCCCGCAACCGCTCCGCCTCGTGCCGCATTCCGTGGGTGTCCAACCCGAAGGCGCGCCGCATCGAAATGCGCTTCCCCGATCCGATCCAGTCCGGCTACCTGACCTTCACCGTGCTGATGATGGCCGGCCTGGACGGCATCAAGAACCAGATCGACCCGGGCGCGCCGAGTGACAAGGATCTGTACGACCTGCCGCCGGAAGAAGAGAAGCTGATCCCGCAGGTCTGCTCCTCGCTGGACCAGGCCCTGGAAGCGCTGGACAAGGACCGCGAGTTCCTCAAGGCCGGTGGCGTGATGAGCGACGACTTCATCGACGGCTACATCGCACTGAAGATGCAGGAAGTCACCAAGTTCCGCGCTGCGACCCATCCGCTCGAGTACCAGATGTACTACGCGAACTGAGCAACAGGTGACGATGACGAAGGATATCCCTCCCACCCTTCGTCATCGTCGCCGCCTTTCCGGCTGGGGAGCCGGCAAGGTACGTCGTACAGCGGACCGTTGGTCCGCTACGAAAGGGTAGAGCGGACCGTTGGTCCGCTATGAAAGGGTAGAGCGGACCGTTGGTCCGCTTCACCACCAGGGGCAAGAGAGACCGGACGCGTGTCATGGGCCCTTCCTCCCTCCCGCGTCACCGCTGGCGTCGCCCTTCGGGCGTCGGCAACGGCGTGGCCCATGCAACGTTCGGCGCAACGACCGGCGGCCATGTGCAAGTGGCCGCCGGTTGACCTGACATCGGTCCCACGTGGGCCGGTTCCATCCACCATCGGGATATGCGCATGAAATTGATCTCCGCCATCATCCGGCCGTTCAAGCTCGACGAGGTCCGCGAGGCCCTCTCCGACGCTGGCGTGTCGGGCATCACCGTGACCGAAGTCAAAGGCTTCGGGCGCCAGAAGGGCCACACCGAGTTGTATCGCGGCGCGGAGTACGTCGTGGATTTCCTGCCGAAGATCAAGATCGAGACCGTCGTGACCGACGATCGCCTGGAGGCCGTCGTCGAGGCCATCCAGACCGCGGCCGGCACCGGCAAGATCGGCGACGGCAAGATCTTTGTCACCGCGGTCGAACAGGTCGTCCGCATCCGCACCGGCGAAATCGGCGCTGACGCGCTCTAACCCCACTCGGAGCCCACAATGAAGACCTCTTTGTTCACCGGGTGGCAAGCCCGGTTCCATGCCGTGTGCCTGATGATGTTGCTCAGCGCATTGGCCGTTGGTGCCTTCTCCAGCAGCGCGCACGCCCAGGCGCAGGTCACCCCGGCACCGTCGGAGACGGTCGCGGTCGAGCCGTTGCCGACTGCGCCGGAGGCCACGGCTGCCCCGGTCGCCGAAGCCGCCGCTGCAGCCACCTTCGACCACGGCGATGTCGCCTGGATGCTGACCTCCACCTTGCTGGTGCTGCTGATGGTGGTGCCGGGCCTGGCCCTGTTCTACGGCGGCCTGGTCCGCTCCAAGAACGTGCTGTCCATCCTCAGCCAGATCCTGGTGGTGTTCTCGCTGGTGCTGATGCTGTGGGTGGCCTATGGCTACAGCGCGGTGTTCAGTGAAGGCAACGCCTTCTTCGGCTCGTTCACGCAGTTCGCCTTCCTCAAGGGCTTCGGCCCGGACACCGTCGGCAACACGCCGATCGCCGGCCTGCCGGACTACCTGTTCGTCGCCTTCCAGTCGACCTTCGCCGGCATCACCACCGCCCTGATCGTCGGTGCGTTCGCCGAGCGCATCAAGTTCAAGGCCGTGCTGCTGTTCTCGGCCCTGTGGTTCACCCTGAGCTACATCCCGATGGCGCACATCGTGTGGGGCGGCGGCTATCTCGGTGAGATGGGCGCGATCGATTTCGCCGGTGGCACCGTGGTCCACATCAATGCCGGCGTGGCGGGCCTGGTGGGCGCGTACTTCGTCGGCAAGCGCATCGGCTACGGCCAGACGGCACTGAAGCCGCACAACGTGCCGTTCACCTACATCGGCGCGATGCTGCTGTGGGTGGGCTGGTTCGGCTTCAACGCCGGCTCGGCCGCCGCGGCCGATACCGTCGCCTCGCTGGCCTTCATCAATACCATCCTCGCCACGGCTGCGGCCGTACTGGGCTGGACCCTGGTCGAAGCGGTCAGCAAGGGCAAGCCGTCCGCGCTGGGCGCCGCCTCCGGCGCCGTGGCCGGCCTGGTCGGCATCACCCCGGCCTGCGGCACCGTGGGTCCGCTGGGCGCGATCGTGATCGGCCTGGTCGCCGGCGTGGTCTGCGTCTGGGGCGTCACCGGTCTCAAGCGCCTGCTCAAGGTCGATGACACCGCCGACGTGTTCGGCGTGCACGGCATCGGCGGCATCGTCGGTGCACTGCTCACCGGTGTGTTCAGCGCGCAATCGCTGGGCGGCACCAAGGCCGATCTGGACATCGGCCACCAGGTCTGGGTGCAGCTGGTCAGCGTCGGCTTCACCATCGTCTGGTGTGCCGTGGCCACCGTGCTGATCCTGCTGGTGGTACGCATGGTGTTCGGCCTGCGCGTCACCGAAGAAGCAGAGCGCACCGGCCTGGACGTCACCTCGCACGGCGAGTCGGCCTACGAGGCCTGAGCTGCGCGATACCGCATTAGAAACGAGAGAGAGATGCTTTACCTTCGCCGGCGGCCTTCGGGTCGCCGGCTTTTTTGTGGGCGCCTGCCGGGCATTACCGCGCTTTGGCAGCTGATCGTGCAATCACGCACAATGCAGGCATGCACGTGACCCGTACTTCCCTCGCACTGCTCGCCCTTCTGCTGCTCGCCGCCTGCGCCAGTACCACCGTCCGCAGCCCGCTCGCCACCTGGGTGCCGTCGCCGAACCACAACGCGCGCGCGCCGGTCGTGATCGTCCTGCACCACACCGATCAGCACTCCGTGCAGCAGAGCCTGGATACGCTGCGTAGTGCCAACAGCGGCGGCAAGGTCAGCTCGCACTACCTGGTCGGCGCCGATGGCCACATTTACCAGCTGGTGGGCGATGACCGCCGCGCCTGGCATGCTGGTCCCGGGCGCTGGGGCACCATCACCGATCTCAACTCGGCCTCGATCGGCATCGAGATCGACAACGACGGCGACACACCGTTCGCACCGGCACAGATCGCGGCCTTGATCCGCTTGCTGGATGACCTGTGCACGCGCCTGCGCATCCCGCGCAGCCAGATCATCGCGCATGCCGATCTGGCCCCGTCGCGCAAGCAGGATCCCAGCCGCTTCTTCCCGTGGCAGCAACTGGCCGAAGCCGGTTTCGGCGTGTGGCCGCGCGCAGCCGATGGCCCGGCACCGGTCGGCTTCGATCCCTGGATGGCCCTGCAGACGTTCGGTTACCCGATGGACGACCGCGCTGCTGCCGTCGGCGCCTTCCATCGCCGCTTCCGCGGCCGCGATGATCTCCCCGCGGATCTCGATGCCGAAGACGCCCGCATCCTGCACTCGCTGCTGCTGCAACAGGAACGCCGCCCATGAAGTTCACGCCCGTCCTGTCCACACTCAAGCACGCCGCGCTGATGGGCGTCGGGTTGGCGCTGTTGAGCGCGTGCGCGGTCGCGCCGCAGCGCCCGGCATCACCAGCGCCAGCGCCAACCAGCACCTATGCGAAAGCAAACTGGAGCGCATTGCCCGCCGTCGCGGACGCCGATCTGCAAGCCGGCTTCGCGGCCTGGCGCAGTGCCTGCCCGCGCCTGAAGACGGAGGCCAACTGGGCACCTACCTGCGCAGCGGCGGCCAAGGTTGCCACCACGCCGGCCGCCATCCGCCAGTTCCTGCAGGCGAATCTCGACGTCTATGCGCTGCGCGCCGCCAACAGCCGGGCTGACGGCCTGATCACCGGCTACTACGAGCCCATCTACGCCGGCAGCCTCACGCGTACCGCCAAGGCATCGGTGCCGGTGTACGGTGTGCCGGGCGACATGGTCAGCGTCCAGCTCGACAGCCTCTACCCCGAACTCAAGGGCAAGCGCCTGCGCGGCCGCGTGGAAGGGCGCGTGCTCAAACCGTATGACGATGCCGCGCGGATCGCCGCGAACGGCGTCAAAGCACCGGTGCTGGCTTGGCTGACCCACCCGATGGACCTGCAGTTCCTGCAGATCCAGGGCTCCGGTCGCGTCCAGCTGGCCGACGGCCGTCAGCTGCGTATCGCCTACGCCGACCAGAACGGCCATCCCTACCGCCCGATCGGCCGCTGGCTGGTGGAGCAGGGCGAGCTGAAGCAGGCCGACGTGAGCATGGCCGCCATCCGCGCCTGGGCCGATGCCCATCCCGCGCGCGTGCCCGAGCTGCTGGCCAGCAACCCCAGCTATGTGTTCTTCACCCGTGGCCCGGACAGCGATGACGGCCCGCGCGGCTCGTTGAACGTGCCGCTGACCGCCGGCTACAGCGTCGCGGTGGACCGCAACGTCGTGCCGCTGGGCAGCCTGCTGTGGCTGTCCACCACGCGCCCGGACGGCACCGCCCTGGTGCGCCCGGTCGCCGCGCAGGATACCGGTGGTGCCATCACCGGCGAAGTGCGCGCGGACCTGTTCTGGGGCACCGGCGATGCGGCGGGTGAGCTGGCCGGGCACATGAAGCAGAAGGGCACGATCTGGATGCTGTGGCCGAAGGGTGTGGCGTTGCCGAAGGCGCCGGACCCCGCCAACTGACGGCGGGTACGCTCTTCCCGAGCGTTTGTCAGCTGTCGGCTGCGCGCAGCGCAAGATCAACACGCCTGCCGTTTTGCACTACATTGGTGCAATGACCACCACGCTCCCGCCTCCCGCCCTCGACGCCCTCGGCACTCCGGTCGCCTGGGCCGACGCCAGCGGCCGTGTGGTGGGCTGCAATCCCGCCTTCGCCCGCTGGCTGGGCGTGAGCGTGCGGCGCCTGCTGGGCCAGCCGCTGGCCTCGCTGGAGGCACAGGGCGACGCCCTGGCCCACTTCCTGGCCCGCGATGAGCGCGACACCCTGCGCCTGCACCGGCTGGCCCTGGCGCTGCCGGGCGATGCGCCGCGCTTTGCCGAGGGGTGGCTGAGCCGCTGGGACGAGGGCGGCTGGCTGCTGGAGGCGCATCCGGTCGATGAGTTCCCGGGGTTGGACCCCACCCAGGCGCTGCCCAGCGCACTCAGTGCCGCGCTCAAGGGCCTGGCGCACGAGCTGCGCAATCCGCTGGCCGGCTTGAAGGGCGCGGCCCAGCTGCTGGCGCGGCGCAACGCGCAGCGCGATCCGGACGAGCGTGAACTGATCGAGCTGATCGGCTCGGAGATCGAGCGCCTGAACGGCCTGCTCGAGCAACTGCTGTCGCCCGCGCCGGCCGCGCCGCACGCACCGCTCAATATCCATGCCTCGCTGGAGCGCGTGCTGCGGCTGGCCGAAAGCGAAGGTGGCTGGGCGGTCCGGATCCAGCGCGATTACGATCCCAGCATTCCCGAGTTCGATGGCGATGCCGACCGCCTCACCCAGGCCGTGTGGAACCTGGTCCGCAATGCGATCCAGGCCGGTGCGGGCACCGTCACCCTGCGCACGCGCGTGGAGCACGGCGTGCGGATCACCGATCAGCTGCACCCGCTGGCACTGCGGCTGGAAATCGCCGATGACGGCCGTGGCGTGCCCGAAGACCTGGCCGAGCACCTGTTCCTGCCGCTGGTCAGTGGTCGTGCCGAGGGCACCGGGCTGGGCCTGGCGCTGGCGCAGCAGGTCGCGCGCGAGCATCGCGGCACCCTGACCTACCGCTCGCGCCCGGGCCATACCGTTTTCACCGTGCTGCTGCCGATCGGGCAGGGCACCCCCGCCGAGGACACTGCCGCCCATGGCTGACCAGGTCGACACCACCGCCCAGCGCGTCTGGGTGGTCGACGATGACCGCGCGGTGCGCTTCGTGCTGTGCACCGCGCTGCGCGAGGCTGGCTACCGTGTCGAAGGGTTCGACGGTGCGGCTGCCGCGCTGGCGATGCTCGCCGAGCAGGCGCCGCCGGATCTGCTGTTCACCGATGTCCGCATGCCCGGCGATGATGGGCTGGTGTTGCTCGACAAGCTCAAGGCAGCGCATCCGCAGCTGCCGGTGATCGTGATGTCGGCCTATACCGATGTGGCGAGCACCGCAGGTGCCTTCCGCGGCGGTGCACAGGAGTTCCTGTCCAAGCCATTCGATCTGGACGATGCGGTCGCCCTGGCGCAGCGCGTCCTGCCGGCCCCGGATGTCACCTTGGCCGAGCCGAGCGAGACCGCCAGCACGATACCGCCCGATCAGCGTCCGCAGCTGGTCGGCGATACGCCGGCGATGCGCGCGCTGTTCCGCGCGATCGGGCGCCTCGCGCAGGCGCCGTTGTCGGTCTTGATCAACGGCGAAACCGGCACCGGCAAGGAGCTGGTCGCGCATGCGCTGCACCACGAGTCGCCGCGCGTGCAGGGGCCGTTCGTCGCCCTCAATACCGCGGCGATTCCGTCCGAGTTGCTGGAGAGCGAGCTGTTCGGCCACGAGGCGGGTGCGTTCACCGGTGCGCAGCGTCGCCACATCGGCCGCTTCGAGCAGGCCAATGGCGGCACCTTGTTCCTGGATGAAATCGGCGACATGCCGTTGCCGCTGCAGACGCGCCTGCTGCGCGTGCTGGCCGAGGGCGAGTTCTTCCGCGTCGGCGGGCGCGAGTTGATCCGGGTCGATGTGCGTGTGATCGCCGCGACCCATCAGGATCTGGAAATGCTGGTCGCGCAGGGGCGCTTCCGCGCCGATCTGCTGCACCGGCTGGATGTGGTGCGGTTGCGATTGCCACCGCTGCGTGAGCGTCGCGACGATGTCGCGCAGCTGGCCGAGACCTTCCTGGCCGCGGCCGCGCGCAAACTGGATACGCCACCCAAGCGGCTGACCGCGGCGGCCCTGCAGGCCCTGCGCGAACACGATTGGCCCGGCAACGTGCGTGAGCTGGAGAACGTGTGCTGGCGCATGGCGGCGCTTGCCGCGGCCGACAGCATCGGCGTGGCCGATGTGGACAGCGCACTGCACCGCGGTGCCGGCGCACCGCGCTCGCGCAGTGCCGGCGATCCGGGGCAGTGGGAAACGTTGCTTTCGGCATGGGCGCGCCAGCGTCTGGCCGAAGGGGCTGAAGGTCTGCACGCGCAGGTGCGCGACCGGGTCGACCAGGCGCTGCTCGAAGCGGCCCTGCAGATCACCCATGGCCGCCGTGCCGAGGCCGCCGCGCGGCTGGGCATGGGCCGCAACACCCTCACCCGCAAGCTCGGCGCCGGCCGCCGTCGCGGCGGATGAACCGCATGTCCACACCGCGTGTGCGCGATGTCCGGGCCGCTTTCATGGCCCGTGGACGAGCACACGGTTAGTTTGCAACCAAGGAGTCTTCCCATGCGCAGTTCCCATGTCGTCCTCGCTGCGGCGATCACGGTCGGTCTGGCCGCCTGCGGCAGCACACCGCCGCCGCGCCCCGTCGCCCCCGTCGTACCGGTGGTCAGCACCGCGCAGATGGCCGAGGCCAACCTGTCGCCGGCCTCGGCCAGTCTGGTCAGTGGTCGCCTGGCGCTGGTGCCGGATGCCCGTGGCGTGCACATCACCGGGGTCATCGGTGGCCTGCAGCCGCTGCAGGTGGCCGGGTTCCACGTGCATGAGCGCGGCGACTGCAGTGCGGTCGACGCGAGCAGCGCTGGCGCGCATTTCAATCCCGCCGGTCAGCCGCACGGCCGCAACAGTGCCGGTGCGCATCACGCCGGTGACATGGACAACCTGCGCGCCGATGCGCAGGGTCGCGTCAATGTCGACATCCGCCTGCCAGCGGTTACGCTTGGCGGCGGCGCAGCCACCGATATCGCCGGGCGTGCACTGATCGTGCACGCCAACGCCGACGATTACCGCAGCCAGCCGGCCGGCAACGCCGGCGCCCGCATTGCCTGCGGCGTCATCCGGGTCGTGCGCTGATCGCGCCCTCCCACGACGTCGTTTCTACCAACGCTACCCGCAAGGAGATCCACATGCGCCTGATCCACACCACGCTGTTCGCTGCCATCGCCGCGCTCGGCCTGACCGCCTGCAACAAGCCGGCCGACACCACCCCGGAAGCCACCCCGGCCGCCGAAGCCACTGCCGCCCAGCCGACCGCTGAAGCGACCCCCGAGGCACCGCCGGCGATGACCAGCGAAGCCCATGCCAACCACACCGCCAGTGCCGATCTCGCGGCCACCCAGGGCAATGACGTCAAAGGCACCGTGACCTTCAGCGTCGTTGACGGCAAGGTGCACGTGAAAGGCCAGGTCAGCGGCCTGAAGCCGAACAGCGAGCACGGCTTCCACATCCATGAGAAGGGCGACTGCAGCGCGCCGGACGGCGCCAGCGCCGGCGGCCACTTCAACCCGGGCCAGGAAGACCATGGCAGCGTGGCCAGCGAACCGCATCACGGCGGCGACATGCCCAACATCAAGGCCGACGCCCAGGGCAACGCCGTGGTCGACGCCCCGGTGTCGACCAACGTCAACATCGGCAAGGGGGATGGCTTTGACATCATCGGCCGCGGCCTGATCGTCCATGCCGACGCGGATGACTACAAGACCCAGCCGACCGGCAATGCCGGTGCACGCCTGGCCTGCGCGGTGATCAAAGCGGCCCCGTAATCCGGGCCGTGTTTGACGAAAAACGCCGGCGAAAGCCGGCGTTTTTTTTGAACGTTGGTAGAGCCACGCCATGCGTGGCTGCAATGAGCGATATCGATTTTCCCGAGGGAGCCGGCCAGCGGCCGGCACTACCGTCAACGCGCCAGCAGTTCGCGCGCGTCCTGTCCGGCCTCGCAATGCACGAACAGCACCGGCAGGCCATGCGCTTCGAGCACGGCGGCCATCTGCCGCTGGCGGATCAGGTACTGGTCGTAGATGCCCTGCAGGCGATCGCAGTCGCCGGTGCCGTGGTTGTAGTACGCACACCAGCCGGCGGGATCGAACAGCGCCATACGCACTTCGCCATCAGCGTATCGAAGCAGCGGCTCCGGCGCGGCATCCAGCCACTCTTCCACGTGCGGTGCCATCAGCGCGGTTTCGATCAGCGGCCACAGAATCGCCAGGCCCTGGTTGTCGTACTGCATCGACATCATCGCGGCGAGATCATTCACCGTGAAATAGCGGGCATGCTCGATCTGCGCGCCGAAGGCGTTCTGCGCCTGCAGCGCGGTATCGGCCTGCGCCATGCCCTGGGCCAGCAGCACCTCTTCCAGTGCTTCGGCCACGGCCTGGGTCTGGACGACTTCGGTGCCGGTCAGCAGGAACGGGACGACCCGCAGGCCGCCACCGGTCAGGCTGGCATCGGCCTGGAACGGCAACGGCACATCGCCGTCGGCGCCGGCACCAAAGGCCAGCACGCGCGGGCCCTGGTTGCGGCCCGGGGCGCGCATCTGCAGTTCTTCCAGGCGCCGGTGCACCGGCCAGCCCGGGCGCAGGATTTCCGCCGGATCGAAATGGGCGCCGGCGAACACGAAGTCCAGCCCGCTGACGCCGGGCACCAGCTTGGCCAGATCGCGGCCGACGCGCTCGGCCAGTTCACCAGCCTGTTCGGAGGACAGCGCGGCATGGCGCGGGGCGTCGCCGCCGGCCAGTTCCAATGCCAGTACGCCAATGGCATTCATGCCGTGGTCGGGTTTGCTCATGGTTTCACGGTTGGCCCATCACAGGGCGGCAGCTACACTTGGCCCCATTATGCCTGCTCCTTCGTGCAGGCCATGTTGCAGACACCCCTCCCATGCCAGGTATCTCCATGCCCAACGCCCGTCCCGTCGCCATCCTCGGCGGCGTCCGCATTCCGTTCTGTCGCCAGAACACGGCTTATTCGGACGTCGGCAACCTCGGTATGTCGGTGCGCACCCTCGGTGCGCTGGTCGAACGCTTCGGCCTGCACGGCCAGCAGTTGGGCGAAGTGGCGATGGGCGCGGTGATCAAGCACTCCAGCGACTGGAACCTCGGCCGCGAAGCCACGCTGTCCTCGGGCCTGTCTCCGCTGACCCCCGGTATCACCATGCAGCGCGCCTGCGGCACCTCGCTGGATACGATCATCGCGGTGGCCAACAAGATCGCGCTGGGCCAGATCGATTCGGGCATCGGGGGCGGTTCGGACACCACCTCCGATGTGCCGATCGTCTATGGCAAGAAGCTGCGCGCGCGCCTGCTGGCGGCCAACCGCGCCAAGAGCACCGGCGACAAGCTCAAGGCACTGACCCGCGGCTTCAAGCTGAGCGAGCTCAAGCCGGAGTTCCCGGGCGTGGCCGAGCCGCGTACCGGCAAGAGCATGGGCGACCACTGCGAAGACATGGCCAAGGAGTGGAACATCTCCCGCGACTCGCAGGACGAGTGGGCAGTGTCCTCGCACAAGAAGCTGGCCGCCGCCTATGAGCGCGGGTTCTTCACCGATCTGATCGCGCCGTTCCGCGGCGTGGAGCGCGACAACATCCTGCGCGCCGATACCTCGCTGGAAAAGCTGGCCACGCTGAAGCCGGCGTTCGACAAGGTCTCCGGCCGCGGCACGCTGACCGCCGCCAACTCCACCCCGCTCACCGACGGCGCCTCGGCGGTGCTGCTGGCCAGCGAGGAATGGGCGCGCGCGCACGGCCACGAACCGCTGGCCTACCTGCGTGATTCGCAGGTGGCGGCCGTTGATTTCGTGCACGGCGAAGGCCTGTTGATGGCGCCGACCATCGCCGTGCCGGAGATGCTCAAGCGCAACGGCCTGACCCTGCAGGATTTCGACCTCTACGAAATCCACGAAGCGTTCGCCGCCCAGGTGCTGTGCACGCTGCGCGCGTGGGAAAGCGAAGACTACTGCCGCAACCGCCTCGGCCTGGATGCGCCGCTGGGCAAGATCGACCCGGCCAAGATCAATCCGCTGGGCTCCTCGCTGGCCACCGGCCACCCGTTCGCCGCCACCGGCGCCCGCGTGATCGCCACGGCGGCCAAGCAGCTGGCCGAACGCGGCGGTGGTCGCGCGCTGGTCTCGATCTGCACCGCCGGTGGCATGGGCGTGGTGGCGATCGTCGAGCGCTGATCGCCGGCTGCATTGAACGAAGAAGGCCGCCCCGGGGCGGCCTTCTTTTTTTGTATCTGGCGGAGATGTGCACCATTGGGCTCTGGTAGTGCCGGCCGCTGGCCGGCTCCTCCACACCGTCTCAGAGGCCCCGCATTGCCGGCCAGCGGCCGGCACTACCGGGTGCCGCGTCGCCCTTTACGGCAGGCGCGGATTGCCGAACTCGTCGCGTTCCACGTGCAGGCGATCTTCTTCGACGTGCACGCGCCCCTGTTCCACGTGCAGGCGATCCTGCACCGGGGCCGGTTCGCCCATCAGTGATTGCTCTTCGATGGTGGCGCGCTCGGGCACGATCGGATCCAGCGGAGGGGTGGCCGATGCACGGGCCAGCGCCACGCTGTCGTCGCCGCGCTGCTGGCGCAGGGCATTGGCGAAGCACTGCGAGGCCAGTGCGGTCTCGCCGCGATCCAGGAACACCTCGCCCAACGCTTCCCACGCGGCCGGGCCGGCGCCGGCGGCGATCCCGCGGTGCAGGTAATCCTCGGCCAGCGTGTGCTGGCGCTGACGGGCGGCAATGCGGCCCAGCGCCAGCAGCAGAGCGGGGCTGGAGGGCTGCGTGGTCAACCAGCGTTGCAGATTGGCTTGGCGCGTGGCCAGCTTTTCCACCGGCATCTGGCCGTAAAGCGTCACCACCGATTCGTCCCAGCGCGTGTCCAGTGCCTGTTCGAGGTTGAGCAGGGCCGGTTCGTCCCAGTCCAGTGCCACTGCGCGCAGCGCATAGGCGGAGACGACATCGGGATCGCTGCGCAGGGCCTTTGGCGTGGCTTCCCACTGTGCGGCCAGCGCGTTGACGTCACCGGCTTCCAGCAGCGACTGTGCGGCCAGGCGGATTTCCAGCTCGGCCACGGCTGCATCCGGCAGGACCTTCTGCTTGCGCAGTGCGCCCAGCTGGCCATAGGCCTCATGCGCGCGATCGGCACGTGCCAGCGCTTCGGTGCGCAGCCACAGGCCACGCGGCGGCAGCGGCTGGATCGCGGCAACGTCCAGCACGTTGATCGCATCGACCGGGCGTTCCTGCACCAGCAGGCGCTCGGCCAGCAGCAGGGCATGGCTGGTGGCATCTTCGGTGGCCAGGCGCTGCAGGTACTGATTGACCGCAGCATCGTCATCGCGCGCCTGCGCACTGCGCACCGCGGTCACCATGGCGACAGCGCTCACTTCCTTGTCTTCAGCCGCACTGGTCAGCAGTTTTTCCGCACGCTGCCAGTGGCCGTGTTCGTGCGCCTGCAGGCCTTCGGTCAGGCGCGCGCGGCCCTGCTTGCGGCGGTAGCGGCCCCAGGCGCGGAACGGCGAGGCCAGCAGACTCCACAGCAGCCACAGCACCAGCAGCCCGACCAGCACCATCAGGGCGACCTGGGGCACGGTGGAGCGGTAGTCGGTGCCGCCGTAGCGGTAGATCACTTCGCCGAACTGGCGCAGCTGTTCGGTGCCGAGCCACTGTGAGGCGATCACGCCCAAGGCCACGGCCAGGAGCAGGACCACCAGAGATTGAAAGGGCTTCATCGATTATCTCCCGTTACGCATCGAGCGCAGTTGCTGCAGGGTGCTGCCCAGTTCGGGCAGCGATGGACGCAGCTCGCAGGCGCGTAGTTGCTGCAGTTCAGCACGTTGCTCGCGCAGAGCAGGTGAATCCGGCCACAGCCGCGGCAGCCACAGGGCAACGCGGTCCAGCGCCTGGAGATACCCCGGCTGATCGCCGCGCTCCACCGCTGCCCGCGCCAAGGTCAGTTCCAGCTGCAGCGAATCCCACGCGGCCACGCGGTCGGCTTCGGTCAGCGGGCCCTGCAGGCGGGTGGGGGTGATGGTCACGAACGGCGCCAGCACCTGGTGCCACCAGGGCGTGGCGCCAGCGGTATCGGCGGGGGCGTCGATCTGTTCGGGCAGGGTGGTCAGGGCCTGGGCGAACCGGCCCAACCCTGCCTGGGTCTGCGCGCGCACCCCGGGGCCGAGCGCGTCCACCGCATTGCGCTCCTGCATCAATGCCTGCCGCAGGTTCAGATACTCGTTGCCCTGCACATCGTCCAGCGCGGCGGCCGCCAACGCGTACAGGCGCTTGGCGCCTTCTGCGTCATCGGCATAGGCCAGCCGCTGGCCGGCCTGACTCAACAACAGTTCGGCTTCTTCCAGCTGCAGTGCCTGCGCGCCGTGGCGGGTGCTGTCGGCCAGCTTGGCCAGGTTCTCTTCAAGCAGCGCATTGCGCTGGCTCAGGCCGAGCATTTCATCGCGCAGCACGCGGTTGGTGGCGGCGGCGTCCTGCACGCGCTGGGAGGTTGAACGCTGGTCGCGGCGCAGTGCTTCCACGCTGTCCAGCAGGCCCTGCACCTGCAGCTGGTCGTTCTCTTCCCGCAGTCGTTCCTGCGCCTGTCGCGATTGCCACTGCGTCCAGCCCCAGGCGCCGCCGGCGGCCAACACGACAAGCGCCGTGATCGGCACGATCCAGCGCAGGGGGCGGCTCGGAGAGGGGGGCGAAACAGGGTCATTCATACGGGCATCCTTGTCGCGCGCGCCGGGCAATCCGCTTGGCTGGCGAGCGACGTGGCACACAGCATCGCCCGCCGCCCAAGGCCCCTGCAAGACCGCCCCGGCTCCCTGTTCAGGAAGATGCGGGCGGGGTGAGCGCGGCGTGTGCAGCCGCAACCAGCTGTGCCGGCATCGGCCCGGCGGCGACCCGCACCTGCCCGAAGCCTGCGGCGCGCGCCTGTGCGGCCAGCCGCTCGCTGGCGGCCACCACGGTGGCCGCGCGCAGCGGTGCCTGCAGATCGTCGGGCAACTGCGCCAGCAACAGCGCCAGGGCCTCGCCGCTGCTCAGCGCCAGCACCCAGGGCATGGCCGCACGGCGCAGGCGCTGCAGGGCGCGCGGGGCCAGCGGCAGCGGCTGGCGCGCATAGACGTTGGCGCGCAGCAGTTGGGCACCACGTTGCTCAAGGGTCTGCGCGATCACCCCGCGGCCGCCGGGGGCGGTGACCAGGCCCGCGCGCAGGCCGTGCAGGTCAGCCAATGCCGGCAACGCAAGCAGGCCCTCGCTGTCCATCCGTGCCGGTGCGGCGATGTCCTGCGCGCCCTGGCGGTGCAGCGCCGCCGCCGTGCCGGCGCCCACGGCAAGCCACTGCCCCGGGTGGGGTGCGGCCAGATCCACCAGGCGCGCGGCGGCCTGCACCGCGGCGGGACTGCTGAAGACCACCCGCTCGGCCGCCAGCGCGGCGGTGAGGTCGACGTGGGTGGCAGTATCGCGCTGGGCCTGCAGCGCCCACGGCGACAGCGCGATGAGGTGGGCACCCGCCGCCTTCGCCGCACGCCGCAGCGGCGCATGCTGGCCGCGCGGGCGCAGCGAGATCAGGGTCCAGGGCGCGACTTTCGTTTCGGTGTTCATTGCGGGCATTATGCGAGCCCTTCGATGTGACGTGATCAGCCAGATGTCCGCAACCGATTCCCTGCCGGCGCAGTTGTCCGCGCTGCAGCATGTCCTGGATGCCATGCCGCCGGTGGCGGCCATGCAGATCCGGGTCCACGACTACCGCGATGGCGTCCTGCACATCCACGCTCCGCTGGCGGCCAACGTCAACGACAAGGGCAATGCCTTCGGTGGCAGCCTGGCCTCGGCCCTGACCCTGTCCGGGTGGGCGCTGGTGACCCTGCGCCTGCGCCTGGCCGGGTTCGATGCGGATGTCTACGTCGCCGACAGCCATATCCGCTACCTTGCCCCGGTCTATGGCGATCTGCACGCACAGGCCCAGGCCGATGCGGAAACCGACTGGGACAGCTTCCTGGCCACCTTCGCCCAGCGTGGCAAGGCCCGCATCAGCCTCACCGCCCGCCAGCCGGGCGAGGGCGACAAGGCCGCGGCGGAACTGAGCGGCCGTTTCGTGGCCTTCGCCAGGCGGTAGGATGGGCGCCTTGCCTATTGGGGAATTCGCATGCGCCGTACGCTTCAGATCCTGCTGATCGCCTTGTTCGCGCTGACCAGCGTGAGCGCACTGGCTGCCGAGCAGAAGACCACCAGGAAGCAGCGCAAGGAACTGGAGGAGACCCAGGTCAAGTACGACGCCACGATGCGCTGGGGCACCGTGGAGGACGCGCTGCCGTACCTGGATCCCGACTATGCCCGTGCCCACCCGATGACCGACCTGGAACTGCGCCGCTTCGAGCAGGTGAAGATCTCCAGCTATCGCGCCGGCGACAACGTGCCGCTGCCCGATGGCCGGGTCGGGCGCAACGCCGAGGTGCGGGTGATCAACAACAACACCCAGTCCGAGCGGACGGTACGGGTCCGGGAGATCTGGCGCTGGGACGCCGAGGGCAAGCGCTGGCTCCAGGCCAACGGCCTGCCGGACCTCTGGCAGGAACGCTGACCCCCGCCCGCACGGGGCTGGACGCCGATTCGCCCGCATGTGCGACAATCGGCGCCCGCTTATCGACCCGTGATCTTAGTGAATTACGAAGAGTTGCTGGCCTTTGCCGGCCGAAACCCGATGTTGTCGATGGCCCTGGTCGGCCTGACCGTGGCCATCATCGTGACCGAAGTCCGCCGCCTGTTCCGCGGCTTCAAGTCGCTCAAGCCGGCGGAACTGACCCAGCTGATGAATGCCGGTGGCGCCATCGTGGTCGATCTGTCTTCGAGCAGCGATTTCGAGAAGGGCCATATCGCGGGCAGCCGCAACGTGCAGCCGGCGCAGTTCGGTCCGGAGCACAAGCTGGTCGCCAAGGCCCAGCAGAGCCCGGTGGTGCTGGTGTGTCGCAGTGGCAATGCCTCCGAGACGGCCGCCAAGGCGCTCAAGAAGGCCGGTTTCACCCAGGTCAACGTGCTCGACGGTGGCATCCCGGCGTGGCAGCAGGCCGAGTTGCCGCTGGTCAAGGGCCGCAACTGATCCCCATCGGATTGCAGCGCACGCCTTGTACGCGGCGCACAGCGCCCCCATCGCAGGGCATGTAACAATCCGTTTTTACAGCATTCATTTTTGGAGCAACAGGAAATGTCCGAAGAGAACACCAACGGCGCTGTCGCGCCGGTCGACGCCGCAACCGGTCCCTCGTTCACCGTCGAGAAGATCTACGTCAAGGACGTTTCGTTCGAATCGCCGAACGCTCCGGCCGTCTTCAATGACGCCGTGCAGCCGGAACTGCAGCTCAACCTGAACCAGCGCGTGCAGCGCCTGGGCGAGAGCGCCTTCGAAGTCGTGCTGGCCGTGACCCTGACCTGCAAGGCCGGCGAGAAGACCGCCTACGTGGCCGAAGTGCAGCAGGCCGGCGTGTTCGGCCTGGTCGGCCTGGACCCGCAGTCGATCGACGTGCTGCTCGGCACCCAGTGCCCGAACATCCTGTTCCCGTACGTGCGTTCGCTGGTGAGCGAGCTGATCCAGGCCGGCGGCTTCCCGCCGTTCTTCCTGCAGCCGATCAACTTCGAAGGCCTGTACGCCGAAACCCTGCGCCAGCGCCAGGAACAGGGCGAAACCTCGCTCGCCGATTCCGAGCCGGCCGGCAACGCCTGATCGGCGCTGCAGTACGGATGAGCAACCACGCAGACAAAATCGCGGTTCTCGGCGCCGGCTCCTGGGGCACCGCCCTGGCGAGCCTGCTCGCGCGGCACGGTCATCCGACCGTGCTGTGGGGGCGCGATGCGGTGATGGTCGAGGCCATCGACCAGCGCCACGAGAACACCCGTTATCTGCCGGGCATTCCGCTGCCCGAGTCGCTGCGCGCGACCACCGATCTGGCCGCTGCCGTCAAGGACGCTGCCTGGATCCTGGTGGTGGTGCCCTCGCACGCCTTCGGTGAAACCGTGCGTGCGCTGGCACCGTTGCGGCCGGCCGATGCCGGCGTGGCCTGGGCGACGAAGGGCTTCGAGCCCGGCTCCGGTCGGTTCCTGCACGAAGTGGCACGTGAGGTCCTCGGGCCGGACGTGCCGCTGGCGGTGGTGACCGGTCCGTCGTTCGCCAAGGAGGTCACCCAGGGTCTGCCGACCGCGATCACCGTGCACGGTGACGCGCCGGACTTCGCCCAGCAGGTGGCCGATGCCATGCACGGTCCGGCGTTCCGCGCCTACACCGGCGATGACATGGTCGGTGCCGAGCTCGGCGGTGCGATGAAGAACGTGCTGGCCGTGGCCACCGGCGTCGCCGATGGCATGCAGCTGGGCCTCAACGCCCGTGCCGGCCTGATCACCCGTGGCCTCAACGAAATGCTGCGGCTGGCCGCGGCGATCGGTGCCAAGCCGGAGACCCTGATGGGGTTGGCCGGGCTGGGCGATCTGGTGCTGACCTGCACCGGCGATCTGTCACGCAACCGTCGCCTGGGCCTGGCCTTGGGCCGTGGCCAGACGTTGACCGATGCGGTCCGTGAGATCGGCCAGGTGGTCGAGTCGGTGCAGACCGCTGATGAGGTGATGCGCCAGGCGCGCCGTCACGGCATCGACCTGCCCATCTCCGACCGCGTGCGCGCGGTGCTGCACGGTGAGCAGACGCCGGAAGAAGGATTGCGTGCGCTGTTGGCACGCGAGCAGAAGCCGGAGTATCCGGACACGCTGTTCAAGTGAGGCACGAAAAACCCCGGCAGACGCCGGGGTTTTTTTTGGGTTCTTCTTCCATCCGCGTTGCAGGCATGAAGCGCGCTCTGAGTCCCTTCAGGCGCGACGGCGGATGGGTCGGGCGCTGGGCCACGCCAGAACGAAACAACCCGGCACGTGGCCGGGTTGTTTCGTGGCGTACCGACGAGGGTGTCGCCATGCCAACCGCAAAAAAACCGCGACGGCCGTGCAGGTAGAGCCGACCGTTGGTCGGCTGCTGTAAAAGTGAAGCCCGGCGTGAGCCGGGCTTCATGGCGCAGGGGAGAGAGACCGCGCCATCCAACAACGTACCGCGGTGTTGCGTATCGCGTATTACCAGGTGAAGCGCGGACCGACGAACCATTCCTTGTCGCCGCCCTTGGCCAGCTTCACTTCGCCGGCCAGGCCCCAGTTCTGGTTGAGCTTGGCCTGGGCGCCGACGCGGCCGTAGAACTCGCCGTCCGGGTTGATGCCGTGCTTCTTGCTGTAATCCTCGTAACCGGCCATCACGTAGCCTTCGAAGTTCGGGGTGAACGCGCTGCGCACGCCGACTTCGGTCGAGTAGCCGTTGAAGTCCAGGCCGTGCTTCGGATCGAACTTCTGGTAGGCAACGCGGGCGACCAGATCGGTGGTCGGGGCGATGCCGTAGTTGTAGCCGACACCGACCTTCCACTGGTCCACATCGTTGCTGCCGCGCTTGGTTTCCTGCGCGTTGTAGTCACCGAAGATATGGAAGTTCGGCGCCACGGCGACCGAGCCCTTCACCGCCCAACCATCAGCGTCGCCGCCCTTGGCATCGGTGTTCACGTAGCCGCCTTCAACATAGTTGTACGACAGACCGTCGGTTGCCGAAGCAGCGAACGGCAGTGCAGCGAGCAGACCCAGAGCAAGCAGGGAAGTCTTCATATTCGGGAACACCTTTGTATTTTTTGGTTTTGTCCGCCAGCAGAGGGAGGGGGAAATCGCTGCTGGCGACAGGTGTGAATTATCCGTTAGTCACCCCAATTAGCCCTGAATATCAAACTGAGCAGTACATAAATACAAGGGCATTCCAGGGAACTTTGCCGACGCGATCTGCTATGCACGCGCGCACTGCATCACGACGATGACGGTGCATCGCCGGCGCAGAAAAATGAGAAACGCGCCCGCTATCGGGCGTCTGGGATCAGCGTTCGCCGTCGCGCAGGTAATCGAACAACTCGGCGTCGCCTTTCAGACCGAGCTTCAACATCGCATCGCCTTTCTGGCGGCTGATGGTGCTCACGCTCTTGTGCAGATGGATGGCGATCTCTTTGACCGTCATGCCGCTGCCGAGCAGACGCAGCACTTCCACTTCGCGCGGTGACAGGGGACGGGCTTCGCCTTCCTCGACACTCTCCGTGCCGATTGCGTCAATGCGTTCCTTCAGCGACAGGCTGACGTAGGACATGCCACGCTGCACCGTCTGGATCGCCAGCGGCAGTTCGTCCATCGACGAGGTCTTGTCGACCAGCCCCAGCACGCCGGTAGCGACGACCATGCGCAGGATCGCCAGATTGTTGGACACGCTGAGCATCAGCACCGGCAGCTCGGGAAAACGACGGCGGATCATGGCGATCATCGCGAAGCCATCGGCCTGCGCGCCGCCGGGCATGGAGTAGTCGGTGACCAGGACATCGCACTCGTGGTCGCCCAGTGCGGTCATCAGCTCGGCCACGGTGCTGGCCTCGGCCACCACCTGGCCAACGCCGCTGGATTCGATCACGGCCTTCGTGCCGATCCGTACGACTGGATGGTCATCGGCAATGATAATGCGCAGGGTCATGGACTAGTATTGCCTGTGAGGCAGCCGTCGGGCCGTGCCGGGATGGGAATGTCATTCTACGGAGATCAGGCAGCATGCGTACCCACGTCGTTCGCTGGCTGGTTCTGTTCGTGCTCGCGATGGCGATGGGCATGCAGGCATCCGCTGCTTCGTCGCCTCCCTTGCCCGCCCACCAGAGCGAGTGGCTTGGCAGGCACCCTACCATCATCCTGGGTATGTACGACAGCGGCTGGCCGCCATTCGAGTCCATGCGCGACGGCACGCCGGTCGGCCTCGGCTACGACTATCTCAGCCTGCTGACCCGGCAGTTGGGGGTGCAGGTGCAGGTGCGGATGTATCGCGACTGGACCGACGTCCTGGAGGCGGCATGTCGGGGCGAAGTCGATGTGGTGATGAACATCACCCTCACCGCTGATCGCACGCGCTGCATGGTCTACACCCGCCCCTATGCCCATGCGCCACTGGCGCTGGTGGGCCGCCCCGGCGAAACCCGGGCATCGTCTGATCCTGACCTGCGCGGCCTGCGCGTGGTCACCGAGCGCGAGTTCGTCACCAGCGACGAAGTGCGCGCGCGCTTTCCCGAAGCCCGGCGCGTGACCGCGGCCAGCACCGCCGCCGCATTGGCCATGGTCGGCAGGGGCGAGGCCGATGTCTACATCGGCAACGCTTATGTGGCCACGACCCTGATCGCCGAGCGACGGCTGACCGATGTCAGCCTGCTGCGCCCCAGCGACCTGCCACCGGAGCGGCTGCATTTCGGTGTGCCCAACGCCAAGCAGCCCTTGGCTGAAGCGCTGGACATGGGCCTGGCCGCGCTCGCCGAGAGCGAGCGCGAGCGCCTGGAACGGCGCTGGCTCCCGACGCCGCGATGGTCGGTGCAGTCGCAGGTGATCCTGGGCAACGCGGAGCGGCGTGTCCTGGAAACGCCGCTGCGCCTTGCTTTCGCGCCGAACGCGGCACCGCTGGCCTTCATCGACAGTGCCGACCGGCCCAGCGGTGTCTCGGCCGAGTACCTGCGCCTGCTGCGCACGGTGGGGGCGCAGCTCACGCGGGTGCCGGCGCACGACTGGTTCGATGTGCGCGAGCAGCTGCGCCGTGGCGAGGTCGACGCGATCATGGGCATCCCCAACGATTCGAACTACCTGGGCGACGGCTGGGTGTTCAGCCAGCCCTTCATCACCGTTCCCAACGTCGTGGTGACAGCCAGTGGCAGTGCATCGGTGCTGGGCGTGCCCGATCTGGATGGCCGCAGCATCCTGCTGTCCGATCCGGAGCGGTTGCGCGGGTATGTCCTGCAGCAGGCCCCCAATGCGCGCATCGTGCCCGCGCGCAGCGCCGAACTGGCGCTGGCACGGCTGGCCAAGGGAGACGCCGATGCCTACATCGGCAACCTGGCCGTCATCGATCGGATCGTGCGTGATCACTATCCCGCGCAGCTGCAGGTGGCAGCGCCGGCAGGATTCAGCGATCGCCTGTCGTTGGCGGTCAAACGCCAGTACGCGCCGCTGGCCACCACGTTCGACCGCCTGCTGTTGAACATGAGCGCGCGCGAGCACGAAGCGATCCGCAGCGACTGGTTGTCGGCCGAGTACCGCAGCGATCTGGACTGGCGCAGGATCGCGCGCTGGGCGGTGCCGCTGGCCCTGGTGCTGCTGACCGCACTGCTCGTCCATGGGTGGGGCCACTGGCGCCTGCGCCGTGAAGTGGCGATGCGCCGCCGTGCCGAGCAGCGCCTGGCCGACGTCACCGACAACCTGCCGGCGATCGTCTACCAGGGCCGTCGCGAACGGGATGGCCGGCTGTCGCTGCCGTATATCGCCGGTGACACCGAAGCGCTGTTCGGGCTCACCGCGGCCGAGGCGATGGCCGATGAAAGCGCGCTGATGGCGCGCATCGACGAGCGTGATCGCGCCAGTGTGCGCCAGGCCATGGAAAGCGCCGCGCGTGACTTCGCCCCGTTGGACATGGAATTCCGCACCCGCCCAAGTGGCATGCTGCGCTGGGTACGTTCGCGCGCGCTGCCCTACGACGCCGAGGACGGGGTGCTGCTGTGGAGCGGCTATTGGATCGATGTGACCGATGCGCGCGCCCAGGCCGACGCGCTGGCGCTGGCCAAGGCGGCAGCCGAGCGCGCCACCGCCGCCAAATCCGAATTCCTGGCCACGATGAGCCACGAGATCCGCACGCCGATGTCCGGCGTGCTGGGCATGGTGGAGGTGCTCTCGCATACCTCGCTGGATGGCGAGCAGCGCCGCATCATCAGCGTGATCGAGGACTCGGCGCAGATGCTGCGGCAGATCCTCGATGACCTGCTGGACTACTCCAAGATCGAGGCCGGCGCGCTGTCGCTGCAACCGCATCCGGTCGCGCTGCGCGCATTGCTTGGCAATGTGCAGCAGCTGCTTGCCCCACAGGCGGTGGCCAAGGGACTGGACCTGCAGATCCAGATCGACGACGCGCTCGCGGCCATGCACCTGATCGATGGCATGCGCCTGCGGCAGATCGCATTCAACCTGCTCAGCAATGCCATCAAGTTCACGCGTGCCGGCGAGGTCGGCATCGCGCTGGCGGTGCTCGACGCTGAGGCCGACGGCGCGCAGCGGCTGCGCCTGACCGTTCGCGATACAGGCATCGGCATTTCGCCCGAGCAGCGCGAACGGCTGTTCGCGCCGTTCGTACAGGCCGACGCGGCGACCAGCCGCCAGTACGGTGGCACCGGGCTGGGGCTGAGCATCTGCCAGCGCCTGGTGGCGATGATGCATGGCACGCTGACGCTGCACAGCGTGCCCGGTGAGGGCACGCGCGTGGAGGTGCTGCTGACCGTACCGGTGGTGCCGGTGGACGAACAGCCCGGCGCCGCGGAAGAACACACGCAGGCGGTGCCGTTGCCGGCCGCAGTGCAGCAGCGGCGCATCCTGATCGTGGAGGACCATCCCACCAACCAGGCGCTGATGGGGTGGCGCATGCAACAGCTGGGCCTGCCACACGTGCTGGCCGAGAACGGCGAACAGGCACTGGCGCTGCTGGCGCGTACCCGTTTCGACCTGGTCCTTACCGACTGCCGGATGCCGGTCATGGACGGCTATGCCATGACCCGCCGCATCCGCGAGCAGGAGCGCGACCGCGGCAGCGCCCGGCTGCCGGTGATCGCGCTGACCGCCAGCGCGATGGAGGACGATCTGCAGCGCTGCCGCGAGGCCGGCATGGACGATCTGCTGGCCAAGCCGGTCGCACTGGGCGCCTTGCGCCAGGCACTGGTGCAGTGGCTGCCGGACGGGGATCGCCCGCCGTCCGGCGCGGTGCAGGCATCGGGTACGGATGACGCGCCGCCGGACCGGGCCGCGCTCGTGCGCCGGTTTGGTTCGGAGCACGTGGCTGGCGTGCTGATCGAGAGCCTGTGCACGGCCTCGGCCGAGGATCTGGTGAAGCTGCAGGCAGCCCTGGATGCGCAGGCCGGGCCCGCGCTGGTGAATGTGCTGCACCGGCTGGTGGGGGCCGTGGCAACGCTGGGGGCCGATGCGCTGGCGCTACAGGCGCGCAGCCTGATGGAACGCGTCGACGACGAAGGCGTGGCGGCGCACGCCGAGGCGGTCAGCGCATTCGATGCGGCGTTGCGCGCTTATCTGGTGCAGCTGCAGGCGTCCTGACCGGCGCCCTGCCGATCATCGCTGCTGCTGCAGGTATTCGATCACCTGCCGCCGGCGCTCCGGGTCGGCGGTGGTGTTGACCATGCGGGTGCCCGGCACCACGTGGGTCGGCGAGCGCAGGAACGCATCCAGGGTCTGCTCGTTCCAGGTCAGCCCGGCCTCGCGCATGGCGGTGGAGTACGGGTAGCCGGTGACACTGCCGGCGCGCCGGCCGATCACCCCGTGCAGGTTCGGGCCGAAGCGGTGCACGCCCCCGGGGCTGACCGTGTGGCAGCCGGCGCAGATCGCGAACGCGCGCTGCAGATCCTGCTGATGGGCCTGCTCCGGCGTTTGCGGGGTGCGCGAACACGCTGCCAGCAGCAGGCAGGCCAGTAACGCCAATGTCGATCGGAAAGCAGGGGCCATGGCGCAACGGTCAGGTCCAACAGGACGCTCAGGATAGCGAGCGCGGTGGCGCCTGCCGCATCCGATGACCTGCGACCGGTGGTCGCAGGTCGGGCCGGTCACATCCCCGAGTAGTTCGGGCCGCCGCCGCCCTGCGGGGTCACCCAGACGATGTTCTGGGTCGGGTCCTTGATGTCGCAGGTCTTGCAGTGCACGCAGTTCTGCGCATTGATCTGCAACTGCTCATGACCATCGCTGCCGACGAACTCGTACACGCCCGCCGGGCAGTAACGCGCTTCCGGCCCGGCGTATTCGCTCAGGTTGATCCGCACCGGCACACTGGCGTCCTTGAGCGTCAGGTGGCTGGGCTGGTCTTCGGCGTGGTTGGTGCTGCTCAGGAACACCGAGCTGAGGCGGTCGAAGGTGAGCACGCCATCGGGCTTGGGATAAGTGATCTTCGCGTGCTTCGACGCCGGCTCCAGGCACGCGTGGTCCGGCGTGCTGTGGCGCAGCGTCCACGGCGGGTTGCGGATGCCCAGCTTGGGCAGCAGCCACTGCTCGATGCCGGTCATCAGCGTGGCCACGGTCTGGCCCTTCTTGAACCACTGTTTGAAGTTCTTGGCCTGCTGCAGCTCGGCATGCAGCCAGCTGCTCTCGAACGCCTTCGGATAGGCGCTCAACTCGTCGTGCTGGCGATCAGCGGCGAGCGCATCGAAGGCCGCATCGGCGGCGAGCATGCCGGTCTTGATCGCGGCGTGGCTGCCCTTGATCCGGCTGACGTTGAGGTAGCCGGCCTCGCAGCCGACCAGCGCGCCACCGGGGAACACCGTCTTGGGCAGCGACATCAGGCCGCCGGCGGTGATCGCGCGTGCGCCGTAGCCGATGCGCTTGCCCCTTTCCAGGTGCTTGCGGATGTCCGGGTGCGTCTTGAAGCGCTGGAACTCTTCGAACGGGCTCAGCCACGGATTCCTGTAGTCCAGGCCGACCACATAGCCGATCGACACCTTGCCGCCCTCGGCGTGGTACAGGAACGCGCCACCGTAGGTGTCGTTGTCCAGCGGCCAGCCGGCGGCGTGCACCACCAGGCCCGGTTCGTGCTTGGCCGGATCGATCTGCCACAGTTCCTTGATGCCGATGCCGTAGGCCTGCGGATCCTTGCCGGCATCGAGCTGGAAGCGGGCGATCAGCTGGCGGCCGAGATGGCCGCGCGAGCCTTCGGCGAAGATCGTGTACTTGGCGTGCAGCGCCATGCCGCGCTCGAACGCCGGGCCGGGCTGACCGTTCTTCTCGATGCCCATGTCGCCGGTGGCCACGCCGATCACCGCGCCGTCGTCGCTGTACAGCACTTCCGCCGCCGGGAAGCCGGGGAAGATCGCCACCTCCAGCGCTTCGGCCTGCTGCGCCAGCCAGCGGGTGACCTCGCCCAGGCTGACGATGTAGTTGCCTTCGTTGTGGAAGCACTCCGGCAGCAACGCGTTGGGCGTGCTGCGCGACCCCGTTTCATTGAGGAACAGGAATTCGTCGCGGGTGACCTTCTGCTTCAGCGGTGCGCCGCGCTCGGCCCAGTCCGGGAACAGTTCGGTCAACGCGCGTGGGTCCATCACCGCGCCGGACAGGATGTGCGCGCCGGGTTCGGAGCCCTTCTCCAGGATGCAGACCGACAGCTCGCGGCCAGCCTCGATGGCGCGCTGGCGCAGCCGGATCGCCGTGGCCAGGCCAGCAGGGCCGCCACCGACGATCACCACATCGAATTCCATCACTTCACGCGGGGGCAGGACGTTGATTTCTTCGCTCATGGGGCTGCGTAACTCTTGGGTAGTGCCGCGGGTTGAACGGCGGCGGTTGCCTGGGAATCGCGCGTGTCACACCACGGCGAAACGGTGGATCAGTGCGCCAGAGTACCGGCACGGCGCATGTAAGCCTAGATCGCCGACGATGAGAGCGGTGTCGGCGCGTGCTGGATACCGGGATGCTGCGGCGCAGCAACCGCGCTGCGGCGCCGTCCCTTGGCCGCTTCCTGCACAACGACCACAATGGGGGCCTGTTCCACCGCCACCTGCCGGGATGCCATGTCACTCAATCCGTTCGATCTGTTCGATATCCGTTCGCTGCTGAGCGAGGAGGAGCGCGCGGTGCAGGCGACAGTGGCGCGCTTCACTGATACCCGGGTGCTGCCGATCATCGGTGATGCATTTGATGAAGGCCGCTTTCCCGACGAACTGATCCCCGAGATCGCTGCACTGGGTCTGCTCGGCTCCAGCCTGCCCGAGCAGTACGGCGGCGGCGGACTGAACGCGGTGAGTTACGGCTTGATCTGCCAGGAACTGGAGCGTGGCGATTCGGGCCTGCGCAGTTTCGTCTCGGTGCAGAGCTCGCTGTGCATGTACCCGATCTACGCCTACGGCAGCGAAGAACAGCGCCTGCGCTGGTTGCCGGACATGGCCACCGGCAAGGTGATCGGCTGCTTCGGCCTGACCGAGGCGCATGGCGGCTCCGATCCGGCGGCGATGAAGACCCGCGCGGTGCGCGATGGCAGTGACTGGCTGATCAACGGCAGCAAGATGTGGATCACCAGCGGGCCGGTGGCGGACATCGCCATCGTCTGGGCACACACCGAAGACGGCATCCAGGGCTTCGTGCTCGAGAAGGGCATGGCCGGCTACAGCACGCAGGAGATCAAGCACAAGATGAGCCTGCGTGCCTCGCTCACCGGCGCGCTGTTTTTCGACAATGTGCGCGTGCCCGACCGTAACCGCCTGCCCAACGTGCAGGGCCTCAAAGGCCCGCTGGGCTGTTTGAACCAGGCGCGTTATGGCATCAGCTGGGGCCCGATCGGTGCCGCGGTGGCCTGCCTGGATGAAGCGCTGGCTTACACCAAGCAGCGCGTGCTGTTTGGCCGGCCGGTAGCGGCCACGCAGAGTGCGCAGATCAAGCTGGCCGACATGGCGCGGCGGATCACCACCGCGCAGCTGCTGGCCTTGCAGCTGGGGCGCCTGAAGGACGCCGGGCAGCTGCAGCCGCAGCAGGTGAGCCTGGCCAAGTGGAACAACTGCCGCATGGCCATCGACATCGCGCGCGAGTGCCGCGACCTGCTCGGTGGCGCGGGCATCACCACCGAGCATGTGGCGATCCGGCATGCACTCAATCTGGAATCGGTGATCACCTACGAGGGCACCGAGACCGTGCACCAGCTGGTGATCGGGCGCGAGCTGACCGGGATCAATGCGTTCTGAGGTCACCTGACCAACGGTCAGGTGCTACACCAACGGTCAGGTGCTACGCGGCCGGCAGGTGCCTGTGTCACCGGTAGGTGCCGACCGTTGGTCGGCACGGCATCTTATTCCCCGCCGGCAAACCCGTTCTGGCGCCACGCCTCGTACATCACCACCGCGACAGTGTTGGACAGATTGAGGCTGCGGTTGCCCGGTTGCATCGGCAGGCGCAGGCGGCGGCCGTGGGGCAGGCTGTCGAGCAGGTCCTGGGGCAGGCCGCGGGTTTCCGGGCCGAACAGGAAGGCATCGCCATCTTCAAAGTGCTGGGTGTCGTAACGCACGCTGCCGCGGGTACTCAGCGCGAACAGGCGCTTGGGCGCAATCACCTGCAGGGCGGTCTCAAGATCTGGATGGACCTGCAGTCGGGCGTATTCGTGATAGTCCAGGCCGGCGCGCTTGAGCTGCTTGTCGCTCAGGTCGAAACCGAGCGGCTCGATCAGGTGCAGCCGCGCGCCGGTGTTGGCGCAGAGGCGAATCACATTGCCGGTGTTCGGCGGGATTTCGGGTTGGAACAGAACGACATGGAACGTGGGCGTGGCAGTCATCGGCGAAGTGTACGCCGTGGCTGCGGGGGACCGCAGCTACGGCTTACTGGCGGATCAGGGTCGAGGCGGCGGCAGCGGCGGTTTCCAGGGCCAGGGCCTGCAGATCGGCAGCCGACGGACGCACCTGCAGGGTCGGCAGGTTGATGATCACTTCGTTGGCGACGGCGGTGGCGGCAGCGGTGAAGGTGGCGACGTAGCCGCGGTCACGGGTCTGCTCGGCAGCCAGGGCCTGGCGCTGTTCGGCGGTCGGGCGCACTTCAACGGCGGCCAGCGTGGTGACGCGGCGGTTGGCGGCCAGTTCGGCGCGGTAATCGGCGATCAGGCCGGCAGTCGGGCGCACTTCCACCACGGCCAGGGTCGGGACGCTGCTGGTGCGCTCAACCTCGGCCTGGGCGATCTGGTCGGCCGACGGGCGGACCTGCACGGTGTCCAGGGTGACGATGGCGGGAGCGGCCTGCACCGACGAAGCAAATGCGGAGCCGGCGGCGAGGGCGATGGCGATGGCGAGCGTCTTGGTGTTCATGGCGAGGTCCTGTTTAGTGTTGGTGAGCAGTGGTGTGGTAGTAAGGTAGTACACCGATTCGGGGCTTGCAAGAACAATTTGATCTTTCTTGTTTTTGTTCATCGTCCAGTCAGTTTCGGTTTGATCCCTGTTTCCTTCGCCCAGTACCACGCAGGACGCGTGCCAACTTTTCAACGTTGATTTCAAAGGATTTTTCGGGGGAATGGGGTGTCCGCCGTCCGGACAGGTGTCCGCTGGCAGGCGTGTGCGCCGTCCGTTTCCCCCCCAATGACTGTTGGCCGATGCCTTTTGCCCGGACGGCGCGCTAGCATCCGGCTTCACTTTCATGACCAAGGAACCGGAATGGCCGTCCAACTTCGACCGCGTGCCGCGCTGCTGGCTGTAGCGCTCTCCGCCGCACTGGGCTCACTCGCGCCGGCACCGGTCCTGGCCAAGCCGGCCACGGTGGCCAAGGTCGATATTCCGTTCGAGCAGTTCACCCTGCCCAATGGCCTGCGCGTGGTGGTGCACACCGACCGCAAGGCGCCGATCGTGGCCGTCAACATCTGGTACCACGTGGGCAGCAAGGACGAACCGGCCGGCCGCACCGGCTTTGCGCACCTGTTTGAACACCTGATGTTCCAGGGCAGCGAGAACCACGACGGCGAGTATTTCGAGCCCTTCAAGCAGGTGGGTGTCACCGGCCAGAACGGCACCACCAACACCGATCGCACCAATTACTTCGAGAACGTGCCGACCACCGCGCTGGACATGGCGCTGTGGATGGAGTCCGACCGCATGGGCCATCTGCTCGGCGCGATCGACCAGGCGGCCCTGGACGAACAGCGTGGCGTGGTCCAGAACGAGAAGCGCCAGGGCGAGAACCAGCCGTATGGACAGGTCTGGGAAAAGCTGACCCGCGCGATGTATCCGGAAGGCCATCCGTATCACCACAGCGTGATCGGCTCGATGAACGATCTCAACGCGGCCTCGCTGGACGACGTGAAAACGTGGTTCCGCACCTGGTACGGCCCCAACAATGCCGTGCTGGTGCTGGCCGGTGACATCGACGTGGCCACCGCGAAAGAAAAGGTCGCCAGGTACTTCGGCGACATCCCGGCCGGCCCGAGCATGGCCCAGCCCAAGGTGGACGTGGCCAAGCGCGAGAAGAGCACGCGCGAAGTGATGACCGACAAGGTGCCGCAGGCGCGCATCTATCGCGCGTGGAACGTCGCCCAGGTCGGCACCACCGACATCGACCAGCTGCAGTTGTTCGCGCAGGTCCTCGGCGGTGCGAAGTCCTCGCGTCTGGATCAGCGCCTGCTGCACCAGGACAAGCTGGTGGACAACATCAGCGCCGGCGCCTACAGCTCGCAGCTGGGCTCGAACTTCGTGATCATGGCCAGCGTGAAGCAGGGCGTGGACCCGGCCAAGGTCGAGGCGATCATCGATGAAGAGGTGAAGCGCCTGACCAGGGACGGTCCGACCGCCGATGAGCTCAGCCGTGGCAAGACCGCCTTCCGCGCCGGGTTCATCCGCGGCATCGAGCGCATCGGTGGCTTCGGCGGCAAGGCCGACGCGCTGGCCGAGTGCACCGTGTACGAAGGCGACCCGGGCTGCTTCCGCACGTCGCTGGCCACCATCGATGGGGCCACTGCCGCGCAGGTGCGCGATGTCGGTGCCAAGTGGCTGGGCGCCGGCGACCACACCATCGTGGTCGAGCCGGGCGCGCGCGTTGCGCTGGCCGAACTGCCTTCGGAAACGCCCAAGCCGTTCACCGTGCCCGCCGTGGACCCCAGCTTCACGACCCTGGCCAAGCAGGTCGACCGCAGCACCGGCGTGCCGCAGACCAAGACCTTCCCGGATCTGAAATTCCCGGAACTGCACCGCGCCACGCTGAAGAACGGCACCCAGGTGATCCTGGCCGAGCGTCACGACATCCCGGTCGTGCAGTTCAGTTATGAGTTCCCGGGTGGCTTCACCGCCGACCAGGGCCGCAAGTCCGGCACCGCCAACTTCACCATGGGGCTGCTCACCGAGGGCGCCGGCAAGCTCGGCGCGCTGCCGTTCGCCGATGCCGCCGATGCACTGGGTGCCAAGCTCGATGCCTCCGCCTCGCTGGACAGCACCAGCGTGTACCTGTCCGCGCTGAAGGAAAACCTGGCCCCGTCGCTGGCCCTGTATGCGGACATGCTGCGCCAGCCGCGCTTCGACCAGGCCGAGATCGATCGCGTCAAGGCCACCTGGATCGCCGGCATCCAGCAGGAGAAGGTCAACCCCAGCGCGGTTGCAATGCGCGTGATGCCGACCCTGCTGTACGGCGCCGGTCATCCGTATGCGATCCCGTTCACCGGCAGCGGCAATGAAGTGGACATCCAGTCCATGACCCGCGAAGACCTGGTCGATTTCCACCGGGATTGGCTGCGCCCGGAGCAGGGCACCCTGATCGTGGTCGGCGATACCACGTTGAAGGAAATCGTGCCCTTGCTGGAACGCCAGCTCGGCAATTGGAAGGCCGAGGGTCCGGCGCCGCAGGTCAAGGCCCCGGTGGACGTGGCACGGCCGACCCAGGCCCGGGTGTACCTGATCGACCAGCCGGGCGCGGTGCAGGCCAACCTGTTCGCCAGCCAGGTGGTGCCCTCGTCCAAGGACCCGGGTTCGACCCGCTTCGACATCGCCAATGGCGTGCTCGGCGGGGACTTCACCTCGCGCCTGAACATGAACCTGCGTGAGCAGAAGCACTGGTCCTACGGTGCCGGCAGCAGCGCCAGCAACACCCTGGGCCAGCGCCCGTGGGGCGCCCGCGCACCGGTGCAGATCGACAAGACCGCCGAGGCGATGCAGGAGATGCGCAAGGAGATCGCCGAGTTCGCCAGCGGTACCAAGCCGGCCACCCCGGCCGAAGTGGCGCGCATCCGCAACATCCAGAACCTGAGCCTGCCCGGCGCCTACGAGACCGCCAGCGCGGTGATGGGGACCATCAGCGGGATCGTGCGTTACCAGCGCCCGGACGACTATGTGGTCCAGCGCAAGGCCGAGATCGAGGCGATGACCCCGGCCCAGGTGCAGCAGGCCGCGGCCACGCTGGACCCGAACGCGCTGACCTGGGTGGTGGTCGGTGACCTCAAGCAGACCGAGGCACCGGTGCGTGCGCTCAACCTCGGCCAGGTGCAGGTGATCGATGCCGAAGGCAAGGTGGTGGCTCCGGCTGCTCCGGCGGCGGCGGCCCCGGCCCCCAAGGCCCGGTGATGCCGACAGCGGGTCAGCCATCGCGCTGGCCCGCCCCTCAGGTGCCGGGAACCATCCCGGCCCCTGATCACCCCCGATTCAGTTGTTTCCCGCACACTCCCTTACGTATTCCAGCCAGGCCTTGTCCATGCGCATTCTGCTTCTGTCCGCCCTGATCCTCAGCGTTTCCGCTTGCACCTGGGTGCCGATCGAGTCCTCCGGCAAGACGGTCCGCGTGCTGCCGGCCGGTGCGGTTCCCAGCGGCTGCCAGAGCAAGGGCGAGGTGGTGGTGACCGTGAAGAGCAAGGTCGGCTTCTACAACCGCAACCCGCTGCGCGTGCAGGAAGAACTGGAAACCCTGGCCCGCAACGAGGCGCCCAGCGCCGGTGCCAACGCCGTGCAGGCCTCGGGCCTGCCCGCCGATGGCAGCCAGCGTTTCCTGGCCTTCCAGTGCCCGCCACGCTGAACCCTTCACCCCGCGCCCGGACCATACGCCCGGGCGTGAATTCGTAAAGGTGCGGTGAAAGCCGTGCCGGCTTACAATAGCGCCCCCTTTGCCTGAGCCTTGGCGCTAACTGATGCTCTTCAAGAATGTATCGATCGCCGGCTTGGCGCACATCGACGCGCCGCACACGCTGACGTCCAAGGAAATCAACGAACGGCTGAAGCCGACGCTGGATCGCCTTGGCATCCGTACCGATGTGCTCGGCGATATCGCGGGCATCCACGCCCGCCGCCTGTGGGATGCCGACATGCTGGCCTCCGACGCCGCCACGCTGGCCGCCCGCAAAGCACTGGAAGACGCCGGGATCGGCGCCGACAAGATCGGCCTGCTGGTCAACACCTCGGTCAGCCGCGACTACCTGGAGCCGTCCACGGCCAGCATCGTCTCGGGCAACCTGGGGGTCGGCGATGAATGCATGACCTTCGACGTCGCCAATGCCTGCCTGGCCTTCATCAACGGCATGGACATCGCCGCCCGCATGCTCGAACGCGGCGAGATCGACTACGCGCTGATCGTCGACGGTGAAACCGCCAACCTGGTGTACGAGAAGACCCTCGAGCGCATGGCCCTGCCGGGCGTGACCGCCGATGACTTCCGCAACGAGATGGCCGCGCTGACCCTGGGCTGCGGTGCCGCGGCGATGGTCATGGCGCGCACCGAGCTGGTGCCCGATGCCCCGCGTTACCGCGGTGGCGTGACCCGCTCGGCCACCGAGTGGAACCAGCTGTGCCGGGGCAACCTGGACCGCATGGTCACCGACACCCGCATGCTGCTGATCGAAGGCATCAAGCTGGCACAGAAGACCTTCGTGGCCGCCCGTGAAGCGCTGGGCTGGGCCGTGGAGGAACTGGACCAGTTCGTCATCCACCAGGTCAGCCAGCCGCACACCGCCGCCTTCATCAAGAACTTCGGCATCGACCCGAAGAAGGTGATGACGATCTTCGGCGAGCACGGCAACATCGGCCCGGCTTCGGTGCCGATCGTGCTGAGCAAGCTCAAGCAGCTGGGCAAGCTGAAGAAGGGCGATCGCATCGCGCTGCTCGGCATCGGCTCGGGCCTGAACTGCTCGATGGCCGAAGTGGTCTGGTAAACCAGTCGCCGCAGGCTGCTGCGGCGTTGGAATTGAACATCAAGGGCCGGTTCTGCCGGCCCTTTTCACAGGTGCGTTTGCATGCCCCAGCTGCCCGGTTACCCCGCCCATCCGCACCGCTTCGAGGTGCGCCCCGGCCTGTCGATGAATTACCTCGACGAAGGCCCGCGCGACGGCGAGGTGGTGGTGATGGTCCACGGCAACCCGTCGTGGAGCTATTACTGGCGCACGCTGGTGGCCGGGCTGTCGGACAAGTACCGCTGCATCGTGCCCGACCACATCGGCATGGGCCTGTCGGACAAGCCCGACGACGCGCATTACGACTACACGCTGCAGTCGCGCGTGGACGACCTGGACGCGCTGCTGGCGCACCTGGGCATCACCGGCCCGGTCACCCTGGCCGTGCACGACTGGGGCGGCATGATCGGCTTCGGCTGGGCGCTGTCGCACCATGCGCAGGTGAAGCGGCTGGTGGTGCTCAACACCGCGGCGTTCCCGATGCCGGCGGCCAAGAAGATGCCGTGGCAGATAGCGCTGGGCCGTCACTGGGCGGTGGGCGAGTGGATCATCCGCACGTTCAACGCCTTCTCGTCCGGTGCCTCGTGGCTGGGCGTGGAGCGGAAGATGCCGGCCGAGGTGCGCCGCGCCTATGTGTCGCCGTACAACAGCTACGCCAACCGCATCAGCACCATCCGCTTCATGCAGGACATCCCGCTGTCACCGGCCGACAAGGCCTGGTCGCTGCTGGCGCGCGCCGGTGAGGCGCTGCCCTCGTTCGCCGACCGCCCGGCCTTCATCGGCTGGGGCCTGCGTGACTTCGTGTTCGACCACCACTTCCTGGCCGGCTTCCAGGCCGCACTGCCGCAGGCGCAGGTGCACGCCTTCGAGGATGCCGGGCATTACGTGCTGGAAGACAAGCACGAGGTGCTGGTGCCGAAGATCCGCGCGTTTCTGGACGCGAACCCGATCTGAGCCGTTGGTATTGACGCTGGGTCGCATCCGACCCCGTCGGTAGAGCCGACCGTTGGTCGGCTGCTTTCTGGTCGGCTGTTTCTGCCCCGGCGTCATAACACCCGGCGCCCCCAACTATGCTGCGATCGGTGCCTGCGGCGGTGCCGGGGAATTGCCGTTGTCATCGGGATGATCATCGTCATTGTCCGCCTCGTCCCGCCAGCGCCAATCGGCCAGTGTCAGCGCCGGCATGCCGTGCGCCACGCGCGCCTTGTCGCACTGGGGGCTGGCCTTGCCGTACTCCCACGAGGCATCCACCTCACGGCAGACGCTGGGGCGGTTGGGGTGGATGCTGCAGCGCGAGTACACGCCGATCTCCGCATCCAGCGCCACGCAGTACACCGGCTTGGACAGCGTGCCGCGCATGCACAGCCGGTGCGGGTCCAGCACCTGGGTGAGCTCGTGCGGGACGCCACCGGGGGTGACCTCGTCCGATTCCATCCAGTGGAAGGCCACACGGTATTGGGTGCAGCAGGCGCCGCAGGTGAGGCAGGGATGGGGCATGGGGCACCGGCTGAATACACGTAGATCCACGCCATGCGTGGATGGGTGGGAAGGCCGCGAATTTTCCACGCCCTCGGCCGGCGCGCAAGATTTTTCTGCAGCGGCGACAATGAACGGATGAACAGCGCCATCAATATCGCCGCGCGCCTGCCCGAGCTGGCCCGTGAACGCCCCGACCAGATCGCCATCCGCTGCCCCGGCAAGCCCGGACCCGGCGGCATGGCGCGTTATGACGTCACCCTGGATTACCGCACCCTCAACGCCCGCAGCGATGCGATGGCGGCCGGGCTGGCCGCGCACGGCATCGGCCGCGGCGTGCGCGCGGTGGTGATGGTGCGGCCCTCGCCGGAATTCTTCCTGCTGATGTTCGCGCTGTTCAAGAACGGCGCGGTCCCGGTGCTGGTCGACCCGGGCATCGACAAGCGCGCGCTGAAGCAATGCCTGGACGAGGCCCAGCCGGAGGCCTTCATCGGCATCGGCCTGGCCCACATGGCGCGCCTGGTGCTGCGCTGGTGCCGCTCTGCGCGCCTGCTGGTGACCGTCGGCCGTCGCTGGGGCTGGGGTGGCACCACCCTGGCCCGGCTGGAAGCCCAGGGCGCCACGGCGGCACCTGCGCTGGCCCCGACCGATGGCGAGGATGTCGCGGCGATCCTGTTCACCAGCGGCTCCACCGGCGTGCCCAAGGGCGTGGTCTACCGCCACCGTCATTTCGTCGGCCAGGTCGAGCTGCTGCGCGCCGCCTTCGGGATGGCGCCGGGCGGGGTGGACCTGCCGACCTTCCCGCCGTTCGCGCTGTTCGATCCGGCGCTGGGGCTGACCTCGGTGATCCCGGACATGGACCCGACCCGCCCGGCCCAGGCCGATCCGCGCAAGCTGCATGACGCCATCAACCGCTTCGGCGTCACCCAGCTGTTCGGCTCGCCGGCGCTGATGCGGGTGCTGGCCGATCACGGCCAGCCGCTGCCGAGCGTGCGCCGGGTGACCTCGGCCGGTGCGCCGGTGCCGCCCGACGTGGTCGCGCGCATCCGCCGCCTGCTGCCCGATGACGCCCAGTTCTGGACCCCCTACGGCGCCACCGAGTGCCTGCCGGTGGCCGTGATCGAAGGCCGCGAGCTGGAGAACACCCGCCAGGCCACCGAGGCCGGCGCGGGCACCTGTGTCGGCCGCGTGGTCGCGCCGAACGAGGTGCGCATCATCGCCATCGATGACGCGCCGCTGCCGGGCTGGTCGCAGGCGCGCGTGCTGGCCGCCGGCGAGGTGGGCGAGATCACCGTGGCCGGCCCGACCGCCACCGACAGCTACTTCAACCGCCCGCAGGCCACCGCGGCGGCGAAGATCACCGAAACCCTGGCCGATGGCAGCACGCGGGTCGTGCACCGGATGGGCGATGTCGGCTACTTCGATGCGCAGGGCCGGCTGTGGTTCTGTGGGCGCAAGACCCAGCGCGTGGAAACCGCGCAGGGCCCGCTCTACACCGAGCAGGTCGAGCCGGTGTTCAACGCGCTCGATGGCCTCGCCCGCACCGCGCTGGTCGGCGTGGGTGCACCGGGCCGGCAGGTGCCGGTGCTGTGCTACGAGCTGCTGCCCGGTACCGTCGATTCCCCCGCGCTGGTCGAGCGGCTGCGCCGCGAGGCCGCCGCGCACGCGCATACCGCGCGCATCGAGCGCTTCCTGCTCCACCCGGGCTTCCCGGTCGACATCCGCCACAACGCCAAGATCGGCCGCGAGAAGCTCGCGGCCTGGGCCACCGCGCAACTGGAGCAGCACGCATGAAGATCCTCGTGACCGGCGGCGGCGGCTTCCTCGGCCAGGCCCTGTGCAAGGGGCTGATCGAGCGCGGTCACCAGGTGCTGGCGTTCAACCGCGGCCATTACCCCGCGCTGCAGGCGATGGGCGTGGGCCAGATCCGCGGTGATCTGGCCGATGCGCAGGCAGTAATGCATGCGGTGGCCGGGGTCGATGCTGTCCTCCACAACGGGGCCAAGGCCGGTGCGTGGGGCAGCTATGACAGCTACCACCAGGCCAACGTGGTCGGCACCGACAACGTCATCGCGGCCTGCCGCGCGCACGGCGTGGGCAAGCTGGTCTACACCTCCACGCCCAGCGTGACCCATCGCGCCACCCATCCGGTCGAGGGCCTGGGTGCGGACGAGGTGCCGTATGGCGAAAACTTCCAGGCGCCGTATGCGGCCACCAAGGCCATCGCCGAGCAACGCGTGCTGGCCGCCAACGATGCGCAGCTGGCCACCGTCGCGTTGCGGCCCCGGCTGATCTGGGGCCCGGGTGACCAGCAGCTGGTGCCGCGCCTGGCCGAGCGCGCCCGGGCCGGCCGCCTGCGCTTTGTCGGTGATGGGCAGAACAAGGTCGATACCACCTACATCGACAACGCCGCACTCGCCCACTTCCTGGCTCTGGAACACCTGGCCCCGGGCGCGGCCTGCGCCGGCAAGGCGTACTTCATTTCCAACGGCGAGCCGCTGCCGATGCGCGAGCTGCTCAACAAGCTGCTGGCCGCCGTGGAGGCCCCGCCGGTGACGAAGTCGATCAGCTTCAAGGCGGCCTACCGGATCGGCGCGGTCTGCGAGCGGCTGTGGCCGCTGCTGCGCCTGCGCGGCGAACCGCCGATGACGCGCTTCCTGGCCGAGCAGCTGTGCACCCCGCACTGGTACAGCATGGAACCGGCGCGCCGCGACTTCGGTTATGTGCCCCGGGTCAGCATCGAAGAAGGGCTGGCCCGGCTGGCATCTTCATCGAACGCACAGGATTCCATCACTCCCTGAACACCGCAGGTTGGTGAACATGGCCCCACGCCAACTCCGGCACGCATCAACGCGAGGGTCGACATGCTGCATTACGCCGTCATCTTTTTTGTCATCGCCATCATCGCGGCGGTACTGGGTTTCTCGGGCATTGCCGGCGCTGCCAGCAACGTTGCCTGGATCCTGTTCGTCGTCTTCCTGATCCTGGCGGTGGTGTCGATGTTCCGCAAGCGGACCTAGTGTCCGGCGCGTCCCGCGCCACCTCTCTCCGGCGTGGGACGCGCTGCGGAAATCACGACGGCCTGACATCGGCAACGATGTTCAGGCCGTCGTTGCGATGGAGCTGCGCAGATCGCGCTCGTGCGCGTGCCGCGCCATCGCCAGTTCCAGCAGCCGCGTGATCAGCGCGGTGTAATCCAGCCCACTGGCCGCCCACAACTTCGGGTACATGCTGATCCGGGTGAAGCCGGGCAGCGTGTTGATCTCGTTGATCACCACCTCGCCAGCCGAGGTCAGGAACACATCCACGCGTGCCAGGCCGGCACAATCCAGTGCCTGGTAGGCCTGCACGGCGATTTCCCGGATACGGGACTGCTCCGCATCGGTGATGGCCGCCGGCACCACGATGTCCGCACCGCTTTCGCTGATGTACTTGGTGTTGTAGGAATAGAAATCATCGTGCACGACCACCTCGCCACAGACGCTGGCTTCGGGGTGCTCGTTGCCCAGCACCGCGCATTCGATCTCGCGGCCGTCGATCGCCGATTCCACCAGCGCCTTGTGATCGAACGAGAGTGCCAGCGCGAGCGCGGCATGGAATTCCGCTTCAGTGCGCACCTTGCTCACGCCCACCGAGGAGCCCTGGTTGGCCGGCTTCACGAACAATGGCGTGCCCAGCGCGGCGACCAGCGCGGGGTAATCGGCCCGGGCCGCCGTGACCCGGTTGAAGCAGGCGAACGGCGCCACCGCCAGCCCGGCATCGCGCAGCAGGCGCTTGGCCACGTCCTTGTCCATCGCCACCGCCGAGCCGAGCACGCCCGAGCCCACGAAGGGCAGGTTGGCCATGCGCAGCAGGCCCTGCAGCGAGCCATCCTCGCCCAGCGTGCCGTGCACGATCGGGAACACCACGTCGATCTGCTCCAGCGCGGTGGCCGGATCGGTCGGGACCAGCTGCTGGCGCTCCAGGCCCGGCCGCACCGCCACCGCATTGCCCGAGCGGTGCAGCGCGATCCGTGCCGGGTCGCTGGCATTGAGCAGGAAGTCGCGCGGGTCGCTGACGTGCCACTGGCCCTGCTTGTCGATGCCGATCAGGCTGACCTCGAAGCGGTCCTTGTCCAGTGCATCGAGGATGTTCTTCGCCGATTGCAGCGAGACCTCGTGCTCGGCCGAACGGCCGCCGAAGATGATGCCTACCCGGGTCTTGCCCATGCCTATTGCCGCTCCTGCCTCTTCTGGAACCACACAGGATGGACCGGCGCGCGGTGCATGGCAAAACGCGCAACGCGTGATGCCCGCGGACGCCCGCCGTTCAAGGGGGCACGGTAGAATGCGGTGATGGCCCGTTCCCTGCTCTCTTCCCTCAAGCCGCTGGCTGGCAATGCGCTGCAGCTCACGCTCAACCGCGCGCTGGCGCTGGACCCGGACACCCGCAGCGCGCTGGCCGCGCTGGATGGCCGCCACATCGCCCTGACCCTGGAATCGCCTGCGTTGGCGATGCGGATCGGGGTGGACGGTGAGCGGCTCACGGTCGGCCCGGTCGATCCGCAGCAGGAGCCGGACCTGGCCGTGCGCAGCACGCTGGGCGGGGTGCTGGCCCAGCTGCCGTTCCTGGCCAATGCACGCCGTGGCGGTGATGCGCCGGCCGGGCGGGTCAAGGTCTCCGGCGATGCCGAGCTGGCCCGCCGCCTGCAGCAGCTGGCGACCCGTTTCGATCCGGACTGGCAGCAGCCGTTCGTGCGCGTGTTCGGCGAGGTCATGGGCGTGCAGATCGCCAATACCCTGCGCTCGGCACTGCAGCACGCCCGCCGCGGCGCGTCCGACCTGGCGCACAGCGCCGCTGAATTTGTCACCGAGGAGTCGCGCGACGTGGTACCCCGAGCAGAACTGGATGCCTTCCACGACGATGTGGACGTGATGCGCGACGACGTTGAACGCATGGCCGTGCGCGTCCAGCGCCTGCGGCAGGTGGGCGCATGAAGGCGATCTTCCGGGCCAGCCGCATCGGCCGCATCATCCTGCGCTACCGCCTCGACGATCTGCTCCAGGGCACCCCGGCCGAACGCTGGCTGCGCCTGGCCAAGCCGTTCGTGCCACGTGCCTCGGCCGACATCGCCGCACAGTCGCGCGGTGCGCGCCTGCGCCTGGCGCTGCAGGACCTGGGCCCGATCTTCGTCAAATTCGGCCAGATCCTCTCCACCCGCCGTGACCTGATCCCGGCCGATGTCGCCAACGAACTCACCCTGCTGCAGGACCGGGTCAAACCGTTTGATGGCGCCGCCGCGCAGGCCATCGTCGAGCGTGCGCTGGGCCGCCCGGTCAGCGAAGCGTTCGCCAGCTTCGATCTGCAGCCGCTGGCCTCGGCCTCGATCGCGCAGGTGCACGCGGCCACGCTCGCCGATGGGCGCCAGGTGGTGGTCAAGGTGCTGCGCCCGGACATCGAAAAGCAGATCGACGCCGACATCGCGCTGCTCAAGTCGGCCGCCGCGCTGATCGAGCGCGCGCACCCGCGCGCCGACAAGATCCGCCCGCGCGAGGTGGTCGCCGAAGTCGAAAACACCTTGGCCGCCGAGCTGGACCTGCAGCGCGAAGGCGCCAATGCCAGCGTGCTGCGCCGCAACTGGATCGACTCGGACGATCTGTACGTACCGGAAGTGATCTGGAGCCATACCGCCGAGCGCGCGCTGACCCTGGAGCGCGTGTGGGGCATTCCCTCGGACGACATCGTCGCGCTGGACAAGGCCGGCATCGACCGCAAGGCGCTGGCCGCCAAGGGCGTGCGGGTGTTCTACACCCAGGTGTTCCGCGACAACTTCTTCCACGCCGATGCGCACGCCGGCAATATCTGGGTCGACACCGATCCGGCGCGCCGCGACAACCCGCGCTTCATCGCGCTGGATTTCGGCATCATGGGCCAGCTGTCCGAAGAAGATCAGTACTACCTGGCCGAGAACTTCATGGCCATCTTCAACAAGGATTACCGGCGCATGGCCGCGCTGCATGTCGAGGCCGGCTGGATGCCCAACAACGTGCGCATCGATGAACTCGAAGCGGCCGCGCGTTCGGTGTGCGAACCCTATTTCACCCGCCCGCTGTCGCAGATCTCGCTGGCCGAGGTGCTGATCAAGCTGTTCCGCGTGGCCCAGCGCTACGAGCTCACGCTGCAGCCGCAGCTGATCCTGCTGCAGAAGACACTGCTCAACATCGAAGGTGTCGGCCGTCAGCTCGATCCGGAACTGGACATCTGGGCGGTCGCGCGGCCGGTGCTGGAACGCATCCTGCGCGAGCGTTACAGCCCGCGCCGCGTGCTCAAGGAAGTGCGCAAGCGCCTGCCTGAAATCATGACGCATACGCCGGACATGCCGCGTCTTGTGCATGCCTGGCTGCGCCAGCAGGTGGAAGGCGACCACGAATTGTCGATGCGCTCGCGCGATCTGGCGGCGCTGAACGTCAGCGTGCAGAAGCTGCAGAAGCGCGCGGTGGCCGCGATCGCCGGCGTCGGCCTGATGATCGTCGCTGCGGTGCTGTATGGCCTGCAGCCAGGTGGCTGGTACTTCGGCGATGCCCCGGTGTGGAGCTGGGTGACCGGCGCGGCGGGCGTGTTCTCGCTGGCCAGTGCCTGGTGGCGCCGATGAGCGCGATCGAGCTGCAGGCAGAGGCCATGGCCGAGGCGCCTGTTGCGCTTCCGCCCCTGCAACTGCTGCACCTGGACGACCAGCTTGCCGTGGTCAACAAGCCCGCCGGGCTGATGGTCCACGACAGCAAGCTCGCCCGGGGCGAAGACGACTTCCTCGCCGACCGCCTGCGCGAACAGCTCGGCAAGCCTATCTTCCTCGTCCACCGCCTGGACCGCGCCACCAGCGGCTGCCTGCTGCTCGCCTTTGATCGCGAAAGCGCCAGCGTGCTCGGCAAATCGCTGATGGGCGGCGACGTCACCAAGGATTACCTCGCGATCTGCCGCGGCTGGCCGGCCGACGAGGCCTTTACCGTCGACCATGACCTCGATGGCGGCCCCGGCAAGCCGGTCAAGAAGCAGGCGATCACCCACTTCCAGCGCGTCGCCGTGGGCGAGATCGCCATTCCGATGGGCGAGTTCGAGACCTCACGTTACGCCCTGCTGCGCTGCCAGCCGCAGACCGGCCGGTTCCGTCAGATCCGCCGCCACCTCAAGCACCTCTCGCATCACCTGATCGGCGACACCAGCCACGGCGACGGTCGCCACAACCGCAGCTTCCGCATGCAGGGCATCCACCGCATGCTCCTGCACGCCGAGCGCCTGCGCTTCCCGCACCCGGACGGCACGCCGATGGACATCAGCGCGCCGGTGGACGGCGAATTCCGCAAGGCGATGGATCTGTTTGGTTGGGTCGTGCGCTGACGCCGCACGTTGTGCGACAGCCGACCAACGGTCGGCTCTACCGGAGGACATACGTCGTGCGATAGCCGACCAACGGTCGGCTCTACCGGTTATTTTTTTGCCGGCGCCGGCTCATTGACGATCGCTTCCAGGTCCTTCTGCAGATCCACGAACAGCGGCTGCATCTTGGCCTGGATCGCCACCATCACGTTCTGCATCAGTGCCGGCGTCTTGTCCAGCAGGCTCTGCCCCGCCGAGCTCTCATAGAACTCCGCCATCGCCAGCACGTCTTCCTTGCTGAAGGTCTGCTTGTACAGATCCACGTACATCGGCCGCAGCTCCTTCCAGGACAGCGCCTGACGCACGGTCTGGCTGGTCCGCTGCTCGATCCGCTGCAGCTGGGCCTGCTGTGTCGCATCCAGCTGACGCTGCTGCGCCACCTGCTGGAACTGCTGGCGCTGCATCGCCTCGATCTGCGGCAGCATCGTATCGAGCATGCTCTGCGCGCGCGAGGCGGCCAGCAGGCGGTTGATGTCGGCATCCGACGGCGGCGCGGCCAAGGCCGGCGCGATCGCGGCCAGGCCCAGCGCCAGGGCCAGAGTGAGGCGGGTCAGGCCGCGGCGGGCCAACGGGCGGATCAGGGACATGGCGGAGCATCCTGCGTTGCGTGGACTCCGGAGAATACCTGCGATGGCGTCATCAGGCCGTAATTGAGGACGTTATCGGCGACATCCACGCACGTTGCAGTCACCCGACCGGCGGTCCTCCCCTTACAATGCCGCCCATGGGCAACGGGCCAGTCACCATCAGCGCGCACCTGACGATTCCGGATACGGAACTCGTCGAGCGGTTCGTGCGCGCCAGCGGCGCCGGTGGCCAGAACGTCAACAAGGTCTCCACCGCCGTTGAGCTGCGCTTCGACGTGGCCGGCTCGCCTTCGTTGCCCGAGCCGTTGCGCGCGCGCCTGCTGGCCCGCCGCGACCGGCGCATGACCGGCGAAGGCGTGCTGGTCATCGATGCACAGCGTTTCCGTACCCAGGACCGTAACCGCGAGGACGCGCGCGATCGACTGGCCGCCTTCATCCAGGCGGGGCTGAGCGTGCCCAAGGCACGCGTGGCCACCAAGCCGACCTACGGGTCGAAACTGCGTCGTCTGGACGCCAAAAAGGGGCGCGCGCAGATCAAGCGCGGGCGCACCACACGCAATTGGGAGTGATTGCTTGAACAACCGAAGTCCGTTGTTGCCGGTGGTTCCGCCGAACATGCCGCAGGTCAAACCGAACCGTTTCCTCCGCTGGCTGGCCCGCTGCACGCTGCGCCTGGGCGGCTGGAAAGTGACCGGCACCCTGCCCGATGTGCCCAAAGTGGTGTTCATCATCGCCCCGCATTCGTCCAACTGGGATGGCTTCTGGGGCATGGCCGCGAAGATCGCGCTGGGCATGCAGGTCAAGGTGCTGGGCAAGGCCTCGCTGTTCTGGTGGCCGCTGGGGCCGCTGCTGCGCAAGCTCGGCGTCATCCCGCTGGACCGCAGTTCCCCGCAGGGCACCGTCGAGCAGGCGGTCAGCCTGATCCGCGGCTCGGACCGCCTGTGGTACGCGATCACCCCGGAAGGCACGCGCAAGGCGGTGCAGCACTGGAAGGCCGGCTTCCTCAAGATCGCGCGCATGGCCGATGTGCCGGTGCTGGCCGCGTACTTCCACTACCCGGAAAAGACCATCGGCATCGGCCCGTTGTTCCATCCCACCGGCAACGACGTGGCCGACATGGCCGCGATCCGCGCGTACTACCGCCCCTGGCAGGGCAAGACCCGCGGCACCGTCTGAGCGCCGCCGGGCGGGTCGGGCGGAGTAGCCCCCACGGCCCGCACAGCCACGCGCCACGACCGGCACATGCCGCCTGCGGGCTTTGGGAGTAGGGTGACCGGCTGCGGGATTTTCCGTCCCGCGCCCTCATCCAAGGAGCCCGTTTCATGTCGCGTACCGTAGTTTTGGCCGCTGCCATCAGCCTGGCGCTGGCGGCCTGTTCCGGCAAGGAGTCCACCCCCGTGACCGATACCCAGCCCGCCCCGACCCAGCAGCCGGCCGATGCGTCCGCCAACCCGCTGTTGAGCGCCAGCACGCTGCCGTTCCAGGCGCCGCCGTTCGACAGGATCAAGGACAGTGACTACCTGCCGGCCTTCAACGAAGGCATGAAGCAGCACCTGGCTGAAGTCCGCAAGATCGCCGACAACCCCGAGCCGGCCACCTTCGACAACACCATCGAAGCGCTGGAGCGCAGTGGCGAGACGCTGACCCGCGTGTCGCGCATCTTCTTCGGCCTGGTCCAGGCCGACACCAACGATGCACGCCAGAAGGTGCAGGAAGAAGTCGCCCCGAAGCTGGCCGAACACCAGGACGAGATCAACCTCGACCCGAAGCTGTTCGCCCGCATCAAGACCATCTACGACCAGCGCGATGCGCTGGGCCTGGACCCGGTGCAGAAGCGCCTGGTCGAACGTGACTACCAGGAGTTCGTGCGCGCCGGCGCGCAGTTGAACGATGCCGACAAGGCCTCGCTGCGCAAGCTCAACGTGGAAGAAACCACGCTGGCCACGCAGTTCCACACCCGTCTGGTGGCTGCGACCGCCGCCGGTGCCGTGGTCGTCGATGACAAGGCCAAGCTGGCCGGCCTGGACGAGGATGCGATCAACACCGCCGCCGCCGATGCCAAGGCCCGCAACCTCGATGGCAAGTACCTGCTGCCGCTGCAGAACACCACCCAGCAGCCGGTGCTCGGCTCGCTGAGCGACCGCGAGCAGCGCGCCGCCGTGCTCAAGGCGTCGGAAACCCGTGCCGAAAAGGGCGACGCCAACGACACGCGCGAGACCATCCAGCGCCTGGCCCAGCTGCGCGCGCAGAAGGCCAAGCTGCTCGGCTTCGAGAACTACGCCGCCTACAGCCTCGCCGACCAGATGGCCAAGACCCCGGCCGCCGCGCTCAAGCTGCTGACCGACACCGTGCCGGCCGCCACCGCCAAGGCGCGTGGCGAGATCAGCGAAATGCAGAAGGTGATCGATGCGCAGAAGGGCGGTTTCAAGCTCGCTGCCTCCGATTGGGACTTCTACGCCGAACAGGTGCGCAAGGCGCAGTACGACCTGGACGAATCGCAGATCAAGCCGTACTTCGAGTTGGACAACGTGCTGCAGAACGGCGTCTTCTACGCCGCCACGCAGCTGTACGGCATCACCTTCAAGCCGCGTACCGACATCCCGACCTACCACCCGGACATGAAGGTCTACGAAGTGTTCGACAAGGACGGCACCTCGCTGGCCCTGTTCTACACCGACTACTTCAAGCGTGACAGCAAGTCCGGTGGCGCCTGGATGGACGTGTTCGTCGAACAGGACGGCCTGACCGGTGCCAAGCCGGTGGTCTACAACGTGTGCAACTTCACCAAGCCCGCCGCTGGCCAGCCGGCGCTGCTGAGCTTCGATGACGTGACCACGATGTTCCATGAGTTCGGCCATGCGCTGCACGGCATGTTCTCGAAGGTGAAGTACCCGTCCATCGCCGGTACCAGCACCTCGCGCGATTTCGTCGAGTTCCCCTCGCAGTTCAACGAGCACTGGGCGCTGGACCCGAAGGTCTTCGCCAACTACGCCAAGAACTACAAGACCGGCGAGCCGATGCCGCAGGCGCTGGTCGACAAGATCCTCAAGGCCCGCACCTTCAACCAGGGCTATGCGACCACCGAGTATCTCTCGGCGGCCCTGCTCGACCTGGCCTGGCACACCCAGCCGGCCGACGCCAAGCTGCAGGACGTCGCCCCGTTTGAAGCGGCCGCGCTGAAGAAGTTCAAGGTCGACCTGCCGCAGGTGCCGCCGCGCTACCGCACCAGCTACTTCGATCACATCTGGGGTGGCGGGTATTCGTCCGGTTACTACGCCTACTTCTGGGCCGAGGTGCTGGACCATGATGCCTTCGAGTGGTTCAAGGAGAACGGCGGCCTGACCCCGGAGAACGGCCAGGTCTTCCGGGACAAGATCCTCTCGCGCGGCAACAGCGTGGAGCTGGCCGATCTGTACCGCGAGTTCCGCGGCAAGGATCCGTCGGTGGAACCGCTGCTGGTCAATCGTGGCCTGAAGTAATCGCGGCATCCCGGTAGGTACCGACCGTTGGTCGGTACGCCGGTGACTGGCCGATACGCCTGCCACCGGTACACGCTGAAACGAAAACGGCAGGGGAAACCCTGCCGTTTTTTTTGGTTGCGGCTCCGCTGGGGCGGGCGCTGGGCCCCTATGCCCTTTCCGGCGAATGTCCTCCGGCGTCGGCCTGCGGCCGCCGCCTCCCCCTTTATTTCGCCTCCAAGGGCATAGGGGCCCAGCACCCGCCCCACCGACTCCGCGCATCACGTCCCCACGTGCACGCCTTCGGCGATCTCACTGCACCCCAGGTGATCCAGCGCGATCTCCAGCGCGTGCATGTAACTCTGCGCGCAGTAGCCGCGCGCCACGCCGATGCGCTGGCCCACCTCCGCTGGCAGGCACGCTTCCGGTGCGCGCGCATCGTCGTCGTGCACTTCCACGTAGGCGTTGTGCAGATGCGGCAGCAGGCGCTGCAGGCGCGCGCTGTCCACGCACGCACCCGGATCGAGCAGGGTGACTTCGCCGCGGCTGTGATCGGCCACGCGCAGGGCATCCAGCAACTCCTGCTCCGAGCCGCACGCGCGGATCGCCACCGTGGTGCCCGCATCGATCGCACGGTGCACCAGGGATTTGAGAACGAGCGGCGGCAGCGGCTGCGCAGTACGGATCAGCTGCCCGGCCGCTTCCGGCCCCCGGATGATGAAGATCGACATGGCTCAGCCCTCCACGGCCTGCAGGCGATGGGCAGCGATCGCCAACGACAGGCGACAGGCATCCTGGCGGCCGCTGCTGCACACCACCCGCGCGGCCGGGGCATGCTGCGGATGCAGGTGCTCGTCCAGCGCGTCGTCGTCGTTGCTGGCCATCTCGATGTACGGCGCCGGCAGGTCCTCCAGCGCGGTGCGCAGCGCCTGGCCATAACGAGCCCACTGCGGTGCATCGACCGCCGCGGTGGCGATCAGGACCAGCGCCGGGCGGCTGCGCTGGGCACGCTGCAGGCAGCGCACCAGGGCCGGCAGGGAGTCGCAGTCGCGGCAGGCCAGGCGGTGCCCGGCGACCCGCGCAGGCAGCGGCGACGCGTCCGGCACGGCGTTCGACGGTGTGTGCCGGATCAGCAGGATGGTCATGGAACGTCTCTTCGAAGCGCCCTTTGGCGCGGTGTCGCCACGATGCGGCCGCGCCCCGTAAAACCGCGATGCCGACCGGACGGCCCCTGCGTAAACAGTGCGTAGCTTTTTCAGCGCGGGGCAGGGAACTTGCCCGCCGTCCATCCGGTCACAGCCACACACTTCCTGGAGCGCCCGTATGGACACCCCCGCCGCCGCTGCCCCCACCGACCATCGCCTGCTGCGCTGGCTGAAGAAGGAAGCCCTGCCGCTGCTGGTGATGCTCGGCCTGCTCGCCGCGGCGCGCGACACCTTGGCCAATCACTACCAGGTGCCCAGCGGCTCGATGCAGCACACGCTGATGCCGGGCGACCGGGTGGTGGTGGACATGCGTGCCTACGGCGTGCGCCTGCCGTTCACCTCGATGGAGCTGCTGCACACCGGCCAGCCGCAGCGGGGTGACGTGGCGGTGTTCGATTCACCGCAGGACGGCACCCGCCTGATCAAGCGCATCGCGGCGGTCGGCGGGGATCGGGTCGAGCTGCACGATGGTCACCTGAGCATCAATGGCCATCCGCTGGCCCAGGCCGGCGTCGGCGAGATCGAAGACTTCGGCCAGCATCTGGCGCAGCTGGATCTGGGCGAGGGCGGCGGGCCCGATATCACCGGGCTGACCGTCCCGGCGGGCGAGGTGCTGATGCTCGGCGACCACCGCGGCAACAGCGCCGACGGCCGCTTCTTCGGTCTGGTCCAGGCCAGCGCGCTGTATGGCAAGGCGTCGCACGTCTACTACCGCCGTGGGGAAGGCCTGACCTGGCAGGCGCTGTAATCCCGGCCACGATCTGAATCGATATCTGGATCGTCTCGATTCAGATCTATCAGGTTATGGATCGACCTGCCGGCGCTGCCTATCCTGAGCGCTGACTCCTCGCTCCGGCCCGTCCACGCGGGCCTTACCGGCATGAATGGCGACACCGCAGCGGTCCCCGATCGCAGCTCCCCGGCCACCGCAGCGGCGGACGGCGATCAGATCCAGCAGGGCACCCCGGCCTTCCGGCGCACGGCGGCCGCGCTGTTCCTGGCCGGCTTCTCCACCTTCGGGCTGCTCTACACGGTGCAGCCGCTGCTGCCCGAATTCAGTCGCCACTTCGGCGTCTCCGCAGCCAACAGTGCGCTGACCCTGTCGCTGACCACCGGTCTGCTGGCGGTCTCGATGCTGATCGCGGGATTGATCTCCGACCGCATCGGGCGCCGCAGCGTGATGGTCGCGGCGTTGCTGGCGTCCAGCGTGTTGTCTGTCGCCACCGCGATGGTGGATGACTGGACTACGCTGCTGGTGCTGCGCACGCTGCTCGGCATCGCGCTCAGTGGCGTACCGGCGGTGGGCATGACCTACCTCGCCGAAGAAATGGACAGCCGCGCGCTGGGCCTGGCGATGGGCCTGTACATCGGCGGCAACGCGATCGGTGGCATGAGCGGTCGTCTCATCGCGGGCATCGTCGCCGACCATTGGGGCTGGCGCTGGGGCATTGGCGTGGTCTCGTTGATCGCGCTGCTCAGTACCGTGCTGCTATGGATCCAGCTGCCGCCGTCACGCCACTTCCAGAGCCGTCGCGGGGGACTGCGCGAACTGCCTTCCCGCTGGCGCAGCCTGTTCGGCGATCCCGGCTTGCCGTGGTTGTTCGCCACCGCCTTCGTGTTGATGGGTGTGTTCGTCACCCTCTACAACTACCTCGGCTTCCACCTGCTCGCGCCGCCGTATGGCCTCAGCCAGACCGTGGTCGGCCTGATCTTCAGCGTGTATCTGGTCGGCACCTTCAGCTCGGCGTGGATGGGGCAGCAGGCCAACCGCCATGGCCGCAGCCGCGTGCTGGCGATCTGCTATGGGCTGATTGCACTGGGCATCGTGCTGCTGGCGATGCCGTGGCTGGGCTGCATGGCGGCCGGCATCGCGCTGGTGACGTTCGGCTTCTTCGGCGGCCACTCGGTGGCCAGCAGCTGGGTCGGCAGCCGCGCCGGTGCGATGCGCGCCGAAGCGTCCGCCCTCTATCTGTTCGCCTACTACCTGGGCTCCAGCGTGGCCGGGGTGCTTGGCGGCGTGTTCTACACCCACTGGGACTGGCTGGGCGTATGTGGTTTCGTGGGGGTACTGACCGTGGCCGGTGGCGTGATCGCGTGGCGTCTCGGCCAGCGCGTGCAACCGGCCGCCGCCGCGCTTGCGCTCAGCCGCTGACGCCCTGCAGGAGCCGGGTGAAGTGACCGATCAACGGCGAAGCTGTGCCGCGGCGGCAAGCCACGTGCACTTCCGAACTGGCCGCTCGATCACTGAGTGCGACGAAGCGCGCGCCGTCCACCTGGATATGGCTGCACGAGGCGGGTAGCACCGTTACCCCCAACCCTGAGGCCGCGAGGCTGATCAGTGTCGAGGCTTCCCCGGCTTCCTGCACGATGCGCGGCGTGAAGCCGGCGCCCCGGCACAACGCGATGAAGTGATCGTGGATGCCCGCGCCGACTTCGCGCAGGAACCCGACGAACGGCTCATGCGCGAACAGCCGCAGCGCCACCGCCGCATCGGCCGGCAACTCACGTACCAGCGGATGCTGGTCGTGCACCACCAGCGCGAGCGGATCACTGAACAGTTTGCGTGACATCAGCGGCGCGGGCAGGGCACGTTTGCGGATCAACCCGACATCCAGTTCGCCGGCCATCAGCGCATCGATCTGCTGCAGGGTGTTCATCTCGCGCAGCTTCAACTGCACCTGCGGAAACTGCTGGCGGTAGGCGAAGATCGCGCGCGGAATCTGCGTGGACAGCGGGGTGGCCCGGGTCAGACCGATGCGCAGTTCGCCGGTTTCCCCGCGCTGCGCGCGCTGGGTCAGATCGATCGCGGTATCCACCCGCGCCAGCACCTCGCGCGCCTGTTCCTGCAGCACGCGACCGGCGTCGGTCAGTTCCACGCGGCGGTTCGCACGCAGGAACAACCGCGCGCCGAGCAGCGTTTCCAGCTGACGGATCTGCTGGCTGAGCGGTGGCTGCGACATCCCCAGCCGCTCGGCCGCGCGGCCGAAGTGCAGTGTCTCGGCGACGGCCAGGAAGTAGCGCAGGTGGCGGAGTTCGATGGACATGGGGCGTGCGTCAGCGCTCGGAATGACCACTTTCATCATAGCTGCGCGGACTGAACAGGTCCGGCTGGATCAGCTCGATGAACGCCCGCGCCTGCGGTGACAGGAAACGCCCGCGCCGCACGATCACCCCATAACTGCGCTCCGGGAACCACGCACTCATCGAGCGCGTCACCAGTTTCTCGCGGTCGGCATCGTGGAGGCAGAGCGCCGGCACGATCGAGATGCCCATGCCCATCGCGACGTACTGCTTGATCACTTCCCAGCCGCCCACCTCCAGCGCCACGGTGTAGGGCAGCCGATGCCGCTGGAACACCTGGTCCACCAGCCGGTACGTGATCTGGCGTTTGGGCGGCAGCACCAGCGGGTACTGCGAGATTGCCTCCAGGCTCAGCTCGCCATGCGCCAGCGGGTGCTCGGGCGGGGCGATCAGCACCTGTTCGAAGCGGTAGGCCGGGGCGTAGCTGAGGTCGGCCGGCACGTCGGTCATCGAGCCCACCGCCAGGTCGGCCGCATCGCTGCGCAGCAGGTCGGTGCCGTCGGCGCTGATCGCGTTGTGCAGGGTCAGGCGGACATCCGGGTGGCGCTGGCGGAAGCGCTCCACGATGCGCGGCAGCAGGTACAGGATGGTCGAACTGTTGGCCGCGATATTGAGCTCGCCGGCATCCAGCCCCTTCACCTTGTCGCGGAAGCTGGCCTCCAGCCCGTCCAGGTTCTCCACCAGCGGCAGCGCCATCTCATACAGCAGCTGGCCTTCGCGGCTGGGCACCAGGCGGCGGCCGCTGCGCTCGAACAGGTTGACCCCGAGTTCGCGCTCCAGGGCCTGCAACTGCTGGCTGATGGCCGGCTGGCTGACGAACAGCGCCTCAGCTGCCCGTGAGACTGAGCCCAGGCGGACCGTCTGGCAGAACGCCCGCAGCGGCTTGAGCCGATCGGATTTGTAGGAAAACCGGGGACTTGGCGTGCGCGGCGTGGTCATGGCGTTATGAGTATAAGCCCACCTTATGTAAGCCATTGCAATAACTGCTTTGTCAAATATCGGCACGGCGGCGCACGGTGGAGCTCAACCGCACCGCAGGAGCCCGCCATGTCCGCCGTCGCTTACGCCACCGCCCAGCCCACCCCCGCCGATGCACCGGCCACCCCCGGCATTGCCCTCACCACCCAGCTGGCTGGCCAGTCCGCGCTGCTGCCGGCGGGGGTACTGGCGCTGCTGGTGTCGCTGCACCGGGCGGTGGAGCCGGAGCGTCAGCGCCGGCTGCAGGCACGGGTCACGCGTCAGGCGTTCTTCGATGGCGGCGGCCTGCCGGACTTCCGTGCTGATACCTCCGAAATCCGCAGCGGCGACTGGCAGGTCGCCCCGCTGCCGGAAGCGCTGCAGGACCGCCGGGTGGAGATCACCGGCCCGACCGACCCCAAGATGGTCATCAACGCGCTGAACTCCGGCGCCAAGGTGTTCATGGCCGACTTCGAGGATTCCACCGCCCCGGCCTGGCGCAACCTGCTGGCCGGCCAGCAGGCGCTGATCGGCGCGGTGCGTGGCGATCTGACCCACACCGGCCCGTCCGTCGATGGGAAGCCGGGCAAGCAGTACACCCTGCGGCCGTTCAACGAGCAGGCCGTGCTGATCGTCCGCCCGCGGGGCTGGCACCTGGATGAGAAGCACGTGCGCATCGATGGCCAGCCGATCGCCGGTGGCCTGTTCGATGCGGCGGTGTTCGCCTTCCACAATGCCCGCACGCTGATGTGCAGGCAGCGTGGCCCGTACTTCTACCTGCCCAAGCTGCAGAGCATGGAAGAGGCGGCATTGTGGGAGACCGCGCTGTCGCACATCGAGGGCATGCTCGGCCTGCCGCATGGGCAGATCAAGGTCACCGTGCTGATCGAAACGCTGCCGGCGGTGTTCGAGATGGACGAGATCCTGCATGCGCTGCGCGACCGCATCGTCGGCCTGAACTGTGGCCGCTGGGATTACATTTTTTCCTACATCAAGACCTTCCGCCGCCACGCCGACAAGGTGCTGCCCGAGCGCGGCCAGGTGACGATGACCCAGCCGTTCCTGAAGGCGTACTCCGAGCTGCTGATCCGCACCTGCCACCGCCGCGGCGCGCATGCGATGGGCGGCATGGCCGCGCAGATTCCGATCAACCATGACGCGGCCGCCAACGAGCAGGCGATGGCGCGGGTGCGGGCGGACAAGCTGCGCGAAGTCACCGCCGGACATGACGGCACCTGGGTCGCCCACCCCGCGCTGATCCCGGTCGCGCAGGCGATCTTCGACGAGCACATGCCCGGGCCGAACCAGCATCGCGTGCTGCGCAACGATGTGCAGGTGGGCCGCGATGATCTGATCGCCGCGCCCACCGGCACCATCACCCGCGCCGGTTTCGAGGGCAACGTCGAGGTCTGCGTGCGCTACCTGGCTGCCTGGCTGGACGGCAACGGCTGCGTGCCGATCCACCACCTGATGGAGGACGCGGCCACCGCCGAGATCAGCCGCAGCCAGCTGTGGCAGTGGCTGCATGTACCCGGCCAGCACCTGGACGACGGCACCGCCATCGACCTGGCCCTGCTCGACGCCACCTTGGCCCAGCTGCCGGCGCGGCTGGGCGATACCGCCGCGCTGCCCGGCAGCGCCCGCATCCCCGAGTCCATCGCGCTGCTGGCCGACCTCAGCCGCCGCGAAGCGCTCACCGACTTCCTGACTCTGCCCGCCTACGACCGCCTCGACTGACCACCCGCCATCCACCTGCTGTTACCGCATCCGTTCCCTTTGGAGATTCGACATGAGCACCCTGCAGACCGCCGAACAGATCCAGCACGCTTGGAACACCGACCCGCGCTGGGCCGGGATCACCCGCAACTACACGGCCGCCGACGTGGTGCGCCTGCGTGGCACCGTGCACGTGGAGCACTCGCTGGCGCGGCTGGGCGCGGAAAAGCTGTGGACGTACCTGCAGGAAAAGGACTTCGTCAACGCGCTGGGCGCGCTGACCGGCAACCAGGCCATGCAGCAGGTCAAGGCCGGCCTGAACGCGATCTACCTGTCCGGCTGGCAGGTCGCCGCCGATGCCAACCTGGCCGGCCAGATGTACCCGGACCAGTCGCTGTACCCGGCCGATTCGGTGCCGGCGGTGGTCAAGCGCATCAACAACACCCTGCTGCGCGCCGATCAGCTGCACCATGCCGAGGGCAAGGATGACATCGACTTCCTGCAGCCGATCGTGGCCGATGCCGAAGCCGGTTTCGGCGGCGTGCTCAACGCCTTCGAACTGATGAAGGCGATGATCGAGGCCGGCGCGGCGGGCGTGCACTTCGAGGACCAGCTGGCCTCGGTCAAGAAGTGCGGGCACATGGGCGGCAAGGTGCTGGTGCCGACCCGCGAGGCCATCGAGAAGCTCAACGCCGCGCGCCTGGCCGCCGACGTGATGGGCGTGCCGACCCTGCTGGTGGCACGTACCGATGCCGAGGCGGCCGACCTGCTGACCAGCGATGTGGATGGCAACGACCAGCCGTTCACCACCGGCGAGCGGACCGTGGAAGGCTTCTACAAGACCCGCAACGGCCTGGACCAGGCCATCAGCCGCGGCCTGGCTTACGCCCCCTACGCCGACCTGATCTGGTGCGAGACCGGCAAGCCGGACCTGGAGTTCGCCCGCAAGTTCGCCGAAGCGATCCACGCCAAGTTCCCGGGCAAGCTGCTGGCCTATAACTGCTCGCCCAGCTTCAACTGGAAGAAGAACCTGGACGACGCCACCATCGCGACCTTCCAGAAGGAGATCGCCAAATATGGCTACAAGTTCCAGTTCATCACCCTGGCCGGCTTCCACGCCCTGAACTACTCGATGTTCAACCTGGCCCACGGCTACGCCCGCCGCCAGATGAGCGCCTTCGTGGAGCTGCAGGAAGCCGAGTTCGCCGCCGCCGACCGCGGCTTCACGGCGGTCAAGCACCAGCGCGAGGTCGGCACCGGCTACTTCGACGCGGTGACCCAGGCGATCCAGCAGGGCCAGTCCTCGACCACCGCCCTGAGCGGGTCCACCGAGGAAGAGCAGTTCAACGCCGAACGGGCGGCCTGATCCAGGAAGGGCGGCCAAGGAAGGCCCACAGGGCGGCCGGTCGGGGATCGGCCGCCCTGCGTCGTCTCGGGACCCGCCTCTTCACATCGTCACACGCGGTAGAACACGCGTGTTTTCACGATCTTGGGGGGTAAAAGTCGGAAATGGGATAGGGCGCACAGTTTTGAGGAGTGCTATCCTCCATCGCTCACCAGGGGGACGCTGAAAAGCGGGTGTTCGGAAATGACCGGCAAGGGTGCGGCGGCGATCATGTGCGAACAGGAACCAGACATCGACCGCAAGGCGATGGCTGAGATCGTGCACGCCATCCTGAGCAACGGCGAGTCCGCATTGTTCTCCGAATTCGGCCGGCAACGCAAGCTGCCCTCAGGCACCCATCTGTTCCATCGCGGCCACGCCGGCAACACGATGTACGTGATCGTCAGCGGCTGCATCGAACTGGACTTCGGCGAAGACCTCGTCGTGAAGTCACTCGGTCCCAATGAATTCTTCGGCGAGCTGGGCCTGCTGATCGGCGACCACCAGCGCACGGCCGGCGCGCGTGCGGTCGAGGACAGCATCGTGCTGGAACTGGACCACGACGATTTCCAGCGTCTGGTCGACCGCGACCCTGGTCTGCTGGCCTACTTCCTGCGCCGCACGATCATGCGGGTGGTGAGCAACGAGCAGGTGTTGATCCGCCAGCTGCGCCGCCGCAACCACGATCTCGAAACCGCGCTGGACAACCTCTACGTCACCACTCACCAGCTCACCCACACGCGCGAGCTGGTGCGCACCGACGAGCTGACCGGCCTGCACAACCGGCGTGGCCTCGCGCTCTACCTGCAGGACTGCCGTGCGCAGGAAAACAGCGCGCCGCAGGGCCTGCTGCTGATCGACTGCGACCAGTTCAAGCAGGTCAACGATGTGCACGGCCACCAGGCCGGCGACCGCGTGCTGCAGAGCGTGGCCAACATCCTGCGCTCGGTGGCCACCGAGCCGGACGTGGCCTGCCGGCTGGGCGGCGACGAATTCTGCCTGCTGCTGCGCAGCGCCGACCAGGACAGCCTGCAGCACGCCGCCGAGTTCATTCTCAGCGCGGTGCATGGCCTGATCGACCGTGCGCATGGCGTGCCGCATGTGTGCCCGGTCAGCATCGGGGTCTGTCTGATCGACCCGCAGACCGACTGGAGCGAGTGGTACGCCCGCGCCGACAATGCGCTGTACCAGGCCAAACGGCTGGGCGGCAACCGATTGCACTGGTCGCGATCAGCGACCGCCACACCCTGATCGGGAGATCGGCATGAACGGCGACAACGGAACGTCGACCCAGGCCCCGCAGATGCGGGCGCTGCTGTTCACCGATCTGTGCGACTCGTTGATCCTGGTGGAGCGGATTGGCGATGCGGCGGCGGCGGAGCTGTTCCAGGCGCATGACCGGCTGGTGCTGGTGTTGCAGCAACAGTGGAATGGTCGCCTGATCGATCGTTCCGATGGCCTGCTGCTGTTGTTCGAGCGCGCCATCGATGGTCTCGGCTTTGCGCTGGATTACCAGCGCGGCCTGCAGGAGATCGGCAAGCAACGCAACATCGTGCTGCGCGCACGCGCGGGCCTGCACGTCGGCGAAGTGCTGACCTGGGAAAACAGCCCCGAGGCGATCAAGGTTGGGGCCAAATCGCTGGAGGTCGAGGGCCTGGCCAAGCCGATGGCCGCGCGCCTGATGGCCCTTGCCCGGCCCGGGCAGATCCTGCTCTCGGCCGTGGCCGAATCGCTGACCCATCGCGCGGTGGGCGAGCTGGGGGAGCGTGGCGAGCGACTGGTGTGGAAATCGCACGGCGGCTGGCGGTTCAAGGGCATGCCCGGTCGCCAGGACATCCATGAAGTGGGCGAACCGGAGTTTGCGCCGCTGCGTGCCCCACGCGGCAGCCCCAAGGCCCGCCGTGCCGTGCCGCTGTGGCGCCGGCCGATGACACTGCTGGCCGAGGTGGCGCTGGTGGCAGGCATGGTCTTCGGCACCTGGGCCTTTCTACGCCCGACGCCGGCCATTGCCTTCGGCGAACGGGATTGGGTGGTACTGGGCAACCTCCATAACCTGACCGGCAATGCACTGCTGGACGACAGTCTTCAACAGGCGTTCCGCATTTCTCTGGAGCAGTCGCGTTACGTCAATGTGCTCAGCGACATGAAGGTGCAGGAAACGCTGGAGCGGATGCGTCGCGAAGGTGGAGCGCTGGACCGCGACGCGGCGATCGAGGTCGCGCTGCGTGAGGGTGCCAGAGCCGTGATCGTACCCACCGTGGCCGAAGTGCATGGGCGGCTGCGTGTTTCACTGGAACTGATCGATCCCAACACCGGCAATACGGCGTGGTCCGACCATGCCGATGGCCGCGGCATGGAATCCCTGCTGGGATCCACCGATGACGTCGTGGCTCAGATGCGCGTGGAGCTCGGCGAGGCCATGCATGACATCTCGCGGGACTCGATGCCGCTGCCCAAGGTGGCGACGGCCAGCCTGGATGCGCTGCATGCCTACGCGATGGGCGTCAAAGCATACGGCGATGGACGCTATGACGACGCGCAGCGGTTTTTCGGGCAGGCGGTGCGTTTCGATCCGGACTTCGCGTTCGCCTACCTGGCACAGCTGCGCATCCAGTGGGGCCGGGGCAATCCCGAAGGGGCCCGGCAATCGCTGGCCGCGGCAAAACGCGCTGCCGGTCGCTTGTCAGGGCGGGATCGGCTGTACATGGACGCCTGGGATGCCGATCTCAACGGCGCCGGAACACTCGCCACGGCCGAAAAGTGGAAGCTCTTGGGCGATCTCTATCCCGATTACCACGGCGCCCATGCCAACTACGCCTGGTCCATGCTGAGCGTGGGGCGGTATAGCGAGTCCGAGCAGGCTGCACGCAAGGCCGCTGTCGCACAGAACCCGTTGCAGGCCATGGCGTTGCAGGCGCTCGGTCGCGCCGAGCTGGCGCAGAATCACGCCGATGCGGCACTGCGCAGCTATCGTCAATCCGCACGGATCGGTCAATGGTCAGTGAACCGCCACATGGTCGCCGCGCTCGCCGCTCATGGCGACTTGGTGGGCGCCCAGCGCATGCTTGCCGCCGCTCGGGAGGATGATCTTGCCATGCACCTGGAGGGCACCGCCGTCGCGTTGGACGCAGGCGAGCCGGCGGCGGCACTGCGGGCCAATGCAGGTGCGCTGCGCCACTGTGGTGACAATGCGCGGATCTGCGGAATGTTCCAGGCGCAGTCGCTTTCGCTGGCCAGCATTGCCGTGCGAAAGGCCGGCGCACACGAATATGAGCAGCTTATCGCCACCATGATCGCGCAGGCGGCCGATCCTGCGGCAGGCGAGCGGGGAGAGTGGCTGTACATGGCCGCTGCCTCGGCCTATCTCGCGCAACGCGCCGAGCTCTATGACGTGGCACGTCGCCAGTTGCCGCATCTGCAGCGACTTGCCAAGGCACTGGATGACCCGCGTGGAACGCAGATGGTGGCGGTGCTGGTGGCCAACCAGGATCGCGTGGATGGCCGGGCTGCGCAATCGGTGCAGCGCTTGCGCGCGCTCATCGACGGCAGCGAGTTGTTCCAGGTCCACGTCGCCCTGCAGGACAGCCTGGTGGCCGCCGGGGACCAGGTGGCTGCCGCCGCCGAGCAACGCTGGCTGGCGACACAACGCGGCAGGGCCTACGCGGAGAACGCCGGTTCCTATCTCCTGCAGGCGCTGAATGTCCATGACAGCCGGGCCGCACAACGACGTCTGGACGCGACGTCGTTGCAGTAACCGCCAGACCTCAGGGCTGCGGCTTGCGCTGCAGTTGTGAGTCGATGTCACCGCTGACGAAACAGTGCGGAAAGCTGAACGAGCTGGTGGCGGTCAGGTGGGCGAGCAGGCGCGTACGAGCGGCCAGGAATTCTTCCTTGCTGGCCAGCGGACCGCCTGATTCGCAGTCGCACGATGCCGCGCCCGCCTCGGCGCTGATGGTCGCCAGCGCGGCGGCGGGATCGGCCTGGAACAGGGTACGGAACGTATCGTCGCTGCTGAGCAGATCCAGCAGCTGTACGGCATCGTTGGAGGAAAGCGGCGGAGAAGTGCTGGTCATGTGGGATGTCTCGGAGATAGCGGAGGGAAGGAGGGGGCGTACGCGCAGGCCGGGGTGTGACGTTACAGCCGCGATCGATAGCGGCCGGCGCGTGAAGCGCTTGAGTCGCCCGATGATCATCGGCCTTCATCTTTGGCGATCCCGGCCGACACACTGGAACACGCGATGCTTCCCTTTCTGGCTGCCCATGCACGATACCCTCCACCTGCGCCGATGCCGCACCCTCTACCTCGAGCCCCGACAGCAGACCTCCTTCGATCTGCGCGCGCTGGTATCCGGTGGTACGGGCATGACCCTGCGCAGTGTCTGGACGGCGCTGGCACCGCACCTGCCGGCGCCGGTCGAGCTCAATGAGTCACAGGTGCTGCTGCTGGGACGTCTCGACCCGGAGCGATGGGAGCCACGGCCCGCCGGGGAAGATGACAGCGATCTGCGCTACCTGCTGGCGCATGGGCTGGTCCAGGCACAGGGCGCAGATCGCGACGCGTTGGCTGAACGTGAAGCGCAGCTGCGGCAGGTGCCGTGGTGGGGACCTGCCGCGATGCTCCATTGGCAGGGCCGCTGGCAGGGCCAGGACAGCGTGAAAGCCCTGGAATCGGCGGGACTGCACACCGCGGCGGGGCTGCGTGCACACCTTGGGCCGCCACCGCCCGCGTTGGCTCCCCACGCAGGAGAACCTCGTCGCCTGCCACGCCAGCCCGAGGAGGCGTTCGACCGCAGCCTGCGCGAGCGCAGCACCTGCCGCAACTTCGATACGGCGCAGCCACTGCCGCTGGCCGAGCTGTCACGACTGCTGCAGCGCACCCTGGCTGAAACTGGACGGCAGGTGGTCGAAGAAGACGCGGTGTTTCTCAAAAAGAACGTACCGTCCGCCGGGGGCCTGCATCCCACCGAAGCGTATCTGCTGGTGCAGCATGTCGAGGGTCTCCAGGCGGGTCTGTATCACTACGATCCTGCCTCGCACGGCGTGTCCGCCCTGCCTTCCGATGCGCGGTCCATGGCAGAGCTGGCGGCGTTGTTCACCGCAGGCCAACACTGGTTTGCCGATGCGCCGGTGCTGATCGTGCTGGCCCCCCGGTTCGCGCGCACCTACTGGAAGTACCGCCACCATCCCAAGGCCTACCGCGCGGTGATCCTGGATGTTGGCCACATCTCGCAGCTGCTGCTGACCTGCGCGACCGAACAGGGCCTGGGGGCCTTTGTTACGGCCGCGATCAACGAACAGGATATCGAGCAGGTGCTCGGCATGGATCCCATGCAGCTCAGCCCGCTCGCCGTGTGTGGCGTAGGCTGGCGCGCACAGCAGATGTCGACCTCTGAGTTCGACCCCGGCGGCCAGGTGTGGACGCCGGTACTCACTGCCGAGCCGCCAACCGGGTGACTCACCCCGCCTCGAAATCCACCAGCACCGCCCCATCGCCCACCTGGTCTCCGGCTTTCACCCGGTAGCCCTGCACGGTGCCATCGGCGGGTGCCTGCAGCGTGTGCTCCATCTTCATCGCTTCCAGCACCAGCAGCGGCGCGCCGCGTTTGACCGCCGTGCCCGGTGACACGAGTGTGGCGACGATACGGCCCGGCATCGGCGCGACCAGGCTGCCAGCATCGGCAACGGACTGGTCCGCTTCGCTGACCGGATCATGCAGGGTGAAGCGCTGCACGCCTTCGCTGCCGAACAGGTACAGCTCGTTGCCGTCGCGGATGACGGTGGCGCGGTGCAGCTGCTCGCCGATCTGTACGCGAAGTGCATCACCGTCCAAACCACCGCTGCCCGCGAGCGCGTTGCCGTCCATGTGGACGGTCCACTGTTCGCCCGCGCCCGCGCCCTGCACGGTGACGCTGCGCTGCGCGCCCCGGTGCTCCAGCGTCAGCGCGCGTGCAGCGGCCGCGCCGAGGCGCCAGCCGTCCTGGGCCTGCCACGGCGAGTGCGGGTCACGCGCATCACGGCGGGCGGCTTCGCTGGTGGCCACGCCGGCAATCGCGGCCAGCGCCAACAGCGCCGGATCACTGTCGCCGTCGTTGGGGGCCAGGGCGGCCTGCTCGCGCTCGATCAGCGCGGTGTCCAGCTTGGCCTGGGTGAACGAATCGGTCATCACCAGCCGGCGCAGGAAGGCGGCATTGGTGGTCACGCCGACCACTTCGCACTCGGCCAGGGCCTGCTGCATGCGGCGCAGCGCGGCGTCGCGGTCGACATCCCAGACGATCAGCTTGGCGATCATCGGGTCGTAGAACGGGGTGATCGCATCGCCCTGCTCGACACCGGCGTCCACGCGCACGTGCGCGGTGTTGGCCGGCAGGCGCAGGTGGCGCAGGGTGCCGGTGGAGGGCAGGAAACCGCGGTCGGCATCTTCGGCGTACAGGCGGGCTTCCAGTGCATGCCCGCGGATCTGCAGCTGATCCTGCTGCAGCGGCAGTGGCTCACCGCTGGCCACGCGCAGCTGCCATTCCACCAGGTCGGTGCCGGTGATGCACTCGGTGACCGGGTGCTCCACCTGCAGGCGCGTGTTCATTTCCATGAAGTAGAAGTCGCCATCGGGGCCGGCGATGAATTCCACCGTGCCGGCGCCGACGTAGTTGACCGCGCGCGCGGCATCGACGGCGGCCTTGCCCATCGCGGCGCGGCGCTCGGGCGTCATGCCGGGCGCAGGCGCTTCTTCGAGCACCTTCTGATGGCGGCGCTGCACCGAGCAGTCGCGCTCGAACAGGTACACCACGTTGCCGTGGCTGTCGCCGAACACCTGGATCTCGATGTGGCGCGGACGCTCGACATACTTTTCGACCAGCACGTGTGCGTTGCCGAAGGCGGACTGCGCTTCACGCTGGCAGCTGGCCAACGCCTCGGTGAAGGTGGCGCTGTCATCCACGCGGCGCATGCCCTTGCCACCGCCGCCGGCGCTGGCCTTGATCAACACCGGGTAGCCGATGCTGTCGGCCTGCTTGCGCAGGAACTCGGGGATCTGCTCGTCGCCGTGGTAGCCCGGCGTCAGCGGCACGCCGGCCTGCTGCATCAGCGCCTTGGCCGCGCTCTTGTCGCCCATCGCGCGGATCGCCGCGGCGGAGGGGCCGATGAACACGATGCCCGCCTCGGCACAGGCCTGCGCGAAGCCGGCGTTCTCCGAGAGGAAGCCGTAGCCAGGATGGATCGCCTGCGCGCCGGTGCGGCGGGCGGCGGCCAGGATGGCGTCGCCGCGCAGGTAGCTCTCGCGCGCCGGCGCCGGGCCGATCGCGATGGCCTCGTCGGCCAGGCGCACGTGGCGCGCGTTGCGGTCGGCGTCGGAGTACACCGCCACGGTGGCGATGCCCAGGCGCTGGCAGGTAGCGATGACGCGGCAGGCGATTTCGCCACGGTTGGCGATCAGGATCTTGGTGAACATGGTGGTCTCGTTGCGCGGGCCAGGGACGGCGGTGCCAGGCGGCACCGCCCGTGCATTACATGCGGAACACGCCGAAGTCGGTCTTCTTCGCCGGGGCGTTGAGGCTGGCTGACAGCGCCAGGCCCAGCACACGACGGGTGTCGGCCGGATCGATCACGCCGTCATCCCAGAGGCGGGCGCTGGCGTAGTACGGGTGGCCCTGCGATTCGAACTGCGCGCGGATCGGCGACTTGAAGCCGTCTTCTTCCTCGGCCGACCACTGCCCGCCCTTGGCTTCGATGCCGTCGCGCTTGACCGTGGCCAGCACGCTGGCGGCCTGCTCGCCGCCCATCACGCCGATGCGCGCGTTCGGCCACATCCACAGGAAGTTGGGCGAGTAGGCGCGGCCGCACATGCCGTAGTTGCCGGCACCGAACGAGCCGCCGATCACCACGGTGAACTTGGGCACCTTGGCGCAGGCCACGGCCATGACCAGCTTGGCCCCGTCCTTGGCGATGCCGCCGTGCTCGTACTTGCGGCCGACCATGAAGCCGGTGATGTTCTGCAGGAACACCAGCGGAATGCCGCGCTGGGTACACAGTTCGATGAAGTGCGCGCCCTTCAGCGCGGACTCGGAGAACAGGATGCCGTTGTTGGCGATGATGCCCACCGGGTAGCCATGCAGGTGCGCGAAGCCGGTGACCAGGGTGTTGCCGTAGCGCGGCTTGAACTCATCAAAGCGCGAATCGTCGACCAGGCGCAGGATCACTTCGCGCACGTCGTACGGCTTGCGCGTGTCGGCCGGGATCACGCCGTACAGCTCGTGGGCCGGATGCCGCGGTTCCACCGGGGCCTGCACCGCCAGTGCCGGCTCGGGCTTGCGCCAGTTGAGCTGGGCGATGATCGCGCGGACCCGGGCCAGCGCCTGCAGGTCGTTGTCGGCCATGTGGTCGGCCACGCCGGAGATGCGCGTATGCACATCGGCACCGCCCAGTTCTTCGGCGGTGACCACTTCACCGGTGGCCGCTTTCACCAGCGGTGGGCCGCCGAGGAAGATGGTGCCCTGCTCGCGCACGATCACCGTTTCATCGCTCATCGCCGGCACGTAGGCGCCACCGGCGGTGCAGCTGCCCATCACGCAGGCGATCTGCGGAATGCCTTGCGCGGACAGGTTGGCCTGGTTGTAGAAGATGCGGCCGAAATGGTCGCGGTCCGGGAACACCTCGTCCTGCAGCGGCAGGAACGCACCGCCGGAATCCACCAGGTAGATGCAGGGCAGGCGGTTCTGCTCGGCCACTTCCTGCGCGCGCAGGTGCTTCTTGACCGTCATCGGGTAGTAGGTGCCACCCTTGACCGTGGCATCGTTGGCCACGATCACGCACTCCACGCCCGAGACCCGGCCGATACCGGCGACCACGCCGGCGCTGGGGATCGGGTCGCCATACATGCCGTGCGCGGCCAGCGGGGCGATTTCCAGGAAGGCGCTGCCCGGGTCGAGCAGGGCATCGATGCGGTCACGCACCAGCAGCTTGCCGCGTGCGGTGTGCTTGGCGCGTGCCGCTTCGCTGCCGCCCAGTGCGGTCTGCGCCAGGGTGGCGCGCAGGTCGTCGACCACCGCCTGCAGCGCGGCGCGGTTGGCCTCGAAGGTGTCGCTGCCCGGTTGCAGCTGGGTGCTCAATACGGTCATGGCAGGGCCCTTACTTGGTGCGCTGGAACAGTTCGCGGCCGATCAGCATGCGGCGGATCTCCGAGGTGCCGGCGCCGATTTCATACAGCTTGGCATCGCGCCACAACCGCCCGGTCGGGTACTCGTTGATGTAGCCGTTGCCGCCCAGGATCTGGATCGCCTGGCCGGTCAGCCAGGTGGCCTTCTCGGCCGAATACAGGATCGCGCCGGCCGCGTCCTGGCGCGTGGTGCGGCCCTGGTCGCAGGCGCGTGCCACCGCGTAGACATAGGCGCGGCAGGCATTGAGGCCCACGTACATGTCGGCCAGCTTGGCCTGGATCAGCTGGAAGGTGCCGATCGCCTCGCCGAACTGCTTGCGCTCGTGCACGTACGGCATCACCACATCCATCGCGGCGGCCATCAGGCCGAGCGGGCCACCGGACAGCACCACGCGCTCATAGTCCAGACCGGACATCAGCACCTTGACGCCACCGCCGACCACGCCAAGCACGTTGGCTTCGGGTACTTCGCAATCCTGGAAGACCAGCTCGCAGGTGTTGGAGCCGCGCATGCCGAGCTTGTCCAGCTTCTGCGCCGTGGAGAAGCCCTTCATGCCCTTTTCGATCAGGAACGCGGTGATGCCCTTGGCGCCGCCATCCGGATCGGTCTTGGCATAGACCACCAGCACATCGGCATCCGGGCCGTTGGTGATCCACATCTTGTTGCCGTTGAGCACGTAGTGATCGCCGCGCTTGTCCGCCCGCAGCTTCATCGAGACCACGTCCGAGCCGGCGCCCGGTTCGCTCATGGCCAGCGCGCCGACCAGCTCGCCGCTGCACAGGCCGGGCAGGTAGCGCTTTTTCTGATCTTCATTGCCGTTCTTGCGCAGCTGGTTCACGCACAGGTTCGAGTGCGCACCGTAGGACAGCGCGATGGCACCGGAGGCGCGCGAGATCTCTTCCATCGCCACCACATGCGCGAGGTAGCCCATGCCGCTGCCGCCGTATTCCTCTTCCACGGTCAGGCCGAGCAGGCCCTGTTCGCCGAGCTTGCGCCACAGCGCATTGGGGAACAGATTCTCTTCGTCGGCCTGGGCCGCCAGCGGGGCGATTTCAGCGGAGGCAAAATGGGCCACGCTCTGGCGCAGCAGGTCGATCTCTTCGCCGAGATCGAAGTTCATGGTCGGGACGTGCATGGGCGACTCCGCAACAACAAGGGATGGGACGCGCCGGGAGGGATGGACGGGCTGACAGGGCCGTCCCGCGGGCGATGTACCCCCAGCGTAGCCGGGTTCGACAAAGAAGTGAACACAAATTCAAAAATTGAACATAGAATCAACAAATGGCCTATAAACGCTCCGCCCTGATGGAAGAACGCCTTGCCGGCGCCCGTGAACGCATCCTGCTGGCGACCCGTGTGCTGGTGGCGGCCGGCGGCTACCGCAACGCCCCGGTGACCGCGGTGGCGGCCGAAGCCGGGGTCTCCACCGGCCTGATCTACCGGCACTTCCCCTCCAAGGCCGAACTGTTCGTGGAGGTGCTCACCGCCGCCGTCGAGCACGAGCTGCGCATCTTCGAGGCGATCGCGGCCGAGCCGCTGCCCGCGCCGGAGCGCCTGCGCCGGGCGATCACCGCCTTCGTGCGCCGCGCGCTGGCCGGGCCCGGGCTGGCCTATGCCTTCATCGCCGAGCCGGTCGATCCGGAAGTGGAAGCCGAGCGCATCCGCTGCCGCCGTCTGTTCGGCGATGTGTTCCGGCGCATCGTCGCCGATGGCGTGGAGGCAGGCACCTTCCCGCCGCAGGACACCCATGTCGCAGCGGCCTGCATCGTCGGCGCGTTCACCGAGGCGCTGGTCGGCCCGACCGCACTGAGCCGCGACGCGCACGGCGACGAAGATGCGCTGGTCGAGTCGATCTGTGTTTTCTGCCTGCGTGCCGCGGGCGCCTGAGCCGCGCCGATGCTGCATTGCGACACCCGGCGGTCGCTTGCGCAGCGCCGCCGACGCTGGTCATACTCGGCCGACAAGCCGTGGTCCAACGACTACCAGCCAGGGGTATAGAGAGTGCGGAATTACGACCTCGAGTTCCTGAAACGCTTTTCCATGGTCATCGCGCTGCTGATGGCCATCACACTCGGCCTCATCATCTTTGCGGCCTACCTGCATACCAGCATTCCCCCTGAAGTCTCGCCGATGGCGGCCAAACGTACCGAGCAGCGCATCGCGCCGGCCGGTGCGGTGTACGCCGGCAGCACCGGTGCCGCCGCGCAGGCCGCCGCCCATGCCGCCGCGCTGGTCAAAGCCGCCTCGCAGGTCGCCTACGGTGGCACCACCGACGGCAAGGTGATCTACGACAACCTCTGCACCGCCTGCCATACCAATGGCGTCGGCAAGGCGCCGACGCTGGATCACGGGCATTGGGATGCGCGCATCGCCCAGGGCAAGGACACGCTCTACAAGCACGCAGTGGAGGGCTATACGGGCCCGGACGGTGGCATCATGCCGCCCAAGGGCGGTAATCCGGCGCTGACCGAGGAGCAGATCCATGCCACGGTCGATTGGATGCTCGCCAACCTGAAATGACGGCTTTGCCGGATCAGGCCACCGACGCCGCCGAAGGGCGGCGTTTCACTTTATGTGGTTAGCCTTGTCGCACTTCCCTGGAGTCCCGCTTCCGATGCGCCGTACCCCCCTCGTGTTCGCTCTCGCGCTGGCGTTGTCCGGCGCGGTCCATGCCGCCCAGCCGCAGCCCGCCACCTCGCCGCAGGCGCGCCCGGCGCCGACCACGTCGGCCACGGTCACCCTGACCGCGCCGCCCACCGACTGGCGCACGCTGGATGGCCAGCAGGTCCGCATCGCCGCGCCGCTGACCCTGGCCGGCACCGATGGCCTGTCGCGCTTTGGTGAGTTGACCGTGGCCTTCGGTGGTCGCCTGTGGCAGCCGAGCGAAGTGGCCGCACCCGGCACCGCCGGGCATGCCCAGGTGGTGGCCGACAACCTGCATCGCCGGCTGGTGCTGGACGATGGCAGCGACGCCCGCGATCCCGGCCCGGTGGCCTACCTGCCGGCGGCCGCGAACCTGCGTACCGGCATGGTCCTGCGCAACGTTGAAGGCATCGTCCGTATCGATCCCAAGGGCAACACCCGCCTGCAGGTGACCCGCCCGCTGAACCTGCCGGCGCTGGAGCGCCCGGCCGTACCGGTGGTGGCCGGGGCTCTGCACGTGGCGGCGTTCAACCTGGAGAACTTCTTCAATGGCGACGGCCAGGGCGGCGGTTTCCCGACCCTGCGTGGCGCCCGTACCCTGGCCGAACACCAGGCGCAGAAGACCAAGCTGGTCGCCACCATCAACGCGCTCGGCGCCGATGTCGCCGCGCTGATGGAACTGGAGAACGATGGCTACGGCCCGCAGTCGGCGATCGCCCAGCTGGTTGATGCGCTCAATGCGGACCGGGGCCAAGGTGCCGACTGGCGTTTCATCGATGCCCGGCAGGGCCCGGGTGACAACCCGATCCGGGTCGGCATCATCTATCGCGCCTCGCGCGTGACCCCGGTCGGCGCCCCCGCCGTGCTGGAGAAGGAGCCCTTCGGCGAGCGCAGCCGCGTGCCGCTGGCGCAGGCCTTCCGTGCGGGCAAGGGCGCGCCGTTCGTGGTCGTGGCCAATCACTTCAAATCCAAGGGCTGCTCCGAAGCGACCGGCGCCGATGCCGATCAGAAGGACGGCCAGGCCTGCTGGAATGCCACCCGGGTCGCCTCGGCCACGCTGCTGGACCAGTGGCTGGCGACCGATCCCACCGCTGCGGGCACCCGCGATGCAGTGCTGCTGGGTGACTTCAACGCCTACGCGATGGAAGACCCGATCCGCACCCTGCACGCGGCCGGCTGGCGGGATGCGTTCGCGGTGGCGAAGGTCGAACGGCCTTACAGCTATGTCTACAACGGGATGACCGGCCGGTTGGACCATGCGCTGTTGAGCCCGGGCATGGCCAAACGCCTGCGCGCGGCCGCGGAGTGGCACATCAATGCCGATGAGGCCGACGATGTCGGCTACCGCGACCGCAACGAAGCGGGCCCGTGGCGCAGCTCGGACCATGATCCGCTGCTGCTGGGGTTTGATCGCTGATACCGCACGGGTGCGCCGGCACGCCCGGCCACCGTCGCGTTGCCCGGGTAGTGCCGGCCGCTGGCCGGCACCGCATCAACCAGTTACCACGTGCCCCACGCGATCAACCCGATCGCCACCACGGCCAACCCCAGGCCCGCCCGGTTCCACACACTGGTGCGCTCGCCGAAACCGACGATGCCCACCAGCGCGCCCAGCACCACCACGCCGATGTTCATGCCGGCGAACACCACCGCCGGGCTGTCCGGCAGGTGCTGGTGGGCGCGCACGTAGAACAGGATGTTGCCGAAGTTGAGCAGCCCGAGCAGGGCGCCGCCGACCCCGTTGCGCCACTGCAGGCGGGCGATGCCGCGCAGGTGACGCCATAGCTGCAACGCCAGCATCAGCACGAAGGCCAGGCTGAAGCTGGCCAGCAGCGCCGCCATCGAGGGCGTGCCCGACAAGGCCACCTTCTTGAGCAGGATGTCGACCAGGGCATAGCCCACCCACACCGCCAGCAGCCACGGCCAGGCCCGCCCGCCAGTGGGCTCGGCCGCACCGGCGCGCGGGCGCACGCTGATCCCCAGGATCGCCAGCAGGCCCAACCCCAGGCCGGCCAGCTTCCAGCCGTTGGCGGTCTCCCCGAACACCAGGAACGCGGCCAGCAGCGAAAGCAGGAGTGACAACCGCTGGGCCACGTCGCTGCGCACGATCCCGGCGCGGGTCACCGCGCGGGCCATCATCAGGAAGATCGCCGGCAGCGCCACGGCCAGGCAGAGCAGGGCGGCCCACGGCGCATGCGCGGTCTGCAGTGACGCCAGCGATGGCTGCAGCAGCACCGCGCTGAGCACGCTGGCGACCAGATAATTCCACGTCACCACCTGCGGCATGTCCAGCCGCTGGCGCGGCGCCAGCTTCAGCAGGGCCGAGACCAGCACGCTGCAGAGAACGCTGAAAACCAGAAAGTGCATGTACGGATCCGGCGGGGCGGCGGTGAAGCACGCGGAGGGACGGTATTATGACGCCATGCACAATCCCCCATTTCCCCAAGAAAGCGGTGCGCTGACGCTGGACGGACCGGTCGGTCCGCTGGATGTCGTGGTTGATCTGCCCGAGGCCGATGTCGCGGTGCAGCCGGTGGTGGCGATCGTCTGCCATCCGCTGTCCACCGAGGGCGGCAGCATGCACAACAAGGTGGTGACCATGGCCGCGCGCTCGCTGCGCGACCTGGGCATCGCCACCGTGCGCTTCAACTTCCGCAGCGTCGGCGACTCGGCCGGCACGTTCGACAACGGCGTGGGCGAACAGGACGACCTCAAGGCCGTCGCCGCCTGGGTCCGTGCGCAGCGGCCGGGCCAGGCCCTGTGGCTGGCCGGTTTCAGCTTCGGCGCGTACGTCTCGCTGCGCGCGGCGGGCGACCTGCAGCCGACCACGTTGATCTCGATCGCGCCGCCGGCCGGGCGCTGGGACTTCGAGGGCATGCAGCCGCCGGCCCAGTGGCTGGTGATCCAGGGCGAGGAAGACGAGATCGTCGACCCGCAGGCGGTCTATGACTGGCTGGACAGTATGGATGCACCGCATGAACTGGTGCGCATGCCCGATACCAGCCACTTCTTCCACCGCAAGATCGTCGACCTGCGCGGCGCGCTCATCCATGGCGTCAAGCAGTGGCTGCCCAACCCCGCCCCCGACGCGGCATGAGCGACACCGTGATGACCCCGTCGCAGCGCTACGCCGATGGCGTGGCCCGGGGCGAATGGCAGAACGACCCGGCCCAGCACGCCGCCCTGGCCGAGCTGGATCGCATCCATCTGGCGCTGGTCGACAGCGCCCAGGACGGCTGGCTGGACCGCCTCTCCGCATTCTGGAAGAAGCCCGAGCCGGTCAAGGGCCTGTACTTCTGGGGCGGGGTGGGGCGCGGCAAGACCTTCCTGGTCGATCTGTTCTATGACGGCCTGCCGATCGAACAGAAGTACCGCACCCATTTCCATCGCTTCATGCGCGGCATCCACGAGCGCCTGCGCGAGCACCAGGGGCAAAGCGATCCGCTGGCGAAGATCGCCCAGGAGTGGCGCAGCAAACTGCGCGTGCTGGTGCTGGACGAATTCTTCGTCACTGACATCGGCGATGCGATGCTGCTGGCGCGCCTGCTCGAACGCATGTTCGCCGAGGGCGTGACCCTGGTGACCACCTCCAACACCGCGGTGGAAAACCTGTACCTCAACGGCCTGCAGCGCGACAGCTTCCTGCCCGCGATCGGACTGCTGCAGACCTACTGCGTGGAGCTCTACGCCGAAGGCACCGAGGACTACCGCATGCGCGCGCTGACCCGCTCGCCGGTGTACCAGTCCCCGATCGATGCCGGCAGCGATGCCTGGCTGGCCGGCCGCTGGGCCGAGCTCAGTGGTGGGCAACCGGCCAAAGCGGGCAACATCGAGATCGAGGCGCGCAAGATTCCGGTGCGCGGCCGCGGCAAGAGCATCGTCTGGTTCGATTTCAAGGCGCTGTGCGAAGGCCCACGCGGCCCGTCGGATTACATCGAGATCGCGCACGAGTTCAACACCGTGCTGCTCGGCGACATCCCGCACTTCGACACACTCAACGAAGATGCCGCGCGCCGCTTCGTCAACCTGATCGACGAGCTGTACGACCGCCACGTCAACCTGGTCTGCACCGCGACCGATTCACCGGTCGGGCTGTATTCGGGCATCCGCCTGCAGGGCGCGTTCGAACGTACCGCCTCGCGCCTGATCGAAATGCAGAGCGCCGAGTACCTGGGCACCCCGCACCGCGCGTAAATCCACGCCGGGCCTGGACAGGCCGTGATGTAGATCCACGCCATGCGTGGATAGGCCGTGCAACGTAGATCCACGCCATGCGTGGATGCGCTCTACAACGGCGGCAACACCAACGCGTCCCCGCGCGGCTGTTCGTGCGCGATCGGCGCGGCCGCGTCCTCGTTGCGGTCCATCACCATCATTGCCAGCGGCCTGCCCTGGTAGCGCACCTCCAGCGACTGCTGGATCGCGTCCAGCGCCAGCACCTGCGTGCACAGCGACTGGGCCTGCGCCTCCAGCGCCTTGCCACGCAACTCCATGCGGTGCTCCAGGTCGGCCTCCATCTTCTCGGCGCGCGCCTCGATCCGGCCAGAGCCGCCGGTCAGCATCGTCCACAGCACCCCGCGGGCAAGCGAGGCCGACATCGACTCGGCCGCCTGCTCGATGCGCGCCTCGAACTGCTCGCCGAACAGGTCCTGCTCCCAGATCCCGCGGCCCAGCGTACGGCCAACGTATTCGTGGGCATCCCTGCGCAGCCCTTCCACCTCGCGCGCCTTGCGGCCGCTGCCGGTCATGATCTCCACCGTCGCCCCCAGCGCATCGAAGGCGATGTCCGTGGCCTCGCCGGCCACCCCGGCCACCGCAGGCACCAGCTGGCGGGTGCCCCATTCGAGCTGGCGCAGGCGCTGGGCATCGGCGTCACTGACCGGGATCGGCTGGCGATCGATGTTCAGCTCGCCATCGTGGAAGAAAATCTCCGCCGGCAGCTGCTCGCGGTTGCGCAGCCAGATCCCGCCGCTGTCCACCAGCACGTTGTAGGGCGTGCTCACCCCGCACTGGCGCGAGGAGAGGGCCGGCGCCTTGGTCTGGCCATCGGCGGCGGCGGTGCCGGTGCCGGCCAGGGTCAGGCCCAGCAACAGACATCCAGTCAGGGGCAGGCGCATGGTCGCGTTCATATGAAAGGAGACGCGTTGGAGCGTCGCACCCCGGGGCGGCCCCGGCGCGGGTCGGAAGTCACCCTGACCGGCGGCCATTCGTTAGGGCCATGTGAGGCCGCTGTTCCGTTTTTCGCGCCCCTGCGTCGCATCCGGCACCGGCGTTTTGGCCTTGACTGCGCACTCGCTTTCGACAGGTCCGGACCGTTCGTCGGACGCCTTTCCGGCCCGGTCCTTGCGCCGCAAGGGATTAGGGAAATTCACTACATTTGGCGTTGACGACACCTGGTACCCCCACTATCTTGTGGCCGTCGGTACCGCCGACCACAAGTCGACGGGCGTATCGCCTTCACGCCGATGGCCTGAAGACCTACTGACAACCGCACGAAGTACAGCGTGTGGTGCCGGTCGCAGGATTCTCCGGGGGGAGAGGACCGGTGACGCAGGGGAACCGCCCGCAGGCTTGCCTGCCCGGGTCGCGGCTCCTGCGACGCCGATAGTCCACCCTGAGCATCTCTGCATCGGTTCCGGCGCCTGCCAGGCAGACCCACGCTGCACCACCCCAAATCACGCCAAGAGGAAAACGCCGTGAGCACCGAAACCAGCGCAGCTATCGATAAGGAAAGCGAATTCCTGCTGACCTCGCCGCCCACGGCGACCGCCATGAGCGTCACCAAGCGCAATGGCACGACCGAACTGGTGGACCTGAACAAGATCGTGCGCGCCGTACAGCGCTGCTGCGAAGGTCTGCATGCGGTGGATCCGATGCGCGTTGCGACCCGCACCATCTCCGGCCTGTATAACGGCGCGACCACCCAGGAGCTGGACGAACTGTCCATCCGCACCTCGGCGCTGCTGATCGGTGAAGAACCCGAATACGGCCGCCTCGCCGCGCGCCTGCTGGCCAACTTCATCGCCAAGGAAGTGTCCGGCCAGGAAATCCATGCGTTCTCGCAGTCGGTCGGCCGCGGCCACGAAGTCGGCCTGATCAACGCACGCCTGCTGGAGTTCGTGCAGGTCAACGCCCGCAAGCTCAACGACGCGATCGATCCGTCGCTGGACCTGCATTTCGATTACTTCGGCCTGCGTACCCTGTACGACCGGTACCTGCTGCGTCATCCGCACACCCGCAAGGTGATCGAGACCCCGCAGCAGTTCTTCCTGCGCATCGCCAGCGCCCTGAGCGAAGACGTGCCGGAAACCCTCGCGCTGTACAAGCGCATGGGCAATCTGGATTACCTGCCCTCCAGCCCGACCCTGTTTAACTCCGGCACCACGCATGAGCAGCTGTCCTCGTGCTTCCTGCTGGATTCGCCGCAGGATTCGCTGGAGTCGATCTACGCCAAGTACGGCGATATCGCCCAGCTCTCCAAGTTCAGCGGCGGCATCGGCGTCAGCTACAGCCGCGTGCGTTCGCGTGGTTCGCTGATCAAGTCGACCAACGGCCATTCCAACGGCATCGTGCCGTGGCTCAAGACCATGGATTCGTCCGTGGCCGCGGTGAACCAGGGCGGCAAGCGCAAGGGCGCGGCCTGTGTTTACCTGGAAACCTGGCACGCCGATATCGAGGACTTCCTCGAACTGCGTGACAACACCGGCGACGAATCGCGCCGTGCGCACAACCTGAATCTGGCCAACTGGATCCCCGACCTGTTCATGCAGCGCGTCGAGGCCGACCAGGAATGGTCGCTGTTCGATCCGAGCGTGGTGCCCGAGTTCACCGATCTGTTCGGCGAAGCGTTCGAGCAGGCTTACCTGCAGGCCGAAGCCCAGGGCAAGGCCCAGCGCACCATCTCCGCACGCAAGCTGTACTCGCGGATGATGCGTACCCTGGCCGAGACCGGCAACGGCTGGATGACCTTCAAGGACAAGTGCAACCGCGCCAGCAACCAGACCCTGCGTCCGGGCAACGTGATCCACCTGTCCAACCTGTGCACCGAAATCCTGGAAATCACCTCGGCCGAAGAGACCGCGGTGTGCAACCTGGGCTCGATCAACCTGGGCAATCATTTCGACGGCCACGGCGAGTTCGATTTCGAGAAGCTGGCCGACACCGTGCGCCTGGCCGTGCGTCAGCTCGACCGCGTGATCGACCTGAACTTCTACCCGATCGAAACCGCCCGCCGCGGCAACCTGCGCTGGCGTCCGGTCGGCCTGGGCTGCATGGGCCTGCAGGACGTGTTCTTCCGCAAGCGTCTGGCCTTTGACAGTGCCGAAGCCCGCGCGCTGTCCAGGCAGATCGCCGAAACGATCTACTTCCACGCGCTGGAAACCTCGTGCGAGCTGGCCCAGGAACGCGGCAAGCACCCGTCCTTCGCCGACACCCGTGCGGCCAGCGGCGAGCTGCAGTTCGATGCCTGGAACGTGGTGCCCGAAGACACCGCCCGTTGGGACGCCCTGCGTGAGCGCATCAAGGAACACGGCCTGCGCAACTCGCTGCTGATCGCGATCGCCCCGACCGCGACCATCGCCTCGATCGCCGGTTGCTACGAGTGCGTCGAGCCGCAGGTCTCCAACCTGTTCAAGCGCGAAACGCTGTCCGGCGACTTCCTGCAGGTCAACCGTTACCTGGTGAACGAGCTGAAGAAGCTCGGCCACTGGACCCCGGAAATGCGCGACGCGATCAAGCTGGCCGAAGGCTCGATCCAGGGCATCACCCAGATCCCGGAAACGCTGCGCCACATTTACCGCACCGCCTGGGAACTGCCGATGCGTTCGCTGATCGACATGGCCGCCGACCGCGGCGCGTTCATCGACCAGTCCGCCTCGCTCAACCTGTTCATGGAAAGCCCGAACATCGGCGCGATGTCCTCCATGTACATGTACGCCTGGAAGCAGGGCATCAAGACCACGTACTACCTGCGTTCGCGCCCGGCGACCAAGATCGCCAAGACGACCGTCAGCAGCTACACCCCGGTCGAAGCCGTCGCCTGCTCGCTGGAAAACCCGGAAAGCTGCGAGGCGTGCCAGTAACCAAGGCGTGCCGGCCCACCGGGCCGGCACCGCCGGGTGCACGGACGGAGGGTCGTTGCCTACCCGGGAACACCGGTTCCGCCGGAACATCACACATTCGGTAGCTACCGACCGTTGGTCGGTAGTCGCCAAGAAGGACGAAACACCATGGCCGACAAGCCGAGTCAAATGCTGCTCGATCCAGGTTTTGAACTGACGTTGCGCCCGATGCGCTACCCGCAGTTCTATGACATGTATCGCAACGCGATCAAGAACACCTGGACGGTCGAGGAAATCAACTTCCAGATCGACATCAGCGACCTGCACGGCAAGATGTCGCCGGGCGAGCGCCACCTGATCCACCGCCTGGTCGCGTTCTTCGCCACCGGCGATTCGATCGTGTCCAACAATCTGGTGCTGAACCTGTATCAGCATCTGAACGCGCCGGAAGCGCGCATGTACCTGTCGCGCCAGCTGTACGAAGAAGCGCTGCACGTGCAGTTCTACCTGACCCTGCTCGACAACTACCTGCCCGATCCGGACGAGCGCGCCAAGGCGTTCGACGCGGTGGAGAACATCGACTCGATCAAGAAGAAGGCGGACTTCTGCTTCAAGTGGATCGACTCGATCCAGAACCTGAAGCGCATCGAGACCCGTGACGAGCGTCGCCAGTTCCTGCTCAACCAGATCTGCTTCGCGGCGTGCATCGAGGGTCTGTTCTTCTTCGCGGCCTTCGCGTACGTGTACTACTTCCGTTCGCGCGGTCTGCTCAACGGTCTGGCCTCGGGCACCAACTGGGTGTTCCGCGACGAGAGCGCGCACATGGAGTTCGCGTTCGAGTGCGTGGACGTGATCCGCGAGGAAGAGCCGGACCTGTTCGACGATGCGATGAAGCAGGAGGTCTACGACATGCTGGCCGACGCGATCGAGTGCGAAGTGCAGTTCGCCGAGGACGTGCTGTCGGGCGGCGTGGCAGGCATTTCGACGCGCGACATGCGCCAGTATCTGCAGCATTGCGCGGACAATCATTTCCATCGCCTGGGCATGGAGAAGAAGTACAACGTGCGCAATCCGCTGAGCTTCATGGAGCTGCAGGACGTGCAGGAGCTGACCAACTTCTTCGAGCGTCGTTCCTCGGCCTACCAGGTGGGCGTGAAGGGCGAAGTGTCGTTCGACATGTCGTTCTGATCTGACGCTCACGTCGTGATTTCGAAAAGCCCCGGACATGTTCCGGGGCTTTTTGTTTGCGCTCTGCTTGCTTGAGCGTTGAAGCGTTGAGGCAACAGCGTTGGCGTCCGGATGCTGCGAGTAGAAGTGACCCGGGCAGGCGAATGCTGGACCCGCCGTAAATACGTCCGTGCAGGCTCGTGGGCCGCATCCATGCGGCCCAACGGTCCTGCATTCGCCTACCCGGGTCACGTCCCATGGATCTTCCATTGCGGTTGGAAAGGCGGTTGCTACCAACGTGCGCTGACTATCAATGAAGACCTTGGTATCAACACGTCGTGTAGAGCCGAGCCATGCTCGGCTGCTCTTCCTCTCCCACACCACGTCGCGTAAGCACTCGCCAAAGCCGCTCTCCCCACCGCGCATAAGCAAACTATCTAGAGGAGGTCGGGGGTCCCTTTGCAGGACCGTTAAGCGGCATGGATGCCCCCCTGTCGTATCATCCGCGCCATCCCACAGCATTCCCGGCCCCCGCCATGACCCCGATCCCCGAAACCATCCCGCCCATCGAAGTCCGCATGGCCGAGATCGTGTTCCCCAACCACACCAATCACCTGGGCACCCTGTTCGGTGGCCAGGCCCTGGCATGGATGGACAAGGCGGCGTTCCTGGCCGCGGCCCGCTACTCGCGCCGCACCGTGGTCACCGCACGCTCGGACCAGGTCGATTTCAAGCTGCCGATCCGCATCGGCCAGATGGTGGAGACCGTCGGCCGCATCGTGTACGTCGGGCGCAGCTCGATGAAGGTGGAGGTTGAACTGATCGCCGAAGACCTCCACACCGGTGAGCGCAAGCTGTGTACGCGCGGACACTTCGTGATGATCGCGCTGGATGCCGACGGCCACCCGACCAGCGTCCCGTCGCTGCCGGGTGACATCCCGGGCCCGTAAGCGGCCCGCGATTGCCTCTCCGCGCCTGCGCCCCCATCTGCTGATCATGAGCACACCCCTCGCCGAGTTCATCGACCGCGCCCAGCGCCTGTTCGTGCTGACCGGCGCGGGCTGCAGCACCGATTCGGGCATCCCGGATTACCGCGATGCCGATGGCCAGTGGAAGCGGACGCCGCCGGTCACCTACCAGGCCTTCATGGGCGAGCTGGCCACCCGCCAGCGCTACTGGGCGCGCAGCCTGCTGGGCTGGCCCCGGTTCGGCTGGGCCCGGCCGAACGGCACGCATGCCGCGCTCGCCGCGCTGGAGGCCCGTGGCCAGGTCGAGCTGCTGCTCACCCAGAATGTCGACCGGCTGCATCAGCGGGCGGGCAGCGAGGCGGTGATCGACCTGCATGGGCGGCTGGACCAGGTGCGCTGCATGGGCTGCGAAGCGCGCACCCCGCGCGAGGCGTTCCAGCACCGGCTGCTGGCGCTCAACCCCGGCTGGGAGCATCTGGAGGCCGGACAGGCGCCCGACGGCGATGCCGATCTGGAGATGGATTTCTCCGCCTTCCAGGTGCCGGCCTGCCCGGCATGCGGCGGGGTGCTCAAGCCGGACGTGGTGTTCTTCGGTGAAAGCGTGCCGCGCGAGCGGGTCGCGACCGTCCACGACCATCTGCAGCGGGCCGATGCGGTGCTGGTGGTCGGCTCCTCGCTGATGGTCTATTCCGGCTTCCGCTTCGTGCAGGCCGCGGCCCAGGCCGGGCTGCCGATCGCCGCGCTCAACCGCGGCCTTACCCGCGCCGACGCGCTGCTGAGCCTGAAAGTCGACCAGTCCTGCGCCGACGCGCTGGCCTTCCTGCTGCCAGGAACCGCCGCCGCCTGAGCCGCTACGAAACACTGATCCATTGGCACGGTTGCCTCCGCCGCCGCACAGGAGTGCAATGGCGCCCGGTTCCATTTCCTCTTCCCGAGTTCCCCCCTTGAGCCAGCTCTTCTCCTCCATCCCCTTCGGTCCGCTGACCCTGCCCAACCGCATCGTGATCGCGCCGATGTGCCAGTACTCCTGTGTCGACGGCCTTGCCAACGACTGGCACCGCATCCATCTCGGGCAGCTCTCGCAGTCCGGCGCCGGCCTGCTGATCCTGGAAGCCACCGCCGTGCTGCCGGAAGGCCGCATCAGCTGGGCCGACCTGGGCTTGTGGGATGACGCCACCGAAGCCGCGCTGGCCTCGGTCGTGGCGTCGGTCAAGCAATGGTCGCCGATGCCGCTGGGCGTGCAGTTGGGTCATGCCGGGCGCAAGGCCTCGGTCAACAAGCCCTGGGAAGGCGGCGGTGCGATGGACCCGTCCGATCCGCGTGCGTGGCCCACGGTCGCACCGTCCGCGCTGCCGTTCGCCAAGACCGACCCGACCCCGACCGAACTGGATCTGGCCGGCATCGATGCCGTGGTCGAGGCTTTCGCGGCCGCCGCCCGCCGCGCAGAGCGCGTCGGCATGGACCTGATCGAACTGCACGCCGCGCACGGCTATCTGCTGCACCAGTTCCTGTCGCCGCTGAGCAACCGCCGCGAGGACGACTACGGTGGCTCGCTGGAAAACCGCATGCGCCTGCTGGTGCGCGTGTTCGATGCCGTGCGTGAGGCCGTCTCGGACCGCATCGCGGTGGGTGTGCGCATCTCCGCCAGCGACTGGGTGGCCGGTGGCTGGGATATCGAACAGACCACGACCCTGGCGCATGTGCTGGATGCGCGCGGGTGCCAGTTCCTGCACGTTTCCAGCGGTGGCAACGACCCGCGCCAGCAGATTCCGCTGTCGCCGGGCTACCAGGTGCCGTTCGCGCAGGCGATCAAGGCGCACAAGCTGCGCATGCCGGTCATCGCGGTGGGCCTGATCACCGAGCCCTCGCAGGCCGAATCGATCCTGCGCCATGGCCATGCCGATGCGATCGCGCTGGCCCGCGGCATCCTCTACGACCCGCGCTGGCCGTGGCATGCCGCCGCCGCACTGGGCGATTCGGTCGCTCCGGCACCGCAGTACCTGCGCTGCGAACCGCGCGAAGCCCGCGGTGTGTTCATCGCGCCGGAACGCTGACACGCTGACGGTAGTGCCGGCCGTTGGCCGGCATCCGGGTGACCCTGTGCTCAGCCGACATCCACCCGCCACGCCGGCGGCAGCCCCTCGATGATGTGCTGCATCAGCGCCCGCACCTTCGGGGTCAGATCGCGGCGATCGCTGACGCACAGGAACAACCGCATCGGCTCCGGTGAGGCCTGGGTGCTCTGCGCATCGCCGGGTTCGAACAGCGCCTGCAGCTCGCCGCGCGCGAGATAGGGCGCGGCCACGAACGCCGCCAGCCGGGTGATGCCGCCGCCGGCCACCGCCATCGCGGCCAGTGCATCGACGTCATCGCTCACCAGCGCCGGGGCCACCTCGGCATCGAAGCGCATGCCGTCGCGGACGAAGCCCCACGGCAGATAGCGCCCGTCCAGCGGGTAGCGCAGCAGCAGGCAACGATGCTCGCGCAGCGCCTCCGGTGTGAGCGGAATCCCGGCCCGCGCGAGATACGACGGTGCCGCGCAGAACACGAACGGCACCTGCGCGATCGGCCGCGCCACCAGGCCTTCCTCCAGCTGCGGTTCGATCCGGATGCTCACGTCCACGTCTTCGTGCGCGTGGTCCACGCTGCGGTCGGTGAGCAGCAGCTCGATCGCCAGGCGGCGGAAGCGGGCCTGCAGCGCGGGCAGCAACGGGGCCAGCGCGTGGCGGCCGAACGCGGTGCTGCTGGCGATCCGCAACCGTCCTTCAGGCGTGGCATCGAGGTCGGTCACGGCGGCCTGGGCGCGCTGCAGGTCGCGTTCGATGTGGCGCACCTGGGCCAGGTACAGCGCACCGCGCTCGGTCAGGGCCAGGGTACGGGTGGTGCGGTTGAGCAGGCGCACCCCCAGATGCGCCTCCAGCCGGGCGATGTTCTGCCCGACCGCCGCCGGGCTCACCCCAAGCGTGCGCGCGGCCGCAGCCAGGCTGCCGGCGTCGGCGGTCCGGATGAAGCTGCGGATTGACTGGAGAATGTTCATGCTGGCCGCCATTCTCGCGCTCCATTGGAAAGAATTTCTTTATAAAGCGCCAAGTCCATCCGGTCTACCCGCCCTGCGGCCCCCTGCTTATCGTGCCTGTCCCGCAACCGCCAGGTTGCCCGCTCGCCCGGCTCTGTTGCCCGGGCGACGCCGCTTCCGCGCTGTGCCGCCCCCGCTGCCGTCGCGTCCTGCGCACGGCCTGGCCGCCTTCCCCGGAGATGACATGAACCCAGCGCTCGCCCCCCTCGATACCGACCCGCAGGAAACCCAGGAATGGCGTGAGTCGCTGGAGGCGGTCATCCACGCCGCCGGCCGCCCGCGCGCGCATTACCTGATGGACCAGCTGACCGAGCTGGACACGGCCCGCCATGGGGATCTGCATGGCCGCGTCTGGACGGCGTATACCAACACCATTCCGGTCGAGCGCCAGCCGGCCTATCCGGGCGATCTCGGCATCGAGCGCCGCCTCAACGCGATGATCCGCTGGAACGCGATGGTCATGGTGCTGCGCGCCGGCAAGCACTCCAACGTGGGTGGCCACATCGCCACGTACCAGTCCGCGGCGGTGCTGTACGACGTCGGCTTCGATCACTTCTTCCGTGGCCGTACCGACACCTTCGATGGCGACATGATCTACATCCAGGGCCACTCGGCGCCCGGCATCTACGGCCGCGCATTCGTCGAAGGCCGCATCGCGCCCGAACGCATGGACAACTTCCGCCGCGAATCCGACCGCGACGGCCTGTCCTCCTATCCGCACCCGCGGCTGATGCCGGACTTCTGGCAGTTCCCCACCGTCTCGATGGGGCTGGGCCCGATCACCGCCGCCTACCAGGCGCGTTACATGCGCTACCTGGAATACCGCGGGCTGAAGGAGCACCAGGGCCGCAAGGTCTGGGCCTTCCTTGGCGATGGTGAAATGGACCAGCCCGAATCGCTGGCCGCCATTTCCGTGGCCGGCCGCGAGCGCCTGGACAACCTGGTGTTCGTGGTGAACTGCAATCTGCAGCGGCTGGACGGCCCGGTGCGCGGCAACGCCAAGGTGATCCAGGAACTGGAAGGCACCTTCCGCGCCGCCGGCTGGAACGTCATCAAGGTCATCTGGGGCGGCGGCTGGGATGCGCTGCTGGCCAAGGACCGCACCGGCCTGCTGCGCCAGCGCATGATGGAATGCGTGGATGGCGACTATCAGACCTTCAAGTCGCAGAACGGTGCCTACGTGCGCGAGCATTTCTTCGGCAAGTATCCCGAACTGCTGGCGCTGGTCGCGGAGATGAGCGATGACGAGATCTGGGCGCTTGCGCGCGGCGGTCACGACCCGCAGAAGGTCTATGCCGCCTACGCGCAGGCCGTCGCCGGCAACGGCCGGCCGAGCGTGATCCTGGCCAAGACGGTCAAGGGGTTCGGCATGGGCGAGGCCGGTGAAGGCCAGAACATCAATCACCAGCTCAAGAAGATGAGCGCCGATGCCGTGCGTGCGTTCCGTGATCGGTTTGATCTGCCGGTCAGTGACGACCAGCTGGAAGACATGCCGTACCTGCGCCCCGCGCCGGGCAGTGCAGAGGCGCGCTATTTCGCACAGCGCCGCCAGGCCCAGGGCGGCCAGCTGCCGGCGCGGGTGACCCACGTCGATCCGTTGCCGGTGCCGGCGTTGTCGGCGTTCGCCACCCAGTTGCAGGGCAGTGGCGAACGCGGCCAGTCCACCACGATGGGCTTCGTGCGCATCCTCACCACGCTGCTCAAGGACCCGGAACTGGGCAAGCTGATCATTCCGATCGTGCCCGATGAATCGCGCACGTTCGGCATGGAAGGCCTGTTCCGCCAGATCGGCATCCACTCCTACCTCGGCCAGCTGTACACGCCGCAGGATGCCGGCCAGCTGAGCTATTACAAGGAAGCCAAGGACGGCCAGATCCTGCAGGAAGGCATCAACGAATCCGGCGCGATCTGCTCGTGGATCGCCGCCGGTACCGCCTACAGCAACCACGGCCTGGCCACGATTCCGTTCTACATCTTCTACTCGATGTTCGGCCTGCAGCGCGTCGGTGACCTGGCCTGGGCGGCTGCCGATGCACGCACCCGCGGCTTCCTGCTCGGCGCCACCTCCGGCCGTACCACGCTCATGGGCGAGGGCCTGCAGCACGATGACGGCCACAGCCACGTGCTGTCCTCGGTGATCCCCAGCTGCGTGTCCTTCGATCCCACCTACAACTTCGAACTGGCGGTGATCATCCAGGACGGCCTGCGCCGGATGTACGTGGACCAGGAGGACATCTACTACTACATCACCGTACTCAACGAGGCCTATCCGCACCCGGCACTGCCGGAAGGCAGCGAAGCGGGCATCCTCAAGGGCCTGTACCTGCTGCACCCCGCTGCCGCCGACAGCGACCCGGCGCTGCGCGTGCAGCTGATGGGCAGCGGCGCGATCCTGCGCGAAGTGGAAGCCGCGGCCACCCTGCTGCAGCAGGATTTCGGCATCGCCAGCGATGTGTGGAGCGCCACCAGCCTCACCGAACTGCGCCGTGATGGCCTGGCGGCCGAGCGCTGGAACCTGCTGCACCCCGTGGAGGAGCCGCGGGTGCCGTATGTGCAGCAATGCCTGGCCGCGCACCCGGGCCCGGTGATCGTGGCCACCGACTACATGAAGATCGTCGGCGACCAGATCCGGCCCTTCATCGACGGCCGCCGCTTCACTGCGTTGGGCACCGATGGCTTCGGCCGCTCGGATACGCGCGAGTCACTGCGTACGTTCTTTGAAGTGGACCGCCACTTCATCGTGCTCGCCGCGCTCAAGTCGCTGGCCGATGACGGCCGGATCGAACGCGGCCAGCTGCAGGTGGCGATCGACCGGTACGGCATTGATGTGGAGAAGGTGGACCCGGCGGCGGTGTAGGGGCTGGGCCACTGCCCTTGGTTGCATCTGAGAGCATCGACCGCAGCCCGGCGGTGCTCGCTTACACTGGCCGGATGCGCCCCGATTCCATCCTCACCCTCTCATGCCCGGACCGTACCGGGATCGTCTACCGTGTGTCCGGCCTGCTGTTCGAGCTGGGCTGCAACATCCTCGATGCCCAGCAGTTCGGCGACGACGAGAGCGGCCGGTTCTTCCTGCGCGTGCATTTCGATCGTGCCGCCGAGCGGTCACTGGGCGATGTGGAAGCCCGCATGGCCACCCTGGCCGCCGAGTTCGGGATGGACTGGCAGCTGCATGACGCCCGCCGCCGCGCACGGCTGCTGGTGCTGGTGAGCAAGCAGGGGCATTGCCTCAATGACCTGCTGTTCCGCGCGCACAGCCGGCAGCTGCAGGTGGATATCGCGGCGGTGGCCTCCAATCACGAGGACTTCGCTGCCCTGGCCGGCTCCTATGGCGTGCCGTTCCATCACCTGCCGGTCAACGCGGACAACCGCGCCGTGCAGGAGCAGCAGATCATCGATCTGGTCGAGCGCGAGCAGATCGACCTGGTGGTGCTGGCGCGTTACATGCAGATTCTGTCGCCGCGCCTGTGCGAGGCCTTGGCCGGGCGGGCGATCAACATCCACCACAGCTTCCTGCCCAGCTTCAAGGGCGCGCAGCCGTATCACCAGGCGCACGCGCGCGGGGTCAAGATCATCGGCGCGACCGCGCACTATGTGACCCCGGATCTGGACGAAGGCCCGATCATCGAACAGGACGTGGCGCGCGTGGATCACGCGATGACGCCACGCGACCTGGTGCGGCTGGGCAGCGACACCGAATCGCAGGTACTGGCCCGCGCGGTACGCCGGCATGTGGAGCACCGCATCCTGCGCAACGGGCATCGCACCGTCGTCTTCCGCTGACCGGTAGGTACCGACCGTTGGTCGGTACGACTGACCTGTAGGTACCCACCGTTGGTGGGTACGACTGACCTGTAGGTACCCACCGTTGGTGGGTACGACTGACCTGTAGGTACCCACCGTTGGTGGGTACGACGCTCCGGTAGTGCCGGCCGCTGGCCGGCTCATCGCACGCCCCAAACGGTATCGGGAGCCGGCCAGCGGCCGGCACTACCAGCGCACGGCCAGCACCCGCCGATCGTTCTTTGATCCGGTAGGTACCGACCGTTGGTCGGTACGCCGTTCCGGCTGGCGCCCGGGTTCGCCCGTCAGATAACCGCGATCTTCGCCTTGGCCAACGCCTCGCGCACCATCCCATCGTTGGCCTCGGTCACCGGCCGGGTCAGGTCCCACAGGAACTTCACCCGGAACCCGGATTTCATCGCGTCCTGCGCGCTCCACAGCACGCAGTAATCGCGCGCCAGGCCGCACACATGTACCTCGCGGATGCCGCGCTCATGCAGCCAGCCGGCCAGGCCGGTGGCGGGGCGGGTGCCGTCGGGACCATGGTTTTCACGGAAAGCACTGTATGAGTCCACCTCGCGCCGGGTGCCCTTGCGCAGGATCAGGTCAGCCACCGTCCAGTCCACGCCCGGATGCAGCACGGCGCCATCGCTGCCCTGCACGCAGTGGTCCGGCCACAGGGTCTGCGGCTGGGCGTGCAGCAGGATCGCTTCGAACGGCAGATGCCCCGGGTGCTGGCTGGCGAAGGAGGCGTGGTCGGCCGGGTGCCAGTCCTGGGTCGCCACCACGGTGGCGTACCGGCGTTCGGCCAGCAGGGCGGCAATGTCCGGCACGATCGCATCGCCGTCCACGCAGGCCAGTGCGCCACCGGGCATGAAGTCCGGCTGCAGGTCGATCACGACCAGGGCGACATCGGCGGGGTAACGGCTCATGGCGGCTTCACGGCTGTAGGGGCGCCCAGTCTAGCCGACGCCCCTGCAGCGGTCAGTCGGCGTCGTCCTGCTTCGAGGTGCCATCGCCGTAATACAGCGCGCCCAGCTTGATCCGCTCGCGCCCGGTCTCGCGGCGGTGGCGGTTGGCGTCGCGCAGCGAGTACACGCAGCCGCAGTACTCCTGCTGGTAGAACTGCTCGCGCTTGCTGATCTCCACCATCCGCGCGGCGCCGCCGCCCTTGCGCCAGTTGTAATCCCAGTACTGGAGGCCCGGATAGTGCGCGGCGGCGCGGTGGCCGCAGTCGTTGATCTGGTTCATGTCCTTCCAGCGCGAGATGCCCAGCGAGCTGCTGATCACCGCAAAGCCGTTCTCATGCGCGTAAAGCGCGGTGCGCACGAAGCGCATGTCGAAGCACATCGTGCAGCGGATGCCGCGCTCTGGTTCGTTCTCCATGCCGCGGGCGCGCGAGAACCAGGTGTCGGTGTCGTAGTCGGCGTCGACGAACGGCACGCCATGCTTCTCGGCGAAGCGGATGTTCTCCTGCTTGCGCAGTTCGTATTCCTTCACCGGGTGGATGTTGGGGTTGTAGAAGAAGATCGTGTAGTCGATGCCGGAGGCGGTGATCGCCTCCATCACTTCGCCCGAGCACGGCGCGCAGCACGAGTGCAGCAGCAGCTTGGTGTGGCCGTCGGGCAGGGACAGGGTGGGGCGGTCGATCGGTGTCAGGTCATGCGGGTTCATGCGTTTCTCGTCGACCCCACCGCCGGCAACGGCGGCGATGGGGTCCTTGGGTCAGTCTACAAAGGGCCGATCAGGCGGCGTTGGCGTCGGCGGTTTCCTCGCGCAGTTCGCGCGCGGCGGCCACCAGTGCTTCCAGCGCGGCACGGGTTTCCGGCCAGCCGCGGGTCTTCAGGCCGCAATCCGGATTGACCCAGATCTGCTCCGGTCGCAGCACTTCGGCGGCCTTGCGCAGCAGGGCCAGCATCTCGGCCTTGTCAGGCACGCGGGGGGAGTGGATGTCGTACACGCCCGGCCCGATCTCGTTGGGATACTGGAAGCGCACGAAGGCATCCAGCAGTTCCATGCGCGAGCGGGAGGTTTCGATCGAGATCACGTCCGCGTCCATTGCGGCCACCGAGTGGATGATGTCGTTGAACTCGGAATAGCACATGTGCGTGTGGATCTGGGTCGCATCGCGCACGCCGCTGGCGCTGATCCGGAAGGCTTCCACCGCCCAGTCCAGGTACTCGCGCCATTGGGCACGGCGCAGCGGCAGGCCCTCACGGATGGCCGGCTCGTCGATCTGGATCACGCCGATGCCGGCCGCTTCCAGATCCGTCACTTCATCGCGCAGGGCGAGTGCGATCTGGCGGCAGGTGTCCGCCCGGGACTGGTCATCGCGCACGAACGACCACTGCAGCACCGTCACCGGCCCGGTCAGCATGCCCTTCATCGGCCGCTGCGTGAGCGACTGCGCATACTGCGACCAGCGCACTGTCATCGGCTGCGGACGGGTCACATCGCCGAAGATCACCGGCGGCTTCACGCAGCGCGAGCCGTAGCTCTGCACCCAGCCATTCTTGGTAAAGGCAAAGCCATCGAGCTGCTCGCCGAAGTACTCGACCATGTCGTTGCGCTCGAACTCGCCATGCACCAGCACGTCCAGCCCGATCTGTTCCTGCACGCGCACGCAATGCTCGGTCTGGGTGGCCAGGAACGCATCGTAATCCGCATCGGAGAGCTTGCCGGACTTGTTGCGGGCGCGGGCCTCTCGCACCTCCAGCGTCTGCGGGAACGACCCGATCGTGGTGGTCGGGAAGCGCGGCAGCTTGAGCGCGGCGGCCTGGGCCAGGTGGCGTTGCGGGTAGCGGCTGTGGCGCTGTGCATCGACCGGGGTCAGCGAGGAAAGACGCGCGGCGACGGCCGGGTTGTGCACGCGCGGCGAACGGCGGCGCGATTCGATGCACGCACGCGAATGCGCGAGCGGTGCCTCGGCACGCGCCGGCGCATCGATCGCGTCGGCCAGCACGCGCAGCTCGGCGAGTTTCTGCTTGGAGAACGCCAGCCAGCTGCGCAGTTCGTCGTCCAGCTTCTTTTCGTGGTCCAGATCGACCGGGCTGTGCAGCAGCGAACACGATGGCGCCAGCCACAGCGCATCGCTGCCGACATGACCGTGCGCGTAGCGCGCCAGCACCAGGGCGTTGTCCAGGTGGGTGCGCCAGATGTTGCGGCCGTTGACCAGCCCGGCCGACAGTACGCGACCGGCCGGCAGCGCCTTGATCACCGCATCGAGCTGTTCCGGCGCACGGACCAGATCCACATGCAGGCCATCGACCGGCAGCGAGGCAGCCAGCGCCAGGTTGTCTTCCAGCGCACCAAAGTACGTCGCCACCAGCACCTTGGGGCGGGCGACCTGGCCCAGCACCGCATAGGCGTGCTCGAACGCGGCCCGCGTGGCCTCGTCCAGGTCCTGCACCAGCAGCGGCTCATCCAGCTGCACCCACGCCGCGCCGGCGGCCTTGAGTTCGCCGAGCAACTGCACGTACACCGGCAGCAGCGCATCGAGCAGGTCCAGCGCGTTGCTGCCATCGGTGGTCTTGGACAGCCGCAGGAAGGTCACCGGCCCGATCAGCACCGGGCGGGTCTCGATCCCCAGCGCCTTGGCCTGGCGGTACTCGGCCAGCGGCTTGTCGCCGCGCACCGAGAAGGTCTGGCCGGCGTGCAGTTCGGGCACCAGGTAGTGGTAGTTGGTGTCGAACCACTTGGTCATTTCCAGCGCATGCAGGTCGATGCCATCGCGCTGCAGGCCCCGCGCCATCGCGAAGTAGCCGCTCAGCGGTTCGGCATCGGCGAGCGCGCGGTAACGGGCCGGGATCGCATCGAACAGGAAGGCCGCATCCAGCACCTGGTCATACAGGCTGAAATCATTGCTCGGCGGCACATCCACGCCGGCCTCGCGCTGCAGCTGCCAGTGGCGTTCACGCAGCTCGGCCGCGGTGTCCTGCAGCGACGCGGCGCTGCTCTCGCCGGACCAGAAGGCTTCGAGCGCGCGCTTGAGTTCGCGCTTGGCACCGATGCGCGGAAAACCCAGGGTGGTAACAGTGGTCATTGGAACGTGTCCTCATTGCGTAGGGGCATTGAGGAACGAAGGAACCGCGCGCCGTCCGGGGCCTTGCAGCCCGTTCCGCCCCGCCAGCGACCTTCGCCCCCGCGGGCGAACCGGATGCCGTGAAGCGGACGCACGGGGGCAGCGCCATGCAGGCGGCAGGGCGGCAGGCCCCGGCAACCTCCCCGCGGACGTTCCAGGTCGAATCGGAGGACGGTCATGTCCTCCGGCCGGGGCCGGTATTCGGGCTGATGGACACGGGCGCGGACGCCCACCTAGTACCTGCCGCTTCCCAGGCGCGAAGGCCCAGTGCTGTTGGCAGGAGTCGTTTCCATTCACCGCTGCGGGGCAGCTCCGGAATGGGCGCGCGAGGCGCCTTCACCGGATTCCCGTTTAAATCCATCCCTTCATCTGCATGAAGCGATGGATACCTTCGGCGAGCACAAGGTAGGCCGAAGGCGGGCGATGGTCAAGTCGTCTGTCCGATTCATCCCACTGCATCCAAACCACTGCCACCTGCGTATCTCCCTGCAAGCCCGCCCGTTTGGACCCCCATGCGCCAGCCCTTGCCCTGCCTGATCCTGCTGCTGTTGGCCTTCGCCGCCCCCGTAAGTGCCGCCGATCAGACCGTGCAGCGCCAGGAAGGCCGCGCGTACGCCACCGCCGATGGGCGCCTGCTGTATCGCGAGACCCATTGGCTGCAGGGGCCGGCAAGCGCACAGTCGCGGCTGGTGCTGTACCGCTGCAGCGACGGGCGTCCCTTCGCGCGCAAGTGGATGACCCCGCAGGGCAGCCCGCAGACGCCGGATTTCACCCTGGACGATGGACGCGATGGGTATCAGGAAGGCGTGCGCGGCGGTGCCGCTACCCGCCAGGTATCGGTCCGCGCCAGCGCGCAGGCACCGACCTTCAGCAGGGCCATCACGATCCCCTCGGGGGCGGTGGTGGATGCCGGGTTCGACGCGGCGGTGCGCAGCCATTGGGCCGCGTTGCAGGCCGGGCAGAGCGTGGCCTTCCAGTTCCTGCTGCCCAGCCGCCAGCGCCTGGTGCCGCTGAAAGTGCAACGCACGGGTGCGGTGACCTGGCAGGGTCAACCGGCCGAACAGCTGCAGATGAAGCTCGATGCCTGGTTCGGTTTCGCCGTGCCCGCGGTCACCTTGGTGTATGCCACCGCAGACCAGCGCCTGCTGCAGTTCACCGGCACCGGCAACGTCCGCGATGAGAAGGGCAAGTACCCGCAGGTGCGGGTCGAGTTTCCCGCCGCACCGGTTGCAACGCCCGCCGCCGAGCTGACCGCTGCCCGCACGCAGCCGCTGGTGAAGACATGCGGTGCCTGAGCGCCCCCTTGCAGATGGCGCCGGGAGCAAGGAGGATGCCGATACGCCCGTTATCGACATTGAGCCTGCAATGCCCGAGCTGGACGCCGCCGCTACCGCTGCATCACATCGTCTGGACGAGCTGCTCGTCCGGGTCGCCGGCGGTGATCGCCAGGCGTTCGAATCGGTCTATCAGCTGGCCTCCGGCCGCCTGTTCGCGATCTGCCTGCAGGTGCTGCGCGACCGCGGCGATGCCGAAGAGGTACTGCAGGACGTGTTCACCACGGTCTGGAACAAGGCGGCGCAGTTCGACCGCGCCAAGGCGGCGGCCATGACCTGGCTGTCGATGCTGGCCCGCAACCGCTCGATCGACCGTCTCCGCGCCGCGCCGCCGCGCGCGCTGGATGATCTGTCGGTGGCCGAGGAACTCCCCGATGTCGCGCCGCAGCCGGCCCAGGTGGCCGAACAGGCGTCGGATCACGAGCGCCTGCAGGACTGCCTGGATACGCTGGAGCCGCGCCGTCGCTCGCTGATCCGGCTGGCCTTCCTCGATGGCGCCAGCTATGAGGAACTGGCGCGCCGCATTGGTTCGCCGCTGGGCTCGGTGAAGAGCTGGATCCGCCGGGGCCTGGGCCAACTGCGGGTGTGCCTGGAACGATGAACGCCCGCGACCTCCATGATCTGCATGACGACGGCGAACCGCCGAGCGCCGACATCCTCGCCGGTGAGTACGTGCTGGGGGTGCTCGATGCCGCGCAGCGTGCCGAGGTTGAACGCCGCATCGCCAGCGATCCCGGCTTCTCGCGATTGGTCGCCCAGTGGGAGAACCGCCTTGCGCCCCTGCTCGAATCGCTCGGTACCGAAGCGGCGCCCGCGCATCTGTGGCCGCGCATCCGCACCTCGCTGGGCTGGCCCGCCGCAACGACCGCCTCGCCACGGGTCTGGCAGCGCACCGGTTTCTGGCAGGGCATGACCGCGCTGGCCGCCGCGCTGGCACTGGTGGCGGTGTTCAGCCGCCGCGATCTGGAGCCGACCACACCTTCGCCTACGCCCGTGGCGGTCACGCCGACCCCGCCGACGACACCGGCCGAGCCGGAGCAGGCCACCAAGCCGGTCACGCCGCTGTTGCACGACGACGGTACGCCGGGCTGGCTGGCGTCCGTCGACAAGGCCCAAGGCAAGGTGCTGATGGTGCCGGTCCCGGCCGCGGCCGATGCGGCCGGCCGTGCACCCGAGCTGTGGCTGATCCCGGCCGGCGGCACCCCGCGTTCGCTGGGCCTGGTCTCGATCAACCGCGCGCACACTGTTGCGGTGCCGGCCACGCTGCGTGATGCACTTGTGAATGGCTCGGTGCTGGCGATCACACTGGAACCGTCAACCGGTGCGCCGCAAGGCATTCCGACCGGCCCGATCATCGCCAAGGGCGACATCGCCAACCTGTAATCGCACGGACGCACGGTTTTTTTTCCGGATCCGTGCATCCAAACGACGCCCGCTCCCGTATCTCCTGATAACGCCTCAGGAGAAGCGAGTCATGTCGGTCAGCCCCACCCCCGACGCAGGACGCACCGCACAGCGACGCCGCTGGGCCACGCTGTGGCGTTGGTTCGATACCAGCACGGATGCTGCGGCTGCGACCGGCCAGCCACAGCGGGTGGACTGGGTGCGGGCCATCCCGTTCGCGGCGATGCACCTGGCCTGCCTGGCGGTGATCTGGGTGGGTGTGTCCTGGGTCGCGGTCGGCGTGGCGGTGGCACTGTACGCGGTGCGCATGTTCGCGATCACCGCCTTCTACCACCGCTACTTCTCGCACCGTACCTTCCGCACCTCGCGCGCCGTGCAGTTCCTCTTCGCGCTGATCGGCGCCTCCAGCGTGCAGCGCGGCCCGCTGTGGTGGGCCGCGCATCACCGCAACCATCATCGCCATACCGACACGGCGGCCGATCCGCATTCGCCCTCGGTGCATGGCTTCTGGTGGAGCCACATGGGCTGGTTCCTGACGGTGGAAGGCTTCCGTACCGACTGGTCGCGCATTCCCGATCTGGCCAAGTATCCCGAACTGCGCTGGCTGGATCGCTTCGACACGCTGGTGCCGATCGCGCTGGCCGCGGCACTGTTCGGCCTGGGTGCGCTGCTAGAGCGCATCGCGCCGTCGTGGGGCACCACCGGTGGGCAGATGCTGGTGTGGGGCTTCTTCATCTCCACCGTGGTGCTGTTCCACGCCACGGTGACCATCAACTCGCTCGCGCACCGTTTCGGCCGCCAGCGCTTCAACACCGGTGACGACAGCCGCAACAATCTGTGGCTCGCCCTGCTGACGTTTGGCGAAGGCTGGCACAACAACCATCACTTCTTCCCGGGCACCGCGCGCCAGGGCTTCTACTGGTGGGAAGTGGATGTCACCTGGTATGGCCTGCGTGCGATGGCCGCACTCGGCCTGGTGCGTGACCTCAAACCCGTGCCGGCCTGGGTGCTGGCCAAGGCGGAGCACTGACATGCGTATCGCCGTGATTGGATCGGGTATCGCCGGCCTCGCCAGTGCGTGGTGGCTGAGCCAGCAGCATGAAGTGACGCTGTTCGAGGCCAATGACTACCTCGGGGGCCACACCCATACGCATGAGGTGGAGGTCGATGGCCGCACGCACGCGGTGGACACCGGCTTCATCGTGTTCAACCCCGCGCACTACCCGTTGCTGACCGGCCTGTTCGAGGAACTGGGCGTGGCCTCGCAGCCGACCACGATGAGCTTCTCGGTGCACAGCGAACGCAGCGGGCTGGAGTACAACGCCACCTCGCTGGACACGCTGTTCTGCCAGCGCCGCAACCTGGTGTCGCCGCGCTTCTGGGGCATGCTGCGCGACCTGCGCCGGTTCTACCGCGAGGCGCCGGCGCTGCTCGCGCGCGACGATGAAGGTCCCTCGCTGGGTGAGTTCCTGGACAAGGGCCGTTACGGCCGCACCTTCATCGACGAACACCTGCTGCCGATGGCCTCGGCGCTGTGGTCGTCGCCGACGGCCAGCCTTGCCGCCTTCCCGGCGCGCTATCTCGTGCAGTTCATGGCCAATCACCAGATGCTGCAGATGACCGGGCGCGCGCCATGGCGCGTGGTGCAGGGCGGCTCAGCGCGGTATGTCGACGCGCTGCGCCGCCGCTGGCAGGTGCGTGAACGCCTGGAGTGCCCGGTGTTCGGCGTGGAGCGCCACGAGCATGGCGTGCGCGTGCACAGCGCTGCCGGGCTGGAAGGCTTCGATCAGCTGGTGCTGGCCTGTCACAGCGACCAGGCGCTGGCCTTGCTGTCCGATGCCGATCTCACCGAGCGCGCGGTACTGGGCGCGATCCGTTACCAGCCCAACGAGGTGGTGCTGCATACCGACGCCAGCCTGCTGCCGCGTGACCGCAAGGCCTGGGCCGCCTGGAACGCGCATGTGCCGCGCGACCCGCTGGCGCCGTGCACGGTCAGCTACTGCATGAACCTGCTGCAGGGCATCGATACCCCCACGCCCTTGGTGGTCACCCTCAACCGCAGCGAGGCGGTCGATCCGGCCACCGTGCTGCGCCGCCTGCAGTATGCCCATCCCGTGCACGACCACGCGATGGTGCGGGCGCAGCAGCGCTGGACGGAAATCCAGGGCCATCGCCGGACCTGGTTCGCCGGTGCGTACTGGGGCTGGGGCTTCCATGAGGATGGCATCCGCAGTGCCCGCCGCGTGGTCGATGCATTGCAGGCGTTGGATGCCGAGTCCTACTGGCCGCTGGCCGAGGCACTGCCGGCATGACCGCCAGTGCGATCTATCGCGGCTGGATGCGCCATCGGCGGCACGCGCCGCACGCGCACGCGTTCGGCTACCCGATCGCGCAGCTGCTGCTGGACCTGGACGAACTGCCGCGCCTGTTCGAGCGGCGCTGGCTGTGGTCGGTGGGCCGCCGCAACGTGGTCGAGTTCCGCCGCAGCGACTATCTCGGTGCGCCCGATCAGCCGCTGGCCGATGCCGTACGTGCACGCATCACCGAGGCACTGGGCCACGCGCCCGCCGGGCCGATCCGCCTGCTGACGCATCCACGGTATGCCGGCCATGTCTTCAATCCGGTGAGCTTCTATTACTGCTATGCCGCTGATGGCACCACGCTGGACAGCATCGTGGCGGAGATCACCAACACGCCCTGGAAGGAGCGCCACGCCTACGTGCTGCCGGTGGCGCAGGCCGATGCCCAGGGCCGCGCGCTGTGCTGGTCCTTCGACAAGCAGTTCCACGTCTCTCCCTTCATGCAGATGGACTGCGAGTACCGCTGGCGCTTCACCGCGCCGGGCGATGACCTGCACGTGCACATGCAGGTCTGGCGCGAGGGCGCATGCCAGTTCGACGCCGACCTGGTGATGCAGCGCCATCCGCTCACCGGTCGTGGCCTGGCCGGCGTGCTGCTGCGCTACCCGCTGATGACCCTCAAGGTCGTGGCCGCGATCCACTGGCAGGCGCTGCGCCTGTGGCTCAAGCGCAACCCCGTTCACGACCATCCTTCTCTTGCTGGAAAATCCCCATGAACGACATGACCCGTGCGGTGGCCGTACCGCAACCGTCCGCCCTTGAAGGGTTCCTGCGCGGGCGCCTGCTGGCGCAGCTGGCACCGCTGCGCGGCGGGCACCTGCGGCTGCGCGATGCGGTGGGCGATGTGGTGATCGGCGATCCGGACGTCGCGCCCCAGGTGACGGTCTGGGTGGACGATCCCGGTTTCTACCGCGCGGTGGCCGCACAGGGCAGCGTGGGTGCAGGCGAGGCCTACATCCGCGGTGACTGGCGCTGCGATGACCTGGTCGCGCTGGTGCAGCTGCTGGTACGCAACCGCGATCTGCTCGATGGCATGGAGGGCGGCCCGGCTCGCATCGGCGGCTGGCTGCTGAAAGGCTGGAACCGGCTGCGTCGCAACACGCGCGAAGGCAGCCGCCGCAACATCGCCGCGCACTATGACCTCGGCAATCCGTTCTTCTCGCTGTTCCTGTCCCCGGACCTGATGTACTCCTCGGCGCTGTATGCCAGCCCGGAAGATACGCTCGAGGCTGCGTCCGAGCGCAAGCTGGCCCGCATCTGCGAGCAGCTGCAGCTCACCGCGTCTGATCGCGTGGTCGAGATCGGCACCGGCTGGGGCGGCTTCGCGCTGTACGCGGCGCGCCATATCGGCTGCCACGTCACCACCACCACCATCTCGGTGGAGCAGTACACGCTGGCCAGGCAGCGGGTCGAGGCGGCCGGGCTGCAGGACAAGGTCACCCTGCTGCTCAAGGATTACCGCGATCTGGAGGGCCAGTTCGACAAGCTGGTGTCCATCGAAATGATCGAGGCGATCGGCGCGCAGTACCTGGACACCTACTTCGCCACGCTTACCCGCCTGCTCAAGGATGACGGTCTGGCGCTGCTGCAGGCCATCACCATCGAAGACCAGCGTTACGAGCAGGCGCGGCGCAGCGTCGATTACATCAAGCGCTTCGTGTTCCCCGGCAGCTTCATCCCCTCGATCAACGCCATCGTGGCCGCCAAGAGCCGCAGCAGTGATCTGCAGCTGATCGGCCAGCACGACTTCGGGCCCTCCTACGCGCTCACGCTGCGCGCGTGGCGCCAGCGCTTCCTGGCCCAGCTGCCGGCGGTGCGCGCACAGGGCTTCGATGCGGGCTTTATCCGCATGTGGGAGTTCTACCTGGCGTATTGCGAAGGTGGCTTCCTGGAGCGCTCGATCGGCGTCTCGCACCTGTTGATGGCGCGCCCGGGCTACCGGCCCGCGCTGATGGCCGGGGAGGCCTGACGTGCCACGCTTCTGGGCCAACGTGATCGGCAACCAGCTGGTCTGGCTCTGCGCCGTGATCGGGGCCGGTCACGGGCTGCGCTGGCCCGCGCTGTTGGCAGCGGCGGCTTACGTGGGCACTCAGTTGGCCTGGTCCGCGCAGCCGTCAGTGGAGATCCGATTGATGCTGGTGGCGATCGCCTGCGGGTTGGTCGTAGACGGGCTGGCCGGCGCCTCCGGTTGGGTGACGTACGCGGCCGGCAATGATCCGGCGTGGCTGGCCCCGGTCTGGATCCTCGCGCTGTGGGCTGCCTTCGCAATGACGCTCACGGTGTCGTTCGCGACGCTGCAGCGGCATCTGCGCCTTGCGGCGCTGGTCGGTCTGCTGTTGGCGCCGCTGGCGTATCTGTCCGCCGCGCGCGGCTGGTCGTCGGTGGTGTTCGCCACACCGCAGTGGCGCGGTGTGCTGCTGCTCGGCCTCGGCTGGGCGATCGCACTGCCGGTGCTTGCGGCGTGCGCCCGTCATTGGCAGACCCGCGCGGTACCGCTCGCCACCCTTGCTCCAGGAGACACACGATGAAGATGCTGTGGGTGGTGTGGCTGTACGCCGCCGTGATCATGACCTGGGGCTGGTGGTGGCAGCGCCGTCACCAGAACATCGGCGTGGTCGATGTGCTCTGGGCCAAGGGTGTGGGCGCCTCTGCCCTGTTGCTGGCACTGCTCGGCGATGGCGCGGCGATGCCGCGGATCGCGTTGGCGGTGCTGGGTGGCCTGTGGGGTTCACGCCTGGCGCTGCACCTCTGGCACCGCGTGCGCAGCGAGCCCGAGGATGGCCGCTACCAGCATCTGCGCAAGCATTGGAACGGCCACCAGGGAAAGATCTTCGGCTTCTTCCAGTTCCAGGCGCTGTTGATCGTGCTGTTCGCGCTGCCCTTCGTGGCGGTGTCGGTGAATCCGGAAGCACATGGCCGGGGTTGGGTGATCGCGGCCGTGGCGATGTGGCTGCTGAGCGTGGGCGGCGAATCGCTGGCCGACCGTCAGCTGGCGCGCTTCCGCGCCGATCCGGCCAACAAGGGCAAGACCTGCCGCGATGGGCTGTGGCGCTACTCGCGGCATCCCAACTATTTCTTCGAATGGCTGCACTGGTTCACCTACGTGCTGCTGGCCGTGCAGTCGCCGCTGTGGTGGCTGGCCTGGTCCGGCCCGCTGGTGATGTACGTGTTTCTGCGCTGGGTCAGCGGCATCCCCTTCACCGAAGCGCAGGCGCTGCGCTCGCGCGGTGAGGATTACCGCGAATACCAACGCACCACGCCGATGCTGTTTCCGTGGTTCCCCTCCCGTTCGTCGTCTGCCCGCAAGGAATCTTCACCATGAATGTCGCCAGTGACCGTCTTCCGCTGCCGGACTACGCACCGGGCCTGACCGGCCTGGCCGAACGCGGGGTGCTGCCCGATGCGCTGTTGCGGCTGGGCATCCGCCGCCAGTGCGAGCAGCGCCTGCGCGAAGAGCTGGCCGGCGGTCAGCAGGTGCAGTCGCAGCGCTTTGCGGCGCGCATCGCCGGGCTGGCCAGCAGCGCGGTGGCGCTGCACGTGGATGCGGCCAATCGCCAGCACTATGAAGTGCCGGCCGAATTCTTCCACCGCTGCCTCGGCAAGCGCCTGAAGTACAGCAGCTGCTACTACGCCACGGGCACTGAAACCCTGGACGAGGCCGAAGAGGCGATGCTCGCGCTGTACGGTGAGCGCGCGCAGCTGGCCGATGGGCAGCATATTCTTGAGCTGGGCTGCGGCTGGGGTTCGCTGACGCTGTGGATGGCCGAGCGCTATCCGAACGCGCAGATCACCGCCGTCTCCAACTCCAACAGCCAGCGCGAGTACATCCTGGGGCAGTGTCGTGCACGTGGCCTGATCAACGTCACCGTGCTGACCCGTGACGTGAATCACCTGACGCTCGATGCCGAGACCTTCGACCGCTGCGTCTCGATCGAGATGTTCGAGCACATGCGCAACTACCCGCAGCTGCTGCAGCGCATCCACGCGTGGCTGCGGCCGGAAGGCAAGCTGTTCGTGCACATCTTCGTGCACCGCACGCTGATGTACCCGTTCGAAACCGAGGGCGACGACAACTGGATGGGTCGCCACTTCTTCACCGGTGGCCTGATGCCTGCCGCCGACACCCTGCTGTTCTTCCAGCAGCATCTGCAGCTGCAGCAGCGCTGGCTGCTGGATGGCACCCACTACGAGCGCACCGCCAACCACTGGCTGGCCAACCAGGACCGCGAGAAAGAGGCGGTGATGGCTGTGCTGCGCCAGACCTACGGCGATGCCTCGGCCGCGTTGTGGCACCAGCGCTGGCGCATGTTCTGGATGGCCTGCGCAGAGCTGTTCGGCTACCAGCAGGGCCAGCAGTGGCAGGTGGCCCACTACCTGTTCAACCGTCCGTGATCACCCCACGTTCCTGGAGGAAGCCGTCATGTCCAGCCGTGCTCTCGTTCCCCTGCTGGTTGTCGGCATGATGCTCGGCGGCTGCAGCGGCAACACCCGTCCGATCCCGCCCGTGGCGCATGTGGACGTGCCGCGCTTCATGGGCGACTGGTACGTGATCGCGCATATCCCCAGTCGACCCGAGCGTGAGGCGTTCGATGCCGTGGAGTCCTACGCACTGCGTCCGGACGGCCGCATCCAGACCACCTTCCGTTATCGCAAGGGCAGCTTCCAGGCACCGATCAAGACCATGCACCCGGTCGGGACGGTCAAGGAAGGCACCGGCGGCGCGATCTGGGGCATGCAGTTCATCTGGCCGATCCAGGCCGAGTACGTGATCGTGGACCTGGATCCGGAGTACAAGCAGACCATCGTGGGTCGCAGCAAGCGCGACTACATGTGGCTGATGGCGCGCACCCCGACCATCTCCGATGCCGACTATCAAGCGGCCATGACCCGCATCGCCGCGCTCGGTTACGACCTGTCCCAGGTGCGGCGCGTGCCGCAGTCCGGCAACGCTGAATAAGCGGTTCCGTGCCGCGCTTCTCAGGCCCTGAGAAGCGCGCAGGCGATACTGTCGGCATCGATCTTCCGGGTGCCTGCCTCGTGGTGGGTACCGCTGGGGAGGGTGCGTGGATCGGCCACGCACGGGCGGACAGAGGACGGCAACGTGGCGGACAAGTACTGCGATCTGGTCATGAAGGGCGGCATCACCAGCGGCATCGTGTATCCCAACGCGGTGCTGTCGCTGGCCCGTGAGTACCGCTTCAAGAGTATCGGCGGTACCTCGGCCGGCGCCATTGCCGCCGCCGTGGCCGCCGCGGCCGCGTTGGGCGATCGGCGTCGCCAGGCCGGGGAGCCGCTAGCGGCGGCGGTGGGCTTTCCGGGGCTGGCCGACGTGTCCGCGCAGCTGTCCCGGCAGGGCTTCATCCACAGCCTGTTCCAACCGGCGTATGGCGCGCGTACCGCGTATCGCCTGCTGGTGATGCTCACCGGCAAGGCGGGCCTGCTGCGCAAGGTCGCCTGTCTGCTCGCCGCGGTATTCGCCATCGCGCCGGTGGAGCTGCTGGTCTCACTGGCCGGCCTGCTCGGGATCGGTTATCTGGCAGGGGGCATCGACGGCATCTGGGCAACGTTGCTGCCCTCGCTGCTGTGCGCCTACGGGGCCGGTGTACTGGCCTCGGCGCTGCGCGTTGCCCGCGTCGCCCGCCGCAACCTGCTCGGCCTGTGCAATGGCAGCACCCAGCCGAACGCCTCCGCGCCGGCGTTGACGGATTGGCTGCACACCCAGCTGCAGGCCTTGGCCGGCAAGCCGCATGACCAGCCATTGACCTTCGGCGATCTGCACACGGCGCCACGCTATCCCGGCGAGCCCAGCGGCGCGCATGCGATCACGCTGCAGATGATCACCACCTGCGTGTCGCACAGTGAGCCGCGCACGTTGCCGTTCAACGCGGCGCACTTCTGGTTCCTGCGCGAGGAATTCGCGCAGCTGTTTCCGGCCAGCGTGGTCGAGTGGCTGATGGCACGAGCGGGCCCTCCGCAACAGGTCGATGGGCGCGACTACTACCGCCTGGTTGATGGCGAGGATCTGCCGGTGCTGGTCGCCACGCGAATGAGCCTGAGCTTCCCGCTGCTGATCAGCGCGGTACCGCTGCATGAGCCGGCCCGTCGCGAACGCCGCTGTGAGCCGGTGGCCGATGCCGAACCCCGGCGCGACAACACCAACGTCGCCGACAGCATGGAAGGGCTCACCAGCGGTGGCCAGAACTGCGGCCCGGTGATCACCGCGTTCCGTGTGTGCTGGTTCTCCGATGGCGGCATCAGCAGCAACTTCCCGATCCACTTGTTCGACGCCGCGTTGCCGCGCTGGCCGACCTTCGGCATCAATCTGGTCTACGCGCAGCCTGCCGACGCCGTGAGCGTGGTGGCTGAGGGCGACGCGCATGCGCGCGCGGAGCAGGCCGTGTTCCTGCCCACCGAGAACCGCCATGGCTGGCAACGCACCTACCACGCCATCGCGCAGCCGATGGCCGCGGCGGAGATGTCCGGTTTCCTGTTTTCGATCGTATCGACCATGCAGAACTGGCGTGATGTGCTGCAGGCCCGCGCGCCGGGCTACCGCGACCGCATCGTGCATGTCGCGCTGGAGGGCGACGAGGGCGGCATGAATCTGGACATGCCGCAGGCCGTGCTCAGCCGCATCGCCGACAAGGGCAGCATCGCCGGGGAGCGCTTCTGCGATTTTTCCTTCGCCAACCATTACTGGATCCGCTGGCGCAATCTGGCCTCGGCCTACCAGCGCTACACGCTGGATGTGGCACGCACCGATGACCCCGCACAACGCGTGGCGGCATACGAAGCGGCGTATCAAAGTGTGGCCACCGGCATGCCGGTGCCGCCGTCCTACCGATTGAGTTCGGAAGACAAACGGCGCGAATCGCAGCAGCTGTGGCGGCACATGGTCGAGCAGGGCCAGACCTGGGAAGACCTCGGGCCGGACCTCACCGACGGCGCACCGCGTCCGCTGCCGCAGATGAAGGTGACGCCAATCTACTGAGTCGGCGATGGACCGCATCCCGATCCGACCTGCCCGCCGTTGGTCGGCTTCCCGTTAAACGTCACATGACCGGTAGAGCCGACCGTCGGTCGGCTGCTCTTCGCAACGGTGCCAACACTCGCGGCATCGGATGCAAGTCGACCAACGGTCGACGCTACCCGCGTCCCGGCAGCTGCGGGAACGCGCGCTGCATGCAATCCTCGCGCGGGCACACCCGGCAGCCCGGGCCGATCGAGACCGAGTTGCCCGGGCTCTGGATATCCAGCCCACGTGTGTAGATCAGCCGTTCGGCATGCTGCAGGTCGCAGCCCAGCGCCACTGCGAAGGTCTTGCGCGGTTGCCCGTGTCCGATAGGCCCACTGCTGACCTGCCGCGCCAGCCAGAAGTGGCGGCGTCCGTCAGGCATGCGCGCGGTCTGGGTCAGTACGCGGCCCGGTTGGTTGAAGGCTTCGTACACGATCCACAGCGGGCACGAGCCGCCCACCTGTGAGAAGTGGAAATCGGTGGCCGAATGCCGTTTGGAGACATTGCCGGCGCGGTCCACACGGATGAAGAAGAACGGCAGGCCGGGCGCGCTGCGTCGCGCCAGCGTGCTCAAGCGATGGCAGACCGCCTCGAAGCCCACGCCGAAGCGATGGGCGAGCGCATCGATGTCGTATGCGCTGTGCTCGGCGGCGCGCAGGAACTGCGCATACGGCATCACCAGCGCACCGGCGAAGTAGTTGGACATGCCGATCCGCGCCTGCGCGATCTGCTCCGCTTCGCCGAAGCCCGCGCGGGCGATCACCGCATCGATCTGCGCCGCATAGCCCAGCAACGCCAGCTCGGCGGCCATCTGGAATGCCTGCTGGCCCGGCTCCAGATAGTCGGGCAGCCACAAGGTGCGGCTGCCGCCGTCGTAGACGCGCTTCTCGCGCCCGGCCTGCAGCGGCCCCACTTCCACCAGCACGCCATGGCGGTCGGCCAGCAGCTGGCGCAGGCGCGGCGCCACGTGCCCGGCTACCAGCCCCCATTCGCCGAACAGCTGCTCGGCCAGGTCATCCAGCTCGGGGATGTGGTTGTGCATGCGGTTGAAGAAATCGCGGACCTGATCGCCCGCAGGCAACGCCTGCCCGGCGTGCACATCACCCAGCTGGAACTCCAGCGCGGCGGCATGCTCGCGCAGCATCAGGTGGCGGCGGTGCAGGTCGAGCAGGGCACGGCTGATCTGCGGCAGGTTGCCCGCCATCGCGCGCAGTTCGGTGCTGCTGACATCGGCCAGGCCCAGGTCGCGCAGGGTCTCGCCCAGCGATTCCTGCAGCGCGCCGGGGTCATCGACCTCGAACAGCTCGCTGACGTCGCCCAGTACGGCACGCAGCTTGCCCTGCACCGCCGGGGTCAGCGGCCGCTTGTTGCGCTCGATCTGGTTCAGGTAGCTGGCCGACAGCCCCAGCGCCCTGGCCAGGGCAAGCTGGCTGTAGCCGCGCTGCTCGCGCAGCTTGAGCAGGCGCAGGCCGATCTGGCGTTGGACGGGCTGGCTATTCACAGAATTCACAAGAATCGTAGCGGGCATTGGCCAGATTAAGCGCATACAGGCCGGAAATCGAGGGTGGCACTGTGAATAATGCCAACAACTTTCGACCCGCCGGGATTGTCCATGACTGTTGCAGCGCCCCGTATCCGCATGTTGATCGATGGCCAGTTCATCGAATCGACCAGCTCGCATTGGCAGAACGTGGTCAATCCGGCCACCCAGGACATCCTGGCCCAGGTCCCGTTCGCCACCCCCAGCGAAGTCGACGCCGCCGTCGCCTCGGCCAAGGAAGCGTTCAAGACCTGGCGCAAGACCCCGATCGGCACCCGCGCGCGCATCTTCCTGAAGTACCAGCAGCTGATCCGCGAGAACATGAGCGAGCTGGCCCACATCCTCAGCGCCGAGCAGGGCAAGACCGTGCCGGATGCCGAGGGCGATGTGTTCCGTGGCCTGGAAGTGGTCGAGCACGCTGCCGCGATCGGCAACCTGCAGCTCGGTGAGCTGGCCAACAACGTGGCCAACGGCGTGGACACCTACACCCTGCTGCAGCCGCTCGGCGTCTGCGCGGGCATCACCCCGTTCAACTTCCCGGCGATGATTCCGCTGTGGATGTTCCCGATGGCCATCGCCACCGGCAACACCTTCATCCTCAAGCCGTCCGAGCAGGACCCGATGGTCACCATGCGCCTGGTCGAACTGGCGCTGGAAGCGGGTATCCCCAAGGGCGTGCTGAACGTCGTGCACGGCGGCGAAGAGGTGGTCAACGCGATCTGCGACCACCCGGATATCAAGGCCGTTTCGTTCGTCGGTTCCACCCGCGTCGGCACCCACGTGTACAACCGCGCCTCGCTGGCCGGCAAGCGCGTGCAGTGCATGATGGGCGCCAAGAACCACGCCGTGGTGCTGCCGGATGCGAACAAGGAACAGAGCCTCAACGCGATGGTCGGTGCCGCCTTCGGTGCGGCCGGCCAGCGCTGCATGGCCGCCTCCACCCTGGTGCTGGTCGGCGAAGCACGCGAGTGGGTGCCGGACCTGGTGGCCAAGGCCAAGACGCTGAAGGTCAGCGGCGGCAGTGTCGCCGGTACCGATGTCGGTCCGGTGATCTCCTGCGCCGCGCGTGAGCGTGTCGAAGGCCTGATCGCCTCGGGCGTGGAGCAGGGCGCCAAGCTGGTGCTCGATGGCCGCAACCCGCAGGTCGATGGCTTCGAGAAGGGCAACTTCGTTGGTCCGACCATCTTCGCCGGCGTGACGCCGGGGATGCGCGTGTACGACGAGGAAATCTTCGGGCCGGTGCTGGTGATCCTGGAAGCGGACACCCTGGAAGATGCCATCGCACTGATCAACGCCAACCCCAACGGCAACGGCACCGCGCTGTTCACCCAGTCCGGCGCGGCCGCCCGCAAGTTCCAGGAAGACATCGACGTCGGCCAGGTCGGCATCAACGTGCCGATCCCGGTGCCGGTGCCGCTGTTCTCGTTCACCGGCTCGCGTGCCTCCAAGCTCGGCGACCTGGGCCCGTACGGCAAGCAGGTGGTGATGTTCTACACCCAGACCAAGACCATCACCTCGCGCTGGTTCGATGACGAGACGCTGGGTCATGGCGTCAACACCACCATCAGCCTGAAGTAAGCAACAGCAACAACGGAGTTCGACCATGAGCCACTCGATGACGACGGAACTCGACGAAGCGCAGCAGGCCTATAGAGAGGCAGCGCGTGACTTCGCCCAGGCCGAACTGGCGCCGCACGCCGCGCGATGGGATGCGGAGGGCATCTTTCCGCGCGAGGCGATCGCCAAGGCAGGGGAACTCGGGTTCTGTGGTTTGTACATGGATCCCGAGGTCGGTGGCAGCGGCTTGAGCCGTCTGGACGCCGCCGTCGTCATCGAGGAGCTCGCCAATGTGGATCCGTCCACGGCGGCCTATGTCAGCATCCACAACATGGCGTCGTGGATGGTGGCCAAGTGGGGCCAGGAGAGCCTGCGTGCCGCGTGGGGTGCAGACCTCTCGTCCGGCACCAAGCTGGCCTCGTATTGCCTGACCGAACCGGGTGCCGGCTCGGACGCGGCCTCGCTGAAAACCAGCGCGGTGCGTGACGGCGACGATTACGTACTCAATGGCTCCAAGGCCTTCATCTCCGGCGCCGGTGCCACCGAACTGCTGGTGGTGATGGCGCGTACGGGTGGCCCGGGCGCGGGCGGCATCAGCGCGATCGCGGTGCCGGCCGATTTGCCGGGCATCAGCTACGGCCGCAAGGAAGAGAAGATGGGCTGGAACAGCCAGCCGACCCGTGGCATCACGTTCGAGAACGTGCGCGTGCCGGTCAGCCATCTGCTCGGCGAGGAGGGCAGCGGTTTCAAGCTGGCCATGAAGGGCCTGGACGGCGGCCGCATCAACATCGCCGCCTGTTCGCTGGGCGCTGCCCAGGGTGCACTGGATGCCGCCCGCCGTTACATGGGCGAGCGCCGCCAGTTCGGCAAGGCGTTGTCGGAGTTCCAGGCGCTGCAGTTCAAGCTGGCCGATATGGCCACCCAGCTGGTCGCCGCCCGGCAGATGGTGCACACCGCCGCGCGCAAGCTCGACGCGGGTGCCAGCGATGCCAACGTGTGGTGCGCGATGGCCAAGCGCTTCGCCACCGATGCCGGTTTCAACATCTGCAACGATGCGCTGCAGATCCACGGCGGCTACGGCTACATCCGTGAATACCCGATTGAACGGCTGCTGCGCGATTCGCGCGTGCACCAGATCCTGGAGGGCACCAACGAGATCATGCGTGTGATCGTGGCCCGCCACCTGCTCAACACTGAAGAGGAACTGCGATGATGGAGTGGCGCCAGCATGATCATGTCGGCCTGAAGGTCGAGGCCGATGGCCACGTCGCGGTCATCACCCTCAACAATCCGCCGGCGCATACCTGGACCGTGCACAGCCTGTCCGCGCTGCGCGATCTGGTCGACGCACTCAATGCAGACCGCGATATCTACGCGCTGGTGATCACCGGCGATGGCGAGAAATTCTTCTCTGCCGGTGCCGACCTGAAGCAGTTCGCCTCCGGCGACAAGGCCGCCGCACGCGAAGCTGCACGTCGCTTCGGCGAGGCGTTCGAAGCCCTGTCCGGGTTCCGTGGTGTCTCCATCGCGGCAATCAACGGCTACGCGATGGGTGGCGGCCTGGAATGCGCGCTGGCCTGCGACCTGCGCATCATCGAAGAACACGCCCAGGTGGCGCTGCCGGAGGCCACCGTCGGCCTGCTGCCGTGCGCCGGCGGCACCCAGAACCTGCCGCGCCTGGTCGGCGAAGGCTGGGCCAAGCGCATGATCCTGCTTGGCGAGCGCATCGATGCGGACACCGCACTGCGTATCGGCCTGGTCGAAGAAAAGGTCGCCAAGGGCGAAGCCAAGGCACTGGCGCTGGCGTGGGCGCACAAGGCGGGCAAGCAGAGCCCGACCAGCATCGCCGCGTGCAAGACGCTGGTGCAGGCCACCCGCACCGGTACCCACGCCTCGGCGCTGGTGGCCGAGCGCGAGGCCTTCGTCGATCTGTTCGACAGTGCCGACCAGGCCGAAGGCGTGAACGCCTTCCTGGAAAAGCGCGCTGCAGAGTGGAAGAACGCATGAGCACGCCGGCCGCCAGCGACGAGGCACCGGTGCTGTTCGAAGAGCGCACCGCCGGTAATGGCACGCGCATCGGCATCGCCACGCTCAGCGCCGCCCGCACCCTCAACGGGTTCTCGCTGCCGATGGCGCACCTGCTGCGCGAGCGGCTGGAGGCCTGGGCGCTCGATGATGGCATCGCGCTGGTCGTGCTGCAGGGCGCGGGCGAAAAAGCGTTCTGCGCCGGCGGCGACCTGCACAGCCTGTACCGCAGCATGGTCGACTACCGCGAGAGCGGGAAGACCGACATCCGCGACAACGCCTACGCCGCCGAGTTCTTCGACGTCGAGTACCGCGTCGACTACGCGATCCACACCTATCCCAAGCCGATCCTGTGCTGGGGCCATGGCATCGTCATGGGCGGCGGCATCGGCCTGATGTCCGGCGCCAGCCACCGCGTGGTCAGCGAGCGCTCCAAGCTGGCGTTCCCGGAGATCACCGTCGGCCTGTTCCCGGACGTGGGCGGCAGCTGGCTGCTGCCGCGCGTGCCCGGCCACGGCGGCCTGTTCCTGGCCCTGACCGGTGCGCCGCTCAATGCAGGCGATGCGATCTACGCCGGCCTGGCCGATATCCACATCGCCGAGGCACAGCGCGAGACCGTGTTCAATGCGCTGGCGGACGTGCACTGGAGCCGCGAGGCCAAGCGCAACCACGAACAGTTGACTGCGCTGCTCCAGCAGCATGCCAGCGATGCGGCCACCGGCCCATTGCTGCGCAATGCCGCCACCGTGGATGCGCTGTGCGCCGGTGACGACGTTGGTGCGATCGTCGAGGCGATTCTTGCCCTGGAGACCGAGGACGCCTGGTTGAAGACCGCGCAGGCCACGCTGGCCGCCGGTGCACCCGGCTCGGCGCGTCTGGCGTTCGAGCTGCAGCGCCTCGCCGACGGCGCAACGCTGGCCGAGGTCTACCGCATCGAGTACATCGCAGCCCTGCATGCGGCCGCCCACGGCGATTTCGCCGAAGGCATCCGCGCACTGCTGATCGACAAGGACCGCACCCCGCAGTGGCAGCCGCGCACGCTGGCGGACGCCACGGCCGAGTGGGCCCGCACCTTCTTCGTTTCGCCGTGGTCCGATGCCGCGCATCCGCTGGCCGACCTCGGTGCCACCGTCCCTGAAAGGAGCCACGCATGAGCCGTATTGCATTCATCGGGTTGGGCAACATGGGTGGCCCGATGGCCGCCAACCTGGCCAAGGCTGGTCACGCCGTGCGCGTGTTCGATCTGGTGCCGGCTGCCGTGCAGGCCGCCGTCGATGCCGGCGCCACCGCCGCCAGCTCGGCACTGGATACGCTGATCGACGCCGAGATCGTCATCTCGATGCTTCCCGCGAGCCGCCACGTGGAAGGCGTTTACCTCGGTGATGATGGCCTGCTGGGCGATATCCCGGGTGGCGCGCTGGTCATCGACTGCAGCACGATCGCCCCGGCCACCGCCCGCAAGGTCGCCGAAGCGGCCGCCGCGCGTGGCCTGCAGATGCTGGATGCCCCGGTGTCCGGCGGTACCGCAGGTGCCCAGGCCGGCACGCTGACCTTCATCGTCGGCGGCGAAGCCGAGGCGCTGGAGCGTGCGCGCCCGCTGCTGCAGGCGATGGGCAAGAACATCTTCCATGTCGGTGCCAGCGGTGCCGGCCAGGTCGCCAAGCTGTGCAACAACATGGCGCTGGGCGTGATCATGGCGGTGACCGGTGAGTCCATCGCCCTGGGCGTGGCACACGGGCTGGACCCGAAGGTGCTCTCGCAGATGATGGCGGTCAGCACCGGCCGCAGCTGGGCCACCGAAGTGTGCAACCCGTGGCCCGGCGTGCTGGAAAACGCCCCGGCCTCGCGCGGCTACAGCGGCGGCTTCGGCAGCGACCTGATGCTCAAGGACATGGGCCTGGCGGTGGAAGCGGCGATGAGTGTCGGCGCCTCGATCCCGCTGGGCGAGCTGGCGCGCAACCTGTATTCGATGAACCACCAGGCCGGTCGCGGCAAGCTGGATTTCTCCAGCGTGGTGCAGCTGATCACGCACGACAAGTAACGGGTAGTGCCGGCCGCTGGCCGGCAACTTCACTATCGAAACCGGCGACATCCGGCTTCACCGGTAGGCAACGACCGTTGGTCGTTGCAACGGAACAAGATGCATCCCATGGGTACGCCCACGGGATCCACCGCGGTGGGATGGGCGGTTGCCAGACGTTCGCGTCAGGCAGCCGCCCATTTTTTTATCGGGTCACTCGCCGTCGACGGCGCGCGCGGCAAGTCCCGGCAGCGTGCCTGCATGCGCTCGCCACCGGGTGTGCCAGCGCGGATCTCCCCGTCCTGCAACCACCCGTAGATTTCGCGCCGCACGCGATACGCCGCATCCGCTGACTCGACCACATCTGCATTGTCGCTGGCGAGCGGGGCACCCGGCAGCGCCGCCTCCGGGATCGTGCCCAGGACCGCCAGCTGCGTGCACAGACCGGCGTAGTAGGCCGTGCGCTCGTCAACTGCACCGCGATCACCGGCGGCGAAGCCCAGGGCATGGAAGGTCTCATGCGCGACCAGGTCCACGAGATTGGCCTTGGTCCGCGCGCGCGATTCGTACACGCGTATGGCCAAGGTCAGATGCGGCACGCGGAAGCGCAGCGATCGGGTGCGCAGGTTCAGGCGCGTTCCGTGGGGCATGAGCAGTGCCGTATAGGCCGCGCGTCGCTCGGGATACCACTGCTGCGCGTGGCGTGCAGCGGCATCGATCAGGGCGCAGGCATCGGTAGCCGGCAGGGTCGCCGGCGGATAGGCCGCGATCCGGATGCGGGTTGCCGCGTCAGGGCAGGCGTAGGTCTCTGGCAGCCCGGGTGCAGCCGTGCCGGGCAGATACAGATCGGTCACCACGTGCACGAACCCGGCGCCGCGGAAGAGAGACAGCGCGTTCATCCCGTTCGAGGCGATCGCCTCGGGTGGCGCGATGGGAGCGGTAGCACAGCCCCCCAGAAAACCGCTGAGCAACAGCGCGGCCAGAATCCTGTGCATGTCCGTTTGCCAGTGAGGATCGTCTGGCCAGTCTACGGTGGCGACGGGGATGTGTGCCCGTCGCCACGGCAGGTCATGCGGGGGGATCAGACCACCGTCAGCGTCACGTCGATGTTGCCGCGGGTCGCGTTGGAATACGGGCACACGATGTGAGCCTTCTGCACCAGCGCTTCGACCTGCTCGCGCGGCAGGCCCGGAACCGAGATTTCCAGCGCCACTTCGATGCCGAAGCCGGTCGGGATCTGGCCGATGCCGACCTTGCCGGTGATCGCAGTCTCGGCCGGCAGAGCGACCTTGGCCTGGCCGGCCACGTACTTCAGCGCGCCCAGGAAGCAGGCCGAGTAGCCCGCGGCGAACAGCTGCTCCGGGTTGGTGCCCGGGCCGCCCGCACCGCCCAGCTCGCGCGGGGTGGAGAGCTGGATGTCCAGCACGTTGTCGGAAGAGACGGCGCGGCCGTCGCGGCCGCCGTTGGCAGTGGCCTGGGCGGTATACAGAACGTTGGCAATGGACATGGGAATCTCCTGCGGAGTGAAAAGGGTGGGCCAGATGGCAGGTGTACTGTGCGCGCCCGCATCGTACTTGTGGCAACATTTCGTCCAGAAAACTTGATCTGGAGTCCGCCATGGTCGACCGACTGCAATCCCTGCTGGACCGTTTCGCGGTGTCTGCCGAGGTCTTCCACGCGGGCGCGCTGTGCGGCATCAACGATCTGCCAGCCGACGGCGAGCGCGGTCAACTGCACCTGATCCGCGAGGGCGATGTACGCGTCGAGCACCCGGATGGCAGCACGCTGCAGATCACCACGCCCAGCGTGCTGCTGTACCCGCGCCCGCTCGCGCACCGCTTCGTCACCGATGCCACGCGGGGCGCGGATTTCGCGTGCGCCAACCTGCAGTTCGAAGGGGGCGCCAACAACCCGGTCGCCGCTGCGCTGCCGCCGATCGTGTGCCTGCCGCTGGAGGGCTTGTACGGCGGCCAGCCGGTGCTGTCACTGCTGTTCGAAGAAGCCTTCGCGCAGCGCTGCGGCCGCCAGGCGCTGCTGGATCGTCTGTTTGAAGTGGTGCTGATCCAGATCCTGCGCGCGCTGATGGAGAGTGGCCAGATCCGCGTCGGCCTGCTCGCCGGCATGGCCCATCCGCGCCTGCGTCACGCGCTGGTGGCGATGCATGAAGCGCCCGCCGACGAGTGGACGCTGGAGTCGCTCGCGCAGCGCGCCGGCATGTCACGCAGCGCCTTCGCCGACAGCTTCCGCGACACCATCGGCAGTACGCCCGGTCATTACCTGCAGGGCTGGCGCACCCGCCTGGTGCAGCAGGCGCTGCGCCGCGGCCAGCCGCTCAAGCGCATCGCCATCGATGTGGGCTACGGCAGCGAAGCGGCGTTGTCGCGCGCGTTCAAAGCGCAGACCGGGCAGTCGCCGCGGCAGTGGAAACAGGGCAGTGTGGCCACCGAACGATAACGCGATGCACGCCGACGTCGCTCAGATCGCCCACTCCCGATCCGTCGTGAACATGATCGTCAGCCAGCGGTCCGGCGACTCCTCACCCAGCGCTTCGCCGATCTCATCGCGCAGGCGATCCCATTCGATCAGCGCCCGCGGTGGATCATCGGCGCGCACCACGAAGAACAGCTCGATCTGCTCACCGCGCCCGACCTTGGCCACGTAGCTGCGGTATTCCAGGAAACCGTGCCTGGCCACGATATCGCGCGCCACCTCGTCCACGTGGGTCTGCAGATCCAGCGGGGTGATCAGCAGGATGTCCGACAACGCCTGGCGCACCGTGCCCATCGGCGCCACCACCACGAACAGGCAGACCACCAGCAGGATCGCCGGATCGATGTACGGCACCAGCCACGCCCACTGCGTGCCACCCAGCACGTAGCCGCCGACGAAGGCGACCAGATACGCCGCCGACATGCTCGCCGCGACCACCCAGTTCTTGGCATCGAGTGCGATGAAGTCCGAGCCGATCGACCGGTTCGCCCGCCGTACGAACAGTGCCAGCCCGGTTTCGGCCACGATCGAGATCACCGCAAACAGGATCGCCGGCCCGAGCGCGATCTCGCGCCCGCCGGACATCAGTGCGTCCACCGCGTTGACCGCCGCGTACAGCGCCGCGCCGATCATCAACGTCCCGCTGACCCCGAGCACGATCGGTTCCAGATGCCAGAAGCCCATGGTGAAGCGCTGGTTCAAGCGCGACTGCAGGGTATCGACGTGGGTCGACAGGCTGATCAGGCGCACCACCAGCAGCGACAGCCAGGTCATCACCACGTCGATCAGGCCGTAGATGCCGTCGAAGATGATCAGCGAGGAGTTGGCGAGCAGGCCAAAGGCCACCGCTGCGGCGGCCATCGCCAGCGATGCGGCGATCGACAGGCGCAGGACGCCTTGTTCGGTGGTGGGGTCGAAGCTGGGAAGGCGGAGTGCGGGCATGGATGCTTCGAAGGGACGTGCGTAGCTGCATTTTCCACTGACGATGTTGCAGGCGTCTGGTTCGGCTACATGAGAGCATGGAGGTGGGACAGAGGTGCATTTACTGGATGCCACATTAGCATCGCAATATCCAGGTGCGTCCAAGCAGCTTGGGATTCCAGCCTGGCCTTCGGAGAAAGGAAGCGTTCACCACCATGGTCGTTGTAAACATCCTCCCACAATTGTCGAGATGCGGTGCGAATCATGGTTTGCTAGTTTGACATCTCTGTAATGACCCAGTGATCTACTACTTAGGCGTTACTTTCACCGAGCAGACGACGATGAGCGAAGTGATGGATGAAGAAATCAAGCGTTGGACGGCCCGCCGCAGCTCGGCCCTGGTCCTTGAGATCATCCGGGGCCAGTCGTCGGTTGGACCTGACCCCGGCCGAGATCGAGAGTTGGGTAGAGATGGCGAGCGCGGCGTGGAGAATGCCCTGCGCACCAAGCTCGAAGACGTGCGCGATCAGTCCCAGTGCCAGCTTAAAGACCTGCAGGGAGCCAACGGCGAGCCGATGCTGGAGATCCGCGCCTGAAAAAAGGCGAGTCTCCCTGTTGGGAAAGGACGAGAGCTGATGCTCTCGCTCCAGCAGGGACTGCAAGACGTACGCGTTTCGGTGCCGATGACCATGCTGTGCCATTGGTTCGGCGTGGCGTGTCGCACGACGTATTACAAGCCGACCGGGTCGCCAGCGAAGGTCAAACCTGAGCTGCCCGAGCCGAGAAAGCAGATGAACGAGGCGGAGCCGTCGTTTGGACATCGCACCGTCGCAGCGCTTCTTGGCATGAATTAGAACACCGCACAGCGGATACTCCAGCTCAAGGGCTGGCAGGTCCATAAGCGCGCACTTGGCCAGCGACTGCGGATCGAGGCGTAGGTCTATGGTGCTGAGCGTCCGGACCAACGCTGGGCCACGGATCTGTGACGCGTGTGGGGCGGCGCGGATGCCTGGCTCAGCCTGGCGCTGGTGATCGACTGCAGCACGCACCAGTTGCTCGGCTGGCACCTATCTCGCGCCGGAAGGAAGCACTGCATCAGCCGCTCTGGGGCAGGAGCTGATCACCCGTTTTGGCCCGCTGGGAGGCGTGCCGGATCCATTCTTGCTGCGCTCCGAAAACGGCCCAGCCTTCGCCAGCCGCGACTACACGCGCTTGGCGCGCAGCTACGGCCTGAAGCAGGTATTCATCACACCGGATCGCCCGCAGAAGAACGGTATGGTGGAGCGGGTGGTCGGAACGCTGAAGGGACGGTGCGTGCGTCGGCATGTCTTCGAGAGCCGGATCCATGCCATGCTGGTGATTGCTGAATGGATTGCCTTCTACAACTAACAGCGACCTGACCAGGCACTGAAGATGATGATCCCGGATGCGGCCTTTGCCGCTACATTAATCGCATGACCTGAGTAGAAAAGGGTCATTACATATGCGTTGATAGCTGAGGAACTCCCGCTTGAGTGCACCTTGACCCTGAATACATAGGGCCTAGTCGATTTATTGCGCGAAATCCGTATGCATTGATCCTCCGGCAGTCTACATTTAGGTAATTGAAAATCTGCTCCGGGGACCACCATTGACCCACTTTCGGTCGTCACGACGAGCTCCTTGCGGCCGATAAACGTACTTTGCCGGAGACTAATTATCTCTCGCCCTTGAGCATTCGAGATTTTTCCATCCAAGTGATCCTGGTAGATTGGGAGGACTATCTCCCGAAGTCCAACGTCCGCGAAACCCTCATGTCATCGATCCCAGAAAATATGTAAGAAATACGCCGCTTGTGCTAGGTGATTTTCTTGCGTGTCTTCATGCTCTAAGCACTATAATTCGCCGCGACGCCAAAGCTTCTGGTGCCGAGGAACATGAATTGTGAATCGTCACGCGCCAACCGTAACTTCGCCATTGCACTTAAGGTGGCATCCGCCACTAATAGGCCCTGAGCCGCCCCCGCTGCCGCCGGTGCCGCCGCCTGCACCCCCTCCCGGTGGGGTAGTATTCTGTTGCCTGTACTTTACACCCTCGTAATTATCCGTCTCCGTTTTTTGATAGTCCACGCAGCCAGTCCCGTTGCAAACAACAATCACATCGCCAGCAATAAGGCGCGGGCCATTAGTGATTGGGTTTTTCCCAGTGATACCTTGTTCAAAGGATTTTAAAAAGACTTTGGTCGTTGCGTCAGGGTCCGGTCGGCCCAAGTGGCAAGACGAACATGTAACAGGGCCAAATCTATCTGTCCCTGTAGCGGTGGCATAATTCCATAGTGAACCTGCTCCAAGAAGCGCTAATAGTGCAATTGAAAGTTTTGTTCTGAATTTCAAGTACTACTCCCCACATCATTATTGATGGATCGCATTTGCCCACTGCTCAGCCTGCTGCCTTTGCGTTGGGTTCAAGGAATTTTTCAGTGGCTCATAGGCCTCTTGAAAACCGGGAATTGGAGATGCCTTTTGCGCGGCGAGAGCATACGCAAGCTCAGCTGTCGGATTCTTGTCAACTAAAGTGCCGGCGGAATATGCTATCGATAAGCTCAGCATGGCGTCTTGACTTCCAAGCGAGACTGCTTGTTCCAGATAGCTTCGCGATCTTTCTTGCCATCTTCGAACAGACTCTGGATCTCTAAGATACTGCTGCTTACCCTGAGGAAGGGTGTAGGATGGATTTAATGAGTACAATATCATTGCCTCTACACCGCCTTGATCCGCCGCACTGGTTAGCCAGTCTGCATCCGCAATAGATGGGTCAGTAAGAAGTCCTTCGCATTCTGACAGCTGGCGGTAATCATCTTCGTCCTGACTGATTGCGTTTGAGCTATTGGCGTAGGTTCTTTTGCAGTCGAGTGTCGCCAAGAATATCTGGAAGGTTGCTACTGCGTCGCCTTCCTGAGACGCTCGAATAAGCGAATGTACATAACTCAATGCGTCACCGTCAGGACGTAATGGCCCTGTGCGCACAATGCTGAAGCTTTTTTTTCCTAGTGGAATGACTAGTTTGGGATCAATTTTCTTTCTGGCTACCAGGTCTGATACGTGTTGGGACACTGGTCGAGGGATGTCGGAAGGATTCTCAGTCGTCTCTAAGGGGCCAGGTGGGTGTAAGGTACTGCTGGCTGGCCTGAATATGATCCAAGAGGTAGCGGCCACCGCAGCGAGTGACGCAGCGAGGAGTGATACGGATAGCCAAGCTTTCATTAGGTTCAAATGTTAGATGCGCAAGGGGTCGTGAGTCCGGCTGTTATGCTTGTGAGACGGATTTATAGATTTGGCTCCGGCAAAGCTAGTCGTCTTTGATAGTTAAGAATGCGTCAGCTCAGAATCAGCACGGGTTTTGATAGTGGAATCTAATTCCAAATACAGGAGTGTTGAAATATTGCGGGAGCTGTCAATATTATTTTCGTTCGAGGACTCTAGATTAGCAGGGCTGGATGGTGTGCGCTGTAGGGTAATTCTGATTTTTGCTGTCGAAAGTCCTTAGGAATGCTCTGAACAAGTGCTCCGGTAGTGACGGCCGCTGGCCGGCAATCAGAGAGACGATGGCCGCACATTTTGAGTGACCTCCTCCCAATAATTTAGACCAGCCAGAACTAGAAAGTTCGGCGACACTCAGGCCCAAGGAGGCCCGTCGCCATGAAGAAGTCGAAGTTCACCGAAGAGCAGATCGCGTTCGCCCTGAAACAAGCCGAGAGCGGCACGACGGTCGAAGAGATTTGCCGCAAAATGGGTATCAGCCAAGCTACGTTCTATGATTGGCGAAAAAAGTTCGGCGGGTTAGGCGTGCCCGAACTACGCCGGCTACGTCAGCTTGAGGAAGAGAACCGCAAGCTCAAGCAATTGGTCGCCGATTTGAGTCTGGACAAAGTCATGCTGCAGGATGTGCTCTCAAAAAAGCTCTGAGGCCCACGCAGCGCAAGACGCTCGTGGGCCACTTGGTCGACCGATATAGAGTTGGGGTTCGCCGGGCTTGCGAGGTCGTAAAGCAAGGCCGTTCGGCGTGGTATTACCAACCCCGTGAGAATGATGATGCGCCACTCCTTCTGCGGATCGAAGAGATCGCTGCCACGCGGGTCCGCTATGGTTTCTGGAGAATATTCGTGCTGTTGCGCCGGGAAGGTTGGAAGGCCAACCACAAGCGGGTCCGACGTCCCCTGAAAAACTGATGCAGGCTAAAGTAGAGACTTCGATCGCATTGGGCCCCGTGACATACGAGGATTCAGCTATGAAGCAGTTGTGTTTCAACGAGGAGCAGACTGCGTACGCACTGAGGCAGGCGGAGCTTCAGCGGAGGTCGAGCGTTTCGGGTCTGAGCTGCGTGCACCGTTTCAACTCGTTCCATGACTCACGGAGTATCACTGCCGCGACTTCGGGGATGTCCTAGCCTAGAACGAACAGCCGCGAGGTAGCCTCATGCCGCAGGTCGTGAAAACACAGGTCTTCGATCGCCAGCTTCGGGCAAGCGCGGGTGAACGCTGTTCCCACGGGATTGGAGTTGTAGGGAAAGATCGGGCTGTCCGCAAGCGGCTTGGGCTGGCGCCTTGGGATGTCCCCACGCTTGGCCCAGGAGCGGGAAGCGCTTGTGATTGCCCAACTTCTTGCGGGGGGCCTTAGCGTCGCGCAGCAGGGCGGTGCGGTTGGTCTGGCGGACATCGGACGACGGCAGCCGGGTGGTCTCGCTCTCGCGCTTCGCTGTCAGGACGGCGAAGTCGATGATGTCCACCATCGGTATGGTCGACCGACATGCCGCCCTCCTGAAGTGCTCGCGCAGACAGTGCAGCTCGTCGGCTGTGGGCCGCCTGTCACGGCGCTGGGACTTTCCGACCTGCCGCAGCGGCCGAAGCACCGGCCGCGCCTCGGCCACGGGATCGCCGGCGAGCTTCACGCCCTTCATCGGGCCGGCCAGCTTCAGCAGCTCCGAGAGGATCCCCAGCTCTACGTTCATGGTTGCCGGCGCGCAGGCTGGGATAATCATGCCGTTGGCCATCATGTGATCGCCGCGGATTCGCCGGCGGGTGTGCTCGATCACATCGTTGGCCGTGAGCTTCCTGGCCACGATGTCGCCCAGACCCTCGTGGATTCTGGTCATATTGCCGGAGTGAGTCTTGGAGATGGCCCTGATGCTGGCCAGCTCGTTGATTCGCCAGTCGATCAATTCGCCGATGGTGATCTCTTCGCCGGGTGTACCGCCTCGGGCCTCCTGATCGGCCAGCTCGCGGTCCATGCGGTCCCCCAAACCTTCGCTGCCGTCTTGGTGGGGAAGGTACGGGTTTGGGTGGGGTGGTCTTTGCGGCGCACAATAGCGCGCCAGCGGCCGTCTCGATTTTGCAGGGTTGCCATGGTGTACCAGCTCCGATGTACCACGCCCTCCGTGGTACGCCAATGGCACAGCCAGTTAGGAAAATGCCGGAAAAGTGGTGCAGATTCGGGGAATAGTGAGAAGCCTATATGCTTGATAAGTCAATGAAAATTAAAGAAATCAAGGGTATTCGGCTCTGCGTCGCCCCCATGATGGACTGGACGGACCGCCATTGCCGGTACTTCCACCGGTTGCTGGCCCCGGGCGCGCGGCTGTACACCGAGATGGTGCACGCCAACGCGGTGATCCACGGCGACCGTGAGCGCCTGCTCGGCTTCGACGGCAGTGAGCACCCGCTTGCCCTTCAGCTCGGTGGCAGCGATCCGGCCCTGCTGGCCCAAGCCGCGCGCATCGCGCAGGAGTGGGGCTACGACGAGGTCAACCTCAACTGCGGCTGCCCCTCCGATCGGGTCCAGGCCGGGCGCTTCGGTGCCTGCCTGATGCGCGAGCCGGCCTTGGTGGCCGAGTGCGTGGGCGCGATGGTCGCCGCGGTGGACATCCCCGTCACGGTCAAGTGCCGCTTGGGCGTGGATGACGACAACGACTACGAAACCTTCCTGAACTTCGTCGATCAATCGGCCAACGCCGGCAGCGCGATGTTCGTGGTGCATGCCCGCAATGCGTGGCTGAAGGGCCTTTCGCCGAAGGAAAACCGCGAAGTGCCGCCGCTGCGCTACGACTGGGCGCACCGGCTCAAGGCCGACCGCCCTCAGTTGCAGATCGTCCTCAACGGCGGCCTGGCTACGGTCGAGGCCGCGCAGGCCCAGTTGCCGGCGCTGGATGGGGTGATGCTGGGCCGTGCGGCCTACCACGACCCCTACGTGCTGCATCAGCTGGAGTCCGCCCAGACCGGTGCCCCGCTGCAGTCACGCGAGGCGCTGCTGCGCGCCATGCAGCCCTACATCGAGGCCCAGCTGGCCCGTGGGCTGGCGCTCAAGCACATCACCCGCCACCTGCTGGGCCTGTTCCACGGCCAGCCGGGCGGGCGCGCCTTCCGCCAGATCCTGAGCGAAGGCTCGCACCGCGTCGGGGCCGACTGGAGCCTGATCGAGCAGGCGCTGGCGGTGACTCGTGCCCAGGCCGAGCGCGTCGCGGCGTGAGCCGCGTCACCTTGTCAGCTTGACAAGGACCCCGGTTTAGCCGCCAATGTTCACTTAGATGAACAAAGCGGGGAGGCAGGCGGAAAAGTTCAGACCGGATTCACTGGCTAAAACCAAGAATTCGCTAAAGATTCGTAAAGCGCCGGCCCAGGCTGGCGGTTGCCGATTCACAACTTTTGAACGTTTAGCCGCGCTCCGCTAGGATCAGACCGATGTTCTCCGTGACCCGCCACCGCCGCATTGCCGCCTTCGCCCTTCTGGCGACGGGCGCAGCTGCCTTCACCAGTGCGTGGGCGCAGATGCCGCCGCCGGAAGCGGCCCGTGCCGAGATGATGCGTACGGCCGAACGCGGCGGTCCGCAGGAGCGCTCGCTGTCCGATGCCGTGCGTCGGGTTCAACGTACTACCGGTGGACACATCCTTGGCGCCGAGCGCGTGCCCTTCGATGGGCGCGATATCAACCGGGTGAAGTACATGGATGATCGCGGTCGCGTCCGCTATATGGACGATCCGGCGACATCGCGTTCACAGCCCCGCACGCCGCGCTCGGATATGTCATCACTACGCGGCGATAACCCCTGAACAGGGATAGTTGTCCGCAGTCATCTGCATTACCCACTGGCCCCATGGGGCCATACCCAGGACACTAGGGAGAGTTCATGCGTATCCTTCTGGTCGAAGACGAAGCCCCGCTGCGGGAAACACTGGCAGCCCGGCTCAAGCGCGAAGGCTTTGCCGTCGATGCTGCGCAGGACGGTGAGGAAGGTCTGTACATGGGCCGCGAAGTTCCGTTCGACGTCGGCATCATCGATCTTGGCCTGCCCAAGATGTCGGGCATGGAGCTGATCAAGGCCCTGCGCGACGAGGGCAAGAAATTCCCGGTGCTGATCCTGACCGCGCGTTCGAGCTGGCAGGACAAGGTCGAGGGCCTCAAGCAGGGCGCCGACGATTACCTCGTCAAGCCGTTCCACGTCGAAGAGCTGCTGGCCCGCGTCAATGCGCTGCTGCGCCGTGCCGCCGGCTGGAGCAAGCCGACGCTGGAGTGCGGCCCGGTCGCGCTGGATCTTGCTGCACAGACGGTCAGCGTCAACGGCAGCAACGTGGATCTCACCAGCTACGAGTACAAGGTGCTGGAGTACCTGATGATGCATGCCGGTGAACTGGTCTCCAAGGCCGACCTCACCGAGCACATCTATCAGCAGGACTTCGACCGCGACTCCAACGTGCTGGAGGTCTTCATCGGTCGCCTGCGCAAGAAGCTCGATGCCGACGGCGAACTCAAGCCGATCGAAACCGTGCGTGGCCGCGGTTACCGCTTCGCCATTCCGCGCAACGAAGGCTGAGCTGCGGCTGGCGATAGATGATGTCCGGCCGTCTGTGGTTCTTTAAACGCTGGCGGCCGCGCTCACTGCAGGCGCGCCAGCTGTTGGCCGCCTCGGTGGGCCTGGTGGCCTTCCTGGCCCTGGCCGGCTACGCGCTGGACGCCGCCTTCGCCGATACCGCGAAGGCCAACCTGCGCGAGCGGCTGAAGAACTACGCCACCGCGTATGCGGCCGGCATCGACTTCACCCGTGACCGCTCGCTGTACATCCGCGAGCAGCCACCGGATCCGCGCTTTGACGTCCCGGGCAGTGGCCTCTATCTGCAGGTCGTGATGCCGGACGGCAAGGGCAACTCCATGTCCGCCGAGGGCCCGATGCTGCCCACGGTAGGCGGCGGTATGCTGGCCCCGCGCCAGGAGGTCTTCGAAGGCCCGTTGCCGATGATCCAGATCGATGGCAGCGAGGGCTCGGCCTACCGCTATGGCATGGGCCTGGTCTGGGATGCCGACGCCGACCCGGCCACCGAATTCCCGTACACGATCTACGTGCTCGAAGACTCGCGCGCGCTGGGCGCACAGCTGCGCGTGTTCCGCGGGCGCGTGTGGTTCTACCTCGGCGGCATCGGCCTGATCCTGCTGCTGCTGCAGACGGTGATTCTGCAGTGGAGCCTGCGTCCGATGCGGCGCGTGATCAACGAATTGACCAAGGTCCAGCGCGGTGAAACCGAGCGCATGAGCGAACGCCATCCGCGCGAGCTGGAGCCGCTGACCGACAGCATCAATGCCTTCATCGAGAGCGAGCGCGAGAACCTCGAACGCCAGCGCAACACCTTGGCCGATCTCGCGCACAGCCTGAAGACGCCGCTTGCGGTATTGCGTACGCAGCTCGACAGCGGCGCACGCGATGAGGATCTGCGCGAGGAATTCGACGTGCAGCTGCGGCGCATGAACAACCTGGTGTCCTACCAGTTGGCGCGCGCGGCATCCTCCGGTCACAAGCTGTTCTCCGCCCCGCTGCCGATTGAATCCAACGCCGAAGAAATCGTGCGGGGTCTGGAGAAGGTGTACGCGTCCAAGGGCGTGCTGTGCGAATTCGATATCGACCCGGCCGCGCGTTTCCACGGCGAGCCCGGCGATCTGCAGGAACTGCTCGGCAACCTGCTGGAGAACGCCTTCAAGTGGGCCAAGCGTCGCGTGTTGCTGACCGCGCATCCGTTGCCGGCCCCCGGTGCGCGTCGCGCCGGGCTGGTGCTGTCGGTGGATGACGATGGCCCGGGTATCGCACCGGAAGACATCGCCAAGGTGCTGCAGCGTGGCGTGCGCGGCGATGAGCGGGTGCAGGGTCACGGCATCGGCCTGTCGATCGTGCAGGACCTGATCAAGGATTACCGCGGCGAACTGCAGGTGAAGCGTTCTCCGGAACTGGGTGGTGCACGCTTCGAAGTGAAGCTGCCGCCCGGGCCGTAAGCGCCGTACCGACCAACGGTCGGTACCTGCCGATGGCCCGTACCCCGGCATTCCCACGGGACAGGTAGCCCACGACCGTTGGTCGTGGCGCGCGTCACCGCATCAGCGGTGACGGACCATAGAACCGCTGCAGATGCCCGGCGACCGCCGGCATCTCGCGCGCGAGCAGAGCCGGTGCGGAGAAGTGGTACTCGCTCACCACCGCGAAGAATTCTTCCGGCGCCTCGGACGCATACGGATCGATCAGCGTCTCGCGGCCCTGGTCCACCTCGGCGCAGAACGCGTCATAGGCCTGCTGGAAATCCGCCGCCCATTGTTTCTGCCACGCGCGCGGCAACGGCGGCGTGCCGTCGATCGCCCCGTCCAGCGCATCGATCTTGTGCGCCATCTCATGCACCACCACGCAGAACCCGGCCTCCGGATCGGCGATGTCGGCCTGGATGTCGGCCCACGACAGAATCAGCGGACCGCTGTCCCACGATTCGCCGATCAACGCATCGTCCCATTCGTGCAGCACGCCGGCCGCATCCACCTGGCTGCGGTGCACGCGGAATGCGTTGGGATAGACGATCAGCTGCGACCAGCCACGCAGGCCGATCTCGCCCAGTTCCAGCAGCGGCAGGCAACAGAGCGCGGCCAGCAACACGCCATCGGTGTCCTCCAGCTGCAGTTCGGCGGCCGGGCTGATGGTCTTCTCGTGCAGGAAGCGGGCGGCGAGGGCACGCAGGCGTTCGCGGCGGGCAGGGTCCAAGTGCTGCAGCCAGGCGGCGCGGCGGCAGGTGGCGTCCCAGAGGGTAGGGTCGATCTCGCGTGGCGTACGGCGCAGCCAGCCCAACAGTCGTTCGATCAGCGGAACATACCCGGCAGGAAGCTGTGCCACTTGGGTGCGCGCAGGCGCGGCAGCACGTCGTCATCGCCACCACCGCCGGTGCTGGTTCCGCTGCTGGCGCTGGGTTTGACCGTGGCCGGTGCGGCGGCGGCCGAGGCCGAGGCCGGTGCACTGCGCTCGTTCTCGCCTGCCGAATAGACACACGCACCGCGACCCGCAGTGGTGAGCGCATCGGAAGCGTGCGCGGCCAGCGGGGCCATCAGGAGGAGCAGGCAATGGGCGAACGGGCGCATCGTCAACATCCAGCGGCGGGTCAAGTTCTCGATTCTAGCCCGATTCGGCCGGAGGATTGGAAGGCCTCCGGGCGGGCGCTGGCGGCGGCTTTCCCGCATACTTTTCCCGTTTACCCGATGGAAGCTGCCGTGGACGACCGCCAACTGCTGGCCAAACTGGGCGCCGGGCGCCTGTCCGGCGACGCGCTGGCGCGCGAACTGGGACAGACCCGCGCCGCGATTTGGAAGCGGATTCAAGGACTTAGGGCGGCTGGCGTCGATATCGACGGCCGCGCCGGTGACGGCTACCAGTTGCAGCAGCCGCTGGATCTGCTGGACGCCGAGGCCATCCAGGCGGCGTTGCCGGCCGCCGTCGGCGACCAGCTGAGCTCCCTGCAGACGGCCTGGTCGGTCGCGTCAACGAACAGTGAATTGCTGCGCTGCAGCGCGCCGGAGCGCGGCGCGATCGTCCTGCTGGCCGAGCGCCAGACCCGCGGCCGTGGCCGCCGTGGGCGGGCATGGGCCTCACCGCTGGCGGCGCATGTCTATCTCTCGGTGCTGCGGGGGTTTGCCGGTGGCCTGTCGCGGCTGGGCGGGCTGAGCCTGGTCGCCGGGGTCGCGGTGGCCGAGGCACTGCGCGAGGCCGGCTATCCGGACGTCGCCCTGAAGTGGCCCAATGACCTTGTCGTCGACGGGCATAAGCTCGGCGGCCTGTTGATCGAGGGCGGCGGTGAGTTCGCCGGTCCGGCGCGCGCGGTGATTGGTCTCGGCGTCAACGTCCGGATGCCCGCTGCGTTCGCGGCGGAGATCACCCAGCCCTGGACCGATCTGGATACGCTCTCCGGCGCACAGACCTCGCGCAACGCGGTGGTCGCGCACATCCTCGCCGCCCTGCTGCCCGCACTGGACGCCTTCGAGCAGGACGGCCTCGCGCCGTTCCTCGCCCGGTATGCCGCGCTGGACAGCCTGGCCGGGCGCGAGGTGCAGGTGGAAGAAGGCGGCGTGCTGTTTGCCGGCACGGCGCTGGGTCTGGCCGACGACGGGGCGCTGCGTGTGCGCATCGACGGCGGTGAACGGGTTTTCCATGCGGGCGAAGTCAGCGTGAGGGCGCAATGAGCGACTGGTTGTTTGATCTGGGCAATTCGCGCTTCAAGTTCGCGCCGCTGCAGGGCGTGCGCGCGGGCGACGTGCAGGCGTGGCCGCATGGCGCTGAAGCGATGCCGGCCGCGGCACTGGATGCGCTGCCGTCAGGCGACACCGCCTACGTTGCCAGTGTCGCCGCACCTTCGTTGACCGCGGCCATGCTGGACGTATTGCAGGCGCGCTTCCGCCAGGTCCGCGTGGCACGTACCGAAGCCGAGTACGCCGGTGTGCGGATCGCCTATGCCGACCCCGCCCGCTTCGGCGTGGACCGTTATCTGGCGCTGTTGGCGGTGGCTGCACGTGGCCAGGCGGTGCTGATCGCCGGCGTCGGCACCGCGCTCACCATCGATCTGCTCGACGCCGAGGGCCAGCACCACGGCGGGCGCATCTCGGCCTCGCCGACCACCATGCGCGAAGCGTTGCACGCGCGTGCCGTGCAGCTGCCGGCCGCGGGCGGTGACTACAGCGAGTTCGCCAACGACACCGCCGATGCGCTGGCCTCCGGCTGCGATGGGGCCGCGGTGGCGCTGATCGAACGCAGCCGCGTGCAGGGCGGCGAACGGCTCGGTGCGTTGCCGCATCTGCTGGTGCACGGCGGCGGTGCGCCCGCGTTGCTGCCGCTGCTCGGCGATGCCGAATTCCAGCCCTCGCTGGTGCTTGATGGGCTGGCCCGCTGGGCCGTGCATCAACCGCCATCGGCAGGCTAGGATCAGCCGATGCTTACCCGTGCCCTGATCGTCGTCCTGGTCATTCTCAACCTCGGTGTCGCGCTGTGGTGGCTGTTGCGTGGCGAACCGGCCAGCGAACCGCCGGCCTCGCCGGCCGGTGTGGCGCAGCTGGAGGTGTTGCCGGCCACCCAGGCGCCGACGAACATGGTGGCTTCCCCGGATGCCACGCCAGCCCTGCAGGACGTGACGCCCGCCTCCGCGCCGGTGGCCCAACCGCCGGGGCCGGTCTCCGCGCCGGCGACCGCCGTGGCTGACACCTCTGCGCCCAGGCCCGCCGCCAGCCTGCCTGCGCCCGCTCCGGTGGCCGCCGCACCCGCAGCGCCCGCCGTACCCGCACCCGTCACCGCACCGCCCGCACCCGCACAGTGCGTGAGCCTGGGGCCCTTCGCTGACCGCGCTGCCGCCCAGGCCGCCCAGTCGCGCGCCGGGGCTGCCCTGCGTGGGGCCAAGCTGCGGGAGGTGGCCGATGCCGGCGCCACCCGTTACCGCGTGCTGCTGCCGCCCGCCGCCAGCCGGGAGGCGGCGCAGGCCACGGTCAAGCGGATCGTGGCAGCGGGCGTGAGCGACTACTACATCATTGCCCAGGGCGAGGACACCAACGCCATCGCCCTGGGCCAGTACCGCAATCGCGAAGGCGCCGATCGCCGCCTGGCCGCCCTGAGCGCGGCCGGTTTCAAGGCAACCATGGTCGCCAGCGGAGGCGATGGCAGCGCGCAGTGGTGGCTGGATGCGACCCTGGCCGACGGTACCGGCACCGCCGTGGCCCGCCAGCGCAGCGGCGCGGCCCAGCAGCGCTCGCTGGAATGCGCGCGCTTGCGCTAGAATCCCGGCTCCGCGACGGGTCGTCCCGCCGCGATGCCGATGCCGGCATAGCTCAGTTGGTAGAGCAACCGCCTTGTAAGCGGTAGGTCCCCAGTTCGAATCCGGGTGCCGGCACCATTGATGCACGGTCGATGACGACTGCTGCAGCGCCGCGAGTCGTATCACGCCGCGCTGGCTATGCTGGGCCTCTTTGCAACGGAGGCAACAGCGATGGCGATGTATTCCCCGGTTTCCCTGATTGGCGTGCCCACCGATATCGGTGCGGGCCACCGTGGCGCGGGGCTGGGACCGGACGCCCTGCGCATTGCCGGGCTGGGGGATGCACTGGCCGCGCGCGGCGTGGAGGTGCGCGACCTTGGCAACCTGGCCGGTCCGCGCAACCCGTGGACGGCACCGGTGCACGGCTACCGCCATCTTGACGAAGTGGTGGCCTGGAACCGCGCCCTGATGGACGCCACCTACGGCGAACTACAGGCCGGGCGCATGCCGATCATGCTCGGCGGCGACCACTGCCTGGGCATCGGCTCGATCACCGCGGTCGCGCGCTGGTGCCGCGAGCAGGGCAAGGACCTGCGCGTGCTGTGGCTGGATGCGCATTCGGATTTCAACACCAGCGAGGTCACCCCGTCAGGCAACGTGCACGGCATGCCGGTGGCCTGCCTGTGCGGGCTCGGCCCGGACGCGTTGACCCGGCTGGGTGGCGATGCGCCGGCGATCCGCCCGCAGCAGGTGCACCAGATCGGCATCCGCTCGGTGGACCAGGAAGAGAAGCGCCTGATCAAGCAGCACCAGGTGGATGTCTATGACATGCGCTACATCGACGAAGCCGGCATGAAGCGCACGATGGAGGCAGCGCTGGCCGGCATCGATGCCAACACGCACCTGCACGTCAGCTTCGACGTGGATTTCCTGGATCCCAGCATTGCACCCGGCGTCGGCACCACGGTGCCGGGCGGGGTGAACTACCGCGAAGCACAGCTGGTGATGGAGATGATCGCCGACACCGGGCGCATGGGATCGCTGGACATCGTGGAGCTGAATCCGCTGCTGGACAACCGCAACGCCACCGCGGAACTGGCGGTGGATCTGGTCGAAAGCCTGTTCGGCAAGTCGACGCTGATGCGCGATTGAGAACGCCTGGCTGAACAGCGTTTTCCTGCATTCACATCCGCTGCACGCCTCTCCCGCCAGATTGCACGTCACGCGGCGCCGTGTGTTTCGACCCACAGCGCTGCAGGTCAGGAAGAGGAGTTGCGCTGGCGTGCTCATCTGACAGGCGGGACCGGATTCCGGTATTGAATTTGATCAACCAGGAGAACCCTATGAAGCGTGTTATCGCACTGATGCTGTTGTCGATGTTCTCGGTCGCCATGCTGTCCGGCTGCAACACCGTTGCTGGTGCTGGCAAGGACGTGCAGAAGGCCGGTGAAACGGTCGAAGGCGCTGCCAAGGGCAACTGATCCACGGATCAGGCGTCAACGGAAAAGGCCGGGGATTCCCGGCCTTTTTCATGTCCAGAAAATGACCGCGCAACGTGTGTGGTGGTGAATCCATTCAAGCTCGTGAGTGTGCGCTTCATCGTCGCTTGACCGCGTGCCAACGCGGGCGGGCGCATTCTGATCCCACGGCGAGATGGCCGTTGCAATCGAGGAAGCGAACCCATGAACAAAGACATCATTTCCGGCAAGTGGACGCAGCTCAAGGGCAAGGCGCAGGCCAAGTGGGGCGACCTGACCGACGACGATTTCAAGGTGGCCGAAGGCAACGCCGAGTACCTCGCAGGCCGCCTGCAGGAGCGCTATGGCTGGGCACGCGACCGTGCTGAAACCGAAGTCCGCGACTTCGAAGCTGCCATGCGCAAGGATTATCCGGATTACCACTGAGGGGTGATCCGTGACGACGGCACCGCCGTCGGGGGTTGAAACCGGAACGGGCCGCGAGAGCGGCCCGTTTTTGTTGACGTGCCTTGGCGATCAGCGGCGGCGATACAGCGGTGGATCGGGCACGTACTGGCCGGGGAAGGCCTGTGGCTCGCCACGCAAGGGCCCGTTCACCCGCGCAATGATGCCGCGTGCCACCAGGTTGCGTTCGCTGTCGTAGCGCACCTGCACCTGTTGCGCCGGAGACGCGGTATCGCGCTCGAATGTGGTGTTGCGCACCCGCGACGGCTCGCGCTGGCCATGGCCGGTGCCCAGTTGCGGTGCCGGCGCGGTGGTGGAACCGGTCACGCGGGCGGTCTCCATGGAAGACGACCGTGCCTGGGGGCGCGCCTTGGCATCGGCCGCGCCGGCCACGGCGGGCGCGGCGTCCCAGGACACGCGCCCGGCTTCGTGGAAGACCGCCACACCGATCACGCCGATGTTGGCCGGGCGCCCGGTGCGGCCGGCGTAGCTGCGGTCCGGATCGGTGAACACGAACTGCGCGACTTCCTCGGCGGATTTGCGCCAGCCGTGGATATCGGTGGTCTGCCACGGGTTGAGCACGTAGCCGGTCTGGTGGGGCGCGGCCACCTCGCCGCTGATGGCATTCAGACCATCCACCGAGAGCACCACCAGCACCCGCTCGGCGCTGCCGTTGCGCAGGCGCACGCTGTAACGGTGGCCCTGCTGCCCCGCGATCCAGCGCTGGCCGTCCTTGCGGTACTGGGTCAGGGGCTGGCCGCTGTCGCGGTCGATCACCGTCAGGTGGACCGGACCGGTGTCGTGACGCAGCGGGACCGCCGGTTTGAAGCCGCACAGGGCCAGCACGGCAAGCAGGGGCAGGATCAGGTGTTTCATGGGAAGGCTCCGCAGGGCAGGTGCAGGATCAAACGCACGGCCCCGGCCAACGGGGTCGAGCGCGGGCAGGTAAACTGGGGCGGTTCATCTGTCCGCATCGATTCCCCATGACTACCCGCGTTCTTACCGGCATCACCCCCTCCGGCACGCCCCACCTGGGCAACTACGTCGGCGCCATCCGTCCGGCGATCACCGCCAGCCAGGCCTCGGAAATCGAGAGCTTCTTCTTCCTGGCCGACCTGCACAGCCTGATCAAGGCGCAGGAGCCCGAGCGCACCCAGCGCTCCACGCTGGAGATCGCGGCAAGCTGGCTGGCGTGCGGGCTGGATCCGGACAAGGTGTGGTTCTACCGGCAGAGCGACATCCCGGAAACCACCGAGCTGATGTGGTTCCTGACCGTGATCGCCAGCAAGGGCATCCTCAACCGCGCGCACGCCTACAAGGCGGCCGTGGACAAGAACCGCGAGGAGCAGCTGGATGACGACGCCGGGGTCAGCGCGGGGTTGTTCATGTACCCGGTGCTGATGGCCGCCGACATCCTGATCTTCAAGGCCAACCGCGTGCCGGTCGGCCGCGACCAGATCCAGCACATCGAGATGGCGCGCGATTTCGCGCAGCGCTTCAACCATGTCTACGGCCAGGCGTTCTTCCCGCTGCCGGAGGTCGTGATCGATGAGCAGGTCGCCACGCTGGCGGGGCTGGACGGCCGCAAGATGAGCAAGAGTTACCACAACACCATTCCGCTGTTCGCCCCGCGCGCGGAGCTGAAGAAGCTGGTGTTCTCGATCCTGACCGATTCGCGCGCACCCGGCGAGCCCAAGAGCACCGAAGGCTCGGCACTGTTCCAGATGTACCAGGCGTTCGCCACCCCGGAGCAGACCGCGGCGTTCGCGCAGGCCTTCGCCGAGGGCATCAGCTGGGGCGATGCCAAGCAGCAGCTGTTCGAGCGCATCGACAGCGAGATCACCCCGCTGCGCGAGCGCTATGACGCGCTGATGGCCGAGCCGGAAAAGATCGAGGCGCTGCTGCGTCGTCGTGGCCAGCAGCTGCGCGAGCAGTTCGCGGTGCCGTTGCTCAAGGAGCTGCGTCATGCGGTCGGCCTGCGTGATCTCTCCACCGCCGGTGACGTGCCCAGCGAGGAAAGCGGGGCCGCACGCGCTGCACCGCCGCTGTTCAAGCAGTACCGCGAACAGGATGGCCGCTTCTACTTCAAGCTGCAGGCCAGTGACGGCACGCTGCTGATCCAGAGCGAAGGCTTTGATTCGCCGCGTGACGCCGGCCAGCTGATCGGCGTGCTCAAGCAGACCGAACATGGCGACGGCCTGCAGAGTGAGCTGTTCAAGCTCGAGGCCGAGGTGGACGTGGTGCTGGCCGCACTCCAGGCGCTGCGCGGGTAATGCCGGCGGCTGCCCGGCGACCAGGTAACCGCAGCATCACGTAGTGCCGGCCGCTGGCCGGCAACCAGGCGAACGCCCCATCACGCAGGCATCGACCGTGGGTCGATGCAACCGCTATGGCATGATGCCCCTGCACGCCGCAGGGGCGTGTTCCTGCACGGGAGACTGCGATGGCCTGGTTGTCGTTGTTGTTGTTCCTGCCCTGGTTCGTGCTGCTGGGCACGCTGTACTGGCTGTTTCCGCGCCAGCCGCGTGGCACCGCGCGCCGCGTGTTCGATGGTGCTGCGCTGGTGCTGGCCTTCGTGCTGAGCATCCTGGCGATGCTGTGGGGCCACCACATCGGCGTGGTCCAGAACGATGCCGGACCGATCTGGCGACAGGTGCTGGCGGTGCTCTATGCCTACGGTGCATTCCTGGCGGTGATGGTGGCCGCGGTGCTGCTGCGTGGGCCACTGCTGAGCGCGACTGCGACCAAAGCCGCATCGAAGCCGCTGCACTGATCGACGTAAGATGGAGGCGTTTCGTGCCAGGGATGTGTTGATGCACTCCGAGCCCAGCATTCATACGATTGACACCGCGTTCCAGCGCGATGATTTCGATGCCGCCTACCTGATTGTCGAGAACGGCCGGGCGGCGTTCATCGATTGCGGTACCGGCCTGGCCGTGCCGGCGATGCTCGCTGCGTTGGCGCGCGCCGGCTGCACACCCGAGCAGGTCGACTGGCTGATCCTCACCCACGTGCACCTGGACCATGCCGGGGGTGCCGGCCTGCTGATGCAGCAGCTGCCCAACGCCACGCTGGTGGTGCATCCGCGCGGCGCGCCGCACATGATCGATCCGGCCCGGCTGATCGCCGGTGCCACCGAGGTCTATGGCGAAGCGGAGATCGCGCGCAGTTATGGGCCGATCCTGGCGGTCCCTGCCGACCGGGTGGTGATTGCCGAGGAGGGCCACACCGTGGATCTGGCCGGCCGCCCGCTGCTGTGCGTGGATACGCCCGGGCACGCGCGTCATCATCTGTGCGTGTGGGATGCACGCAGCCGCAGCTGGTTCACCGGCGATACCTTCGGGCTGTCCTACCGCGAGCTGGACAGCGCGCAGGGGGCCTTCATCGTGCCGACCTCATCGCCGGTGCAGTTCGATCCCGAGCCGCTGAAGCAGTCGATCGCGAAGATGCTGGCCTACGATCCACAGGCCATGTACCTGACCCACTACGGGCGCGTGGCACCGCCGCGGAAACTGGCGGCGGATCTTGTCGAGCAGATCGATGCGATGGTCGAGATCGGTCGCCAATGCGATGGTCGGCCGGATCGGCATCGCTGCCTGGTCGCGGCGCTGACCGCGCTGTACCTGGAACGCGCGCAGGCGCATGGCTGCCCGCTCGATGATGAGGCGGTGACCCGGGTGCTGGCGATGGACATCGAACTCAACGCCCAGGGCCTGGCCTGCTGGCTGGATCGCGATCGGCGCTAGTGCACGGTCACGGAGGTGTCACGTTACACTCCGGTGTCCTGTTTTCCGTCCTGGTGTCTGCCGTGAATCCGATGCGCATGCTGCTGCTGTCGTCCTGCCTGTTCGTGGGCGGCCTGGCCCACGCCGCCAATGACCTGCCCGGTGGCGGCATCGATCCCCAGGCCCTGTCGCGGCATGTCCGCATCCTGGCCTCGGACGCGTTCGAAGGCCGCGCGCCGGCCACGCCGGGTGAAGAGCGCACCGTCCAGTACCTGATCGAAGAGTTCAAGACGTACGGCCTGCAGCCCGGCGGCGTCGACGGCAGCTGGGTGCAGCCGGTGCCGATGGTGCGTGCGCAGGTCGATGGCCCGGTGCGTGCGCAGCTGCGCCAGAAGGGCAAGCAGCGCGCCCTGGTCAATGGCGAAGACGTGACCCTGCAGAGCCTGCGTCCGCAGGATGCGGTGGCGATCAAGAACGCCCCGCTGGTGTTCGTGGGCTACGGCATCGATGCGCCCGAGCGCCACTGGAACGATTACAAGGACGTCGATCTGCACGGCAAGATCGCCGTGGTGCTGATCAACGACGCCGATTTCGAGGCCGACCAGCCGGGCGCGTTCGATGGCAAGGCGGTGACCTATTACGGCCGCTGGACCTACAAATTCGAAGAGGCCGCGCGCCGCGGTGCGCAGGGCGTGCTGATCGTGCACGAGACCGCGCCGGCCGCGTATGGCTGGGCCACGGTGAAGAGTTCGGGCACCTCGCCGCTGTTCGATATCGAACGCACCCGCGAGCAGGCCCTGGCCCAGCACGTGCCGGTGCGCGGCTGGATGCAGCGCAGCCTGGCCGAGCAGCTGTTCCGCGATGCGGGCCTGGATTTCGAGGCCGAGAAGCGCCGTGCGATGACCCCGGCCTTCAAGCCGGTCGCGCTGGGCGATGCGCAGCTCTCGGTGGACTTCAAGCTCAAGCGCGAGCAGGTGATCACCCGCAACGTGGTGGCCAAGCTGCCGGGCGGCGCGCATGCCGATGAAGCGGTGATCTTCTCCGCGCATTGGGATGCCTTCGGTATCGGCCAGCCTGATGCCAAGGGCGACCGCATCCGTCGCGGCGCGATCGACAACGCCACCGGCGTGGCCACCGTGCTCGAGCTGGGCCGCGTCTTCGCTGCCGGCCCGCAGCCGCAGCGCACGCTGTACTTCGTGGCGCTGACCGCCGAAGAGAAGGGCCTGCTCGGTGCCAGCTACTACGCCGCGCACCCGCTGGCGCCGCTGGACAAGACCGCCGCGGTGTTGAACATCGAGATGTTCAGCCCGGATGGCCCGACCCGCGATATCGCGTCGTGGGGCAAGGGCCGGGTTTCGCTGGAAGGCGACCTGGAGCGCGTGGCCAAGGCCCGTGGCCGCACCTATTCGCCGGATCCGAACCTGGAAGCGGGCTTCTTCTACCGCGCCGACCACTTCGCCTTCGCCCGCCTCGGCGTGCCGGCGATCACCATCGGGCCGGGGCTGGACATGCGTGAGGGTGGGATCGAGAAGGGCCGAGAGCTGCGCGATGCCTACTTCGCTGCCTGCTATCACCAGGCCTGCGATGCGTGGACCCCGAGCTGGGATCCGAGCGGCCACGCCGCCGATACCCTGCTGGTCTACGACCTGGGCGCAGAGCTGGCCAACAGCCGTCGCTGGCCGCAGTGGGAAGAAGGCTCCGAGTTCCGCGCCGAGCGCGAGAAGAGCGAATCGGCGCGCCGTTGAGGCGTACCGTCGGCGGCGCTCAGCGCCGCCGCAACAGACGCCAGGCGCCCCAGCCGCTGGCCGCGAGCGCGGCCAGGTAACATGCGATCATCCAGCCGAACCGCGCCGGCTGGGTGTCGGCACTGGCGGCATGCCGGCCGAAACGCAGCTGCAGCGCGCTGTGCCCGCTGCCGAGGTCGGCCGCCAGTTGCAGTGCCAGGGCGACCATCACTGCCAGCAGCGCCAGGCCGAAACCGATCCGCGGCCAGCGGGCCTGTGCCGATGGCCGACCCAGCACCCACGCCACGGTCGTGCCGGTGGCGAGCAGGGCAGCCCCCCATAACAATGCAGCGCCCGCAGGGGCGCTGATTGCATGAGCAGCGGTGCCGGCCTGGGCGAAGCCCGGGACCAGCATCGCGAGCATCCCTCCACCCCGCGCGATCGCGGGGTGGGCCGTGCCGCGGTTACTTGCGCGTGCCATCAAGCCAGTTCGGGCCCTTGTTGGTCAGGAAGAACATATAGACCACCAGCGAGACGGCGATGATCGCCGTGACGTACACCGCGAACATGCCGACCTGGCCGGTCTTCAGCGCGCCCTGGTACAGCAGCGGCGCGGTACCACCGAACAGCGAGTTGGCCATTGCATACCCAAAGCCCACGCCCAGTGCGCGCACATGGGTCGGGAACAGTTCGGCTTTGACCACGGCGTTGATCGAGGTGTAGCCGGTCAGGATCACGAAGCCGATGCCCAGCACCAGGAAGGCCATGAACGGATCGTGCTGGTTGGGCAGTTCAGTGATCAGGTACCAGCTGTACAGCACGCCGCCGATACCGAAGAACACCAGCAGGCTCTTGCGCCCGACCATGTCCGACAGCCAGCCGCCGATCGGCTGCAGCACCATCAGGAAGGTCAGCACGCCGAGGTTGATCATCGTGCCGGTCATGACGTCATCGCCCGCGAATGCGCTCTGGATCATCTTCGGCCCGTTGACCGAATAGGTATAGAACGCGACGGTGCCGCCGGCGGTGATCAGGAAGCACAGCAGCAGCGGACGCCACTGGTTGACGAACAGCTCACGCATCGAGCCGGAGGCCTTGGCGCGGCCATCGCGTGCGGCTTCGATGGAATCGGTCTGCAGCGATTCGTCCATGCTGCGGCGCAGCCAGAACACCACGATCGCCGCGATGCCGCCGATACCGAACGCCACGCGCCAGCCCCAGGCGGAGATCTCCGGCTTGTCCCAGAAGGTCAGCATGCCCAGCAGGGTCAGCTGCGCCAGCACGTGGCCACCGACCAGCGTGACGTAGTGGAACGAGGACAGGAAGCCGCGCCGGCCGGGGATGGCGGCCTCGGACATGTACGTCGCGCTGGTGCCGTACTCGCCGCCGGTGGCGAAGCCCTGCAGCAGGCGCGCAAACAGCAGGATCACCGCCGCCCAGATGCCGATCTGCGAGGCGGTCGGGGTGATCGCGATCAGGAACGAACAGGCGGCCATCACCGTGACCGACACCGTCAGCGCCAGCCGGCGGCCGTAGCGGTCGGCGAAGCGGCCGAAGTACCACGCGCCGATCGGGCGCATCAGGAAGGTGGCGGCGAAGATCGCCCACACGTACATCGTGGAGTTCTTGTCGGCGGCCGAGAAGAACTGGGATTCGAAGTAGACCGCGAAGACCGAGTAGACGTAGACGTCATACCACTCGACCAGATTGCCGGCCGAGCCTTTGAGGGTATTGGAGATGGAACGCCGCAGGGCGGCCCGGTCGGAAGGTGCCGCGGTGGCGGGGACGGATGTACTCATACAGGGTAGGGGGTCCTGGCGGGGAAGCGTGGATTGCTCTTGTTACCTTACCGCACGTCAAAAACGGGTGCGTGTCAGGCAGCACGAGGCGGCCCGGTGAAATCAGCGTGCCAGCACAAGGGGTGCCGCGCCATCGGCAACGGCCTAGAATTCGTGTTCCCCCGCACTGTGGTGGCCCATGGCCGTCCTACCCGAATCCCCGTCGGCCGCTCCCCGCAGCGGCCTGGTCGTCCTGGCGCTGCTGCTGGTGTACGTGGTCTGGGGGTCCACCTATCTCGGGATCCGGCTGGCGCTGGAGGGCGGCGCGCTGCCGCTGACGATGGTTTCCGGCGGCCGGTTCATCATCGCCGGCTCGCTGATGTACGCCGTGCTGCGCTGGCGTGGCTCGCCTGCCCCGACCCGGCGCCAGTGGCGCAACCTGGCGATCATGGGCCTGACCATGCTGGTGCTGGGCAATGGCATGGTGGTGCTGGCCGAGCGCACGGTGTCCTCGGGCCTGGCCGCGACCGCCGTGGCCTCGGTGCCGCTGTGGATGGCCCTGTTCGGCGCGATGCGCGGGCAGAACGCCAGCCGTGGCGAGTGGCTGGGCATCGCGATCGGCTTCCTCGGCGTGGTCTGGCTCAACGCCGGCAGCAGCCTGACCGCCACGCCGCAGGGGTTGATCCTGCTGCTGATCGCCCCGATCGGCTGGGCCTTCGGCTCGATCTGGGCGCGCGGCCTGGATCTGCCCAGCCCGTTCATGACCGCCGCCGGGCAGATGCTCTGCGGTGGCGCGATGCTGATCGTGCTCGGCCTGCTCAGTGGCGAACGCCCGACCACCTGGCCCAGCATGAATGGGCTGCTGGCGGTGGCCTACCTGTGCATGTTCGGTTCGATCGTCGCCTTCACCGCCTACGTGTGGCTGCTGCACAACGTGCGCCCGGCGCTGGTGGCCAGCTACGCCTACGTCAATCCGGTGATCGCGGTGATCCTGGGCGTGATCATCGGCAACGAGCATTTCGGCGGCCGTGACTTCCTCGCGATGGCGGTGATCCTGGCCGGCGTGGTGGTGCTGACCCTGGCCCGGACGCGCGCGAAGTGAGCCTGCCCGCCCAACACAGTCTGCAGGAACAACGCCGCGGGTTCGCGATCACTGCCTTCACCTTCACCCTGTGGGGCCTGGTGCCGGTCTACTGGCACCTGCTCAAAGCGGTCCCGTCGCAGCAGATCATCGCGCACCGCATCATCTGGAGCACGGTGCTGGTGGTGGCCTGGCTGCTGCTGAGCAACGGAGTGGGCTGGTGGAAGGCCATCGCCGCGCAGCCGCGCGCGCTGCCGACGCTGGCACTGAGCAGCGTGGCGATCGCGTTCAACTGGGGCCTGTACATCTGGGCGATCAACGCCGGGCACGTGATCGAGACCAGCCTGGGGTACTTCATCAACCCGCTGGTCAGCGTGGTGCTCGGCGTGGTGGTGCTCAAAGAGCGCCTGCGCCGCCTGCAGTGGCTCGCGGTGGGCTGCGCGGCCCTCGGTGTGGCATGGCTGACCCTCGCTGCGGGAACGCCGCCCTGGATCGCGCTGGGGCTGGCCTGTTCGTTCGGCCTGTACGGACTGCTGCGCAAGATGATCTCGGTGGACCCGGTGGCCGGCCTCGGCGTGGAGAGTCTGTATCTGTTCCTGCCGGCGATCGGGTTCGCGCTGTGGAGCGAGAACGGGCACGGGGGCGGTTTCTTCAGCGGCTGGGGCTGGCGCAATGATGCGCTGTTGATCTTCGGCGGTGCGGTGACGGCGTTGCCGTTGATCGGCTTCGCGTACGGGGTGAAGCGGATTCCGTTGTCGCTGGTCGGGATTCTGCAGTACATCGCGCCCAGTATCGGGTTGTTGTTGGGCGTGTTCTTTTTCCGCGAGCCGTTCGATACGGCCAAGGCGGTGGGCTTCGCGGCGATCTGGACCGGGCTGCTGCTGTTCATCGGCGACGGTGTGTGGCGGTCGCGGGCGGGTGGTGCGTTGAAGCGCTGAAGGCTGAAAGCCTGAAAGCCTGAAAGCCTGAAAGCCTGAGCCCTGGTTTGCCGGGGTGCGTGGCCAGGCGGGGTGTGGGTGGGTGCGCGGGACCCGCCGTGAACCCATCCATGGGGGCTCATATGCCGCCATCCATGGCGGCATATGGTCCCGCGCACCCACCCACACCCCGCCTCCGACAGTGGGCTGGTGGCCAAGGCCAAAGCGACAGGCGGCTCGGTACTTCGGCGCCATTGCTGCAGCGCCGAGCGTATTGATCTGGTGGAAGCGACGCCCGTCGAAGCGTAGCGAAGACATAGCGCAGCCAAGACAGAGGGCGGCCAGGATAGAGCGCAGCCACGACAGAGCGTAGCCAAGCAGGTGGAGCGGAGTCTGTGAGGCAGAGCAAAGCAACGCTGAGCCCATCAAGCTGGGCGGATCAACGCTGAGCAGATGAAAGCTGCGCAGATCAAAGCCGGGCAGATCAAAGGCCGCAGCCGCGGTGCTGCTGTTCCATTGCGCACCAGCCCACTGTCAAAGGGTGGGCACGGGTGGGTTGGCGGGACCGTATGCCGCCATGGATGGCGGCATACGAGCTTACATGGACGTACTTGCAGCGGGTCCCGCGAACCCACCCGTGCCCGCCCCAACCAGCGCGACCGCAGCCCTACGCGCTTTTGCGCTTTTGCGCTGTTGCTCTGCTGTTGCGTCTCAACTCACACCTCCTGCAGTCTCGCGAGATCAAAAAAAAGACGGCGCCCGAAGACGCCGTCTTACTTCCACTCAGCGGCTTGGAGAGAGTAAGCCGCAGATCAGAAAAGGGTGATCAGGCGAACCCGATCAGAAACGCTGCTGATACTTCATGTACATATAGCGGCCGATATCGAACCCACCGTAGTACGTGAAGCTGCTGTTCGGCTGGCTGTACATGATCGGACCCTGATGGTCGAACACATTGTTCAGGCCCATCGAGACCGTGCCATTCCACGGCAGCACATAACGCACCTGGATATCGTGGAACGTGTTCGAGCCCACCTTGTTGATGCCCTGGCGGCCCGTGTACGCCGAACTGAAGCCCGGATTGCTGCACTCGGTCGTGTACGCACAGTTCTCCTTCATGCTGGAGTAGTAACGCGCCGTCCAGCCGAGGCCGAAGTTGCCGTACTGATAGTCCAGATTGAGGTTCGAACGCACGCGGAAGTTGCCTTCCCAGCCCGTGTACTGACGCACCGGGGTGGTGTCGACGTTGTCGTTCTTGCGCTCCAGGTAGTCCACGTACGTGGTGTTCCAGGAGACCGCGAACTTGCCGATCGCCAGCTCCGGCAGACGGTAACGGACCGACAGGTCATAGCCGGCCGTTTCCTGGTAGCCCGCGTTCAACAGCGTGCGGTCCAGACCGTTGACCTGACCGATGGTGCGGCCCGACTTGGCACGGGTGAAGCGGTCGCATGCGGCATCCACACCCAGCACGTAGCACTGGTTGAGCATGTCCGTGGCCGACTCACCGACGATCACGTCGTTGATGCGGATCTTCCACCAGTCCAGGCTCAGGTCCAGGCCCGAGACGAACTCCGGGCTGTAGACCACGCCCACGGTCCAGGTCTTGGCGGTTTCCGGCTTCAGTGCGGCGTTGGAGCCCGAGCTGAAGTCCGTGCCACCCTGCTGGCCCGGTACCGTCGCGGCGGTGCCGTCAGCGGCGAGCTGGCGGAAGTTGGCCGGGACACCGTTGGCCAGGCAGCGCGCCAGGACCTGCGGGTTGTTGGCAGCCGCGCCGAAGCTGGTGTCGCACGGATCGGTGTACGAATCGCGCGTGCTGGTGGTGCCGCCGTACAGATCTTCCACGGTCGGTGCACGGAAGCCGGTGCCGTAGGTGGCGCGCACCAGCAGGCTGTCGATCGGCTTCCACTTCAGGCCGAACTTGGTGTTCGTGGTCGAGCCGAAGTTGTTGTAGTCCGAATAGCGACCGGCCATGTCCAGCGACAGTTCACGCGCGAAGGCCATGTCGGCCAGCAGCGGGACCTGCAGTTCCAGGTAGACCTCGTTGAGCGAGTAATCGCCCTGGGTCGGCTGGCCGGTGGTGCCGGCGATCTGGCCCTTCTGGACCATCAGGTCCGGCGAGTAGCTGGCTTCTTCACTGCGGTGCTCCACGCCCAGTGCACCCAGGATGTCACCGGCCGGCAGGCTGAACAGCGAGCCGGAGATGTTGGCGCTGGCCACCTTGGTGGTGCTCTGCATCTTGTCGGTGAAGCGGGTGAACAGGAAGTCCTGCACGTCCTGGTTGCTCAGCGAGCCCGGGCCGGTATAGCCCATCGGGGCCAGCGGGTTCCACGGGGTGCAGCCGGCAATCACGTTGCCGACGCTACCGCAATGGGCGACGTTGTTGGCATCCAGGAACGACGGGCCGACCGACTGGTTCACGTTCGGCTGGTACATGCTGCCCGTGCCGATGCGCTCGCCTTCATTGCGGTTGTACATGTAGCTGACGTTCCAGTCCCAGTACCGCGAACCGGTCTCGAAGCTGCCTTCCAGGCCCAGGCTGGCGCGCTTGGTGGTCAGGTTGTTTTCGGTGCCGCGCGGCAGCTCTTCGGTGCGATGCGCGAAGGCAACGTCACGACCGAACGGGTTGAACGCGCTGTCCTTGGACAGCAGCGCACGCGAACCGGTGCTCTGGTACGGGTAGCCGGCCAGCTGCTTGCTGGACTCGCGCTCGCTGTACAGTGCATCGGCGACCAGGCGCAGGTCATCGGTGATCGAGAAGCCACCGTTGGCGAACACCGACTTGCGCTGCAGCCCGGTGACCAGGCTCATGTTGGTCTTGGTGTTGGCGTCGTTGGCCTTGTCCGCCGGCTTGAAATTGCCCAGCTGGGTCGGATCGCCGCCCGGGCCCACGCTGAGGTTCTTGCCATCCACGGTCGCGTAGCCCCACGGGGTGACGCCGCTCAGGCCGTCGCCGGTGTGGCGCGGGCCGTTCGGGTATGCGGTGAACGCACGCGCGCCGCCCAGGACCGGATCTTCGTCGGTGTACTCGCCACCCACGGTGACCCAGCCACGGTCGAAGGTCTTGCCGAAGGTCGCGCTGTAGGCGGTCTTCTGGCCGTCGCCTTCGCTGTACTGGCCGACGTAGGCGCTGACTTCGGCACCGTCGAAGTTCTTGCGGGTGATGATGTTGACCACGCCGGCAATGGCGTCCGAGCCGTACAGGGCCGAGGCACCGTCGGTCAGCACTTCCACGCGCTCCACGATCGAGGACGGGATCGAGGCCAGATCGGAGTAACCGCCGGCGCTGACGCCCATGCGGCGGCCGTCGATCAGCACCAGGCTGCGTTCCGGGCCCAGGTTGCGCAGGCTCACGTACATGCCGCCGAAGTCGCGACCCGATTCCAGCGAGGAGGCACGGCTCATGCTCGGCGAACCGGCGGCGGTGACGTCCTGCAGGATGTCGGCGACGTTGACGTAGCCCTTTTTCTCGATCTCGGCGCGGTTCAGCGCGACGACCGGCTGGGCCGATTCGACACTGGCCTGGCGGATGCGCGAGCCGGTGATCTCGATGCGATCCAGGTTGGTGGTGCCGTCATCGGCACTCTGTGCGAAGGCGGGGGCACTGCAGCTGGCGACAAGCGCGATGGCGATCGCGTTGCGCAGCGGATTGGTCTTCAAATACATCCGTGCGTTTCTCTTTCTCTGTAAAAACATTCGCCCGTTGGGGCGGCGTGGGGAACAACACACCACGACGTGGGGGGCGGGAGTCTAATGACTTTTCAAATTTTTTACTTTCATTTGAAAGCGTAAAAACCGCTGTAAATGAACGATGGCTGACAAAACCACGCATTCAGACGAAACCTTTTTCACATCGTCGTGCAGCGCGAAGACAACAGCACCCTCGCAGTGGGCCGAGGCAGCAATAGCGGCGACGTGCGAGGCAACTTGAGTGCGTGCGGCGTGTCGTCGCAGCGCGCGTACAGCTGCGCGATCGACAGCTAAACGTGCAGTGAACACGCACGCACAAAAAAAGAACCGCACTCTTGCAAGTGCGGTTCCAGACTTGGTATTTCGCGTGCGCGATCACGCGCACGCGCGTTGTTCAAACGTATCGCTCAGGTCTCGCGCAATGCCGTGGTGATCGGCAGCCGCGCCGCGCGCAGTGCCGGGAACAGGCCGCCGACCAGGCCGATGCCGAGTGCCCACTTCAGGCCCGTCCACAGCAGCTGCGGGGAAACCTGGAACTGAAACACCACCTGGCTGAAGTTGTTGCCCAGCGTGGAGACGGTGTAGTTGTTGAACACCAGCCACGCCACCAGCCCACCGAGCAGGCCGCCGAGCAGGGCCAGCAGCATCGTCTCCAGCATCACCGCGGTCACCACCGGCACGCCGCGGAATCCAATCGCGCGCATGGTGGCGATCTCGCGCGCGCGCGTGGCCACGGCCGCGTACATCGTGTTGAGCGCACCGAACACCGCGCCGATCGCCATGATCGCGCCGATCACCGTGCCCAGAATGCTGATCAGCTTGCTCAGGCCGCCGGACTGCTTGCGGTAGTAGTCACGGGTAGTCTCCACATCCAGCTTCAGGCGCGGGTCCGCCTCCATGGCGTCCTTGAACTGCTTGAAGCCCGCCGCCCCCTCGGTGCGCACGTTGACCGACTGATACGCACTGCGGTTGTAGGTGGTGGACAGCGTCTGCGTGTCCGACCACAGCTCCGACTCGTGCACATCGTTGGAGGCGAACACGCCCACCACGGTCCATTCCTGCTTGCCCAGCTGCAGGGTCTTGCCGATCTCCAGGCCCTCGAACTGTGCCTGCGCGCCCTTGCCGACCACGATTTCGCGCAGGCCGGGCTTGAACCTGCGGCCCGCGATGATGCGCACGTTGTCGCGTACCGCCCACGCCTGCTCGCCGACGCCACGGAACTGCACGTTGGTATCGCTGTGGTCGCTGCGCGAGAGCAGGCTGATCACCTGCGACAGCTCGGCGGAGATCAGCGGCTTGCCGTCGCTGCCACGGGCCACGCCGGGCAGGTTCTCGATCAACGGGACCTGGTCGCGCATGATCACCGAGTTGGTTTCCGCCTGCGAGCCGCCGCGCAGCACGATCGCCACGTCATCGCTGCCGCTGCGCTCCAGGGTGGCCTTGAAGCCATCGCCCATCGCCAGCATCGCCACCAGCACGCCGACCACGCCGGCGATGCCGACCACGATCACCGAGGAGGCACCCCAGCGCTGCGGCAGGCTGGCAATGCCGATCCGTGCGGCTGCCAGCGACAGCCGGCCACTGCGGGTAAGCACCAGCCACGCGGCCAGCAGCACGGCGATCGCCAGCACCATCCACCACGGCAGCACGATCCACACCACCAGGGCGACCAGCAACGCCACCACGGTCACTACGTTCCACATCCAGTGCGTTTTCATGGTGGTCTCCTCAGCGCCCGGCCAATGCATCGACGATCTTCAACCGCTGCGCCCGCAATGCCGGCAGCAGGCCCACCACGATTCCGATCACCGCCATCAGGCACAGCGCCACCCCCCACGTCTGCGCTGGCACGCCGGGCAGGCTGATCATGCCCTGGCTGCTGGCGCTGATCACGGGCATCACGATCGAGGCCAGACCCATGCCGATCAGCCCGCCGAGCACGATCAGCAGCACCGACTCGACCATCACCAGGACCAGCACGGTGCCATCCTTGAAGCCCAGCGTCTTGAGGATCGCCAGCTCCGGGATGCGCTCGCGCACGGCCTGGGCCATGGTGTTGCCAGTCAGCAGCACCAGGGTGAAGAACACCGCGGCCATGATGCCGGTGACGATCAGGCCGATATCGGCGAACTGTTTCGCGAAGGCCTGCGAGAACGAGGCCTCGGTCTGCGACTTGGTCTCATGATCGGAGTTCAGCGACAGCGCATCGATCGCCTGCGCCACGCGTGAGGCATGGGCAGGGTTCTCCAGTTGCACGGTATAGAAACTGACCTGGTTCTTGATGTAGTCGTTGGATTCATCGAAGTAGCTCCAGTGCAGCATCATCTGGTTCTCCGCACCGGCGTTGTTGCGGTCCCTGGCCCGGAAGATGCCGGTCAATTCCAGCGGCCAGTCGTTGCTGCCCTTGCGCGGGAAGATCGTGGCCTGCATCGGAATGGTGTCGCCCAGCTTCCAGCCGAAGCGCTTGGCCAGGGCTTCACCGACCAGTGCACCGGTCCGGGTGTTCTTGAATGCCTCGGCCTGCTCGGGCGGCAGCTCGAACTCCGGGTACAGGTCCATGTAGTTGTCCGAGACCGAGAAACTCGGGAAGAAGTTCTTCTGGTCCTGGTAGATGCCGCCGAACCACATGGCGTAGTTGACCTTGCGCACGCCCGGGGTGGCTTCGATATCGCGCAGCAGCCGCAGGGGCAGGCTCTGGGTGATCGAGAGCTTGGAGGAGACCACCAGCCGCTTGGCGCCTTCGATGGTGTCACCGCCGGAGTTGAACGCCACCCGGACCGAATCGAGCATGCCGAACAGCAGGAAGGCCGCCACCACCGACAACAACGTCAGCAGGGTGCGGGTCTTGCTGCGGAACAGCTGTGCCCAGACCAGCGAAAAGTATTTCATCGCCGCCTCCTCCGTCAGTGGGCCGCTGGCGCGTCGGCCAGTTCGCCCTTGTCCAGGTGCACCGTGTGCGTGGCGTACTCGGCGGCCTTGGGATCATGGGTGACCATGATGATGGTCTTGCCGTGCTCGCGGTTGAGCTGCTGCAGCAGCCCCAGGATCTCCTCGGCGGACTGGCGGTCCAGGTCACCGGTGGGCTCATCGCAGATCAGGAAGGTCGGGTCGGAAACGATCGCACGGGCGATCGCGACGCGCTGCTGCTGGCCACCGGAGAGTTCATTCGGGCGGTGGCTGCGGCGGTCGGCCAGGCCGACCAGGGTCAGCGCGATCTCGGCATTGCGCTTGCGCTGCGCTGGGCCCAGGTGCGTGAGCAGCAGCGGCAGCTCCACATTCTTCTGGGCGGTCAGCATCGGCATCAGGTTGTAGAACTGGAACACGAAGCCGACGTGGTGGCTGCGCCAGGTCGAGAGCTGGCCGCCGCTCATGCGGTCGATGCGCTCGCCTTCGATCTCGATCTCGCCGGCGGTGGGCGTATCCAACCCACCGATCAGATTCAGCAGGGTCGTCTTGCCCGAGCCGGAGGGGCCCATCAACGCGACGAAATCGCCCGCCTGGATGTCCAGGTCGATGCCGTGCAACACCTGCACTTTCTCGGGGCCGCGCTGGTAGGTCTTGGTGATGTTGCGGAGCGAAACCAGGGTGGACATGGGTGGTTCTCCATGGATCGGGAAGAAAGAGCGTACGGCGCGCCCGGGCGAGGGCCGCCGGGTTCCGCGGTGACGGACAGCCGCCACCGTGCGCGCCGTGACGGCACGAGGGAATCGCACTTGCCGCGAGCGTGAGAGCGGCTCGCGTGACGCAGCTGTCAGCCGGTCAGGGGGTTTCGGTGACCTTGCTGCCGTCGTGCAGCTCGGCCGGTGGGGTGGTTACCACGACCTCGCCGGCGCTCAGGCCTTGGGTGACCTGACGGTCGTTGTTGAGCGTGGTGCCCACGGTGATCGCGCGCTGTTCCACCCGCGCGTCGTCCTTGACCACGAAGGCGACGGTCTTCTGCTCGCGCTCCACGATCGCCGAAGCCGGCACGCGCACGCCCTGCGGTTTGGCGGCTTCGGCGGGCTGGACGCTTTCCAGGAAGCTGACCCGCACGCCCATCTCGGGAACGATGCGCGGGTCCTTTGTCTTCAGCGCCACGCGCACTTTCACGGTGGCCTTGCCGCGGTCGGCGGTGGGGATGATCGCGATCACTTCGGCCGGAATCTTCCAGTCCGGGTAGGCATTGAGGGTGGCTTCGACCGGCATCTTCGGCTGCACGCGGCCGATGAAGGATTCGCCGACCTCGACTTCGATCTCAAGCGACTCCATGTCCACGATGGTGCCGATGCCGGTCCGGGTGAACCCGCCACCGGCCGACAGTGGCGAGACGATCTCGCCCGGCTGCGCGGCCTTGGCGGTGACCACGCCGGAGAACGGCGCGCGCACGATGTTGTTGTCCACGCCGAGGTCGGCGATCGCCAGCGAGTCACTGGCCACGGTGGTATTGCGCTGGGCGGTTCTGAGCTGGGCGCGCAGGTTGTCGCGCTGGGCGATGGCCAGGTCGTACTGCGAGCGCGAGACCAGCTGCTGGCCGACCAGTGCCTGCAGGCGGCCGGCTTCGGCATCGGCCTGGGCCACCTGGGCCTGGAGACCGGCGAGCTGGCTGCGCGCCGCCTCCAGCTGCGAGGCCGAGAGGCTGCGCTGGGCGTTGGCATCGATCGGGTCGAGCGTGGCCATCACCTGGCCCTCTTCCACGCGCATGCCTTCTTCGATCATCACCTCACGCACCTTGCCGGTGATCTTGGCCGAGACCGTGGCCATGCGCCGGGCGACCACATAGCCGCTGGCGTCGAGCACCGAGCTGCTGGCACCGCCCTGCTGGATCGCCACCACGGGCGCGGTGGTCACGGCGATCGGGCGCTCGCGACCGAGCACGAACCAGGCCAGGCCGGCCAACACAATGAGAAGGACGATCGCCAGCACGATCCAGCGGCCGCGTCGCGAGGGCGACGGGGGCGGGGAACCGGCCTTGCGGTCGATGCGGAGTTCCTTGAGCAGTTCAGCGGATGCGTTCATCGTGAGTCTGGACGGGGAATCGGGCCGAGTGTGACCGCATCGGCGGCCGGGGGGCAAACCGGCACGGTGGCCGGGGTGGTCCACAGCATGCCCGGCAGCATGGCGCTGCGGCAGTGACAGCTGTCACCTGCATGGGCTGACGACGGCCACTGGGGTGGCCGCGGCCGGCAGCAGAAGCTGTGGGTGTCCTCTCCGGGAGTCCGCCATGACTGAATCCACTGCCTCGCCACTGGCCTGTCTGCACGACGTCCAGGTCCACTACGGTGACGTAGCCGCCCTGCAGGGCGTGACTTTCTCGCTGCACCGCGGTGAAGTGCTGGCCCTGCTCGGCCGCAACGGCGCCGGCAAGAGCACGGCCATTTCGCTGCTGCTGGGCCTGCGCCGCGCGTATGCGGGTCGGGTGGAGCTGCTCGGCGGCGACCCGCAGGATCGGGACCGTCGCGGCGGCATCGGGGTGATGCTGCAGGCCACCGCGTTGCCACCGGTGCTGCAGGTCCGGGAGCTGATTGATCTGGCGCGCACCTGTTACGTCGATCCGCGCTCACTGGCGGACTGCCTTGCACTGGCCGGGCTGACCGATCTTGCCCGGCGTCGCTACGGAACGCTGTCCGGCGGCCAGCAGCGCCGGGTGCAGTTCGCCATCGCGGTCTGCGGGCGGCCGCAGTTGCTGTTCCTCGATGAGCCGACCACCGGCCTGGATATCCAGGCACGGCAGCAGCTCTGGCAGGCGATCCGGCAGCTGGCGGCCGAGGGTTGCGGTGTGCTGCTGACCACGCATTACCTGGAAGAAGCCGAGGCGCTGGCCCAGCGCGTGGTGGTCATCGAACAGGGCCGCGTGTTGGCCGATGGTCCACTGGCGCAGTTCCGCCAGCAGTTGGCGCCGCGCCGCATCCGCTGCCGCAGTGCACTGGACGTGGAGACGCTGAAGACCTGGCCGGGCGTGCGCGAGGCGGTGCGCGATGGACTGCGCCTGCAGCTGCTGGCCGAACCGGCCGAGCCGGTGGTCGCGCGCCTGCTCGCCGAAGATCCGCAGCTGCAGGAACTGGACGTGCATGGCGGCGGGCTGGCCGACGCCTTCGTTGAACTGACCCGGGAGGCCGCATGAACACCGTGACTGAAACCGTATCCGCCACGTCCGCCCGCGCGCCCGCGTGGCCGATCTACCGCGCCGAGATCGTGTGCGAACTTCGTCGTGCCTGGCGCTATCCGGGTTTCGTGCTGCCGTCGCTGCTGTTCCCGGTGTTGTTCTATTCCCTGTTCGGTGTGCTGCTCGGTCGCGGCCAGGCCTCGATCTATCTGCTGGCCACCTACTGCGTGTTCGGTGCAATGGCGCCGGCGCTGTTCGGCTTCGGCGTGCAGTTGGCGCTGGACCGCGAGGGCGGCCTGCTCACACTCAAGCGTGCACTGCCGATGCCACCGATGGCACCCCTGCTCGCGCGTCTGCTGATGGCCGTCCTGTTCGCGGTGCTGGTGGCGATGCTGCTCATGGCGGTGGCGATGGGCGCTGGTGTGTCTGTCACCCCTTGGGCCGCGCTTCATCTGCTGGCGGTGGCGGCGTTCGCGGCGCTGCCGCTGGGCGCGATCGGCCTGTTGATCGGCAGCCATGTCAGCGCCAACGCGGCGCCGGCGGTGGTCAACCTGGTCTATCTGCCGTTGGCGTTGTTGTCCGGGCTGTGGCTGCCGCTGTCGATGCTGCCACCGCTGTTCAGCGCCATGGCGCCGCTGTGGCCGACCTGGCATCTGGCCCAGCTGGCATTGCCGGCGGTCGGTCAGCCGGCGCAGGGCAGTGCCTGGGTCCACGTGGCCGTACTGCTTTGCATTACCGTCGTGGCGCTTGGGCTGGCACGGCGCCGCCTGCGGCGGATCGGCTGAAGTGGCATGATCGCGCCTGTTCGTTCTGCCTTGGAATCGTCCGTGTCCTTCAGTCGGCTCGCCTCCCTGCTGCGCCCCGCGCCGGATTCGGCCGTGGCCGAGAACCTGCGGCGCGGCAGATCGCCGTGGGTCGATGCGATCCACCTGCTGTGGACGCTGTGGGTGTTCCTGACGCCGCTGTTCGGCGGTGGCTACACGTGGCGATGGGCGGCGCTGACCCTGCTGACCTACCCGGTGTTCCTGGTCCTGTACGCCGGTGTGCTGCTCGCACCGCGTTGCCACGCACCGCGCTATGCGCTGTCGATGGTGGTACTGGGGCTGGTGCCGCTGGCGTGGTACCCCTCGGCGGTGAGCTACTTCATTTTCGGCTGTGTCACCCTGCGCGTCTCGCGCCGCAGTGGCTATGGGCGCTATCTGCTGCAGCTGGTGGGCTTGAACGCGTTGTTCGTGGTGGTGGGTTTGTTGGCCCACTATCCATGGCAGGCGCTGATCTGGATCCCGAGCATGGCGATGATCATCAGCCTGGTGGTCAATTTCGAAACCGCGAGCCATGAACAGGATGCAGCGCTGCAGCTGTCCCAGGACGAAGTGCGTCGGCTGGCGGCAACGGCCGAACGTGAGCGCATTGGCCGCGATCTGCACGATCTGCTGGGGCATACGCTGTCCTTGATCACCTTGAAGCTGGAGCTCTCGCGCAAGCTGGCCGACCGCGATCCAGCCGGCTCGCGCCGCGAAGTGGACGAGGCTGAAACGATCGCGCGGCAGGCGCTGGCCGAAGTGCGCAGTGCAGTCACCGGTATCCGCGCCAGCGATCTGGCGGCCGAACTCGCCTCGGCGCGGTTGCTGCTGGAGTACCAGCATGTGCATCTGCACTACGCGCCACCGCCGCCGATGCCGGTCGATACGGAGCGGGCGCTGTCGCTGGTGCTGCGCGAGGCGGTGACCAATGTCGCCCGTCATGCACAGGCGCGGCAGGCGTGGATCACCTTCGAGCAGGACGGGCGCAGTCTGTTGATGCAGATCCGTGATGACGGGCGCGGCGGTGCCCACGTCGATGGCAACGGCCTGACCGGGATGCGCGAACGCGTCGCTGCACTGCGTGGCACCCTGGCGGTGCAGTCCGCAAAAGGGGAGGGCACCTGCGTGACGGTGCGGGTCACCTTGCCGGCCGCGACCACCGCCGTGGTGGCGCCGGTGGAGGTGCCGACAGCGCCGTCGCTGCCTGCCGGGGGTGCATCATGATCCGCATCGTGCTCGCCGAAGACCAGGCGATGGTGCGTGGCGCCTTGTCCGCGCTGCTCGGGCTGGAGCCGGATATCGAGGTGCTGGGCAGCGCCGCCGATGGCGAAGCCGCGTGGCGGATGCTGCAGCAGCTGCAGCCGGACATCCTGGTCACCGATATCGAAATGCCCGGTCTGTCCGGGCTGGAACTGGCGCAGCGGATCGCCCGCCAGGGCCTGCCGATCAAGGTCGTGATCGTCACCACCTTCGCGCGCTCCGGCTTCCTGCGCCGCGCGCTGGATGCCGGCGTCTGCGGCTATCTGCTCAAGGATGCCCCGGCCGAACGCCTGGCCGATGCACTGCGCCAGGTGCAGCACGGCGGCCGCGCGATCGATCCGCAGCTGGCGCTGGATGCCTGGTCGCAGGCCGATCCGCTCAACGACCGCGAGCGCCAGGTGCTGCGGCTTTCCGGCGACGGACGCTCGGCCAGCGAGATCGCCACCCAGCTCGGGCTCTCGCACGGCACGGTGCGCAACTACCTGTCCGAATGCATCGGCAAACTGGGTGTGGCCAACCGCATCGAGGCGTATCGGCTGGCGCGGCAGAAAGGCTGGCTGTAGTGCCGGCCGCTGGCCGGCTCTGCACCCTCTCTGTCGAGAATAACGGGAGCCGGCCAGCGGCCGGCACTACCGGGGTGCCAGCGATGCATGCGATCCGATACCACCGACCAACGGTCGGTGGCTACCGGGGATCGGTGTCGGTGGGGGAGGTGCGGCCCGGCCCCTTCGCCATCGCCTGGAACACGCCATCGCGGCGCACCCACAGGTGGAACAGCGCGGCTGACAGATGCATCACCACCGTGGCGAACAGCACATAGGCGAGCAGGCTGTGCGCATTGCGCAGCGCCGCGTACAGCGCCGGGTTGTGCGGCAGGATCGCCGGCAGGTGAACGCCGCCGCCCATGACGATCGGGTAGCCGCCAGCGGAAAGCATGCCCCAGCCGACCAGCGGCATGGCCAGCATCAGCCCGTACAGCACCCAGTGCGAGGCATGCGCGGCCGCGGCCTGCCAGGCGGGTAGATCGGCCGGCAGCGGCGGCGGGCGATGGCGCAGGCGGTTGTACAGGCGCACCAGCACCAGCAGCAGGATCGCGATGCCAAGTGGCCGATGCAGATCGATCAGCATCGGCCGCCAGTGCAGCGAAGCGACCATGGTCACGCCCACGAACAGCATGGTCAGGATCATCGCCGCCATCAGCCAGTGCAGGATGCGCGCGAGGAGATTGAAATGGCCGGCATCACGGTTCATCGCGCACCTTCCTTGCCCGTGGCGGCGGGCGCTTTGCCGCTGGCGATTTCGCGCTCGCGGCGATTGAACGATTGCGAATACACCGCCGAACGCGCGGCCAGGATCGGATCATCGGTGCCGGCCACGCCACTGGGCAGGATCAGCGGATCGTAGTTGAGGTCGCGGCAGGCGCCAGTGGCCTGCGGCTGCATGCTGCTCAGCGTCAGCGTGCCGGCCTTCACCTGGCGACGGTCTTCCGGCCACACCTGGGACGGGTCATTGACCGGGTCGCCGTCGTTGGCAAGGGTCACCCACATGTCCCAGCGCACCGGGCCCTGCGCCAGCCGCTGCGCGAACTCCTCGCTGAGGAAATCATCGTCGGACTGCGCGCGTTGTTCCGGCGTCATGTCCTCGAAGGGCGCCTGTGGGCGCATGCTCCAGCGCACGAAGTGGTGGCTGCCATCGGCGGCGGTGAAACGAAAACTGTTGACGCCGTTGTAGGGGGTGTTGGCCCAGCTGTTCGACCACGGGGCGGTCTTGGCCCACTGCTGGAAGGCACGCGCGGAGGGGTACTTCTCCAGCACGGCGGCCATCTTTGCCGGGTCCGGTTTACCGGTGGCCGGGTCCGGCGTGCCGGCGCGGGTCTGTTCCAGGAAGGCCTCGGCGGTGGGCACCGCGAAGAACGGGAAGCTGTTCATCGCCATGCGCCATTCCTGCCCATCGTCGCTGACCAGCTGCAGCGCCATGCTGCGCACGCGGGCCTTGTTGTCGGCGCCATGCGGGTCGCCGCCGCCGATCGACAGGCGGCCCAACACCGGTACCTGGCGCTGCCGGAACACGCGGGCCGAACTCAGCGCCGCGCCTTCCGGCGTGCCCTGGAACACACCGCTGACGCAGACCCCCTTGGTATGCGCGCGGCGGAAGCCGGGCTGCGGGGGGCCGGTCGCCTCGATGGCATCGGTGAAGGTCTGCGCGGTGACGCGGTCGCGGCCGATCCAGCCGGCCAGCCAGGCGAAGGCCAGCACCAGGCCACCCGCGATCAGGGCGATCAGCGCGATCCACAGCAGCGGTGATTGAGGGCGTGGAGCGCCCGGTTCGCGACCAGCGCGGGTATAGCCGAAGAGCGACATGTCCGGATTCCTGCCTTCACGATGTGTGTGGGTGGGCGACAGGAGCATGGTGTCAGAACCCGGCGCAGGCCGATATTCACATTTTCGCCAACTCTGCAGAAACGACGATCCCCGCCGGAGCGGGGATCGTGGGAACAGCGCGTACCGGGTACTACCCGGTGCAGCCTCAGGCGTACCGCGTCTTCAGCATCGCCCACGCCGAACGCAGCGCCAGCGCTTCGCCACCGGCCGGACGGCCCGGGCGTTCGCCGTCGTTCCAGGCGTAGACATCCAGATGCGCCCAGGTCTGGCCTTCGGCGATGAACCGCTCCAGGTACAGCGCGGCCGTGACCGAGCCGGCCATGCGCGAACCGGCGTTGGCCAGATCCGCGATGTTGCTGTGCAGGTAGCGCAGGTACGGGCGCCACAGCGGCATGCGCCAGACCGGATCGCGCACCGATTCACCGGCCTGCAGCCACTGCTGGGCCAGGGTGTCGTCGTTGCTGAACAGTGCCGGCAGGTCCGGGCCCAGCGCGATGCGGGCCGCGCCGGTCAGGGTGGCGAAATCGAGCACGATCTCCGGCTGCTGCTCGCTGGCGTAGGTCAGCGCATCGGCGAGGATCACGCGCCCTTCTGCATCGGTGTTGTCGATCTCGATGCTCAGGCCCTTGCGGGTGGCGATCACTTCGCCCGGGCGGAACGCATCCGGACCGATCGCGTTTTCCACCGCCGGGATCAGCAGGGTCAGCTGCACCGGCAACTGCTGGGCCATGATCAGGCCGGCCAGGCCCAGTGCGTGCGCGGCGCCGCCCATGTCCTTTTTCATGTTGCGCATGCCGTCACCCGGCTTGATGTCCAGCCCGCCGGTGTCAAAGCACACACCCTTGCCGACCAGCGCCACGTGCGGCCGGCCTGCGTTGCCCCAGCGCAGCACGATCAGGCGGGGCGCGCGATGCGAGGCGCGGCCCACGGCGTGGATGGACGGGAAGTTCTGCTCCAGCAGCGCATCGCCGGTGATCACGTCGATCTGCGCACCATGCGCGGTGGCCAGTTCGCGCGCGGCATCTTCCAGCTGCTGCGGACCCATGTCCTCGGTCGGGGTGTTGACCCAGTCGCGCACGCGCAGGCTGGCGATGATCACATCGCGCACTTCGGCCGAAGGCGTGGCAGCCAGCTGGGCCGGCGCGCGGTTGGGCGTTCGGTAGCGCGCGAAGCGGTAGCTGCCCAGGCCCCAGCCGATCTGCAGCAGGGTCTCGATCTCCGGCGCCAGTGCATCCGCCAGTGTCCAGACAGTGCCTTCCGGCAGCGCGAACGGCGCGTGCGCGTAGCTGTAGACATCCCCCGGGTCGCCAACACCGACGATCGCGCCGGCCAGGCCGTGCTCGCCCGGCAGCAGCACCACGCTGCCACCGCTGCCGTTGAAGCGCTGCGCGTCCAGCCACGCGCCGAGCGCGTCGGATTGCTGCGCACGCCAGCCGGCGTACTGCTCGCGGGTCATCACATGCAGCGGCAGCGCATGCGAGGTGTCGGACGTGAAACCGTTGATCTGGGACATGGGACTCGAGTGCTCCTTGGGCGGCGGCTTACGCGTGCTGGGCGGATGCGTTCGCATCCAGCCAGTCGGCCAGCCCGGTCAGGGTGTCGAACTGCAGATCGGGCTGCAGTGAAGGGTGGGTCCAGGGGTGTTCTTCGCGGTTGATCCAGCAGCCGCGCAGGCCGGCCTGCATCGCACCGACCACGTCCATCTCGGCGTGGTCGCCGACGTGCAGCACGTGGGCAGGGGCCACCGCGAGGCGCTCGCAGGCCGCATGGAAGATGCTCGCTGCGGGCTTGGCCGCGCCGTGCTCGCGCGAGCCGAGCTGGAAGGTGAAATGGTGGGACACGCCGATGCGCTGCAGGTCGGCATTGCCGTTGCTGAGGGCGGCGACCGGCACGCGTGCGGCGATCCGGGCCAGCGCGTCCATCGCATCCGGATAGAACTCGACCTGGTTGCGCGCGGCGTAGAACGCCTCGTAGGCCGGTTCCAGCAGGGCCGGATCGGCGCCGCTTTTCTCCAGCGCCTCGCTCAGCGTCAACCGGCGCAGCGCGCTCAGGTCGTAGTGCAGGTGCGGGTTGTCATGGAAGGAGCGCTCGCGCAGTTCGCGCATCGCCGCCACCGGGTACATCGCGGCGGTGGCGGGGCTGTGCTGGAGCATCCACTCGTACAACACCTGGTCGATGCGGACGCCGATGGGGGCGAACGGCCACAAGGTGTCGTCGAGGTCGAGGGTGATGGCTTGGACGGGGAAATTCACCCCACCATTCTACGCCTGCGCGCGCGGGCTTTCATGGCGCGCGCAGGCGCCGAGGTGAGGTGCTTCAGCGCAGGTCGTAGGAGCAGGCGATGGAGGCCTGGCCCTCGTCCTGCCGCACGCTCAGGTCGTGGCGGCCCACTTCCAGGGTGTAGTCGCCGGCTTCGTTGCGCGGAATCTTCGCCAGCGCTGCGATCTGTTCGATACCGGCTGTGCTGAAGTAGGCGGTATAGCTGTCGATGCTGTCCTCGCCGTTGGCACCGTCGTACAGGTGCAGGCGGTTCACTGGCTGGCCCAGCACGAGCAGCGGCGTGGTCAGCGCATACTCGCCATCGGACAGTTCGCCGTACGCCTGCAGCTCGGTCGGCTTGAGCACCTTCGCCAGCGCGGCGAACTGCGCAGGCGTCAGGTGGCGCTTGCAGGTGACCGCCTCGACCAGCTGGCGGCTGGCCACCTCGGGGCTGGGTGGGGGAGCGGCCAACGTCGGGGCAGCGAGGGTGACAAGGCCGGCGAGGGCCAGGCAACGGGTAGCGAGGGAAGACATCAGGGCCGGGATCCATCCGAAAAGGTGCCGGTATTCTGGCACCACCGGGGATCGCGCAGCCAGCCGTACCCTTGGCCTTGACGGCTTATTCCAGCAGCTTGGCCCAGCCCTGGGTGCCATCCAGCCGCGCCAGCACCAGCTTGATGCAGACCAGCAACGGCACCGCCAGCAGCAGGCCGACCATGCCCCACAGCCAGCCGAACACCATCAGCGCCAGGATCAGGATCAGCGGCGAGATCGCCATCTGCCGGCCCAGTACGATCGGGGTCACCACCTGGCCTTCGATGGTGTGCAGCGCGAGGTAGCAGGCCGCGGGCAGTAGTGCTTTGAAGGGATCGCTGAACTCCACGAACCCCATCAGCAGCATCAGGGCCACGCCGATCAGCGGGCCGACGTAGGGCGCGAAGTTCAGCAGGGCCGCCACGGTGCCCCATAGCAGCGCCTCCTGCAGCGAGATGCCGAGCAGCAGCAGGATGCCGGAGAACACCAGGCCGACCAGCGTGTTGATCACGGTGATGGTCAGGACGTATCGGGAAACCTCGCGCTCGATCGAGCGCAGGATGTCCGTGGTGAAACGTTGCTGCTGGCGGCTGGGGAACAGCGCGATGGCATGCTTCTGCAGGTTCTGCCCGTAGATCATGAAGAACAGGGTCAACAGCACCACCGCCAGCACCGAGGCGGCCAGGCGTGGCGCGCGGGTCAGCACCTTGTAGGGATCATCGAGCTGGGTGCGCACGATCTGCACGCGGCGGCTGCCTTCGCCACCGGCGACGCGCGCGAAGTTCTCGGCGGCCTGGTTGGCCTGCTGCACCGGCTTGGTCAGGTTCTGCACCTGGCGGGCGACCTTGCGCAGCTGCTGCGGTGCTTCCTGGGCCCATTCCATCGCCGGGCCGACCAGCTGCACGCCGAGCGCGGCGGCACCACTCAGGCCGACGCCGAGCACCAGCACCGCGCCGAGAAACCGGGGAATCCAGATCTTCTGCAGCATCCGCAGGATCGGGTTGCCGACCAGTGCGAAGAACATGGCCAGCAGGATCGGCAGCACCACGTCCTGTGCCGCCCACAGGGTGAAGGCCACCGCCAGGGTGGCCAGGATCACCAGCGACATCGGCGCGCGCGGGCGCGGCGCAGGCGGTGCGACGACGGCTTCGGCAGAAGGGGGAACCGGGACGCTCATTCGGATCGCACACGGGAAAGGAGCGCCATTATTGGGCAAGCCGGGTGCGCATGGCGTGTGGGGTACGTGCAGACGAAGAAAGGCCCCGCGGCGGGTGCCGCAGGGCCTTCGGATGTTGCTGCCGACCGCCCTGCGATCAGCGTTCGGACAGGTCCGTGGCCGCTTCGGCCGGTTGCGGCTGATGCGGCGAGGCCGGTTCGGCACGCCGTTCCGGGTTGAGCCGTGGCGTTGCCGGGGCCGCAGGCCTCGGAGCCGGAGCCGCCTGACGCGGCGCCTCATCGGTGGCCTCATCCACCTTGTCAGCAGCCTGCTCGGCGGTATCGGCCGCTTCGCTGGCCTGCATCGAGGCGAACGCGGCCTGGGTACTGGCCACCAGATTGGAGACCGAGCCGATCATCTGCAGCCACCGCGCGCCCTGCACCTTAGCGCCCAGGCCGGTGGGCTCCAGCTTGCCGGCCAGGAAACCGCCGGCCAGACCCACGGTGATGATGCGCAGCGGCGTCCATCCGGTCCGCCAGACGGTGCTGAGGGTGGACCAGCTGCTGCGGGTCTTCTCGACCCGCACCGCCACCACCAGCTCGGCGCGCTGGACGCGTTGCCGCAAGGCTTCGAAGTTCATCGCTTCACCCCCGTGGTATCGACGTCGGCATCGGGATCTTCCTCGCTGGGCTCGTCATACAGCCCCAACCGCGACAGCTGGCGGCGGGTGGCATGCATGCCGGTATGGCGGAAGAAGAACGACACCCGCCACATCGCGTAGCCGGTCACCAGCAGGCTGACGATCGAGGTGATCAACAGCGAATGGAACCAGGACAGGCCCCAGCGCTGCATCAGGGCGATCAGCGTGCCGGCCAGCAACAACCAGGCCGACGCGCCGAACACAATCGCAACGCCGGCCCAGGCCAATGCCCGGCCAAATGCGCTGCGCGCCAGTGCGAAGTCGGCCGAAGCCAACCGTCGCAGAGAGCGCAGGGTGTGCTTGGCCGAATCGACGGTCTCACGGCCGGCCTCACCGACCTGGCGAATGCTCTCGTCCAGGCGCGGTGCTTTTTCACCGCTGTCCGGTGGCGGGATATCCGCGCCACCGGCAGCGCTCGACTGGGCTTGATCGCTCACGCCGCTGCTTACTTGTCGCCGCCGCTGCGGGCCAGCTTGGCGATGATCCAGCCGGCTGCGAAGGCCACGCCGAACGACGCCAGCGGACGCTCACGGATCAGTTCAGCGGCGCTGTCGACAAGGTCCTTGCCCTTGTCCATCAGTGCATCAACCTGTTCCTTGGCGGCGGCACCGCCGAACTCGGCCGCGGCCAGGCCGGAGAGCGCGGTATCGGACAGTTCGGCCTTGACGTTGGCCTTGCCGATGCGCAGCTCATCACCGGCAGCGCCGGTGGCGCCCTTGATCGCACCGCCGGCAGCGGTGGCCGCCGACTTCAGGTGCGAGCCGGCTTCGCCCAGGTGTTCCTTCAGATTCTCGGTATTGGTGGGGCTCATCGTGTATCTCCTGCTATGCGATGGGGAAGGTGACCGCGGACGATCCGACGGCAACGAACACAAGGTAATAGCATCGGCCGGGTGTAAGCGACGTTACGGCTGACGCCGCGTTCAGCGCATCACCAGCTGGCCGCCGCCATTGCCACGGATGATCCTGAGGACCAGCTGTGCCGGGCGCTGCTGGAAGTTGGCGCGCCAGCTGGCGAGGTCGGCAAACTCACCTGCCGTTGCCGCGGTGATCACATCACCCTGCGCCAGCCCGGAGGCTGCCGCGCGGCTGCCGCGTTTGACGTCACTGACCAATACCCCGCTGACACCGGCCTGGCGCAGCGATTCGGGCAGGTCGACGAAGGTGGCCCCGCCCAGGCGCGGATCGAGCGACTCGCCGGTGACCGCGCGTGCCTGTTCCTTCAGCGTGGCCTTGATCTGCAGCGGCTTGCCCTCGCGGCGCACGTCCAGGGTCAGCGTACTGCCGACCGGCTGCAGGCCTTCCACGTTGTGCAGCGCCTGCGCGCTGTCCACGCGCTGGCCGTTGGCCGACACCACCACGTCGCCCGGCTTGAGCCCGGCGGCCGCGGCACTGGACCCGGCCAGCACGCGGGTCACCAGCGCGCCCCGCGTCTCGGTCAGGCCCAGGCCCTGCGCGATCTGCTGGGTCAGGTTATGCGCCTCGATGCCGAGCGTGCCACGCACCACCACGCCGTGTTTGACCAGCTGGTCGACCACATCGCGCGCCAGGTTGGAAGGGATCGCCAGGCCCAGGCCGATGTTGCCGGCCATGCTGCCCTGCGGATTGAAGCTGGCGGTATTGATGCCGACCAGCTGACCCTGCAGATTGACCAGCGCACCGCCGGAATTGCCCGGGTTGATCGAGGCATCGGTCTGGATGAAGTTCTGGTAGCCCAGCCCGCGGATGCCGCTGCGTCCCACCGCCGAGACGATGCCGGAGGTGACCGTCTGGCTGAAACCGAACGGATTGCCGATCGCCACCACGAAGTCGCCCACGCGCAGCTGGGCGCTGTCGCCGAGCTTGATCTCGGTCAGGTTGCCGGTCGGAATGCGGATCAACGCGACATCGGTATCGGCATCGGAGCCGATGAATTCAGCCTTCACCGTCCGCCCGTCGGCCAGGGTCACCTGCACGTCGTCGGCGTTGTCGATCACATGATGGTTGGTCAACACCAGCCCTTCGGCGGCATCGATGATGACGCCAGAGCCCAGCGATTCGTTGATGCGTTCCTGCGGCACTTCGGGGAACAGGCGGCGGAAGAACGGGTCGTTGAAGTAGGGGTTGCGCACGCGCACCACCTGCTTGGTGTTGACGCTGACCACGGCCGGCATCACCCGTTCCAGCATCGGTGCCAGCGACGGCACCGCCTGGCCGGCAACCGCTGCGGGCAGCGCCGCTGTGGTCGGGATGGTGTATGCGGCCGGCGCCGCCTCGGCACGGTTGTCCAGGTGCGCGTTGATGGCCGTGGCGGTGAACCCGCCGAAGGCAGCGGCGAGGGCGAGCGTGAGCAGGGTCGGGAGCGGTCGCATGGTCCGGCGGTTCCGTGTCGGAGGGGACGGGGCAGGGAAAACACGTATACGGTAATTCAACCTGAATGAGTGTGTCCGCAATCGGCTAAACCCGGGATGAAATTCGCCGCGTCGTCGGCCATCCGGTGACGCAGCCTGGGCACGGATGGCGGTGCCGAAATCGGCCGGTGGCGAGGTGCCAAGCAGGGCGGTGCAGTGCGCTCGGCGACGTCCAAAGCAACGCTGGTCGTGCGCCTGCAGGGCGCATCCGCGTCATCGAAACCAGCGCAAATGCCGGGTACGAGGGCAGGGAATGGATCAAGTGCGACGATCAATCATGGGCGCATTGAATGCAGCCGACATGCGCATCGAGACACATCGCGTGCGCCACGCGCTGGAGCGCCGACGCTGTTTTCAAGGGGTTTCGTGCAAGAGGTTGGTGCGTTGCTTGCTGCCGACGATGGGGGTGCTACTGTCGGCTTGGCACGAGCATCGCATCAAGACCGTTCCACGATGGACCGCGCCGGTATAGCATCGCCAGCGATTTGACTAACCAGGCCCCTCAGGAGGCACTCAATGAGCAACGGTAATGGTGTGACCACGGTTCTCTCGCAGACCGTCGAAGATGCAAAAGAAACCGCCACCAACGTCGGCGAGACCATCGCACACGTTGCGGAGGATGCAGTGGCTTCGGTGAAGAAGACCGCCAAGCGCGCACGCAAGGCTGCCACCACCCAGGTCGCCAAGGTCAAAAAGGCCGTGACCAAGGTCGAGAAGACCGTCGCCAAGAAGGCTGACAAGGCGGCCAAGTCGGTCGGCAAGACCCTGGCCACCGCCAAGCAGAAGCTGGAAGCGGCCAAGAAGAACGCCAAGGCTGAAGCCACCGCCATCAAGAAGCAGGTCGCCAAGAAGAAGGCCGCCGCTGAAAAGGCCGTGACCAAGACCACCAAGGCTGCCGGCAAGAAGGCCACGACCGCCAAGAAGGCCGTGACCAAGAAGGCCGCCGCTGCCAAGAAGACCGTGACCAAGAAGGTCGCCACCGCCAAGAAGGCTGTCGCCAAGAAGACCGCGACTGCCAAGAAGGCCGTGACTGCCAAGAAGGCCGTGACCAAGAAGACCGCTGCCGCCAAGAAGACCGTCGGCAAGAAGGTCGCCGCTGCCAAGACCGCTGTTGCCAGGAAGTCGGCGACCGCCAAGAAGGCCGTGACCAAGAAGACCGCAGCGGTCAAGAAGGTGGCTGGCAAGAAGACCGCCGTCGCCAAGAAGACCGTCGGCAAGAAGGTCGCCACGGCCAAGAAGGCCGTTGCCAAGAAGTCGGCGACCGCCAAGAAGACCGTGACCAGGAAGACCGCGACCGCCAAGAAGGTGGCCGGCAAGAAGACCGCCGTCGCCCGCAAGTCGGTTGGCAAGAAGGTCGCCACCGCCAAGAAGGCCGTGACCAAGAAGACCGCGGCCGCCAAGAAGACCGTCGGCAAGAAGGTCGCTACCGCCAAGAAGGCTGTGGCCAAGAAGGCCCCGGCCCGCAAGGCTGCGCCCGCCAAGCGTGCCGCCGCCAAGCCGGTTGCCCGCAAGGCACCGGCCAAGCGCGCCCGCAAGTAAGGCGTTGCAACGTGCTGCTCCTGCCTGAGGGCGGGAGCGGCATGGTGGGGTGCCATGCGATGCGTTCATCGCCGAACCCGGCACGTGGCCGGGTGGTCGTCCCTCAGAAGGAAACAGGGCGCCCGGAGGGGCACCCCGGCATCATCAGCGCGCCGCGATCGTGGCGAACTCGCGCATCAGGCGCTCGCCGTCATAGACCACCTGGATCTGGTTGCTGCCCTTGTCCAGCCGTTCGCCATTGACGAACACGTCGGTCTGGATGCTGTAGCGACCCTGGGGCATGTTGGACGGGAAGGTCACCGTGAAGGTGTTCTCGTATGCACCGCTGCCTGCACTCTCGCTGGCGATCTTTTCACCGGTCTTGAACGGCTCGGACTGGCCGGGTTCGTAAATCCGGATCTGTTCCTTGACCTCGCGGATCGGCTGCTGGCGACCACTGACCGCTTCGATGTTGGATACGATCTTCAGCGGTTCACCACGCCGTACGCTGTTGCCGGGAAGGCTGGTCTGGTAATGCACGACCTCGGCAGACTCCGGCAGCTGCGAGTAACGCGACCGATAGTCCGACTCCACCTGGGCCGCGCTGCGGGTGCGGCGGCTTTGTGCGTTGATCACGAAGCAGGCGGCGATGCCCGCCGCGGCGCCGACATAGGCACCCTTCTCTCCGTTGACCAGCGCGCCAGCACCGGTGCCCAGCGCGATCGCGCCCAGACACTTGCCCCAGTCCGACCGGGTCATCTGATTGCCCGTGGTGCAACCGGTAAGCGTGCCGGCGGTAGCGAGGCCGATCAACAGCACCTTGCCGAGCGAGGCGGGGGCGAAATATTCCTTTTTCATGGTCAACACCTGGTGGGAAGTGGGGCGGGCATCATTCAATGGTGGTTTCGCGCATGACACGGTCACGCTCTGCCTTTGCCTGGCGGATGAGCGAGCGGGCAGCTGCTGAATCGGGATTGACCTGCAGTGCCGATTCGCCCAAGGCCACCGCGACGTCGTAACGGCCTTGCTGCAATTCAGCCCGGGCCTTGCTCAGCAAGCCGGCCTCAGGCGCTGCTGCCGGCGGCGCGATCGTCGGCGCTTTGGGTGGGTAGCTGTTGTCAGGTTGGCGCAGGTCGGCCATGTCTGAGGGGTTACCCGCGTCCGGGCTGAAGTTCACCTCCAGCTGTATCGCGCTGGCATACGCGCGGCCATCCCGGATCGCTGGTAGATAACGCCAGCGACGCGCGGCGTCCAGCGCGGCACGGTCCAGTGACCGCTCCCGACTTGTGCGTGTCACCGAGATGGCCGTTGCAGTGCCGTCTTCGGCAACCTCGATGGTAAGCAGAACGTTGCCGCGTGCACCCGCACGCACTGCCTCCGGCGGATAGCGTACGGGAGCACGCTCGCGCGACGCCGCATCTACCTGGGCGGCCCGGTCCGGGACCGACGCAGGTGCCGGTGGCGTCGGCGCAATCTGGGTGTTTACCGGTTCGGGTACGTCGGTCGGCGACGGTGCCGGTGCCGGTGCAGCGGCGCGGGTGGGAAGCGCTGGTTCGGCCTGCTTGGCAAGGTTGGTTTCCAATGCGGTCACCCGCACCTGCAGGTCGCGCCAGTTTTCGTCACCCGGCAGCTCGCGTTGCATGTCCAGCAAGGCGATGCGCGCACAGGCCAGGTCTGCGCGCGCGAGGCATGATTCCACAGCCGTACGATGCTGCTCGATGCGGCCGGCCGGAACGGTTGGCGGCGCGCCTCGATCGCGCAGGAAGATCGTCCAGAACACCCCGCCCAGTACCAGGCAGACCAGCACCAGCGGCACGCGTGAGCGCGGTCGATGAACGGGCGCAGGTGAGATCGGCGCAGCAGGCGTAGGGGGCTTGGCCGAGCGCTTCGGTCCCGGTGCAGGTGGCGCTTGCGGAGGTGAGGGCGGTGCCGCAGGGGCGGGTGGAGGCGCTGATTCCACCCCTGCCGGCGCCGCTAGCGAGGGTGCCGCAGGAATCGGGGGCGGCGGTACGGCCGCGGCCGGGGCCGCGACGGGGCCCGCGACCGGCGGCGTCACCACAGGCGGCGTCACCACCTCAGGCGCGGACACGCCACAGAACGGGCAGAAGCGCACCTCCCCCGGCAGAGGCTTCATGCACTGGTCGTTGACACAGCAGATCGGGGAGGCGGCGGTGGCGTCAGTCATTGCGGTGATGCGCCCTCAGTACCCGGAGGGTGGCGGCGGGGGAGTCGGCGGTTGCGGGGCCGATGGAAGGGCGAACAGATGGCCCAGCTCCGGCAGTGCACCGGCTGCGCTCCACTCGATGCCTTCGCGCCAGAGCAGGCTGTTGCGGTTGATGTTGCCGGTGCCCACGAACTGCTGCAGCTGCTGAACCGTGTACGGTCCCAGCGACTGGTTGTTGTAGCCGACGTAGTAGCTGTAATCGACCATCGGTGGCGGCGGCGGAGGGGCGCCAGGCAGGCTGCCCTGCGGGGGAGGGGGCGGTACCGCACCCGGGGCCTGCCCCGCCATGCCCGCGCCGGCAAGGGACGTAGCGCCGAGCATCTGGGCGAAGGCATCATTCACCTGCCGCTTATCGCCCCGGTCGGCGGCGACCTCGTCAGCGTAGACATCCGCCGACGAGCCAGTAACCGGCTGCGTCCAGGCGTCAAACAAGGCACGGGCGCGTTCTTCGATCCGGTCGGCGTCGTCGCCGGCGGCCTGCACCAGCTTCTGCCGATAGTCGGTGGCCAGCATTTCGCTCAGCTTGTAGGGGAAGCGCTTCTTCAAGCTCTCGCGACCCTGCTGATCTTCCTGCTTGATCGGCTTGTAGGCCACGGTGGCGTAATGCCGGAAAAGCTGCGCCAGCAGTGCGAGCTGCAGCGGGTCGCGCACATTGGCCGAGCGCTGACGAAGCTGCTCTTCGATGTTGCGCTTGTCATTGCCGTCCAGACCACTTTGCCGCACGGAGAATTCATCGCCGATGCTGAAGCCGTCGCCTTCCAGCGTGATTTCGTACTTGCCATCGGCACGGCGCTTGAGCACTCCCAGGCCGAGGGCATGCAGGTATACCTTGAAATCCTCAGCAAACTGCCGGTACTGGCCCTGGGTGAACTGGATGGGCTGCACGAACTGGCTGACCCGCTTGTGGATGTGCAGCGGAATACGCGCCGCCTCTTTGCGGTACGCGGCCTGGTAAGTCGGCAGTGGCGTCAGTGCCGGTACCGGGAAGCCGGACAGCTCGGTGAAGCAGATCAGCTTGCCGGGAATGCCGGACTCGACGAAGTCGATCTGGCTGGCGGTCATGCCGGTACCCTGGGGCACGGCCTGCTCCAGCAGCGCGCCGTACTGGCGGCGGAACAGGCGTGCATCCTTTACCCCGACCAGGCAGGTATAGCGGTCCTTGGAAATGTCGAAGCCACCATTGAGGTTCAACGGCACCCATGGCATCGCGCGCTGCAGCAGCAGGCGGAAGGTCTCGCGCAACTGCTCGGGAGTAAGCGCGGCCAGCGCCTGCATCAGCGGATCGGTCTGGGTACGGGTATCGGCCTGGGGCAACTGTGCCACGGCCTTGTTGCGCAGCTTGCCCAGCACTTCCTGGGCGCCTTCGTCGCTGAGCAGCTTCTGGAACAGCGTCTGCGAGCCACCGAAGTCCTTGAACGCCTCCTTGGCCCACTGACGGAATTCGGCCGGATCGATGGCCGGCTGCTCTTCATCCTGCGGCGCCTTGAGTGCGATCAGGGTCGCATGCTTCTCGGCGATGGCCGCTTCGATCTTGCCGATATCACGTTCGACGTGCTGCAGCAGGGACTCGACCGACTGGCGGCCGTCCTGCAGGCGCCCCACAAAACCACTCCACAGCGGGCGACCATGGGCATCGACCGCTTCCTTGACACCCAGCCAGGCCGAGACATCGCGCAGCAGGTTGGCTGCCTCGCGCGAAGCGACCGAGCGCACGTAGAACAGCAGGCTGTCCCGGATCGTCTCCTTGATCTGCGCCAGCACGGTTTCGGCCTGCTTGTCCTTGCCGCTGATCCGCGCGAGCAGGCCTTTGCCGGTGGTCTCCTTGAGGCGTTCGAACTCGCGCGCAAGCTCGGCGTTCTGCAGCCTCTCGGAGATCTCGGCAAAGCGCTGTGCATTGCGTTCCAGCGCAGGAACGATACCGGTGCCTTCGTTCTCCAGCCGGTCCTTGATCATCTCCACCAAGGCCAGTGTGTAGTCCAGACCACCGCGCTCATCATCGTCAAGCCGGCGGAAGATCTGCGCGGGCAGTTCAGCCTCATCGGTGATCGAGAGCAGCACCCGCTGGCGGTTTTCCTTGATGCGGACTTCATGGTTGCGGTCGGCGCTGTCTACCCGGTTGCCCTTGGTGTCGCGCTCAAGCTGCTTGATCACATCCTGGACGTGCAGCGGCCATTGGTCACGGTCAGCGCTGCCGTGCATCAGCTGCTGGAACGCATTCTCGACCTTCTGTTCGATCTGCGCGCCGATGCTGGCGTCGCCGGTCACCTTCAACAGATCATCAGCCACCTGGTAGTGCGTGAACTCTCCGTTGAGCGTGGCCAGATCGCCGCGGGAGAGGAATTGCGGAATGTCCGTGAAGGTACGCGGTACGATCGCCAGCTGCTCGCGCAGGAAATCATCGCGCTCTTTATCGGTGGGGCGGTTGCCCGGGGCCTGGATATTGGCGATGCCGAAGAACGCCTTGAGCATTGCCTGCACCTGGCGGTTCATGCGCACGTTCTGGCGCGCCTCCACCTGGGTATCAAGTACGGCCTGGCCGACGCCGGAGTAGCTGGCGGTGAAGCGCAGTTCCGTATCGTCACCATAATCCTGAGGCAGCGGGACCGAATAGGCGCGGATCTTGTGCTGGTTCTGGTTGACGGCCACAGAACGCTTGCGGTTGGCGAAGTCCTGCGAGGTGAAATCGGTAAAGAACACATCCGAGAGCATCTCGTAGATGTCCTCCTGTTCACTCGTCTTGGCCATCGCCACGTTGGTGTTGTCGACGATGTACACATCATCGTACGGACGGCTGTCGATATGCAGGTTGTCCGAGGCATCCCAATGCTTGACAAGCACATTGCCGCGCAGTGCAGTCTCAAGCTCCATCAAGGCGGCGTAGCCGTTGGCCTGGATGCGATCGGGGTTGGTGGTGGTGATGAAGCCGCCGGGAAGGACCATGTACAGGTCGACCTTGCCCTCTACATTCTTCTCCTTGAGGATCGCCTTGGCCAGATAGCCCATGTCCAGGAACGACCCGGAGCCCGTGCCGCCGGCCGCCGAACCGGTGATGACCACCCGCACCTTGCCCGGCTCCACTTCCAGCCCCAGCTTCTTGAGCTTGTCCGCGCGTGCGCCGATGTTGCTCAGCAGCGTTTCGATCTTGTCACGCAGCTTGTCCCGGATGACCGGATACTTGTCGAAGAAGTACAGACGCGACAGCGCACGGATCTGGCCTGCGCCCTTGCTTGGGTCCACGCCCAGCAGGCGGATGCGCTCGGGCGTGAGCGGGAACCACTCGGCTACCTCCCGGTGACGCCGCAGTTCGTCGTCGGATTGTGTGTACTTGTTGAGATCCAGCCGCTCGATGATCTTCTCTTCGGGCGTGAAGGCCACCTGCTCCGCCAGTACATCGGTCTTGACCGACTTGCCGTCCTGGGTGACCTCTCCGGCATCCAGATCGAAGTTGATGAACTGTGCCACCGGGAAGTCAGCGACGTTCTCGACCTTCGCGTTGCCGCCCCAGATCGCATTGAGAATGCGGCGGCGCAGACGGATGTTGACCTTCATGCCGGTGCCGCCGAGGGCGATGAACAGCGTCGGACGGATCTTCTCGGTTACCTGCGGCGGCTGGCCGGGCAGGGAGGTGCTTTCGGTGGCATCGTTCATGCGGCGGACCTCTGGATCAACGCTTGGCGGAGAAGGTGGCGAGCCAGGCGATCAACGACACGCCGGCCAGGGCGCTCATCGGCACCAGATACAACGGCGCCAGGAACCGCCCGGCGTTGACGAAGGCGAGCACGGTCACGGTGGCGACGGCCATCAGACCGATGAACAGAAACCAGCCCGACGCATTGGCGCGACTCGGCGCGACGCGCTCCTTGACCCGCCAGTTGGCATACGTGTTCTTCACCACGAAGAACAGCACGGCCAGCACCAGCAGCACTACCCCACCAATCAGTGCATCGCGACTGCTGGTCTGCTCGCCGACCTGGATGTCCCAGTCACCGGTGAAGGTAGCGGTTGGCTGCTGTGTTCCCGCTGTTGTCGCCGGTGCGGTTTGTTCGGACGGCGTGGCGGTGGCCGGCTGGTCGGTCACTGGCGCGGGGAGGGAACTCTTCTGGCTCATGCTCTGTCCTTGGCGGTGGAACGCTTAGTTGATGCGGATGGATGTATCGGGTTGGGCCCAGCTCACACGAGGCTTGAACGCGCCGCGTCGGACCGTGGCAACGTGCGTGCCGTTGGCGTCGCGCACTTCGGTAGTGGTGAACGGTTTGAGCCGGAGGTGCTGGGGCTGATCATCGATCCACACCGTTGCTTTGCGCGCGCCGGTCACCAGCACGAGAAACAGCAGCGCACCGATCAGCGCGAGCAGGCCGCCGCCATACACCACCACGGCCGGCCACACCGGGTACTGCACCCGAAGCAGCAGCGGAACCCGGGTGACCGAGGCATTGGCCGTGACGGGAGGAAGGAAGACCTCGGGCAGTGCATCACCGGGGAACAGGTCGGCCATGTGCGCGCGGAACTGCGGCGACACTTCCAGCTGCTGGTTGTCCAGGTGGATATCGATCGCCCCGCGCCGTTCATAGCCGCTGCGCAGCAGCACCTCACGCGACCACTGCGACGGCAGCGGGGGCAACGACAGACGCAGGGTCAACGGGTCGCTCTGTTTGCCGGGATCCAGCGCCTGCAGCGAATGCGTGGACATCTCGCCCTGCAGGCCGATCGCCGGCGGCGTCACCAACGACGTGTCAGCACTGACGATGCGGTAGGGATTGAACAGATTCTCGAACCGGCCCTGCACCTGTGCGGTTCGCACCTGCGTGCTGGCGTCGAACGACAGCACGAGGGTGTGGCCGTCGGCGGCGAGGCCAGCAGCGATGCCAGGCGAATCCGTCACGCCGGTCGGGCTGAAGCGCACGGCCGCTTCGGTCAGCGGCTTGAGGCGCACATGTCCCTCGGGAAGCAGTGTGGTCAGAGCCGGTTGCGCGAGTACTGCATCCAGCGCGGCCGACGCCGGCTCGCCGTAAGCCAGGGCGTACAGCATCAAGCCGTTGGCGCGGTAGTGCTGCCCCTGTACCGGCATCTTCAGCGGGAACGCAACGATCCGGCTGATGACGTCCTCACCGTGCAGCAACTCGTAGAACTCGCGATTGCGGGCCACGACCTCGGTACTGTTGTTGGGACTGTTTTTGTTGTTGGTGACGATCCAGATGATGCCCGGGCGGCCCTCCAGGCCCACCTCGATCGCACCGAGCAGCGCTTCCTTGAAGTCGGTATCGGCGAGCGCGCCGCTGCCTTTGCGCGCCATCTGCAGGCGCGTCATCGCCTGGGCAAGCCCCGGGTGGTTTCCCGGTCCGCGATACACCCACTCCGGCGAGGGATGGGTGGCGTCGGACTGGTTGAACGCGCCCACCACGACCTCACCCTGCCCAGCCGCCGCCTGGGCCAGCTGCGCAACAAGCGGCTTGAAAGGGGAGTCGGCATCGACGTAGAACGGCTCCATCCAGCCGGAGTTCTGCACCAGGACCGCCTGCCGCAGCTCGGCCGCCCCGACAGTCGTAACGACGCTACTGACCAGCACCACCGCGACGCCCAGCAGATGCTTCAACACGGACCCGTTCATTGCGGCAGGCTCCAACGCAGCAGGGTGCCGCGCGCGTCCACCCACAGCCACAGCGCGTCATCGTGAACGAACCACTGCGCGTTCCAGGGTGAGGGCGTGTCCATGGCATAGGTGTGTGCGCGACCACCAATCTGCTCCAGGCAGAATGTCGCATGCACGGTGGCCTGGCTCTCGAAGAATGACAGCAGGCTGCGCTGCTGCGGAAGCGGGGCGTGGAGCGACAGCATCAGCTGCGGTTCGACGACGTCCAGAAACGGATAGACCACATGGCTCACCGTATACAGGTCATGATCGAACTCGTCCCACGGGCGCTCCAGGCGCACGTTGAACTGAAAACTGGTACGGCCGGTGCTGGTGGATCCGCGCGGCGCGGCGCGCTGCTCGGGCAGGGCGGCGTCCAGCCGGATGACGATCCATTTTTTGTCCCGGGTGTCGTACAGCAGCTGCCAGAAGCCTTCGCCATCGCGATACGGAGGCCCCAGAACCGGGTTGGCCTGGTAGCCCTCGGGCCAGCTCTGCCAGCGGGCGGAAGCGTCGCCCTGGCCGTCCAGACGCACGCTCAGCACTCCCTGCGGGCCGATCCAGAACAAGCTCCGGTGCGCCGGATCGCTGATCGGCGCCGAAAGCACCTGCAGGGGCGCGTCCACCATCAGCAGCTGCTGCTGCCACGCTTCACCGGGCCGACGGATCGCAAGGCCCCATCGGCCCTCATGTTCCTGTGGCACGAGGGCGATATCGTCCAGCAGGCCGGGGGCACCCAAGGTGCGGCCGACAGCGCGATCGATCTGGTAGCTCAACGTCATCGCATCGACGCTGACGCAATCGGCACCTGCGTCGGTCGCCAGGATCATCTGATGGCCATCGTCGCGCGGCAGCGTCAATGTCGCATTCGCCCATGTTTCAAGATGGCTGCGGCCGAGTGAGACACCGCGGGGTGCCAGCGTCACCCAATGGCGGTGACCGTTCTGCCACAGCGAAAGCTGGCCGGAACGGCTCGCCGCGAACAACCCATCGCGATGCCCACCAGCGCGGCTGGTGAAGAAGAACAGACCACTCGGCTGCGGTGACTTGATCACCTCGGCGGCGTCCTGCATTGACTGGCCGCTTCGCTGCAGCTGATCGAACAACGCTTGAAGCGTTGAGGGTAGCGGGGCCGTCACGGCGGCGGTGCAACTGCGTCCGCCGTCATCCCCGCCAAACGGGGTCCGCCACTGCTGCACCGGGCGCCGCGCAAGCCGTTGGCCGGTAAAGGGAGAAAACCGGAAGCTGCCCGGCAGATAACCACCATCGGGCATGCGATACGCGCCAGACAGATAGTCCAGATCGCTCAGTGTAGGTGGAGGCACGGCAGTGCCGATGGCGACCAGAGAAAATCCGGTTCCATCCTGCACCCACGACTCATTATCCAGGTGCCAATGGGCACCTCGTTCTGCTCCGGCGGCCACGCCGTCCCCCTGTATCCTTTCGCGGGCAAGGATATCCTAAAGTCAACGGCAGGGAACAAACGCCTGCGCATGGAGTTTGTAGGGAAACTCCTGACGTGACGTATTCGGCCCGATATCGCATTATCGCCCGCGCATGGAGGAGTATGTCTGCGGAATGGCGGCTGTCGCAGGTCATCAAGCATTGGACGCATCAGGGGAAACGCATTGAAGAAAATTCTGTTGGTTGTGCTGGTAGTCGTGCTTGCTGGTTGCCAGCAGGGTCGGGCGATTCGCCTGGACATGCTGGCGATGGAGTTCCGATCCGAGTGTTTCGGTGCGGGGGCGACGACAAAGTGCGTTGCCATGCGCGTCAAGTACAACGTCGCTGCCACGCAGTTGATGCTTGATCGCCTGGAAGATGCCTACGCACAGATTCCCGAGCAGGATCCGCAGGCCTATGCGGCTGCCCGGCAGGCACTGCAGCGTGTGATAGACCGCAATGAACAGGATCGCCCCGGGTGGTGGCGGCGTATTGTGATGAACAATATCGAAGTCACCTACGGCCTGGCGGCGGGCCAGTTCCTGGTGACGCCCAACGAACTTTCGGAACTTGCTGCTGTGGCTGCCGAAAACGAGAAGCGGCGACGTAACGTGGCTGCGGCCGATGGCCTCCCCAGGGAGGTCAGCGTGCCAGAGCTGAGCGACGTCGATCCCGACTCCGAAGCGACTCCGATGGCGGCGACGATCGATGGCTTCGACCTGGGCTCGGAATCCACAGTGTCCAGTGATCCGCAGCGTGGGCCCGCTGCCGTCGAGCGGATCGCAGTACAGGCCGAGCCTGCAGATGAAGGCGGCTACGCCGGCATGATGGCACGCATGGCCCGGGAGGCTGACGAAGCCGCGGCGCGGCCCAGCTTCGACTGCGCGCGGGCGAGCCATCCTGCCGAACACCTGCTATGCACGCACCCCATCCTGGCAGCGCTGGACGTTCGCATGGCGCGCGCCTATGCCGATGCACCTGCATGTGGGGGTGACCGGGTCGCATTGCGCACCGATCAGCGGCAGTGGCTGCAGCATCGACGCAACCAGTGCAGCGATGCGGCCTGCCTGGAAGACGCCTATCAGGCCCGGATCGTACAGCTGGAGCAGTACTGCACAGGTTGAGCATGGCGCCGCCTTGACGATGCCGCGCACACGCTCTTGCTAATCTGGCCGTTGGCTTCTGGAAGCATTCCAATGCGCGGACTCGATTTCAGCTCCTGGCAGGCCATGCTCTCGACCCTGGTCGGCCTGGCGGTCATCACCCTGATCGGTGTCGGCATCCGGCTGCTGGTCATGCAGACCATGCAGCAGCGCCGCGAGCGTGAGAATCGCCAGATCAACGAGCGTCTGCGCACGCTGATCGCGGCTTACAAAGTCCTCGGCGGATCGTTCACCGGCACGCTCGATGTCGATCCACGCCATCGCCGCGATTTCCGCGCGCTGCCCGAGGGGAGCGAAGAAGGCGATGCGCTGCATCTGCCGGCGGAGGCCGAGAGCGGTGGCGAGCGTGCGCGTCGGATCCGTGATGCAGTGGAAGCGGCCCTGTCGGACATCGTGCTGCTGGGCACGGATGAGCAGGTGCGCCTGGCTGCGCACGCCGCCAACGAGATGGCCCAGGGCCGCGTCGTTCCTACGGCCGACCTGGTGGTGTCGCTGCGCGACTTCATCCGTCAGGCACTGGACCTGGATCCGATTCCAACCACGGTTGCCATCCCGCGCCAGGGTCCGGCACGACCTTCGGCCGGTGCGAAGGGCAAGGGCGATGCGGGTGACAAGGGGGGCGGTAAAGGCGGCGGTGGCGGTGGTATGGGAGGAATGGGAGGAATGGGCGGTGGTGCCATGGGGGGCGGGCCGGACGATACCGATACCCACCGCTGAGCGGCCCGCATCACCTCATGGCAAAGCCGCCGCCCCGATCCGGTACGGTGGCGGCGTCGCACCCATCAGATGGGTGACGAAGTAATCCCACATCCGGCGCATGTAGTAATCATCGTTGCGGAACAGTTCGTGGTCCTGGTTGGGCAGGTACAGCAGATCGTAGTCCTTGTTGGCCAGCGTGAGGGCGCGCGCCAGCTGCAGGGTCAGGGCCGGCATCGCGTTCTCGTCCAGGTCGCCGTAGACCAGCATCAGCCGGCCCTGCAGGCGGTCGGCCAGGGCATCGTTGGCCAGCGGCTGGAACAGCGCGGGCACCGCATCCGGTTGTGGGCGCACCGCGGTACCGTCGGCATAGACCGGCTGGCCGCCGACCAGGCGGTCCATGCCGTGGATCGCGCCACCGTACATGCCCTGGAAGCTGTGGCTGCCGGCCGAAGCCACCCCGACCTTGTAGAACGCCGGATGGCGCAGCAGGGCACGCGCCGCGCTGTAGCCGCCGAAGGAATGCCCGTAGATGCCGACCCGTGTCAGGTCCATGCCCCGATAGCGTTTGGCCAGGTCCCCGATCGCTGCGACGTGATCATCCAGCTGCAGATCGGCTGCGGTCAGGAAGCTGGCATCGTGGAAGGCCTTGGAGCGTCCGGGCGTGCCGCGCGCATCGATGCTCACCACCACGAAGCCGAGCTGGGCCAGGCTGGCGCGCGCGACCGGATTCATCGTCGCGGTGGCCTCGACGAAACCGACCGGCGCATTGGTGATGTGCGGTCCGCCGTACATCGCATCGATGACCGGATGACGTCCGTCCTCGCGGTAGCCGGGCGGCAGATAGACCGTGGCCTGCAGTTCGGTGTGGCCATCGGCGGCGAGGACGCTCACCCGTTGCGGGGGCGTCCAGCCGGCGGCCTGCACCGCGTGGGCGTCGGCGCGTTCCAGTTCCAGTACGGCACGGCCATCGCTGGTGGCGCGCAGCACGCTGACTGGCACCTGGTCCACCCGCGAGTAACTGTCGACCACGTAAGCCGCGGAAGGCGACAGCAGGTGGGAGGACCGCCCGCCCATGAGCACGCCGGTTCCGCCATCGATCGCATGATCGGCTGCCTCCGGTGTGAGCAGGACCGGGGCGCCACCGTCCAGCGACACGCGGTACAGGCGCCGCTGATAGGGATCGCCCGGTTCGCGCCCGCCGGCGGTGAACAGCACCTGGCGACGCACCTCATCGACGCCGACCACATCGCGCACCAGCCATGCGCCCTTCGTCAGCTGACGCACGACACGTCCATCGCGGCGATCGACCAGGTACAGATGGCCCCAGCCATCGCGCTGCGAGAACCAGACGATGCCATCGTCGTGCTGCAGGACGTGCACCGCCGGCCGGTTGTAGGGATAGCTGTTGAGCTGCACGCGGGTATCGCTGCGCTCTTCCCGCACGGTACGCACGCTGCCGGTGCGGACATCCACCTCGACCAGGCGCAGCCGTGCGGGGGGGGCATAGCGCACGATCGCCGTATAGACCTTGCCGGCATCGGCCGACCAGCCCAGCACGCCGGCTTCGGTCAACGTGTGCCAGCCCTCGGGAACGGCGATGCTGCGTGTGCCGCCCTCCATCTCGGTGACGAACCAGGTATCGCGGACCTGCTCGGCGTCGCCCAGCAGGCCCAGGCGCACTTCATGCACGACCGGGCGGAACCCGGTGGTCGGCGCGGTCGCCAGGTAGGGATAGGGCAGGACCTGACGTTCGTCGTAGCGCACGCCGAACAGGCGCTGGCTGTCCGGCGACCAGGTGACCGCGAACGGCGGCATCTGCATCCGGCCTTCCCGCCGCGGAATACCGCGCAATGCAAAATCGGGCAGTACCCCATAGCCGTACGAGGGCTCGCCATCCACGGTGAGCGCCCGTCGTTCACCGTCGGTACCGCGCCGCAGCCAGAGGTTGTCCTGCTCGACCTGCACGCTGTGCCCACCGTCCGGCGCAGGCAGGTCGCGCGGGTCGGCGACCGGTAACGCGTGCATCTCGCACGGCATCGGCAGCGTGCACATCACCACCCGCTGTGGGTCCACGCGCAGCGTGATCCGCACTCCATCGCCGCTAAGGGCGACGCGGTCCACCTGCTGCATCACCGCGCCTGGATCGGCGACCCCGGCAACCTGCAGTGCCGCCTGCATGACGTCCTGGTCAAACAGCGCCGTGCGCGTGGAGGCCGCCGGATCGACCAGCAGGTAGCGGGTGCGGCCATCGTGCTCCTGGCGCGCATACCAGAAGCGGCCGTCCTCCAGCCAGCGCGGCGCGACGGTGGCATTGCGGACCTTGCCGCGCAGCCGCTGGTCGAGCACACGTTCGGCGCGCTGGTACTGCATCAGGCCCGGCGCGTCGGCGTGGGCCGACGGGCTGGCGGTCGCGGTGACCGCCAGCCCCAGAAAGAGCAGAAAGTGAAGCATTCCCGAACGTGCTGCGGCCATGCGTCTCGCTCCCTGATGACGGTCGCCTGGCAGGCAGCATCGTCATCATGGCGCGTGCTCCCTGTCAGCCTGGAGCACCGAGCATGCCGGTGCCCCAGCGCGCACTCAAGCGGCGCTGCCGCAACGGCCGTGCCCCTCCTGGCCCCCGCTCACTGCTTCAGTTCCACCACCGGCACGAAGCCGCCGTAGATCATCCGCTTGCCGTCGAACGGCATCGGATTGTTCTCCGGGTTCATCCGTGGATCCTCCATCATCTTCTGCATGCCGGCATCGCGCGTGGCCTTGTCCGGCCATTCAATCCAGGAGAACAACACGGCCTCATCGTCCTTGGCCGCCACCGCACGATGGAAGTCGGTCTGCTTGCCATGCGGGACATCGTCGCCCCAGCACTCCACCACGCGCAGCGCGCCATGCTCGATGCAGATCGCATCGCCCATGTGGGCGTGTTCCAGGAATTTCGCTTTGTTCGCGTTCGGCACGGCAAGTACAAAACCATCGATATAGGCCATGGCAGTGCTCCAGATGACGCGCCGGGATGGGCGCCTTCATGACATACGACGAACCGGGGGACGGAACCTCGACACTGCGCGCGGTGGCCTTTGCGGCCGGTGAATGTGTCCAGACAGGACACGAGGTGAACAGATTCAGCATTCAATCGGACATTTTCGGCCGCCTTCGGGACAAAGGTCAGAAAACTCTGAGTCATTGTGCGGAACATCCTGATAGGCGCGCTGACGTATTCAGCACATGATGGGGTTGCCGGGCAGGACGCCCCACGGCGCCCTGCGGTCCAACGCCCCACGGCACGGACCTCGGTGCATCCAGGAGGATGGACGCGTTAGCCGATAACTCCCCAAGAGCGGCTTCCCCAGCGCGTGACGCCCCGAAAGGGCACCGTCGTGACCAGAATCCTTTCCGGCTTGCCCGCCGCGACTCCCTGCCTGATGGCTCCGCGTGATCATCCCGCCAGGCCGCACTCACGCCGTCATCGCCTGAAAAAAGCCACGCGCGTATGCCAGAGCGCGTCTGAACGCCGCCCCAAAATTCACTTTTGTGGACGCGGTCAACTTCAGGGCGGGTTGTGTCGAATAACGGAGAATTTACATTCCCGATGCAGTCCGGCCTCCATGCCGGGTGCAAGTAGTCCAAGACATAAAGGTGTACCCCCATGAAGACTTCGTTGATTGCTCTGGCCCTGGCCGCCGCCCTCCCGTTCACCGCTTCGGCGGCTGAAGGCCTGTCCTACAACTACGCTGAAGCCGACTACGTCAAGACCGACGCAGATGGCGGCAAGGCCGATGGTTGGGGCGTGAAGGGTTCCTATGCCTTCCTGCCGAACTTCCACGCCTTCGGTGAGTACAACCAGCAGAAGACCGACATCGGCAACTTCAAGGTTGACCAGTGGCGCGTCGGCGTCGGCTACAACCAGGAAATCGGCAACAGCACCGACTTCGTGGGCCGCGTTGCCTACAACAAGTTCGACCCGAAGGAAGGCCTGGACTTCAACGGCTACAGCGCTGAAGCCGGTATCCGTACCGCGTTCGGCCAGCACGCCGAAGTCTATGCCATGGCCGGCTACGAGGATTACAGCAAGAAGCACGGCGTCAATCCGGATGGCCAGTTCTACGGCCGCCTGGGTGGCCAGGTGAAGTTGAACCAGAACTGGGGCATCAACGGCGACATCAAGATGGATCGCCACGGTGACAAGGAATGGTCGGTCGGCCCGCGCTTCAGCTGGTAATTCCAGCGTGACCGCATCGCCACGTGCCTGATCGGCGTGGCAGGAAAGGCCCGGCATCGCCGGGCCTTTTTCGTGGGCGCTATCCAGGCACGGGGCCCGAGAGATAATGAGTCACTTCCATGGAGATGCCCGATGTCCCCATCCACCGATCTGCAGCAGCCTCGCCTCGGCTGTGGTGCCGTCATCCAGCGCGCCGACGGCGCGATCCTGCTGGTCCAGCGCGGGCGTCCGCCTGAGCAGGGGCATTGGGGGTTGCCGGGGGGCAAGGTCGATTGGATGGAAACCGTCGAACACGCGGTGATCCGTGAGGTGGAGGAAGAAACCGCACTTCAGGTGACGGTGGAGCGTCTGTTGTGCGTGGTCGATCATTTCGAGCCGGCGCTTGGCCAGCACTGGGTCGCCCCGGTGTATCTGGTGCGGGCGCAGGACACCACGATCGCGTCCGTGCAGGAGCCCGAGGCACTGCTCGGGCTGGGGTGGTTCACCGCGGATGCACTGCCCGCGCCGCTGACGCTCTCTACGCGCAAGGCCCTGGAACACCTCTCGATCGCGCACTGAGTCCTCGCGCGCAGGGCGCTCAGCGCCGCGCCGCCGCCCCATCGCCGCGCGCCACGGCCTCCACTTCAGCCAGGCTGGTGACAGCGCAGTCGCCCGCCGTGGACATCGCCAGCGCGCCATGCGCGGCGCCCAGCTCCACCGCTGCCTGCTCGCCCTTGCCGCTGAGCAGGGCATGCACCACGCCGGCCACGAAGGCGTCGCCACCGCCGACACGGTCGAGCAGGTCTACTTCGCGTGCGGCGGAGACATACAGTTGCGACCGGGTGCGCAGCGCACCGGCCCAGCCGTGGCGGGCGGCGTTGGCGGCGTCGCGCAGCGTGAACGCCACCGCCTGCAGCGCCGGGAACTGCGTCATCGCACGCACGGCGGCTGCCTCGGCCGGACCGACATCCATCGGTGTGTGGCGGCGCCCGAGATCGCTCAGGTCCATGCCCAGGCACGCGGCGAACGAATACTCATCGCCGATCAGCAGGTCGCACTCGGCCGCGATCGCGCAGTTGGCGTGGCGCGCGGCATCCGGGTCGGGGTGGCTGTTCCAGAGGCTGGCGCGGTAGTTGAGATCGTAGGAGACCGCCACGCCGTGCCGGCGCGCGGCCCGCACCGCGGTGATCGCAGTCTGCGCGCTGTGCTCGGACAGCGCGGCGAAGATCCCCCCGGTGTGCAGCCAGCGCACGCCGTGCTGCCCGAACAGCGCATCCCAGTCGAACGCCGCCGGCTGCAGCTGCGAGGCCGCCGAGTACGCGCGATCGGACATACCCAGCGGCGCACGCACCCCGAAGCCGCGCTCGGTGAAGTTCAGGCCCATCCGGGTGTTGCGGCCGATGCCATCGTAGTCGCGCCACACGATCTGGCTGGCATCCACCCCGCCGGCCTGGATCAGCTGCTGGGCCAGCAGACCCAGCTCGTTGCGCGGCAGGGCGGTGAGCACCCCGGTGCGATGGGCGAAGGTGCTGCACAGGCCGCGGGCGACGTTGTACTCGCCACCGCCCTCCCACACGGTGAACTGGCGCGCGCTGCGGATCCGGCCTTCGCCGGGATCGAAGCGCAGCATCACCTCCCCCAGCGCCAGCGCGTCCCAGCGCTGGCCGTTGTCGGCCGCAACCTGGAAGGTCTGGGCACTCATCGCGCCGGGCAGCCGAGCAGCGCCAGATCGATGCCCTCGGCCATGCGCCGGTAGCCCTCGTCGTTGGGATGCAGGTGGTCGCGGGTGATGTCCTCGGGCAGGTTTTCCGGGTGGGACGGATCGCGCAGGATCTGGTCGAAGTCGATCAGGCCATCGAAGCCGCTGCGGCCGCCGCGCATCCAGGCGTTGAGCGTGGTGCGGGTGGCGGCCGCGATCGGCTCGTAGCGGTCCGAGCCACCGAACGGCGTGATCGTGGCGGCAATCGGGCGGATGCCGTTGCTGTGCAGGCGTTCGGCGATCTGCCGGTAGCCCAGCACCATGTCCTCGGCGTTGCGGCCGGCCACGGGTGGGGTGCCGCCGTCGTGGCGGATGTCGTTGATGCCTTCGAACAGGATCACGCGGTCCACGTTCGGCAGTGCGATCACGTCGCGGTCCAGCCGCGCCAGCGCGCTGTGGCTGCGGCCGTGATCCATCACCTTGTTGCCGCTGATGCCGGCGTTGACCACCACGACCTGGTCCGGGCACGCCTGCTGCAGACGGGCCGACAGCAGTGCCGGCCAGTCGCCGTTGCTGCCGCGGGTGGCGGTGGCGCCTTCGGTGATCGAGTCGCCCAGGGCGACCACCACCACCGGCTTGCTGGCGCGTTCGGCGAGCACGGCGGAGACCACGTTCTGCCGGTAGGCGAGTTTGACCGCGTCGCCGACCGCAGCAGCGCGACCCTCGGCGATGCGCAGCGCGGTGCGGCGCACGGCCGGGCGGGTAGCCTCGGGGAAATACAGGGTGAGCGAGACGTCGGCCAGCGCCGGCGCGGTGATCGCGACCGGGTCGCTGAGCAGCGCAGCGCCAACCGGCACCACGATCTCGCCACGCCCATTGAAGGTGACCGGCCTGGCCGCCGTGGCGGTGCCGGTGAGGTGGGCCGAGGCCCCGCCGATATGCAGCGGGGCCTGGCCGAGTTCATTGCTGATGCGGAAGCGCAGGGCGCGGGCCGAGCTGCCCAGGCGCATGTCCTGGCGCACGGTCTGGTTCGCGAACTGCACCGGGGCCTCGGGGGTGCCATCAAGACGGTCCGGCGCCGGCGAGGCGGTCCAGGCCGGCACCCAGACCTGGGCCTGGGCGGGCAGCGCCGCGGCGCTGGTGGCAAGTGCAAGAGAGAATGCAGTGATCCAGCGCAGCATGGCGGCCCTCCCAGGCGGTCAGCGGGTCAATCAGGAGAAGTAGGTGCCGCCATTGACGTCGACGTTGGCACCGGTGATGAAACCAGCTGCATCCGAGGCCAGGTACACCGCGGTATCGGCGGCTTCCTGCGGTCGGCCCTGGCGGCGCAGCGGTGTATTGCCGGCCACCGCGGTGCGCACTTCCGGCTTGGTGAATTCATCATGGAAGCGGGTGGCGATCATGCCGCAGCACAGCGCATTGACGCGGATGCCGCGCGGGCCCAGTTCCTTGGCCATGGCGCGGGTGAAGGTCATCACTGCAGCCTTGGCCGTGGCGTAGATCGCCGCGCCCGGGCCACCGCCATCGCGCCCGGCCTGCGAGGCGAAGTTCACGATCGCGCCGCCTTCGGGCATGTGCGGTACCACCGCATGCGTGGTCAGGTAGACCGAGCTCATGTTGAGGTCCATCACCTTGTGGAAGAACGCCTCGTCGATCTCGGCCAGCGGACGGCGCTGGACCATGCCACCGGCGACGTTCACCAGCACATCGATCTGCGGGCCGAACGCAGCCTGGGTCGCAGCGACCATCGCGGCCACGGCCTTGGCATCGGTGACATCGGCGCGATGCACGATCGCGGTGCCGCCGGCGGCTTCAACCTGCTTGAGGGTCTCCTGCGCGCTGGCCTCATCGTTGGCGTAGTTGATGCAGACCTTGGCACCGGCCGCAGCCAGCTTGAGCGAGATCTCGCGGCCGATGTCACGGCCGCCACCGGTGACGATGGCCACCTTGTCCTTGAATTGGGTCATGAAACACTCCTGTGATGCGTTGGGGGAAAGGGAAGAAGAGGGCTCAGCGGCGCTCGACCGGGCCGTGGATTTTTTCCACGCGACCGGTGACCAGCCACAGCGCCAGCAGGGAGGCCGGCACCAGGGCGGCCACCAGGATGAAAATGGGTGCGTAGGATTCGTGGGTCATCGCCGGCACCAGCCACGTGGTGATCAGCGTGCCGGCCACCGCGGCCATGCCGCCCAAGCCGGCGACCGAGCCGACCGATTTGCCGCTGAAGATGTCGCCGGGCAGGGTCTGGATGTTGCCGATGGCGATCTGGAAGCCGAACAGCACGAAGGCGATGGTCACCACGGCCCAGACCGGATCGGTGGCCAGCACCGCGCCCAGCAGCGCCGGGGCCATGATCGCGCCGCCCAGGGTGATCACCACCTTGCGGGCCTTGTCCACGCTCCAGCCCGCGCCGATCAGGCGGCCGGACAACCAGCCGCCGCCGAGGCTGCCGATCATCGCGCCGACATACGGCACCCAGGCGAAGATGCCGATCTGCTTGATGTCGAAGCCGAAGGTGTCGGCCAGGTAGAGCGGCAGCCAGGACACGAACAGCCACCAGATCGGGTCCAGGAAGAACCGCGAGATCAGGATGCCCCAGGTCTGCCGATGGCCCAACAGCTGGCGCATGCTGGGCACGTACTCGGGGACCGGCACGGCCGGTTGTTCGGTGGGCGCATCCAGGATCAACGCGCGCTCGGCGGCGCTCACCCACGGGTGCTTGTCCGGGCCGGCGCGGTAGATGATCAGCCACGGCAGCAGCCAGATGAAGCCGATCGCACCGATCAGGATGAAGGTGCCGCGCCAGCCCAGCCAGAGGAACAGCACGGCGATCAGCGGTGCCGACACGATCGCCCCGATCGACGCGCCCGCATTGAACACGCCCTGCGCCAGCGCCCGCTCACGCGCCGGGAACCATTCGGCATTGGCCTTGACCGCGCCCGGCCACGCGCCGGCTTCGCTGATGCCGAGCATGGCGCGCACGATGCTGAAGGACAGGATGGAGTGGGTGACCGAGTGCAGCGCGATCGAGATCGACCACACCGCGATCGACAGCGCAAAGCCCAGCCGCGTGCCGATGATGTCGAACAGGCGGCCGAACACGAACTGGCCGGCGGCATAGAACAGCATGAAGACCGTGACCAGCAGCGCGTAGTCTTCCTTCGTCGCGCCGACGTCCTTGGAAATCTGCGGCCACATCACGGCCAGGGCGTTGCGGTCGATGTAGTTGATCACCGTGGCAATGGCGATCAGCGCCACGATCAGCCAACGGACATAGGTGCGGGCCTGGGTGGTGACCTTCATTTGCCGTCCTTGCCGGTGCGGGTGCCGGTATCGAAGCGCTTCCAGCAACCGTCCCAGCGCCAGCTGTGGCCGCCGCCGCTGACTTCATGCGATCCACCGTTGGCCGGGTCATCGGCGATGCCCACGGCGAGCTGCTTGCCGCCGGCCAGGTCGAGCACCAGCACGTCTGCATCCTTGCCGCGGTAGTGGGTGAGGCGGTCGATGCGGCTGTTGGCGCCCCGCACGGTTTCGGCGGTGCCGTCGTACTGGCCGTGCGGTTCGAGCACGCCGTAGAACGTGGTGGCAGCCTGCCCATCCACCCGCTGCAGCAGCATCGGCTCACGGCGCAGGTTGAACGAGGGATCATTCGCGCCGCTCTCGCCGATCAACGCACGTGAGGGCGCGGTGCTGGCGAAACGGTAGGTATAGAAGCGGCCGTCCAGCAGCCAGGTCAGGCTGCGTGCGTCGCGGGTCGGCTCGCTCGCCGCATCGATCCAGACGTGCTGGTAACCGTTGGCCTTGCCCAGCACCGGACGTGCGGCGAGCGCGGACTGGCTCTTGAAGCCCACGTCCATGATGTGACCGTTGAAGTGCAGCGGCAGGTCATAGCGCGCGGCCTTGCTGCCGGTGACGCGCAGCAGATCCAGTACCACCGGCTCGCCCAGCGAGGGGTGCGAGAGCAGCGCCTGGGTACGGGTGAAGCTGACCCCGTCGTAGGCACCCTCCATCCGTGCCGAAGCGATCTGGGTATCGTCACTGACCGCGAACAGCAGCGGCGTCGGTGCCAGTGGCTGGCCCTTCTTCCAGTCGCCGCCGAAGTGGCTCTGTTCGTTCACCACCAGCGTGTTGTGCGCGATGGTCTGCCGGGCCCAGCTGCTGTTCTCCGGCAGGTAGATGCCACCGGCCTTCGCCTCGATGTTGAGGAAGCGCGCCGCGCCGTAATCGGTGACCACGCGCTGGCCGTTGTCGTAGAACAACCAGTTGAGCTTGTCGAAGTGGCCGTGGCCCATGCCCTGCTTGGTGTTCTTCATCACCAGCGCCTGGCCGTTCTCGCCCCCCATGCGCAGGATCGCCAGTGCGCCTTCGGTGCCGTCCGGGCCATCGCGCAGCAGGGTCGGTACGAAGGCAAACGGCTTGGCCTTGTTCTCCGCCAGCGCCTGGGCCACCTGCAGGCCTTCGGGCGAGAGCAGCACGCGCTTCTGTGTTTTGGCGACCGACAGCAGGCGTGCATCACCGGTCTGCGCGTAGGCGATATCGATGCCGGCCACCAGTTCCTCGGTGTCCAGGCCCTTGTCGAGAATGGCGTCGTTGATCGGGAAGAAGTAGCCGCCGTAGCTGCTCTGCACCAGCGCATCGACCGCCTTGAGCAGCACGCCGTCGCGGCGCTTGAAGATGCCGCGTTGCGGTTCGTTGCGCTCGATGGCGTTGGCGAACAGGATGAACGGGGCCAGTGCATAGCGCTGGTAGTACGGGCCTTCTTCGTAATACCCGTCCGGCGAGAACAGCTGATCAACCTGTTTCAGGAAGCCGGCACTGCCATCGCGCTTGCTGCCCTGCAACGCCTTGTCGACGTAGTTGGTGTCGCGCAGTACGTAGCCGGTCATGCCCACCGCAGCGACCGCCCAGGTGGCGTGGTTGTGGATCTTGTCGAAGTTCTCCGGCGTGCCGGACAGGAAGTCGGCCATCGCGCGGAACACGTTGTCGTCGATCGTCTTGCGGTCGGCGTCACTGAGCGTGTCGCGGATCGCGTCGTAGCCCTGCGCCGCGCTGACCAGCCACACCGAATCGTTGAGGGTCTGCCAGAACAGCCGGCCGGGAATCTGGCCGCGGCCCTGCGGGTGCGCGCCCAGGCCCGGGTAGAGCTTGGCGTAGCCCAGCAGCAGGTCGCGGGCGAAGGTGGCATAGGCCTTGTCGCCGGTCAGCCGATACAGCGCGCCGGCGGCCTGGATGGCCTGGTAATTGCGCTTGTGCTGTTCGTGCGTGTAACCGCCGCCCTTGTCCTTGGGCACCGGCACGTCGATGCCGGCCTTCATCATCGCGCGCACGCGCTGTTCGGCACGCTGCTGTTCCTTGGCGAACAGTGGCGAGCGCGCACCCTCGGCACGCATCTGCGTCCACTGCGCGGCGGTGACCAGCACCGGTGCGGTGGCGGACGCCGCGGGCGCCTGCCGGGCGGCGGGTGCGGCCTGCGCAGCGGGCAACGCGGCCCCGCCAAGCGTGGCGGCGAGCAGCAGCATCAGGGGCGGGGCGTGATTCATGGCAGGGCCTCAACAGGGGTATCGGACAGCAACGGCGCGGTGGCCGTCAGCGGGTTGTCGCCCATGCGCAGGGTCGGTTCCCCGACGCGATGGCTGAAACGGATGCGGCCGCTGCGGTCGAAGCGGTTGTCGCGGATGCTGGCGAACTGCACGCCATGCAGGCGCAGGCTGGTGTCATCGGCCAGCCCTGCCTGCTCGAACTGGTTGCCGTGCACCTGCAGCGCCGGACCGAAGGTGCTTTCGTCGGTGCCGCCGCGATACAGGTTCACCACCGGCCCGCCGATGCGGCGGAACGTGGAGTCCAGCAGATCCACCTGCTCGGCGTTGTAGGTGCCCAGGTCATCGGTCTCGGCGGCCGCGGCGATCACGCTGCCGGTGATGTCCTCCACCGTGACGTGGGTCAGTGCGATCCGCGCGGCCAGGCTGCCCTTGCCGGTGGCGATCACATCGAAGGCCTTGTTGGCGGTCAGCCCGTGTACGCGGCTGTCCTCGATGCGCAGCGTGTAGTTGAAGGCCTGGCTGCCCGGCGGCACGCGGATCACCGCATTGCCGGCGGCATCCGGGGCGAGCGCGCCGTCGATATCCAGCCGCGCCAGGCGCAACGAACCGCGCGCGCCGATCTCGAACAGGCTCGGCCGCGAGAACTGCACGCTGGCCTGGCCACGTGCGGGGCCGACCACGCTGAGCGGATGGTCCACCGCCAGCACCTGGCTCACGGTGTAGCGGCCGCGCTGCAGCTGCAGCCGGTCGCCCGGGGCGCTGGCGGCCACGGCGGCGGTGAGGGTGTCCTCGCCCGGTGCGACCCTGCGCACCGCGCCGCTGTCCAAGGCGGTGGTCGGCAGCGTCTTGGGGTACCAGTCCACGCCGACCTGGTCGCGGGCAATCGGGGTCAGATCGCGCGGGGCACCGGCATCGATGGCGGCGGTGGGGTAGAGCAGGCCGTTGGCCGCGCGCTGCAGGGTCAGGGTCTGGCCGCTGACACCACCAGGAAAGCCGGCAGACGCGGCAGGGCTCTGCACATTGCCCGCGAAGCTGATGCCGGAGAGATCGCCCTGCGTGCGCAGCAGCTCGCGGTGTCCATCGCCGATGAACAGGTTGCCGGCGATGCGGCTGTTCACTGGCATCGCGTTGCGCTCCTCATCCAGCCCCGCGCCCAGCAACAGCGTGCCGACCTGGATGAAGCTGTTGCGTTCGATCACCGCGTGATCGATCTGCTCGTAGCGGTTCAACGGCGCGTTGTGGGTACCGGCCATCATGCTCAAGGCCGCGGCGAAGTTGTCGCCGGCAATGCCTTCGAAGTAGTTGTCGCGCACCGTCTGGTTGCGGTTGATCACGCGCACGCCGCCGGTATGCGCCTTGCCATGGCCGAGGAACACATTGCGTTCGACCCGGTTGCCATGGCCGTGACGCAGCACCAGTGAGCCGCGCGAGTCCTGGAAGACGTTGCCGCGGTAGGTGTTGCCGCCGGACTTGTTGGAGACGATCTCCACCTCGCCATCGCACTGCTCGAACCAGTTGTTCTCCACCACGGTGCGCGAATCGGACTGCGAATCGTGGCTGGTGCCGATGCGCATCGTCTCGCCGCCGTTGGAACCGAGGTTGGGGCGCGGGCCGAACCAGTTGTGGTCGATGCGGTGCTGGTTGTCCAGGCCGCTGGTGGCGTTGCGCACCACCACCAGGGTGGTGCCCGCATTGGTCTTGCCGACCAGCTGGTTGTGGTCGAAGCGGTTGTGCTGGCCGTACAGCGCCACCCAGTGATCGGACTGCTGGCGATCCGGCTTGTTGTAGCGGTCGATCACGATCCCGGTCACCCGGCTGTGGTTGGCCCACTCACTGGCTGACCGCCGGAACGACACCACTTCGCCACCCGGCGCCCAACCATCGCGGAAGACGAGGTTGGAGACCTCCAGGTGCTCACCGGCCAGACGCAGCTGGGACTGGCCGCTGAGAATCACCTTGCCGGGGGTCTGCGCCGTCAACTTAATTGGTTGACCAATTTTGCCGGTTCCACGGAAAAGCAGGTCCACGTCGCGCCAGACGCCGTCCGCCAGGATCACCGTATCGCCGGGGGCGAGGGCGCGTACGGCGGTGGCATAGGCAGCAGCGTCGCGCACCAGATAATCGGCCGCCACGGCAGGGAATGCCGCCAGGGACAGGCTCAACAGCAAGGCCTTGGCCATGGGACGCCGCGCCAACGGCGCATGCGAGTGTTGCAAAGTCACGGGCTTACCCTCCCAGATGAACCGTGGCGACTGACGCGAGCCACGATCCTAACAGGTTGCCGTGCGCGGACGTCAACCACAATCGCATACCACTTTAGGCGCATGTGGTATGTGATTTGCGCATTTTTCTGCTGCGTCCGCACATTAATTCCACGCAAAGTGGTCTGGACGGTGGTGTGGGGTAGACTTTAGTACCAATTCATTGACATTGGTTCATCAGTCGTGAATCTTCCGGATCGAATCCGTGTAATCGGACGATCCATCCTGGGAGGGAGATCACGATGTTGCATGACCGCCGTACGGCCTCACCACGAGGCCTCCGCCGCACCGCGCTGCACAGCGCGCTGTTCTATGCCCTGTGTGCCACCGCGGCCCTGCCGCTGGCCCACGCACAGGACGCCGATGCACCGGCCTCCCCGCCGGGGCAAGCCACCACGCTGGATCAGGTCCAGGTGACCGGCATCCGCGGCACCATCCAGACCTCGATCGACAAGAAGCGCGAGGAGACCGTGGTCTCCGATGTGCTGGCCGCCGACGACATCGGTGATCTGCCGGCGCTGTCGATCGGTGAAGCGATCGAAACGATCACTGGTGCCTCCACCCACCGCGAAAAGGGCGGTGCGTCGGAAATCTCGATCCGTGGCCTGGGCCCGTTCCTCGGTTCGTCCACCTTCAATGGCCGCGAGGCCACCAACGGCAGTGGCGACCGCTCGGTGAACTTCAACCAGTTCCCGTCCGAGCTGATCAACACTGTGGCGATCTACAAGACCCAGCGCGCCGACTTCGTCGAAGGTGGCGTGGCGGGCACGATCAACATGGAGACGGTCAAACCACTGGAGTACGGCAAGCGCACGTTCCAGCTCGATGGCCGGGGCACCTGGCAGGACTACGATGACCGTCTGAAGGACAAGGACGGCGTCGGCTGGCGCGGTACCGCCAGCTACATCGACCAGTTCGACATGGGCAACGCCGGCAAGCTCGGTGTCTCCATCGGCGTGCAGGCGCTGGAAGGCAGCAACCCGGAAGAGATGTTGTCCAGCAGCTCCACCTGGGTGGCCTGCGATGGCCGTGAAGTGGTTGGCGCAACGCGCAACTGCACCCAGGTCAACGGCAACCAGGTCGCCAACGGCGTGCCGTATTACCTGGTGCCCAGCAGCCGCATCTACCGCCAGTTCATCGAGCACGACAAGCGCGATTCGCAGTTCGCCGCACTCCAGTGGCGGCCCAGCGATACGGTGGAAGTGAACCTGGATTACCAGCACTCCAAGCGCGATTACACCGAAGACCGCTCGGATCTGTCGCTGTCCTCGATGATGCGCAACCTCAACAACCGCGTCGTCACCGACGATGGCGCGCTGCTGCACCACACCGGCAGCACCACGGTCGATTCCACCGGCAATTTCCTGGAGCGCCAGGAGGAATACACCGGCGGCGGGCTCAACGTGATCTTCCGGCCGAGCCCGGCGTGGACGCTGTCCACCGATCTGTCCTACTCAAACACCGAGCGCGATCAGATCGAACGCAGCACCCGCCTGCGTGCCGGCCGCACCGACGTCAACGGCAGGCCGGTCGGCGGCATCAAGAACACCCGCTACGTCGATTACACCTATGACTACAGCGGTGATGTGCCGAGCATTTACCTGGATCCGGCGTTCGATGTGAACAACCCGGACAACTTCACCGATTCGGCGCTGGTGCGTCGACGTCAGCAGCACCGCGAGCACACCATCCGTGCCGGCCGCTTCGATGCCACGTTCACCCCGGAAAGCGGCTTCTTCACCGCGATCAAGGGGGGCCTGCGCCGCTCCGAGGCGACCTACACCGATTACACCGACACCGTGGATGTCACCACCACCAATGTCGCCGCGATCCGCGCTGCCAACCTGGCCTGCCGCCAGGCGTTCCCGCAGGACGATTTCCTGGCCAACGCCAGTGGCAACACCATCGACCAGTGGGCCAGCTTCGACAGCCGCTGCCTGTTCAAGGCCTTCACCGGCGTGGACGATACCGGGCTGAGCGCGGACCTGCGCAACCCGGCCAACAACGATGTCACCGAGAAAACCAGCGCGCTGTACCTGATGGGAGGTTACAGCGCCGAATGGTTCGGCCTGCCGGTGACCGGCAACATCGGCGTGCGGGGTGTGCGCACCGAGGTGCGCTCGGTCGGGCTGCGCAGCGGCCTGGATGTGATCAACAATCCCGACGGCACCGTGACCCTGGAGCCCACCGGCGACTACACCTCGCAGGTGCTCAAGTCCAGCAATACCGAATGGCTGCCCAGCTTCAACGCGGCCTTCGAACTGCGCCCGGACCTGCTGCTGCGCGTGGGCGCGTATCGGGCGATGTCGCGTCCGGACCTGGCCGCTGAAGGCTTTGGCCGCACCTTCAACCTGGGCGAGGTGGATACCGAGTTCAACAGCGTGGGCGATGCGCTGCGCAGCATCACCGCCACCGGCAACCCGCGCGCCAAGCCGTTGATGTCGTGGAACGGCGACCTCTCGCTGGAGTGGTATGCCAACGAAGACACCATGTTGTCCGGTGCGCTGTACTACAAGCAGTTCAACGGCGGCTCGATGCCGGTGATCGTCAACGAATCGTTCGATATCGACGGCCAGAGCGTGACCGTGCCGGTGGAGCAGTTGGCCACCAGCGACCAGAAGAGCGATCTGTTCGGCGTGGAGTTCACCGCCTCGCACAGTTTCTCCTACCTGCCGGGGATCTTCTCCGGACTGGGTGTGAAGGCCAGCTACAACTACGCCGATTCCAACTTCAAGACCGAAGACCTGCGCCTGGGCGAGTCCACCGACCCCTCGACCGGCGTGGTGACCCCGGGTATCGTCGAGCCGGCCAATATCTTCGGGTTGTCCAAGCATGTGGCGTCGGCACAGGTGTACTGGGGCCTGGGCAAGCTCGATCTGCAGGCGATCTACAAGTACCGCTCCGACTATTACCAGCAGTTTGTCGGCGACCCGTCGCAGAACCGCTATGTGCGGGACAATGGCTCGCTGGACTTCCGCGCCACCTACAAAGTGAACAAGCACTTGTCGTTGTCGCTGTCGGCCAGCAACCTCACCGATGAGCCGCGGGTGTCGGATATGCCCATCCTCGGCAGCTTCCGCGAGTACACCACGTACGGGCGGCGGTATTATCTGGGGGTGCGCTACCGCTTCTGAGGTCAGTGGCGCGGTTTTTCCGACCGCGCCGCTCTCTGAAGGCGCGGTCGCGTGTCGGTCCCCAGCCACCTGTCAGCAGGCCTTTGATGATGTCCGAACCCCGTCTGTACCAGTCCATTGCTGCCGAAATCGTCGCGCTGATCGAGAAGGGCGAATTCCCGCCGGGCTCGCGCCTGCCGGGCGAGCGCGACCTGGCCGAACGCCTGGGCGTGAGCCGGGTGACGGTGCGCGAGGCGGAAATCGCGCTGGAAGCGCAGGGCCTGATCACCATCAAGACCGGCTCCGGCGTTTACGTGAAGGCCAAGCCGTCGCAGGCGCCGGGCGCACTGCCCGACGTCTCGGCGTTCGACCTGACCGCGGCACGTGCGGTGATCGAGGCCGAGGCCGCCGCGATGGCGGCCAGCCGCATCACCGATGCCGAACTGGAGGACCTGGCCGGCCTGATCGCGGCCATGGTCGACCCGAATTCGGGCGAGGCGGCGGCCAGCGAGGCGGATCGTCAGTTCCACCTGTCGATCGCGCGGATCGCCGGCAACCCGGTGGTGGAGCACTGCGTGCAGCTGATCTGGCGGATGCGCAACGAGCTGCCGCGGGTCAAGCAGGTCTACGCCAACGTCTGCCACAACGACGATGACACCCGCGACGAGGAACACACCCGGATTCTGGATGCACTGCGCCAACGCGACCCGGCAGCGGCGCGGTCGGCCATGCGCAACCACTTCCAGCGGCTGTTCGAATCGATGCTGGAAGCCACCGAGAATGAAGCGCTGGCCGAAATCCGCCGGCGTACCCAGCAGGACCGCGAACGCTTCATGGCCGCGACCGGGCACTGAGCCCGGCGCGTACCCGCGGGCTTACTCGCCCTGGTACTGCTTTTCTTCGACCAGCTGCGAGCCGGCGATGCGGTTGATCTCGTTCTTCACTTTGACCCGCTCGCCATTGGTGCCATAGACACCGCGCGCCAGCTGGATGAAGGCATCGTCGAACACCTGCGCTGCTTCCTTGTCGCGCAGCTGATCCTGGATCTCCCACATGCGCTCGTTGATTGCCTTGAGCTGCGTCTTCAACGCCTCCAGCCCCGGCTGGGCGCTTACCTGCTGCTGCCACAGCGGCCAGAGGCCCTCGAGTTCCTTGCGGACGTTGGCGTTCTTGCCCGCATCGGCGATGCGTTCGGCCTTGATTTCCAGGATGGTGATCTTGTCGATCAGCTCGCCAATCGATACCGGGGTCAGGATCGCGTCCACGCCATTACTCGCAACAGGTCAGAGCGGCCATGATACCGCGCACCTCCGGGCACCACCCTGACGCAGGATTTACAGAAACGTTGCGCCGATCGCCCGGGTACGCCATGGCGGCGTTACGCCCCGCCTGACGACACTGTCGCTCTCGACGGCGCGGCCGTCATCTGGAGCAGGGCACGTGGTGGGTAAACCTTTGAAACAGCGCCTGCGCTGCGGCGCGGTGCTGGTGGGGCTGGTCATGAGTGGTGCGGCCGCGGCCGCGGTGGAGGGCAATGCGACGCTGACCTCGGACTACGTCTGGCGCGGCAGCTCCCAGAGCGACGGCGATCCGGCCGCGCAGGCCGGCGTGAAGCTCGGTACGGCCACCGGCTGGTATGCCTCGGCGTGGGGCTCGGGCGTCTCGTTCCGCCCGGACAACGGCGCGCGCAGCGAATTCGATCTCATCGCCGGCTGGAGCGGCGCGGTGACGCCGGACTGGAGCGTGGACGTCAATCTGACCCGCTACCTGTATCCCTCGACCACCGTCGATCTGGACTGGACCGAGCTCAACGGCACGGTGACCTGGCGGCAACGCGCGTGGCTGCAGGTCGGCGTCTCCGACAACGCGTTGGCCGGTGGCCACGGCGGCACCTATGCGCAGCTCGGCGCGCGTCTGCCGCTGGGCGGGCAGTGGCGCATCGAGGGCGCGGTGGGCCATTACTGGCTGGACAGCGCGCAGGCCGAGGATTACCTGCACGGCCAGCTCAGCCTGGTGTGGCGGGTGCACGGGCCGTGGGAGCTGCGGGTGACCGGGCATGACACCGACGGTGCCGCGAAACAGCTGTTCCCGGGCAACGCGGGATCGCGCGTCGAGGTCGCGGTACAAACCGCCTTCTAACGTAGGGTCAACCCGGGTAGAGCCGACCGTTGGTCGGCTGCTCGAGCCAACCTCACCCGATACTCCAAACGTCGGGTGCAAACCCCACCCGGTAGAGCCGACCGTTGGTCGGCTGCCCCAGGCGGCGCGCAATGCAGCCGACCAACGGTTGGCTCTACCGGCGTACCACCGCCACCGCCCACACCGCCATCGCCACCAGCGCGACGCCCGCACCGGTGACGCACACACCGGTCCAGCCGAAGCGATCAAACACCTGCGCCGAGACCAGTGAGCCCAGCGAGCCACCGATGAAATAGCCGGTCATGTAGCCGGCATTGAGCCGGTTGCGTGCTTCCGGGCGCAGTGCATACACCACGTTCTGGTTGCTCACATGCAACAACTGCGCAGCCAGATCGAGCACGATCACGCCCAGCACCAGTGCGATCAGCGAGTGCGTGGAGAAGCCCAGTGGCAGCCACGACGCGGCCAGCAGCACCAGCGCCACGGTTGTGGCCAACGCGGCCTTGCCGCGGTCGGCCATGCGTCCGGCCACACCGGCGGCCAGCGTGCCGGCCGCACCCACCAGCCCGAACAGACCGATCGTCGCATCGCTGTAGCCATACGGTTCGGCCGCGAGCAGGAACGCCAACGGCGTCCAGAAGATCGCGAACATCGCAAAGCTCAACGCGCCCAGCACGGTGCGCAGGCGGAACACCGGTTCCTGCGCGAACAGCGTGCCGATCGAGCGAAGCAGCTGCAGATAGCCCAGCCCGGCGGTCTGATGGAAGCGCGGCAGATGCCGATAGAGCATGCCCGTGGTCAGCACCAGCGCCGCCGCGGCGATCCAGTACACGGTGCGCCAATCGCCCAGCGAGGACAGCGCCCCGGCTACCGTGCGCGCCAGCAGGATGCCGAGCAGCAGGCCGCTCATCACCGTGCCGACCACCTGGCCACGCTCCTCCGGCCGCGCCAGCGTCGCCGCGAATGGCACCAGCACCTGCGCCACCACCGAGAACAGGCCGGTCAGCGCGGTGCCGACCAGCAGCCACACGAACTGATGGCTGAGCGCGCTCAGCACCAGGCCGGCCGCCGACAACAGCGACATCACCACGATCAGCCGGCGCCGTTCGAACAGATCGCCCAGCGGCACCAGCAGGATCAGGCCCGCCGCATAGCTCAGCTGGGCCACGGTCACCACCGTACCGGCACGCGCGAAGGACACCCCGAACTGCCCGGCGATGGTGTGCAGCAGCGGCTGCGCGTAATAGTTGCTGGCCACGGCCACACCGGTGGCGAAGGCCATCAGCAGGACCTGCCAGCGGCTGAGGGGCGAGGGCACGTCGTGGGTCATGACGGGCTCCAGGAAAGAAGGGGCGACAGTGTCCGCCCGATCGGTAAATGAGGGAAATGAATAGTTATCATCCGATGCATCTGAAAATGAGATGGCACGATGAACCTCAAGCAGCTCGAGTTCGCGGTGGCGCTGGCCGAGGAAGGCAACTTCACCCGAGCCGCGCAGCGCTGCCACGTCGTGCAGTCGGCGCTGAGCCACCAGATCGCCCATCTCGAAGACGAACTGCAGGCCACGCTGTTCGAGCGCCTGCCGCGTCAGGTCAGGGTAACGCCCGCCGGTGAAGCACTGTTGACGCACGCACGCCAGGTGCTGGCGTCACTGCGGCATCTGCGCGATGACGTCGCCGCCGTCGGTGGCCAGGTGCGCGGCATCCTGCACATCGGCCAGATCACCTCGTTGACCGCGGTGGATCTGGTCGCTTGCCTGGCGGCCTTTCACCAGCGCTATCCGCAGGTCGAGTTCCGCCTGCGCATGGACAAGAGCGAAGTGCTGATGGCCGACGTGCGCGAGCGGCGGCTGGATGTGGCGCTGGTCGGCCTGTCGCCGGGGACCCCGATCGAGGGCGCCCAGCACCGATTGCTGGCCGAGGAGGCGATGGTCGCCGTGCTGCCGCCGGCGCATCCATTGGCGACGCGCAGACGGCTCTCGCTGGCGACGCTGGCCGAGCTGCCGCTGGTGGATTTCCCGCAGGGCAGTGGGGCCCGTCGGCAGACGGACGAGGCCTTCGCCGCCGCCGGACTGCCCCATCGGGTGCCGTTCGAGATCAATCACATGGCGCTGGTCGAGCGCTTCGTGCAGCAGGGTCTGGCGGTCGGCATCGTGCCGCAGGCGATCGCTGCCGGTTTCAGCGGCGTTGCCTGTGTGGCAATCCAGGGTGCACCGACCCGGCGGGTTCATGCGGTCTGGTCGCACCTGCCCACGCCGGCGGCGCGGGCCTTCATGGCGGAACTGCTGCAGCACGTGGCCCCGGCACCGGAGCCACGCACCAAGGCCTCACTCAGGCGCCGCGCACGCGCAGGGTCAGGCCCTTGAGGAAATTGCGCAGCATCTGGTCACCGCAGGCGCGGTAGTTCTTGTGGTCCGGCTGACGGAACAGCGCGGACAGTTCCGGCTTGGAGACCGAGAAACCGGCGGCGTCGAACACCTCGTGCATGTCCACGTCCTTCAGCTGGAAGGCGACGCGCAGCTTCTTCAGCACCAGGTTGTTGGTGATGCGCTTTTCCACCGGGCGGACCGGCTGGCTCTCGGCGCGGCCACGGAAATGCACGATCAGGCCATCCAGGAAATGCGCCAGGGTGCGGTCGTCGCAGGGCACGAAGCCTTCTTCGTCTTCCTTGCGCAGCCAGCCGGCCACATCGGCCTTGTCGACCACGAAGGCCGGATCGGCCAGGGCACAGGTGTCGGCGATCATGCCGTCGCTGAGGTCGAGCATGTAGCGGATGCTGCGCAGTACATCGTTGTTGATCATGGGACGTCCAATACCGCCGGCGCGGCTGCGCGGCTGGCGGCCATTTTACCCCGTGCCGGGCGCGCCGCCGGCTGCGACCGGTGGTCGCTGTCATCTGGCTGCCATGAAAGTGAAGCACAGTGCCGCGATCAGGCATCGACAGGCAGTGGAGCAGGCAATGCGCAGGTGGCAGGTACTCGGGTGTGTGGGCATGTTGCTGGCGGGCCAGGTTGGGGCGCAGGTTCCGTATGTGGCGCTGGAGCAGCGGCTGGATCCGCAGGCGCTGGCCGAGGTCGGGCTGACCCCGGCCCAGCTGCAGACGCTGAACCGCCTGCTGCGCCAGGCCGAGGCCGAGGCCCCGGCGCCGGCACCCCTGTTCCCCGGGCTGGACGACGGCCCCATCACCGCCAAGGTCACCGGCCAGGTGGGCGGCTGGGCCCCCGGCACCGTGTTCACCCTCGACAACGGCCAGCAGTGGCAGGTGCTCAAGGGCGAGATGACGCTCAAGACCGCCCGCAGCAACCCCGAGATCGTGGTGGTGCCGGGCATCGCCGGCCGCTGGTTCCTGCAGGTGGATGAAGACCTGCCCAAGGCACGGGTGTTCCGCATCCGCTGAGACGAAGGCGCGCAGGACCGGGTAGCGGAGCAGCGCACGGCGCTGCACCGGGCGGGCATCGGTGCGAAAATGGTCGGGATCTCCACGGAGTACCTCGATGACCCGTACCGCTCTGATTACCGGCGCCACCTCCGGCTTTGGCGCCGCCGCTGTCCACCGTTTCGCCCAGGCCGGCTGGCGCGTGATCGCCACCGGTCGCCGTGCCGAGCGCCTGCAGCCGCTGGTCGATGCCTACGGTCCCGAGCGCGTGCATGCCGCGGTGTTCGACGTGCGCGACAGCGTGGCGATGGAAGCGGCACTGGCCGCCCTGCCGGCCGGGTTCGCCGACATCGACCTGCTGGTCAACAACGCCGGGCTGGCCCAGGGCACCGCCCCGGCCCAGAGCGCCTCGCTGGAGGACTGGCGCACCATGATCGACACCAACGTCACCGCCCTGGTGACGCTGACCCATCGCCTGTTGCCGCAGCTGGTCGCGCGCAAGGGCGCGATCATCAACATCAGCTCGGTTGCCGGCGTGTACCCGTACCCGGGCGGCAACGCCTACGGCGGCACCAAGGCCTTCGTCAGCCAGTTCTCGCTGGGCCTGCGCTCGGACCTGCACGGCAGCGGCGTGCGTGTGACGACGATCGAACCGGGCATGGCTGAAACCGAGTTCACCGTGGTCCGCACCCATGGCGACCAGGCCGCTTCGGACAAGCTCTACACCGGCGCCAACCCGATGACCGCCGAGGACATCGCCGAGCAGATCTTCTGGGTCGCCTCGCTGCCGGCGCATCTGAACATCAATCGCCTCGAAGTGATGCCGGTCAGCCAGTCGTTCGCCGGCTTCCAGGTCGCGCGCGACTGATCCAAGGGCATCGCTGGCCAACACCTCGGCCACACACCCGAACGGGCCAACACCTCGGCCGCACGCCCGAACGGGCCAACACCTCGGCCGCACGCCCGAAACCGGTAGAGCCGACCGTTGGTCGGCTGCCCTTGGCGCATACCCACCGCTGACGGCAGCCGACCAACGGTCGGCTCTACCTGCATCCTGGCAGCGGCTCTACCTCAGGCGGCCGTCCACACCGCCAGCTCATACCCATCCGGATCGCGGAAATGAAACCGACGGCCGCCCGGGAAATCAAACGCGGCCCGGCAGATTGCCGCGCCGGCCGCCTGCAGCCGCTGCTGCGTGGCGACCAGGTCATCGGCATACAGAATCACCAGGGGTCCGCCCGGTTGCACCGCTTCGCCGGTGGTGAACCCACCGGTCAGGCGTCCATCGCTGAACTCGGTGTAGGCCGGGCCGTAATCGGTGAACGTCCAGCCGAAGACCTCAGCGTAGAACGCCTTGCTGCGCGCGATGTCGGTGACATTGAATTCGATGTTGTCGATGCGGCGATCGTTGCCGTGTGCGGTGCTCATGGACGCTTCTCGTGGAAAGGAGCCCCAGCATCGCCACTGCGGCCGCGCCGGTCTTGAACAAAACGGCCAGTCAGCCACGCCACTGCGCGCACAACGCCGCCGCCCCGATCCCTGCCAGCGCCCGCACCTCGCGGCTCAGGTGCGACTGGTCGGCGTAGCCCACATCCGCCGCCAACCCCGCCAGCCCCTCTCCCGGTCTCGCCCGGGCCAGCGTCAGGAACCGCTGCAGCCGCAGAATCCGCTCCAGCGTCTTCGGTCCATAGCCGAACTGCTCATGGCACAACCGGCGCAGGCTGCGCGTGCTTATCTGCAGCCCCGAACCGATCGCGGCCAGATCATGACCACCGGCCCGCACCTGCCCGAACACCCGCGCCGCCACCGCGTGGCGGCTACCGGTAGAGCGGGGCAGCCCAGCCAGCGCCTGCGCGAACAACCGCTGCCGCGCATCGCCATCGCCCACGTCATTCAACCGCGCCGCCAACTGCCGCGCCTGGGGTCCCAGCACCGCATCCAGCTCCACGGCGGTGCCCACCAGTTCGTCCAGCGGCACCCCCAGCCACGCCCGCGCCGCGCCGGGCTGGAAGCGCGCGCCCAACACCTGCGCGCCGGGCATCAACTGTGGGTGGGCGGCCACCACATCCGGGCCCACCGCATACAGCCGTCCCTCCCGCCACAGGATGTCCACGCAGCCATCGGGCAGCACCGCAACCTCACCGTGATGGCCCACCGGCAGATCGCTGCGCCACAGCTGCCCGAAACAGCCCTGCAACGGAGCAGGTGCCGCCCATTCGCGGTAGCGACCGGTCGCACCGGCAACGCCGGGAAGGTCATCAGAATCGGGGCGGGAAGACATGCAGGGACGATAACCCGTCGAGCCGACCGTGGGTCGGCTGCTCTGGGCGATCAAAAAAAACGCCGGGCAATGCCCGGCGTTCCTGTATACGTTGCAGCGCGCCTTACTGCGCCTTGATCGCCATCGCCTGCAGCCCGGTCCCATCCAGCTTCTGCTTGGCTTCGGCCAGCTCGCCCGCGCTGCCATACGGCCCCATGCGCACGCGGTACACCGTCTTGCCGTTGATCTGGGCCGATTCCACGCGCGCGGCCAGGCCGATCATCGCCAGCTTGGCCTTGGTCGCCTCGGCGTCGCCGGAGGCACCAAACGCACCGGCCTGCAGGATGTAACGCACGTTGCCCGCGGCCGGCGCTGCGGCTGCAGCGCCGGCAGCCGGGGCGGTGGCGGCCGCTGCATCCGGCTTCGGCGCGGTGGCCACTGTGGCCGGAGCCGATGCCGCCGGTGCCGGGGTGGCGGCCGGACGTTCGTTCACCGGCGCTGGCAACGCAGCGGTACTGACCGGCGCAGGCGTGGTGGTCGCGGCGGTGCTGGTCGGCGCCGGTGCCGGCGGCAACGGACGGCCTTCCAGCGCCGCCTGCGCGCGCTGCGCATCGGCCTTGGCGCGGCGCTGATCTTCGGCGCGTGCGCTGGCGGCCAGCTCGGCATCGGACATTTCCACTTCCTTGCCGGGCAGCAGGGTGTAGAAGTCGTACTGCGTCGCCGCCGGCTTGGCCGGTTCGGCAGGCTTGGCGGCGCCGGGCTTGGGCAGCTCGGTGCCGACGTCCGTATCGGCGTCGCTCACCGGGGCCGGCTGGGCGTTCGGGTCCGGCTGCGGGCCGACCCGCAGGAAGCCATCACCGTCGTTCTTGAACAGGTTCGGTGCCGCCAGGAACACCACGGCCGCAATCGCGACACCCGCGACCAGCCACACCCATCCCGGGGTGCCCTGGTTGCTGTTGCGCCGTGCCTGGCTCTTGCCGCGTCGTGCTGCCATTTACTGCTTCTCCACTGCTTACATTTTTTCCGGGGCGGAAACGCCCAGGATGTTCAGACCATTGGCCAGGACCTGGCGCGCGGCGCAGGCCAGCGTCAGCTTGGCATTGCGTTCGCTTTCGTCGGCCACCAGTACCTGCGTGCCGTGATACCACGTGTGGAAGGCGTGCGCCAATTCACGCAGGTACTGCGCGATCAGGTGCGGTTCCAGCGCCAGGCCGGCCGCTTCAACGACTTCCGGGAAGCGCGACATTTCCACCATCAGCCACAGCGACGCCTCATCGCCGAGCGAGGACAGCCCGGTCAGCCCTTCGGCCGGCGTGTAGCTCAGCTTCTTCTCCTGCGCCTGGCGCAGCAGGCTGCACACCCGCGCATGTGCGTACTGCACGTAGAACACCGGATTGTCGTTGCTCTGCTGGCGGGCCAGATCGATATCGAAGGTCAGCTGCGAATCGGGCTTGCGCGCGATCAGGAACCAGCGGGTGGCATCGCGGCCGGCCTCTTCGATCAGGTCGCGCAGGGTCAGGTAGCTGCCGGCACGCTTGGACAGCTTCACTTCCTCGCCGCCGCGCATCACCGTCACCATCTGGTGCAGCACGTATTCCGGCCAGCCCTTCGGGATGCCGACGTCCAGCGCCTGCAGGCCGGCACGCACGCGCGCCAGCGAACCGTGGTGGTCCGCGCCCAGCTCGGTGATCGCGCGCTCGTAGCCGCGCTGCCACTTGGAGAGGTGATAGGCCACATCCGGCAGGAAGTAGGTGTAGGTGCCGTCGGACTTGCGCATCACGCGGTCCTTGTCGTCACCGAAGTCGGTCGAGCGCAGCCACAGCGCGCCGCCTTCCTCATACGTATGGCCGGCCGCGTTGAGCTGGGCGACGGTCTCTTCGACCTTGCCGTCCTTGTACAGCGAGCTTTCCAGGAAGTAGATGTCGAAGTCCACGCCGAACGCGGCCAGGTCCTGGTTCTGCTCGTTGCGCAGGTAGGCCACCGCGAAGCGACGGATCGCATCGAGATTGTCCGGGTCGCGCTCGCCGACCACCGAGTGGCCTTCCAGCTCCACCGTGGCGCCGGCCAGATAGGCCTTGGCCACATCCTCGATGTAATCGCCGCGGTAACCGGCTTCCGGCCAGCCGGCGTCGTCGGGCTTGAGGCCCTTCGCACGCGCCTGGGTGGACAGCGCCAGGTTCTCGATCTGTACGCCGGCGTCGTTGTAGTAGAACTCGCGCTTGGCGTTCCAACCGTTCACTTCCAGCAGGCGCGCCAGACAGTCACCGATCGCCGCCGCGCGGCCGTGGCCGACATGCAGCGGACCGGTCGGGTTGGCCGACACGTATTCCACGCCCACGGTGCGGCCGTTGCCGCTCAGGTTGTGGCCGTAATCGGCGCCTTCCTTGAGCACGCCGGCCGCTTCGCGCTGGTAGGCGCTGGGGGCGAGGTGGAAATTGATGAAGCCCGGGCCGGCGATCTCGACGCGCAGCACATCATTGCTCTTGGGCAGGGCATCGAGCAGCGCCTGGGCCAGGGCGCGCGGGTTGCTGCGCGCCGGCTTGGCCAGCAGCATCGCGGCATTGGTGGCGAAATCGCCGTGCTCACGGGTCTTCGGGCGTTCGACCACGAATTCCGGGGTCAGGGTATCGGCCGGCAGAGTGCCGTTGGCGCGCAAGGCTTCGATGCCTTGGCTGATCAGGGCGCGGAGGAGATTTTTCACAAGGCCTGCTTTGGGACTGGAGCGGCGGAATCGGCAATTTTAGCCTAGATGGCGGGCCGATCCATTGAACGGGGTTGGGGCAGGGGGCTTGAGGGGTGTTGGGGGCGGTTTCAGGGCTTCGGACAGGGGTTCTGGGACTGACTGGGGCGTTCAGCCCCGAAAAGAGAGGGTGGGTTCGAGCCAGCCTCGTTCAGCCATGGAGACGGGGGTGCCTTCGCCTACTACTACGTGGTCCAGGAGGCGGATGTCGACTAGATCCAAGGCCTTCTGGAGGTGCTGGGTGATCTCGCGATCCGCGCGAGAGGGCTCCGCGCTGCCGGAGGGGTGGTTGTGGCTGACGATGACCGCTGCGGCGTTATGCAATAACGCCCGGCGAACCACCTCCCGCGGATACACGGCGGCCGCGTCAATGGTGCCGGTGAACAGCTCCTCATAGCCCAGTGTCCGGTTGCGGGTGTCCAGAAACAGGGCCGCAAATACCTCTTGAGGTCGGGAGCGCAGTCTTTGCTTGAAGTAACGCGCTGCAGAGCCGGGGTCGCGCATGCTGTCGCCTCGATCCAATTGCGCGCGGAGGTGACGGTTAGCGAGTTCGAGCGCTGCCACCAGTTTGCATGCTCGTGCAGGCCCCAGTGCCGGAAGCTTCATGAGCTTTGCGGCATCCATGTCCAATAACTTCCGCAGTGGACCATGAATCTTCATCAGCTGACTCGCGCTCTCCAGCACATGCTGGCCCTTGCGGCCGGTACCCATGAATAAGACCAGAAGCTCTACGTCAGATAAAGCAGCGGGCCCTTTTGCCAGCAACCTTTCGCGAGGGCGTTCATCTTTGGGCCAGTCTTTAATTGCCATATCAGCAATTGTCGGGATGCACGAGTGGAGGCGCCATCAGAAGCGATCGCGATAGCGCGTCAGAATCTGGAGGGATGGATGCAGGTGCTATCCCCGGATTTGAATATCAATCTCTGAAAGCCTTGGGATGTCTGCGTCGCATCGTGAGTAATGCTTCATGGGCAATCTGCCTCATACAAGCCAGCTCAGGGCGTCCCTTTAGGGGTGAAACCATGTCATTGCCATGAAAAACCCAGCCCAGCGAGCGAAGCTGATTTCTGACGTCGGTAGGCGTGTTGGCCTCAGGGCACGGAGAGTGCGTGTGATGGTGTGACTGCCTGCATATCGGGGAGGTTCGCGCGTGGGATTCACGATGCCAGTCGAAAGGAGCAAAGTTCCACGGTCCGCAGGCATAAGGTTTTTACACTCTGATCTCCCATGTTTTGTTCGGAGCACCCGCACGCCACGGGGAGTACATAGTAGGGCGCTCTCAGCGGGTCTTTACGTCAGCGGCAAGAATGTGGCACATCAAACTTGATAGATTGAACTCCAATCACTGCATCAACAGCCTTACATACCGCGCATACAAGAAGCTCTGGTTCCGCGCCCGGCCCGTCGTCTCCTCCAACACCCCAGCTACCTGCAATCCATTGATGGCCTTCGCCGCAGTTGGAGCACTCACCTCCAGCACCTGCGCCGCACGATCAATGTTGATTCTCGGCATGGTGGGAAGCAGCTCGAACAACCGAAGCGTCGCCAACGTACTGGTACCCAGCGCAAGCACACGCTTCCGATCCTCGGCGATGCATGCGGCAAGGGCAACGATGCTGCTTTGCGCCTCATCAGCAGCGGCCTCCACGGCCTCCAGAAAGAAGCTCACCCAGCCTTCCCAGTCACCGTCATTTCGAATGGCGGAAAGCCGGTCGTAGTACATCCGCTGGTGTCGTTTCAGGTAACCAGACACATACAGCAACGGCTCGGGCATCAACTTCCACTCTTCCAACAGCATGGCGATGAGCAGGCGGCCGATACGTCCGTTGCCGTCCAGGAAGGGGTGGATGGTTTCGAATTGCGCATGCACCAACGCCACGCGCACCAAGGGCGGCAACGCGTGCTCTGGCTGGTGGATATAGCGCTCCAGCGCGCTGAGTGCGGGCCCCACTTCCTGCGCGGGCGGTGGAACGAAGCTCGCATTGCCTGGTCGGCTTCCACCAATCCAGTTCTGTGTAGTGCGCACGGCCCGTGGCTGCTTGGTGGCGCCACGCACGCCCGTCATGAGCACCCGGTGGGACTCGGTCAGCAGCCGCAGTGATACCGGCAGACCGGTAGGGCTACGCAGCTGCTCGCGCGCGTAGTTGAACGCCAGCAGGTAATTCGTAACTTCTTCCACATCCTGGGCATTGGTCACCGTCATACCGGCTTCCTCATCCAGCACGTCGGTCAGTGTGGCCTGGGTGCCTTCCAGCTGCGAGGTAAGCAAGGCCTCCTTGCGGATGGCGGCATAGATCAGCCAGTTGCTGGAGGCCACCAGCCCGGCCATACCGGACAAGCGCGTCAACGCTACTTCGGCGCGTGCGTTCTGCTCCACGTACGCGGTGGGGGAAAGCGCCGGATCTCCGGGCGGGAGGGCGTGAGGCACGAACGCGTGAACGTTCTCGCCACCAACGGCGGTTGTGGCACAGGTCCCAGTGATGCGCGGCATGACAAGGTTCCTTTGGATACGGTTTCAGCTGCGAAAGAAACCTTTCCCAGTCGCGAGCGTTATTAAAGCATCCTTTTTTAACGACTAAAACCACGGAGTCACCTTCCGTTGTCGGCACCCTTGCCCAGGCAGTTCCATCTCCTGGGCAGGCCAACAATCAAGGGTGGCACCCGTGCACCCTCATGACCAAAAACACCCCCCTCATGCCCCTGGGGCATGAGCCGCCCGCACCCCATCAGGTAAGCTAATCGCCTCGGTTCGACAGGAACACCCCAAGGTGGCTGACTCCCCCCAGGCTTCTCCGGCGGCCGCGCGCCCGCTGGAAGGCCAGAAGCTGTTGTTGTGCGTTGGTGGCGGGATCGCTGCCTACAAGTCGCTGGAACTGGTGCGCCGCCTGCGCGATGCCGGGGCCCAGGTGCAGGTCGCGATGACTGCCGGGGCCCAGCAGTTCGTCACCCCGCTGAGCTTCCAGGCACTGTCCGGCCAGCCGACCCGCACCACCCTGTGGGACAGCGCGGCCGAGCAGGCCATGGGCCATATCGAGCTGGCCCGCTGGGCCGACCGCATCGTGGTCGCCCCGGCCACCGCCGATCTGCTCGCGCGCCTGGCCAACGGCCACGCCGATGATCTGGTCACCACCCTGTGCCTGGCCACGACCGCGCCGCTGACCGTGTGCCCGGCGATGAACCACCGCATGTGGCTGCACCCGGCCACCCAGGCCAACATCGCCCTGCTGCGCGAGCGTGGTGCCCAGGTGATCGGGCCGGAAGACGGTCCGCTGGCCGAAGGCGAGTCCGGCCCCGGTCGGCTCACCGAACCGAACGCGATCGTGGCCGCGCTGGCCCGGCTGCACGCGCCGGCCCCCGCCGAGCCACCGGCGAGCAGTGAACTGAAGGGGCTGCGCGTGCTGATCAGCGCCGGCCCCACCTATGAAGATATCGACCCGGTGCGCTACGTCGGCAACCGCAGCAGCGGCAAGATGGGCTACGCGCTGGCCGCCGCCGCCGCCCGCCTGGGCGCGCAGGTGGTGCTGGTCAGTGGCCCGGTCCAGCTGGCCACGCCTGCCGGTGTGCAGCGCGTTGATGTGCGCTCGGCCGCGCAGATGCGCGAAGCGGTGCTCGGTGCGTTGCCGGCCGACATCTATATCGGTGCGGCCGCGGTGTCCGATTACACCCCGCGCCAGGTCGCTCCGCAGAAACTCAAAAAGACCACCGATACCCAGAGCCTGACCCTGGAGCTGGTGCGCACCCCGGACATCCTGGCCGAGGTGGCCACGCAGACCAACGCGCTCAAGCTGGTGGTCGGCTTCGCCGCCGAAACCCACGATGTGGAGAAGTACGCGCGCGGCAAGCTGGTCGACAAGCGCCTGGATCTGGTGATCGCCAACCAGGTCGGGATCAGCACCGGCGGTTTCGAGAGTGATGAAAACGCGGCCACGGCCTACTGGCAGGGCGGCGAACAGGTGTTCCCCGGCACCTCCAAGGCCGTGCTGGCCGAACAACTGTTGTCCCTGATTGCCCAGAGGTTGCACGCATGACCATCGATTCCTCCCTCCAGCCGTTGCAGGTCAAGCTGCTCGATCCGCGTTTCGGCGACGAATGGCCGCTGCCGGCCTACGCCACCGAACACAGCGCCGGCCTCGATCTGCGTGCTGCGCTGGAGACCGAGCTCACGCTGCAGCCGGGCGACACCGCGCTGATTCCCAGTGGTATCGCCATTCATATCGCCGATCCAAACCTGGCCGCCGTGGTGCTGCCGCGCTCCGGGCTTGGCCATCGCCACGGCATCGTGCTGGGCAACGGCACCGGCCTGATCGATGCCGATTACCAGGGCCCGCTGCTGATCAGCGCCTGGAACCGCGGCCGCGAGCCGTTCACGCTGCAGCCCGGCGATCGCATCGCCCAGCTGGTGGTGCTGCCCATTGCACGCGTGGCGCTTCAGGTAGTGGATACTTTCACCGACAGCGCCAGGGGAACGGGTGGATTCGGCCATACCGGGGTGCGCTGACAGGGGAGCGTCATGAGCAAGGCGAAGGCGGAAGGACGGCCGCGGTTGACCACAGGGCGCTCGGTGCCGCTGTTGGCCGTGCTGCTGGTGCTGTTGGCGGTCTGGTTCGGGTGGAGCGGTGTGCGCCAATGGCGCCAGGCCGCCGTCGGCGCCGAGCTTGAACACTCCCGCGACCAGGTGGTCGGGGGGCTGCAGACGGCGCTGACCGGTCAGCTCGGCAAGCTGGGCAAGGTGCTCAAGACCGAGCGCGTTGCCAGCGCACTGGCCAGCGGCAACGCACAAGGTGCGGCCGTCGCCATCCGCGAAGGCTGGCCCGGCGTGGAAGACGTCCAGATCCTCACGGCCGATCTTGATGCGGCGTACGCCGATCCGAAGGCCTTCGGTTACTCGCGCCTGGCCCTGCTCGAGGCGGCCATCGCCGATGACACACCCGTCGGTCGCGTGGTGCGCGATGCCGGCGGCCAGCGCCTCGGCCTGGCCGCGGCGGTGGAGCTGGGCCCGCAGGGGGCGGCCGTGGTCTACGTGCGGCAGCCGCTGCTGCGGCTGACCGGCATATTCGACCAGGTCGCCGTGCCGGGCGCCGGCTATCTCGCCCTGCGCCAAGGCAATCACAACGTGATTGAACAGGGCAGCCGCGGGCTGTCCGGCGGCGCTGAAGCGCTGGCACGTCCGATCGGCACCAGTGGCCTGCGCCTGTCGGCCGCGGTGCCGGACATCGAACCGGGCCCGTTGGGCCTGGGGGCGATCTCCAGTGCGATCGTGGCCGTGTTGTTGCTGCTGATTGCCGTGCTGCTGGTGCTGGGCAAAGGCAAGGTGCCGTTGCCGCGTCGCCGTGGTGCCGCCGACAGTGGTGCCGACGCCGGTCCCACCTTGAGTGAAAGTCTCGCCCAGGTACCGCTCGCGGTGGCCGCCGTCGAGAGCGTTGATGAAACAGCAGCGGCCGCGCCGCCGCCGGCCGTGCCGGGCGAGACCGTCGCGGCCGGGATCTTCCGCGCCTACGACATCCGCGGCATCGTCGGCCGCGAGCTGACCCCCAAGGTCGTCGCCCTGATCGGCCAGGCGATCGGTTCGGTGCTGCAGGTCCAGGGCCTGCGCGACATCGTGGTGGGGCGCGATGGACGCCTGTCCGGCCCCGAGCTCACCGCCGGCCTGATCGAAGGCCTGCGCCGCGCCGGCTGCAACGTCACCGACATCGGCCTGGCGCCGACGCCGGTGGTGTACTTCGCCAGCTACCACCTGCGCGCCGGCAGCTGCGTGGCGGTGACCGGCAGCCACAACCCGCCGGACTACAACGGCTTCAAGATCGTGGTCGGCGGTGAAACGCTGTCCGGCGATGCGATCACCGAGCTGTACCACCGCATCCGCGATGGTCAGCTGCACGTGGCCCCCGAGCCGGGCAGTTTCCAGACCCGCGACGTCAATGCCGACTACATCCAGCGCATCGCCGATGACGTGCAGCTGGATCGCCCGCTCAAGGTGGTCGCCGACGCGGGCAATGGTGTGGCCGGCGAGCTTGCCCAGCCGCTGCTGGAAGCGATCGGTGCGGAGGTCATTCCGCTGTACTGCGATGTGGACGGCACCTTCCCGAACCACCATCCGGACCCGAGCGATCCGCACAATCTGGAGGATCTGATCCAGACCGTGAAGCGCTTCGATGCGGATATCGGCCTGGCCTTCGATGGCGACGGCGACCGTCTCGGGGTGGTCACCCGCGAAGGGAAGATCATCTACGCCGATCGCCTGCTGATGCTGTTCGCCGCCGATGTGCTGATGCGCAACCCGGGCGCGCTGGTGATCTACGACGTGAAGTGCAGCGGCAAGCTCTCCGATTACGTGCTGCGCAACGGTGGCAGCCCGCTGATGTGGAAGACCGGCCATTCGCTGATGAAGGCGAAGATGCGCGAAACCGACGCCGAGCTGGCGGGCGAGATGAGCGGGCACTTCTTCTTCAAGGAACGCTGGTTCGGCTTCGACGATGGCCTGTACGCCGCCGCGCGCCTGCTGGAGATTCTGGCCCAGCGCGAAGAGAGCCCCTCGGAGGTGTTGGACGAACTGCCCGACAGCGTCTCCACCCCGGAGTTGAAGGTGCCGGTGGACGCAGGCACCCCGCACGCGCTGGTGTCGCTGTTCGTGTCCTCGGTGCAGGTGGAGGACTCGCCGTTCGCCGGCGCGCGCCTGTCCACCATCGACGGCCTGCGTGCCGACTTCCCCGATGGCTGGGGCCTGGTGCGCGCGTCCAACACGACGCCGGTGCTGGTGCTGCGTTTCGAGGCCGATGACGAGGCGGCGCTGGAGCGCATCAAGGCCCTGTTCCGCGCGCAGCTGCAACCGCTGCTGCCGGGTGTGGACCTGGGCTTCTGACTGGCATGGGTACCGACCAACGGTCGGTACCTAGCCCTTGAACCGCAGCCCCACGCCGGGCTCGGTGAACAGATAGCGCGAATCCAGCGCCGAATCGCCCAGCTTGTGGCGCAGCTTGCCAACCAGAATCCGCAGGTAATGCGTGTCGTGCTGGTGTGTCGGCCCCCAGATGTCCTGCAGGATCTGCGGCTGGGTCACGACCCGCCCGGCATTGCGCAGCAGCAGTGACAACAACGCGTACTCCTTGCGCGTCAGTGCCACCGGCGCACCATCCAGATGTACTTCGCGCCGCACCAGGTCGATATGCAGGTGTCCATCATCGAACTGGGGCAGCACGCCCTCGCTGGAGACCGTGCGCGAGCGCAGCAGGGCACGCACGCGCGCCATCAGCTCCTGCGTGCCGAACGGCTTGGTCACGTAGTCGTTGGCGCCGGCATCCAGCGCCCGCACCTTCTCGGTCTCGCTGGCGCGCACGGTCAGCATGATCACCGGCACCTGGCTCCACTGACGCAGCTCGCCCAGCACGTCATGGCCTTCCATGTCGGGCAGGCCGATATCCAGGATCACCAGGTCCGCCCCTTCGCCGACCAGCGCTTCCAGCCCGGCCTGGCCGGTGGCGGCCTGGGACACGCGGTAGCCCTGCGCGCGCAGGCTGATCTCCAGGAAGCGCCGGATCTGCGCTTCATCGTCGATCACCAGCACACGCGCCGGGGGCACGCCGTGGGAAGCCTCAGGAATCATCGGTGTCATCGGTGTCATCGGCAGGGTGGGGCTGCAGCAAGGGCAGGGTGATGCGGATCAGGGTACCGCGTCCGTCGCGGCCCGGCAGCGCCTGCACGCTGCCGCCATGCGCCCCGATCATGCCCTGGCAGATGGTCAGGCCCAGGCCGGTGCCATGCCGGCCGCGGTCGCCGCGCTCCACGCTGTAGAACATGTCGAAGATGCGCGCCCGCTCGTCGTCGGGAATACCGGGGCCGGCATCGAGCACGTCGATGCGCAATTCGCCCTCGATCAGCCGCGCCTTCACCTCCACCGCGGCACCGGGTGGGGAGAACTTGGCCGCGTTCTCCATCACGTTGAACACCGCCTGCTCGACCAGCGCCGGATGCACCCAGATCGGCGCCAGTTCAGCGGGAATATCCAGCTTGAGCAGCACGTCGGGCTGATAGCGCTGCAGGCGGCGCGCGGCCGAACCGACCAGCTCATCCACGCCGATCCAGTCGCGGTTGATCTGCAGGCCGTCATGGCCGAGCCGGGTCATGTCCAGCAGGTTCTGGATGTAGCGGTCCAGGCGCTCGCCTTCGACCAGGATGGTATCCAGCAGGGCGCGCCGGTCACTGGCATCCATCGCATCGGCGTAGCTGGAGAGGCTGTCGGCCGAGCCGATCATCGCCGCCAGCGGCGAGCGCAGGTCATGCGACACCGAGGACAGCAACGCCGAGCGCAGCCGCTCGGTCTCGTTGCTCACGTGCGCCTTCTCCAGATCGGCCACCAGCTGGGTGCGCAGCGCAGCCTGCGCGATATCGTCCACCATCGCCTCGGCCAGCTGGCGCTGCTCGGGCGTGAGCCGCGGCGCCTCGCGCGGGAAGCGCATGCCGGCCACGCCGATCGCCCGGTCGTCGCCGTCCAGCAGCGGCAGGAACCACCAGCCGGCACCGGCCAGCGTATCGGTGAAGCGCCCGCTGGGCTGGCCGTGCCGGTGCGCCCAGTCGGCCGCGGCCAGATCCGTATCACCTGGCGCGGCGCTGCCACTGGCGCTGGTGTACTGCCCGATGCGCAGCCACGCCGGGGCATCCATCGCCTGCTCCAGCGCTTCCCGACCGGCCTGCGCGACCTGCTCGTTGCTGGGCGCACTGGCCAGCTGCCGGCCCAGTGCCTGGCGCGCATGCGCGTGCCGGTTGGCGGCGCGCAAGGCAACCACCTGCATGCGCAGGCGCGAGGCCAACCGCCCTGCCACCAAGGCGGCGGCCAGGAACAGGAAGACCGTGATCACGCCCTGCCGCGCGCTGATCGCGAAGGTGAAGCGCGGCGCGATGAAGAAGAAGTTGTAGGCGAGGAAACACAGCGCGGCGGCGATCACCGCCGCACTGGTGCGGCTGCGCGCAGCGACCATCACTACCGCCACGATGAAGACCATCGACAGGTCGTACAGCCCGATCCAGCGTTCGGCGACCAGCGCCACCAGGCAGGCGGCCGCAGTGGCCCCCACTGCCAGCAGCGCATCCTTGCCGGCGCTGCGGCTGGGTATCGACAGCCCGGACCGGCGTGCCCGCGCACGTGCCTGTGGTGTACCGATGATGGTGATCTCGAAATGCGCGCCGCGTCGGATCAGCTGCTGGGTCAGCGTGCGGTTGAGCATGCGTGCCAGCGGCCGCTCGCGTGTGCGGCCCAGCACCAGCGTGGAGACACCGTTGTGTGCGGCATGGTCCAGCAGCGCATCGGCGATGCTGGAGCCATGCAGCAGCTCCGCTTCACCCCCGAGGCGGCGGGCCAGGGCGAAGGCGGCATCGATCTCGCGCCGGGTCTGCTCGTCGTGCGCGCGCGCCTGCACCGTCACCACCGTCCACGGCGCATCGCGCCGCTCGGCGATGCGCCGGCCGACCCGCACCAGGTACTCGCTCTGGCCGCCGCCATCGATCGCCACCAGCACCCGCCGGCGCAGCGGCAGGTTGCCTTCGCCGCGCGCGGCACGGGTTTCGCGCAGGCTGCTGTCCACGCGATCGGCGGCTTCCTGCATGGCCAGCTCGCGCAGCGCGGTCAGGTTGGCCGGCGAGAAGAACGCCTGCAACGCCTGCGCCGCCTGCTCCGGCACGTAGACCTTGCCCTGCTGCAGCCGCTCGATCAGTTCGCGCGGCGGCAGGTCCACCAGCACGATGTCGTGCAGACGGTCGAGCACCGCATCGGGCACGGTCTCGCTGACCCGCACCCCGGTGATCCGCATGACCACGTCGTTGAGGCTTTCCAGATGCTGGATGTTGACCGTCGTCCACACGTCGATGCCGGCATCCAGCAGCTCCATCACGTCCTGCCAGCGCCGCTCGTGGCGACTGCCGGGCACGTTGCGATGCGCCAGTTCGTCCACCAGCACCAGCGCCGGGCGACGTGCCAGCACCGCGTCCAGGTCCATCTCCTCCAGTGCGTGCTGTTGATACTCGCGCTGCAGCAACGGCACCTGCGGCAGGCCCGCCAGCAGCGCCGAGGTGTCGGCGCGGCCGTGGGTTTCCACCAGCCCGATCACCACATCCACGCCGCGGCGCAGCTGCTCATGCGCGCGGGTGAGCATGCTGAAGGTCTTGCCCACGCCCGGCGCCGCACCCAGGAACACGGTGAGTTTGCCGCCGGCTTCGCGCTGCAGGGTGTCGACCAGGGCGTCGGCCTGGCGGGTACGGGAGTCGCTCATGGGCGGGGATTGTGCGCCGGTTCGCGCGATCCCGGCATCACGGTCGCGCCTTGAGATCATCCAGCGCCAGGTTCAACGTCATCACGTTCACCCGCGGCTGGCCGAACACGCCCCATTGCGGGCCCCGGGTATTGGCCTGCACCAACGCGGCGACGCGCTCCACCGGCAGGCTACGGCTGCGTGCCACCCGGGCAATCTGCACCTGCGCGGCGGTCGGGGAGATCTCCGGGTCCATGCCGGCGCCGGACTGGGTCACCAGATCGCCGGGAACCTGGGCGGCAGGCACGCCTTCGCGTGCGGCCACCGCAGTGATCGCCGCCTGCACCCGTTGCTGCAGCGCCGGGTTGCTGCGCGCCATGTTGCTGCCGGCGGCGGCCATCGGATCGTAGTTGGCCGCCGACGGCCGCGCCTGGAAGTAGCCGTCGCCCACGAACGGTTGGGCGATCAACTGCGAACCGCGTACCTGTCCATCCCGGATCAGCAGGCTGCCATCGGCCTGCGCCGGAAACAGCAGCCGACTTACGCTGGTGGTGGCCATCGCGTAGGCCAGGCCGAGCAGCAGCAGGCTGCTTATGCCGAGCACGAGGGCCGGGCGCCAGGCGCTGTCCTGCTGCAGCTGGGTAGGGGCAGCAGCGCGGTTGCGCGCGGAACGGGGAACGGACGTAGCAAGCGAGCGGTTCATGCGCCGAATACCGAGACAAGGAAGAGGTCGATCACTTTGATGGCCGCAAACGGCAGCAGCACGCCGCCCAGGCCGTACACCAGCATGTTCCGGCGCAGCAGCGCCGTGGCGGTGGCCGGGCGGAAGCGCACTCCGCGCAACGCCAGCGGAATCAGCGCCGGGATCACCAGGGCGTTGAAGATCAGTGCCGCCAGCACTGCATTGCGCGGGCTGGACAGGTGCATCACGTTCAACGCCGCCATCGCCGGCAGGGTCGAGGCGAACAGCGCCGGCAGGATCGCGAAATACTTGGAGACATCGTTGGCCAGAGAGAAGGTGGTCAGCGCACCGCGCGTGATCAGCTGCTGCTTGCCCACTTCAACGACCGCCAGCAGCTTGGCCGGATCCGAATCCAGGTCGACCATGTTGCCGGCCTCCTTGGCCGCCTGCGTACCGGAGTTCATCGCCAGCCCGATGTCGGCCTGGGCCAGTGCCGGTGCATCGTTGGTGCCGTCGCCGACCATCGCCACCAGCCGCCCACCGGCCTGCTCGGCCCGGATGCGGGCCAGCTTGTCTTCGGGGCGGGCCTCGGCGATGTAATCGTCCACGCCGGCCTCGGCCGCGATCGCCGCAGCGGTGAGCGGGTTGTCGCCGGTGATCATCACCGTGCGGATGCCCATCGCGCGCAGCTGCGCGAACTTCTCGCGCATGCCGTGCTTGACCACGTCCGACAGCTCGATCACGCCCAGCACATAGCGGCCTTCGCACACCACCAGCGGTGTCGCACCATTGCGTGCCACCTGTTCCACGCGTCCGGTCAGCTCCGACGGCACCGTGCCGCCCAGCGCACGCACATACGCGGTGATCGCATCGGAGGCGCCCTTGCGGATGCGGCGGCCGCCGTCCAGATCGACGCCGGACATGCGGGTCTGCGCACTGAAGGCCAGATAGTCCGCACGGTCCGGCTCGGCCGTCGTGCAGCCCTGCTCACGCGCCAGCCGCACCACCGACTTGCCTTCCGGGGTCGGGTCGGCCAGCGAGGAGAGCAGCGCCGCCTCGCGCAGCTGGCTGGCGTCGATACCGGCGAGGGCATGGAAATGCGTGGCCTGGCGGTCGCCGTAGGTGATGGTGCCGGTCTTGTCGAGCAGCAGCACGTCCACATCGCCAGCCACTTCCACCGCCTTGCCGGACTTGGCCAGCACGTTGGCGGCCAGCGCACGGTTCATGCCGGCGATGCCGATGGCCGGCAGCAGGCCGCCGATGGTGGTCGGGATCAGACACACCAGCAGCGCGATCAGCAGCAGCGGATCGACCTGTACGCCCACGAAGGCGCCGATCGCCGGCAGCGTCGCCACCACCACCAGGAAGGTCAGCGTCATCGCCGCCAGCAGCAGGGTCAGGGCAACCTCGTTCGGGGTCTTCTGGCGGTTCGCGCCTTCCACCAGCGCGATCATCCGGTCCAGGAAGCTGTGGCCCGGCTCGGCGGTGATGCGCACGATGATCTGGTCGGAAAGCACCTTGGTGCCGCCAATCACACCACTGCGGTCGGTACCGGCCTCGCGCAGCACGGGCGCCGATTCACCGGTCACCGCCGCTTCGTTGATCGTGGCCAGGCCCTGCACGATCTCGCCATCGGCCGGGATCAACTCGCCGGCACTGACAATCACGTGATCGCCCGGGCGCAGTTCGGCCGCCGGGACCTGGGTTTCACTGGCCCCGGCATGCGCGGCGGCCAGCCGGCGCGCGGTGAGGTCCTGGCGGGCACGCCGCAGCGAGGCCGCCTGGCCGCGGCCACGCGCTTCGGCGACAGCCTCGGCGAAGTTGCCGAACAGCACGGTCAGCAGCAGGATCGCGGTGACCGCCAGGCCGAAGCCCAGCGGCGCATTGCCGCTCAGCGTCACCAGTGCGCTGACCACCGTGCCGACCATCACCACGGCCATGACCGGGCTGTGCAGCAGGTGCCGCGGCGAGAGCTTGATCACGGCATCGCGCAGGGCGCGGCGCCAGCCGGCGCCGTCCAGCAGGCGCTGGCGGCGGTGGGAAGAAACGTTCAACGGGTACGTACTCATGGGAGGCGGTCTCAGTGCAGCGTCAGCGACAGGTGGTCGGCCACCGGGCCAAGGACCAGCGCCGGCATGAACTGCAATACGGTGAGGATGACGATCAGCGCGATCAGGGTCAGCGCGAAGGTCGGGGTTTCAATCTGCAGCGTGCCGGCCGATTCCGGCGCCCGCCGCTTGGCCGCCAGCTGCGCGGCCACGATCAACGGGATCACCAGCACGGGGTAGCGACCCAGCAACAGCACCAGGGTGCAGCTCAGGTTCCACCACACCGTGGCATCGCCGAGGCCCTCAAAGCCCGAGCCATTGTTGGCGAACGCCGAGGTGTACTCGTAGAACACCTGGCTGATGCCGTGGAAGCCGGGGTTGGAGGTGCCGGTGATCGACGGGATCGCCAGGGTCAGCGCGGTGAAGCCCAGGATGGTGATCGGCTGCAGCAGCACCAGCAGCGCGAGCAGGCGCACCTGCGGCGTTTCCAGCTTGCGGCCGAACAGTTCCGGGGTGCGGCCGGTCATCAGCCCGGCCAGGAACACGCCCAGCAGCAGGTACACGATGAACTGCTGCAGGCCACAGCCGATGCCACCCCAGATCGCATTCACCAGCATGTTGACCATCGGCACGGCACCGGCCAGCGGACTGAGCGAGTCATGCATGCCGTTGACCGAACCGTTCGATACCTGGGTGGTGATCGCGGCCCACAGCCCCGTGCCATCGGCACCGAAGCGCACTTCCTTGCCCTCCATCAGCAGCGGGCTGGCCGCCGTGGCCGAGTGACCCTCCAGCCACACCGTGGCGGCAATCGACACGCTGGACATCGCCAGCATGCAGCCGAACACCAGCCCGGCCAGGCGCCTGCGTCCGGTGAACGCGCCGAGCATGAAGATCACCGCGATCGGGATCAGCAGGATGCCGATCAGTTCCAGCGCATTGGACAGCGGGGTCGGGTTCTCCAGCGGCATCGCGCTGTTGGGGCCGTACCAGCCACCGCCGTTGGTGCCCAGCTGTTTGGCCGCGACCATCGCCGCGACCGGGCCGAGCGGAATCTTCTGCGTGTCCATGCCGGCCGCGGCATCGATCGGCGTGGCCTGCGGACCACCAGCGAACGTGGCGGGCACGCCCTGGCTGGTCAGCAGCACCGCCCACAACAGGCACAGCGGCAGCATGAAGCGCACGCACGCGCGCACCACATCGGCGTAGTAGTTGCCCACATCGACACGGCGGTCCGCACTGAGCAGCGCGGCCTGGTCAGCCGGCACGTCCTCAGGGCGCGCACTGAACAGCGCACGCAGGGTGGCCACCACCAGCGCCAGGCCCATCATCGGCGTCACCACCTGCAGCCCGGTGATCGCGGTCATCTGCGCGAAGTAGGACAGCTGCGCCTGGCCGGAATAGTGCTGCTGGTTGGTGTTGGTCAGGAACGACACCATCGTGTGCAGCGCGGTATCCCAGCGCATGTTGGGAATCTGGTCGGGATTGAACGGCAGCCAGGCCTGGGTCATGAAGACGGCCTGCACCAGCACCGCGATCACCACGTTGCTGAGCAGGAAGGCACCCACGTAGCCACGCCAGGACATGCCGCGCGACGGGTTCACCCCGAGCAGCCGGTACAGCGGTTTTTCAATCCACCCGAACAGCGCGTCGCCGCGCATCGGGCCACCGCGCATCACCCGGGCCAGGTACAGCCCCAGCGGAAAGGCCAGCACGATGCTGGCCAGCAGGATCAACAGGATCTCGGTCATGGTCGGCTCCGGTCAGAAGGTTTCGGGCCGAAGCACGACGTACAACAGATAGGCGGCGGCAACGAGCACCAGCACGCCGCACAGCAGGGAAAGCCAGGCAGACATGGTCGTGGCCTCAAACGCGGGAAAGGGAGCGCGCGGTGCACGGGGCACCGGCGGGGGAGACAGGCAGATACAGGTGCATGGGACGTCCAGGTGGAACCACTCCACGTCAGGCGCTCATGGTCTGCCTGCCCGGCATAAACGCTCCACGTCCGAAACCCGCGACTCCCGTAAAAAGTGCATAAAAAGGTGCGTCTGTGGTGCGAACGTTACGCCCCGCAGCGACCGGCAGGCCCCTCGGCAAATGTCCCCCGGCCGCCGCCTGACGGCGACAGCCTCCTCCTTGATTTTGCCCAGGGACCTGCCGGCCGCTACGGAGCTCAGCGTGTGGTACGCGTGCGAGACAGCGAACTTGCTGTTGGCCGCCAGTGGTCTGTACACGTGGGGCGCGATGCCCTTGTGGGCGAAATAAAGGAGGAGGGGGCGGCCGCAGGCCGACGCCGGGGGACATTCGCCGACAAGGGCATCGCGGCCCGCCGCCCGACCAACCCACCGCCCCCGCGTCCGCAACAGTTCACAGCAAGCTTCATGCCCGCGATGCGGAGCGTAGAAAAACCAAAAAGGCGACCAAAAAGGCCGCCTTCGTTTCAACGCAATCGCACATCCACCCTTACCCGCGCGGATCGCTCCCCACACCCTTCAGCAACCGATAACGCTGCAGCGTGCTCTCGATCTCCACATCCAGCGCCTGGCGCTGCTGCTCGAACGACGCCTGCATGCGCCGCTGCGCCACCAGCTCGGCATGCCGCTCACGGATGCGCTCGGCCTGCTTGTCCGGCACCGGCTGCCCATCCAGCTCGCGGTTGCCCGCGCTGGCCAGCAGCGTGACCAGCGCATCACGCACGCTGGCCACGTTGTAACTGGCGGTGTCGATGTTGTTGTCCAGGATCCCGCTGCGCTCGGCGAACACCCGGCGCAGGTCGTCCTCGTTCTCGTACGTGGCCAGCATGGCCTGCTCGGTGCGCTGGCGGGTCTGCTCGGCCGCCAGGTCCAGGCGCTGCTGCGCGGCCTGCGCAGCAGCGTCGGCGCGTTCCTCGTCGGTCAACGCGCGCTGCACTTGCCCACTGCGCATGCCGCTGCGCAGGTTGAACTCCTCGCGCGCGCTGTTCACCGCCTCCTGGGGCAGGGCATCACTGCAGATCCGCTCGCTGCCCTTGTTCCAGCAGTACAGCTTCTTCGGCGTCGCATCGGCCGTGCGCTTCTGCGCCTGGGCAGGCAACAGCGGCACGGCCAGCAACAGGCCGACAACGGTGAACGTGGCAAACCTGGACATGGTGAAAGCCCCCTGCTCTCAACGCGTAGGACGGCTGCCGTAGCGGGAACGATAGTCCTCCAGCGGCTGCCGGTAGCCGACAAGTTCCGGATTTCCGGAGGCAAAATCAAGCAGGTCGGCCAGCGTGGCCACGGCGATCACCGGAATGCCGGCTTCTTCGGCCACGGCCTGCGCGGCCGAACGGCGGTCGGTTTCCGAGGCGATCTCCTGGCGGTCCAGTGCGACCACGATGCCGGCCGGGGTGCCACCAGCACCCTTGATGATCGCCAGTGCCTCGCGGATCGCGGTGCCGGCGGTGATCACGTCATCCACGATCAGCACGCGCTTGCCATTCATGTCGGCGCCGATCAGGTTGCCGCCTTCGCCGTGGTCCTTGGCTTCCTTGCGGTTGAACGACAGCGGCAGGTCGCGGCCGCGCTGGGCGAATTCACAGGCGGTCGCGGTGGCCAGCGGAATGCCCTTGTAGGCCGGGCCGAACACGACGTCGAACTTCAGCCCGGTCGCTTCCACGGCATCGGCGTAGCAGGCCGCCAGCTGGGACATGCGCGCGCCGGAATCGAACCGGCCGGCATTGAAGAAATAGGGGCTCAGACGGCCGGACTTCAGGGTGAACTGGCCGAAACGCAGGGCATCGGCGGTCAGGGCCAGTTGCAGGAAACGGTGGCGATGGTCGCTCATCAAGACTCAATTCAATTCATTTGGAGCGCAAATCCTAATGCATGCCCGCACTTTTCCGCTCGCCGGCCCCTGCGGCCCGGTGTCGCATGGGGCGGTGCGACAACCTGCAAAGGCCCCGGCGCGCGGTAATCGCGTCCGTTTCCAGCCAGCCCCTGCAAGGGCCGAAACGGTATGCTCTTGCGGGTATCGTTCCAGACCCGGGTCAGCATGCGCATCATCAGTTTCAACGCCAATGGCATCCGTTCCGCCGCCACCAAGGGCTTTCTCGAGTGGTTCCGCGCCCAGGACGCCGACGTCCTGTGCATCCAGGAAACCAAGGCCCAGGAAGACCAGCTGACCGACCCGATGTTCCGCCCGGACGGCCACCACTGCTTCTACCGCGACGCCATCACCAAGAAGGGCTACAGCGGGGTCGCCATCTACAGCAAGCGCGAGCCGGACCAGGTGATCACCTCGCTGGGCTGGGCCCCGTTCGACGATGAAGGCCGTTACATCGAGGCGCGCTACGGCAACCTCAGCGTGGTCTCCTTCTATATCCCCTCGGGCAGCTCGGGCGATCTGCGCCAGGGCTTCAAGTACGAGGTGATGGAGTGGCTGCGCCCGATCCTGGCCGGCTGGCTGGCCAGTGGCCGCGACTACGTGCTGTGCGGCGACTGGAACATTGTGCGGTCCGCGCTGGACATCAAGAACTGGAAATCCAACCAGAAGAACTCCGGCTGCCTGCCGCCCGAGCGCGACTGGCTCAACGGCCAGTGCGTGGATGCCGACCAGGCGCTGGATATCGCCGCCGGCCAGGGCTGGACGGATGCCTACCGCCTGCTGCACCCGCAGGGCGAGGACTACACCTGGTGGAGCAACCGCGGCCAGGCGCGCGCCAATAACGTCGGTTGGCGCATCGATTACCAGTTCGTCAGCCCGGGCCTGCGCGAGCGCCTGCGCAGCTGCTCGGTCTATCGCGATGAGCGCTTCTCCGACCATGCCCCGTTCACGGTGGACTACGCCCCATGAGTGAAGCGGTCGAGCCGATGTCCTACAAGGGCTGGGCGGGGATCAAGCGTGCCTTCGGTACGCCCTCGGCGCTGACGATGGCCTTCCTGGGCTTCGGCAGCGGCTTGCCGTTCCTGCTGATCGCCTCGCAGACCCTGTCCACCCGGCTGCGTGATGTCGGCCTGGACCTGGGCAGCATCGGTTTGATCAGCCTGGCCAGCTTCTTCTATCTGATGAAGTTCGTCTGGGCGCCGCTGATCGACCGCTACGCGTTTCCGCTGATCGGCTTCCTCGGCCGCCGCCGTTCCTGGCTGCTCGCCTCGCAGATCGCGGTCACCGGTGGGTTGTTCGCGCTGGCGTTCGTGCGCCCCGAACTCGGCGTCACCCCACTGGTCCTGTGGGTGCTGGTGGCCTCGTTCGCCGGCGCCACCCAGGATTCGGTGGTCGATGCCTACCGCATCGAGATCGCACCGGAGAGCGCGCAGGCGGCACTCGCCGCGACCTACACGCTGGGCTATCGCATCGGCCTGATCCTGGCCGGCGCGGGCGCGTTGTACCTGGCCCAGTTCGAGAGCTGGATCGTGGCGTACCTGGCCATGGCCGCGTTGATGATCCTGCCGATCATCACCACGCTGCTGTGCCGCGAGCCGGAACAGCCGGAAGTGCGCATCCAGCGCCGGATCGATTTCTTCGGGGCCTTCTGGCAGCCGATCGCCAGCTTCTTCAGCACCAACGGCGTGGTGCTGGCGCTGGTGCTGCTGGCCTTCGTCGGGCTCTACAAGTTCCCGGATCAGGTGATCGGGGTGATGGCCGGTCCGTTCTATCTGGATTCGGGCTTCACCAAAGCCGATATCGCCACCGTCTCCAAGCTGTTCGGGGTGTGGATGGGCATCGGCGGTGCCTTCCTCGGCGGCATCGCGGTGGCCGCGTTCGGCTTCCGCCGCATGCTGCTGGTCGCCGCGCTGGGCGTGGCGCTGTCCAACCTGGCGTTCCTGTTGATGGCGCACAACCCGGGCCAGCTGTGGGCGTTCTATGCGGCGCTGAGCGCGGACAACCTGTTCCAGGGCTTTGCCGGCACCGTGCTGGTCGCCTTCATGTCCTCGCTGACCGATCGCAACTTCACTGCCACCCAGTACGCGCTGCTGGTCTCGCTGGCCAACCTGCCGGGCAAGTTCGTCGGCGGTGTCTCCGGTTACATCGTGGAGGCGAGCTCCTACAGCACCTTCTTCATCCTCAGCGCCACCACCGTCATCCCGACCCTGCTGCTGCTGGTCTGGCTGTGGCCACGGATCCGGGACCGCAGCACGGCCTGAGGGGTTTGCGTGCCGGCAGCGCCTGATGGATCATGCCGGCACAGTGGCCGCGGGGATGGCGGCGCGCCAACGGGGAGAACGATGGCTGATCTACTGCTGCGGGAGGTGGACCCGCTGTTGCTGGAACGTATCCGCCGCATTGCGGTTGCGCGCGGATGGACCCGCGAGGACACCTGCGTGGCGCTACTGGAACAAGGCCTGTTCGCCAGCGAACTGGAGGTCCGCAGCGGCTTCCACGATCCCGAGGTCGACGCGCTGGCCGATGCCATCGCCGCCCTGCAGGCGTTGCCGGACGCGCAGGGGCTGTAACGGCGGCACGCCGCGAATGGCGCATCGGCGATCCCCGCCGCACGCAGCGCCCCCCGCCGTGGCCCCTCAGCCCAGGTGGATCGCCCCGAGAATCCGCGGCCCCCGCGCGCCACTGACGCTCGGCAGGTTGCCCGGCAGCCCGGCCAGCGTGCGCTGTGCCAACCAGGCGAACCCCATCGCCTCCAGATAATCCGGATCCAGCCCGTGCACCGCGCTGGACTCGATCACCACGCCCGGCAGACGCGCGCCGAGGCGCCGCAGCAGCTGCGGGTTGCGCACGCCACCGCCGCACACCAGCACCCGCTTCGCACCCGGCAGGTGCGCCAGCAGCGCATCGGCCACGGTGGCGGCGGTCAGTTCCAGCAGGGTGGCCTGCACATCCGCGCCCGACACCTGCCCCTCGCCGAGCTGCGCCTGCGCCCAGTCCAGGTGGAACTGCTCGCGCCCGGTGCTCTTCGGCGGCGGCAGCGCGAACCACGGATCGGCCAGCCAGCGCGCCAGCAGCGCGGCATCCACCTGGCCGCTGGCCGCGAACGCGCCGTCGGCATCGAACGGTTCGCCGCGATGGCGCTGGCACCACGCATCCATCAGCGCATTGGCCGGGCCGGTATCGAAACCGCGCGGTGTGCCCTCGCGCGGAATCAGGGTGAGGTTGCCGATGCCGCCCAGGTTGAGCACGGCACGGTCTTCCTCGCTGTCGCCGAGCATCGCCAGGTGGAAAGCCGGCATCAGCGGCGCGCCATGGCCGCCAGCGGCGACATCGCGGCGACGGAAATCGGCCACGGTGGTGATGCCGGTCAATTCGGCGATGCGGTTGGCATCGCCGATCTGCATCGTGAAGGCGGGGTTGGCCAGCGGCCGATGGCGCACGGTCTGCCCATGCGAGCCGATCGCCTGCACCTGGGTGCGGTCGATGCGCGCGCTGTCCAGCAGGCGGTTGGCGGCCGCGGCGAACGTGATCCCGACCTGGGCATCAAGGCGGCCCAGTGCATCAAGCGAGGTGATGGTGCCGCCTTCGCCCAGTGCGATCAGCTCGGCGCGGATGGCCGGGTCCCAGTCGTGGGTCAGGCCATGGACGAAGCGGCAACCGCCCTCGGCGGGGAACTGCACCAGCGCGGCATCGATGCCGTCGGCGCTGGTGCCGGACATCAGGCCCAGGTAGAGCGGGGTGGTGGGGTCAACAGCAGCGGTCATGGTCAGGCGGTCCAACGGGTTGCGTGCAGCTTCCGCGCAACCCGTTGCCGCCGTCAATCGCAGCGATCAGCCGCGAGTGGATTTGACCGGCTTGCCGGCCTTCGCCGTGGCCGTATCGGTGGCCTTGGCATCCGGTGCCGGGCTGGCATCGGCGTAGATCAGCTTTTCCATGCCCTGGATACGCGCCAGGGCCGGGGCGGTCTGCGCCCGGAAGGCCGCCAGCTCGGCGCCCTGCAGCGGCTCCGGCGGCGGCATCGTCACCGACAGTGGATTGCGGTGCACGCCGTTGACGCGGAATTCGTAGTGCAGGTGCGGGCCGGTCGCCAGGCCGGTCGAGCCGACATAGCCGATCACCGTGCCCTGCGCCACGCGCTGGCCGGTCTTGATCTTGCCGAAGCGCGACATGTGCCCGTACAGCGTGGTGTGGCCGCGGCCATGATCCAGGATCACCACGTTGCCGTAACCGCGCTGGGTCCCGGCGAACTGCACGCGGGCATCGCCAGCGGCCATGATCGGGGTGCCGGTGCGCGCGGCGTAATCCACGCCCTTGTGCATGCGCATCTTGCCCAGCACCGGGTGCTTGCGCGCGCCGAAGCTCGAGCTCAAGCGCGCGAACTGGATCGGCATGCGGATGAAGCTCTTCTTCAGCGGCCGGCCGCTGGCATCGAAGTACTCGGATTTGCCGTTGCGGTCGAAGCGGAAGCCGCTGTAGGTCTTGCCGCCCGAGCTGAAGGTCGCCGCGAGGATCTTGCTGGTGTCCACCTTCTCGCCTTCGCGCCAGGTTTCATCCAGCACCACGCTGAAGCGGTCGCCCGGCTGCAGGTCCTTGGAGAAGTCGATGTCGTACTTGAAGATCTCGTCGGTCATCGTCGCGATCGCCGAGGGCGACAACCCCGCCTTGCGCGCGGCGGCATACAGCGAGCTGGTGATCTCGCCACTGGCGACCACGCGCCGGGTCGAGCTCTCGCGCTTGCTCACCGTTTCGGTGATCTTGTCGCCGGCCAGGGACAGCTCCACACGGTTGTCGGCATCGCGGTCGAAGCGGATCGTGCGCAGCTCACCGGACAGCGGCAGGTCGAAGGCGATCTCCGCCCCCGGGCGCAGCTTGGTCAGCGATTCGCGCACACCGGGGTGCTCCAGCACCTGGTGCATCACCGTGGCCGGGATGCCGGCCTGGTCGAAGAGGTTGCTCAGGGTCTGGCCGCGCTGGACGCGCAGCACCTGCCAGCTGTCGCCGGGGGTCTGCTGCTGGCGTTCCAGCGACAGCGGCGGCAACGGCAGCGCCAGGGTCGAATGGCTGACCGAGTAGGGCGAGTCGATGGTGTGAGAGAAGCCGGGGACGATCGTGGCCACCAGGGCGCCGATGGTGGCGAACAGGCTGGCGTGCATCCAGTGGCGGCGGGTCCAGCGCTGGTTGAAGGCCGCGGGAAGATGCTGTTTGAGCTTCCGATGGAGGGCGGTGTCGTGGAGGACGTGGAGACGTTCCTTGAAGCGCTGCTTGCGCGCGCGGCCTTGATCGGAATTGAGCATCGTCGGTCTGTTCCTGGCTGGCCCGGGAGCGCGGGCCCAAACGTCGGTAACATAGACAGGTATAAATACCGCGTCAAACCCTTGTGCCCATTGGCTTTTGTGAAGCACCTGCGGTTAACTTGTACTTAACGTCATTCATATAAATAAGGCATTGCCGGGAGTTGTCACGTGTCCTCGATTGAAGAAGCCATTGCCCTGATCGGGCGAGGCGCCGATGAGATCCTCAAATCCGACGAACTGCGCCAGCGTCTGGAAAGCGGCCGTCCGCTGCGCGTCAAGGCCGGCTTCGACCCCACTGCACCGGACCTGCACCTGGGCCACACCGTGCTGTTGAACAAGCTGCGCCAGTTCCAGGACCTCGGCCACCAGGTGATCTTCCTGATCGGCGACTTCACCGGGATGATCGGCGACCCGTCGGGCAAAAACGTCACCCGCAAGCCGCTCACCAAGGAAGACGTGCTGGCCAACGCGCGTACCTATGAAGACCAGGTGTTCAAGGTGCTGGACCGCGAGAAGACCGAAGTGCGCTTCAATTCGGAGTGGTTCGGCAAGATGGCCGCCGCCGACATGATCCGCCTGGCCGGCCAGCACACCGTGGCGCGCATGCTTGAGCGCGACGACTTCGCCAAGCGCTATGCCGCCCAGCAGTCCATCGCCCTGCACGAGTTCCTGTACCCGCTGGTGCAGGGCTACGACTCGGTGGCGCTGGAAGCGGACGTCGAACTGGGCGGTACCGACCAGAAGTTCAACCTGCTGATGGGCCGTGGCCTGCAGGAGCACTACGGGCAGAAGCCGCAGATCGTGCTGACCATGCCGCTGCTGGAAGGCCTGGACGGCGTGGCCAAGATGTCCAAGTCGCTCAACAACTATATTGGTATCAGCGAGCCGGCCATCGACATCGTCACCAAGACCATGAAGATCGGCGACGACCTGATGTGGCGCTGGATCGAGCTGCTCTCCTTTGATATCAGCCAGGCCGAGGCCAAGGCCCTGCGCGAACAGGTCGAGGCGGGTGGCTTGAACCCGCGCGAGGTGAAGCTGCGCCTGGCCCGTGAGCTGACCACCCGCTTCCACGATGCAGCGGCCGCCGAACAGGCCATCGCCGGCTGGAATGCCGCGGTGACCGGGCAGGGCGATGTGACCCTGCTGCCGCTGCAGGAAGTGACCATTCCGGCCGAAGGCCTGCGTATTGGCGCCCTGCTGACGGCTGCCGGCCTCACCCCGAGCAACTCCGAGGCCTCCCGCAAGCTCAAAGAGCGTGCGGTGAAGGTGGATGGCGAGGTGGTGGAGGATGCCCAGCAGGTGTTCGTGCCCGGTTTCGAAGGCCTGCTGCAGGTCGGCAAGCGCACCTTCGCACGCGTGTTGCTGGTCACGGCCTAAGTGGCACAAGGGGTTCGGGCGATCCGGACCCCTTCCAGCATGAATGTGGGAGAGATGACGTGAAAAAATGTCGTCCACCCCCTTCACAAACGCCCCGGATAGGGACATACTTTCCCTCCCCCGACGCAGGGGCCACCGCAAGGCGGCAACCGCGAAGGAACAGGACTTCAACTTCTTCGAAAGAAGGTGTTGACGGAAACGAAAAGCCTGACATAATAGGCGGCTCGCAACGACGAAAGCCTCTAAGGCGAACGACGAAGCGGCATCGGCAACAACGGTTCACTTCGGTGAAACGGCCTTG
>Ga0308171_1000146_pt1 | contig 212869 bp, 219 predicted proteins | sample PhyGR1_FD_202135 | JGI IMG/M metagenome (GOLD analysis project Ga0308171, IMG submission 202135) | Phyllosphere microbial communities from UC Gill Tract Community Farm, Albany, California, United States - DLSLSG.R1 | ecosystem: Host-associated > Plants > Phyllosphere > Unclassified | place...
TTGAGACAATCGCCACGATGAGCGATGATCCACTCATCAGCCTGCCAGCCGCAAGCTGATCAATTCCCGGCTCTGCCCAGAAGGCAAGGCGACCGCCGAAGCTACACCACTAATCGGGACACGATCCCCTCTTCAGCCACGCGCGCTGTCAAAGGCGTCGAGCAGAAAGTGATTCTTCGCCCAGCCAGCCAGTCAGTCGCATGCGAGGCGAATGATTTTGGAGCTGGCACCGCGCGAGCGGTCAGGGGTCGCCAGCAAGTTCAAAGAAGGGCAACTCCTCTTCGAATTGGCACCGCCTGCCAGCGGTGACACCTGGTTCGAGGTGTCGACCACAAGAAGCGAAGCCTACGGGACTGGAAGCAGTTTCGCATCAGAACCTCGCTCGTGCAGCAAAGCCCTTTGTACGCGCTGATATTCGCCGTTGGCATACAACCTCGCATCGAGCCTGCCGAGGACCGTTCGTTTATTCAGGCAGTGAAAGGTGCGCACACTCGTTCGGGTTTTCCTGACTGAACATGCTTATCACCGTTAATGGGCCGTTAGTGATCGCGCTGGTCGCTCCCGCTTCACGAACGATGGTTGGGAAATGCCACCGTCTCATCTGCTTTCGGCGGCAACCGAAGGGCTTCTGGCGGATTGAGGAGTTGCGGGACCGTTGGTTGCTTAAACCCGGCAACGACGCTAAGCGACCGAAATGAAACGCCGCATTAGTCGCGCCCGTGTCCATCGCCGCGTGACCTGATCTCCAATGTTGCTCGCCTTTGCCCAAGGTTCTGTCGTATCTTCTTTTTGGGGCCAGGGCTTTATCCATATCGCCATTGGCGATGGCCTCGAAGACCTCACCCCTCATCCTCATGCGCTCCGAGTTACGCGACATCGCCAACTCTTCATCCACTGAGGGCGGCAGCAATCTCCGTTGTTTTTGACTAGCAGGGTGGTCGTACTCCGCTTTCCGTTTAAGGTTATCCAGTGCGCTCAGCCTGCGAATCGGCTGCGCTGATGGGGATGCACTGCTTTGCACGTCCTCATCAAGCACGACGAGCGCTGTGATCAAAGACATTGGATCAACTGTTTGGTCTCTGGAACGATGGTCAAGGGAGACATGAAGGACATCGACCCATCAGGCGCGGCGGCGTGGACGGCAACTTCATTCTGACGGTCTAAAAAGTCTGAGCGGGTTGAGCCTGTGGAGCTCGAGCGACCTTCGGCAGGAAAAGAACTCGGCGAATCACCGGAAGCGTCCGATCCTCGATCTTGGCTTTGTCGTTGGTCAAGGCGATCGAAATAGTCTACGAAGCTCTCATCGGGAAATATCGGGTCCAGAATCTCCTCCGGGCTTCGCAAAGAGGCGGCTTCTGATCTGAGCTTGGAGCTTTTGTCTTTCGGTGGCAACTGAACTTCCTACGGCTATCAAGCAGGAACTTGATGCACTTTCGCCATCACGAACCAGACGCCTAGTCTTTAACAGTTACAACTGTGATGGTGCTGAACTATCTGGCGCTCGGCATTTGCTTTCCGTCCTAGCCTTTTTCGCCGTTCCAAATCGTTGGGGTTCGCGAACAGACGGAAAACGACCACATTCGGTATAGCCTTTCAGGCAGGATGGGCAGCAAGCCAGTGCGGAGACGCGAAACCGGAGAAACCTTGGATACCGCGATTTATAAATTTCGCGTGATTTACCATTGCTTCGAGAATTCCGTTTCAGGTCAACGTAGACATCATGTGACATGCCTCAGTGACGCATTCTCCTGTTGAATTTCCTGCACCCAAGCTCACCGACGTGACTTTCCGCAAACACGTGGGAAATAACGGCGTGTGCGCCGCTATGCATCCAGCTTGCGCACGTAATGTGCCCTCAAGTGTCAAACACCGCGCGCTCTTCTTGCCAGGTAATATTTCCAAGGTCAGTCCGCGCCGCGTCCGCCTGACGACGTTTGACTTGTAGATCCTCTGCGATATCCTTATCCGCTGCTTAGGGGTACAGACCCTCCCACTCCCGTAGGCTTCCGCCGGCGGACTAGGATACCCACAGTGGAGCAATAGCAACAAGTTCGACATTGCTAGTTGCCGCCGTCAGCGGGTTTGATGTCTCACCGTTTCCATCCGCGCCTCCTGTGCTGGAGAGCTTTATGCGTACAATCGGCGACACCCTTAAACGTACGAAAAGAGCGCATGCCATGCGGCTGTTCAACAAGAGCGAGTACTGGAATCAAGCTCACGCGAGCGGCTTCCATCACCCAACGCCGCAAGGGCCTCATCTATGCGCCGCATTACGCCGCATCAAAATTCGGCGTTGTCGGTCTTACTCAGAGCCTTGCCAAAGAGCTTGCGCCGGAAGGCATCACCGTCAATGCGATCTGCCCTGGCATCATTCACACCGAGATGTGGGATTACAATGATCGCGTCTGGGGCAAGATGCTGGGTGATTACAAACCAGGCGAACTGATGGCCGAGTGGGTCCGCAACATTCCCATGCGCCGCGCTGGAACACCTGCGGAAGTGGCCGCACTCATCGCCTTTCTCGCCTCCGAAGATGCCGCCTATATCACCGGCCAGACCATCAATGTCGATGGCGGCCTGATCATGTCCTGAGTTGCACCTTCGAGATGATCGGATTATCGGTTTCTCGCTGCATCCCGATCGTCGCGTATGCGCTCTGCATAACGCGGGACCGGTTTTTCCGAGCTCCCGCCATCAATTCCGTCGCGGTCTGACAGTCTGCGCTCGGCAGAGCGCAACGCTTTTCCCGCCGGTGATTTCATGTCGGCGCGGATACTCTCCAGCATCTTTTCGTGCTGCTCACCCAACGTCCCTCCTGCATCATGGCGAGCCTTCACCAACGCGTGGCAAAGGCCATACATAAGTCCGAACTCTCCTTCATTTGGGTCTAGCTCCTTAAGATGCGACAAGGCATGCGAGACAAAACGGTCGCGCGACTGAGGAAGAAACTTGTGGAGTTCCCGCGTGGCTTTCGCAAACGACGTCGTCTTGTCGTTGGGATCGATTGTGACTATCGAAAGCCTGATGTTTGCGGAGCGCTTGTTGAGCGCATTGTGCAGCTTGAGCGCTTTTTCATCCTGGGGCTTCTCCCCCTTCGCAAATGCCTCCAACTCTTCAAGTCCACGCTGTTTCATTGCATGCTCTTGTTCAGGCGTACCAGGACTGTCGCCACGCCAGAACGCGAAAGAGATAGCATTACCCTTGCCGATAACCACGCTTTCCAAGAGAGCTTTCTCGTCATCACGAATTCGGCGAGTGGTTCGAGCGTCTTCTCCGATCTTGTCACTCATGATGAAAATCCTTCTTCATTTCTTCTATTTTTCATCCTGCGATGTCAGGTAAATTTCCAGAACGCCGCGCGAACCGTTGCGGCGCCCGACCTGAATGACGAGATCGATCGTCCGTTTTGCGTAAGTTATGATCTCGCTGTGGGAGAGACGAACACCCGAGCGCATCACCATCAGCGCCAAGCGATCGAAGGCAAGCGCGGGGCTATCGGCATGGATAGTGGTGATTGCGCCAGGATGACCGGTGTTAATGGCCTCGAGAAAATCATAGGCTTCGATGCCGCGAATTTCTCCAACGATGATACGATCCGGCCGCATGCGCAGGCAACTTTCCAGAAGCTTGGAGGGCATTCGCGCCGACTTTTCCTTTCGATCAGAGATCAGAGCAACCTGATTGCGATGCGGCGGGAAAAGCTCATGCGCATCCTCAATCGTAATCAATCGCTCAAGTGGGTCCATCATGTCGATGAGCGACCGCGCCATAGTGGTTTTTCCCGAGGAGGTCCCGCCGGAAATCAGCACATTGAACTTCTCGTCGATCGCTTGCCGAAAGAGACCCTGCAGATCGCCGTTCCGCGCCATGTCAGCGATCTGACGATGGCGGGCCTTCCGTTCGTCGTCCACCCGGACCTGCACCCCTTCCACAAAGCCGATATCCTTACTCGACAGGCCCTTGGACATGTATTTTCGGATCGACAGGGAGACCCCGTTTTCGACCGCGGGTTCGATGACGATCTGGACGCGCTGGGGATTACCCCAGACCTCCACACGACCGGAGACAATCGGATGGAGTGCACCCAGCGTGTTTCGTGTCTCTCCTGCTAACTGGGCGCCGAGGCGTTTGATTGCGTGGGGCGAGAGGGTGACATCGATTTCATGCATAAAATGGGCGCCAGAAGCTTCCACGAAAATCGAACCATTCGGGTTAATGACCAGCTCGTTGACGCGATCGTCGGTGAGATAATCGCGAAGCGGGCTAAGGTACTGCTCCACATAGGAAATCTCGCGGGGGCGATGGAAGTCGTTCATCGGATAATCAGATCCCTATTCACGAAGACGCGGATTTCTTCCCCTTGGGCAATGCGGACGATCGGCGGCAGAGACAGATATTTCTCCATGGCGCCGCTCGTTTGATCGGAAAGGTCGCGTCCCGCATTGCTGGCAAGCTGACCGCCGACATTGATCGTGGTCCCGGAACCGTCTTGCGATCCCGAGCGGCCGGCCTGCTGCGACAGGACAGACGGAACGGCATTGATGGCGCTTATGAGCATGGCGGCGCCGAATTTTGTGCCATAACGATTATCGACATTTCCGAGAGTTCCCGCTCTGCCCAGCGTATCGGTGCCGGTCGATCCAATAGCGATGGATTTGCCGTCGGGCGTAACGGCACGGTTCCAGGCGATCAGCACTCGCTTTTGTGCGATGTCGACGCTGTTGTTGAACTGCCCGATCAAGACGGTGCCCGGCGGCATCAGAACCCGGCTTCCATCGAAAGCGTAAACAGGCTGGATGACCTGAGCCCTGATATTGCCGGGCAGCTGCGTGTCGATTGCGGTTTCTAGCACGGCGGAAATGATGGTGCCTTGGATCACCATACGTGACTTGTCATAGAGCTTTTGCGAAACGGAGGTCTGAACAACGCTCGACGCGGACGCTTTCAGAAAGCGTTGGTTTTGGTCGAGATCCGCATTTTCCGTTCCGTTTTCGCCTGCGTAGCTATTTCCACTCAGCGCACTGCGTTCGTCCACGATAACGGAATCGGACTCGCGTTGCTTCTTGTCGACCTTGGCACGCTCCTTCGCGTCTAGGTTCAAGCTCCGTGCCTCTTCTTCAGCCCGACGCCTCTCTTCTTCCGCGCGCTCCGCAGCAGCGCGCAGCTTGGCATTTTCCGCCGCCATGGCCTTGCGCTCCTCCTCCAGCTTTTTGCTGACGCTATCGTTATAAGAGGACAGCATGGTGCGAATGTCCTCTGCCGTCATGCCGGGGTTTTTCTTGCGTTCCATTTCGGCCAGCTTGTCCTGCATTTCCTTGAAACGCTGGTTCCAGGCCAGGTTGGGATCGACCGGTTTTTCAATCGGAGGCTCAGGTGGAGCGGGAACAGTGAAGTCCATATGTGTCCCGCCGCCCTTTTCCCGACCGACTTCCATGTTGACGCTCGACGTCTGGGTACCGGTGCCAATCGTGCCAAGCATTTTCATAAGACCGGACGGGCCAACAGAGATGAAGAACACAAAGGCAGCTCCCGCAAGCAGGACGGCGAGCATCATCTTAGACTTGCCCGTCGGTTTGCCACTCTGACGGGCGCGTCGGTCGTTCAGCAGGACTTCGCGTTCCGCAGCCAGACGGGCCTCTTCTTCCTGGGACTCCACCGAACCCTGTCCCTTCTGGCTCATCTTTCCATCATCCTGCATGTTTGCCTCCCATCTTCCAGCCTTTGGACGCGATAACGGCCTTGCGTCCGACACACACGATCTGATCGCCGATGCGCAAAACCCAGTAATCGCTCACCCCATCCACCACGATGCGACTGCCCTGCGTGCGGGAGTTGATCAATTGCTCGTCCTTATTCGGTCCGACCTTGAAGACTGCGGGTCGCGATGCTCCTTCGGGGATAAAGAAGGAGGTCTGGCGACCATTGTCCTGCACCCATACCGGGCGGAACTCCGCGCGTCCGGAGACCAGATAATTGGCGTCGATCTTCTCCGGCCTCGCTACCGCAGCAACCTTCGGCTTGGGTTCGGGAGGATATGTGAAGACGGATCGGATCGGAGAGGCAGAGCCATCGCGAGCCGTTTCGTTGAGGGAGTGCAGTTCGAACGTATAGACGCGCCGGTCGGTATAGACGGTCATGTTGGTTTTCGCCGCGCCGATGACCGGCTTGATGCTGACCACGCGTCCATTCTTGAGCTTCACGATTTCCCACGAGGCGCTGTCGCCAATCAGGATGGACTCCACCTGTTCGCCTTCCGAAAACTCCACGGCGCTGACGGATTTCAGATTGATTTCGAGGCGATAGACGCTATTCGGACCGTAAGCGAGATAACGGATCCTGGGATCCCGCACCGTCTGTCCGATCGCCGGCGCAGGCATTACATCGGCCATAGCCGACACGGCTGTAGCGGTTGTGAGCAATGTCGCAATAAATATTTGTTTGACCATGGCGCTGTCCTTTTTCGTGTTCGTCATTGCTTGGCCTCCGCATCGATCCTGTAGGACAGGACATTGAAGCCGAGGGGGTTCTTCCAGACTTCTTCGAGCTTGGCGTTTTCCTTGGGTTGAAAGGCGTAGCCGATGGTCACGACGAAGGTTCGCTCGGCGGTCGCCCGGCCTTTTTCCTCACGCGACTTCGTGATGCGTACGCGGGCGAGATCGGAAGCGCCGCGTCGCATCGCCGGGCTAATGGAAATCGATTTGACGACGGTCCGCACCCGCACGTCTTTCCCGTAGACGGTCGGAGGATATTCGGCCGATTGCGTCGTCCACAGGCTCGCCAGTGTTTCGGCGGCATTGCCAACCGAGCGCGCCATCACATCGGGGATGCGGACCGAATTGTCGGCTGGATCGTATGTCTCTCGGTCCACGACATAGGAGACGAGTTCTGCCTGCAACACCGCATCCTGCTGATCAAGAGATGCGGGTCTGACCTGAACCAGCTTCTCGGCTTGGCCGGTGGTCTTGTCGACCATCACGACGAAGGGCTTCGTTTCGTTGAGGGGCAGGATGACAATCAGGCATCCGATCGACAGCAACGCCAACAGGATGGAGCCGACGGCAATGCGAGCCCAGTTATTGCGTTGCTGGCGCAACGAGAAGAAAACCTCCTCCTCGAACGCGCTTTGGACGTGCGTGTCTGACATGGGAACACCAATCTTGCTGTTTAATCGTTGTAGATATTGCGCTGTTCAGGGGAGATGCTCGGATCCCTCGGCGTATCGGAAGACGAAGAGCTGCCGCTGGCGGAGGAGGAGTTTCCCCCTCGCGGACCTCGATAGGACTGGAAGGCCGGGTTGGGGCTCATCTGTGCCCCACCCATGACGCCATTCTCGCGCCGGTTGCGCCAGAAGGCCTTGCGGTCATCGGCATGTCTGCGGAAGGCACCGAAGCTGGTCTTCAAGACATCCTTGGCAGACCCGCCGGATTTGAAGGCAGATGCTGCCGCGCCAATCCCATGGGCATATTTTCTTGGATCGGCAAACTGCCCAAGCGTACGTTGCGGCAAACCCATCAAGTATTGTTTCGCCGACGAAACGCCACCCATTCTGGATGCGGCACTCGTGAGACCGCGGGCAACGCTGGCCCCGCCCACAGTCACGGATGCCGAAGCAAGCGTCTGCGCCATCGTCGGTATATGGAATAGCAACACGAGAGCGGAGATCATGACGAAGATGAAGGTCCAGAACTTGCTTTTATCCAGGCTGCTTGCTCCGGATGTGGCAAGGATATGGCCAGCAAAATAAAGAACGATCGCCATGAGGCAGCCAAGCAGGAGCGGAATAACCGCAAACCCTATGAGCAAACTGACCCAGCCCTGAAAATATTGCCGCGTTTTTTCCCACATGAACATCATGATGCCCAGAGGAGCGAGGCTGATCGACAGGATCAGGCCCACCTTTGCAATGAAGATGATGACGATGGAGGCCGCCATGAAGATGCCGCCGACGATCAGGATGAGAACGCCCGAAAAAATGTTGCGGAACGTCTTGCCGAGGTTGAGGATATCGGTGTCGCGCAGAAAGTCGTGAGCGATCCAAACGATGGCATGACCGAACTCGTCCATGGCGGCATAGGTCTTTTCTTCGGGACTGGCGCCGGTGATTGCCGCAGGATTGAGAATGTCCGCCCTTAGCGTATCCACCTCCTTGGCCACAGCCTCCACGACCATATTGGAATACCCCTGGGTGACGGATGTCAGTGCATCGTAAATGGGCTCAAAGTTGCTCCAGACGGTGGCAAAGCTGATGACAAGTACGTAGGTGACACCCCAATTGACATATTTCGAGTAATGAATGCTCTGCACCTGGAGGACGTGGTTCAGGGCAATAAAGAGCAACGTCACCAGACCGATCGACATCATCAGGGTCTGCACGGGTTCGGCTACCGCGGTGAAAACGTTTTGCAGATAGTCGATAGTCGCGTCATCGAGGTCGTTTCCGAGCGATCGGATCATTCCCATGGTGTCACCTGTTGAAATCTTTGAGGTTATCGACCCAGTCTTTCTCGCTGGCTCCGCCTGCAAGGACCATGAAATAGGTACCGACCATCGAGGCGATGACCGATTGCGTGCGCACGCTTTCGTTTGTCTGCTGTGTGAGCTCGATCATCACACGCGTGTTGATGTCGATACTCGTTTTCAGGTCGCGACTGGCGGTAAGCGCGACGATATACTGGTCGAGCCGGTCGCTGCTGGCGTTGGCGCGCTTATAGGCATCCTCGGCCGTCGCACCGCCGATCGAACCACGAGCAGCAAGTTCCGCCAGCATCTTTTTGCTTGGAAGCTCGTCGTTCCTCAGTTCGAAAGCGTTATCGAGCCCAAATTTCTGGCGGAACGCCGCCAAGGCTTCCGTGAGATTTTTCGGCGCGTTGAGAGCGCCGTTCATGGCGCCTTCCGCCATCTCGTTGAGGCCTTCGCCACCGCCGCGGCCTTCCACTTCTTCCGCGCTGTTGAAGAGCGGGAAGGCTTTGGGTCCCACCTGCGCGTCGCGTATGATATCGAGCGCTTCCTTCTGGCTCTTTGCCGCGTCGAAAAGCTGGCCGATGCCGCCGGCTACAAGTTTCGACAGTTCGACCACCTTCATCAGCTGAAGGATGGCAATCTGATCGTGACTTTCCTGCGCATCGTCAGGCGCTGATGGAGGCTGCCCCGTGACGGGTTCAGGCGCCGGAGTAATGACCTGCTGTGCAAAGGCGATATGAAACGGCGTCACGCTGGATGCGAAACAAACCATCAGCCTGACAGCGATGCCGGTGCGAAGGAGCGACTTCATGACAGCATCCCTTCCGAAATTCCCGTCATCGGGGTCCAGACGCAAGAGCAGTTATTTTTGCGTTCAGCCGGCACCGACTGACATGACGACAGGATGCAAAGCAGAATGGCGAGCAAAGGCGCGCGTGAGGCCATTAGAGATACTCCATTTGAAAATTCGGCCGGTCCCTCCAGCCTTCGGGAAATTTCTCGCCGCGCCCGCCGCCGAGCACATCCAGCCCACCGCCGATGGCGACAAGATCGAAGTCCAGCACCACGCTGTCGCTACCGGATTTCAGCAGCACCAGTTGGTTGTCGACATTGCTCATCTGAAGGAAGACGCTTTCTGTCGGCGTCAGGTTAAGAGGCGCAAGCTCCGCTTCCGTGTTGAAGGCGCTGGGGTAAACCAGCCGCGTAACGGCGCTTTCGAGAATGGCGTCGCCAGCGGCGCTGTTCTTGATGTGCGACACGCGCTGCGTCAGCAGGATGACGGCAACGTTCTTCTTGCGCATTGTCAGCATCCAGTCCTTCAGACGCGCCTCGAAGTACGGATCGTCCAGAAGCTTCCAGGCTTCGTCCAGAATGAGCAGCGTTGGATGTTCATCTTCCACAAGACGCTCGATGCGGCGGAAAACGTAGGAAAGCCAGAACGTACGGACGAGATCGTTGTCGAAGATTTCGGTAAGGTCGAACGCGGTCAGTCCATTGTCGAAAGCAAGCGGATCAAGTCCCTTGCCGCCGAAGAGCCAGCCGAACTGGCCCGTCTCATCCCACCGCCCCAGCCGGTTATAGAGATCGCCGTCATCATCTGTTGCGCGTAGCTGGCTTCTGAACTGCTCGAAGTTCTGCAGCCTGTGGTCTGCCGTGGTGTTTGCCTGAACGGCGTCGCTGAGCGCCTGTATCTGGATCGGGTTCAAACGTCCGCCATCGTGTTCACAAAGCGCCGTCAGCCAGTCGGTGAGCCACGCAGCACCTCGCGCATCCGCTTCCGCCCGCATGGGATTGAACCCGGTTTCCTCGCCCATGCGCACGGCCGAGTAGCGCCCGTCCATGGCACGCACCGCCATTTCGAAACCGTTATCTTTGTCAAACAGGATGGTACGCACGTTGAGACGTTGGGCCTGGCTGATCAAAAACGCGGTGCCGAGCGTTTTGCCGGATCCTGTCTGACCGAGGACCAGAGAGTGGCCGACTGTGCGCTGCCCCGGCTTGCCGGGCAGATGGAAGTTGAAGCGGAAGGTTTCACCACGTGCCGTCGGGATGATTGTGACCGCCTCGCCCCAAGGGCATTTTTCCGGCGGGTTGCCTTTGGACAGGCCATGCATGGCGCAGAATTGCGCAAAGTTCATCGAGGAGATCATTGCCGGACGCGTACGATAGGCAAAATTGCCTGGGTGCTGGGCGAAATAGACGGCACGCGCCGAAAATCCCTCCCGTACGATGGAGGCGCCGGCATCCTGCATGGCCCGGGTGACATAGGCGACGGCGTCCTCGAGGGCTTTCACGCTTGGGCAGAAAATCGTGATGCTGCAATGATGTTCGCCGAAAACCACCCGCCCGGAGGCCACGTCGTCTTCCGCGTCCTCCAGCTGCGCCATCAGCGAGATGGCGGCATCTTCGGCGGCGCGCATCTGTTTTCTGACACGGGAAATCTTCCCCTGCGCCGATACGGTATCGATAGGCGTGAAGCTCTGCGTCACAATGGTGTCGTAGGGAAGATTCAAGCGATCGAAAATGCCCGGATAGGTTTCCGTCGGATAATCCTTGACAGAGATAATCGTACCGAACCGTTGGTGGCCGGTTGGTCCTGCGCATTCGAACACCCTGCCCTGAAACGCGATGTTGGATGTCGCCAACAGGTCCGCGACCGGGGTGAACTTGGGGCCGGGGATCAATCGATCGCTAGAGCCGTCAAGGATGGTGCGCAGCATACCGAGCCACCGGCCATCCGAAACAGTCAGCCGGGTCGGCTTCGCCTCGCTGACACCCACCATGCAGGTGCTGATCAGTTGGTCGAGCCGTTGGGCACGGGCAAATACTTCCTGACGGCTATGGCCGTCCTTACCGCCAAAGAGAGAAAGGACCCTGGTGATCTTGCGGGGTGGACGGATCACGATAGTGACGACCGTTACCCGGTCGCGGAGCCCAACCGTCTGGAGATAGTCCTGCCAACGGCGATCGACCTCCTCGTTGAAGGCGTTTCCCGTGACCGGAGGAAGGCTGGGACGCGTTTCGACAGAAATGCGATGGACATAGTAAGCGATGTTGCCGCGCTGCTGGGCAATGAACCGGGAAAACGCGCTGCATAGTTCCTGCGTTCTGCGATGATCCACCGTATCGGCATTGATGCCTTCAACAATGAAGGAGCCCATCAGATCGCCGTCACGCAGCATCAGGGTCATATCATCGATGACACTGAGATAGGGAATGCCGCTCACCAGTCGTTCGGTACCGGCCGAACTATAGTCACGCACGCTGTTCAAAGCACGGTTCAGAGGCGCTTCAAGCACGGTACACCAGCCTTTCGCCACGCATCAGGGCGGGACTAAGACGGGTCTGCTTCACGGTCGCGATGAACACGTCGATGATCTTGGGGTCATAGGCCGCGAGTCCCCGCAACGCGACGTAGCCGATGCCGCCTGCGGTGATCAGGAAGAGGAACGAGCGGGAGAAAATGAACCCCAGCATGACAAAAAGAATAAGCAACACCAGATACATGATGGGCAGGCCCGCGAAACTCACTTCGCGGGTCAGACCGATGAAAAGAGGGGTCCGCTCCATGGGAATATCTCCTTGGTCAGATCGAAAACTCGGATCTCAATCAGTTAGGGCTGAGACCGTCTACGAAGGTTGCCGCGCCGAAAACGATGGCGATGCCGAGAACGACAGCCACGGCATGCGTCCAATCCATACGACCGGTCATGAACATGAAGCCGACCGCCATGACAGCAATGGACGCGATTGCCACGCCAATCTCGCCGGTGATGGCCTCGACAACGGCGTCAAGAAACGTTGTCACGCCGCCGAAATCCTGTGCCAAACTCGGATGGCTGGAGAGGAGAAACAGAGCCGACACGGCCAGTGAGAACCGCGCGACGTCCCGCATCTGAACGGATTCTTTGAACGCCTTGATCTTCGATAGTAACGTCATGATTTGCCTCTTAAGGTTGCTATAAAGTTGTATGCTCTCAATAATCGCATTTGGCAGATTTGAGATTGGGGGCGAGAATGGCGGCGAAAGGAGACGGTTCAGGGGGTGAGAAGCCGTCGGCCTGGTAGGCGAGAGCCCTTTCTGATCGCGGCTGCCTGTCCACCTCGGAACGCGCCGCATGCATGATGTCGGCAACATATTGTCGGGTCTCGCGGAAGGGAGGAATGCCGCCATGACGCGAGACGGCGCCGGGGCCTGCATTGTATGCAGCCAGCGCCATGGAAGGATTGCCGAACTGTTCGAGCATCATGCTCAAATAGGTCGCAGCCCCTTGCAGATTGTCTTGAGGGGAGAAAACGTCACAAACGCCGAGATCCCGTGCCGTCCCCGGCATAAGCTGGCCAAGACCTTTCGCTCCTGCGGAGGAGACGGCCCTTACCTGAAAATTGCTTTCCCGGTGGATCATGGTGGTGAACAAAGCGACGAAGGACGCCTTGTCCAATCCTGCGTGGACGACGCCGGGAGAGCTGGCAAAACGATGCGCTACGGAAACGGCCAGATCGCGCATCTTCATCTGTTTCGACGACAGGCTGGCGGTGAAAACACGCGGCTTCGGTAGCCGGGACACCGGCTTCCGTCGCGCCAACGGAACAGGTGCCGGATCTGCATCCAGTATGACAGCAGTCTTTGAAGACGAGGCTTCAGCCCGTGCAACGGCGTTATTCGCAACGACGGGGGTTAAAACCACCTCTGGCTGTACGTTGTCCTCCGGCTTGTCCTCGATTGACGTTCGTTCCATCGGCAGCACCTGCCCTTCGAACGTTTCCTCCAGTACAGCTGCGCTTCCCTGCGAAAAGGATGATAGATAAAAAACGCAAAAACAAGCGGCTTTAACAGCGTTAAAATCGCTAAATTTTTCGTATTTCCCTGAATTTAACTGAATAAACACCGAATATATCCTTTTATTTCATAAGTAATAAGTGCTTAAAATGCGCATTATTACTGATTTGTAAGGATATATTTCCCTATATTTTATCTTTACGTCAATCCTGCAAGGAACTTCATATGTAACAGTGATGAACAAGAAAACTTCACACCGATCGGTCTCGGACACACCGCCATTATCCCGCAGGAACGTGGTGAACTCACACTCGAGTATGTCGGGTCCAACATCTCTGGTATACCACTATGGCACCCGCGTTAGTTGTGCAGACAAGCAGCTGCGGCGATCCTCCCCCGGCAATGAATTTACCTCACCGGGACAGAAGGAACGCAAAATGACGAATATTCTTGTGGTCGACAACGACGCATCCGCCAGACACATGCTCACGGATTATTTGTGTGAGAATGCCTTTGAAGTGGAGGCGATGGAAAGCCTTTCTTCGTTACAAGGATCACCGGAGGCAAAAAACATCGATCTAATCATCGCGAACATGGGAGAGGAACGTGCTCTCGAAGCATCTCTGGTGCAGGATTTATGCGCCAGTTCGACCGTGCCGGTAATCGTGACGAGTGCCGACCGAATCGATGAGACCGACAAGGTGGCAGCACTCGAGGGCGGCGCTGCCGATTACATCGTCAAGCCGTTCGGACTGCGCGAACTCCTCGCCCGAGTTCGAGTGGCATTACGTAGCGCGAAGCCGGACCGCGGCCCCAAGCACGTCGTCTACACCTTCGACAACTGGCGTCTGAATACGCGCCACCGTAAACTCCGGGATGCGCAGGGGATCGATATCAAGCTCACCGCCGCAGAATTGAACCTGCTGATCGCGTTTTTGCAATCTCCACGACAAATTCTCTCGCGAGAACAGCTGCTTATGGCAACCCGTGTCCACGATCAGGAAATATTCGACCGGAGCATTGACGTTCTGATTTTGCGGTTGAGACGCAAGCTGGAAGAAAATCCTTCCTCGCCGCGCTACATCAAGACGGAGCGTCGTGCAGGCTACAACTTCGACGTCGACGTGCATGCTGCGCCATTGCGTACCCGCGCAGGCTGATTTCCCTTATTGAGCTTCTTCCAGAATACGAGAAGCAATGATGCTGCGAACACCGGCGTGCAGACTACGCCGGTTCCACCGTTCATGCCAGATCAGGGAAATCTGGTACGGCGGGGGAGCCACCTTCACAGGCTCGAATATTTCCACTTCGTACCGCTCAGTAAGAAACGCAGCGGCCGGTCGGGGCAGAACCAGCAACGCATCGGTATCTTCAACGAGTCGGGCCGCAGTGTGGATATCGGACGCGGTGATGACCTCTCCGCCTTTCGGCCGCAAAGCATCTAGCCCATCCTGCACATCGTGGAACCCGCTTGAGAAATACGTACCGATGCGGATGGAAAGATGCCGGTTGAAATCGGAATAGGCGAGACCGTCCTTCACCGCGCTATGGCCTTTCCGGCTGAGACAGGCAGAATGAACCGGAGGCAGAGCCCGGCAATAGAAGCCGGGAGGCGCGTCCTCAATGAGCCCCAGCGCCAGATCAACGCGCCCTTCCTCTAGCTGTTCAAGGATGTTGGACGAGCTGAACAAAGGTATGAACATCGTACTGGGCGAGGTTTCCCGCAGAAAAGCGGTCACGCTGCGCGTTAGCAACAGGCCCAGATGATCTGGAACGAACAGCGTGAAGCGTTCGGGGGCAGGAACACGATCACCGAAAATCTTGTCAACATTCACCAGGAACGCCAAGACCTTGGAGGGAAGAGATTCGGCAAGTGGCGTCAGTTCGAAAGAGCGGCTGCGTCGAACCAGCAGTTCATCCTGAAAAATGCTGCGAAGGCGGGTAAGCGCACGGGTCGTTGCAGGAGCGCTGACATGCAGGAAATTGCTGGCATGCGTGATGTTTCGGAACCGCAACAGCGCTGAAAGCACGACAAGCAAATTGAGATCGCAATCCGCCGCCGCCGCAATGGCACCATCGTCATCGTTAGTCGCGGCAATAGTCTCAGATGAACCCATCATAGGTCTGCCATGTCCCCTTAACGAAGGTTGACCGTCGCCTGCTCTTCGGCGATGGCCTGACGTGCGACAAGCATAAGGTCACGGGCAATAGCGGAACTGTTCTCTATTCCGTCCGCCATCCATATCAAGTCTATCGCACTCTTGGGGATTAAAAATGGCGGGGGAAAGGCCAGCAGTCGATGCGTGCGAGTCAACCAGCCGGCAATGGAGCGGGGCACCGTCAGAGCGAAATCGGCCTGCGACACCATTATGGCGGCAGATGTGACTGAGGGAAACTCCACCATGTCAGAAACACGAAGGCCGTTGGCGATGAGAACCTCCGTCATCTGAGAGAAGATATCCGCACCGCCATCTACCAGCCTGACATGGGGCAGTTTGAGAAAAGCGGATCGATCATGACCGGAAGCATGATCGTCTTTCGAAGCGACCAGGGTAACAAAATCCTCAAGGCATATGTTTTCACGATTGAAGCCGTCGGCAGCTGGCATGTTCAAGCTGATAACGAAATCTGCCACACGCGATTGCAACTGGGTAAAAGCATCCGCCGTCGATGTGTAGGAGGCAATCTGCAGGCGCTGACCGGAAAGATTGGAAGATCGTGCGAAATGGGGCAGTAAGGCCGGCATGAGGTTAACGCTGACACTGATGCGAGGCCCCCCTTCAGCGTCCCTCGTGCCTATGATACCACGGGCTTGCGAGATGGCCAGTGGCACGAGTTGCGACAGATATTCAGCGCGTTTCGTTAACCTCATCCCTGTGCTGCCGCGAACCAGAAGATCGTCCCCCAGAAAATCACGTAACTTTGCAAGGATACGGCTTGTGGCCGGCTGGGTAATGCCGAGCCGCCGGGCTGCCAGAGAGACGTTCCGATAAGACAGCAGGGCGTCCATCGCAATCAGGAGGTTGATATCAACCTCACGAAGGCGCTGCTCCAGTTCGGCAACGAATACAGCGTTTTCAGCCTCTTCCGTCACTCTGTCTCCTTAAAGAAACGAACCTGCATTGCCGGGGTAAAGAGCGGCGATGACACTCGACGTCTTCGCCAAAGCCGAAGCTGGCAGACCGTCATTCACCCTGCGGCTTAATTCTAAAGTTGCATAAGTTTTGTCTAAAATTTACAATACCAACTGACGCCTCACGGCTTATGCACGCGTTGGATGCTCCGTAATTACATATGTCTGCTAAATTAGCAACATTGCTATTTCCCTTGAAACAATCATATAAGGGACAAAATCGCCCGATTGCATCGTTGCAGTCCGTAGAAAAAAGGACTACAGCATTGGCCGAAATCATTCTTCACGTTGACCGCACAGCCGGTTGTCAGGCTGGCACCTATCCTTTCTGCCCGCCAGAAATACACGCAAAAAGAGAAAATCTAGCCCCGTTAGCTGGCTGGAGAGCCCTTGTCACGCTGGTACTGTCATGGTTACTCCAGTCCTCAAACGCCGTTTTTGCGACAGAGGCAGCGACAAAAGAGCCGATACAGCCCGTCCCGTCCGAAACGCATCTCGATGCGCGCAAGGTCGATCTCGGTCGACGTCTTTTTGCGGACAGCAGACTTTCAAACGGTAACGGCGTGTCTTGCGTCACCTGCCATGTTCCAGACAAAGCGCTTACCGATGGTCTTCCTATCTCCCGGGGCGGGCCTGGGGGGCCCGGCTCCACCAACACGCCTACGCTCTACAATATCGGCCTGAACACCAAGTTCAACTGGAGCGGCCAGTATATGACGCTCGAAGAGCAGACGGAGATGGTGGTGGAAAACCCGCGAACCATGGCGGGGAATTGGAAAGAGGTGATTGCGACACTTGCCGCCGATGTCGACCTCTCGAATGCCTTTGCTCAGGCCTATGAGGAAGGCATCACCAAGAAGAACGCCATCGACGCTATCGTCCAATATGAACAATCTCTGGTGACACCGGATGCTCCCTTCGACGCTTTTCTCAAAGGTGACCGAGGCGCCATCAGCGCCGACGCAGCCGAGGGGTACAAGCTCTTCAAGAAGCATGGCTGCGTATCTTGCCACCAGGGCGTCAATGTCGGCGGCAACATGTTGCAAGTTTTTGGTATTTTCGGTACCCCGGATGCAGCGGCGATGGGAAGCGCCACGCCAGGATCAGCACAATATTCAGGTATCGCCGAGGAAAAACCAGTGTTCCGCGTGCCACCACTGCGCAATGTGGCCATGACTGCACCTTACTTTCACGACGGCTCCGCCAAAACCCTGAAAGACGCGATCGAGACCATGGCGGGCTATCAGCTGGGACGATCACTGGCCGATGACGACGTCAAAAAACTCGAGGCATTTCTGAACTCCCTGACAGGAAAATATCAGGGTACGGCAATCGGAGGACGATGAGGTGCCCAGGCTCTCCGACAATTTTGCCCTTGATACAGGCGGGCCCGATCCTGTGCGAGCGCATACTCCGTTCTGGAAGATGCCAGCTCTGACATTTTCAAGAACCGCGAGGCTTGCCCCCGTACTTCTCTTCTTAATCCTCATCACCTTGCTCGGTGCTCAATGGTGGCTTGCCGCGCGTGATACGCCGTTCAGGGAGTTCCGCTCCCGCTTCGATGAGTTGACAGCACTGGAAACGCGCTGGAACAGCGAACTGCTCTCATTACAACTCGGCTTTCTCTCGAATTATGACAATTTGACCCGGATGGCGCTGGAGCTGAAATTGGGATGGCGCGATCTTGCAGCCTCGACACCTTCATCTGCTTCGTCGCTCAACCGCGGCATCGACGAGTACACAATCGCGCTAAGCCGCAAGATCTGGCTTTCCGAGCAGATCATGGCCAGCTACGCTATGCTGCGCAACTCCGTCAGCGTGCTACCCGATGCGGTCAAGGCTTTCTATCAAAATTCCGGGAATGTCCCGCCCGTAGGAAATACCTCCAGACTCTCCGATCGCGTCGGAGAAATCCTCTCGAGCACGATCGCTTTCTCGGCATCTCCGACAGATGGCCTGCACAAGACGCTCCAGGCGCAGATGGAGCAGACCCGCCGAGACGCAGAGCGGGCGCCTACCTCTACCGTGGACCTGATGGACAGGTTCATCACGCAGGTGGAGGTCGTGGTCCGCGAACGGCGCCGCAGCAGTGACCTGATGCTGGCCGTGACTGCGGTTCCGACGAAAGCAATCTCGGATGTCATTGAAGAGGAATTGCAGAAGGCGGAGCAGTCTAGTCTTGAGAACCGCCGCTATGCGCGCGACGGCAGCATTTTGGCCAGCCTCCTCCTCGTCGTAAGCCTCGTTATGGCTGCCATGTCCGCGCGCCAGCGCATGAGACGCCTGCGCGAGGACAACTGGGTGCTTCACAAGGTGAACGAAAACGCCGAGCAACAGCTCATGCAGTCCGCCAAGCTTTCCTCCCTGGGGCAAATGGTGGCAGGTATATCCCACGAGCTGAATACGCCGCTTGCCTATGTCCGCGCTGTTTTCGAGCTGATCCGGGATCGCGTGACCGCGCGCGCCTATCTGGCCTATCCTCCGGACAAGGATGCGACTGAGGACATGCAGCAGGAATGGCACGACGAACTGGTGACCCTTCTTGATGACGGGCTGCATGGGCTGGACGAGATGGCGGCATTCGTCAGCTCGATGAAGACGTTCAGCCGTCTGGACAAAGCCAGCGTCGAAAGCTTTTCGATCGTCGATGCGCTTGAGCAGGCGCTGAAGATGGCGGCGCCCCGTCTGGGAACAAGAGTCAGGGTCAAGCGGGAATTCGATCCCGTTCCCCCGATCAACGGGTCTCCGACGCAGTTACGCCAGGTTTTTCTGAATCTGATCGTCAACGCTTGCGACGCCATGTCCGCGAAAAGCAGTAACGCGCTACTGACGCTGAGAACGCGTCATACCGCCTCCGACATGATTCAGATCGATGTCGCCGATAACGGGCATGGCATCGAGGTGGACGATATCGAGAAGATCTTCGATCCCTTTTTCACCACGAAGGAGGTTGGGAAAGGAAGCGGCATGGGTCTTTCCATCAGTTATCGCATTATCGAAAATCACGGTGGAACCATCGAAGTTCATTCAAAAGTGGGGAAAGGAACGGCGTTCACCATCACCCTGCCCCGTCAGGATGACAGGGACATTCCGGCCTCCCCCTGACATATCGAGTGCTGTCCGCTACATCCCCTGGCGAAAGAAGATGATGACAGAAACCCCGTCAGCAAAACCCGCTATCCTGTTCGTCGATGATGAGGCGCGCGTGGGCCGCCTGCTCAAGATGATGTTTCGCGGCGATTACGATGTTCATGTCGCTCTCGGTGCTCGGGACGCGATCGCCATCCTGGAGACCACGCCCATAGATGTCATCGTCAGTGATCAACGTATGCCCGAGATCAACGGTGTCCAGCTGCTGACGCAGGTGCGCACGCGCTGGCCGGACACGGTGCGGCTTCTTCTGACCGGCTATAGCGATCTTGTGTCGATCATCGCCTCGATCAATGAAGGTGAGGTTCACCGATTTCTCAACAAGCCTTGGGATCAGCATGAACTCAGGGACGCCATTTCCGAGGCCGCAGAACTTGCCGAAAGTTTTCGCACCACAAAAAAGCAGATCGGGTCGGTCTGGAACGCGGGGGAAGGACACATGTTCAGCATTTCCTCCAAAGTTCTCGTTATTGACGAAAGAGAGGAAGACCTGGAGCAGATCAGAACGTGCTTGATAGACGACTATTCCGTCCGGACAGCCCGGTCCGTTCATGAAGCGATCGATCATCTTGCGAATGAGGATATCGGCGTTGTGGTCAGCGACACCAAGATAGACGGCCTCGCCATAGGTGGACTTCTCCAGGAAATCTTGCAGATCGATCCTTCCTTGACGAGCGTCGTGGCGACCTCCGAGCCACACAGCGATGCCATCATAAGGCTGATCAACAGTGGCAGGATTTTCCGCTTTACTATGAAGCCTCTCAGTTTGAACCTGTTTCGTGCTGCCGTGGGCAATGCCATGCGGGAACACCACCGGCGGCTGGCAGATCCGCGGATCGTGCGGCGCAGAATGCGGATCGATGGTTCGCGTGACGAGGTAAGGCAGCGGTTTCTGGATTATGTGGGCCACGGCAAAACGTGACGGAGCGCTTAGGAAACAGGGGCCTCATCCAGAAGCCTCGAAACATACGCGGCCATGACCTTGACCTCCTCAAGCGCCGTTTCGTAATTGCGGATCATCAGTCGTGAGCCTGAGTTGTTCATCATCCCCGCCAGCGTCAGATGCAGCATGCCGCGCGTTTTCATCGCAGCGAAAGCATCCCGCTCGAACATGGGCGTTTCGAAACGGGGAAGAACACTAAGCAGATTCGCGGCTGCGGCGCAGGACCGCGTCATTCGTCCGACGCGTACACGCTGCTGCAGGATGGCAGTGTGCACGCTGAGCTTTTCGGCCACCAGCAATTCCACAATGTATCGGTAGGTTGACAGAGCCTCGTCAATATCCAGCGGCGTCAGAATGGTTGGAACGAGCAGGAAGTCGGAACTGGCTATGATGGTATTGTTCAACTCACTGGACCCGCCATGGGTATCGGCAAGCGCATAGTCATATCCCTCCATCTCCGCCCGGCTATAAACCTCTTCTAACAGCGGCAATTCGTCGGCGGCGAAAACCTTACATCGGTTATCCCATGTGCCGGCTCGCAGCGCGTTGTGCATCCACCGGGTCAAGGGCTTGTTCTCATCCGCCTCGAACAGGGCAATCGTCTTTTTCTCAGACGCCAAAGCCGAGCAAAGCCCCATGAGTGCCGTCGTCTTACCTGCCCCTCCCTTGAAGGAACAGCATGTGATGAGCTTCATTCCAAGCCTCTAAAAAGCAATGTATCCAAGTAATAATGGTTCATCCTACAATATATTTCCATACCGGAACGAACTCACAATAAAAATCTCCATTACAAATGAAACTATTATCAGATTCAAATATATTGAACTCAAATTTATTGATCATAATATTGAAGGGGTCGGTTCTTGATCTCGCGTAATCGAGAAATGGCAAGACGCCCTCCATAAGCGGGGGCGGGACTGAACCATCACCTCGGATAAATCCGGAGTGATTTTGACTGCCTTCAAGGAGTTATCACATGACACTCATTCGTCCGGCTCAAATGCCGGAAACGCAAAAGCGCGATCTCGAAACGGACTTACCCGAAGTTGACGAGCTGGCTTCTACATCGATGCCGGAAGGTTTCATACCGCCACCCATCAACTGGCTGCCCGTGGGACAGCCGTTGCCTTTTGAAGACAAAGTGACGGCATACCGCCGCCTCATGGCAAAATCTGAAGACGTCTGACACGCGCCAAGAGCGCGCAAACCGTCGGAATTCAAAACAAGGATGAAACGAATGGCCGTCAAGACCGAGAATGACGCTGAAATGAAAGATGTGGACCAGATCACCGCACGAGTTAATGCGCTGAGAGGCCTCGCGGGCAAGAGATTAAAGCCTCAAAAGGAATCTCAAGAGAGGCTGGAAATTGCCGTTCCGCGCCGGGGCTATCCTAATCAGGTGGAGTATTACGAAGCGAGTCATGCCCGGCAGAAGTTCAAGAACGTAGACATTAGCAGATTTACGAAAGTCATCAGAGGGGAAGATGGGGTCAGGCGTCCCCTTCCGCAGGCGTATGAAGCCATTCAGGTGGATCCGACCCTAAGCTTGGAGAAGCAAAAGGAAGCACGTGACAAAGTCTGGCGAGAGAAACAGGAAACGCTAGACTTCAAAGCGGAGCCAGGCAACGGGCGGCGGAAAAACAAATGGAAGCCGCTGGACCGCAGTGATCCAGATGCATGGTATGAAGCACCCGGTGGTGCCGGTCTACGTGTCAGAAAAAATCTGTGGCACAATGCAGCTAAGGCCGGAGAAAATCTTCCTGAACTGACCATAACGCAACCAAGCACGAATAAGCGTGGGTTCCGTGAAATCGGCATGTGGCGGAACGATCCGGCCGTCAAGGACGGTCTGGACGGCCTAGTGAAACAGTATGGAGCCGATAAAGTTGAAATCAAAGACACCAATAACTGCTCTAGTTCGGTTGCCGCATTGAACCAAAGCGGGGAACACGAAGCAGAGCGCCTTTTTGCCAGGATAACGGGCAACGATATTTGCTACAACCGCGAACTCCCACCGTCAGTCGTCCAACACGAAGACTACCTTGTTTCGATGGAAGACATCCGGAACGAAAAGCTCTGGAGTGAAGTCCCCCTTTTGAAGGATCTATCCAATAAAATCGATCGAATCAATCGGGGTGAGTCAGTCAAGGACCTTGCGATCGGTTTTGCAAACAGATCAGCCGACCAGATACACAACCCGAAGCTGTTAAAGAAGCTTGACGAAAAACTTTCGCCCGATGAAAGGCTGTTTTCCAAAATCTGCCAAGCCTCAGGGCTGAACGAAGAACAATTAGCCAGAATGGGCAAATCCTTCGAAGGAGGACCGGTATGGGTACAAATAGAAAAGGGGGTTTTGCGTGATGCAGAGAGCATAAAAAAAGAACTTGGCATCACCGGCAAACAGCTCCGGGAACAAGTCAAATCCACCCAAATCTTTGTGTCGAACAGAGATGGCGACAAGAATATCGGAAGCCTGAAATCCTTTTACGCGATCGAACGCGACACGTTACCGATCTGCGAAGCTGCGGCCAAGACGCTTGATGTTAGTCCACGCCAAGGCAGGGGCAATCTGATTAAAGACGAAAGAGCTCGGGCCAGAGAGGCAGCGATAAAAAACTACGACGGCGATAGTTCGGATGACGAATCGCCCAAGGTCAAAAAGGAAGCGAACGTTTCCGAGAATGCACAAAGGCCGAGCTTGGACGTTCGTGACCGCAACCGCTCTTCGGAGGTCCACGAACCGTCATAACGGTTCGTACTTCAGACGCCGCGAGAATGCCATCGTCAATTCATGAAAGGAAAATCTCATGGCTGAGACTAGGCCACAGGAGCTCAAAAAGTTCATTCTGAAGCTCGGTGAAAACGGGCACAAGGAACACAATTTTCTCGGCGTCTACCAACGCGAGAGAACGATGCATGACGCTGATGGAAAGATCGTCAAAGACCCTTCCAGGGCGCCGGAAGAAGGCTGGAGCATTCGCGACAAGCGCAAGATCTTGTTCGGGCTGAGTTCGAAAGAGGAAAACTATCCTCTGCAGGGACCTGACGAGACCGGCGAGGCAACTGTTTTCGCACGGCTCGGCGTAACGAGCAGCAATCTCTTTCGCACGCGATCGACCGGGTTCCACGAGAACGGTCACATCAAGTATGAGAGTCGGAAAGATCGCTTGGGAAACTTCCGCGACAGGACGCACGACAGGGACGGAGATCTGCAAACCCAGACCGTCGGCAACATACTGATGTCGCGATCCAGCGGCGATTCCGAAGACAGGCGAACCACCTATACCGAGCGCAAGACGCTGCTGACGGAAACCCGTCGTGAAGGCGTAATCCTGTCGAATGGCGATAAGGCCGGATGGCGAACAACCAAACGCGTACTTGGCCCTTTCAGAAGAAACATAGATGTCACGAGCAAGGACTCGGAAACCCGGAGCTGGTCTTTGGGAAAGCGGTTCGGTCGAAAAAGCGAATATGATTTCGTGGCCGGAACCCGGAAGGTAACCTACGAGTACTGGCCGTTTGCAAAAAAGACCGAAGCAAACAGTAAACCTATGTCTGACAGGCAGCTGCAAAAGCATGAGGAGCGGACGAAGAAACTCGACTTCGCCGAATATAAATCCGACATGTCCGGTAGGAACAGCAGGGACAAAACAGACAGATCCCGCCCCACATCGATGTCGCGTGGCACAAGGGACGAGCTTCTTGCTGAAAAGCGGTCGAACCAGAGTGCGTCCTATGGTGAGCAGTGGGAGAAAGCCCGTTCTTATCGAGCCAATAATCACCCAGTCGAAAGGTCTATGAAATCAGAAACGGGGCGGGGCCCGGAGCAAGCACCGCAGGAGCCATTGCGATCGTCAGGACAAAAAAGCGTCTCTCCAAGACGTAGCGTACAGGACCTTCCAGAGTACGCCAACAGCAGCGTCTCAGGCGGCTATGCGGCATCCTCAGTGGAGGAAAAACACTCACGCACGATGGCCAGGGCTCCGTCCGTCATCTCCAACAGCAGCCTCGGCGAGAAACCCGCAAGTCAGAAAAGCGCTCCAGCGAGAGCCTCGCAGGAGTTCACTGTGACAGCAGGCGTAATCGAAATGTCTAAGCCGCCATTTCGGGGAGAAATTGACAAGGCTCCGTCCGTTCGCGCGCCCTCCATTGCAAACTCCAGCGTCGCGGGAGATCTGTACGAGCAACGGGTGAGAGGCGGAAACGTGGCATCGCGTGACTAGGGGTCTCAAAAACAAGCGCTGCGATCCGCGACGCGGATAAGGTAGGATGACGTCCATGCAACCGTATCAAAAATCGACGAAGCCGATCCGCTTGCTGGGCTCGAAAGAGGGGAAACGGCAACATGATCTCGACAGCGTACCGACTGCGCAAAAACGGGACCTCATTGCCAGCGTCGAACCGGAAACGACAGCGCAATCCGTTTTAAAGAACCAAACGCGCGCCCCGCGCCCTCCACATGCCGAACTGCAACTTCCGCACCCGTACGACGACCGACCGATCGGGCGTGGCACGCGCTCCTGATACTGGGGCAGCTAGTTCGGCCTCTTTTTCAAGCATTGCGTCCTTGCACATCTTGCCGCATGCCATGAGCACGTGCTGGGCAATGGCTGGTGGAACATTTCATTGCATTGACGATCTATCACCGGGCACCTCCCGGAAAGGAAGACCATGAACCAGGGCGGACATTCGACATTACAAACCTTCTTGTTCGGTTTTGCCCTTTCGCTTCCAGTTGGCCTTCTGGGTTGCAGCCTGTACGTAACGCTTCGGCACGGTTTCACCATCAGCGCCATCCGCAATTTCAAGATGTTCGCAGTCTGGTATGAAACGCCTTTCTATCTGGGTGTGATCACCGACACTTTTTACCGATGCCTAGGCATCCTTGCGGGAACCGCAGTCCTCATTCCGTTCGTCCTGTGCGTATTGCTGATTAAGAAGCAGCATTTCGGAACCGCACGCTGGGCCCGTGGACAGGAAATGAGCCGCAAAGGCTACATAAAACCCTATCGCAAGATCGGCGGGCCGATTTTCGGCAAGATGGGAGGGCCACGCAGCTTCGGCCACTATCTGACGAATGGCGAACAGCCGCACAGTCTCGTGGTCGCGCCTACACGCGCCGGCAAGGGCGTTGGCATCGTCATCCCCACGCTTCTGACATTCAACGGCTCCATCCTGGCGCTCGACGTTAAGGGCGAACTGTTCGAACTGACCTCCCGGGCCCGCAAGGCGAAGGGGGACAACATCTTCAAATTCTCCCCGCTCGACAAGGCGGGCCGCACCCATTGCTACAATCCCGTCCTCGACATCGTGGCGCTGCCACCAGAGCGCCGCTTCACGGAAACACGCCGGCTCGCCCACAATTTGATCGCGCCGAAGGGCAAAGGCTCGGAAGGTTTTATTGACGGTGCGCGCGATCTCTTTGTCGGAGGGATCCTCGCCTGTATCGAGCGGGGCAATCCGACGATCGGAGCGGTTTACGACCTGTTCGCGTCGCCGGGCGAGAAATACAAGCTGTTCGCCCAGTTGGCCGGCGAGAGCCAGGTTCCGGAGGTGGTGCGCATCTTCGACAATATGGCGGGCAACGACACAAAGATCATCACCTCCTACACCTCGGTGCTGGGGGATGGCGGCCTCAATTTATGGGCGGATCCGATGATCAAGAACGCGACCTCGCGCTCGGATTTCTCGATCTATGATCTGCGTCGAGATCCGACATCGATCTATCTCTGTGTGAGTCCGAACGATCTCGAGGTGATTTCGCCGCTCGTTCGACTCTTCTTTCAGCAGACGGTTGCCATTCTCCAGCGCGAAATGCCGCAAAAGGACGAAATATTCGAGGTTCTTTTCCTGCTCGACGAATTCAAGCATCTCGGCCATCTCGAAGCGATCGAGACAGCGGTCACGACGATTGCGGGTTATAAAGGCCGCTTCATGTTCATCATCCAGAGCCTGTCGGCTCTGACAGGCGCCTACGAGCAGTCGGGCAAGGAGAACTTTCTTTCCAACACCGGTATCCAGGTGTTCATGGCAACAGCCGATGACGAAACGCCTGAATATATTTCAAAATCCATTGGCGAATACACATTCCAGCAAAAGAGCAAGTCCTATAGCCAGAAGCAATGGTTCGACACGAATATCCAGGTTAGCGATCAGGGTGCACGCCTGATGCGACCGGAACAGGTCCGACTGATCGACGACAACAAGCAGATCGTCCTGATCAAGGGCCAACCTCCGCTGCATATGGACAAGGTCAAGTATTATGCGGACCGGCACCTGAAGAAATTGTTCGCCAACCAGACGGGCGATCTGCCGGAACCCGAACCCATCTCCCACACCGCCGAGACGTTTACCCTGCCCCCCCCCAAAGACCCGCCTTCCTCCGAAATGGCGGAACCGAATGAGGAGAAAGCAGACGGCGGGTATATGGACGATTCCTTCACCGAAGTTGTGGAAGATGATACGGAGGAACCTGTCTTTTTTGAAGAGTCCGAAGAGACAGCGTTCGACGAAGAAATCCACCTCTCCACTCCGGGCCAGGAGAGAGCCCAGATTGATGCCATTGCTCTTGAAGCTCAGCGCCTGCTGTTGAAGAAGATCAAGGAAGTGCAGGATCGCAGTCGCGGCGGCGCTGTCGAACCAGAATAAGTTTCTGCAATAAGAAAAACAGGTCGTTGAAGGGGTACCGCGAACCGCGACCCCTTTTTCGATCGCGTGGAAAATCTAGCGGGTTTGTCGCGTACCGGGTTTGTCGCGGCTGTGGTTTCTACGCTCCAGCTCTTGCTGACGATCCACCGGGCTGGTGACCTTCACTTCTGTCGGCGCAGTTTTAGTGATCGCGTGTTCTTTGAACGCTTCCGAAATTGCCGGCTCCTGGGCGTCGCGTTCGGCTTCAGTCTGCGCTTTCAGCACTGCCTGTCGTTGCTTGGCGGCCGCCCGCTCGTCCATCTTTCGACGAACTTGCTCACCCCGAGTTTCCTCGTGAAGAGGAAGGACCGTTTGCACTCCCTCCTGCCGGACGCGCCGGCGATCAGGTCCTTTGTCAATTTCATCACGCTCTCGATTGTCGCGTCTCTGCGCCGTGCGGCGGCTACGATACTCTTCTATCTCCCGACGGATCTGATCCTGGATATCGGCCTCTGAGGTGTGCCCCGTGCCTTGCGGCTGATCGCTGGAGGTGGATGAACGTTTGACGGCTCTCAGCTTTGCCTTCAGCGCCTTCAGCGCTGCTCCCAGCGATTGCTTTTCAGGCGGCAGCGAGGCCGAAACATCTCCGCTTTCGGGGCGATGTTTTGGATCGTGGCGTTTCGCCCTACCTTGGGAATCAACCGCCTTGGGATCCACCTGTTTGTTCTCCTTCTCACGCCTTTGCCGGGCCGTTTCGGCCTCAGCCGCTTCCCTATGCAGCTGGCGCGCTGCCAACGCGTCATCATCGTCTCGTGCTACCGGCGATGGTGGAGCATAGAGATCACTGTTATCAGCGGGAAACGATCCGGGAGGAGGATCCCCTGCGTAGGACGCTGGAACACGGCGCGGGCGGCTTGGCCCCGCCTTAATTTCATCCCTCTCACGTTGCCGGCGTTCTTTATACCGCGCCCAGTCGCGCGCGTCTTCCGCTGCCCGCCGCCGATCGAGTGGAACGGGAGGAGGTTCATGCGGCTCTGCACCGTTACCCTTTGGGTCGCCAGGGTTGGTCTTTCCGTGGCCACCGCCACCTCCACCGCCGGGACCGTTTCCACCACCAGGACCGCCGCCTCCGCCTCCCCCTCCCCCACCTCCAGATCCGCCGGCATTACCGGGAGGACGGCGTCCTGTCAGCTCCGGAAACACCTCGTCTTCGTCATGGGGCGGCCGAACAATATCGATTCGATCGGCGAAATGGTTCTGGAACTCCACTCGCGCCCGGCGTCGATATTCGATACTGGTCGGGCCACGGCCTTCCACGCCGCGCTGCCGGCGCGAGGAGGCGTCCAGGTTGATATTATGCCTCGCAGCAGCCGTTACCAACGCCTCGCGCATGGTGTCGTAGTTGATGAAGCGGTTTCGATGAGAAATAGCCAACCATTGGCCACGTGCCGCAAGCGATCGCCGGTTGACGACAACATGCATGTGAGGGTGGGCCCGGTTTGTATGAAAGGCGGTCACATAGTCCCACTCTCCGCCGTTACGCCCCGATCCAAACACGTCTTCTGCCCAGTCACGCCCAGATGCATAAGCGTCATCGTGATCGGTGCCCGGCGGAAAACTCACGACGATATGGGTGGTCAAATCCTGCTCACCATCATAGAGAGACTCGCCATTCAGGACGTGACCTGTCTGCGCCGCCCACTGGCTGGCCCAGGTCTCATACTGATCGCGAGACATCTGCGCACCGCCATGGCGTTCAGACATCTCGATGACAACCTCTTCGCCCTGATCCAGATACTTTGCCTGCTTGCACAGGCGCTTGATGGATTTGCAGCCGCCTTTGCGAATGATGGCGACGATGGCTTGCGATTTATCCGTCATGGTGCATGCTCTCGCTGCTTTTTACTTCACCATCTGCAGGACCACATAGGCTTGCGCTCCGCGCCCTACGACTCAGCCTCCTCCTTCAGGATGAGGCGACCGTCACGACGGGAGTGCGACACATTCAGGATCGTACAGAGCCGGGCATCAAGCACGGAGAATTCACGACCGAATTCAGCGCGTAATCGCGCAAAGGCCTTCATATCCACCGCGCCGGACTCCGAATAAGCCGCTTTCAGTTGCCGGATGTTCCGGGACAGTTCACCAAGGGCGTCCAGCGTTTTTTGAAGCAGTGCCCGTGTCTGCGGATCGATTTCAAGAAAGCCGCCGATCCGGCGGGCCGCGATCCGCAAGGCTAGATTGTGCGTAAGTCCGAGTTCGGCTGCTTGCCGCGCGAGCATGAGATACTCTGCCTCACGCAGACGAACGCTGACGACCTTATATTGCGTTGGATCGGCTTCATCGTCGTCCATCGCCACTGGCTTTGGCAACAGATCGGAGAAAAGTTGCCGCTGATCGGATGCCATTCATATGTCCTTCTCGCATAGGCGTCTTGCAGAAAATTATTCAACTTCCCCCAGCAAAAACAAAAAAATAATATCATGTTTTATAGTATTGTTTTCATAAAAAATAATACATTTGCAATTAAATAGAAAATTTACTCCATTGAATAGAAAATCAACGTCGTTACTCTCAGTCTTGCACAAACATATTTATCAACAATCCTTTGGTGTTGAGATAACGGAGACGAAGATGAAGCTTGTTGCATGCTGCTCATTCAAGGGAGGCGCCGGAAAAACGACGGCATTGATGGGGCTTTGCTCTGCCTGGGCCGCGCAGGGTAAGACTGTTGCCCTGCTCGAGGCGGACGAAAACCGCCCTCTCACGCGGTGGAAGGAGAATGCGACAAGACACCGAACGTGGGATCCAGCCTGCAAGATTTTTGTCGCCGACGAACTTCCTTTGCTGGAAGATGCTTACGCTCAGGCCGAGGCGGAGCAGTTCGACTATGCACTGGCGGATACGCATGGGGGATCGAGCGAACTCAACAACACGATTATCGCAAGCTCCCAGTTTCTCCTCGTACCGACAATGATGACGCCTCTTGATGCGGACGAAGCACTGGCAACCTATCGCTACATCATCGAATTGTTGCTTGGTGAAAATCTCGCCGTTCCTGCTGCCATCCTGCGCCAGCGTGTTCCGGTCGGTAGATTGACGTCATCGCAACGCTCCGTGCTGGATATGCTGGCGGATCTCCCCTTGACGGAAAAACCGCTTCACGAGCGGGACGCGTATGCGGCCATGAAAGAGCGGGGCATGCTGCATTTGAGTCTTGGCAATGCACAGGCTGACCCCGCCATGCGGCTTGCCGTGCGGAATCTTACCACTGCCATGGAGGAATTGACTGAGCTTCGTCGTTTCGTGGATGGTGCCCTGGAGTGATGAAATGGGAATCCGCAAGCCAAACCTTTCCGTCAAGGAGGCGAGACAGCTCGCATCCGTGCGATCGGCGGCATCCTCTTCTGCGTCGTCGGCGACCGATGCACCTTTACTCGATCGCGCCTTAAAATCCCCGCCTCCGGACAAAAGGCCGGAGCAACCCGCGAAAAGTGTGGGCAAGAGGCCAAATCCCTCTGCGACCCTGGCGGCGGAACAAGGCCCCGGCACCAAACCGCCTGTAATGGCGGCTTCGCAGCCCGCCGGAGCCTCGCACGCGCCGGTCCAGACATCGTCAAGCGGCACGTCCCATAGGCGCACATCCCCACAGGTCGAAAAGATACAGGTCTTCGTATCAGCACCTTTGCCCGATCCGCAATTCTCCTTGATCTATACTGCGCTCATGCAGCGCCACGGCCCTCACAAGGCGCTGCAGATGATCCTGCGTAAGGCGCTCGATCAATATGAAAAAATGCTGCTGAACGGTACGTTTGAGGGTGAAGAGGATATCTATCCGTTCGAAAGTGATTCCACCCCGGACGCCTATATCCAGACGTCCCGGATGATGCCGAAGCACGTCGTCGCAATTGCCCGCGCCCATTTCGATCCTCTGGGCTTTGAGAGCACGCGCGCCTTCGGCAGAAAACTTGCGGTAGCGGCGCTGGCGGCTTTTTTCAGCAAGGAACGCACCCTTGCCTGAGCGACGGGCGGCCGCTCGGTCCATGCAGATGCCGCCGGCGTCGGGCGAACGTCATCTGCGGCGGGCTGGACGGATTCTCGTATCAAGTTGCCGTGCCGATAGAGCGGCATTCCTGCTCTTTGCCGTTGAACTATCTTTGCCTTGTGGCGCAATAACGCGCTCTTCTCCGGCCTGCGCCTGATGGAGGCGATCTGCCGAGGCCTTCTTTTCAACGGCTTGCTTGTTGTCGCCACCCTGTATCGGATAGCCCACCATTCTCAGCTGTGGTTCGTTTTGTGGGCGCAGGACAGAGTCGCTCCTCATGCTGGAGTAATCGCCAGTGTAGCCTTGACCCGGCGAGACATCCTGAATGAAAATAGAGGGGCGACCGTAAAACTTCCAAATCGGCTGTCCCTTGTCCTTTATCCACTCCTGCAGGCACTCGGCGGACATGACCGTATCCGTATTCACCGCAACCAGCGCTTTGTGATCGGCCGAGCCATCCTTGTACTGATAATCCGGGTCGATACCCTTGGCGCGTAACAACGATCTGTAGAAGTGAGGATACTTCCAGATCATGGTCGATGGCTTCAAGTAAGAGTCGCCCGATGGAGCGATCACCAGCAGGGGCTTCTCTTTCAGCCGAACGTCAAGGCCGCGAAAATCCGGTGCGTTTCTGTTTTTATCGACGATCGCCGCATATTTCTCAAGACCGAGATAAATATGCTTGTCCACTTGAACGAGAACAGACGGAACGTCCTCAGGGCAATGATAACCGACAAGTTTGAGCGGTTCCAAATTCCTAATGGTGAGAAGATCTTTCTCCATGCTGGAGTAGTTGCCGGTGAACCCGATCTTATCGGAGATGTTTTGGATGAAAACCGAGGGTCGTCCGTAGATAAACCAGAGAGGCTTCCCCGTTTCGATGGCCTTGCCCTGTAAGGCTTCCGCCGACATGACCGTGTCTTTATCGATCCCTATAAGCGCTTTGTGTTCACCATTGCAATCCTTGTAGACGTGGGCAGGATTGAGACCGCTCGACCGCAGCAACGCCTTGAAGAAGAGTGGATATTTCCACATCATGGTCGAAGGCTTCAGGTAGGAATCTCCGGCAGGCGTCAGGACCAGCAGGGGCTTGTCCTTCACCCGGACCTCCGAATTGCGAAAATCAGGAGTATCTCGGCCACGATTTACAATGCCTGCGAATTTTTTAAATCCAATAAAAACATGCTTGTTCGTTTGAACAAGAAGCGAGGGGATATCATCTCGCCCTGGATGGAAAGTAGCTTGGTCGAACTGATCCGAGGCGCCATTCAGGCCCCATTGTTGAATAAAGGCCGGGACCGTCTGGAATCTGTTAAAAGCGGACCGCAACCAGATTTTCATCGACGGTTCGGTTTTGGCAAGATCGCTATAATAGCTAAAATCGTTCGCCTGGTCGATATCGGTCCAGCGTCGTCTTTCAAAAGAAAAACATCCATGGCCGTCGCGGAAAATCACATCCATTGCGGCACCGCGCTCGTCATCGAGACCGAAGTAGTTTTGTTCAAGCGTCGTATCGGAAAGACGGGTCAGAATGGGATGATCATCAAAATATCCGAACTTCTCGATAAAGTCGTTCGTCATGTACAACGTATGGTACGAAAGGTCTGGAGAAAGGTGAAGGTGCCGTCCTAGGTGTTTTGCGGTGTCTGCACGACCTGTCTGGGCACGGCGAGACGATTGCACCGGTTCGGTGATCGGCGTCGGCAGCCCGTTGCGAGGCTCGACAAACTCAAGAGGCGCTTCCTCGTCATCATCGTCCAAAATCGTGTCGGGTACAGCATGCTCTTTGAACGCCCCTGACGAGACCACGTCAGGTCGATGACCGACCAAAGTCAGGCTCTCATAACCCGAGTCCGTCCGCCTGAAGCCTTTGCTCAAGGGCTGAGGATCATCATCCTCCCCTCGTTTGCGCTTGCCGCGCGGCTCATCATCGTCGACCATCCTGCACCTTGAAGAGGGGAACAAGGTCCGACCTTGACCCACCGAAGACATATCGCCCCAGAGATCGACCACTCCTGGGCTCACCGTGTTCGATCAAACAGCAGGGTAGCGTCTCAAGGCATGAAAGCGCCAGTCAATTGCGGCTTCATTTGAAACCCGGAGACTGAATGTCTCCCCGGTTTCAGCCGTTGAGAAGAAATGTGAGAATGCTTTGAGCAGGGTGATCGGAGAGGCCGAGCTTTTCGAGAGTCCAGCCGGTTTGCCAGTAGTCCCTGGCATGCATGGCGTTTGCGAAAGCAACCGTCGCTTCCAGAAGCGGCGTATCGACTCCAAGTTTTCGCGCCAGAAGCACGGCTGGCACGATCTGCGTGGGAACGTCCTCACTCAGGTATCGATAGTCGAGATTGGGTGGGCTCTTCACCTGTTTATAAGCTCTGACACGATGTACGACCTCGTGAAAATCTTTTCCCTTCACGCCATAGGATTCTTCGAGGAGCTGGGAAATCGTCGTCGCCGTTCCGCCGAGGGCGCGGACTATCTGCTGGCGTTCCTCATCGAGCGCTTCGATCACGCGCGCAACAGCCGGGGTAATCTCGTAGCCATCATAGAGGTAGGGGCCTTCGGCCTCGATTCGAGCCGCATTCATGATCATCGGGATAGGATGGAGGCCGGGCGCAGCGCTGGCGAGGCCGCATTCCAGAACATTCATTGAGGGTTTCAACTGGGGGAAATCATCCTTTAGCCGCTCCAGCAGCTCACGGGTCCGCCGGGCCGGAAAAACGCCCACCGGCAGAGCTTTCTTTTTGCTGACGATACTGAGAGCCGACTGCCCCCTTCGGCGTGCCAGGATGGGCATGGACGCAGTCTGAGCGACCAAAAGGTTCTTGATACCGGCCTTTGCAGCAAGTTGATGGATCAACAACGGCCCGCCCAGACCGCCGGGAATGAGCAGAACCAGATGATCGTCTTTGAGCGAACCAACGAAGTCTTCCATCAGTTTTTCATAAGCCGTTTGCGGTGCCATGACGATCACCACATCGGCCTGTCGGACCGCAAGCGCGAGGTTCCCTGTAGCCTCGATCCCCTTCAGCACAACCTGTTGTCGTCCGCCCACCACGGTGTCATCCTGGCAATCAAGTTCGATATCGGGGATCGGCGTCAAGCGGTCGTGGATGTCTGCAAAGGTCGCGGTGTCGGCGAGAATGACACGTCGTCCAGCCAGATGAAGCTCGGCAGCAAGTCCGAGCGCGCCATCGGACGCGCCAATGACAGCGAAAGTCTGCGGATATGTTGTCAAACCCCGTTCTCCTTGTTTTAATAACATTACATTTTTCGACGCGCAGTCGGGGTGCTGTGGGTGAGAATCGTTTGCAGAAACAACGGCTTCGTTTGGAAAGCGAAAAGGCTACCGAAGCCTTTTACTATCCTTTATGCTCCTAAAGAGAAGCGAGTTCACCAAGAGTGACGGGTTTCAGTGGTGGACGGAAGCGGTAGAAGCCAACCTCGTCCAAGAAGCGTCCCTCTTCGGCAGCGAGAATGTGTGTGACGGTGTAGCCGCACTGCCGGCCCTGGCATGATCCCATGCCTGCTCTACAGAGAGAGAATGTTCAGCTCCCGAGGGCAGCGTGTCAGAAGCTCGGCTCCGTCCTCAGTGATCAGGTAAGTATCCTCTGGATGGGCAGAAAAATTCGGCAGGTAGATACTCGGCTCGATGGTGATGACCATCCCCGCCTGAAGCGGCAGCTTATCGCCTGCCCCGATTTCCGGAAGCTCGGCAGCCTCGATACCGACGCCACGACCCGTGCGGTGGGTGAAGGTCTCCCCGATACCGGCTTTGTCAAGCATCTCACGTGCGACGAGATCCGGTACTTCGGCGGCGACACCTGGTCGCAGTACCGAAACGGCCTTGTCATAGGCCTCCAGAACGATCTGAAACATATCCTGTTCGGTCGAATTGGGTTTGCGCAGAGATACGTTGCGGGCAAAGCCGATGCGGTAATTCTGAAACTGCGGGATCCGGCAGAAGTCGAGAAGGATCATGTCGTCCAACTCGATAGCACGTGTTGAGGCCAGCGCATGCACCATGTCACATCGCGGTCCCGACGTGATGATTTGCGAAGTCTCCGCCAGCGGATGGTCCAGCGTGCACCCGCAATTACGATGATCGCAGTGCCACGCAAACTGGTGAGCGGCATGGTCGCGGCCTACCATGGCGATTTCATATTCACGGACGCCCGGTCGAATAGCAGCGCATTCGGCATAGTATTCCTCAACAGCCATTTTCCCGCTGATCCGCAGAATGTCGATTTCCTCTTCGCATTTTATAATGCGCATCTCTTCAACAAGGCCGTTGCTTGCCTCCATCTCCGATACAGAAAGCTCGTAATAAAAAAGATCGAAAAGAGCGGCGGAGATGAAACTCTTCTCGACGGCAATCTTCTTGCCAGTCAGACCCTTCTCCTTCAGGACATTGTTCAGCAGGTTCAGACCCCCGAAAGTCTCGGTCTCGCTGCCCCATTCGACGTGGTAACGGATGTCGGAAAGCCAGGATCGCCGTTGCGCGAAAAGATATTCGAGCTTCGGCACAATCAGTGCCGGCTCACCATCGGCGGGAACGATGGCGCAGATCAGACGACGCGGCATCGCGTATTCACTGCGGCTGCTATAACCCCATAGACCGGTAATATATCGAACATTTTCGGGTTTGATGACGAGCATCGCGTCAAGCCCGCGTTTACGAAGCCGCGCCTGTAAATCTCTTACACGGCCGTGGTAAGTCTCTGTGCGCATCTTGCTGCCTTTTGAAAATGGTATATTTCCTATCTTTTCGACAGCGATCCATCAGGTCAAATCAGGACTTTTCTGTTTTGTATGCACTGGACTTATGTATAAAATCTGTTTTACTTTTCGTGCAGATACGGTTGATAAGCGGCGCAAAGATGCCGAATCCGAGTTCCAAAAAACACCAAACATAGACGGAGACAGCATTCTCTTCCTCAACAGCAGGGAGACAATCGACGGATTCCAGGCTGTCCAAGATGTAATGAAGGGAGGCGGTAATGCGTATGAACGTCAAACAGGTGGAGGCGTTTCACCAGGTCTTCGTCACAGGAAGCATCACTGCCGCAGCACAGCGCCTCTATGTCTCCCAGCCAGCGGTAAGTCGTTTGGTGGCGGATATGGAGCTAGCGATTGGCTTCAAACTGTTCGAGCGCAAGCATCGCCGCCTTATCCCCACACCTGAAGGCCATATGCTGTTCAACGAGATCAAAAAAACCTTCGTTGGCCTCGAAAAAATCGCTTCCCGTGCGGAGGAGATTCGCTCCTTTCGCGCGGGCTCGATCAGGATCGCCGCCATGCCAGCGCTTTCCTTCAGTCTTCTGCCGTCATTGATTACGGAGTTCATGTCCACCTACAGGGATATTCATATTTCCCTGAACGTTCGTACGTCGGACACGGTATTCGACTGGCTGGGCTCAGATCAATGGGACATCGGGATCGCCGCACTTCCGGTTGACAAGACCGTGGCACAGATCGAAATGCTTCCATCGCCACCCTGTTTTTGCGTTCTGCCGCCGGACAGTCCCCTCGTTGATCGGGACATCATAACTCCAAAAGACATTGCCAGTATGCCTTTCATCTCGCTGTTTCCCAACAGCACTATTCGTCTGCGCACAGATGCGGCGTTCCAAGCGGCTGGTATACAGCGAAAAATGGTTATGGAAACGCCATATTCACTGAGCGCGGTGCAGTTCGCGATGTTGGGGTTGGGAGCCACCGTTGTCGATCCGTTTACCGCACGAAGCCCGATGGTATCCCCTACCCTAGCCAAACCATTTATACCTGCCATTCCCTATGAATTCGGACTGTTGTATCCGGCTCTTTCGCCCCTGTCCGGCGTTGGAAGAACCTTTGTCGATGCGCTCAAAGACAGGCTTCAGACCTTTTCGAGCCATTCATAGCTTTTTCACGATAAGAGTGGGCGCAGTGATATGCGCGGGCAGCAAAGGAGCATGATTTATATGTTTCCTATCGATGTTTCGCGCCTAGCATTCCGGCATGCATAACCTGACAGAATGAACTTGCGAACTTTTATCATTTGACGGGATGCGCCGATCCTAGGCACATACAGTGCTATAAATCATGGTTTACTAATCTATTCGCAGACGGGAGGATGGAGGCGTCAGCTGCGCCTGGAGTGTAATGCTTCTTTCCCGGCCCCGGATACAGCTCACCAATCAAAAGAAAAAAGGGGACCATTTATGGTTTATCTATCGAGACGCAGGCTAGGCCGTTTGTTTGCCGCAACGCTTGCCGCATCGACACTGCCTGCCGTTCCATCCGCCCTCGCACAGGAGACTGTGGTCTTTGCCGGCTTCGGCGGCAGCATCATGGCCGCTCAACGCAAGGTTTATTTCGACGCCTTCGAAAAAGAGACGGGCATCAAGGTGATAGACGTCCCGGATTCGGGGCTGCCGAAGATCAAGGCCATGGTCAACAGCGGTAACGTGCAATGGGATGTTGCAAACGTGCTGGGCATGTGGGTTCAATTGGGAACGAAGGAAAATCTCTGGGAAAAGCTGGATCAGAACGCGATCAACGCCAAGGGAATCCCAGCGGAATTCCGTAACGATTACGGGATCGGGAACGCCGCCTATGGCCAGATCCTTGCCTACAACTCAAAACTGACAAAGGACGCCAACACACCGAAGACGTGGGCGGATTTCTGGAATATCAGCGGGAAGCCAGGCCCCCGCGGTCTTTTTGACGGTCCTCGCTACGTGCTCGAATTCGCTTTGATGGCCGACGGCGTCGCACCTAAAGAGCTCTATCCGCTCGATGTGGACCGCGCCTTCGCAAGTCTCGACAAGATAAAGAACGAGGTTTCGGTTTGGTGGAAGCAGTGGCCGCAGGTGCCCGTGCTGCTCTCCTCTGGTGAAATCAACATGTCGAACACGTCGCATGCGCGTATCCAAGACATCGTTGCAGCGGAGAAGGTTCCACTCGAAATCGTATGGAACCAGGGCCTCATGACGGTGGATTGGCTGGCGGTGCCACGCGGGGCTAAAAATTCAGCCAATGCAATGAAGCTCATCGCTTTCATGAGCAGGCCGGATCTTCAGGCCGAATTCGCGCGCGTGACCAATATCGGTCCAGTCAACAACGAGTCACTGCCCCTGATGACACCCGAAGAACAGCAGAAGCTGCCGAGCGTCCATTATCAGAACGGGGAAATGGCCTTGGTAAGCGATGCATGGTGGGCTGAAAACAGTGACAAGATGATTCAGCGCTGGGATAGCTGGAAACTGAAATGAAATTGAGTGTTGCAGGAGACGGCGTGCACGCGCCGAATGAAATCGCCTCGAAGCAAGCTGGCAGCTTGCTTCGACCAAGTGCCATCTGGCTCGTGATTCCGGGAGTTGCTTTTCTGGCTGCGGCCTTCGTGCTGCCGCTGGTCATTCTTCTTTCGCAGAGCGTTTACAACGAAGGCTTTACCCTTCGCTACTTCGAAATGATCTTTACGACGCCGAGCTATCTGACTGTCATATGGATTACCCTGAAGATCGCGGTTCTAGCTACCGTCGCCACCATGCTTCTTGCTTATCCGGTAGCCTGCTATCTCATGCTTGCTGGCCCCGCGATGCGCTCATTGATGATGGCACTGATCATCATCCCGTTCTGGACGAACATTCTTGTCCGTTGTTACGCCTGGATGGCCATTCTACAGCGTCGCGGTCTGGTGAACACATTCCTTACCGACCAGCTGGGTGCGATCGACCATCCAATCGAAATGGTATATAATCTTCCTGGCGTGCTGATCGGCATGACGCATTACCTTCTGCCGCCTGCGATTCTGATCCTCTACAGCATCAATCACAATATTGATCTTCGTCTCGTGGGAGCCGCGCGGAGTCTCGGCGCCAATCCGATGCGTGCCTTCCGCCATGTGTTTCTGCCGCTCAGCATGCCGGGCGTGCGTGCTGCCACCATGCTGGTGATGATTCTGAGCCTTGGCTTCTTCGTCATCCCCGCCCTTCTCGGCGGTTTGAGCGACACGACGATGGCAACCCTCATCAACGTTCAGTTCACCGAGTCCGTAGACTGGCACTTCGGCGCGGCAATGTCGATGGTCCTGCTGGTGATGACGCTCTTGGGGATCGGGGTTTACTACCAGGCGCTGGCCAAAACAACAGGAGGCAAGAAGCCATGAGGGAAGCACGTCGTTTTAATCCACTCGCGGCTTTCAGCTGGCTGGTGATCGCGTTCCTGCTTCTGCCGCTGATCGCGATCCTTCCTATGTCCTTCAGCAATTCGTCTCTCCTGAGATTGCCGCCCCCCGGCTACTCGCTCAGATGGTACGAGGCATATCTTTTCGACACGGCTTGGATGACGGCGACGCTGAACAGCGTCATCGTCGCCTGCGCAACCGCCGTGCTCTCGGTTATCCTCGGCACCGCAACGGCCTATGGATTGTCGCGCAGCAAGTGGAAGGGTAAGGCTCTGCTACAAGCGCTTATCCTGTCTCCGCTGCTGATCCCCGGCATCGTGATTGCGGTTGCGACTTATTCCGTCTTCTCGATGCTGAAGCTCAACGGGACCTTCACCGGCCTGATCCTGGGCCATACGATCATCACCTTCCCCTATACGGTGGTCGTGATCAGTGCCGCGCTGGAGCGCTTCGATCCGCGACTGGAGCAAATGGCGGTAAGCCTGGGTGCCTCACCGGTGAAAGCGTTCGCCTTCGTGACCTTCCCGATCATCCGTGCGGGGATCATCATCGCGTCACTCTTCGCCTTCCTTCACTCCTTCGATGAAGTGGTCATGGCGACATTCATAGGCGGCCCGGCGACGACAACGCTTCCACTACGCATCTGGGACGGTATTCGCTTCGAACTGACCCCCGTCATCGCCGCCGTCTCGTCAATTCTCATTCTCGTATCCTGCGCCGTGATCGGCATTACCGAGGTTTTCAACCATCGTAGCAGGATCATGGTAGGCGAAAAGCATTAGGATCACCGGAGTTCACATGAATCCTGCAGTTGAATTTAACAACGTCACCAAACGCTTCGGAGACTTCGTTGCGGTCAAGAATTTTTCGCTTACGGTGGAAAAGGGACAGTTCGTCACTCTCCTCGGCTCCAGCGGCTCGGGAAAATCGACCTCGCTGATGATGCTCGCCGGCTTCATGACGCCCACCGGTGGTCACATATCCATCGATGGGCGTGATGTAACGGAGCTTCCGCCACACAAGCGCAACATCGGTCTCGTCTACCAGAACTACGCGCTTTTCCCTCATATGACGGTGGCGGCCAATGTCGGCTTTCCTTTGAAAATGCGCCACGTTTCGAAGGCCGAGATCGACCGGCGGGTGAAAAGCGCTTTGCAGAAGGTTCACCTTGATACCTTTTCCGACCGTCTTCCCGCACAACTGAGCGGCGGTCAGCAGCAACGCGTCGCCCTTGCGAGGGCAATGGTCTTCGAACCGTCGATCCTGTTGATGGACGAGCCACTCGGCGCGTTGGACAAAAATCTTCGCGAGGAGATGCAGGTCGAGATCAAGCGAATCCAGCGCGATGTTGGCATCACCACGATCTATGTTACCCATGATCAGGAAGAGGCAATGTCAATGTCCGACAATGTCATCGTGATGAGCAAGGGCCGCATCGAGCAGGCCGCACCGCCAGCGGAGCTGTACGAACGCCCGTGCAATCCTTTCATCGCTCAGTTCATCGGTTCGGCCAATGTGATCCCTGGCGTGGTCAAGAGTGACGCTGGCCGGAGCGCCTTCCTCTCCGAAGCAGGGGCGTCGATCCCTCTCGAGAGTGTGGCCGCGGTGTCAGATGGAGGGCGTCAGGCCGCCATTATCCGACCGGAGCGCATCAGGTTCGCGACGGCCAACGACACGATGGCCATTCCTGCCACGGTCGAATCCGTCCTCTACGGCGGAACCATGATCCGCTATGCCACGCGTGTGGGCACGCAGCGCATCGATGTTGTCGTGGTCAATAATGGCACCAAACCCCGCGAGGCAGGCGAACCGGTTCAACTCGCTTGGGACGCAAAAGACTTTCTCCTTGTCGATGCGCCGGTAAAGTGACGTCGTAAAAGCGGTATGCGCCGTGGCCCGCGTGTCGCGGCGCAGCTATATGGTTACGCGCCTGAGCGGCGGGACCACCCGATGTTGCAGAGTCGATGGCTGCCTTTGTTGCAAAGTCCATGACGACGTGTCGATCGACAAAGGCACTCTGCCCAGCCAGCCATGATGGCAGGCCCTACCTACCATGATTCATTCATTCACGAGCGTGCGATGACTGCCGAACCGTCGTTTCCCGAGGGGCGGCTGCTTTGGCGACCCCGAGATCGCGAAGCAACGGCTTCGCCTCGCGCAAAAAAGGGGGCTTTAATGCGAAACCGTATTCTTCCCATTCGGTTCGACTGGACAATTGGACGAAAAATCCCTGTATTGATGGTCTCGATCGCTGCTATTTCCTGCGGGATGGTGGCTCTGTTCGCGGCAAATTCTTCGTTTTCCACCACCCAGATTCTTATTTCAGACCATCTGGATTACGTTGCCCGGACCAAACGCGACATGCTCGCCACAAAGCTCGACGCACTGAAATCGCAAACAGCTGCACTTGCCGTGAACCCTGCCTTTGGTCAGATGTTTGACGGACTATCTCTCGGCTATGCCGGTCTTTCACGGGAAACGGCGCGAAAGCTGTCTGACCATCGAATGCACTTCGGAAACATTGAAGGCCTGCCCGCTGCGGGCATGGATTACTATGTGGAAAGCTACAAACAGGCGGAGCCCTGGCTGCAGGAGCTTGCCAATAAAGCGGGTTTCACCACCATCGCCCTAGTGAACAAGACCGGCCAGTTGATCTACAGCACGGCCAAACATCCGCTGGGTACTCTGGAAAATGGCGATGTACTTCGAAGCACTCTGGAACTTTCTCTCAAGCAGCCGGAACCGATGATGACCGGTTTTTCGGCACCGGGCTTGGAGGACGATGGCGCGGCCTATATTGCAACAGCGATACCGGCGTCCGCAGGTCGATCCTCAAGTGACAGGGCCGGAACCCTGATTATCGGCCTCGCCACCCACACCCTGGATACGGTCCTGCACGACGCGGGCGGCTTTGGCCCGCGAGGAGAGGCTGTCGTAACAGCAAGTGACGGAACATTCCGCTCGACCTCCAGATTTGGCGACAGAAATGCGAACCGTTTGGAGTTGCAGGGCGACCTGTATGACGAAACCGGCACCGCCGGGAGCGCCATCTATCGTGGACAGAATATGATGATCGCCTCTCACCCACTTATGGCGGGAGATCAGCCCCTACACGTCGTGGCGCTGGAACCGCGCTCGGATATGCTTGCGCCCGCCAACAACCTTCTGTGGACAATCCTGCTGCTGACGGGAGGGACGATCGCTGTGACGTTCGTTCTCTCCCTCTTCGCATCCGGATCAATCTCCCGACCTATCCTGCGGCTGGTGCAGGAAATGAAGCGGCTTGCCGCAGGGGATATCTCCGGTTCTGTCAATGGAACCTTAAGGGGTGACGAGGTTGGAGACATGTCCCGGGCCGTGCTGGTGTTCAAGCAGAACGCATTGGAGAAACAGAGGGCGGAAGCATCCGCGAAGGAGCTTGAGCTTGCCGCCGCCGTAGAGCGGGATGCCGCGGAAGCGCAAAGACGGGAGCGTCTGACCACCCAGGCCGCAGTCTTCAGGGAAATAGGCGATTCCCTGTCGGGCTTGGCAAGCGGCATTCTAAACCGTCCTATCAATGTGGATTTTCCACCGGAATACGCGCAGCTTCGACAGGATTTCAACGCTGCCGTCGGGCGGTTGAATGCAACGATTACGGCCGTTGCCCGTCAAGCCGACACGATGACATCAATCGCCAACGAGATGCACGGCGGTACGCGGGAACTTGCGACCCGCACGGAACAACAGGCGGTCGTTCTCGAAAATGCCGTGCGGGCCCTCAACAGTGTTTCTTCCGACATTGCGCGTACGGCGACGGCCTCGGATGAGGCTGATCGTATTGTCTCGGCAGTTCATCTGGAAGCCGCCTCCTCGGATGCCGTCGTTTCCCAGGCAATCGAGGGTATGAACCAAATCGAAGCTTCATCCCGCCAGATCGCGACGATCGTCAGCGTGATCGACGAAATCGCTTTTCAAACGAACCTTCTGGCATTGAATGCCGGGGTCGAGGCATCGCGTGCCGGAGATGCCGGGCGGGGTTTTGCCGTGGTTGCCTCCGAGGTCCGTGCGCTTGCTCAACGCTCGGCAGATGCCGCAACAGAAATCAAGGACTTGATTGCGCTCTCGTCCCAAAGAGTGAGGCGCGGGACGCAACTCGTCAGCGGCGCAAGCGACCAGTTGAAGAATATTGCCGACCAGATTACCGATATCAAATCGGTCGTTTCCAACATCGCCGCCACCGCGTCCGATCAGGCGAGACATCTGGCGACAATCGGGGCCACGATCGGAGAGATCGACCGGTCGACACAGCAAACCGCCGCCCTGGCCCAGGAATCGAGTGCCGCCTGCCACTCTCTTGAAGCAGAAGCAGGCCGGCTCGTCGATCTTATCCGTGCTTTTACCCTCGACGGCTCCGCCACCATAACAACAACCGCTCTTATGCACTCTCAGATACGAGTGGCCGGTTAGTCGGGTGATACGGATTATCGCCATCCCCAAGCCAGACAGCAACCAGCTTCGGGATGGCAATGCTGTCCGCTTACGCAAATCGGGTGATGCTGAAAGGTTCAATGGGTGCGTTTGTCGCACCGTTGGTGATCAACTCAGCCAGTATTTCACCGACCGCAGGGGCCATTTGAAAGCCGTGCTCGGAGAATCCAAACGCGTGGAACAGGTTTTCCTCTGTCGAAGAGCGCCCGATGACGGGAATCCGGTCCGGCATTAGAGCTTCAATGCCTGACCAGGACCGCACAACCTTGGCGGAGGACATGATCGGGAAAACATCCGCAGCAGCCCTCGCGGAACGGCGCAGCTCGTGGAAGTCCATCTCCGTGACATTGGTGTCCGGATAGGCCTTTCCTCGGGTCGCACCACCGACCACCACGGTACCATTTGCCATCTGCTTGAACGAGAGGGGCCGCCCCGCTACGCCGACGACCGCATTGCAGAAATGCGGCAGCCGTTGGGTGACGAGCATCATGGGTGCGACAGCTTCAATCGGAGCGGGCTCTCCGGCCTGCCGGGCAAATTCTCCGGCCCATGCGCCTGCGCAATTGAGAAGATACCGTCCCGCAAAGGATTGCCCGCCATTGCAGTGCACCATCCAATTTTGCCCGTCTCTCAAGATCGTCATGGCTCGGGTATTTTCATGAAACTCGACGCCCAAGGCTGCTGCCTTGCGTTTGAAAGCAAATGTGGTCTTGAACGGCTGAGCAAATCCGTCGTCCAGACTGGCCAAGGCACCGACGCAGTGGTCTGCAACAGCGGGAAGATAAGAGCGGAGCTCCTTCTGATCAAGCATGATCTCGTGCTCGAATCCTAGCGCCCGGACATCGGCCGCACGTTGCTGCTGCACTTCCAAATCCCGTTCATACTCGATCACCCTGATCTGCGGGGCGTTCTGAAAGCCGCAATCGTCATCCACCAGCTGTTCGATGTTGCGCCACATCTCCATGGAGCGGTTGGAGATCGGAATCTCGGCGAAGTGCCGGCCAAGCCGCCTGACGCCGCCGCCATTGACGCCGGAGGCATGACGCGCAACGGTGTCCTTCTCCACCACGATGATGGAGAGCCCGCGCATAGCCACATGAAGAGCGGCAGAGCAACCGTGAAGTCCGCCGCCTATAACAAGCAGATCAGCCGTTCGTCTCATCGCTCCATCTCCTGTTTCACTGGCTTGGAAGCGACCTTTTCCGTGCCGAAGTCCGCAAGCTCCGTCAGCAACAAAGGTTTGAGCGGTGGCCTGATACGATAATATCCGACCGAAGACGGCATCTCGCCCGTATGCTTTGCGACAAGCTCAGACAAGGTGAGGCCACAGAAGCGCCCCTGACACGGGCCCATACCTGTTCTCAGCAAGGATTTGACCTGGTTTGGTCCAGGAACACCTTTCTCCAGCGATGCACGAACCTCGCCGGCCGTGACTTCTTCGCAACGGCACACAATCGTTTCGTCCTGCAGGTCGCTTAGATCGACGGAGGGCGTGTAAAGCGCCTCAAGGAAAGGTCGAATGGACAACTCCCTGCGCAACCGCCCACGCAACAGCGCAATTCGGCTGTCATCACCCACCCCTGCCTTATGCGCGATACGAAGAGCGGCCAACTGACCTTGCATGGCGGCAACCTTCGCGCCGCCTATTCCTGCACCATCGCCAGCCACATAAACATTCGCAACACTGGTTTCGCCGAAAGCATCCACGACGGGAGAGAAACAACGTTGGCTTTCATTCCAGACGTGTTCGCAGTGAAGAAGCCTGGTTATCTGCGGGTTCGGCACCACACCTTGATGCAGCGCCACGGTCTCCGCTGGCAACCGATGCCTGCGTCCCCGACTGAGGAACGTCACGGCTTGCGCACATGTGCGGCCTTCAATGGCAATCCCGCTTGCACCGCGATAGACGGGTACGCCCGCAGCCATGACAGACAACATCATGCCAAGGCCCTTTTTGAGGTATTTTATCGAGCAAGAGTTCAGCCGCAGCTTGGGTAAGGCACTGAGATAGCGGCTGAGCGGCAACGTCTCCACCACCGCAGCTGGCTTCGTTCCCGCAGCAACCATCTGCGCGGCAATCAGCCAGATCAACGGTCCCGCCCCCACGAGAACCACGCCTTCTGCGACGAGGCCGTGCGCCTTCAAGAGGATCTGGAGCGCCCCGGCCGTCATCACTCCAGGCAGTGTCCAGCCGGGCATCGGCGTCGGTCGCTCTGTCGCACCGCTGGCGACAACGAGTGAGGTGGCGGATATCTCATGTGATACACCCGCTTTCGAATAGATCAGCTTGCCGTTCCTGCCGACATTCCAGACGGTGGCATCCGGAATATAAGATGCGCTCGAGGCGCGAAAAGCATCGATAATTGCGCGACCTTCTGTATAGTCTGGGCCGAGGATCGCCAGACGCTGCGGGTCGGCGTCTTCCGCGGCCCGATAGATCTGGCCGCCCGGAGCAGATTGCTCGTCCAGAAGAACGACGCTTAGCCCTGCCCTTGCCGCCTCCGTCGCCGAGGATATGCCAGCGGGTCCGGCGCCGATGATGGCGACATCGTAATGGGTCATTCTTACTCTCCCGCCTCAAAGCCGTTCTGCGTGCGGACAACCATTCCGTCCTTTACGCGCGTCATGCATGCCTGACGGTCTGTAACGGCATCGATCTCAACGAGGCAATCGAAGCATACGCCCATCATACAGAAGGGTCCGCGTTCAAGGCCGGAAACGGGCGTAGAACGAAAAGCCGTTACGCCTTGGGCAAGAAGGGCCGAAGCGACTGTATCGCCTTCGGTGGCTTCCATTTGCCTGCCGTCGAACTCGAACAGGATTTTCCTGCGGTCCCCACCTTTGATAGGCCTTAGCATCATCTCTCCTGCTCAAAGACCGCAACAGCCCGCTATCGGCGAAGGCTGGGACTGTCCGGCGCAGGATAGTGATTAAGCACTTCCTTATGTGACTCAAATGAATTTATATGGGTCCGTTATAACTCATGGTTATGAGGTGATCGCGGTGCCCCGCCCAAACGTCCGACAAATCGAAGCATTCAACGCAGTGATGAAAAGCGGCAGCGTGACGAAGGCAGCGGAAGCGCTGTTCATCAGTCAGCCGGCTTTGACCAAATTGATCCAGGCTTTCGAACATAATTGCGGCTTCAGCCTCTTTTCGCGGGAAACCGGCAGGCTCCTTCCGACCCCGGAAGCACATCAGATGTTCACAGAGACCGAACGCCTTGAAATCGGTGTAGATCGGGTCCAGAAAACCGCCAACGCGATCCGGGAGCTGGAGCGGGGCGAGATTGCGGTCGCCGTTTTCCCTTCGCTCGGCCTTCAGTTCCTGCCGAGGCTCGTGGCCCGCTTTCTCGCGCCGAGGCCGGACGTGAAAGTGTCTCAGGTGACAAGATCATCCCGGACCATCGAGGATGCCGTGGTGACCCGCGCAGCGGACTTTGGGTTGACGCTGGTGAAGTCAGCCAGCCCGGCTGTGCGATGTGAGCTATTTCATGCCATACCCATGGCTTGCGCCCTGCCAAGGGATCACGCTCTCGCAATCAAGCAAGTGATCGATTATCGCGATTTGGAACGTGAGCGCTTCATCGCATTGGGGCGGGAGGATCTATCGCAGCAACTGGTACAAGCCGCGCTCGATGCGGAGCATGTCACAGTGGAGGTCACCGCCGAGGTTCAACTTGCGCAGGCCGCAATAGCCATGGTCAGCACAGGGTGCGGCATCAGCATCGGATCTCCGGTGAGCCTTCTGGGACTCACCGACAGCAACGTCGTTTTCCGTCCATTGCGCCGACCGATCATGTTGCCGGTATGGCTCGTCACCCCTCGATTTGCGCAGCCGTCAAACCTATGCCGGAAATTAATGGACGAAATCGGCGCCTCCCTGCAAGCCATACGGGACGAATACACGCCACAGTGACGGCGTTGTGGATGCGACCGGCAGACTGTGGGGGTACGTCGGAATGTACTCCGGCGACTGGCCTTGTCGGTTTTCTTCCAAACACTGCCAGGATGCGCGCCCTGCAAGCGCACCAAGCAGGGAGCAATAGTATCTACTCAGCGAGAGCCCGAGGACGTAATCGTTCAGGCAGCGGGCTCGATGTGCCAACCGTCCGCTTCTATCAACAAAGCGATGTATCAACATAGCTACACATTCATCTATGTTCAGACAAACAATACGAGACACAAAGAAACATACAGCCGCAATAGATAAAGAAATCTAGAAATAGACATATCAACTTTCGTACACTCGTATCAATGCATATTCAAACATATATGCAGACACGACATCCTCATATATCCCGCAAGTTATGGGTTGAAGAGTTTCTGGATTTGTAGAGGCCTTTTCCCTAAAAATGATGCAAGCAGGCCTTTATCGACAAAGCCAGTTTCAGTGAAGAATTTAAACCGGACCCCGTCGGCCAAATCACCGAAAGGGCATATCCGCTTTCGCACCGTCCCACCCGCTGGCTCTCACCTCTTATTCCCTCTACCACTGGAAGAAGAACTTCCCATCACACAAAAATCACAACAATTAACACCAAACAACTCACCACCCTCAACAAAAAATCCCATTCCCTAAAATCTATCTCAACACCAAACAATCTCAACTACACCTGTATATAGGAGAGAAGCGCCTAAAAATTGCATTGAAGGACGGCTATGACTTTACTGGCGGTGTAGCCGCCCGATCTTTCTTATTAACCACAAACTGAACCGCGCACAGCACCAGATGCACAGGTCTCCGGGCAACTCGGAAAGCCAGTTCGTCATGACGACCTGCATGACAGAATCCGAGATAAACCATCGCCCTTTATCCAGGAAGTCGCGGTCGAGCAGCGTGGGCAGGGAAAGCCCGAGAATTTGATAGATCGTCCCCATGACCAGATAACTCGCCTGATCGGCCATGAAAGTCACCGACCGCCAATTCGGGAGACACAGAAGCATCTTGATGCTGACCTGAATGCCCCAGTTGACTTTGGCGATGTAAAGGAGCGGCTTGTCGCGGAACGGGAAAACCTGAAGAAAAAAGAACGCGCCGGTAATACCCAGAAAGCCGATCTTTGGAAGCAAGGTAAGAACAGCCATCAAAGCGCTCTTCAACGCCTTCTTGAACGTGGCAACGATCCGCCAAAACAATATTTGCCGAGGCATTCTCTCTCTCCAACTCCAGTTGGGAAGACGCCAATCGAAACTGAATGCGTATATCCTGCCCAGTGAAAGGGTGCTGTTCGATATCTGCAGCAAGCAATCGAATTCATCGCGGCATAGACTGGTGATCTCGCTCTCGTGCTTGGTCTTGCATTTGTTGAAGGCACGTCTCGCCGTTGCGAGCCTGTCGCATCTGTGCTCCAGCATGTTTCTTTTTTGGAGCGACGACGGTTTGGCGACGGCAGCATAAGCGACCATCGCAACGGCGACAATCAGCGTAAGCATGAACAGGATTTCCGAGTAGAAAAAGACGAGGTTCGACCACACAATGGAAGCGGCCAGTACGATCCATTGAAAGCGCTCGTCGTCATAGAAGTGCCTCCAGGCGACCTTGTAAGCGACAATGCCAAAAGCCTTGATCGAGGCGTAGGGCGGAAGACCACGTTTGCAGGCCCACCGAAGAACAACATGGACGCTGATGTTCGGCCTCAAGAGAATGGACAGCACGAGAAACTGTGAGCGGCTATTGGTGCCCGCAGCCCCGACGAAGAAGGCCCTCTCATTCAGCGTCCAAGCAATCAGTAAAGCCCAAATCAGACAAAACTCCCACAATACGATAAGGAAGGTCGTACAGAGGCTTTCAAAGGGGTGCCGCCTGAAGCCGCGCAGGAAGCGGAACACTCCACCAATGACGTTCAGGATCCCGCGCCGCGGATGATCGCGATCGTGGGTTACATCGAGTGCGGTTTCACTCCACTTGCTGAGTTGCTTTTTGAACAGGTAGCTTTGAAGCCGAATGTACCAGAACACAGGATTGGCCACCGACATGTCCGAACAGAGTGCATCGACCAGATCCTGCTGCGCTTCCTTCAGCGCCATTGTCTCGTGTCCTGTGGCGATTGCAGGAAGGCGCTGCCTGTCCTTGGCCCCGCGGAGGTCTTTGTAAACTGTCGGGGTAAAGGCATGACGAAGACAGGACGTAAAACGAGCGTCGCCGAACTGGCGACGAAGTACGTCTTCGTTCTCTCTGATGGCGCGCTCTATCGGGGTGCCTTGTTGAGAAAGGGGGAGCATTTCATCCGGTGCTGCGTGGCTTGCAGCGATAGCGGTTTCCTGCGGTTGCACCATGGCTGCGGGGTCGCGAATGGACCCAATTGAAAAGGGAGACGGCCTTGCCCACTGTCACTATCCAAGTGCATCTGAGACTGAAATGCTTGGTTGGGGAGCTCAAGAACCGGACGAATAAAGACTGAAACTGCAGGGGGGGGGGGAATAAAAGAGAAATACAATTTAAATTGATTATCTTATAAAATAATCGTTCTCGTCCAGCTGCCCGTTGGCTTGAGCCTCGTGGTATCTGTCTGTGTGTGCCTTTCGGAACTCCGCCATCGTCCTTACAGTGTGCACAGATGCTTCTTCGCCCTGCGCAGCGAGGTCCTTCACAGCTTGCTCGGCACAGTCCCTCACGGTCGGAAATAGCCTTTTTTTCTTTCGCTGGCCGTCGATCAGTCTGTGCAAACCTTTCAAGCAGACGTTCCTGTTTATAAGTTTCCTTCGCCCGCCTTTCTTCTTAATTTCTTTCACGACCACCAACGAAGCATCGTTCTCATCGTCATCCGCAGGAGCGGGCTCCCTGATGAAACGGACAACCTCGCCAGCATCATCTCCCATCGCCAGATATTCCGCGGTCTGATGCCCCTCCTTTGTCGGCAGAGTGGAAACATGGCTCACCCAAGTTACCGGAGCAGGTTCGTCGGTGTCGGAGCGTCGTGACAACTCCTCGACGTCCTCCTCATCCCGACTTTCGCTGTCGGAAGCCTGGCTGTTCGGAATAATCTCCTCCTCCTCCTCCTGATCCGTTTCGAACTCATCTGGGTCATTTGAGGAGCCGAACTCGCTATCATCCACCAACAACACGGGCTCGTCGTCCTCGGTTTCCGGCACGATAGAAGATGCAGGATGTGGGGAGGAAATGACCGGAGAGGACGAGACCACATCCTCCATCGCGTCTTCGTCCGATTGTTGCCGTGCAGGCGAACAGAGGACATCGATCAGGGTGACCAGTTCATCGACACGCCCGTTCACAACGACGTGGTCGATGGGAACGAGGTGCTCAAGAAACAGCCCCTTGTTCGGCAGGGCAACGTATTCACCCTTCGTCTGAAGCACCACAACTTCCAATGTGCCGGCATCAAAATCCTCCTTGACAGCTTCAAAAGAGATATCTTGAGGAAGGCGGAACTTGAGATGTCGTTCTTTGTGCCAAAGCCACACTTTTTTGCGCGGGGCCCGAGATGCGACAGAGGCGACAATGGCCCCTTTGTCGATGCACCTCTCAATCGCGGATGTGAACTCTCCACTCGTGAGGCCCGGTGGATATATGAAAAGAAACTATGACAGTCAGCAATGGCCAGGACCAAACTTCAGACATGCACTTACCTGCTTTGGGGACTGCCTCAATTCCTCAAGCTTTGTTGAAGAAAGGTCGCCAATCTCTTCGGTGGATGCCATTGTAATCACTGACGAAGATAAGAAGGAGCTGGCTGGAGAGAAAAGAATGAAGAGGAAGTGGTGGGAACGACCGGATTAAATAGCTGCGCTCAACCCATGTGCCTAGCCGATGTGCCAAACCCTTGTGTCTTACTCATGTGCCTAACCGGTGTGCCAAACCCTTGTGCCTTACTCATGTGCCTAACCGGTGTGCCAAACCCTTGTGTCCAGCTCTGCGCCTGAACCTTGGCGCACAGCTCCGGGTACGACGCCCCACTCCGATTTGGCACCCACACTAGTCAGTTAATGCCGCACCCTTGTCGTCATAGCAACACAGGGCGAACGACCTCTGGGCTTACAGTGGATCCCTGTTATGCAAGAACCTGCCTCAATACGGCGCAGGGGTTTGACACACAGGTTGGGCTCATAGGTTGAGCACACAGGTTGAGCACACAGGTTGAGCACACAGGTTGAGCACACAGGTTGAGCACACAGGTTGAGCACACAGGTTGAGCACACAGGTTGAGCACACAGGTTGAGCACACAGGTTGAGCACATCTTTCTCGAAGTATTCCGCCTACCCTATGCAATATATTTTTGTCACCTGCGATATCGAAAATCCAGTCGATTGAATATTAAATTCAATTTGAAGCCTAACCCTTCGTCAACACATATATTATTTTTAATATTTATTTATTTTAATAGAATTAAAAACATAAAATTTTTCTAATAAATCACCAAATAATATATAATTTGAATTTCGATTCATGACATAATATAAATTATAATTATTCATTTCATATTGTGCATCTTTTAAAAAATATAATTGCAATAACGATCTTTCATGTCTCCACGATTTGTATTTACGCTCAAACGAGTTTGAGTTCATCCACAAGCCGCCACACCACTCAACCTATGAACACACGCCGCTTTCCACCTCGTCCGCAGCACCTACAATGGCATCGAGGTTAGGCACACAGGTTAGGCACACAGGTTAGGCACACAGGTTAGGCACACAGGTTAGGCACACAGGTTAGGCACACAGGTTAGGCACACAGTCGTTATCTACTATTCAGTTGATTATAAAAGATAATTTCATTTCTTCAACAAGTATGACATGTAATTCAACAAGGAATAAAGGGCCGCAAACACAAGACCTTGTTACGAGAAGGAGCGGGCAAGAGAGGAGCCACATCTTTCAGCAGACATCATCTCGACACTCAGGAACGCTGAAGCTTGCGCAGCGTTGTTTAACGGGTCTGATCGGTTTCCTCAACATGTGCCGAACCGGTGTGCATAAGCCGTGTGCCTAACTCCTGTGTCAAACCCGTGTGACTAATCCCGCTCAACCTCTTTTACTTTTGCGCGCTAAGCGCATCATGAAATTAACGAAACGAGGATCATTCCTCCCCAATCCTACTGAATGCATTCGTAAAGCCATGCCTGCCTTTGGAAACACAGCGTGTTCGCTAGTGCCTTGGGGTTCAACGAAACGGTCATGCCGCTTCCAAGGTGGAAATTTGATGCGACATATCGGTCTGGATCATCACATGCCTGACCTTGTGTAATGGCGCATGCCGCAATCTATACCGATCAGCGAAATGATTATGGCGGGACACATGCATGTGTTGAAAGGTCTTGGTCGGCCGACAAGACATGCAGGTGTCCTCTGCATCACTCCCTGCTGGTAAACATTTCCCCTTTTCAGGATTATCTGCCAGGATCGCGAAGTACGCGAGATGTGTCGAGGGCGTCCGCTGTGCGTATGCCAAGAGACCGCGTCGCTTGGTTTGCAACAAGATGACCCGTACGGGTCCCGCTTACCCTTGATGGCTCGGCACCGGAGAACCCCACATCTCTCAACGCCTGCGTAATATGAGACAGAATAGACGTTAGGAGGCGGCGACGAAGGAAAAGAAAAGCACCCTCTCGCGCTCAGTCCGTCGCGAAAACAGACAACCATTTCAGCTTCTCCAAACGCCTACTTTTTGCAGAACCGCTCCGCGTTACGATGCCCACCGCGCTGCGACAAGGGCAGAAAGCCACCTGCACCTGCTCCGCAGAATTCCTATGGACCATGGGCGGACAGCGAGTGCGGGCCACATTCCGTCCAAACGCTCCGCCGGACGAAGATATTCTCGAAGCACCCGGCGACGTCGTCTCCATCTACTTCACTCGACAAACCATCGACTGGGATGCGCCGGCTCTGTTCGAGACGCTGCAAAAACATGTGATTGTGTTTGGTTGCGAGGGATACTGGCGAAACGGATCAGTTCACAGTCAGCCCTGGACCCACGACATGAAGCCGCCGCCTTCACCCCCGCCCAACGTCCCTGTCCCTCTCGCAGTTCAGCTTCTCTGCAATCCCGCAATACTCGCTCGAGCCGCCGCCAAACTCTTAGGGAACGTTACCGCAATGGAGATGGCCGTCATAGAGCAGGACCTCCAGCGAGCACCTAAGCAGCCGTCTACTCCGCCGTCGACGCCTGACCATTCGAAGGCCGTTCCGCCACAACCTCTTTCATGTTACTGCGAAGAGCTGGCTGCTTTATATCACTGGCAGGCGCTCACCGAGGCTGCACAAAACAAATTGGGGCATAAGCAAAAAGTTGTGAAGCCCGTTGGTCTTCTGGCGGCGAAACGCAAGCGGTTGGGTGATCGACAACATCGGCAAGGTTTGCGGAAAAGGAAGACGATAGACACATAGGATGTGTCGCTGTGATGTGCGGTTGAGGCGACTGTTTGTATGATATCAAAGCGTAATCATCTCATTCCTTTCACTTCTCCGCTTCTTTGAGAACATCATTGTCGGCGTTGCGTCTTGCAGCATGGCGTTTTTGGGGGAAAGGGTTGGAGCAGCGTCAGACAGCTTGGGACGTGGTATTGCTTTACTATTCTCTAGAGCCAGGCTCATGTGGCCGCCTTCTTTCAAAAGGCAAACTAATCTCAAAATTTCTCACCGGTTGCCTTCCTGTGTCCTCCACGGGCCCCTCCACCCCTGCGCTTATGCAGGTCCCGTTCTGCACTTTCAAAGCCTCTCCAATCACCTCTGCCCACATCGTTCACCGCATTTTCAGGCGTATTTGGACGTCGTACAAAGTGAAGCCGCGTAAACTATCATGACTGCAAACCAAGGGGCGTGGGGCATGACGTTCATCCAGAAATGTTGAAAGTCGCCCTGAACGGTGGTCGAACAAGTGACCGGCGGCGTAAGCATCGCAGCATCGACATCCGCGCATTGCGGGAGGCATGGAGGTTGAGAACGTGACGCGGCCGGTTGTGTCATTCCGAAACAGGCAATGATCACATCTCTGTTTGCTGAGCTGGCAATCCGCCAGCAGCGCTTCTGCCGCGGTGTCCGCCAGACGAGAAAATCGATATCCTCGACATTTTTCCACTTGCGGCCCCGCCCTGCAACCGACGCCAGGTTTGGTATAGAGTGCGAAATGCGGGCGTCAGAACCCAATAGAATTCAATTGCGCCCGTACGAACCTTGCAGGCGAAGAGAGACTGACCGATGGCTGGGTTCAACTCGATTTTGACTGTTCGACGCAAAGCGCAGTTTGGCTGACACAGGCCAATGCAGTGGGCTGCGGCGATCCAATGAAATGTAACTGCGCAAATGGGGATCGGCACCGCACGGGCGTAGAGGAGCGCCTTGCGGAAAATAGCGCACTGGCAGCAGGCATAGAAAAGGAGAAAGGGAGGTGTTGGGGGCCATTTCGGTCGGTCCAGCTGATGTGCCACCTGACATCTCAGTCTGTTGAGGCAAATCAGCAACCGTCGAAAGGTGGCTGACTGAAAATAAACGAGATCGCCGATTGCGACCATACGAGGGAACCGACGAACGCAGATTATTGATGCTGCATGATCGAACTCGCTTAGGTGATCGACGCCAATTCTTTCCTCATCAAAATACGGGTCCTGCACAATAACCAATGAGAACAGCGTGTCCTTTATCGACGTGTCCACGTGGCCCCCAAAGAGGTCGCCGACCTTCTTTTCAGCTGAACGGATAAAATTAAGATTGCGCCTGCGGCGGCCGCCCTCAACTCAATATTGAGGCCCGCAATATGTCGGTGGTCGGAACAGGAAGTGGATGACACATAATGTTTCAGGTGAGGCCTCAGCAATGAGCCAGCGCTTACAGCGCCTCTGCGATTGGTTGCAATACGAACTATCTGTTCCCTTATCACCATCCCTGCATGATGGTTCAGCCCACTTCGCGTCCTGGGGCAAGCACTGTCCTCGTGGCCCCCAACAGTCCTGCAAACGATCCATAAGGTTGACCGGTCCTAGATCGACAAAAATCGAGTCCGTATAGGAAAACGCCAATAATGAAGCCCATAATGAAAGCGATAACGTAACTCGATCGCGACACAATCCGATCGAAGGTCGCGACGGAGCTTCGATGTCGTAAAGAAATCTATCTCGGGGTTAGCTTTGTATGACACGTAAAGCGGAACACCTACTGTGGTTTGTGGAAGACGATATCCGTGAGGAGGCTCACTTCATTGGCAAGGAACCTCCGTCATATGTGGCGTACCTGTGATGGCTTGGAGTGCGCAACGCTATTGCAGGATGTCCCATGGTGCTCTGGATCGATGAAGGTCCGGTGTGCCTTTCAAATTTGTGTCGGGAAAGAGATGCCTTTATATGTCTCGAGGATGTCTTCGTTTGCCTGAAATGAGAAAGAAGGCAAAGAAGGCGTCAGGCAAATGGTCCTCCAGCGCCCGTTGAGGCATCAGGCGAACATGCGCGCGATTGAAGGACAATAATGACGTCCGTGCAGGACGCGCACCCCGACCCCTCAGCAAGAGGCCGCCTCCTCAAGGCGGAAAATCCTGTTGCAGGGTTTCACGTGGGCTTGAAGGACCAGATCGCCAGCCGTTACGCTAATGACGGGCCGTACCGCAGAGCTTTGAAATCCGCTTAGCGAAGGAACGTCGAAGGCCCCATCCAGCCCGTAAACCCGCAATGAGCCCCGGCATCTGGAGCATATCTGATTGCACGCGATAGAGATTACATTTGGGGAAAGTGAGACTATTGAAGCAGACACGGCAAACATGATGAAAGGTCAGACGTGGTGTCTAAACAAGGCCTTCTGGCATCCGTGAAAGCTAAACCTCGATGTGCTCGGCAACCTGTTTCTCCTCCCACGCGTCCCTGTTCGTGACACAGATGGAGTTCACAGGCGCGACGCCGCATAACTCCATCCTCCTGTAGCCCAGAGTGAAGCTCACGTTACCGCTCACCTGCTCCATGGTTGTGGAAATTTCTTCCCCACATGTCTTGTGGATATCACTTCCCCAGCGACCTTCGGCAGCCTCGAGAGCCCACCGCATTTGATTGGTTTTCAGCGCCAAGAAAGTAGCAGCAGGCAGGGAACCAGATGAGAGATGATGAAGCGCATCGAAGATCATGGTCGCTGCGGGCGCTTCTCGAACCTCAAGAACTGCTCCCTCACCCTCTTGACCGGGAAGAACGTGCTCAAGCCCTTCGTAGCGACCGACACAGAATTTGCCTACCCTGGTGTTGAGCTTTTTGATGATGTCGATGAGTGGCATCTCTTTGTCATCAATAGAGACGGGCAGTCCATTTTCGAACGCCAGCTTGATGCGACTGGTCTCGGGCGTGTAATCGTAGGCAGTCCAGATATACGCCTGTTCCGGGACGGTAAACTCACTGGGGTCGTCCAAAGAACCGCTTTCGAACTCGTTGCACCAGAAGTTTTTATCGCCACTGAGACCACGATGCTCGAGAAAGCGGAGGCCTGCTTCGGCCAAGGCGTCGATCTTGTCTTGCCGCGGAATGACGGAATGAGTGTATGGGCTTCCATAAGGGCCGGTATGTCCCGCCAGTTTGATGCCGTTGTTGAGACGAGGCAGGCTGTTCTGGGATAGGTTTGCAGTGTGCAGAATAAGTCCCGCACCAATCTGTTTCGCATAGCCCACAATCATTCCTGCAATGACGGGACGGCTGAGAGAACTGCTGACGGGAAAACCCCCAAGATAACTCGCGCAGGCTTTTATCGCAGGGATGATGGCTTGGGCGATGAATTGTTCTTGGCCATCAAGCACAACCAGGCTCGCGCCCAGTACCTCCGCAGCTTGCTTCTGTTCGGCGAGTTCATCATCCGTCATCGGGGCACCGACATTGACACTGACGGCGTAAACTTTCGTGAAGTTCAGCTTTTTCAGCATTAACAACAAGTAGCTGCTATCAACACCGCCGCTGAACGCCGTAACGACAGGTGCCGTACGGTCGCGGATGCCCTCGAGGTCATCGAAGCTCTGGATCTCTTTAGCAACGTTCATGGTGAAGGATGAGGCGCAGAAGCTTCGCAGCAGAGAAAGAGACAAACGTGCCGGTTGATACTGTGACGATGACAGAGGAGTAAAACAGCCGAGCTTGAGTAGAGGGGCGGCGGGCCGATCTTATTGTCGGCAGACCGCCGCAGGGATTAGTATATGCATGTCATGAAATCGACGCTTGGCGCAATGGTCCAGCCGCGTCGATACATGTTCGATTGCCCGATCGGGCGACCTGCAGCGAACTAGCATCGTCTCGGCGTTTGCGATCGGCGCTGTGCTTATCCCACCATAACGACAGAAACCACCACCCCTCACCGTTCTCGACCTGCTGGAACTCAACAACGTGGTCATGGCATACGACGATGGCGAGAATGGTCATGTGGCCATCAGAAAAACCTTTCTGCACTTCGATTGCATCAAGCGGCTGGCCTCCTCTCCCTGGCGCGTCGGCGGACGCTATTCCTATCTCTACATCGGAACGCGGGTCTATGAAGAACAGGACTGCATCGCAGCCTTGAGGCTCGGCTTCAGCGAGGATTTGAAGGAACGGATTTTGCGAGAGAAGTTACCGGAGGGACAAAAGCTTCCTTCGCATCTCTGGGAGGCAGTCGACATTCTTTCATCCATCTACCCTCCCACGCAAGAGGATGACCTGCTCATGTCGAAGCTCGCTCACAACTTCAAAAACGCGATTGCGAAAAATGAAAAGAAGCGCAACGCGCTCGAAAACGAGTGCAAGTTCCAGGAGAAGGTCCTCGCCTGGGCGCATCTTCTCAAGCGTGTCCCACCCGAGCTCAGGGTACTGTTGGGCGCTTGGTTGCGGAAGGAGAGAGACCAAACGCTGACCCGGATCGCAAAGCTGTCCTGTCTCCCCTCCTCCGGTAGAAAATACCACTTCATTCAGGTGCGCGAATTTCATCGCCAGGAAAAAAGATGGCGAGAGGGCGTCATCATGAACCGGCACGACATGCTCTTCTATTACCTCTGGTTTCTCGCTGGTTTTGGAACCGTTTGCTACCTTGAGCTCATCGCCGCGTTTCAGGGCTCCGTTCTGACGCTCTTTCGCGTCGCTCCCTGCTCCTTTCTCAGTCTGATCAATATTCTCGCTTTGCTGGACTACCAGTTCTCGGACATCAGACAGATCAGATCGTACCTCTTCACCACCGGGCTGGGCGCACTCATGGCTGCCCTATTCGGTGTCGTGAAGCTCATCTCGCCGACATATCACGAAGCGCACCTGACATCTCGGGCGGCCTTCGTGTGGAAAGCGATCCTGTGCTCCGCCTGGCAAACGGCACTGCATAACTGGGAAAATCTTCTCGGGCTCTATTACTACTGCGCAGTGACACGACATCGTCTCAACGACAAGGACAGTGCCGACGTCACCCGGCTATATGGTGAGATCAGGCTGATCAACGCCTGTCTCTTCGAATGGATCGATCTCTGGAAGGTCAGCATTCGTTGCGAACTACAGCTCAGCCAGTACAAGCGCGACCATGAGGCTGCTGCAAGACCGCTGGCGTGGTTGGCGAGGTTCAAAAATGCAATGTCCTCAAGCAGTCAACGGTATCGCAAGCTCACCATTCTGGGCGCATCCATCGTTCTTGCCATATGGGTCATCGGCTGCACTGTGCCGCTCGACATGCTTGCAGGACTTTTGATGATCAGCTTTGCTGCCCCGTTCTGCATCAGAGTGGCAGTGGATGTCTGGCTTCCATCCCAGAGTTTCAGCGATCTCACGCGTCTCTTGATCTTTACTGTCGGACCCACATTGCCATGCAATATAGGGTATCTGGTCAACACCGTGTATTGGGCGGTTCACGGCACCCCGCTTTTCACGGGGCTGGACAGCAGGGCTTTCCATATTGCGATTACGCTGAACGCGACCGCAACACTCTATGCCGGACTTTGGTGCCTGGGCGATGATAAGGTAATGCTACGTAAGGGATTGATCACACGATTTCTTCCAGGTTTAAAAAGCAGGAGATCACAGAGGTGAATTACAAGCTATAGAGAAACAAAAATAGCATTTCTAAACTGCCCCCTCCCGTGATGGACGTGTTAAATCCTGCCATCCGTGCAAATCTCGTTGAACATGTGAAAGTTCGTCCTCCAGGCGGCAGCCCTTGAAAGATTGGGCGGCTCCACAGTCACATTCCCTATGACCCAAGGCTCCGTGACCGCATGTGGATTGAGATCGAAGCTCGTCAAGGGTTGCCATGCCTTGTCGGTCATCACATGGGTTCTGCCAAAGACAGTGGCCAGTGAACCCATCGGCTTTCCATCTATTCCCTTGAGAACAGGTTCGTAGGAACCTGAACTCCACAGTTCGACAACGCTGTCATCCTCCGGGTGAAGGTCTCCGACAAAATGAAATTCAGGGCCAATTCCATGTCCGATCCGGCTATCCGCGAGTTGATATCCTTTGCCAAGCGCCTGTAGATACTGCTGCGTGCGTTCATAAATTTGATTGCGTTGGATAACGCCGCAGAACATCGCGCCAGCTTTTTCATGCATGTTGAGCATGTCGTTCAAAGCGTTGGCTTGATAATCGGGCAAGTTGTTGCCGCCCGTGTATGAGAACTCAACAGCGACCAAGTTGACATAACCGATGATGTAAACAGTCCAGGTTTCGCCGGGTCTCAGGGCTCTTGGTTCCGTCTTTTGATAACGTCCTCCGTTTCCGAATACGATCGTTGTGCTCCAGCCATAGAGATCAACGCTGTCAATGGCGGGCATTCCAGCCAGGTCGGCGTCTGGAAAATACCTCTGCTGATACAACCGCATGGCCGTCTCTGCTACGATGACCGCCATCGTCGCCGGAAGACCCTCATCGATTGCGCGGCGGACAGTGCAATAGATGACCTGTGCAAGCTCGGCGGCGATGATCTGGTTGTGGAGCGCATGGTTATCCAGAACGGAGAGGGCTCGACGCGTCGCCTCCGTACAGTCTTGGAATTGCGCATTTGGGAACAATGCTTTCATTGCCTCTGTCTGCTTCCCCGCGCTGTCGGCCTGATCGATACCGATTTTCAGTCCGCTGAAGTCTGCCTCGCTCCCCAAATTCACCAGAAGACGATCAAGAGCGTCATGATAGGCCTCATACCCCTTGCGTTGTTTCAACTGATGGTAAAGCGCAGCGTCAAGCGTCACTCCGGTGCTGCCGCCATAAACAACGACATCCAGCCCCGGCTGTAGCTTTCCCGCTTTCCGCTCTTCCTCAGCCCTCGCTCTGATCGCGTGAACGAAAAGGACGGCGTCGCCGTCCCGGAACAGAACAATCTGAACATCGTGCGTGAAAATATAGGGATGAAACCGCGACACATAGACTACATGAGGTCTATAAAGCAGCATCTGAAGGTCGAGGCGTCCACTCTCCCTCACCTGCTGAAGCCGCTTCAGGAGCGGCCCGATGGTGACTTGCGGTGCTTCAAGGAGGGGCAAAACCATCTTGATCTGCTGCGTTTGATCGCACGTCATGGGAAAATCGAAGTCAGAAAAGGAGAGTATCGTCGTTGAGGTCGAATTTCCCGCTAAGCAACGAAGGCGCTGATATGGCCCTTCTGTTCAATAATGAGCTACCCCTCTACCCCGCACTTGTCTCCCACAGGGCGCGAAGCAGGGATGACGTGGCCCCAGCGCGATCGAAAAGCGGGGTTGCTTGAGCATGGAACGCCGCTCCCGTCCCGGACACCTGGTCGGCCCTTGCGTGAACTACTTAACGGCACGGCCTCGTCTCTTGTCCTCCCCAACATCCTGCCACGTTCCTCTATACGCCTCTTGTTCCTGCATCGTCATTTCGAAATGCCTGCGGAGTACCTCAGCGCCGAACGGCTCAGCGAGTTGAAACTCCTGCCCACGCCGGAAGAGGTGGTAAAGTTGGTGGAAAATGCACTGGACGAAACAGGATCCGGCGCAGCACATACAGAGAAGCTGGTAACTTATGCTGATGTCGAGAAGAAGCGGTCGCTGCTTTCGCACCATTGCTTCAACTCCCGTTACGCCGGGTTCAAGACAGCTAGTTCCGCTGTTAACAATCCTCGCATCGGGCTGCCAAGGTACAGCATGACATTCACTTTGCTAGATCCCAATACCCTGCGCGATCTCGTGAGAATGGACGGGACGGACGTCAGTCTGGACAGAACGAGCGCGCTTCCCGTCATCTCCGTCAATCGACTGCTTCCAGGAGAATTGGAGCTCGAGGTTTTTGTATTCGGAGCCGGACCTTACGCGGACCGTTGCATCACATTCTTCCTTGCTCTGCTCGCCTTCCGTATCAAGCGGCTATCGATTAAGGGGGCAGGCACGGACAACAGCCAAAAGCTTGCCGCCAAACACCGGGAAGGTCACGATTTTCCTGTCGAGGCCGTCGATAACCTTGACCATCTGCCAACCGCAAACGTCTTTATCTTCGCAACGAGTGGGGTGTGGCGACCTTTGTTCGAAATGGCCCAGATCAAACCCCACGGTCCCTTGGTGATGATACATCTCAGCGAGGGAACCGAAATCCCACCGGATTACATTGAGCAGGCCAAACACGACAATGCGCTTGTCTGCGATGGAGCCATGGCTGTGTGGAAGCGTAACGGCCAGAGCGTACCACGATATTTGCGGGAGCAGGGCTTCACTGAGACGTCTTATCAAGAGTTAGGAATTAGGGAGCTTCACCAGATGAAAGGCTTGAGCGGGGAACAATGCAATAAACGTTGGCTCGTCACCGGCGTCGGGCTGGCGACGACCGATCTGCCGCTTGTGGGATGCATTTGGGAGAAATGGAAATCACAACAGGATCAAGGGCTTCAGGTCATGAAATTAGGCTCGTGCGATATGAGATAGAATTTGTTCCCACGTCATTTAAAGTACTCTCTCATTTTGCGCTGTACTTTACTTAACGACCATGTGACCTGCGACTTTTCCTCTGCCTCCTTCAGTAATTTGCTTTCTTCTTCATTCAAAACGTCCTTCGACTTCAACGTCTTTGCGGTGCTCTGATACTCTGCCGCTTGTGCCTCAAGATGTCTCAAGGCCTGCCGCGCATTCAGACCGGAATCCTGCTCAACTTTTGGGACAACAACCGTCTGGAACATTTCTGTCGCTAGCTGTTGCTTCCTTGTAGGACCTCGGTTGACCTTCCGTTTTGTTCGTCCTTGTGGTACGCTGGCACTATCACTGTATGCATCCGTCTGGTCCGCTGATGACATATCTTGTTCCTCCATTGTGTTTCGACACCACGGGTTGATCGGGATAGGTCCGCTGTTGTCGAAATGCTTTCAGACTGAAGAGCTGGTCAACGACATTCAGACTTGGAGATCGTGAAAACCTACCTACAGGACAAGGCTGGATCGAACGAACAAAGGTCTCGTTGCACCGGCTTCTGTAGAGGCAAGCGCTCTTTTTAAAATGCGAGGGGGGCCCAAAAACCCTGAAAATCCGTGCAGTGGAGGAGGATGCAAAAGAATGGACGTCGTGGCGCGTGGCCTCTGGCTCATTTCCTGCAAAGGTGGGCTTGCAAGCCTGGCAACGCGACATCTCGTGTCATGCGCACGAGCGCGAAGCAGCCCGGCCGGATCGATGCCCAATGAGGAACACGCGGGCGAACAAATCAGCCGAAAGATCTGCCGAGGTACGCATGACACTCAAAGTGACAGTTAATACCGCAGCCAAGGTGGCAACGAAAGTGGCAACTAAAGTTGCACCTCGTGTCGCAGCCAAGCCGCCGTCTTATGCCGCAGCCAAAGCGTCAGCCAGTGTGACAGCCAAGGCGCTATCGAATGTGACGACAGGGGCATTAGCCAATGTGACGGCGGGTGTGGCATCCAATTAAACCTGTACCAGGGTGGTGTAAGGCCCGTCTTGCGTAGCCACCGTCTCAGCAGCCAGGGCTCCCGCCCCACTTGGAGCAAGTAAAGGAACCGGATGGCCAGCCCCGACCCCCGGCACGGGAAACTCCCACGTCCAGAACAGGATCAATGCGAGAATGCAATCCAGCGATCGAGCCGAGGATACGGCGAAGAGGTTTGTTCAGTTTATTCTTGCGGATCAGTCGTTATCCCCCGACACGTTCAGGAGAGTGCACCGAACATGCATAAAGCCACGACCCCGACCTTTGGCTGAGAGCTGAACTCCCTCCACATCCTATCTAGACAAGCCTGTCTTAAATTGTGTCTGCAATGGCCGCCCCTAGAAAAGCATCCATCGCCTCATCTGCGTCTCACGCAGATGACAGCGCCTCTCAAAAGTCACACGCCACGGCAAACTCCAGCACTCCTCTATTTAAACCGACGCCGTCGCCCACTTCAATTACCGCGCAAACCGGACACGAATTGGCCAATGGGTTCCCCAACTCCGGGGAACGCAACACAGATAAGCGACATAGCGCAGAAAAGCTTGTCATCCACAATCCAACTACCCCTTTGGGCAGTTCGCCAGAGCGACCCAGAGCGGCGAAAGAGGGGCCGAAGACACGACGATGCTGCAACTGGCAATATTACCGACTGATCGGTAAGCTTGCAGCGGCAAAGGTTAAACTGGGCGTCCAAGATGGATGGACTTGGCTCCGGTACAACGTCCTGACGTGCTTGCCCGTCGATGTGGAGGAGACCCTCCCACGAAAGGACACCAGCCAAGCCGCCACTGGCGACGACGAGAAGTTCGCGGAAGGTCTTCCGGTAGACGTCGAAGAAACGTGGTGGGGAAAGGCTAAGCCTTCATGCAAAAAGCAGATGACGTTTGAGGCGCAAGAAGAGGGCGCCAAGCCTGTCCAGTCTGCCACCGGACAGTTGCAGCCAAAGATTGTCAGAACGGTAGAGATATCTGTCACGGAAGAGGCGGAGAGGGCGACTAAAAGCTGGAGAAGATGGCAAATCGGTCGCAATGGCGGCACGCAGGAGGGAAATACGCGCAAGGCCCAGGCTGAAGGAGATGGGGGCGGTTGTAGGTAGTTCTAAACATAAAAAAATGACAACTCAGTTCAATCAAGCCTTCGTCTTGCCTTGAGATGTCGTTTTCAACGCCGATGTCGTTGAATGATGCGATGTAGGTGGCCGTTCGAGGGCAAACTAGCGCGTTGGCACGTGCAGGGCTTGAGCCTTGGCGCAGCAGAAGGCAACCATTCGTCAAAACGGTGGCTGTGAGGGACGACAGGCAAGGCTTTCACCGGATTTTCAGGCGAAAGTGCAATTCGGACCCGCCAGGCCTCGAAAGAGGCACTTGCTTCAGCCCTACGGGCAAACCTTAATTCGACTGCGTGAGGCTGGATTGATGTCGAGGCTGGATGTCGTAATACCTAAAGAAGACCTCTTATCACGGTGTCACTTATCCGGCAGACCCGCGGATTAAAAGCACCTCTTCGTCTCAAACCTCTGCAAGTTATGGGTTGAAGAGTTTCTGGATTTGTAGAGGCCTTTTCCCTAAAAATGATGCAAGCAGGCCTTTATCGACAAAGCCAGTTTCAGTGAAGAATTTAAACCGGACCCCGTCGGCCAAATCACCGAAAGGGCATATCCGCTTTCGCACCGTCCCACCCGCTGGCTCTCACCTCTTATTCCCTCTACCACTGGAAGAAGAACTTCCCATCACACAAAAATCACAACAATTAACACCAAACAACTCACCACCCTCAACAAAAAATCCCATTCCCTAAAATCTATCTCAACACCAAACAATCTCAACTACACCTGTATATATCCTGCCAAACCAGTCAAACCGGAGATAGGACGCGGCATACTCTCGCATCGAAGAGAGGCCGAAGAGCCACCCGCCGATGACCCGCTTATGCACCCTTTGCGTCAACCAACCTCAAGCAGCCTGCTCTCGATCAGCAGACCGCTTTCATCCAGAATAGGATGGGCGACCGACACAATGTGAGCGTTGATACGCTTAAGGTCACGCAACATGTCTAGATGCAGTGAACTGGTCTGCAAGCTCTCGGCGCGACCGTGGCGCAACCGCTCCAGATGGCGCGCGGCGGAATACTTCTCCAGGCGGCGAACCTCGACCTTCATCTCCATCATCTGCCTGGCGAGATTGAAATCCCGAGTGACGAAAATGGTCTGCGCAATCCTCAGATTGTCAATCGTCAGATCGAAGAATCGTTTCAGCTCATCGTAACCGTCGTCCGACAATTTCAGCCGAAGGGATAGCTTTTTCGAGATCTGCGGAACGAGACCCCTTTCGATGATGTCGCCGATATGCTCGAGATTGATTACATAGTCGACGATGGCGATCGAGCGCCGGCTGTTCTCGGTGCTGAGATCCTGCCTTCCCAGCATCGAGAGATATGTCTTGACCGCGTGCTGCAGGCGGTCAACATGCCTTTCCAGTCCCGTAATTTCATCGAGCCCTGATCGGTCGTTGTGTTCGAATGCCGCCAAAGCACGCAGAAGCATGCGTTCGATCAGATCGCCCACCCCGAGTGTTTCGCGAGAGGCACTGGTGAGCGCGATGGCGGGGGTGGAGAGTTCAACCTCATCAAGATACCTCGGTCCCCTGTCCGAACCCTGATCGTCAGGAATGAGCCGGAGCATGCAGTGTGAGAGCAGAGGCGCCAATGGCCACGCCAAGGCGGCAAGGAAAAGATTAAAACCAAGATGTGCATCGACGGGCAGTCTGGCGTCAATGAGCGGTAAGATTGCGAGTACGTCGCCGCTATATCCCGCCAATGGCAACGCAAGGGTGCAGCCAAGGAGCCGTACGATCAGATTGCCGAGCATCAGGCGCCTGGCGGAGGGACCGCTGGATAGCGAGGCGATGACCGGTGGAATAGCGCCTCCCACATTGGCACCCAGCACCAGTATGATGATCAGGTCGGCGGAAAAGACGCCCGCCTCGCTCAATGAAAGAATCAGCATGACAGCAGCCAGACTGGAGGATGAGAGACAGGCGATGGCGGCGGAAAGCGCCAGTGCGACGGGCCACGCGTTTTCCAAAAGAGCAACGAATGCGGCAAGTGCACGTGACTGGCGCATGGGCTCGGTCGCGTTACCAAGCAAATGCAGCGAAAGCAGCATGAGGCCAATCCCGATCAACGCGGTTCCGCAGGCCCGGCGCGAGGAAACGCCGCTTCGATGAAAGACGATCCCCAACAGGATAATCATCGGCGACAACCATTCTATGCCGGTTGCGACGATCCAGGCGGTGACAGCAGTTCCCACATTCGCGCCGAGCAGAACGATCTGCGCCATGCGCGCCTTGATCAGTTCTCGCTCTAGGAATGATGCAACCATCAAAGCCGTGGCCGTAGAACTCTGGAGCGCCAATGTTGCGACGAAGCCGGAGACAAATGATCGAAAGCTACTCCGGGTACCTGCCGCAAGCCCTGTTGCAAGCTTGGCGGCGAAAGCGTGCGACGCACCATCTTTTACCTGCGCCAGTCCGAATACGAGCAGCGCCACGGCCCCCGAGAGATTTATCATGACCACCATGGAAGACATTCCGGCGCTCCTTTCTAGTGCATCACCGGGATGGGAAAGCGCTTGCGCTTAGAAAACCTCCCAGAAGGACCGCCGGCTGCCTGCAACGGGTTGTTCTAGGACATCCGTCGGCCCTTCCAGGGGAGAAAACACGAGCTCTGGACGCAACCAGGCCGCGAGGGCCTGATGAGCCGTCAATAGTCTGCAGGGACTGCAGAATGCCCTGCATGATGCGCAAAGCGCGACGGCCTAAGTCGTGAAAACGTCCCGTGCCAACACCTGCCAGCTCTCCGGATCTGTGGCTGTCAGCAACAGGCCCGTTCGCTGAGAGGCATTGTATGCCGAACCATCAAGGCAAGCGACGTAAGCGCCAGCCTCGGCGGCAATCAGTGTGCCGGCAAGATGATCCCAAGGGGTCAGCCGATCCAGCATGACGAAGTGGCCATGACCGCGCGCGAAGGCGCGATACATATGGGCGGCACAGCGGTGGCTGGAGAACATACGCACCTTGGCCAATCTGGCCAATATGTCCGGCTTGATCGCCTGCGGCAGGAAGTCGGTTGAAACGTAACCCATCATTTCGGACAACGAAGCGGCGTGAGCCACAGCAAGCCGCTTTGCTGTGCCATCCGGTCGGACGAGATAGGCACCAGCGCCCTCCTCCGCCATGACCCAGTCGTCACCCATAGGATCATAGATAACGCCGGCTATCGCCTGCCCTTTTCGCACCACCGAAGCCATGACGCCGAAAAGCGGCATGCCCGCCACGAAATTCGCGGTGCCGTCAAGCGGATCAACGACGACTGCCATGTCGGCGTGCTCGAGACGAGCGAGAAGACCGGCATCCCTGCTGGCACTTTCCTCCCCGACAAAAAGGACACCAGGCAGTATGCTATCGAGCTCGCGCTTCAAGAAGCGTTCTGCGTCCTCATCGGCAGCCGTAACGAGATCAGTAGCATCGCTTTTGACACGAACATCAAGATCGCGGACCTGCCTGAAGCGCGGAAGGATTTCCTGCAAAGAAGCCTGACGCAGTTTATCTGCCAGGTTGTGAAGATCGAACTGCATCGTCTTATCTTTCTTTCTCCCGCCGGAACTGTCAGACAGAGGCTCGGGATTTCCTCACGGCTTCAGGTGAGTATCTTTCAAGATAGGCGTCCAGCGCAGCCATCTCGTCCGTCTGGATCGCGGAAAACCCAGCCCGCAGCAATCGTCCCCATACACCATCCGGGTCCTCCAGCGCCGCACTGTCTGTAAATCCGGGAGAAGCAACGGCGTCGAGCGTGTTGACCCACAGAGTGATGCCAGCATCCTGAAAACGCGGCTGGACCGCCTCGACCTGAGACAGTTCTCGGAACGAGACCTCGCAGATCAACGGCCTCAGCTCGAATACCAGCTTGAGTTGATGCATCCAGTCGGCATGTTCCAGATGAGTACGTGCAATGAAGGGAACATCGTGCAACGTAATGTTGGCTCTAATCCAGGCGAGATCTAACTCCGTTTTCAGGTCGGCCCAGAAATCCACCTGCTTTTCGACACCCATTTCCCGGGCAAAAGCCAGGACTTCCGGAATGATAGCCCGATGCTTGATATCGAGATGGATGTATATCCTGTCATTTGTCAGTTCAAAGACCTCGCGAAGACTGGGAAGCTTCTCTGTCGTTAGGATGTTGTCGCTGCCACCGTCCCTGTTGCGCAGTACAAGCGATGTCAGTTCCTTCAGCGTCATCTCCTCCGGCCTCCTGTCAATGCCGGCCATGCGCTCAAGAGTGTCGTCATGCATTAATACAAATTCGCCATCGATCGTGCGCCGTACGTCGATCTCCACAATGTCGTAACCAGCCTCGATTGCACGCTTGATCGAAAGGAGACTATTTTCCGGGGCATCATTCCAAATGCCGCGATGAGCGACAATCGCGCATCGCCGGCCCGGATTCGCTATGTATTCAAAATAGTTCATTTCTGTTCCTCGGTTGCGGCACCGCAGGCACCGGGAATTGCTTTTCCGCTCCGAATGTCGAAAAGATGCAGCCGCGTAGCGGGTAATGCGAAAGACAGGATCGCGCGGTCGGGAACCGGAGAGCCGAAGGGAGTGGCGATCCTGATAATTTCACCACCCAGATCCGCCGCGATGATGGAGTGGGATCCGAGATCCTCCCGGTAGCGAACATGCGCCCGAAAAGCGGACCGAACCGTATCGTCATTGATCAGGATGTCCTCTGGACGAACTCCAAGATGAAACTCGCCCTTGAGACCGCATTCAACAACCGCAGATCCATCAGGGAGCCGCAACATCGAACCGTCACCCGTAACAGTGAGAATGTTCATGGGCGGGGAGCCGATGAATCTGGCAACGAAAACGGAAGCGGGCTGGTGGTAAATCGCCTTCGGCGTATCGTATTGCTCGATTTCGCCCCTGTTGAGGATCAGAATCCGGTCGGCAAGCGTCATCGCCTCCACCTGATCATGCGTCACGAACACGGTCGTCGCACCGATCCTTCGATGCAGTTCGGCCAATTCGATACGGGTATCGTGACGCAGTTGCGCATCGAGATTTGAGAGCGGCTCATCGAACAGAAGCACCGCCGGTTCGCGAACGATCGCCCTGCCGATTGCCACTCGCTGCCTTTGACCGCCAGAGAGCTGTCCGGGTTTGCGATCCAGATAGGCGGAGAGACCCAACATCTCCGCAACAATTTCAACACGGACACGGCGCTCCGGCTTGGTGAAGCCTGCGATTTTCAGGCTGTAGGCGATGTTGTCGAAAACACTCATATGCGGATAAAGGGCATAGTTCTGGAACACCATCGCACAGCCTCGCCGCTTCGGCTCAAGATCCTGCACCTCCCGACCGCCGATGAATATCTTTCCACCGCTGACGCGCTCGAGGCCGGCAATCATCTGCATCAAGGTGGATTTGCCGCAACCCGAAGGGCCAAGAACCACGGTGAGCTCCCCTGCCCTGAATTCAACGTCAAGATCGGGGATGACGGCAAGTTTTCCATAAGTTTTGCTCACGCCCTCGAGCCGGATGTCGGCGGCGGCGATATTGACCGTGGGATCAATAGTCTTCACTTTTATTTCTCCGAGAGGATGACGCCTTGGACAAGATAACGCTGCAGGAGAGCGATCATCGTCAAAGGCACGATTGATACGAGGATGGCGCCCGCCATGATCAGCGGGTAATTCGGTACCGCGCTGTCTTCAACGACGAGCCTGGCCAGACCGACAACAGCCGTTTGCTTGTCGGCCGAAGAGGAGGCGACGAGCGGCCAGAGATAACTGGTCCAGCCACTGAGAAAGACCAGAACGAAAAGAGAGGCGAAGCTGGTGCGCGAGAGCGGTAGCAAGATGTCGAAAAGGAATCTGATCGGCCCTGCTCCATCCATCCGGGCAGCCTTGAACAAATCCTTTGGTAGCGTGAGGAAGAACTGGCGGAACAGAAAGGTGCCCATGCCATGGGCCAGAAGCGGCACAATAAGTCCCGTCCGCGTATCCAAAATGCTCCATTCCAAGTGAAGGGGCGCACCAAAGACACGAGAGACCAGATCGTTAAGACCAGTCACGTCGACTATGGCATTGACTGGGGAAAACACGTTGGACGCCACCTGATAGGTGGTTACAAAGCGCATATCGAGCGGCAGAATGACTGTCGCGAGGATCAGCGAGAAGATTACACCGGCCCACCGAACCCGAAAATAAACGATTGCATAGGCGGTCAAGAAGGACAGCACACACATGGTCGCTGCCGTTCCAACGGCGACCACCAGACTGTTGACCATTTGAAGCGGAATTGATGTCTCCGCGAAAATCCGTTTGACGTTCACGAGTAACTGGTCACCCACAGACCACACGAGACCGTTCTGCAACATGAATTCGTAGGAGTGCGACGCAGTCGTCAAGGTCAGGTACAACGGTACCACGATAAAAGCGATACCGACGATCAGGATGAGGGTCGCGGCGATATTGATGGAGCGTGCATTCTCGATCATGGCTTAACGCTCGTAATTGATGCGTCGCCCGAGCAGCGCAAACTGTAACGCGGCGACAAGGATGAAGAAGATCATGAGAATTGCGGTCTGGGTGGACGCACCCGACAGGTCGTAGCTGGCAAAACCGTCAAGGTAGATTTTGTAGACGAGCAGCGTCGTGGATCCACCCGGGCCGCCTTTGGTTATCGTATCGATCAGAGCGAAAGCGGACGTGACACTTTCCGTAGATTCCAGCACCAATGTCAGGAACAGCTGCGGCATGATCAGAGGAAGCTGAACATCGATGATACGGCGCCAAGGCCCCGCACCATCCATAGCCGCGGCCTGAATAACGGTATGCGGCACGGCGCGCAGACCTGCTAGCAGGATCACGAAGTTGAACGGAATGTTACCCCAGACATGCGCCGCAACCAATGTAACATAGGCATCGAAACTATCGAATGCCGGATTCCAGATGCCGGGAGACAATTCGTTGAGTGGTGCCATAACGCCGACGAGGGGATTGAAAATGAAGGCGAAGACGAGGCCGATCGATGCACCGGCGATGCCCTTGGGCCAGACCAGAACATTTCTGGCAGGTAACGACAGGCGTATAGCTCTGTCTGCCGCAATGGCCAGCACCAACGGCACCACAACAGCCAGCACGGAGGCAGTTGCCATGAAGATCAGCGTACGCCATCCGGCTTTCCAGAACTCGGGGTCTGCCAGGACACGAGCGAAATTGGCCCAACCGACAAATTCGGATCCGCCGCCGAACGGTCGCTCCAAGTAGAACGACCAGTAGAACGCCTGAAAGACGGGAACATAGAAGAAGAAGAGGACGACCAGAAAAAGGGGTGCGACCAGTATCACCGGCAACAAGCGATTCCGGAACATCGTGGAGTCTAGAAACATGAAACCAGTCCCATGAATGAGGCAAGGGAACCATGTCTCCTTGCCGGATGATAGTTCACGGCAAATCCACTCCCTTGTAAGTCTGCTGGAAGCGGCGAAGCAATTGATCACCCCGCCTCTTGGAATTATCGAGGGCGACCTGCATGGTCTGCTGGCCTGCGAAGGCCTTTTGCGTTTCCTCTGTCCAGATCTGGCGAAACTGGATGTAGGAGCCGAGCCGGATGCCGCGGGTATGAGGCGTCGCAGGGGCACTCATGGATTCTATGCCGATGGACGCTGTCACATATTTCGGAGACTTCGCATCTGGACTTTGGGCAATAGCATCAAGGACATCGTTCGTTACTGGAACATAGCCCGTGGCGGCTGAGAAACTCATCTGCTGCTCAGGCTGACGAACGAAGTTGAGAAACGCCTTGGCTCCCTCGGTCTTGTCGGCGCTGTGTCCCTTCATGATATAGATCGAGGCACCACCGACCAGCGTGTTATGGCGGGTTTGATCCTTGTACATCGGGGCCATACCGACGCTGATTTCGTATTTCCCCTCAAACGCTTTGGTGAATGTGGTGTACGAACCGGACGATGCTTCAATCATCGCGCATTCTCCCGAAGAGAACGACGCAACAAGATTACCGCCCTTCGTGTCGCCGTTCAGACGAACCAGGCCTTCTTTACGCCACTCGACAAGATTGGAGAGATGCTTTGCGATCAGGCCCTTGTTAAAGTCATACTCGGCGTCGAGGCCGTCATAACCATTATGCTTGGTGGCGATCGGTAAGCCGTGTCGCGCTGCAAACTGTTCGAAAACGATCCACGGTTCCGCGTTGGTGACAAAGGGGCAGGTGCTGCCGGAGTCCTTCAGCTTGCGGGCGGCTTCCGCGACCTCTTCCCAGCTTTCCGGAGTCTTCGTCACACCCGCTTTTTCAAGCTCCGTCTTGTTGGTGTAAAACACAAGCGTCGAGGCGTTGTAAGGCTGGGCAAAAAGCTTGCCCTTGGATGTTTCGTAATAGGTGCGGGCGCCCGCAATATAGTTCTCCCACTTCACGTCAGGTAGCTCGTCCTGAACCGGAAGCACAGCGCCCGAAAGCATCATGTCGAGCGTGCCAGCATCAAGAACCTGGAGAAGAATCGGCGCGTTTTTAGCACGATAGGCAGCTATCGCCTTCTGCATCAGGACTTCGTAATTCCCTTGGCCGACGCAGGTTACCCGATGCTCACTTTGTGCCGCATTGAACGCATCGCACTGCGCCCGGATCGCAGTTTCGACCGGACCGGTGTTGCCGTACCAGAATTCGATGTTGGCGGCGGAGGCAGCGCCCGCGCAGCCGAAAAGAGCAGCGGTCGCCGCAAGGATGGAAAATTTCATGGTGCCCTCCATTTGTCGCATCGCCCAGCCCTCCTCGGCATCTAAGACAACGCTTTAATTACTCACATAGAGTAACAATTGCGGACCAAACTGCAAGAGCTTGAATCAAGAAAAAATCGACGTTAGTAATCTTTCCGTTTCCAACTTGAATTTCATATATACCCTGAATCGGTAATTATATAGGACCCTCAATGGGATACTCCCCCTACCCGCTGATCCCGCGGTGTTTCGTTCGAGCGACTGACGAAACCGTCGCCACGCCCAACGAGCGTGCCCTTTTGCGCGTCATCTGGCGCAATCCCGGCGTTTCAAGAACAGAATTGACAGGTCTTACCGATCTGGCGCAGCAGACGATCCATCGGCTTCTCGACCAACTTGCTGAGCGCGGCATCATTTGCCTCGGCCCCCCCAAGCCCGGCCTTGGAAAGGGACAACCTAGCCCCATGCTGACGCTGGACGGCGGCTACGCCTGGTCCTGCGGCATGTCGGTCAATACCGATGTGATCGACGTCTGCCTTATGGATTTTGCCGGGTCGGTGCTGGCCGAAACCAATCTCCAGCTCCGCGAGAAGACCGTCGAACAGGCTCTGGAAGGCGTACGAGGCTGGGTGAGAGATCAGCAGAGCAAGCTTGGCTTGTCCGACGCACGGTTTTTCGGGGTCGGACTCGGGATCGCGGGGTTTCATGTCAGCGGGACCAGTTTCAACGCCTCGCTACCGCTTCACGAATGGTCGCTTATCGAACTCGGGCCGCTTCTGACAACCTATTTCGACAGGCCCGTCTGGGCGTTAAATGGTGGCAAGACCGGTACCATTGCGGAAGCCATGTTTGGTGTTGGACGCTATATCAAGGATTTCGCCTATCTCAGCTTCAACTACGGGTTTGGTGGTGGTCTTATCTGCGATGGTGAGCTTCTGAACGGTGGCAATGGCAATGCGGGCGAGTTTTCGCAGATGTATGATGACGAGGAGGTCACACGCCGCCCTGCCCTTCAATCGATGATGGAAAGGCTTAAGTCGAACGGCGTGGACGTCCCGTCAATCACATATCTGAGACGGCATTTCGATCCGAAATGGCCTGGTGTATTGGAATGGTTGGAGGAGATTACTCCGGCCTATAATCGGCTCATCAATGCCATCTGGGCGGTCTATGATCCTAAAGCGATTATTTTCGGCGGACAGATACCGCCCGCGCTTGCGCAACTGATGATAGACCGAACCCGACTCTTCGGCAAACCGCGTTACGGCGTCTGGCGGGCAAGCCCGAAGCTTATCATATCGGGGGTAAAGCCAGATGCCGCGGCCATGGGGGCGGCTGCGACGCCCTTCAAGCTGACCTTCTTCTAAATGGATTTGAAAACGGAGGGACGTGACGGAAATAGCAACCAAGCCCTCCCGCTCATCCAGCAGAATTAACCTCGTCCCTCTCTTTCTCGCAAGGAATTCTGTAAAGTTCGTCGCGCATCTTCCGCACGCTGGATCTTCAATATCGTGTCCTCCTTTGCGTCCCTCAAAAGCTGACGGCGTGTGGGCGTCGCTTCATCAGGTTCAGGAGATGGACGAGGAGTATTTTCCATCGTTGTGTTACCGGATCCCGTAGCAACCATATCGAGTTCGCTGTCGACAAGGGCAGAGACGACAGGATCAAGCTTCAGCTGTGCAACTCTCGCTTTCTGAGCTTCACTGCAATTCTCGAAGAGCTTTGCCACAGCTTTACAAGCATGTGGTGTATGATCACCCGGCGGCAGCGAAATGAGATCGATGGCCGCATCTATGACAAAGGGCGGGGGACGGCTCGTAGGCGTGAAGGATGACGCCAACCGATTGATGAGAAACGCACTGCGTTCTCTTCCTTCATATTGTATCTGAGCCAGAAAATTCCTTTGTTTGCTCTCCGGTAGAAAACCAAAACCAGATGAAATCATGTCCACATAATCAGCGGCTGTCGCTGAGTCGTTAGGGTTGAGCCAGTCCCTTGGCAGCTTGGAGTACTTTGTCTTGACAGCTTTTCCTGCCTCATTTGCCTGTTCCAGATAATCCCTGACTGGATCAACCGCCTCAAGCTCTCTCTTTAGGCGCTTAGACACACGCCGGTAGGCTGTGAGAGCCGACGTTGACTCGCGAGGCCCTCCTGACATGGCAATATATTTGAGGATGAGGTCACGTATCTCCTGCGGCATTTCGAGCAGAGCGGATTCATCGGCACCAATGGCAAGCTTCTTCTTCGGCGGACCTTCAGGCTCTGGTGTATTAGGGTCGGCCCTCGATCGTTTTTGTTTACCCCGGTCTTGCATCGTAGGAACTCCGTTAAGTGCCAAATCTGACGCTTGCACGTTCGCTTGCAGACACTGCATCTGCCGTCTTCTACATCTGCCTTCCAGGCACACGGTCTCTCGCGTCATACCGCCGACGGATTGCATCGCGCGCGTCGCGTTCGGCGAGGCGGGCGGGAGCAGGCCTTAGAGCCTCAGCAATGCTTGTATATTTCTCTATCTGCTTTTGCATCGTCTCTGCTGGCCTGAGAAGATGTCGAAGACCCTTCAAGCGAGGGACTTTGTCGAGCCGCTTATGAAGGTCTTTTATGGGTATGCGGGTAGGGGGAGTTTCAGCTGGAAGGGCGAGGGTCTCCCTTTCCTGCAATCGGCGCTCAAAGATCGGTTGCAGCCAAGGCTTTTCCCGATAGCTCTGCTGAAGCTCGAACCTTTGGCTCTCATCCATATGGTTGACCATGTTTGCAAGCGCACCTGCCGCCAGAATCCTGGCCTTACTCAAACGAGCCCCTCTTCCCGAGAATATCGCGAGTGCGTCATTAACGAGAAATTTTCGGTCGCCTTCCTCAAGAAGGGTAAAATTGTCGAGTTTGGAGAGCGCGAATAGGGACTCTGCCCGCGCACCTTCATGGTGCTGCTGCCTAACGTCATCAACGATCCTCGCGCCGAAAGATTTAGGCAAAAGTGACAATATCGGTGTGACGGCCCCGATATATTGTCCGGCACTCGGTCGCTGCTTGCGCGCGCTTTCAAGGTGCGCAGGCGACCGATCCGGCAAACCTGACGAAGGATAGATACGGGCCAGTTTGTTCGCGAGGGACAATTCTTGACCAGACGCACGTATCTTTTTCCAATTCCGGTCATCATCCACAATCTTCTTATGCCGCCTGTCCACCAGACGCAGGTTCGAAAGGAACTCCCTCGCCATATCGGGATCACTAACGACGACATCGTCGATGATCCTGTCCATCAATTCCGTAGGAATATACGTCGCGTGGGGCTTGGTAAGGCCGCCTTGAGGCTCCTTTTTCTCCGGGCCTTGAGCATATTCGCCAACATTGTTCGAGACTCGCCTTAGACCCATTTCTTTCCTCGTCGCGCCGGAATCAATGACGACCAATGACCGGCCCATGCATGTGTTCAATCAACCTCAGAGCGTGATGACAAATGGCCTGAAACTAAAAATGCGGTGCGCGCCATCGGAACATTCACCTTGCAAAATATTGTGTCTGACCGGGTTTAACCCTAGTCCCCTGCAAGAGCCTGGAGACGATAAAGAAGGCGGGATACGGCGCCGAGTCTGCGCGGGCTGTCGTCAGTCACGGTGTAGCTGGTCACGATTTGTCCATCTACGCGGGCTGCCGCCCATGACAAGTCGACGATTTCACCACGCTCTGCCAAGGCAACTATAACCTTTGCCTCTTCTAACACAGCTGCCTTGGCAGGCGCCTTGGGATCGCAGATACTGAGTGTGGCTGGCATAACCTTTGTCCTTTATTATTGAGGTTGCTGGCCGGATGGGTTGGGTGCTCGAGTGCCAATTCGTTGAACCGCAGCGTGAAACCGGAAAAACCGCTGCATCCACCATCTCCATCGCGTCCGGTTAACACGGCCCGCCCAGCCAGTAGACGTCATCCTCTTATTTTTTCCAGCAAGAGTTGATTACAGATGCAATAGCCAGGAACGGCATTGGGGAGGAGTGGCTCTTTCGCGAGAAGGAGACACCCCGCCTTGCCAAGAACGAGATCGCACAGTCCCGTTGCTTCGGCTGCGATATTAGGACTTTCGAGCGGCTGAACGATCAGCTTGTGTCGCAGGATTTCGTAACGGTTTCAAATGTCATCGGACCGTAAACCTCGTCAGCTGACAAGGATATTCGCGACCGCTTCGACATACAGCCGCCGCGATGCGATGGCGGAACGACGCTTTTCGTAAAGCCAGCGGTTCTCACTGACCTGATGGGAGAGGATAGGAGCCTGCACACCCACATGGCAACGCTTCAGGTAGCGCTGGCTGGCCCAGTCGATCGAGCCTCGATGCCGTCGATCCACAATAGATTACCGGGGACGAGATTCCCTGCCTATAGCAACCACTGGCAGGGCACGACGCTATTTACAGGCATAAGAGACCTCGATCCTGCCACCATCTCGCAGGAAGTTTAGGGGATTGTGAAACTGACTCCAGCCCCTTTCGCTTGGTAAGATGTGAAAGTTGTTTTCCCCACGCCAAAGAACTTTGATGCGATCAAATCGCTCCGGCATGAACAATGTAAAATACTACAACGGAAACTTTACTGTATTTGCATGAAGCGTATTCGGCTGTGAATAAAGAGCTCCATCAAAATGGAGTTCATGATGAAAGTTACTGCGATTATTGCTCTTGTAGCAACTGCAATTTCTGGCAATGTTTATGCTGCCGATCTCACCCCGCCCACGTTCTTCACACCGCCTTCACCGCCCCCTGCTACAGAAGAGCCGCCGGAACTGACATGGGGTGGGCCATATCTTGGCTTGTTGGGCGGCTACGGAATCAGCAAGCTGACAATCGAAACATGGTGTGAGGACTGGCTGAGTGAGGCATTTCCCGGTGGTCGGCTGGGGGCCTTTGCCGGACATAATTGGTCGATCTCAAACGGCTTCGTTGCAGGTATAGAGGGTGACCTTGGCTACGACTGGAATAGCCAGGCCTTCAATGGGGCCAGGGAAGTGGGAACAGGCTTTACCGCTTCTGCTCGCGCTCGCATCGGTTACGAAGTGGGTGCCGGCCTCTTCTACGCCGCCGGGGGCTGGACAGGCGCGAATGTTTACGCGAAAGAGCCAGACGATGAACAATTCGCAAACGGCTGGACGCTCGGGATCGGCGTTGATTGGGCGATTTCAGAAAAAGCTTTTGTCAGGGCCGAGTATCGCTTCGATAAATTCGAGGGCGTCGAGCTGGACGGAATCGACACTCAGTTCGATCAGAGCGTCGTAAACGTCGGTCTCGCAGTGGCGTTCTAGTCGCCCGGAGCCTTCTTCCCGAGAGCTGCATGTGAGCCGCGTCAGCATATTTATATCGTAACTCTCTAGATCACATCGTCCGGCCTCATTTCTCAGAGGGCCGGGCGGCTGATAAAGACTCTTTCTGAGTTCGTCCCCAGCGGAATTGCTCTTTATTCCGGGCATACGCTTGTTCGGCATGCAATCAAGTTTAAGCTGTAGGACGAGAGCGGCGATAGTGTCGGTATTGAGGTGTAGGCTGCGGCGACAATCATCGCACAGGATTTCAAAGGCCTTCGGAAAGTTGCTGCAGCGACAGGTAGCACCTTCAAGGCAGTGTGCGTCCTGTATGATGGGGACAAGATACTGCCATTTGGAGACAGCCATTTGGAGACAGATTGACAGTAGTCCCGCTTTCCTGCCTCTGGAGCAGCTGAAGCCGTTATAAATTCCCTCTCGGTTTGAAAAACCAGCATGCCTTCTCAAAAGAAACGGCTGTTGCGTCAGCGAGTATAACTGTCCGACTGCTCGGACCGACCAGCGATGAGTTGCTGACGCGCTTGGGCATCTTGTACAAGAGATCTTTCATACACAGGCCTGGAGCGGGCCATCATGCCTTTCCGGGCAGCTTCCTCGCTTGCCTCATAAGTAGGCGGCAATTCTCTTAAAGGAAACCCCGCGCGGGTGCGATTCTCGTTATGAAGTGAGGGCCTAGCCACATTCCCAGCCTCGTGTGCCTTCATACTCGAATCCGGCGTTTTCCTGCCGTCTTCTTTCGCAAGCACATCGGCTCTTTTGTCTTGCAGGCGCCGGATTGAAGGTCGCGGACATGCGTCATTGATGTTCGTGACTTCACCGGGCTTCATCTTGCCGTGAGCGAACTCACTATCCAGGCGAACGAGTAAAGAGGCGGTTACAGCAGGAGACAGCCGATGCAAGCCCGTGCTTGGGTTTGGCGGCTCTCGTAGCTTTTGACTTCGTTCGTTGGGAGTGCCCGGTTGGCCGCGCTCTCCTCCCACGAGACGTTTTATTTTACGCAGGATTGTTCTCGCAAGACCGGTTCCCCATCCTGACTGGGTGGCCGCCACTGAGGCGACTTTGTCAGATTGTTCCTGATCGTCGCGCTTTACGCGTGGATTCGGCCCTTTACCGGATGGATCCTCAACCGCATAAGGAGGCGGCTCTTGTGTAAAATTCATGTATTTCAAAGCTGTGTCATATTCGACCCACAGAGAGTCATCACCACGCACGTTGATGTTCACGATTTTCACGTCTTGCCTCCTTGCGCTTGGACATTCCGAACCGAGGGGAGCGAGATCTGAATCTAGAGCCGCAAGGCTATTTCTGAAAGGACATTACGATGTCAGATGAAACCACGAGGGCCGCTCTGGAGATGATAAGCTGCTCCCACCGAAGCGTGGCGCTATTTGCAACAGCCGGCAGATGGCCAAGGGACGAAGGGGCGCGGATCTACTTCGTGGCCTAATCTCCAGCCGGTGCTTGACGGCGTGCCAATGCAGAAGTCATAAAAGAGCTGGACCGGAGCCGCCAGACGTCCCGTCATCACTCAATCCTCCGCTAATCAATACGACGATTGAATCACGACAGCACGCTGCAGACAACGCTCAGTTTTTCAACAGTATTGGCGCAAAGCAGCCGTGTTGCCTCAAAAAGCTAAAGCGTCGCATCTCTAATCAGCTTCGACAACCAGTGTAGGCGGGGTGGTTTGAGTGGATAACGCCTGTGGAAATTGGCCCTGCCGTTTCTATCAGATCTCCAATTCGCTGTGAGGCGGTTCCTGTCTATCTTCGCGTGCAGGGAGGAGTCTTTGGCCTTGATGTCACTGACCAGCCGAATGGAACAAACTGATGCAAGAGTGGCTAGATAAGGTTCTAGATATCTCCTGCCTTTGGGGGGACGAGAGCGTCTTTAGAGAGGCTTTGACAAACCTCGCTCAAGCCGGTTTCTGCAATTATGCCTACCTTCACATCCGTCCCGGTCACGCAGTAGCCTCCTCAAATTATCCCCGCGAATGGCGATCGATGTATTTCCAACAAGAAATCCAGACGATCGACCCAATCGTTAAGCGCGCAAAATCGTTGAAACGTGCATTTATCTGGAGTGCCGAAGAATAAACGCGGCGGGCTTCAGACGGGGGCGAACGTTCCTTAAGCGAGCAATGGATTTTGGGATCTGTTCGGGAATCACCATTCCAGTCAAAGCAGCCTACGGATCGACTTCTGTTTTTACGCTCGCGTCAGATAAGGCCACGATATTGATCCTGTTGCGGCCGCAGCGGCCGTTGGACAGTTACACGCTCGTATGTCGTCAATGCTGCATACCCCGGATGTGCAATCGTAACCGTGGCTGGACCCAAGGGAGGCCGCGTACATTAACTGGATCTCGGTTGGCAAGACGATGGAAGAAGCTGCCGACCTGGAGAGCGTTAAATACAACTCCGTGAAGAGCAAGCTTGAAGAAACGAGAAAGCGCTTAAAGATCCATACGATGCCTCACTTAGCGGCACTAGCGATCCGCTCGGGCCTGATCTAGCCAGAATGAAAGTTGTCGATGCCTCGGCCAAGGACCAGCCGACTTTCTCAGGACGATTTGAACAGTGACCGCTAAAGAAGTTAACCGGCTGCATTCATGGCATACCTCCGATTCGAGAGAGATCAATCCTGATCTCTGCTCTATTAGGTTCCGAAGCTTTTGACTCGGTCCCACTGCCATCTTTTGTTGAGCCAGTCCCTCCTAACGCTTCATTTAGATCGAATGTTTGAACTCGATCGCTTTTCTCCTGTCGCTGATCCTCTACACGGAACACGGCCTCACCTTCGAAATACCCCGTCTGCCAGGCGATGACCGCATCGTCCATGACCTGTGGCAGGACGTCTTTCGCCGTGGGATTGCCATACCATTTCATGACGATGCGAAAGACCTTGGCAAACAGTGCTGTCCCTATGCGGATATTCTCACAAGGCTCGACCATTTGCGGCTTCAATTGACCGGCCTCGACGATCCCGACCCCTGCCGGATACTGGGTGATACCGACACGAACGGTATTGCGACCTAGATTGTCGCGGATTAGAGCCAGCGCCTCCTCCGACGTCGACGGTTTCGGCACCAGCACCACCCGGTTGCCGGAGCGCACGGTAATCGTCAGCGGATCCTGCGATCCGGCCTTCGCGATGAACTGCTCAACGATCGCGGGCTTAAGGGAAGAATCGGCGCATTGCTGGATAAGGATGGCATCGAGCATCCCAGGTGCTCCCTATGTGTTGAAGGCCATAACGACGGGCAGACTGAAGAGGCTTGCCCAGGCTGAGACGTTCGCCTTCTGAATGGCAACGATCGACGTGTCTTCGGTCCACCAGCCGTTGCCGACGGCAACGAGCACTTGCGGCGAGTGCCGCATCGATTGCAGGACCGGCCAGAGAACAAGCTGCTCGTAGCAGATCAGCGGCGCGATCCTTACTCCCCTAATCTCGACCACCGGATTGCCGAAGAAGTCGGCCCGCGCGCCACCGCTCTGCCCGGTCCAATGCAACCACGGTTTCCACATCGAACCCGGGACCGGCATGCGCTCGCGATAAAGGACCTTTGTCGCATCGGCTGAGATCGCGACCATGACATTGTCGTAGCCCCTGGCGTCGATGACAGCAGCACCTGCGATGACGGTGACTTCCGAGCCGCGGAGACCTTCCTGCCAGACGCGGTCGGCGGTCGGCGTCCAGAAACCGAGCGCGCTTTCCGGCAGCACCACAATATGCGCGTCCGGCCGTTTGGCAATTGTCCCGCGCACCATCGCGATCAGGTCACGGTGATACTGAAGCGAGCCATCACGCCCGAACTCCGCCCCGTGTTTCAGATCGACGGCTGTCCAGCCGGATGCTAGTTTCGGGGGCGTCCACTTCGTGGCGGACCAGACGTAGAGTCCTCCGAGGACTGCGACCGCGATTTGCCATCGTCGACCGGTCATGACGAGCAACAGGATCGCGGTCGCGCCCAGTCCCCACCATCCCCAGCCCGGAAACAAGATACCGGCAGCCGTCAGGGGATGCGCCCAGCCAGTGATACCGAAGGGCGGCAGCGCCATGAGCACCATAACCGTAAGATAGCGTAATGCTCTCACCGCATCCGTCCCTCTCTTCCCGGAAGAGGCCCCGCCACAAGGTTTCGTCCAGAAGACTGTATGGACGATGACGAAGGACGCGGAAGCTATCACCCAAAGCACCAGCCCAGGCCAGAGATCGGCGCTATCGAAGTTGGCCACTCCCTGCGGCAACCCGCGGGAGGCGGCCAGGAAGTAGCCCGCCGCCACAATTGACGCGATCGATCGCGAGGACGCCTTTGACCAGAGCAAGGGAAAGACCACGGCGAGCGGAAGAAGAAGCACCTCCCCGCTCCAGCCGATCCACCCACAGGCAATGGACGCGATGATCAGAAAAGGCGATTTCCAGCGAACAGGCATATGGTCGCTACCCCGGTCCCGGATCGAAGGTGAAGACCGGCCGCGCCAGACCGAGAAGTCCTGAGTCCGGAACCGGGCCAAAATATCGGCTATCATAGGAGCTCGCAAAGGGTGAGTGAAGGAACAGATGATGCGGCGGCACGACACCGCCGGGATCGGTTTTGATCGCCCTGCCCTCCCCGTCCGTGCGCCACACCGACGATGCGGGGACCAGGCGACCATCGATGAGCACGTGATCGGTGATGTCAACACGCTGTCCGGGAAGGGCGACGACAGTCTTTATCAGCGGCGCATATCCGCTGGGACACAGCCCTCGGCGCAGGTATCCGCGCCGCCACGCCTCTGCGAACACGGCTGTTGTGGATGGGCATAAAAATACCAGGTCGCCGATGGCTGTGGGACGCTGAAGCTCTTCGATACGCCAGATTCCGAGCGGCTTGCTTGGGGTCAGGTTGAGCCGATAACCAACCGTGAACGCTGTCGCCGCCAATGCGGACATGACGACGGCGGCGCCCGCGAGAAACTGAAGAATGCGCCTGTGCCTCATTGCTTCAGCACCGGCGTCTGGCGCTGGGTGAGACGCTGCACCTCGGCGTGTCTTAGCGACTGGACGGTGCGGTCGTGGGCGGCAAGCTGTTGCGCTGTCCGCATAACCGGCCAGGCTTGTTTCAGCTGTTCCTTCTGCTCCGGATTCATACCTTCGGAAAGCTTTTCGTATAGCGCTCCAGTGGGCTCGCGGGCCGCATTGCTCAACAGCGTCCGTTCTCCGAACCGCTCGGTCACCGCCCGGTTGAAGCCTTCGATTTCGAGCTTAGTCTCACGGTTGCTGAGCGCATAGGCCATCGCCGCCGGCAGGTCATTGCGGTCGATAGCGTCACGCACCCGCTCCAGCACGACACGCGCTGCCGGCGACAGTGCCGGAATGTCGATCGAGACCCGCTGACGCAGGGTCTCCTCGTCCGCCTGGTGCCGCATTGTGGCGGTCTCGCGCATCCGAAGATATTGCTCAAGATCCCGCTTTAAGGCAGGAACATTGATCTCGGCAACACGGCGCGCCTCGCGCTCTGACCTGGTGGCGAGGATGCCGGTCTTGCCCCTCAGTGGACCGATTGACGCCGGTTCCCCCTCGAGTTTCTGCAGGATCTGTTTCGCTGCCTGTTTGTCATTAAGCACCGCATCGAAGTTTATCGCGCGGAAGGCAGTTTCGGGATCGGCAAAGACGTAAGCGAAACGCGCGGAAACCTCTTCCCATTGCCGTTTCAGCGCGGGATCGTCGCTAAGCTTGTCACCGACCGTATCGGCAACAGAGCCGGAAAATGTCTTGATGCCTGCAACCATGGGCGCGGCCTCCTTCATCGTTTGAGTGTTCGGGGATTGGATGAAGCCAAGGCGCGCCGCGAAGATAGCAAGGCGCTGGCCGAGATCGGTCAGTTTGGCCTTCTGGCGCAACGTCCAGTCGAGCCGGTCGCGGACCAGCGTGCGAGCGACCTGGACGATGTGCAGGCCACGGTTTTCTGCGAAGCGCAGCGCCTCCCGATAGAGCTGGCCGCGCTCGTAATCGAGCGTCGTCTCCTTGGAATTTTTTCGGGAGAGAACTTTGGCCAGGCCCCCATTGAAGGAGAAGGATCTGGTCCCGTAATAGAGCTGCAGATCCTCGCGATGGCGAGTCATCGCCACATAGGTCAGATGCCGATCCAGGGACAGGGAAGCGAGCACCTTGACCTTGTCGACGGTGGCGCCTTGCGACTTGTGAATCGTCGTGGCGTAGCCGTGGTCGAGATTGTTGTAGAACCGCTGTTCGACGATCACCTGGCGGCGCTGTTCGCCCTCGCCCACCGTTGCAACAATGCGGTTTGTTGCTGCCTCTACAACCCGACCGATCATGCCATTCTTGACGCCGAGCGATCCCTTGTTCTTCAGGAAGACGATCTGGTCGCCGGCGTCGAACCGGCGTTCGCCATCAGCCGTCTTGAAGACATGACCTTCACCGACAATGCCGCGTTCGACCAGCCTTTCGCGGGCCATGACGTTGAGCATGCGCACGTCGCGGCGCAGATGAGCGAGGATCAGCGTCGTCTTTGACGGGTCGTACTCCTGGTTCCAGTCGGCAATCAGCCTCTCGACGGCTTCGGCCTTCAGGTGCGAGCCGAGCATCCTGCCCTCATTTTGATATGCAGCGAGGGCTTGGCCGACATTTCCGCGCGCGAGATCAAGCGACGCCTTGCGCATCCAATCCTCGTGCTGGCGATAGATGGTCTCGAGTTCGGCATAGCCGATGCGATCGACGATGGCGCGGAATGCCGCCCCCGCCTCGATCGGTTGAAGCTGTTCGGGATCGCCGACCAACACGATCTTGGCGCCTGCCCTCACGACGGCATCAACGAACCCGGCCAGCTGCTTCGACGCGACCATGCCGGCCTCGTCCATGACGAAGATCGTCTTGTCGTCCAGAACGTCACGACCCCTGTTCCAGCGCAGCTCCCATGACGCGAGCGTGCGGCTCTGGATGCCGGCTTCCTTCTCCAGACCCTCGGCCGCCTTGCCTGCAAGCGCGCCGCCAACGACGCGATATCCGGCCATCTCCCAGGCCTCACGGGCCGCCTTCATCATCGTGGTCTTGCCGGCCCCGGCGCGTCCGACGACCACAGCGATACGGGCAGGTCCGGCGATGCGCTCGATCGCAGCGTTCTGCTCGTCGGACAGCCGCTCATGCCGCCGGAACGTCGCACCCAGTACAGCCTCGGAGACGGAATGCGTATGCTTGGCCGACAGCCACATGGCCTGCCGCGCCATCGTCGCTTCCAGCCGGATCATCGCTCGCGTCGAGTAGCGCGCCGGCAGCTTCTCGCCCGTGGCGAAATCGATGGTGTCGCGCTGCAGCCGTAGCACGTCCGGGTTCAGGATGATCCTGATCATCAGCTGCTGGAACACAGCGGGATCGTCGATGTAGCGATGCACGACCTTGGCCACGTCGCGCTCGTCGAAGACGCTCTTTTCTCGCGTGATCAGGCCGAGCACTATCGCGGGATTCTTCAGAATCCGGCGGGCGTTTTCCGAGCGTCGCTGCTCGTTCAGCTCGATCCGTTCCAACTCCGGCCGGACACCCTGTTGCTCCGCCTTGCGCTCGATCGCCCTGGCCCCGACGCCAAGATGGATAGTAGGCTCAAGATCAATGCCCTGCTTTTCGTAAGAACGCCCGTCGATGCGAAGATCGATCCCGGCAAGCGCCAGATGATTGTTCTGTCGCTCGAACCAGCCATCCCGCAGCACGTTGAAGTCATCAGTCGAACCGGCCCAGAGTTCGTAGAGGATTTTGCCGGACTTCGTGCGGACCGGCTGGCCGCCCTCGCCAATGACCGCAACCTTCTTAGACCCGAACCCGTCCTCGGATAGCGGCCGCAACGTGGTCATCAGATGGATATGCGGGTTGCCGGGATTGTCGTGGTAAACCCAGTCGGCAACCATGCCCTTGGCCAGGATGTGTTTCTCGACAAAATCCCGGACCAGGGCGATGTTCTGCTCCGCCGACAGTTCCAGCGGGAGTGCAATCGTCAGGTCGCGGGCAAGCTGCGCATCCGCACGTTTCTCGAAAGCTTCGACTTTGTTCCAGAAGGCTTCCGAGGCGCCGGCGACAGAACGATCAGCGATCAGGGAGCGAGCCCATTTCGGGGCGCCGGCGGGAAGGACAAACTCCTCGTGCAGCAGGCCCTGCTTGCGGGTGTAGTCGATCGTGCGAGCCTCGCGCTCGTACTCCATCTTCGCGCAGTGCCGGTAGGCCGCAGACAGCACGACGCTACGGCCGGAACCCCGGCTGACGATGCTGGCTGAGAAATGGGCGATGGCCACGGCGAAGGAGACTCCAGGGTTCGAACGAGTTCGTCCGGAGCGGCTGGAGCCACACGGCCTGCCAGGGGTGCTGAGCAAGCACGTCGCATCAGCGACGTATAATTGCGCCCTTGGAGCCATTCCTTCGGAACGGCGGGATCATTCACAAAAGCATCGCCCTTGGCGATCTGCAGATCTGCAGATTTCAATTCAGTCACATCCGGGAGAGTCTGGGCGTCGCAAGTGCAACGCCCAGAGTTCAGAGGAGCAACCGGAATGAAGAAACCGTCATCGAAGATCAGGGAAGAAATCGCCAGATTGCAGGACCAGTTGAGGCAGGCCGAGACCCGAGAGGCCGAACGCATCGGCCGTATCGCGCTGAAGGCTGGTCTCGGTGAGATCGAGATCGACGATGCCGAGCTTCAGGCTGCGTTCGAGGACGTCGCCAAGCGGTTTCGCGGAGGCAAAGGTGCTGCGACTGGGAAGAAGGACACTGGAGACGGCCGAGCCTCAAGCGGATCGTCCACGGCGCAGTCGCCTGGCGCGGATGCGGGCGGGCCTGGTGAGGCTTGAGCGGATGGCCAAAGCAATGACATCGGATGCACGCAAAAAGGACGCGCGCGAAAAGATCGAACTCGGCGGTCTGATCGTCAAGGCGGGACTGCGCTACGAGAAGCGCGCGCTGTTACTCGGCCTGCTGATCGACGCGAACCGCCGTATCAAAGGTGACGATATGGAACGCGCACGTCTAGCCACGATCGGCGCGGAGGCATTCGGTCATGACGGCGAATAGGACACTGCTGGCTGTCGTGCCGGCGATGATCATGCTTGCGACGATGGTACTGACGTCGGGCATAGAGTATCGGCTGGCGGCACTCGGAACATCGGCGCAGGCGAAGCTGATGCTGGGCCGCGCCGGGCTCGCCCTGCCCTATGTCGCCGCCGCCGCGATCGGCGTCATCGCGCTGTTCGCTGTCAACGGTTCCGCGAACACCAAGATGGCCGGTGGGAGCGTGCTTGCCGGAAACGCCGTAACCGTCGTCATCGCCATGGTGCGCGAGATTGTCCGGCTTGCCGATATCGCCGGAAACGTGCCGGCGGGCCAATCCGTTCTCGCCTATTCCGACCCGGGGACGATGGTCGGTGCTGCAGCGTCACTCTTCAGCGGTATCTTCGGCTTGCGTGTCGCGCTGAAAGGCAATGCTGCGTTCGCGGCGTCCGGACCGCGCCGCATCGGCGGCAAACGCGCTGTCCACGGCCAGGCCGACTGGATGAAACTGCCCGAAGCCACAAAACTGTTCCCCGAAACCGGCGGTATCGTCATCGGCGAACGATATCGCGTCGATCGCGACAGTGTTGCCGCTATGCCGTTCCGCTCCGATGAAGTGCAAAGCTGGGGCGCCGGCGGCAAATCGCCACTGCTCTGCTTCGACGGCTCCTTCGGCTCGTCGCACGGGATCGTGTTCGCCGGTTCCGGTGGCTTCAAGACGACCTCGGTGACGATCCCGACCGCGCTCAAATGGGGCGGCGGTCTCGTTGTGCTGGATCCGTCGAGCGAGGTGGCGCCAATGGTGAGCGAGTACCGGCGTCAGGCTGGCCGGAAGGTGATCGTGCTCGATCCCACAGCGTCCGGCGTCGGCTTCAATGCACTGGACTGGATCGGCCGTCATGGCAATACCAAGGAAGAGGATATCGTTGCCGTCGCCACATGGATCATGACCGACAACGCGCGCACGGCGTCCGCCCGCGACGACTTCTTCAGGGCATCAGCGATGCAGCTCCTAACCGCGCTGATTGCCGACGTTTGCCTCTCTGGCCACACCGACGAAAAAGATCAGACTCTGCGCCGGGTCCGCGCCAATCTCTCCGAGCCCGAACCGCAGCTTCGGGCGCGCCTGACGAAAATCTATGAAGGGTCGGCGTCCGACTTCGTGAAGGAAAACGTCGCCGTCTTCGTCAACATGACGCCGGAGACCTTCTCCGGTGTTTATGCCAATGCGGTAAAGGAAACTCATTGGCTCTCCTACTCGAACTATGCCGGCCTCGTGTCTGGCAGCAGTTTCTCGACCGACGATCTCGCAGACGGCGAGACCGACATCTTGATCGCGCTCGATCTGAAAGTACTGGAAGCGCATCCGGGCTTGGCGCGCGTTGTTATGGGGTCCTTCCTCAACGCGATCTATAACCGCAACGGCGACGTGAAGGGGCGCACCCTCTTCCTGCTCGACGAGGTGGCACGTCTCGGTTATCTGCGCATCCTCGAAACGGCCCGCGACGCCGGACGCAAATACGGCATTACGCTGGCGATGATCTTCCAGTCGCTCGGCCAGATGCGCGAGGCTTATGGCGGCCGCGACGCGACGAGCAAATGGTTCGAGAGCGCTTCCTGGATATCGTTTGCGGCGATCAACGATCCCGATACCGCCGACTACATCTCGAAGCGATGTGGCGACACCACGGTCGAGGTCGACCAGACCAATCGTTCGTCCGGAATGAAGGGGTCGTCCCGCTCGCGATCGAAGCAGCTCAGCCGCCGGCCGCTGATCCTTCCGCATGAGGTTCTACGAATGCGCGCCGACGAGCAGATCGTCTTCACCGCAGGGAACGCGCCGCTGCGATGCGGGCGCGCGATCTGGTTTCGTCGTGATGACTTGAGATCCTGTGTCGGAGAAAACCGGTTTCACCAAAATTCTCCTGGCGCGGACCGATCGACAGGGAAGTAGGTTGAGGATGAAGCGATGAGATACTGGGAAGCGTGCGAAGCTCAGGTGACGGCTGAGGAAGCCATTGAAGAATGCCGCCTTCACGAGATCGAAGCCGTTGTCCGCCAACTAGATGGCGCGCTAATCGATCTGCAAACCAATGATGTCATCGCTTACGTCGGTGAGGCGGGTGAATACTCTGGCGCTGATATCCTTGGGTATCTGGGGTATTGATCGATGAACGACAATGTGAGGGCCATCGGCTTGATGGCAAGGAACGAACCCTACCGGCACGCTCGTAAAATCCCGTGCACGTCACAGACGTCGGTGTGGTTGTTCATCCTATTTTGGGCGACGATCGCAACCGGGCAAGCCGCCGACACACTGCGGGCGTCGTTCGCGCTCTGCGATACGGGGAGACGGATCACATGTGTTGTTGATGGGGACACGTTCTGGCTGGACGGTGTCAAGATCCGCATCGCCGATATCGACGCGCCGGAGATCTCGCAACCTGCGTGTAGAGAGGAACGCGTGGCGGGAGAAGCAGCAAAGCTGCGATTGCTTCAGATGCTCAACGCGGGCGAATTTTCACTCGTGAGCGGCGTGCGTGACGAAGACCGATATGGTCGTAAGTTGCGCGTCGTTTCACGCGCAGGCAAGTCGCTCGGCGAGCAGCTCGTGCAAGAGAAGCTTGCCCGACGTTGGGGCAGTCCTCGGATCGATTGGTGTGGAGTTAAACTGGACTGAAGGGTCGCCGGCCTGGCTCCGCCGGGTCGGACCGCGAGAGGATCGTCACCGAGATCGGCCGAAACCGCCTTGCGGGTTTGGCGAGCGCAGCGAGTAGAGCCGTGCCGCAACGCCGTCTCGCCCATTGCCTTTGAAACTATCACCTCGATGAATCGGTGGAAGCGGATTGATTCAGATTAGTCGTTGGACGTCTCCTTTGAAAGAAGCGAGACTCCGCCCATGGAAAGCAAGGCGACAGGACCCATTCATCTCCAACGGATCGACGCTGCACAAAACATGCGGCGCTTCTATATGCTCGTTGTCCAACCGACGCTGTTCGGTGGAGCCTCTGTCATTCGCAACTGGGGCCGAATAGGTACCAGCGGCCAGACAATGATCGAAACTTTCGATGACGAGGAAGCCGCGGCCGTGGCCGTTTCCCGCATCGAAGGCACCAAGAGACGTCGTGGGTATGCTGACGTCCACCGTTCAAAGTAACCAACGTAGGTCACCCAAGACCAATGTTTCTGTGGTTTCCCGGCCTCTCGCCTTCAAACCTGCTTTGCAGACTCTTCCGTAACGCGATTTTCCTCGTCATAGGTGAAAGCCGCCCAATAGAAGGAGACCATTATTTATGGCTACCACCAATGAGATCGCTGACAAGATCGCATCCGAGCAGAACCTGACCAAGGCGCAGGCGAAGACGATCGTCGAGAGCGTCTTCGCATCCATTACAGAGGCTGCCACATCCGGCGCGGAAACGTCGATACCGGGTTTCGGCAAGTTCAAAATCAAGGACACGCCAGAACGCGAAGCCCGCAATCCGGGGACGGGTGCCACCATCAAGGTTGCAGCTGCGAGGAAGCTGACATTCCAGCCTGCGAAGGCCCTGAAGGACACGCTGAACAAGTGAGCCGCCTGTGGTGGAAGGAATAAGTCTAGGGGAGCCGCCGACGCGGCTTCCGGCGTCGCCTCACCGGCGCTGCTTGCGGTCATGCTCATAGCTGATCTCGATCTCGACGAAGAACGGGATCTTGATTGCAAGCTTCAGACCAAGTTTGCCATCCCGGAAGAAATGACAAATCACCTTGGCGAGGATGCGGAGCCGGCGGCCTGTGCGGTTGAGGAATTGTGCGAGGCGTTTCATACGGTTTCTCCTTCTCGATTGCGGTCATCGCGGGGAGAAGATGCAGACCGGAAAGACAGGCTGCACCGGCAGGCCGGAACGCAAGTGGAGGACCTTTCGCCGCCGGAATTTTGAGTAGCGAGGAGCCGCTTGCGGCGGGGAAAACTCTGGTGGCGAAAGGTTGCTGCCTAGCTGCGCGGATGCACCATCCCCGATAGTCGATGACCGTCCTCGACAAGAGCGGTGAAAGCGTTGCACGTCATCGCGATTGAAGCCGGCAGCCTGAGCTGCCGGCGGCATCCGCCCTCAAAAGGGCGGCTCGGCGTCGATGGAACCGTCCTGCTCGGCCATGATGACCGCCAGCTCGGCCTGAGCCAGTTCAAGTTCGACGGCAATCTGGTCACGCTCGTCCGGATGGCAAAAGTTCATCTCGCGGCGCAGTTCTTCGATATGTTGTTCCAGCAGCATCGTCATCTCCTTGATGTTTGAGAAAGATGACGAAGCCGGACGTGAGGAAATGGCGGGGTCAAGGATCGCGCCAGCGACCGCCGGCGGCGGCAAGCGGAGGAACCGATTTTCTGGTGGCGCCCTTCGGGGCGGCTCCTGAAAATTGGAGGGGCCGCGAAGTCCTTGAAGCTGGTATTTTTTCACGGCACCATTGCCCACACTGAGCAGACCCACCTCTCCGCATCGCGACCGAAAGAAGAAATCGGGCTCGATGCCCGACTTCTTCTTTGCTGAGTGCAGGTTAAGCCCCGCCGTTTCCGGCGGGGCGATTATTTCGATCAGGCGTCGCGCTTGGGGCGGTTCCAGACCAGGGTGTAGTCGCCGTCTTTCTCGGCTGGCCACAGGGCGGCGTTGATCGGGGCATTGAAGCTCGGGTCATCGAGCTTTACGGAGATGTAGGGCTCGCCGTCGTTGGAGACCTGGTTCCAGCCTGCGCCGATTTCGACGCCGGGGCCTGCGGTGATGCGGAAGTCGGGAGCGTCGCGCGAGGTGCGCTCGATCGGGTTCAGGCGGGCCTTCAGGGAGACGGTGAGGGTGCGCACGTTGCCAGTGATGGTGTTGCCGTTGGTGATGAATTCGCCGATGATTGCCATTGTCGTGATCCTTTCGGGCTGATCGGGCCGCGACCATCGCGTCCTCGATGACTGTCGAATTGATCGGGGACGATCGGACCGCATCCCGAAGGGACCGTAATGGAATGGAGGGCGGCGGGAGACGGCTTTGTTGTTCCGCGAGGAATGCGAACGCAATTTGCTGGGGAAGAAAGCTGGCGATGCCGTTGCGGGAATACGATCGAGGCTCAGCCGCTCTTCGATCAGACATGTCAAATCGAGGCCGCGCTGGCCGCGCCCGAGACCTGGATCCGAATGGATGACGGTAATGGCCACATCAATCGTCTGACGAATTTGCCGCTCGATAACGTCAAGTCTGAAAGCGTCTTCGGACGCTCGTTCTCTATAGCCGGTTTCGGGTTCCGATCGGGCATGTCGTTGATGCTCGCTCTTACTCGCCATAAATAGCCCGGTGTCGTTGAAGTGCGCCCGGGGGCAAATCGCCGAAACGTTATACCGCCCGCACGGCATGAGATCGTGTCCGCTGATCATGAACCGGCCAAACCGTACTGCCAGACGCAGGCTGGCGCGGCAACACATGCTGTCAGGCGTCAGCTCGCCGCTGATCGATGCCCGTTCCGCCGCCACCAGCGGGATTTTCGCATCCTCTTGTCGCGGTTGAGACACCGTGGCTGACCGTTAGAAGAGCCTGGATATCTGGCACGGTACAATAAGGATCAGGGAGCCGTTGAGCCCGTTAGGCCGAAAGAGGCTCTGCATTATGATGATTTCATCATAAGCCGCAAATGCCTTCACATTCGTTCGGCCAGAGGTCGAGCTGGCCACGATCGGCGGCAGTGGACAAGTCAGCTTCCTCCAGCGGCACGCAGGAACGATGGAGGTAAACCTCACCTCGAATGCCGCGCAAGCCACGGCGCAAGGCGCGATCGACCTCGACCACATCGGCCCAGCCTTCTGGATCATACTCGCGGATATCACGCCAGCGCTTGTTGTCGTGATAGGGGCAGCCAAGGCAAGCGGATTTCGGCGGCAAGGGATAATCATGGCGGCGGAGCCAGGCGAGGCAGTCCTGACGGCTCATGCGCTGTTCGATCAGGGGCCACCGATTGACCTGCAGTCCTCAAACGAGGGCTTCATACGCGCGGCCTCGTCTTTCGAAATCCCGATCCATTGCTCGGCAACCGGGTAGTCGGGAGATCGCTTGCGGGTGAGATCAAGAAGCTAGCGAACCTTGCGGCGGATCGGTACGATCTTGAAATCCGTCGTACAGGCTCTGCGGATCATGCCGACGGAAACGGTCTCGCGCGACGTGCTGCGCATGCCGATCGGAATCAATTCGCCATCCTCGTCCGCGTCGAAGACGGGAACGGGCGTGCCGATCGGCGTGACGGTCTTTGCAAAGGCCGGGATTGACGCCCAACGCTCTCCCGCGGCTGCCCGAATAAGATTGTCGCGGATATTACCGGCCGAGACGATATGGACCGGGAATGGCAACACGTTGGGCGACATCAGCCATTCGAGATGGTCGTAGACGGCTTTTGGCTCCCAGCCAGTATCCGCAAACATTCCACAATCGGGCATCGGCCCGATTTCGCCATGCGCCGCCATCAGTGCCATCGTTGTGGATTGGACGCCGGCACCCAATGACAGCACCCTGAGGCGGATGGAGGAGGGCTCGTCGCCCTCCTCGTGAGTACTCGGAGGGAAGAGCATCAGTCTATCTCCCCGTTGGAGCACGCAAGGATCAGAAGCCGCTCGGAAGGAGAGGATATCGCCATCACGCCGCCTCCCTCGCCTCACCGGCGTCCGCCTGCGGCTGGAGGCCGTGCAGATAATTCACCGCTCGCTGCGCATGCGCCGCCGCCTGAAAAATCGCGCGCTTGTCGCCGGAAATCACCGATAGCCACGAAGCCAGATAACTGGCATGATCAGGGCGTGGCTCGAGCTCCGGCGCGATGCCGAGATCGGCGCAGAGGAAGCATGATCCGAGCTCGGCGATGAGCTCTTCTCTGCTTCGCTCCGATTTGTCCTTCGAATAGCGGCTGAGGTCGCGACCGACGCGAGCGGTGCTTGAAGTCCAGTGCGTGGCTTCATGACTCAGCGTACCATAATAGCTCTCAGCATCCCGGAAACTCTCAAATGGCGGCATCTGAATGTGGTCGCTGGCCGGGGAAAAGAACGCCTGATTGCCACCGTGACGGATGACCGCGCCGGTGTTGCGGAAGAACTGGTCGGCATGGTCGATGCGCTCGACCGGATCGAGAACGGGAGCCGGCCGATGATAATAGTGGTCCGGCAGACCGTCTATTTGAGCAACGTTGAATACGCTGTACGCCTTCAGGAACGGGATTTCGCGGTCGACCTCACCGCCGTTTCCATCCGCCTCGGCTTTGGTGAAGCGGCTGGCGAAGACGACGGTCGCACCCGTCTCGCCCTTGCGAACAGCGGCGCCTAGTTGCAGCGCCTGGCGAAACGTCATCCACATCGGCGCGGTGAAGCCGCGGGCCACGGCCTCCGACCATAAAAGCAGAACGTTCATACCGGAATACGGCGTTCCGTTGTGGCGCAGCGGCCGCGTGATACGGCCCTCGGTATTGGCCGTCTTCCAGGGTTTCATCCAGGGACGGACGCCTTGCTCCAGATCTTCGATGATCTTATCGGTGATGCGCGCGTAGACGTCAGCCCGCTCGCCTTCTCTTTTCCTGCTCATTTTCAAACCTCCTTGTCAGGAGGCCGCGCCAATCGCGGCCCCGTCGCGGAGGGCCAAAAGCAGGAGCGATCGGAGGAAGGCGCACCGGAACGGCCGGAACGAAGAGAAGGACGGCGAAGCCGTTGCGCCTGCCACCTGCTCCTGCAGGACCGATTGACGGGACGGGGCTGCGAGGGCTGAAGGCAACCGTCGATGCCATTTTCACGGCAGCCAGGCGCGAGCAATGAAAAATGTTCTTGCTCCTCAGGATATGGATAAGGGGAAAAGTGAACGGCATATCGCAACAAACCGTGGCTCCGTTCAAGCTCAGCGGCATTAGTCCGGCAATACCGTAATGGAGAAGAAAGGGCGGAGCCGAAGCTCCGCCGGGATGGCTTCAATCGAAGGCCGACATCTGCGCAGCGGCAGCCTTGCGGTCGAGTGTCTGGCCGGGATTGTCGACCGGACGGTCAAAGGGCTTCCAGGCTTCTCCGACGATCTGCTCGTAGGCAGAAACGGCGCCTTCTGCGGCCATCCGGAGTGCATGGGCCTGAATGCCCATGTCAGCTGCGAACTCGCGCTTGCGCTGCGCGGCGCTGTCATAGCCGACCGGGCCATCAAGGTCCTCGTCGCGGGCGTCTGCGGCACCCTTGGCGGTGGCATCGCGCGCTTCGGTGACGGCCTTGCTGTAGAACTGGCCGGCGCCGTGGGCCGAGCCGACATAGGCTCCGACGATCCGCTGAAGATGGATCTGCATTGCCCGTTCGCCAAGGCCATCGGATAGGCCAGTCGCGGTTTCGACGATGAGACGTTCATGCATGTCGCGGATACCGTCGCTATCGAGGATGGCGGTACCGAAGCTTTCGGCGATGCGCAGCGCCTGCGTCTCATCGGGGCACGTCAGGCAGACCATTTCGATCGTGGCACCCTTGCGGAGCTGCACGACGCGGGCGGTGGGGCGGTTGGCAGAGTGTGTGGATTGGCGAGAAGAGGTCGTGGACTTTGCCATGGTGGTTTCCTTTCGGTTCGCCGAAGCGGTTCCGGCCCGTGCCGGTCTGTCCTTCGGTGCGGTCGACCGGAACCGGCGCAAACCGGGCGGTTCAGGGTCCGAGCGGGCCAGATCGAGCGAAGCAGTCATGCAGGTTAGCGGGTCTACCAGACCTGCGACGCCCGCATGGCTGTTTTGTCGAGAGCGGCATGATCGGCCGCCCCGCGGCGCGGAACGCGGCCTTGAACCGAGCGGGCGCTGGTTCAGACCGCAGCAAAACCGGAGGACAGCCCGGCAGGGGCCGACACCAGATCTGAGCACCGGGAGGAATCTCATGCAGGGTGCGCGCCGGGTCCACCTTAATGCACCCCGGCTTCATTGATGCCAGGATGCGGTTCCAGCCTCGCGCGGAGAGCGGCAATCGCCGTATCCTGCCGGGCAAGCTTGCGTGACAGCGCTTCGATCTCGCCCCGCCGTTGGAATTCCAGACTCTGAAGATGAGACTGGAACAACCGTTCGTCGGACGGCGTCCAGCGCGACCCCGACCTCTTGTGCGTACGGCGACTGGACTTCGCCTTCTGAGTCACCGTTACACGCTCGGCGCGGGCCGCGATCTGTCGCAGCACCAAATCGAGATGATGGCGCGTCTCACGGCGAGAGGCTTCCATCCGGGCAAGGAGGCCCTGGGGACTGATCGCAATCATGCCGCGCTCCTTCCCGACCGCGAGAGGAAGCTGGACGGGCCGTCATAGGCGGCATGGCAAGCCTCATCGATCACGAAGCCAAAGCGTCCGATAGCATACTCGGTGGTCGGAACGAGAAAGCGGCGCTCGCCGATATGATGATCGCGCTTGCCACCACGGGTGGCTATCACCTCGGTCATGCCGGGATGATGATCGGATCTCAGCGCCGAGATAACGATCCAGTTTTCCGCATGCGCCGCTTCAAACGCCTGGCGGTCCTTCTCGAGGGGTTCGCCCGCCGCCAGCATGTCACCGGTGATGGCCTCCCAGGCATCCGGCTCCCCGTCCTTGAGCGTCTTCTCCGCGACGCGACGCTCGTATGCGGTGAAAAGATTCGGAAAAGCGATCGCGACCGCAGCCCAGCAGCAGTCCTCCTCGTAAAACCCGTCGCTTGAGCGCAGCATTGGATGAACCTTGCTGTTGCGTTCGGCCGAGAGCTTGAAGCCGCCGTGACCGGCGGTGACATGCGAGACGATCCCTTCTGCATAGATGGTCGCCATCTGCGACGCACCCCATGGCGTACTCCAGGACATCCGCGTCTGTACGCGATTGAGCAGAGCAAGCTCGCGCCTGTGCTTCGCCGTTTCCAGCACCCGCGCCCGGAAAGCGGCCTCGTCCGCAAGCCGGCCCTCATGGCTGTAGAAGTCAGCGCGGGTCAGGTCGCAAAGTGGGCGTTGCACGCGCCACGCGCTCGCCAGAAACCCGCCGCCCCCGGATAAGGGCAGCATGGCAAGCGTGATCTCACCGATCCGGGCGACTGGAGAGCCATCGGCGCTGACGCCAAACTCTACCCCTGAATATTCAGGGGTAGAGGCAGTGATATCGTCTGCGGGAACAAGCGTTGTCATGCTGCCCTCCCCTCGACATGATCGGCCGCGACTTCGTCGGCCGTCACCTCTTCGAGAACCGCCAGGGGATGTCGGTGGAGTTTAAGCCTTGCCTCAGCCGCTTCCCGGTTCACGGCAAGATGAACCAGTTCATGCGAGGAACCAGGCCGATCGAAGACGCGGATCGATCCGACCGGCGGACGCTCGATCACGGTGAAAGCCAGCGTGCTGTCGATGCCGAATGTTCTCAGGATTTTGACGACGATCGTGCCACGGCTGCCGATATCGTCCTCATGCAGCGTAAAGGATGCCGGTGCTGTATAGCTGCCAAGGGCTCTAGAGTCCTCCTTGCGGATCAATCGGCCAGAACTGTTCCGGGTTTTCCAGACGGCCAGTTTCTTGCTGTGCCGCTCGGGCGGGCGCGGCGCGCCATCTGACCAGGAAATGATCGAGCCCAATGGGGCGGAAAGGATTGTGTGTGCGGACATGCAAATTCTCCCTCACTCTTTAGGGGTTGTGAAAAACGAAAGCGTCGCCGATGGAGACCATCGGCGGCGGCAGATCATTCGGAAGGGAAATGGAGGACGCGGCTACTCCGCCGCGATCCCGTAGGCGGACTGCTCATCGGGATCGGCCTCTTCGGTGTCACCATCCAAAATCTCCGAAGAGGTATCGTCGTCGTAGGATCGATCGTGGCTGTCGTCTTCCTCGGCTGGCGCTTCATCCGCGGCGCCGTCTTCGACAGGTCCGCTATCCTCGTCGGCACGGTTATCCTCCGGCCCGTTTGTATCCACGTCGGCCGATGGCTCATCGACGTCGAGATACTCCGCATGCTTCAGCAGATCTGCGATCTCGGTCGCATCCGGCGCAAACAGCGCGGAGGCATGGACGAAACGCTCTTCCTTGAAAAGATCGACCAGCGCCGAGCGGGTTTCCCGGACCTTCTGGCGTGGAAGTACATTCGCCTCCTTCGCCGCCGCTTCGAGCGCCTGACGCGACAGGCACAACAGAAAATCCTCGCTGCCCATATTGGGCAGGAAGCTGTCGGCGCCGATGGCGTCGCCGGCGATGCGGGAGACGACACCGCTGTTCGACATGCCGCGGCGGCAAGACAGGACGTCAATCAGCGCTGAGCGGGCTGCGACCCGCAGCGTTTCCATCTCGAAGGCGAGCTTTCCGTCCTCGCCGATCAGCCGGGCTGCGTGGCGTTTGAACCGCTTCGGTCCGAACACATTGTCATTCGCACCGGAATCGACCCGGACATTGAGGCCGGCAAAGGCGAGCACAAGCAGCGCCATCAGCATGTCGTCCTCGATCGGAGTGCGGCCGAGCGCCTCGTGAAGGGCGTCGGTGCGGAAATCGCCGATCATGTCCTGGCCCTTCTGGGTCACGTCCGGACGTTGCTTCGGCGCATCGATAACGGAACCTTCATGTACGGTCCCCTCACCGCCCGCGATCACCGCACTGGCCTTGCCCTTCTTCTTTTCTTCCGGCATGCGGAAGGCGACCGACTGCACCTTGCCGTCCCGGTCAAGATACATGGCGACGTGATCGGACTTCGATGGCTTGCCGTGGACCCGCTCGGCCTTCTTCGGCAGTTCCGGCTGGCCCCAGTTATTGACCTCGACGATCGAGCCCTTCTTCGGTAGGTTCGATGTCATCCATTCCTGCTGGGCGCCAAGGAACGCTTCGACATTGGTCGTATAGCGGCTGTCCTGGTCGGCAGGCGCGAACAGGTCCTCGACCCACTCGATGCCATAGGCTTGCGCGAGATCATCCCCGAAGCTCGCATCCCTGGCGAACATGCGGGTCTTGGAGAGCGCACGAGAGATATTGTACCAGTCGGCCCGCTCGGACTTCTTCGGCTTGTTGGCCTTCCAGACCTCTTTCTGCTCGTCGAGAGAGGCCGCGGCGATCGTCCGGAGCTGCTGCTCGTTCGGCATGTCGCCCAGCCCCATCTGGTCGAGCATGGGAGGTAGCACGTTAGCGAGAAGCCTGAGCTTCCTGATCTGGCGGACCGGCAATGCGAGCGCCACACCGATCGCTTCCTCGGTCCAGCCGAGTGCGACGAGACGCTCGATGCCGCGCCATTGGTCGACAGGATTGAGCGGCTCACGGGCAATGTTCTCGACCATGGAACGCATGGCGCCGTTGTCGTTGGCAGCGTCGACGACAAGAACGGTAATTTCTTCCAGCTCGGCCGCAATGGCCTGCTTCACGCGGCGGTGTCCGGCCTGGATGATATAGCCATTGCCGCCATCGACTTCTGGCGAAACGACCGGGGGCTGGATGATGCCGACCGCCTTCACCGTCGCAAGCAGCAACGCATCGGATTGTGGAGACGACTTCGAGCGGCGGGTGTCGTCTGGATTGTCCTTCAGAGCACGGGGATCGAGTTTGAGGATCTGCATGGGATCTGTTCCTTCCGGGATATCGGAACCGGCACCTCACCGGTCCTTCCTGCCTTCAGTTCTTTCCGAAGACATCTCCCGGACCGCAGGGCGGGCGCATCGGCGCAACTGCGCGCGAGCGGCCCTGTCCGTCAGGGCGAGCGGGGCAAAGCCTTGCGAGAACGACGGCAGGGTTGCGCAGGGGGCGGTTGAGTAAAGCGTCGCCGGGAAGCCCGATCTGCGAGAGGGGTTTTCCTTTTTCCTTTCTTTCCCGCGTTTGCTAATCTTGATTTGCCACCATTAAGGTGGCATATTGAGGCATGGAAAAGATGCGGCCGACATACGATCTCGAAGCCATCAAGGCTGCCTTCGGGTCCGTGCGGACTTTGGCGATCACGACAACGGCCCTTCGTGACGCTGCGTCTCTCGGCTATGATCGCTCTGCCATCGTTTCAACGATCGGACAGATCGATCGGCGCATGTTTTACAAATCGATGACGACCAATGCCGATCATCGTGTCTGGCAGGACGTCTACCATGTTCCCGTGCCGGACGAAGACATGGTGCTCTATGTAAAGTTCCAGGCGGACGTGATCACCGAATTCCGGGTCATGTCGTTCAAGGAGAAATAGGATGGCATCTGCGGAAAAGATACTGCCCGACACAATGGTCTCTCCGGAGACCGGCGAGGTCCTGCGCCGTGACGTTCGCCCGTTCGTTGTGACCTATAAGGGCAAGAGCAGGACGGTCGATCTTCCCGGTTATTATCCGGAAAACGGCGAGGACGGCGTGCATGTTGGCGACGACATGGAGGTGACGGATGCGGCGCTGCGCGCGCTGAAGGAAGAGGTCGAGGGTATTCCCTCACCAACCACGATCCGGCGCGTGCGACAGAAACTGAACCTGTCGCAGCGGGAGGCAGGAGGCATTCTCAAGGTCGGTGAGAACGCCTTCGACAAGTACGAACGCGGACTGGTTGAGCCGAGCGGGCCGACCAGCCAGTTGCTGCGCCTCCTTGACCGTCACCCGGAATTGGTTGACGAATTGCGTCAACAGACGGGCTAAGCGGCCGTCCTTTCGGTGTCCGCGCCGTCGAGCAGGGAGTTTGCGAGCGCCTCCTCGACTTCTCGGAGCTTCTGGCACTTGTCGGCCAGCTCATCGGCGAACGCGAACTCCCCACCCTGCCGTGACTGATAGGAGGTCAGCCGGCGTCGGTAGTCCTCCAGCCGCTGGCGATAACGTACCCGTTCCTCGGCGAACCCGTCGAGTGCATGCTCCAGGCGCGAGATGGCGCCGAGCGGCGTGGCCGTGATGGCGAGCTCGATCTCGTAGTCTGCTCCGGTGCGCTGGAGGAGCGTCTCGTAGCGGTAGCCATCGCCCCTGCCGAACCGCTCGCCCTCATAGACAAGATCGAAGCCGCCGATCGTTGCCAGATGGACCTCGCCCTCTTGCCGCAACTGCAGAAGCGTGAGGATCTCTTTCATCAGCGCGCGACCGGCCTCCTTGCGCTCGGTGTATTCTTGCCCGAGCACGGTCATGGCGAAGCTTTCGCCCGACGTGGGCTGCAGCCGTTCGATATCCTGCCCGATCTCACCGATCCGCCGGATCGCCGTTTCGATCTCACGCTCAGCGTCCCGCATTTGCCGCCGAACGGCATATTGGTCGTCTTCGTGGGCGGCCCGCAGCCGTTCCAGCCGGGCGATATCTGCCTCCAGTCCCGCCTTCTGCATCAGCCGCTCGTCGCCGGAGGCGATGGCCTTCGCCATAGCGAACTGGTTGGCGGCACCTTCGTTAAGGTCTTCGAGCCTGCGGATCGATGTGTCACCGCTGAGCGCAGCCGCAATGAACCGGGCCTTGCGCTCATTATTCTGCCACATGCTGGCGTCGAGCGAGCCTTCCGTGGCGTAGGCGAAGATATCGACCTCGTCATGCTGGTTGCCCTGACGGACGATACGTCCCTCGCGCTGTTCGATCTGCGACGGCAGCCATGGCACGTCGAGATGGTGGAGCGCCTTCAGGCGAAGTTGCGCATTGACGCCGGTGCCCATGGTTTCTGACGAGCCGATCAGGAAGCGGACCTTGCCGGCGCGGACGTCGCCGAACAGACGCTGCTTGGCTTCGGTCTTCTTGTAATCCTGCATGAACGCGATTTGCGACGCCGGCACGCCGAGCCGGATCAGTTCATCGCGGATGAAGCGATAGGCGGAAAAGCCGCGCGACCTCTCGACATTAAGGGTCCCGAGGTCCGAGAAGATCATCTGCGCGGCGCCCGGCAGATCGAAGTCTTTGCCGTCGGGGCGCCGGTAGGTGGACTGGGCAGTCTCCTTCCAGATCCGGTGCGCATTCCGCACAAGCAGATTGAGCTTGTTATCGTCTTCGTTCCCGGCTGCCGGCATGACGAAACGAAGATCAATCGCCGCATGACGTCCATCGGTGATGACGGAGAGGAGAATATCGTCACCCGGCTTGGCCGGTCCCTCCCTTTGTTCGATCGCCTTGATGCGGGCGTCCAGCATCTGCTGGTAGGTCTTGAACAGTGTCGTCGCCTTGGCGGTCAGGATCTGCCGCCGCCCGGTCGAGATGCTGGGGACTCTCACGTAATGCCGGAGATCCTCCGGCATCACCACATCGGCAAACGAGCGGAACATGGCGATCAGCTCGGGCACATTGACGAAGGACGCGAAGCGGCTGACCGGCTTGTATTTGCCGGATGGCTGGATCTCGAGCTCGGTCGTCGTATCGCCGAAGCAGGAGGCCCAGGCATCGAACTCGTGCAGTCCGCGTTCAGCAAGCGCCTCATGGCCGAGCAGGCGCTGGATCGAGAACATCTCGCCGAGCGTATTGGTGATCGGCGTGCCTGACGCCAACACCAGCGCGCGACCGGGGTTCTTCGTCTCGATATAGCGGGACTTCACATAGAGATCCCAGGCGCGCTGCGAGCCGTTCGGATCGATGCCCTTCAGCGTCGACATGTTGGTGGCGAAGGATAGCTTGCGGAATTCCTGCGCCTCGTCAACGACGATCTGGTCTATACCGATCTCGGAGATGGTGAGAAGATCGTCCTTGCGAGTGGCGAGGCCTTCGAGCCGCTCCTGCAGTCCCTCCTTCAACCGCTCGAGCCGCTTGCGCGAGACGCGGTCTTCGCTATCGACCTTGGTCAGCAGATCCTCGTACAGCTGCAATTCGTCCTGGATCATCTGTTGTTCGAAGGCCGAGGGCACGGCGATGAACCGGAACGCCGAATGGGTGATGATGATCGCGTCCCACACGGCTGTCGCAGCCCGCGACAGGAAGCGCGCACGCTTCTCCTTGGTAAAGTTCGTCTCGTCGGCGACGAGGATGTTGGCGGAAGGATAGAGGCCTAAGAACTCACGCGCGGCCTGCGCCAGGCAATGACCGGGAACGACCAGCATGGCTTTGGCGATGAGGCCGAGACGTTTCTGCTCCATGATGGCGGCAGCCATGGTCATGGTCTTGCCGGCGCCGACGGCGTGAGCGAGGTAGGTGGACCCGGATGAGACGATCCGCCAGATGCCGCGCTTCTGGTGCCCATAAAGAACGAAGGCGCCAGAGGCGCCGGGAAGTTGGAGATGGCTACCGTCGAATTTTCGCGGCGCAATATTGTTGAAACGGTCGTTATAGGCCCGGGCCAGCCGGTCGGTGCGATCCGGATCAGTCCAGACCCAGTTCTGGAACTCTCCCCTGATCTTCTGCAGCTTCTCGCGTGCGGCCTCGGTATCGACGACATTCAGCACGCGCCGCTCACTGCCGCTGGCGTCCTTGAAGGTATCGAAGATCTGCGGCACCCGGCTGTTCAGCGCATCGGCGAGCAGCTCGCCGGCATGGCGGCGACTGGTGCCCCATTCAGACGTGCCAGCCGCCGAAAGCCCAAGCTGACGCGCCTCGACGGTCCATGAGCCGATCTCCGGCATATGATGAATCCGGATGTCGGCCTCCATCCTCTCCTTGACGAAGGCAACGACGTCGGCGGCCGGGATCCAGGGCGCGCCGAGACGTGCGGTGATTTCCGACGGCCGCAGATCGGCTGGCTGCACATCCTGAAGCGCCCGCACGTTGCGCTCATAGGCCGGATCCAGCTTGGCCGCCGCTTGTGCTGCGGCGAGCTTGGTGCGGACGGCCCCGGAGAGATAGGCATCGGCCGTCTGCCAGGATCCATCAGCCGGGTCGCAAAACACTTCGTCGCCGAGATCGTCGACCACAGTCGCGGGATCGCTGTGGAGCAGCTCCGCGATGTGGTCGATATCGACATGACCACGCTCATTCAGCACGACGACGAGCGCATCTGCCGGCGACGTGATCGTCGGCGCCGCCGGCGGCGCAATAACCCGTTCGGAAAAGATCGGACCGGGCTTCGCCGTATCGGTCTCCAGATCATAATCCTCGATCGAGGCAACCAGCCAGCAATCGGGATCGTCGCGGAAGGGTGCGAGATTCGGCTGGCGATGGGTCTCCTTGACCTCGCCGGTCTCGGCATCCTCCTGGATCGAGACGGTGGTGTGATTGATCGGGCCGAAGTCGCGCACGAAGCTTGACCAGGCGATGCGAAGCCGGATCTGAGCGTCCCTCCAGGGCCGGTCCGTTTCCTGCGCCTTCAACACCTCACGGACCGCCTCTCGGATCGGGATCAGCTTCGAGATGATCTTGACGTGCTTCTCAGAGATCCCGTCAACCGAGCGACCCTTGCGCATGGTGACCGGCACGGCCGATCCGTCGAGCATCTGCATCAGGCCCTTCGACCGGTCGAGAAAGAAGCTACCTTCGCGGATGGCGCTGTCCCTTGGCTGGAGATCGACGATCTCGCCGAGTTCGTCCTCCAGATCGATATCGATCGGCGTCGGCTCGCCGTCGTAGAGATCGGGCGGCAGAAGACCGATCCCAGCGGTGAGGGCAGCCTCCAGATCCTCACCAGCGCGCGGCAAGCAGGTATAGGTTTCGCCGAACGGTCCAGACGTCAGCGCATGGGTGCCAAGCACAAAGCCGGGGTGGCGGGCGAACCATCTGTTGACGCGGATCGCGCCCTCGTCTTCCGTCGCCGGGCGAACCTCGTCCACCTCAAGCCAGATCTGATCGCCCTCCGCCTCACCGGCCTTCCGCTTGCGGAAGAACAGGATGTCAACCACGACATCCGTTCCTGCATCGCGGCGAAAGCTGCCCTCGGGGAGGCGGATCGCCGCAATCAGGTCGGCCGACTTGGCAATATGCTCCCGCGCCGTCGCATCGGCCTTATCCATTGTTCCATGCGAGGTAACGAAGGCGGCCAGTGCGCCGGGCTTCAGCAGATCGATTGAACGGGCGATGAAATAGTCATGTAGACGAAGACCGAGCGAACGATAGGCGCGATCAGAGCGGACGGTGCGATCGGAGAAGGGCGGATTGCCGACGGCGAGATCGTAGATCGGAGCAAGGTCGGTGCGGGAAAAGTCGCCCTCGATGATCCGGGCCTTCGGCTGCAGCAGCTTGACGATCCGCGCGGTGACGGGATCGAGCTCGACGCCGGTGACGTAGGCCGCGTCGCGATGGGCCTCCGGCATCAGGGCCGGGAATAGCCCCGTGCCGATGCCTGGTTCGAGCACCCGGCCGCCACGCCAGCCAAGTCTTTGGATGCCAGCCCAGATCGCCCGGATGATGAACTCCGGGGTAAAGTGGGCATACTGGGTGCAGCGAGCGAGCGATGCATAGTCGGCTTGAGAGACAGCAGTCTCAAGCGATGAGCCGAGGTCGTCCCAGCCCTGCCGGAAATCGACCTCGCCCGGTCGGCGGAACATGCTATTGGCGAGCTCGCCGGCGCCAAAGCCGGTAAAGCGGATCAGCTGCGCCTGTTCCTTTGGGGTCGCCGGTCGGTCCTGCTTGGAGATGTTGTTCGCTATGAGGATGGCCGCAACATTGGCACGGGCACGATCCTTCCAGGACGAAGGCAGTCCGCGGTCACCGTCGAGATAGAAGTTTGCCCGGAGCCTTCTTGGGCGTGAGGGGGGCCGGGAGGGTACTGCCGCCGCCCTGGGAGGTGCGGATGCTGGCCCTGACGCCGGCGGCGTGGGATCGGGATCGTCGTCATTTGCGGCCGCAGGCGAAAAGGCGCCGAAGGCGGTCACGCCAAGGCCCAGGCCGGACGATAGTGCGGTATTGTCAAACATGTCGAGCGTGAAGGGATCGTTGCTCATGATAAATTCTCCTTGTGAAGGCGCGCGTCGTCGTCCAGCGATTGGGACGCGCTGATGAAGAGAGGCTGATTGACGTTGGGGATTGGCTCCGGCGGAGACGTTACGACCACTCGATGATGAAGAGTTCCATCGAGTCCTCGTCGAAGGTGATGCCGAGATGCCTCGCATTCGGAGTGGCGGCGATCATCGCCTCCAGTTGCTCGGCATCAATGAATTCGACACCGTCATCGCCCCCGAAGGTCCTGCGCTTGACCTCGAACCAGTCGTCGTTCGTGCGGGGATCGCTTCGAGCGCATAGACGACGAACGGCCTTTCTCCATCCGGCAATTTGCCGTTGGAGCACAGGTAGACACCGTGATCACCCACGAGCCAGACACCCGGCTGCTCGTCGCGCCCGGGATGAAGGCCATAGTGGGGATTGCGAAAGCCGCCATTGGCTTTTGCGTCGGCGCGACCGCGGGCGATCACCGCCCGCACGGATTCAATCGGAAAGGAAAGCATGGAAAGCGCCTCCTCACGCTGCGACTGCCGTATCGGGCAGATGGCGCAGTTGAACGGGCAGTTTGGCTGCGATCTCCTCGTCGGTCAGGTCATCAAGCAGCTTCGGCCTGGCAGATCCGGCATTGCTGAAGAGAGTGATGACACGCTGACACGGCAGATACTGCGGGGTGGTTTCATCAGCGTAGCCACGATAGGTATCCGCCGTGGCACTCCAGATGTGCTCAAGTCGCTCGTCTCGGGTCATTGCCCTCACGGGACGCGTCTCCCGCTCGATGATCGCCAGCCGCATGGCTTCCACGGATCCACGGTCGGAAAGATCACAATAGGCATGGAAGTAACGAATGACCCCGTCGATCCGCAGCGCGAAGAATACCGATGTGACAGATCCGGTCAGGAATTCCCGCATTGCGAACATCGAGCCCCGGATCCATAGCGGCGGCAGGATCTCGAACATGTAATCATGTTCACGCTCGGTAATTTCAAACCACTCGCCAGCGTAAGGCGCGCTCGCATCACCGTCGAAACGGTGAGGGCGCTGTGCATGCCGGTCGAACATTCGGAACATCTGATGACGCTCGGCGATGCCCTGGTAGACTTTGCGGATTGCGGAAGGGGTGTTCATTGGCGGCTCCTTTGGCCCTGTCCGGACCGAAGCGCGGTGCTGCCTGCCGGCTCACCATCCTCTTCAGTCCTTCTTGACCCCTCCCCTCAAGCCGCCTCTCCGTCCGGGCGGGTCAAGGGCCGCTCTTAAGCGGGCGAAGCTTCACCCTTGACGCGGCCGGCGGGCATGCGGCAGGCCTCTTCCCCCTGCGCTTGTTTTCCTTTCCCGATTTTCTTCGTCCCGCGCCTTCAGCGCTTCATTCCAGTCCTCGGCCGGGGGATTCAGGCGCAACCAGTCACAGCCCACCTCATCAGCGATGTCACGGAGGCGGCCGGCAAAGGTCTCGCCCTGGCTATTGGCGTCGGTGGCCGCCACCAATACAGCACCCGGACGTGCTGCCAGCTTGCGGACCGCGGCGCCCGTCATCGGTGACCACCCACCGCCGGTGCTGAGATAGAGCCTGCTCTCACGCAGCCCCTCGAATGCCGCAAGGCTCATGGCGTCGATAGCGGCCTCGGTGACGCAAAGACGCGTCGCGTCAGGAGAGCCAAGGCGAAACAGGATTTTGGAACCGCCTGTCGAAAAGCCGCGCCAATCGGGGCCGCGCTCCTCCCAGCCAGTAACAACGCCATCGTCATCGACATGCGCTGCCCACATGCTGCCGTAAGGGCCTTCCCGAAGGACATCACTTTGGATGGCCTCCCGGATGATCGTTGCCGGAAGGCAGCGCTCGCTGCGCAGATAGCGCCAGGTCATCGATCCCTGCCACGGCCGACGTCGTATTGCCCAGCGTTCGGAGACGGAAGTGCTGTAAGCCGGCTTTCCGGCTGGACGAGACCAGACAGGATCCCTGACGATGACGCCGACAAGAGCGGCCACTCGGTCCAGCGCCTCGACGAAGGAGACGCCCTCCAGATGCTCCGCGAGACCGAAGACATCGCCTTTCGCGTCGGACAGTGGATCGAACCATCCCCGGCCCCCATGGATGACGATGACGATTTCCGCACCGCGCCGGTATTTCACGGCCTTGCGGGTGCTTTCCTTGACGTCGATTGCAAAACCGGCCTGTTCCAGCAAGGCTGCGCACGGGACACGGTCCCGAAGTTCTTCCAGTTTTTCTTTCTCCATTATTTTCCCGGCGCTCTTGGCGCCGCCCTTCTCTCCAGGTTCATGTCTCCCGCAATTTGCGGGATTGTTTCCGGCGGCCGCGAAGAGCAAAGGGGGCAAGGGCGCGGCTGGCAATCTGCAGATTTGCATTCCGCTCAGGATGACCTGCCAGCAGCGGCGCAGCTTCCCTTGCCGCCTGCCGCTCGCAAGCGGCACCCAGGAGTGAAGGGTCTCAATGAGACCCACCCGGAACATATTCATGCTTATGCGGAGGTGAGCATAAGCATGAATATGAGCCGTGGTGACTTATGGTCACCTCAGGCCCGATCGCCCTGCTTTGCAAGGCATCTTCGACGTTCAGCTGCACATAATCTGCCCGGCTTGGCGACGGTTGACTTCTCCAATATATCCATTAATCTAGATATATGGAAAGCAACAATGCGATAGCAGCCCTTGCGGCCTTGGCCCAGAACACCCGCCTTGAGACGTTCCGTCTGCTCGTGCGGCACGAACCGGATGGAATTCCGGCAGGCGAACTCGCCCGGCTCCTTGATGTCCCTCAGAACACGATGTCGGCGCATCTTGCGACGCTGTCCCGTGCAGGGTTGGTGAAGAGCGAGCGCCAGAGCCGATCAATCATCTACCGGGCCGACCTCGACGGCCTGCGCGACCTGACACTATTCCTGGTGAAGGACTGCTGCGGCGGATCGACGGTGCTTTGCGCTCCCCTGATCGCAGAACTGACGCCATGCTGCGCGCCGGGGGCGAACCCATGTTGAGGGCGATCGCATTGCACGAAGTGGCCGGTAGCGACGCTCGTCTCCGCGAAGCGCTCCGTGCCGCGGATCTCCCGACCGATGACATTGAAGACGAAGGCCGCGCGTTCCTTGAAGCCGTCGTCGGCGACGGCCAAACGATCGGATATGCCGGCCTCGAACGATGCGCCGGCGATTACTTGCTGCGTTCTGTTGTCGTGCTGCCGGAACATCGGGGCCATGGGTTCGGCCGAGCAATCGTCGAGGCAGCGCTCCGAGGCGTCGGTGGCGATGTCTTCCTCGCGACGACCAGTGCCGCGCCGTTTTTCTCGAGCATCGGGTTTTCAGAGGTGCCGCGGGCCGAAGTGCCGGCCGCGGTGCTTGCGACCCGCCAACTGTCCTCCATTTGCCCCTCGTCGGCGACCATCATGAAGCTCAACAGGCCTCCGACCTAACACGGACCACGACCATGACTGACAAGACCTACAACGTGCTGTTCCTCTGCACGGGCAATTCCGCTCGCTCTATTCTCGCCGAGTCCATCCTCAACAAAGAGGGCGGCGGCCGGTTCAAAGCCTATTCCGCCGGCAGCCAGCCGAAGGGCGAAGTCAATCCGCACGCGCTCAAGGAACTGGATGCGCTCGGCTACCAATCGACGGGTTTCTCATCGAAGACTTGGGACGTGTTCGCCGAGGCAGGCAGCCCAGAGATGGATTTCATCTTCACCGTCTGCGACAGCGCGGCCGGCGAAGCCTGTCCGGTCTGGATTGGCCATCCGATGACCGCCCATTGGGGTGTCGAGGATCCGGCAGCCGTCGTCGGCACTGAAGTGGAGATCCAGCGCGCTTTCGCCCAAGCTGCACGGTTTCTGAAGAACCGGATCACAGCCTTCATCAGCCTGCCCATCGCCTCGATCGACCGCTTGGCACTCGAACAGCACGTTCGGCAGATCGGTTCGCTCGAAGGCGCATCGGTCAAATCCGCGAAGGCCGAGTGAGATGTCGACATTTGAACGATACCTGACCGTCTGGGTCTTTCTCTGTATTGCCGTCGGCGTTGCCCTCGGCCACTTGATGCCCGGCGTCTTCCAAATCATCGGCGGCGCCGAGATCGCCAAGGTCAACATCCCCGTCGCGATCCTGATTTGGCTGATGATCATCCCGATGCTGCTGAAGATCGATTTCCGATCGTTGGCGCAGGTCGGCTCCTACTGGCGCGGGATCGGCGTCACGCTGATCATCAACTGGGCGATCAAGCCATTCTCCATGGCTTTGCTGGGATGGCTGTTCGTCGGCTGGCTATTCCGACCCTATCTGCCGGCCGACCAGATCGACTCTTATATCGCAGGCCTGATCATCCTTGCTGCAGCACCTTGCACGGCCATGGTCTTCGTCTGGTCGAACCTGACGCGGGGTGAGCCGCTGTTCACCCTCTCGCAAGTGGCCTTGAACGACGCGATCATGGTCGTCGCCTTCGCGCCGATCGTCGGCCTGCTGCTCGGGCTCTCTGCCATTACCGTGCCTTGGGCGACGCTTGCCCTGTCAGTGGCGCTCTACATCGTGGTTCCCGTCATCATCGCCCAGGTGCTCCGGAGCTACCTGACGGCCGACGGCACAACGGGCCCGCTCGACCGCTTGCTTGCGAAGCTGCAGCCGATGTCGCTGGTCGCGCTGCTTGCCACCCTCGTGCTTCTCTTTGCATTCCAGGGTGAGCAGATTATCGCACAGCCGACCATCATCGCTCTGCTCGCGGTTCCGATCTTGATCCAGGTCTACTTCAACTCCGGTCTCGCCTACCTCCTGAACCGGATGTCGGGAGAGCGCCATTGTGTCGCTGGCCCATCCGCCCTCATCGGCGCCAGCAACTTCTTCGAACTTGCGGTCGCCGCCGCCATCAGCCTGTTCGGGTTTCAGTCGGGTGCCGCGTTGGCGACGGTTGTCGGCGTCCTGATCGAGGTGCCGGTAATGCTGTCGGTCGTCTGGATCGTGAACCGCTCGAAGGGTTGGTACGAGGCATCGCCCGCCGTTTCCCGCAACGCCATCATCGAAAGGCCCTGACCATGGACGCCACCATCTATCACAATCCCGCCTGCGGCACGTCTCGCAATACGCTGGCGCTGATCCGCGCCGCCGGGATCGAGCCCATCGTCATCGAATACCTGCAGAACCCGCCGTCGCGCGAGCAGCTCTCCACGATGATCGCAGATGCCGGCCTGACGGTCCGCGAAGCGATCCGTGAGAAGGGCACGCCCTATGCGGAACTTGGCCTCGACAATCCGGACCTAACTGATGACCAGTTGCTGGACGCGATGATCGCCACCCCGATCCTGATCAACCGGCCACTCGTCGTCACGCCGCTGGGTACCAGACTTGCTCGCCCCTCGGAGGTCGTGCTCGACATTCTGCCGGCCGACGCCTTCAAAGGCCCCTTCACCAAGGACGACGGCGAACAGGTCCTCGACCAGGAAGGAAAGCGCATTGTCTGAGACATTTCCCGCATTGCATGACGACCATCTTCAGCCGATTTCGCTGGAATCCCTGCGGCCGGCATTCTCGACGCACAAGCCCAAAATCCTGATCCTGTATGGATCGCTCCGCGAAGTTTCCTACATCCGCCTCCTTGCCTTCGAAGTCCGTCGGCTGCTCGAACGGTTCGGATGCGAGGTGCGGATCTTCGATCCGACCGGGCTGCCGCTTCCAGATGAAGCGCCTGTCAGCCATCCCAAGGTTCAGGAACTGCGCGACCTCTCCCAATGGTCGGAAGGCCAGGTCTGGATCAGCCCGGAAAGGCACGGCGCGATGACCGGCATCATGAAGGCGCAGATCGACTGGATCCCGCTATCGCTCGGCTCCGTCCGCCCCACCCAGGGCAAGACGCTCGCGGTGATGGAGGTTTCCGGTGGCAGCCAGTCCTTCAACGCCGTGAACCAGTTGCGCATCCTTGGTCGCTGGATGCGGATGATCACTATCCCCAATCAGAGCAGCGTGGCGAAGGCGTTTCAGGAATTCGATGCCGATGGCCGGATGAAGCCGTCGTCCTACTACGATCGCGTTGTCGATGTCTGCGAGGAGCTCGTGAAGTTCACCATCCTCACCCGCGATGCCTCGTCCTACCTCACCGACCGCTACAGCGAGCGGAAGGAAGAGGCGGCTGAGCTGGAGAAGCGGGTCGCGCTGAAGTCGATCTAATAGCTCGGACGTCAAAGGACGTGAACGAGCACTGCGACGCCCGCCATCAGCACCACGACGATCCACGGAGATGTTTTCCAGACAACCAGCAACAAGAAGCCGCAGAGTGCCAAGGCAAAGTCCACCGGCGTCAGTACGGAGCTGGTCCAGACTGGATTGTACAGAGCGCCACCCAGCACCCCCACGACTGCAGCATTCGCACCGCGCATAGCAGCTTGGGCCAAGGGTAGCCGGTTCAACGCTCCCCAGAAGGGAAGGACGCCGACCAGGAGAAGGAAGCCGGGTAAAAAGATCGCCATCAGGCAGATCGCGGCTCCGATCAGCCCGCTCGGGGCCGGCCCCATCACAGCGCCAAGATAGGCGGCGAACGTGAACAGTGGTCCGGGAACCGCCTGAGCAACCCCATAGCCGGCAAGGAAGGAGCTCTCGGATACCCAGCCCGGATGAACGACCTCGGCTTGCAAGAGCGGCAGAACGACGTGTCCCCCGCCAAACACCAGCGAGCCAGACCGATAGAATGCGTCGAACAGGTTCAACGATTGTGAGCTGCTGCTGGCCGCGATCAGGGGCAACAAAAAGAGGAGCGCAGCGAAAGTCACCAGGCAGACAACACCTGTTGTCCTCGAAACGTGGAAGGACACTTCACCTGTGGTCTTGCTGTCTGGCTCGCGACAGAGGACAAGGCCCGCCAGCGCGCCGACAATGATAGCGATGAACTGCCCGAACACGCCGGCAAAGGTGACGGCAATAACTGCAACTAGGGCTATGCCTGCTCGTGTGCGATCAGGCGTCAGTGATTTTGCCATTCCCCAGACGGCTTGGCCGACGACTGCTACGGCTACCAGTTTGAGACCGTGTAGCAAGCTTTGGCCGACCGGATTGTCGAGCGCGGTCGCGGCCATTGCAAACAGGACAAGGATGATCGCTGACGGAAGAGTAAAAGCGGTCCAAGCCGCAAGCGCGCCCAACGAGCCACCTCGCATGAGACCGAGCGCAAACCCGACCTGGCTTGAGGCGGGTCCGGGAAGGAACTGGCAAAGTGCAACGATATCGCCGTAGGCCTTTTCATCGAGCCATTTGCGGCGGACGACGAGTTCGTCGCGGAAGTAGCCGAGGTGGGCAACTGGGCCGCCAAAGGATGTTAGGCCAAGTTTTAGGAACGCCCAAAACACCTCGGACGCGGATCCGTCAGGGCGTGAAGCTGTCTGACCTTCAGTTGCCATTGCGTCCATAGTCTACCCCTACAATCTTATGCTATTCTGGACCTACTACTCAGTCGATGACAGAACTACGACATCATCGACTGCCGCCAAATTGCGCGCCGACAATGCGACCGCAACGAATGCCGCAATGCTGATCGCCCCGAGGCATGCGTTTGCAACGAGGGCGAAGCTCAGCCCGAGATTCTCCATGGCCGCCGCGAACACGAAGGGCGCGCCGGCGCCAACCGCCAGACGGGAGGCAGCCATCTTGCCAGTGATCGCGCCATATCCGTCCGATCCGAACAGATAAAGCGGCAGGCTCCCCTGCGCGATGCTGTTGAGGCCGGAACCGAGCCCGAGGCAGATAGCGAAGGCGACCGCTCCCGGCAGCCAGTTGCCGGACACCAACAGGATCGCGACGCCGAAGACGATCAGCACGGCCGAGAGCACAGCAAGCCCCGGCGGCGATAGGTTCTTTCCGAAGACCATATTGATCAGACGGCTCAGAACTTGAGCCGGGCCGAACAGTGATCCGATAACGACGGCGGCAGATCCAAACCCGATCGAACCAAGCATCGGCACCATATGGGCAAGGATTGCGGCAAGCGTGAAGCCAAGAAGCGCGAAGGCAAACGAGACGATGACCATCGCGCGGCGCCGGACGTGCGGCGGGATCGCGCCGATCACGGTCTCACGCGTCCGGACCGTCGCATCACCGGCTTTCTTTCCAAGACTTCGAATCCAGAAGTGCAACGGCATACAGAGGAAGAGGTTCAGCGCCGCGAAGACGAGATAGATCTCCCGCCAGGACAGATATCCGATAAGGCTTGCCGAGATCGGCCAGAAGATTGTCGAGGAAAAACCGCCGATCAACGTCAGATAGGTGATGCTGCGGGACGCCGTGCGAGGATCGCTTTCGACCAGTGCTGCGAATGCGGCCTGATACTGGACCATGCCGGACGATATCTCGAGCAGGATGATGGCGATGGCGAAGATCGCGACCGAAGGTGACCAGGCGCAAAGGGCAAGTGTCAGCGCTGCTAGGGCGGAGCCGATGGTCATGATCGTCGCGGCGCCGATCCGATCCATCTGCTTGCCGATATAGGTGGCGGACAGCCCGCCGATAAATAGCGACACCGAGAACACCCCAAAGACTTCGGCCAGCGACAAGCCGAGATCCGCCGCCATGCCGGGGGCCAAGATGCTGAAGCTGTAATAGAGCGTGCCGTAGCCGATGATCTGCGTCAGGCCGAGAGCCGAGACTATGCCGGCAGGAACGTTCGACCTACGCAACGACGTCACCCTTGCCGACCGGGCTGCAGCAGTCGTCGCCACGCTCGACATTCTCCCTGATCGCGGGATGACCGGCGCAGCAGTCTTCCATCAGGAATTTAACGAGATCAGCAAGCGCGTCGTAGCTGGCGGTGTAGATGATCGAGCGGGATTCCCTTCGCTGCGAGATTAATCCTGACCGCTCCAACTCCTTCAAATGGAAAGAGACGTTTGTCGCCGAGACGCCCATGCGCGCGGCGATCACGCCCGCGGCCAGTCCGTCAGGTCCAGCGACAACCAGCGCTCGAACGGTGGCAAGGCGCGTCTCCTGCGACAGCGCTGCGAATGACGAAAGGGCTTGACGCTCATCCATATTTCAACAATCCTTGAATTATTGGATAGAGGGATAGCCCACATGAACGCGATCGACAAGACTATTTCGACAGACATCAGCCTCGGCCATCTTCTCGATGTGCTTGCAGTGGCGCCCGATGCCCCGCTGGTCTTCAGTTATGGGGGCAGTCCGGTCCGGCCTGGCTATCACGTCACCGAGGTCAAGGCCGGACAGTTTTCGGCGCTCGATTGCGGCGCCAACCCCGAAGCCTGGGCAGAGATCTTCGTGCAGCTCTGGGATATCGACGAGGATGGCCGCACACACATGTCGGCCGGCAAGTTCGCCGCGATCATCCGCAAAGTCTCCGACCATGTGCAGCTTGAGCCTACGGCAAAACTCACTTTCGAGGTCAGTGACGGAGAGCGGCCGATGGCCCTCTACTGCGCGTCTGCACCGCGGCTCGTCGCCGGCACCTTCGAGGTGTCCCTTGCTGCTCGACCAGCAAGCTGCAAGCCGCGGGATCGGTGGCTGGCGGAGGAGCAGGCCAAATCGTCCTGCTGCGGACCAGCGAGCACGTCGAAGTGTTGTGCTTAGGCCACGCAATTTGGTGCGCTCCCGGACGCCACGCCGGGAGCGACTGGCTTACAGCGCCTGCAGGAATGCCATCAGCTTGTCGGGCGGCCGGTAGCGAACAGCTGTCGCGTTGACGGGTTGAAGCCGACTGAGCGCGTCTTCCTTCATCGCAAGGTCAGCCTCCATGTAGACATGCGTCGTGCTGATGTCCTCGTGTCCAAGCCAAAGCGCGATCACCGTCAGATCGACGCCGGACTGCAGCAGGTGCATCGCCGTGGTGTGCCGGAAGGTATGTGGCGATATCGGTTTTGCCCTGATCGATGGAACGTTTCTACCGGCAGTATCGACAGCAAGGTCGAGGCGTTGCCTAACGCTGGAACGGGATAGGCGCCCACCGGAACTGTTGGGAAAGAGGTAGGCATCCGCCCCTCGATCATGAAGATCATGCATCCATCGCTTTAACGTTCGTGCGGTTTCATTCCAGAGCGGAACGCTCCGGCGCTTCCGCCCCTTCCCATGCAGGTGGACCACCGGCGCTGTCTCCAGAATGACGCTACCGACACGAAGATCTATGGCTTCGGACACCCGTGCGCCAGTGTTGTAGAGGAATGCAAACAGTGCCCGGTCGCGCCTGCCGGCCCAGGTTTTGAGATCGGGCGCGTTGATGACCGCTTCGACCTCGGGCCGGGTCAAGTACCCGAGCACCTGCTTGTCATGCCGTTTCTGCGGAACCGCGAGGCTGCGCTCGATGACGGCCAGCGCGGTCAGATCCTCATGCGCGGCATATTTGAGGAAGACCCTGATCGCAGAAAGCCGTGCATTTCGGCTCCTGACACTATTTGCTCGATCACGCTCGAGATGATCTAGAAAGCCTAGGATCAGATCGGCATTGAGGTCGGGCAAGGTCAGGCTCGTCGGGGATTTTCCGATCCGCTTCTCGGCGAAGGCCAGCAGGAGCTTGAACGTGTCCCGGTAGGCCGCGACTGTGCAAGGGCTCACCGCTCGTTGCTGGCGCAGATGATCCACGAAGAAGCGTTGCAGCAAAGTTGGAAAGGAAGGTGTGGTGTTAGTCATCAATAGCGCCTCCACCGGGAGCGGCACCTTCGAAGCGACTGCCCGCAATTGCCATAAGCTCGGGGACGCTCTCGATATACCAGTAGGTATCGAGAAGATTGACGTGGCCAACATAGGTCGAAAGCATCATCATCGCGGCATCGATTTCTGTTCCGCTTTGCTGCCACAGGATAAGCCGGCGGCATATGAAGCTGTGTCGAATGTCATGAATGCGCACGAATGGGTGGCCACCGCGGGGTCGGATACCCAGCCTCTGGGTAATCCGGAACCAGGCATGCCAGGCGTTCGAGTAGTTCAGCTCCTCGCCGGACAGCTCGCTCATGAAGACTGGGTCGTCGGGCCTCGATGGGAATATCGCGTTCCGTCGCTCGAAGAAGGTCTCGAGTGCGGCAACAGTTGTCGGATGGAGGGCGACCAGTCGCTGGCGGCCATATTTCGCCTTCCGCACCAGGATCTGCGCAGCCTTGAGGTCCAGATCCCGGATCTGTAGGCCCAGCGCCTCAGATATCCGCAGCCCGGTAGAGGCCAGCAGACCGATCAGGGCGGGCATCATGAGCGTCCCGGCCGCCTGCACGCGACGAATATGATGCGCCTCTTCGATGATCGCCGTGATCTCCTCCATCGTGAAGATGTGCGGCGCGAGCCGACGCTTTGTGCGACCGAACGGATTGGTAGTCGGGAACGTGGTTGCGCCGTCCTCTGCCGCGAGAAAGGCCGCGAATGGCCGCAAAACCTCCAGGCGTTTTGCCCAGGTGAAGGGGTCGGCAACTGTAGCACCGGCCTTCGCCCAGCGAAGCGCGATATCGGACGAGAGAGCACCTTCGTGTCCGCTGTCGTCGGCATATCGGGCGAAGGACGTGATCTGTCTTCCGGGAATTTTGAGCTTGAAGCCAAGGCTCCGGCGATAAGCGAGGTAGGCCTCAGCGCGGGACAACATCGTAGCGGGTCCGGTCATGCGCGCGCTCCCGGCCAAGGCAGAGCCACGGCCGCCAGCCGGTTTTGATCGACGCGCGCATAGCCCGCGGTCGTCACCACGCTCTTGTGCCGCATGATGTCCGCGACCTGCTTCAGAGGCACGGCGCCGTTCACCAGACGGCTCGCAATCGTGTGGCGGAAGATATGGATTCTCGTGCAGTCCCAGCCCAACTTCTCGTAGACCGCATACACCGATCGCTGCACCGCGCGCGGCGTGATCGGTTCTCCCAGAGGCGCCACATGCCGGACGAAGACTTCCCGGCGCTGCGTCGCCTGCCGCTCTTGGACGATATAGTCGGCGATCGCTTCACCGGTCGCAGATGGAAGCGGCATGGGATCTGATCGGCGCGACTTGGAGCGCACCCAGATCAGGCCTTTCTCCCAGTCGATATCATCGAGCGTCAGCCGAGTTACTTCGATTGACCGCATTCCAAGGTCTGCGAGGCATCTGACGATGGCATGAACTCTCTTCCGGGTTCGACCGATTTCCGCCGAGACCTCCAGCAACCGCTCTAGTTCCGACGGACTGAAGCCCGTTTGCGGTTTGGCCGGGGTTCTCATCGCCGGTGCTGGTATGGCTTTCTTGAGCTGCCGGACATCGTCGCCCAAAAGCGTTCGATATCGGAGATAGCACCTGATAGACACCGCATAGCTGCGAATGGTGGCAGGCTTCCATCCGCGACCGGCGAGCACGAATTGACGAATGTGCAAGGGCGTGAGGTCGGCCATATCAACACGGCCATCCTTCACAACGCCGACGAGCAGCCGACGGGCGAGATCGCGATGTTTGCGGCGTGAACCCGCAGACATGCCCCAGGCTTCTGCGAGCATCGTGTCGAATGCCTGGACTTCACGATCGATCGCCGCGAGATTCATCGGCGGGATCAGGCGTCGCTCTCTCATTTTGACCGAGAGATTCAAGGCGTAGCGCATCGATGTCACCCCGGTGCGCATCTTCCAGAAACCGGAGCAACGGCAACCAGTCTCGTGCTCTGCAAGAAACGCTTCCATGTGGTCAGACGTAAAGGCGTCCATGGTCACACCATGATCGCTAAGCCAGTAGCCAAAGTGGAGGACGACGGCAGTATATTGCCGCCGGCGTTCGACGTCATAACCTCGGCGCTCATAATGATCGTGGACCATACGAGCGAGTGGCGAAAGAATATTGTCTGGGTCTTCGGTTCGAAGACGGAGGTGGAGTGGGGTCGGCAATCGCGTTCTCCTTTTTCGCTGAGTTGCGATTGCGAGGTTGCCTTCGCTCCTGTGCCCGACGCTTAGGATTGACGGGCAACGAGCCGATTATGTGCAGCTGAAAGTCGGAGATGCCCTGCAAAGCAGGGCGATCGAGCCTGAGGTGACCATAAGTCACCACGGCTCATATTCATGCACGATCTCCAGATCGTCTTCGTCATCGAGTTCGTCGCTCGGCAGAACGCCGAACTCGTCGCCGGATTTGAACAGCGTGACTGGAACCATCAGGGTGCGGGCGAGCTGGAAGGCGTGGTTTTGCGCAAGCGAAAGATCGGTGTTCATCTGAGGCTCCATCTTTGGAGCGGGCCATTCCCGCTCGATGGCTCCCGTCAGTGTCTGGAACCGGGCGCGATCACCGGGAAGGCTTAAGCCGAAGCGGCCGCAGCTTGCTAGCGGACCCCGTCAGCGGGTTGATCGACGGAGATCCGGGGCTGGACCAGGAAGCCATCCATCAAGAGCGGGATTGGCAAGCCTCCATGGGTCGCCTCCGAGGAACAATGATAATGCTGATTCGGATCGTGTAGCCGTCCCGATCCTTTAGCTGCTTGTTCAGCCTGCCCTCAGGTCTAAGGCCTCACGTCCGCTGGGACGGTGTCCGACGTGATTTGACGATAGCTCGACCGTCCGTGTGACTATGATCGAGAACCCATGGACTCATCCTGGTGCGCAGGCGACCAATGGAAAGGTCGCGCGCGCGTTGGTGATTGGCGTCGCATGCTAACCATTCCGATATCGACAGAAAAAAGCTGCGGTCAGAGCAGCAGCGGCGCCTCGGGTGGGGCCTTCTTCTTCGCCCATAGCTCGCTCGTCCGCTCCATCGTCACCAACTCGGGCGGAAATGTCCGCTTCTGAAATGCGAGTGCGTCGTCGAAGCTACCGTGAAGCCACTGTTCGTACTCGTCGGGATGTAGCAGGACAGGCATGCGATTGTGCACCGGTTGGATCGCTTCGTTCGCGTCCGTCATGATGCCGGAGTAGACGGGACCCCATTCATCGCTGATCCGCCAAAGCCCCGCCCAGGCGAAGATCGGCCGGTCTTTCAAAGAGAACCAGGTCCGGGTCATCCTGCCTTTTTCACCCTCGGCTTCGGCAAAACCCGTTACGGGGATCAGACACCGCCATTGCGGCTTTCGCGCCAGGCCGATCCACATGCCTTTTGTAAGATCCGCGATGTTGTTGACCGGCTTTGGCTTGGCTTCCGGCTTCATGCCTTTCAGGCGCAGCGGAAAGCCCCAGACCATCGAGCGAAGTTCGCGAACGCCTTCAGCCTCGGTGACGACCATGCCAGGCGTGCCCGGATACACTTCCTCAGGGGCGTTGGACTGCATCGGATTCGGTACGCGAAAGTGCGCTGCGACTTCCGCAGCGGACAGACGGACGGTGTATAAGTTACACATTCTGCAGACCTTTCGACTGGAAACCGAGCACGAGACCTCGGTTACATAAGCATGTTGTCCCGGCGCGGTGAAGCCTTGGCAGGGGAGACCCCGCTTTGCCAACGATCACGCGTAAGCAGTATTTCGAAGTCATCGGATGGTGGCGGCTCGCGAAACTGGAAAGCGATAACGTCCTCGATCGGGCCATGAAGCCAGCGGTCGTATTCGTCCGGATTGAGCAGAACAGGCATGCGGTCGTTGAACGGCCTGATCTTCTCGTTGGCGGTCATCGTCATGCCAGCGAAGACGGGTCCGAACTCCGGCGTATTCCTGCAGAAGCCAGCCCAGGCCATGAGGGGCTGCCGGTTCCTCGAAAACCACGATCGGGTTTTTGACCCTTTGACGCCGTCAGGATTGGCAAAATGCGTGAGCGGGATCAGGCATCGGTACCTGGGGTCGACGACGATGCGGTCCCAGAGCGGATTGGTGAGATCGGCAACAAGGCCTATTCGGCTCGGGGGCTCGCCTTCCCGTCGCATGTCGCGTGTCTGCCGTGGAAAGCCCCAAGGAATCGACTTCAGCAGCCGCAGTCCATCCTTCTCCAACACGATCAGTCCGGGAGTGCCTTCGACAGTCTCGCTCGGCACCTCAAGGGCCGGCACCATGTCGACCGCGAAATGGGCGACAATCTCCTCCAGGCCTTTGGTGACTGCAAACAGGCGCGACACACGGGTCTCCTCAGTGGAAGTTTCTCGATTTAATTTTCAAATTATCGATGTGGAGATCCGGTATATAGATGTCACGGGCTTGCACAGCGGGCTTGGGATTATCCCGCGGATCCGGCCCTCCCCCGTGCTTGACCTGATCGCCGCGGCCATGGGGCAGCGGGAAGTCACCAAGGCCGCCGTCCCGGTTTCCAACGCTCGTTAGTTCGGTGGAGAAATCGAACAGCCGCTGCGCGACCAGATGAACGACCTCGCCTTCCCGCTGGATGCGCCCGTTGATCGCCATCATGCTCGCCGTCATCAGGACCCGACGCTGGCGTTCAAACAGCGATGGCCAGACGACCGCGTTGACGATACCGGTCTCGTCTTCCAGCGTCAGGAACATCACGCCCTTTGCCGATCCCGGCCGTTGTCGCACGAGAACAAGGCCGGCCGTCCAAAGCCATCTGCCGTCGCGTTGTCCCATCGCCTCGGCGCAGGTGACGATGCCTTTGCGGTCGAGGTCCTTTCGGAGGAACGATACCGGATGGGCTCGCAGGGTGAGACCAGTATGCGAGTAGTCTTCGACAACCTCCCTTCCCTCGGTCATCGATTTCAGCGCCACTGCGGGTTCCTGCACCTCGGCAATCACCTTGGCTTCACGCTCGGCTGCGGCCGCCCAAAGCTCCAGGGGTTCATCCCGGAGCGCCTTGATATCCCAGAGTGCCTGCCGCCGCTCCAATTGCAGCGATGGCAGGAAAGCATCAGCTTCGGCCAGCTTGACCAGCGACGACGGCGACACGCCGGAGCGTCGCCACATGTCGTCGGCGGAGACGAAGGGCTGGTCGGCGCGCGCCAGAATAATCCGCGCGGCGTCATTGGTCGACAAGCCCTTGACGACGCGCATTCCAAGCCTGACGGCAAAGCGGTCGGAATTGCCGATCCGCTCCATCGTGCAGTCCCAGCGGGAGCGGTTCACACAGACGGGTCGAACTTCGACACCGTGGTTTCTTGCATCCTGGACGATCTGCGCAACACTGTAGAAGCCCATCGGCTGGCTATTGAGCAGCGCAGCACAAAAGACGTCGGGGTGATGGCATTTGACCCACGAGCTCGCATAGGCAATCAGCGCGAAGCTTGCGGCGTGGCTCTCAGGGAAGCCATAGGAGCCGAAGCCTTCGAGCTGCGTGAAGGTTTTCTCAGCAAACTCCCGGGTATAATTATTCCTGACCATGCCCTCCACGAGTTTGTCCTTGAACTTCGAGACCCCGCCCGTGAACTTGAACGTCGCCATAGCGCGCCTGAGCTGGTCAGCTTCGCCGGCCGTAAATCCGGCGCAGGTCATTGCAACCTTCATCGCGCTCTCCTGAAACAGCGGAACGCCGAGCGTCTTGCCGAGAACGGCTTCGAGCTCGGGCGTCGGGTACTCGACCTTCTCCTTGCCTTCGCGCCGCCTCAGGTACGGATGCACCATGTCGCCCTGAATGGGTCCCGGCCGCACGATCGCCACCTGCACGACGAGGTCGTAAAACGTCCGAGGCTTCAGGCGTGGCAGCATTGCCATCTGGGCGCGGCTTTCGATCTGGAACGTGCCGAGCGTATCGGCTTTTCGGATCATAGCGTAGGTGGCCGCGTCCTCCTGCTCAATGTCGGCCAGACCCATCGGAATATTCTTATGATCCCGCAGCAACTCGAACGATTTCGCCATGCACGTCAGCATGCCGAGCGCGAGCACGTCGACCTTCATGAATTTGAGGGCCTCGATGTCGTCCTTGTCCCATTCGACGACCTGGCGGTCCTTCATGGTCGCCGGTTCGATCGGCACCAGATCATCGAGCCGGTCCTGCGTCAGGACGAAACCGCCCGGATGCTGGCCGAGATGGCGGGGCGCGCCCATCAGCTGGGCCGAAAGGTCCAGCGCCAGCTTCAGGCGGTAGTCGGCGGTGTTCATGTTGTTGTCGATGAGCTGCTTCTCACCGACACCTTCCGACCAGCCCCAGACGCCTGACGAAAGCTGTGTGATCAGATCTTCCGGCAGCCCCAAGGCTTTACCGACATCACGCAGCGCGCCCTTGGCACGGTAGCGGGTGACGGTCGAACAGAGGGCGGAGCGGGAGCGGCCGTAGGTCTCGTATATCCACTGGATAACGTCCTCGCGGCGGGCATGCTCGAAGTCGACGTCGATATCCGGCGGCTCGTCTCGTTCCATCGAGACGAAGCGCTCGAACAGCAGGTCTCCCGTTTCCGGATTGATGCTGGTGATACCGAGACAGTAGCACACAGCCGAGTTGGCCGCTGATCCCCGGCCCTGACAGAGAATTCCTTGCGACCGGGCGAACCGGACGATGCTGTAGACTGTGAGGAAGTATGGTGCGTATTTCATCACCCGGATGAGCTCGAGCTCATGCAGGATCGCCTTTCGAACCTTGTCGGGAATCCCCTCCGGGTATCGGGAAGCAGCGCCCTCCCAGGCGAACTTGGTTAGTGACTGCTGGGCATCAAGGCCCGGCACGAGCGCCTCTTCTGGGTATTGATACTGAAGCTCGCTCATGTCGAAGCGACAGCGGTCGACGATTTCGCGGGTTCGTGCCAACGCTTCGGGGTACTCCGAGAACAGCCTGTGCATCTCCTCCGGCGCTTTTAAAAACCGATCGGCATGCCGCTCGCGATCGAAGCCGACACTATCGATGGTCGTGCGATTCCGGATGCAGGTGACGATGTCCTGCAACTGCCGGCGGCTGGGGTCATGAAATAAGACATCGTTGGTGGCGACCGTTTTGACCTTTTGGCGAGCTGCGAGGTTAGACAGATTGTGAAGCCGCAATCGATCGTTCGGGCGACGGCGCAGGCAGAGTGAGACATAGGCCCTGTCCCCGAAGATTGCGGCGACCTTTCTAAGTTGTCCTGCGGTGGTCTCGTCGGCCTCATCTGGCACAAGGATCGCGATCAGGCCAGCACTATAGGCTTCCACGTCCGACACATCGAGGATGCACTTTCCCTTGCCGCCCCGGCTCTTGCCGAGTGAAAGCAGGCGGGTCAGTCTCGAATAGGCTGGCCGATCGGTAGGGTAGACCAGGATAGAAGTACCGTCGGAAAGATCGAGCCGACAGCCGACGACCAGTCTCACGCCTGTGGTCTTTGCCGCCTCCCATGCACGCACGATCCCGGCAAGCGAATTGCGATCGACCACACCCAAAGCGTCAATGCCAAGCGCGGCCGCCGTGGCAAACAGTTCTTCGGCGGAACTGGCTCCGCGGAGGAACGAGAAATGCGTGGTGACCTGGAGTTCGGCATATCTCATCCGAATACCCCATGCAGGAACCAGAGGTGCGATCCAGTATCGGCATCCACCCCGTCACCAGCGCGATAGACCCAGTAGCGTTCACCCGCCTCGTCCTCGACGACGAAATAGTCGCGAACGGCGGCATGTTCTCTCGGACGAAGCCACCACTCGCCGAATATCCGCTCCGGGCCGTCGGCTCGCTTCACCCGACGGCGCTTTCCCCGCCAGGTGAACACGGCCGGCGGCTGGTCGGGGAGCAGAGCGGTCACGTCGATCCGTTCCGGGTTCGCCAGCAGCCGCGAGGGCCTCGGCCATTTGGCGGCCCATGTCGCCCCGGTCTCGTCGGCCGTTGGACCGACGCGCATCACCGATCGCTCGGGAACGTCGGAGGCGACAGGCGCGACCCGGTAAAGCCGCTGGCCGCGATTGCCGAGAATGTCGACAAGCGGTGTGACGTCGACCACGGGTTCTTCGATCAGAGAGGACGCGGCCTGTCGCTCCTCGAGTGGTTCAGCCATGATGGCGACGAGCACAAGCCGTTCGATACCGAAGCCCGGGTCGATCTTCTCGATGCGGTCGCAGAGCAGTTTCGACAGCCGGGCGGGGTCACGCACGGGTTTTGCCAATCCGGCTCGAATGCACTGGCGGGTATTATCGACACGGTGGATGACGAGATCGGAACGTCTTACGCCGAGACCGCGTGTCTCCAGCTTGGTGGTCAGTTCGCCGACCAGTCGTCGCACATATTTGGCGATCGTTTCCGCCGCGCCGATCGGCTCCTGAAAGTTCTTTGCTGCCTCGACAAGCTCGGGAGTGCGCAGGGGCTCGATGGGTTCTGCCATTCGCCCAAAGAGCTGATCCAGCCGCCGGCCGACCTCGGGACCGTATCGGAGCGTCACGGGAGCGCGCGGCATCGCGGAGAGTTCACCGACCGTCTCAACGCCCATCACCCGCAGTCCATGAATTGTGTCTGGTGGAAGACGCAGACAGTGGATCGGCAGGCCAGTCACCGCTTTTGCAACGCCGCCGACCGGAACAACCGTCGTTTCAGCCGACGTCACGCGGGTGATGGCATGCGCGGCTCCCCATGTGTCGGCGACGGCGGCACGTGCGGTCAGGCCCCGTCCTCTCAACCCGTTGACCAGCCCGGAAATCAGCAGGTCTTCGCCGCCCTGCAGGTGATCGGCGCCTTCGGTGTCCATGACGATGCCGTCAATGCCATCGACAGCAACGACCGGGCTGTACTGGCGGAGCGCCCATAGCGCGAGCCGCTCAAGGGCAGCCGCGTCGGCGGCAGGATCAGCATCGATCATCGTGAGGTTTGCGATAACAGCCTGGGCTTTGCTCGCCGGCATGCCGAGCTTGAGGCCGAGTTTGCGCGCGGCGGTATCGGCCGCCGAGATCCAGCGTTTCGACCCTGATTTCGAAATGACGACTAGCGGCTGATCAGCTGGCACGGCTCCCTCTCCATGTCGCCGTATCCGGTCTGTTGGCAGAGTGGGGAAGTAGACACACACGACCCTTGGCATCACAGGCTCCTATTTCAAACTCAGCACACTCGCCTGCTTTCACGCGCATCAATTCCAACAGCCATCGAGCCCGGCCGACACCCGCGACCGGCAGCTCCTCCGACGGAAGCACGCTCACCCTCCATCGTGTCGTCGAGGCCGTCGGATTGCCGAAGTCAGACGCTTCCGTCTGCCGCCGCCACCTGCGGACAACGAGCCCCATGGTTCCTGTCTTTTCGGCGGCCAGCTGCAGCCGGCGGGAGGCCACCATCGGCAATCGAACCAGCTCCCCGACCACTGCTGCCAAGCCACCGAAGGAGAGCCCTTCTTCCATGGACGCCAGGACATCTTCCTCCTTGTCGCCTTCGCAGAAGATCACACGGTCGGGATGAAGGCCGGCTTGGGCAATAGCGGGGAAGAAGAGGTCAGGCCTCGTCAGGCACCAAAGGACCTTGCCCTTCGAGCGCGCGGCAATGCCAGCGGCAAACAGGGCCGCCGCCGCGCCGTCCACCGTGCCTGAGCCGCCACCGGCGACCTCGTGAAGCGCGCCATATGATAGCCCGCCTCCCGGTAGTCGCTCGTCCATCTCGCGAACGCCGAAAGGCAGCACAATGGCTTTCTTCGCCGCACTGCCCTCCAGGTGGGCGATGCGGTCTCTCAGCTCCTCGATGACTCGAGGATTATGGGCGCGCGACATCGTTCACGGACCTCCCTCGGCTCGCGTTGCATGGACTTTATGTCCCCGAAAATTGTTGGTGTTCTTCTTTTGTTCCGTGTCAGTGACAGAGTCAAGCCAGTCTTATCGAGCTTGTTTAGGCTCCGCTAAAGGGCTGTAGGCGAAATTATGAAACGAATCAGGAGCCTAGACTGCGGGAGCCAAGTGATTCCACCGCCTCATTTTTTTCCACGTTTTGCACAAGGACCTGAAACATGCGGCGGCTTGATAGCGGCCGAAACGAAAAAGCCTGCCGCGGGAGGAGGTGCGGCAGGCTTTTCGAAAATAACCGAACAGCAACTGGGAGGAGGAGTGTTGCTGTTCCCGCAAACGGCCTTGGGAGGAGTAGGACGTCTGCATATCGAACTGATGCGGGAGGAGGTGCATCGCTTCGATAGGTGGATGATACACGTTCTGGCCGCCTATTAAATAGACTTTGCTGCCGCGCAGTCATGCCGACAGCGCATATCAATTCCGACGGTGCCAGGTCGATCATTCAGAGCCAATGGCGCTGTTGTCCACCGCCCCTGCCCAACTCCATGGAACAAAACGACAATCTGTTGCTTTTTGCCTCCTAAGGTCGCGCGCTGTGACAACCAGACGTGACAGGAGGCGGATTTGTAGCGAGGACTGCCATGGCAAGCGACAAGCTCTCGACATACAAACAAAAGCGGGATTTTCAGAAGACGCAGGAGCCAAGCGGCGTGGCGAAGCTGAAGGCATCGAACCGCAGGCGCTTCGTTATCCAGAAACATGACGCCACCCGGCTGCATTATGATTTGCGGCTGGAACTCGACGGTGTCTTCAAGTCGTGGGCGGTGACGAAGGGTCCGTCGCTCGATCCTCACGACAAGCGGTTGGCGGTCGAGGTCGAGGACCACCCGCTGGACTACGGCGACTTCGAGGGCACTATCCCCAAGGGTCAATATGGCGGCGGCACAGTCATGCTCTGGGATCGCGGCTACTGGGAGCCGGAAGGCAACAAGACGCCTGAGCAGGCTCTGGCCAAGGGCGACTTCAAGTTCACACTGGAGGGCGAGAGGCTCCGCGGTAGCTTTGTCCTCGTGCGGATGCGCAATGATCGCGACGGCGGCAAGCGGACGAATTGGCTGCTGATCAAGCATCATGACGATTTTTCGGTCGAGGAGAATGGCGCGGCCGTGCTTGAGGAGAACGCAACGTCGGTCGCCTCCGGCCGAACCATGGAAGCGATTGCCGCCGGCAAAGGCAGGAAGCCGAAGCCGTTCATGGTCCAGAGCGGCGACGTTCAGGCAGATGCGGTCTGGGATAGCAGCCACGGCCTTGCTGCTGAAGAACGCAAAGCCGAAACCAAAACTAAAAGGAAATCCGCCACGGCCAAAGCTGCCAAGTCAGCGAAGTCCGCAATGCCCGACTTCGTCGCGCCGCAACTCTGCGAAACGCTGGAACGCCCACCCTCGGCCGCGGGATGGATACACGAGATCAAGTTTGATGGCTACCGCATCCAGGCGCGCATCGAAAACGGCGACGTAGCGCTGAAGACCCGCAAGGGCCTGGACTGGACGGCAAAATATCCGGCGATCGCGACATCGGCCGCACACCTGCCGGATGCCATCATCGACGGCGAGATCTGCGCCCTGGACGAAAATGGGGCGCCGGACTTCGCAGCACTTCAAGCGGCACTGTCGGAAGGGAAGACCGACGCGCTGGTCTACTTTGCCTTCGACCTGTTGTTCGAAGGCGATGAGGATCTGCGGCAACTGCCGCTCACCGAGCGGAAGGAACGGCTGCAGAAATTGCTGGATGATGCCGGCGAGGATCCACGCCTGCGGTTCGTCGAGCATTTCGAAACTGGTGGCGACGCCGTCCTGAAGTCGGCCTGCAAGCTCTCGCTGGAGGGCATCGTCTCGAAACAGGCGGATGCTCCTTATCAATCCGGTCGCACCGAGACCTGGGCGAAGTCCAAGTGCCGCGCTGGCCATGAAGTCGTCATCGGCGCCTATGCCAAAACGAACGGCAAGTTCCGTTCCCTATTGGTCGGCGTCTTCAGGGGTGATAACTTCGTCTACGTCGGACGGGTCGGAACCGGCTATGGTGCCAAAACGGTCGATACGATCTTGCCGAGGCTCCGTGAGATCGAGGCCGACAAATCACCGTTCACGGGCATCGGCGCCCCGAAGAAGGATCCCAACATCGTCTGGGTCAAACCAGAACTGGTCGCCGAGATCCAGTTCGCCGGCTGGACGGCGGACGGCCTCGTCCGCCAGGCGGCCTTCAAGGGATTGCGCGAAGATAAACCCGCGGCAGAAGTCGAGGCGGAAAAGCCCGCATCGCCGGCAAAGACCGACACTCCGACGCCGGCCGCGACAAAACCATCGAGGGCCGCGCGCGGCAAGAACGCCAAGGCCGAGGTGATGGGTGTGATGATCTCCAGCCCGGACAAGCCGCTGTGGCCGGATGCCAATGACGGAGAGCCCGTCACCAAGGAGGATCTCGCCCGCTATCATGAAACGGTCGGTCCTTGGCTGATCGACCATATAAAGGGGCGGCCATGCTCGATCATCCGAACGCCGGATGGCATTGGCGGCGAGCAGTTTTTCCAGCGGCATGCGATGCCAGGAACATCGAACCTGCTCGAACTGGTCAAGGTCTTCGGCGACAAGAAACCCTATCTGCAGATCGATCGGGTGGAGGGCCTTGCCGCCATCGCCCAGATCGGCGGCGTCGAGCTGCATCCCTGGAATTGCGAACCGGGCCAACCGGAAGTGCCCGGTCGCCTCGTCTTCGACCTCGATCCAGGTCCAGACGTCCCCTTCTCCACCGTGGTCGAAGCCGCTCGGGAAATGCGCGACCGGCTAGAGGAACTTGGCCTCGTCAGCTTCTGCAAGACCACCGGTGGCAAGGGTCTGCACGTCGTCACGCCGCTGGCGGTAGCGAAAGGGAAAAAGCTGAGCTGGCCGGAGGCGAAAGGGTTCGCCCACGATGTCTGCCTGCAGATGGCGCGCGAGAACCCTGAGCTTTATCTGATCAAGATGGCCAAGAACCAGCGCAACGGCCGGATCTTCCTCGACTACCTGCGCAATGACCGCATGGCAACAGCCGTCGCCCCACTGTCGCCACGCGCGCGGCCGGGCGCCACCGTATCAATGCCGCTCACCTGGAGCCAGGTGAAGACGGATCTCGATCCGAAACGCTTCACCATCCGCACGGTACCGGCGCTCTTGGCCGAGACGGCCGCCTGGCAGGATTATTGTGACGGGCAGCGCTCGATGGAGCAGGCAATCAAGCGGCTAGCAAAGTCGATGAAACAGGCCGCCTGAGATAGCTGTGGTCAGGGACCGTAGCGTCGATCAAGTTCTTTGAGGGCAGCCTGAACCTCATCAATAGAAACCGGTTCCGGTGTTCCAGGCATATGTCTGAAAGCGGGCTTCGAGTTGACGGCGTAGAAATCCGAAGCCCACGAAGCCAGGATGGTCCTTTTGTCGTCTGCAGAGAGCGCCTTCGCTTTCACCACATCCATCGGCCGCTCAACCTGCATGCCCTGGAGCAGGACCGTTGGTCCCATTGCCATAGCGTTGCTGGCCGCCTGCTGCAAAATCTCGTGCATATCGGCCTCCTTAGCGAACGTGCGGATCTTTGTCGTGCCGGCGGCGGGAGGCGACGATCACATCTGTTTCCGGCGCCAGGAGATCATGTTTCTCAGCAAAGGCGGCAAAGAGGCCGCGCGCGGTCTCGGCTTCGATCTCTCCGCGAAGGGCCGCCTGACATGCCTTCAGGGCAATGGAATGCGCCGTGTCCCCAGACGAGGCGGGCCACTCGGCAAGATGCCGATAGGCATCCATGACTGTTCGGACCTCAGCCGGAAAGCCAAGGCCGACGAGGATAGTCACAGGTTGTCTGAACATATCGGGTTTCATCGCTCTCTCCTTCCCAACCCGGAATGTTGACGGGCGCCACCGCCGTGGCGCCCTGATCTATTGAACAGGCCTGGAAATCAGGCGGCTTTCTGCGCTTCGATCTGCGCCGGGGCGACCTTTTGCGAGAGAGCCGGGTTGGTCTGGATGTCGATCTTGCGCGGTTTCAAAGCCTCGGGGATCTCGCGCACGAGATCGATCGACAGAAGACCATTCTGCAGATCGGCGCCGTTTACCCGGACATGGTCGGCAAGCTCGAAGCGGTGCTCGAACGGCCTTCCAGCGATGCCGCGATGCAGGTAGCCTTCATTGGCGGCCTCCTGCTTCTTGCCAGTGACCGTCAGCAGGTTTGATTGAAAGGTCACGTCGAGATCGTCCTGCGCAAAACCGGCCACCGCGATCGAGATGCGATAGCTGTCATCGCCAGTCTTGACGATGTCATAAGGCGGCCAATCGCTGATCGAGCGAGCGCGTTGGGCGTTTTCGAGAAGATTGAAGACCCGGTCGAAGCCGACGGTCGAGCGGAATAGGGGTGCGTAGTCGTAAGATGTTGCCATAGCCATATCCTCCTTGAAGCAACATGGGTACGGAAGCGCCGAAAGACGGCGCTCCCAGCAAGGCCAGCCCTGTCTTCAGCAGCTGGCGGCAATCGATTTGGTTTTCGAGAATTCCGGATTCAAGAGAGTCAGCAGAAAAAATTGGACGCGGTAAAGGCCGCCGACATCACCTCAGTCGAGCTCGTAAACAGCCGCATTGTCCTGGATCTCGCGCAGCCCTTTGTAGGACGCGTGTCGCAGATTGCCGTCGTCGGTCCAGCCGCGGAATTCGATCTCGGCGATCAGCGTCGGCTGCGCGAAGACGTAGTTCTTGCCCTTCAGGGGCACGACCGGCGTCCTCGTCTTCAGCTTGTCGAGCGTCTTCTTCAGGTAGACTGCGTCCTTTTCCTTGAAGCCCGTGCCGACTTCGCCGACATAGATCCAGTCGTGGCCACGCCGGGCGGCAAGCAGCAGGCTGCCGATCCCGCCTCGGGCGGTGGTTGACTGTTCGTAGCCAACGATCATGAAGCTCTCACTCTGAATGCATTTGATCTTCAGCCAGTCGCCGGTCCTGCCCGAGCGGTACGGACGGTCGCGGTGTTTGGCGATAATGCCTTCCAACCCAAGCGAGCGGGCGTTCTCCAGGAGCTCGACCCCGTCACCCTGCACCTCCTCGGAAAGCTGTATCGCGCCAACGGCTCCGTCGAGCAGGTCGGTGAGGAGAGGGCGGCGGACCGACAGCTCCGTCTTCGTCAGATCGTGCCCGTCGAAGTATAAGAGGTCGAAGGCAAAGAGGACGGATTCTTCAGAGGCACGCTTGCCACCGCGTCCGCCGAGCGAGCGTTGCAGCGCTCCGAAATCGGACCTGCCCTCGCTATTCAGCACAACAGCTTCGCCATCCAGAATTGCGGTTCCGACCCCGAGCTCTCTGGCGGCTGCTGCAATCGCGGGAAACCGATGTGTCCAGTCATGGCCGCCGCGCGTGATGATCCGCACACCCTTTGGCTCGATGTGGATCGCCAGGCGATAGCCATCCCACTTGATCTCGTAGGCCCAATCCGGTCCGACCGGTGGCGTCGCTTTCAATAGGGCCAAGCAAGGTTCGACCCGATCGGGCATCGCATCAAAGGGAAGGTTCGGCTGTGCCGGGTCGCGCTTTCGACGCGGATGCGATTTGGCGGAAAGACTGTCGTCCTGCAGGAGGGGCTTGGCGGGTCTTTTCATTTGCCGGACCGGGTCTCGGCCGCGACCGACTTTTTCAAGGCATCCATGATGTTGATGACGTTGTTCGGGGCGGGCGCCGAGGCCGGCGCTTTCGCCTTGGTCTTTGACGGCTTCTTCAGCGCCTTCTTCTTGGTGGCGATGATGTCGAGCAACCGATCCTGCACCGGATCGATGACCATCTTCGGATTCCAGTGCTGGGTCTGCTTCTTGATCAATTGCTGCACCAGGGGCATCATTTCGCTGTCCGCCGTCTCGTCGTCGTCGATCGCAGCAAAATAGGTATCCTCGTCACGCACTTCATCCCCATAGCGCAGCGTCCAGAGGACGATACCCTTGCCGCGTGGCTCCAGCATGACGGCGCGTTCCCGGCGCGAGATCACCAGCCGTGAGATGCCGACCATGTCCTGCGCCTCCATCGCATCGCGGATGACGGAGAAGGCCTCCTGCCCGACCGGATCGTTGGGCGACAGGTAATAGGGCGTGTCGAGCCAGATCCATTCGACACTGTCTCGCGGCGTAAAGGTCGAGATGTCGATCGTCTTCGTGCTGTCGAGCGCGACGTTCTCCAGCTCCTCGTCTTCCAGCATGATGTATTCGTTCTCGCTACGCTGGTAGCCTTTGACCTCGTCCTCGTCTCTGACCTCCTTTCCAGTGACGCTGTCGACATAGTGGCTGACCACACGGTTCTGGGTCTCGCGATTGAGCGTGTGGAAACGAACCTTCTCGCTGTCCGAGGTCGCCGGCATCATCTGCACCGGGCAGGTGACGAGCGAGAGCTTCAGATAGCCTTTCCAATAGGGGCGAACGGCCATGGTCTCCTCCGATCAGCCCGCGCGCCGCGTCGGCGCGGCCGTCGACTTCGCCTTAACGCCGGCAGCCGGTTTTGCGGCCTTCTGGCGCGACGCCCCCTTATTGGCGTTGGCGGCGGTCCGTTTCGGCTCGGCTTTCTTCCCACCAATGCCGGCGCTCTCCCTGAGCGCCTGGAGAAGATCGCTAGGCTTGGAGGCAGGCGGAGCCTTCTTCTTCGGTAGCGCCCTGCCCTCGATTTTCGCTTTCACCAGCTCGGCGACGGCAGCTTCGTAGCGATCGTCGAAGGCACTGGCATCGAAGCTGCCTTTCTTGGTGCCGATGATATGCTCTGCGAGCTCGAGCATCTCGCCTTCGATCTTCAGGTCGGGCAGTTCCTCGAAGGCCTCCTCGGAGGAGCGCACCTCGTAATCAAAGTTCAACGTAGTGGCGATCAGCCCTTTGCCGTGTGGCCGGATGAGAACCGTACGCACACGTCGGAAGAGGACTGTGCGGGCAATCGCAGCAACCCTGGCTTTTTTCATGCCGTCCCGCAAAAGCACAAAGGCATCCGTGCCCATCTTGTCCGGCGCCAGATAATACGGCTTGTCGAAATAGACGTCGTCGATTTCGTGGCACGGAATGAAGGCATCGATCTTGAGCGTTTTGTCGCTGTCAGGCACAGCCGCTGCCACTTCGTCCGGCTCCAGGACGATGTACTGGCCGTTCTCGATCTCGTAGCCTTTTACCTGGTCGTCGCGTTCGACCGGATCGCCGGTCTCGCTGTCGACGAACTCACGCTTCACCCGGTTGCCCGTCTTGCGGTTCAGCGTGTTGAAGGCGATACGCTCCGACGAGGACGCGGCGGTGTAGAGCGCCACCGGGCACGACACCTCTCCGAACTTGATGAAGCCTTTCCAATTCGCTCGCGGGGCGACCATGACGCAAAACTCCTGACGCAACTTAAGCGATTCAAGCGAATCAGCAGGCAATTGTTCCGATTCGAAACGAATCATTTTTCAAGGACTTAGGCCGATTGCGGCGCCCGTTATGCGAGTCTGCGCTAGACGCTTGATTCCGGTGCATCTTTTCGTGGCCACGCGCGTTTCTTCCTGGAACCCACGGAGGAGTCCTACCATGAGCAAACGTGAACTGATCGATACCGGAACCGACAAGCGTTATGTCCGCCGTGACAAGGAAGGCAAGTTCAAGGAGAGCGTCGACGTCTCGCGGTCGCTGTCTGCGGACGCTCGCCACGACGCCAAACACGATGCGAAGCCGGGTCAGGGCGACAAGGGTGACCGCAAGCACTGACGTAAACGCCGGTGAAGCTCGCCACCTATAATGTCAACGGCATCAACGGTCGCCTTGACGTCCTGCTGCAGTGGCTGACCAAAGCTCAGCCTGATGTCGTCTGTCTGCAGGAGTTGAAGGCGCCGGAAGACAAGTTTCCGCGCCGTGAGATCGAGCGCGCCGGCTATGGCGCCATCTGGCACGGTCAGAAATCCTGGAATGGCGTGGCGATCGTAGCGCGGGATCAGGAGCCCCGCGAGACGCGCCGCGGCCTTCCAGGCGATCCCGACGACAGCCATAGCCGTTACATCGAGGCCGCCATCGATGGGATCGTCGTTGGCTGCCTTTATCTTCCGAACGGCAATCCGGCACCAGGGCCGAAGTTCGACTACAAACTCCGCTGGTTCGAGCGGCTGCATTCCTATGCGGCGGAACTGTTTGAGCTCGATGTTCCGGTCGCCCTTGTCGGCGATTTCAACGTCATGCCGACCGATCTCGATGTCTACAAGCCGGAGCGATGGCGAGACGATGCTCTGTTTCGGCCTGAGGTTCGCGCAGCTTATGCCGAACTCATAGCCATGGGCTGGACGGACGCCATTCGGCTGCTGCATCCGGAAGAGCGGATCTATACATTCTGGAAGTATTTCCGCAACGCCTTCGCCCGCGACGCAGGCCTCCGAATTGACCATTTTCTGCTCAGTCCATCACTGCGGGAACGACTGCAGGCCTGTGGCGTGGACAAGTTCGCGCGTGGATGGGAGCACACCAGCGACCACGCGCCGGTTTGGATTGAACTGGACGACGGATAGCATATCTCAAGGACATATCGGTGCGGTCGTTTCCAGGCGCGCCACCCTTAGCGATGTCCGATGGCGAAACATAGGAGTGCCGGTATGCCCGCTCAACAAGAATTCGATGCCGCGGAGTTCGCGGATCGCTTGGCGGCGATGACGGACGAAGAAGTGTTTTTAATGATGCAGAAGCTTGAAGAGGGCAGCGAGAGAATTCCTCCTAAAGATCGCGATGAGAGCGATGTGTTCGCCCAGATCGCCATGGTGGAGACGGCCATAGAGGATCGGTTCCCCGGCCAGCTGCTGGCACCGTATAAGGATTGGAAGCAACGCCGGATCGGTGGTTGATCAGGAGGGTTTTCGATGAGTGAGAGATCTCAAAATCAGGAACGACTGTTTCAGCAGCTTGATGATGTCGTCGCCGAGATCATCGATCGCTTCGCTAGTGAGGGCCATGGAACGGCGCGTGTCATAGAGACGCTGCATGACGTTCTCGCAAAGCGACAGCTCGCCTATGATCGTGACCCTGATCCGGCGGAGGAACCGATAGCGGAGCCTTCCAACGATTGGCCGGGCGCCGATAAGACATCAAACAGAGGCGAAGGGCCGTGACCATGCAAAACACGGTAGACCATCCGGCCGCTGGGGAGACGATATGCAGCCTCACGCGGACGCAAGAAGAAGCGCTGAGAGCAATCGCATTTTTTCGCCGGCAAAGAAAAGTCGGCCGCGGTTGGCTCGTGGGTGACAAGCGACTGTCGGAGAAGCTCGTCGAGCGGCTGGAAAAGATGGAGCTGATCGAGGGAAGCTTCATCCGCGGCGAACCGGTGCTGCAGTTGACCATTGTCGGACAGGCGATCAAGGCGCAGCTGCTTCAATAATCTACATGCTCTGGGACTGTGCATCGGCACGCGCTCCCGCTCGTGTAAATCGGCCGATCGAAGTCGCCGCCAAAAGGTGATGGTGCCATTATCGACCGAGAAAATCGGACCGATAATCAGTCATACATTCATCGACTGTGACATCGACGAAAGAAAGCGTTTATAAAATATTCTATTTTTATGTTATAAAACAATTGCGTAGCTCCGAACGCGAAAAAAGGCTTCTGGCTATCATGTACGTAAGATATTAATAGCGCTGTGTGACAGCGAGATTTCCCTGTGAGTGATGCAGTTCTGGACTATCTGTCGGCTCATGGCCCCTCGCTTACAAGCGATGTGGCACAATTCCTGATCGACAACCACGGTTTGAAACCGGATGCTGCTAGGCAACGCGTTTCCCGAACACGAACCGCAGTCAAACGTCTCGCGTATATCACCTTTCCCCGGAAGCCCCGCTTTATCTATCTGCAGCAGCAGTATGGATCCCCGCAATATTGGGAAAATCTCGTCGAGGCGTTGATCAGAACACGGTCAGCATACGGGTTGGCCCTCGAGTCGATCCTGCAACGTGGCGGGCTGCTTCCCACAAAGCATTTTGCGATCGCGTGTGGCGCTCCAATCATGCAGGCACGGCATTTATCACCAGATACAATCTTCAATCGGCTGAAGCAGGCGCAACTGCTGGATAAGGTTCTTGTCAGTGGTATTGGGGAATCCATCGTGTTCAGCCAATACGAAGGCCGTTACGAATTCTTGGCGCAAGATGTTCGAGCGAGGCTAATTACTGAGTCCGTACTGCTCAAGGCCATCAGTGATTGGAGCAGGAAGCTCGGTCTCGTGAGTTATGAAAAGGTATCCACACGCGATGGAGAGACGCTGCCAAGGGTCGGCACGTTTGCGTGGGATCTTACGGCGCCATCTTATTTGAGCTTCCTGGCGAAGGGTGACGACGGCAAACAGAAGCCGGGATTTCTTGCCTGCGATATTCTTCTCGGTGAAGAGATCGGCGTCGGGGGAATTCGGCCGTTTCTTCAAAAATGCCATTCGCTGCGTGCGCTGCGTAACGTAGGGCCTGCCATCCAGATGTTCGTCGCCGATTCCTATTCGCATGACGCGTTCATGCTTGCCAAGCAGAACGGAATTATAGCGGCGACACCGGGAAATCTGTTTGGTGACGAAATCGCCGCTGGGCTGAAGGAGTTGACCAGCGTTCTGCGTCAAGCTGCAACATCGGCAATTGACCCAGGGAAGTTCGACGAACTTTTCAGCAAGCTTGGTAAGATCGAAGGGGCGTCCACACAACTTCGCGGTACGCTGTTCGAATACCTCGCAGCCGATATAGTCCGGAAAACTATCTCCTGGGATATCAAGATGAACCGCATCTTCAAGGATGATGCGAACAAGAAGCAGGCCGAGGTGGACGTCGTGGCGATTAACGGCAATGCCTCAATTCACCTCTTCGAGTGCAAAGGCTACAGTCCCTACGGCGAAATCCCCGACAGTGAATTCAAGCGATGGCTACAGCACAACGTGCCGACGGCTTTCAGTGCCATCAAAAACCATCCAGATTGGAAAAACCTGAAAGTCCACTTTGAATTCTGGGCCACCGGATCACTGTCTGCAAAAGCTTTAGAAATGTTCGACGTTGCGAAGAAAACCGTCAAACCAAGCCGGTATACGCTCGGGTTGAAACTCGCTCCAGCTATTCTTGCCATGTGCAAGGAGACGAACGACAAGGGCCTGACCACCGCTTTTCAAAAGCACTACATGAAGGCGTGATAAATATTCTTACTGACCAATATTTATATCGAAATATTGGTCAGTAAGAATATATCGTGACCAGTGACCAAAATTTGTATATAATCTTCGGTCACAAGGTAGGATGGTTATGCCGGATCCCACGTCGGACACTCTTGAACGCATTCACCAAAGGATCGCCGGTGCGGCACCTTCGGGCGTTTGGTCGCGTTCCGATTTTCTGGACATCGCAACGCCTAATGCCGTCGAGAAGGCCCTGCAGAGGCTGACCAATCGCGGCGACATCCGCCGTCCGCATCGTGGTCTTTACGACAAGCCAGCTGTCAGCCAACTGACCGGCAAGATGGTATTTCCGCCACGCGCCTCATTCATTGATGCCATCGCACGACGTGACAAGCTTCGTGTTTGCGTCGATGGCATGACGGCTGCCAATGATCTTGGCCTGACGACGGCCGTCCCCGCCAGGTCTACAATCTACGCGGACACATATCCCCGAACCATCGAGATCGAGGCCAATGCCGGCGATGCCGAGGCCACGAAGCCGGTGATCTACATCTTGGACTTCAAGCGCATTTCGGCAAAGACCGCTTTTTGGGCGGGCCGGCCGGCAATGCGAGTGATCCAGGCGCTCCATTGGTTTCGCGACGAGCGCTCCAATCTGGACGCAGTTGTCGATGGTATCGTCCGCTACCTGGCACGGAATCCCCACAGGCAGCCGATCGTCGAGGATCTGCGGGAAAACATCCACGCCATCCCTGCCTGGATGTACCACGCGGTAGAGACCATAACTGCCGATCCGCCGCTCCAGGGGGATGGAGGTACTTCACCAGGCAACGAGGGAAAGGATGAATATGCGCCAGGGTTTCATTGATATCCTTCGCGCAAGCGCTGACGAGCGGAGAGCACTATTCTCCGTCGCTGCGTCCGACCTGGAAACGCGGGCCGAGAATATCGAGAAGGATCTGTACGTCTGCTGGGTACTGGACTTCCTGTTCAACCGGCGCAAGGACGATGCTATCGGCCTTTACTTTAAGGGCGGCACCAGCCTCAGCAAGGCATATGGCCTGATAAAGCGTTTTTCTGAAGATATCGATATCGGCATCTACAAGGCAGATCTGAAAGTTCCGCTCGAGGCCGATATCGCAGCCCTCCCCTCCGTCAATCAACAGCAGAAGGCTCTGGCCGAGCAGGTGGACGAGGCAGCGCGCCATTATATGTCCGGACCGCTCAAGCGTTTGCTCGGTGAGGAAATCACTGCGGTCGAGGGAGAGACCGGACAATCAGGACATTTCTCGCTCGACTTCGGATACGATCTCTACCGAAAGAAGGAGGCGCTCGACGTACTGGTTCTGGGATACAAAAGCGTCTTTGACACGAGCGGCGGTTATGTCGAAGCAGCAGTGCGCATTGAAGGCGGGGCACGCCCGGATCCGGTTCCGGCCGAGAAGCGAGAGATCATTCCATACGTTGCCTCGGAAATGCGAAAGGGCACTGACCTGACCGTCCAGAATGTAACGACCGTCAAGCCGGAGCGCACTTTTTGGGAGAAAGTTCTGATCCTTCACGCGATGACGGAGATGACGGAAAAACGAAGCATACAGGATAGCCCTGAGCTGAAAGTCCCAGACCTCAATCGATACTCGCGCCACTATTACGACGTTCATCAAATTTGGACGAATCCCGACTACGGCAAGGCCACTGCATCGATGCTCGATCTCGCTGAGGCTTGCCGCCGGCATAAAGAGCTGATGTTTCGCGCACCGGACCATCGATACGATCGAGCCGTGCCCGGTAGTTTTCGGTTGGCGCCCACCCCCGAGATGCGCGAGAAACTAAGGGCTGACTACGCACGAATGTCTGCCATGATATTTGGGACGCCGCCTGAATTTGAGTCGGTCATGACAAGCGTTCAGGAGTTGGAGGCCTATCTCAACTCAACCTCGGACAATCCTTCACTTTGATGGCAAAGGCGAAGGAGCCAACCGTTGACCGGAGCCCGAACCATGACCGGCATCACAGCGGATAAGATAAACGGGGCCTGTCGCAAACATTTTCGGAGCGCGCGCTTATCCTCTAAGCATCTTCATTTTCATGCTTTGTTAACCTTTTGCAGTCCGAAGAGGCGCGCGAGAAAATCGTTCTGATCGTTGATGCTCCAGCCTCCGGAAAAGCCAAAGCCTTTCCTCAACCACAGCATCGCCTCGAAACCCGCGATGGTTCGCCGCGCTGTGTTGAAGGATTGGAAGCCACCGATCTTTGGCATGTTCTTCTTGAGCCGAAAATGGTCACTCCCGATGCGTTGTTGGAGATGCTTCGTGACATAATGCACAGGGTTGGGTTGAAGCAGACCGCCATCTACCGATGTTTTAATCGCGGATGGGAACGTCTTCGCTCCATCCGTGCCGATCTTTTCCGGCGACAACAGGGGCTCGTCCTTCAGCATTTTGCGGAAGAAACGCTTGGCGGCATCAAGGTCGCGCTTGGCTGACAGCAGGAAATCCATCGGGTTTCCGTGCTTGTCGATAGCCCGGTACAGGTAGCGCCACTTGCCGCGGATCTTGACGTAGGTTTCGTCGATCCGGATCGAGCCACAATGCGTGCGCCGAAACTGGCGAAGCCGCTTTTCGATCATCGGCGCATAAACCAAAACCCATCGGTTCACCGTGCTATGATCGACCTCGAAACCACGTTCCCGGAACATCTCCTCAAGGTCTCGATAGCTGAGCGGATAGCGCAGATACCAGGCCACCGCCTGCACGATGAGCCATGCCTCGAAATGCCTGCCTTTAAAATCATCCTTCGACTTGAGCTTCAGCTTCTCGGCAATAGCATTCAGAATCATGGGTTCTCTCCGCAACTTTCCGAGCGGCAAATTCCATGCCTATGGTCAACACACGGTTAACCTCGAAAATTTGCGACAAGCCCATCCATTGTAGCCCCCATTCATGATGAGGGTTCGGGCAGAAGCCAGGATGTCGTCGGAGGTGGTTGAAAGATTGCTCATATGCTTTGTCTACCTTCTAGTAGGCAGACGGTCAAGGATAAAATTCCGCTTTATGTCAGCCGTCGGTGGACAGGCTCAGATCGGTCCACGTTTCGATTTCCTGTTTCAGACGGTCGATCCGCGCGGTCACGTGCTTGAGAGCATCGCTGCCAAGGAGAAGTTGCGGCGGGGGATTGTCAGATTCGATGAGGGTTAGAACCGCGTCGGCGAGCTTTTGCGGATTTCCGAGCTGCTTGCCGCTCACTGCCTGACGCGCCTCGCGGATCGGATCAAACAGGGTATCATAGTCAGCAATGGAACGCTCTGTGCGGACCATGGAACGGCCTGCCCAGTCCGTCCGAAACGAGCCGGGGCAAAGGGTTGTTACGTGCACACCAAACGGCGCCATTTCCGACCGCATGACCTCGGAGATGCCCTGGAGTGCGAACTTGCTGCCGCAGTAGTAGGCGATGCCGGGCATGGTGATCATACCGCCCATCGACGTGACGTTGACGATAAAGCCGCTTCGGCGCTCGCGGAACCTCGGGAGAAACGCCTTGGCGACTGCAACGGCGCCAAACACGTTCACGTCGAACTGGCGGCGCATCTCCTCAATCGGCGATTCCTCAAGTATACCCTCATGCCCGTATCCTGCATTGTTGATTAGGACGTCGACTGAACCGTGTTCTTCCTCGACTTGTAGGACGACGTCCGGGATTCGGTCGAATTCGGTGACGTCGCAAAGAACCGGATGAAGTGTCGGAAGAGTGTCCGCCAAGGCTTTGCGCGAGGCCTCAGAGCGGATGGTGCCTATAACCTTGTGACCGGCGTCAATAGCGGCAGTGGCGATCGCCAACCCGAAACCCGAACTTACACCCGTTATAAAAAACGTTTTGCTCGACATTTTCGAAACTCCTTGATTTATGCATGCTGACAGATAATCTGGTGGCTCTCTCAGCTCGATTGCGAATCCTCTCGTTATTTTGCCAAATCCTATGATTTATGAAGAACCGTCCGTCGGCCATGACCGGCTTGTCGCCCTGGCCGGGCAACTTGCTCCCCGTCTCGGCTACAATCAGACGGCGATCGGTTGTGTCCGTATTCTGCGCACTGAAGCAGTCCTCAACGACGTGCCGGTTCTCTATAGGCCGGGGGCAGTCTTCGTATTACAGGGAAGCAAGCACGGCATCTTGAATGGGGAAGCCTACCTTTACGATGAGGATCACTATCTTGCCGTTTCGGTACCCGTTCCCTTCAGGATGACTTCCAAAGCCAGTCAGCAGAGGCCGTTGCTGGCGATCTATCTCGAGTTCGACATGCAGGTGGCGGCAGAAATCGCCATGCAGGTCGAACAACATGCAGGTTCTCCGCGCGCCACGCCGAAAGGGCTATTCTCCAGCAGGATGGACCGCAGCATCCAGGACGTGCTGCTGCGTCTGGTCGAGGCGCTCCAAAGCCCGGTCGAGGTCGCTGTGATCGGAAGCTCCGTCCTGCGCGAATTGCACTACCGCGTCATGGTCGGCCCGCAAGGCGGCGCGATGATCGCGGCCCTTCAGCGAAAAGGGACGTCCGGAAAACTGGTCGAAAGCGTAGCGTGGCTTCGCGAGAACTATGGTTCTGACATCACTGTTGCGGATCTTGCCAAAAGCGTGGGCATGAGCGTCCCTTCGTACCACGTTCACTTCAAAAACCTGACCGGCTCAAGTCCAATGCAATACGTGAAGGCGATGCGACTCCACGAGGCGAGACTGATGATCGCGCGCCAAAGCGGGACCATTGCTGCCGTGGCTGCATCGGTGGGTTATGTCAGTCCCGCTCAATTCAGCCGCGATTTCAGACGGCATTTCGGTCGTACCGCATCGGAAGAGGTGAAGTGGGTCCAACAGCACCTTGGAGAACAGGTTTAACCCCATTTGCCAACACCTGAACCCAGGCGCCTCCTACGAGATAACCGCCGAGCCCACAACCGGCAGCACATCAATCCAGCGCCGCCCTGAGAGCCGCTTCACAGTGAATGAGGGTCGTATCGAAGACAGGGACGGCGACATTATCCTGGTTCAACAGCATGCCCACCTCCGTGCAACCAAGAATAAGACAGTCGCAGCCTTGACCGATCAGTCGCTGCGCAATCAACTCGTACGCCAAACGGCTTTCCTTGGTTACGACGTCACGACACAGCTCGTTGTAGATGATGCGATGGGTCTCCGCTCGATCTCCGGCTTCAGGAATTGTCGGCAACAGTCCCCTGGCAGTCAGGCGGTCGGTATAGAAGTTCTGCTCCATCGTGAAGGCGGTCGCCATCAGGCCCGGCTTGCGAAAGCCGCCGTCGAGGATCGCCGTCGCCGTGGCGTCAGCGATGTGTACGAACGGGATCGACACGCCGGCCAGGATCCTGTCCGCCACCTTGTGCATGGTGTTCGTCGCCAGGATGAGGAGCTCGGCGCCTCCACGTTCCAAAGCAATGGCTTTCTCATTCAGGATATCTGCCGCCGCGTCCCAATTGGAAGACACCTGCAACCTTTCGATTTCATCAAAGTCGACGGATCGTATGAGAAGCTCAGGAGAATGAAGTCCTCCCAGGGTCTCGCGGGTGAGCCTGCAGAGTTCACGATAATAAATCTGCGTCGAGGCGGCGGACATTCCGCCAAGTATGCCGATGGTCTTCAAATGCTCCCTCCGGTTCCATCTGTTTCAGGTTCGCCCAAAAGTATGCACCCAGGGCAGAGGCGCGAAATATCGAGGCTGGCGGTTCCAACGCGTGTGTATTCCATGTTTCTCCACCTTTTTTCGGTGCTGTTGAATAGAACGCGTTGCAAGAGGCGTACGGTCCGCCGCCTCGTGCCAATGCTCAGGCGCTTATGCCGCCGTCGACAAGAATGCCCGAACCGGTGATATAGGCTGCACCGGGACCAGCGAGGAAAGCGACGGCCTCTGCCACTTCCCTGGTTCTGCCATACCGGGCGATCGACAGTTTTGGCAGGATGGCAGGCGCGAGAGCTCCGTCGGCAGGGTTCATCTCAGTGTCGATCGGCCCCGGTCGGACCAGATTGACGGTAATCTCCCTCGGACCCAGTTCACGCGCTAGGCCGCGCGTGAAGCTTTCCAGCGCTGATTTGGTCGCCGCATAAACCGCAATTCCTGCAAATGGAACCGCCAGACCCGCATTGCTTCCGGTGCTGATGATACGGCCGCCATTCGGGATGTATTTCAGCGCTGCCTGGGTGATTAGAAACACGCCGCGAACATTGACGTTCAGTTGCAGGTCGATTTCCCCAAGTGGCTGTACCGCGAAATCTCCTGCGAAGAGGACGCCGGCATTGTTAACGAGAATGTCGAGGCCGCCAAGTTCAGCGACGGTCCGCTCGACCGTAGCCGTAGCGGCGGCTGTGCTTGCTGCATCGGCCTGAATGGCCACAGCTTTGCGGCCCATAGTTCTGATCTCGGCGGCGAGAGCTTCGGCTTTTTCGGCCGACTTCTCATAGGTGATTGCAACGTCGGCACCATCTTTAGCCAGCTTCAGCGCGATGGCCGCGCCGATCCCGCGCGCTGCACCGGTAACAAGCGCGCTCTTACCCGAAAGAGGAAGATCATGGATGTTGTTCATGGCGGTTTACTCCGAAATAGTTCTGTTTCAAGCTGTGAGAAATGGTCCTCTTGTGGGGACCGACGTGGAGGCGGGAGTGATCAAGCCGTCAATGCAGCGTTAGTCATCGAGCTCGTCAATGGGCGTGCTTATCGGCGCACCGCCTTGTTCGACGGAAGGCCGGCGGAAAGCCATCCTGCGACGAGAAGACAGAGTGCGATTGCGATTGCTGCAACGCTATATGCCCGGCCGATGGATCTGGCATCGGTTGCAGACCCCAAATTCAAGAAGAACAACCCGCCAATGAGTGCAACCGCGAATGCGCCGCCAATCTGAAGTGTGGAATTGACGAGACCGGAGGCCAGTCCCGATTGCGGTCTGGCGACTCGCCGCACGACGCTTTTCAAAAGGTTTGGAAGCGCGATCCCGTGCCCCGCTCCAATGAGAAAGAGCGCTAGAGAGAGGAACTGGGCATGATCACTTGAGATAAGGGCGGCCGTTGCAAACAGGCCGCTTGCTTGCAGCCCCATGCCAATGGCAGCGGAGTATCTTCCAAAGAAGCGGAGGACGCGCTCGCTTGCAAAGGGGCCAAGGACAAAACCGGCTGCGGCAGGTAGGATGGCGAGCCCGGCTTCAAAGGGCGTGCGGCCAAGGCCGCTCTGTTGATAAACCGAGAATACGAGCCAGAATGCCGCCAGAGAGTAGAAGAAGAAGGCAGCTGCCAACCCGCGCTTCAACCCCGAGACGTTCAGCAGGCTTGGTTCAAAGATAGGATTTCCGCCCGCTGTCTCGACGTTTCGCTCATGCCGCCAGAACAAGACGAAAAGCAGTGGTGAAGCACAGAGCATCAGAAGCAACCAGATTGGCCACCCCCGCTCCCGGCCCTCGATAAGCGGCGCGATCAGGGCAAAAAGCGCAAGCGCTATCAGCAAGGCTCCGCCCAAATCAAGATTGGTTGGGTGTTCCGAGCGGGTTTCGCGCAACATGAAGGAGGCCAGCGGCGCAGCGATCGCAATCACCGGGAGGTTGATCAGGAAAATGGCCCTCCATCCGAGGCCAAAGATATTCAGTGCGATTAGCGCTCCACCGAGAAACAGACCAACCATCGATGCCACCCCGAATGTCAGGGCATAAAAGCTGAGGGCCTTTGATTTTTCGTGGTCTGGGAAAATTGCATTGATGGAAGCTAAGGCTTGCGGTGCCATAATTGCCGCTGCAAACCCCTGAAGGATACGGCCGACGATCAGCGCGGCTGGAGACCAGGCAAACCCGCATAAGGCAGACGCGGCTGCAAAACCGACCATTCCAGCCAGAAAGACATTTCGTCGACCATAAAGATCTCCAAGCCTGCCCCCAGTGATCAGCATCACAGCGTAGGTGGTAGCGTAACCGGAGATAATCAGCTGCATCGTTGATGCAGAAGCCCTGAAATCCTCTCGGATCGAGGGCAGCGCCACATTGACGATGAAGAAGTCGAGCGGCGGCAAAAAGGCACCGGTCAAAAGAATGACCAGCGCCATCCATCGACGTGGATCGAGTTTATCATCGGGATTGCTGGTGTCTCTCATAAGTCTCTCCAAGCGACCAAAAAATCGATCGACGGTTTGCAATATCAGGAATTGGAACTAATTGGTTCCAAAATAGGGTCAGCCAAGCGCCTTCAGTGCTAGGTCGACCATGGCCCTTGTCTCCGCGCGATCTGCTCCTGCCTTCGCCAGGACCCGCATACCCTGGATCTGGCACACGAGGAACCTCGCGAGCGTTCGTTCATCCAGCCCAGGATCGATCTCGCCCAAGGCCTGGCCTCTTATGATCGCCGCCGCATAAAGATCTTGCAGACGTCTGAACAGCCGGGAAATACGTGGTGCGACCTCTTTATCCTCCGGAAGCATTTCGACAGCTGCAAAGACGACAAAGCATCCACGCAAACCGTCCGTTCCCGATGTTTGATCCACTTGTTGAGAAAAAGCTTCTAAAATTGCGGCTTTAGGCGACGGATTGGAATGCAGTGTTTCACCGACCGAGCGAACGGCGTCCTCGATGTAAGCGTCGAGGGCGCGCAGATAGACGCCTCTCTTGTCGACGAAAGCCTTATAAAAGCTGCCTCTGGAAAGTTCCATACCCTCAAGCAAGTCGGGAAGGGATGCATCGTGATATCCACGATCCCAAAATACGTGCATTGCTTTTCGAACTGCTTCATTGAGTTCAAATTCGCGAGGGCGACCGACGGACGCGGATATTTGAGTGCGCTTGACCATGGAGACTATATGGAACCATTCGGTACACAACGCAAGAGACAATGTGGCTTCATCAAGCTAAAGGCATCCAGGTCAAGGACCAACAGTCGGATCGACGGGATAGTCTCGAGAGAATTCCCTGACCGCCATCAAAATCGGCATAAGCCCATGGCCTTCTGAACTCAGCGAGTATTCGACTCGAGGAGGCTGCTCTTGAAAGTCGTGTCGGCGTATGAGGCCGTCATTTTCCAGCTCCCTGAGATGTTGCGTTAGCATCTTCTGGGATATCCCAGGTATGTCTCTCATGAACTGCGATGCCCGCAATGATGGTTCGGCGAACAATCGGAAAAGGATCGGCAGTTTCCAACGTCCTGTGATCATCCGAAGCACCCTGCTGACATGAGAGACAGATCCGTCGGCTCCGAGGCATGTCGCCCTATCCTCGACAGGCACTTTAAAGTGCGTAATTGCCTGTTTCATCGACGAACCTCATATCTGCCGGAGACGATAACAAGGATCAAATATCATGGAGTTACAGCTCCAAAACAAGGTTGCGCTGGTCACGGGAAGCAGCAAGGGGATTGGCGAGGGAGTGGCCCGAGGCCTCGCAAAGGAAGGGGCGACCATTCTTGTCCACGGTCGCGACAGAATGAAAACAGAGGAAGTCGCGCATGACATCATATCCTCTGGAGGTCGGGCATTCGCAGTATTCGGCGACCTGACAGTCTCGGATCAGGTCGATCGTCTCATTAGGGATTCCATGGCTGCAGCAGGGTCGATCGACATCCTGGTCAATAATGCCGGCGGATCTGCCCCGGCAGAGGATTGGACCTCGACGAACTCTGAGACGTGGGCGGCTGTCTATGACAGGAACGTGCTCGGATCTGTGAGGATAATCTCGCTCGTTCTGCCCGCAATGAAAGCATCGCGGTGGGGTCGGATCATAAGCATCGCAAGCCTGGCGGCCCTGATGCCGCCCGCAAGTCGACCGGACTACTCCGCCGCCAAGGCAGCCATGATCGCGATGACGGCGTCGCTCGCAAAAGACGTTGCTGCATACGGCATCACCGCAAAGACCGTCTCGCCTGGAACGGTGCATAGCACCAGCTTGGATGCCGTATTCCGTAGGAAAGCCATTGAGAGGGGGTTGGCCATCGACGCCTCCTGGAACGACATAGAGAGAGAAATCCTGCCGATGTTTGCTCAGGTGCCCCTTGGGAGGGTCGGAACCCTTGAGGAGATTGCGGATGCCATTGCTTTTCTCTCGAGCCCCCGTGCCGGCTATATCACAGGAGCAAACCTCCGACTTGACGGAGGAATGTGGCCAGGGACGTAGCAGGGCAACAGAGGATCTGCGCCAGATTCTGTGGGTGCCCCGGATCAGTTCCAGCTTGCCATGGCGAACCGGTGGATGTCCATTTCGAGTTCCTGGTCTTCCGGCGTCCCACCCATGAAGCCACCATGGGGCATGGCTTCGAAGACGTGCAATTCGGTTTCCACGCCAGCTTTTCGCAGGGCTCGATGCATCCTCACCGTGTTCGATAGGAACAGGTCACGCGTGCCGGTCTGCAGAAACGTCGGCGGGAAGCCCCGCAGATCACCAAAGAGTGGCGACAGATAGGGATTGGAAAGATCTGCACCACCAGCGTAGAGCAGGTTGCTTGCTCTAAGCGGGCGAGGGAGAACAAGATCAAGCATCTGGTTTGTTTGGAAACTGTCGCCCGATTCGGTGAGGTCAACCTGTGGCGAGAGCAAGACTAATCTGCCGGGCATTGGCATGCCTTCATCTCTCGCCCGTAGCAGCATAGCAGCCGCGAGATTGCCGCCGGCCGATCTCCCCAGGATGACCACCTTGTCGGGGGGATGACCGTTCAACACATGACGGTACGTGGCCAAGCAGTCATCAAGAGCGGCCGGATATGGATGCTCGGGCGGCATTCGGTAATCGACGCCGTAGCATCGAACGGCATGCTTGTGAGCTTGGCGGCGTGCACTGACGCGACAGGCCTCTCCGCCTCCGAACACCAATGCGCCGCCATGCAGATCGATGAGTGCGCTACGCTCATGAAATGATCCGTGCGGCGTTGCGACATGGATCGTTGCTTGTTCGACTACGATTGTCCCGACTGTGGACTGCAAACTCTTGGCAAGGTCTTTAGCCGCGGCGGCGTAGTGCGCATCTACTGCGGCTTTCATCATCATCCAGCCTGAAAAATCCTCTGGGGACGGCATTTCGAACCGCGCATTGGTAGGGCTGCCGTCCTCGTCGACCAGGCGCGACAGTGCCGCTCGTGCTTCAGCGCTGATGGACTTTGGGGCCTGAATTTTCCGTGAAGGGACGGCTACACTGCGCGAGGAATTGCTCATTTCTTGCTCTGTCATGGAACGAAGCGGCGATGACTTTTTCTCGAACCCCGGGCGCCGGTCTGGCCTGTCGACGTTAGATAATCTGCCCGAGACATGAAATCGCTTCAGATTGGAGCTTGGGTCCGCAGCCCGATGACAGACTGTATCCCATTGCTTCGAAGGGTAAATAGCATCTATCACTAAATTGACCTTGCTACCACCTCAACAATTTGGGCCCGATTGAAGCTCCCAGTGCCGTTACGCCTGCAATGGCGATAGAATACCATACCGCCACAAAGGCGGCGCCATCGTTGAGGCAGGCGATGGTATAGGCGAGACCACCAACGGAACCTGCAAGGAAACCTGCAATAGCGCCTGCCCGGCCGAGCCGCGTGGGCGTTCCGGCTCGCATCGCAGAAAGAATAGCGGCGAGCGCCGGGATCGAAGCCATGATGATAGTAGTCGTACAATTTAGCACGGAGTAGGTGTGAACCCCAACTAGGGGAAAGCCGCTGCGATCAAACAGAGCTCCAGCAAGCAGGAAGACCAGAGCCGGAGCAAGAAAGAGAACCGTACGAGGCGCCTGGCCCGGCTGGACCACTGCCCAAACAAGCTGAAACCCGCCGGCAGCTACAAGAACCATGCCGATGACTTTGAATAGGAATGTCCATGTCGGCAGTATCTGCATGAGATCGGAGCGAGGACCGGCGATCATCACAACGACGCCAGTCGCTGCCAGGATCGAAAACACCAGCGCGACAGGAAGGACGATCGAGAGGCGGAGCAAAAATGACGAACCTTTACCAGCTTGCGCTGCAAGACCTCGAATAAGATCGTCCGTTGGCTGCCGATTGTCATTCATGCCCGGGGCCTCTTCTCTGTGTTGCCGCCATTAGTTTCTTCAACGATCGATGGAAGGCGACGCGCACCGCTCCCTCGGTGGAACCGATACGCGCCGCGGCCTCTTTGGTAGAAGCACCCTCGAGCCCGATGGCTCGCACAGCAGCCTGTTCGCCAGGGGGCAAGGCGGAGATTAGTTTTTCGACATCGGCCGGATTGCGTTCAGCATCGACCGCTTCAAATAAGAACAAGCCTGCCCACTGCTCTTCGGTCAAATCGACGCGCCTGCGTGCGTCTCGGCCCAAGCGCCGGCTGGCGTCAATGATCTTGTAGCGCGTGATTGCGTTCAACCAGGGAAGCAGAGTCCGCTTCGTGTCCCATTGGTGGCGACGGGAATGCACTGCTATGAGCACTTCCTGTACGACATCCTCTGCCTCATAGCGACTAAAGCCCATATACCGCAAATGCGTTTCGACGATCCGCCGCACCGAAGCGGCGAAAGCCCTGAGAAATGCCTCGTAGGCAGCGCTATCGCCAGTGCGTTCCGCGCGCATCGCTTTCGCCCATTTGTCTTCCCGTGTGTCCATCACTCGTGCTTTCGGTTGGACGAGACCCGTTGTTACGTCGCATCGCGAAATTATTCGATATTGCGCGCCGATCACATCGGCGTGACGATGTAAGATTGGGGTATTCCCAACGAAAGACTCCTCGAAGCATGTGCTTTATGATGAAAGGAAGTCCGGAATGATCATGAACAGGCGCACATTTTCTGCTGCTATGCTTGCCGGCGCGGCAGCATCAATGCTTTCAGCCAAAGGCATGGCCGCATCGGCTGCCGCCCGCCCAGAAAAGGCCCGTAACGTTGTCTTCGTCCATGGGCTATTTGCAGATGGTTCCTGCTGGAGCGAAGTGATATCGAGGCTCCAGCCCGAGGGCTTGAACATCACATCCGTGCAGAACCCTCTGACTACTCTCCCGGAATCGGTTGCTGCTGCTGAGCGAGTACTGGCGCGGCAGGACGGGCCAACAGTATTGGCAGGGCACTCATTTGGGGGAATGATTGTAACTCAGGCCGGCATGCATCCTAATGTCTCGGCTCTCGTGTACGTCGCCGCCCGTGCACCCGACGCAAACGAGGATTTCGGCGCTTTAGCGAAAACCTTCCCTACTCCCCCCGCTTCTGCCGGAATTGTTTTCGACGGTGAGGAAGGAAGACTTAGCGAGAAGGCGTTCCTAGAGGACTTCGCCGGTGACATTCCCACGGCCCGCGCGAAGGTGCTGTATGCAACGCAGTCTCCTTTCCAGAAGACGCTGCTCTCGGGCAAGGTCACCGAAGCGGCATGGCGCCATAAGCCCAGCTTCTACGTGGTGTCGAGCGAGGACCGGACGATTAATCCAGATCTGGAGCGGTTTCTCGCGAAACGTATGGGCGCTAACACTATTGAATTAAGAGCTAGCCATTTATCGTTGATATCGCATCCTGATGACATCGCCGATCTTATCATGAAGGCGGCAGGTTACGCCGCCTGAACGGGACGGGCGACGACGTGGATCTCGCGAGCATCGATCACCTCGAAGCGGGCACGCCATACTAATGCTGGGCGGCGAGGGCCTGCCGCGAGATTGTGAAAGACCGTAGCAGAGTAATTATATTCGCTCTCCCGGCCTACTTTTGCGTTTCGGTACCAACTGCGAGTCATCTGCGTCACTTTATCGGAGGTGACGCAGATGACGTGAAACTTCATTCGAGAACTGCAGCGGTCGCGCCGGAATTAATCGCACACCGCCAATTGGGCATTCTGGGACTAAATGCCTGCCCGGTTGGGCGCGTGGTGGAGTGACGCGGAGAAGCCTCGCCGGCCCCACGCGCAGAATTAGACCTTACAGCAAATATCGAGGGTCGAGATGGCGTTCATCGCGGCCTGCTTGCTGCTTTCTTTTTGTTCCTTACTAATGGCGAGGCCATCTGCGGCGATCACCTCGAGCTTAGTCACGCCAATGAATCCGAATATAGAACGAAGATAGGCCTCGGCGTGTTCGCCCGGTGCCAAGGCGTTGCTCGTTCGATAGTTCCCGCCGCGCGTCACGGCGAGAATGACCCGCTTGTTTTTCGACAAGCCTTCGGGGCCATGGGGTGTGTAGCGGAATGTTCGGCCTGGAACCACGATCCGGTCGATCCATGCCTTGAGCTGGCTTGAGACACCCAAGTTGTAAAGCGCGACGCCAATGACGATGACATCGGCCGCCAAGAACTCGCTGAGAACGCCATCACCGATGACTGCCGGGGCGGCGGGAAGCAGGTCGTCGGCAGTCAGATGCGGCAGAGGGCGGGTGACCAGATCTCGATGAACGACCTCCAAGGCAGGATTGTGCTTTTTCAGCCGCTGAACGATGGCCGCGGCTAGTACACGGCTTACGGACTGATCGCCGAGGATGCTGGAATCGACATGAAGCAGTTTCATCATTGGTCTTTCCTGGATTTTTCGGTGCACAGTTCGTGCTTTCACGAATTGGGAAGTGGCTTCAGTCCCAGCGCCTGCAGCTGCATTACGAGCAGCCCGAGGATAATCAGGCCGAGACCTGTAAGACGCGACCACGAGACGGGCTTTTGCGGCAGGCCGACGAGGCCCCACTGGTCGATGATGATTGACGCCAGCATCTGCCCGGCGATGGCCGCCATGATGAAGCCGGCAGCGCCGAGCCTTGGCGCAAGCAAGAGCGCGCCGGTGATATAGGCGACGCCGACAACGCCGCCGATCCATATCCAGCGCGGCGCTTGGGCGAGGTTCAATAGCGTCGGGCCCTGGACTTTTGCCAGCACCATGACGGGCACGATGCAGGCGAAACTGACGCATAGGGATACGAGCGTGCCCCACAGCGGATGGCCAAGCGTCCGTCCGAGGGCCGCATTGGCCCCGGCCTGAAACGGAACGACCGCACCGGTGATGACGGCGGCAAGAATGAGAAAAAGTGCATTGGTCTGCATGGTGGACAACCTCCGATGCGGAGCAGATGCACTATTTTCTTTGTCGATGGAAATTCCGATGTAGTATCATGATTATGCATGACACGAATAATCTTCGCGGCATCGACCTCAATCTTCTGGTGGTCCTTGATGTTCTCCTGGCCGAGCGGCATGTCTCGCGTACGGCCGCTAGGCTTAATATGAGCCAACCCGCCGTCAGCCACGCGCTCGCGCGTCTGCGACTGCTGTTCGATGATCCCTTGCTGATCCGCCATGGTGGGCAGCTTGTCTCCAGTTCCAAGGCTCTGGAGATTGCGTCTGTTCTCAGCGAAGCGCTGCGGCAGATGCGTGAGGTTCTTGGCCCGGGCGGCTTTGACCCTGGGCGGGAGAAACGGACCTTCCGCCTTGCGATGTCCGATTACGGCTCCGCCGTGGTCCTTCCCGGGCTTTTGCGAGTATTGCGGCTCGAAGCGCCGAACATTGACGTGGTGGTCACACAAGCAAGCCGGGAAGCCATGCTTCGACTGGTCCTGGACGGTGAATGCGACCTCGCGCTCGGCGTCTTCCCCGATCTTCCCGAACGCCTCGAAGCCGGCGAGCTTGCCATCGAGCGCTTCGCCTGCCTTGCGGACCGGGAGAAAATGGCAGGCAAGGACCGGCTCGATCTAGAAGCCTATCTTTCTCGTCCCCATGTTCTTGTCGCAATGACAGACGGTTTGAACACCGAGATCGACACGGCCCTGCACGTCATGGGCCATCGGCGCCGTATTGCGGTGACGCTACCGCACTGGGGAAACGCGCCGCGGCTGATCCAAGGGACGGATCTGGTCCTAACCGTTGCGAGCAATGCGCTTGCTCCGTTCGAAGACGACACGTCGCTGATCATCTTCGATCCACCATTTCAGATACCGCCCTTTGCCTTCGTCCAGGTCTGGCATGATCGGCGCAGCAGCGATCCGGCCCATGTGTGGTTGCGGGATGCCGTGGCGATGGCGTGTTGACGGCTCCTGGCGCATCGTTCCGTGAGAAAGGGCGTCTACCCCCTACCCTTGCAACCCGGCGCGGCCGGTCCCGTTGGGGGCTGACCCGCGATGCCCGTGTCGCATCTCTAACTGGCCGGCGAAGTCGCACCCCTAAAATGTCGGGATTTTTGCGACGGGAACGATCATTGTCGCAAGGACAGGATTCCCGCTCCGACAATCAGAAGCATGCCGAAGGCAGAAATCATGTCCGGTATCTCGGCAAAGAAAATTATCCCCCATATTACGGCGAAACCTACATATGCGAAGTCAAAAGCGCCTATCATCGCAGGCGGGCCGTTCTGATAGGCGATAGCAGCTCCAATGCCACCTATCAGGATCGCCGCCGCCAGCAGTCCCATCGAAAGCCACTCGCTTCCCCCCATCGCGGCCCAAGGTGCGAATATAAAACCTTGTCGCGCAGAATCGGGGAGCAACACGATAAAGCTCGCGCCTATAGCGCCGGTGACGACGAAAGCCCCGTTCAGCGCCAACGACAGGATAAGCGGGTGTTGATCACGGCACTTGCTGCGCGTCAGGATCATCGCTCCCGCATAGAGCATCGCGGAGGCAAGCGGCAGGATCGCATAGATATTGAAATCGTCCGCGTCGGGTCGCAGGATCAGCACCACGCCGAGAAACCCTATGAAAACTGCGATCCAGTCTTTTCTCGAAATCTTGTCGCCAATGAACAACGCCGAAAACAGGGTGATGAAGATAGGAAGCGTATAGTAGGCGGCTGCGGCCGCCGAGAGCGTCAGTTTTGACAATGAGAGATAGTAGCAAACCCACATTGCGACGAGCATCAGGCTCCGCAGCGTGATCCAGCCGAATTCTCCCGGGATGCGCAGATTTCCCGGTGCTGCTAACGCAAGCACTAGCAAAAGAACCGGGATCGCGATCAAAGAGCGGATCACGAATATTTGCCAGATGACGAAATTTCCGCTGATCATCTTGATCAGCGCATCGCCCAGAGACAGCGCGAGTACCGTCAGAACGATGACGCTGACCGCCAAGGGAATGTTGTCGGCACGTTGACCTTGAGATGTTGCTTGCGACATTCGATTCACTTCCGGATAGAACAACAATCGTGGCGCAAATCCCGATCTTGCAGCACTGCAAAAAATCCAACTAACATATCGGGTAAAATGCGGGATTTTCGCGAAACGTTCAACGCTCCAGGCCAAACTGGATTTCGATGTGGTGATATGGAGCCCCGGGGCCGTTCCAGCCATGATATATCTCCCGGCTTTCGCCTGAGTAGATATAGCGGGACATATCCATTTCGGCGATCAGCGGCGCATACCCCTTTGTGAAGAGCGTTCGCAGTGAGCCTTGGTGCACTTTAGTCGCCACCATAATCGGCTCCAGATGAACAAGCTCCAGCTTGCCCTCGTAGCGCTCGGTCTTCTTTACCGGGCGGCATATTTCCCAATCGAAGAAAGTTTTGCTGTCCTTTGGCAGGTTGCGGGATATGAACAGCCACGGGCCATCAATCTCCAGCCCGGCGTCCGTGATCTCCGCATCTATTTTCGCAGCATACTCTGCTGCATACTGTTTGACGTCGGGAATCCGCAAACGCTTCTTTTTGCGCAGGACCCATAAATCCGGCGTTTCCTTGATCTCCATCGCTTTCTACCCCGCACCGCCTAAGAATTCACATCGTCCTCAGTATTCCGATAAAAGAATGCGATCGAGTCGAAACGTAGAACGCTCTTTCAAATTTCTTTATAATGCGGTGATTTCATGCAAAAATCTTCCTGAAGCGGACTGATCGCAGAACAACCCCTATTTAATGCGGAGGCGCAGACCAAAGGCAGCGCATGGCTGCCCTCCCCCATCCGGCCAGCAAAGGCAGCGGCGATTGTTGCTGATCGGTTGAGCGTCGATGATGAACGCAACGACGAGGCGGCCGACATGACCGATGACGTGGACGAGGCTGATGAGGCCGAAGGTGATCTGATGCAGTTCCCCGAGGCGGCTGAGTGAAACCAGCCGTCGCCCGCCGCAGCGTCTTTCCGCTGCGGCGGGGTTTCATTATCAGTGTGTGTTGGCAAGATTGACAACGGCAAACTTTGTTGGCATTATGGACAACATGAAGGCGCTAAAGATTACGGAACACAAGAGCGTTGGGGCAGACGGCAGCATTATCCAGTTTGTTGTCTGGAAGGTTCCGACGCCCGTACCCCCAACCGAGCACGGGTTTAAATATCGCATGGTCTTTGTCCAGAACGGCATTCGGGTTGTGGGCTTCGACAACGAGCGGGGGAAAGGTGATCATATGCATCTGGACGGTCATGAATACCCGTACCAGTTCACAACCATCCATCAGTTGATCGAGGACTTTTTGTCCGAGGTCGAAAAACGGAGGCAGTCATGAGAACTTTGACAATCACGACAAATGCCGACTGGAAATCAGCATTACGTGCAGCCGGTAAGCGCGCTGCTATTGGACTTGAGAGTGGTGAGTATCAGGGTGAAACGCTAAACTTTGAGACGCCGGGCACATTCTTCTCGCGCCTCACCGAACGCCGCTGGGAGCTACTGAACGTCCTTTTGGGAAGCGGAACCGTAGGTGTGCGTGAGCTTGCGCGCAGGTTGAACCGGGACGTCAAGCGCGTCCATGAAGACGCGTCGGCATTGGTCGAGCTTGGGCTGATCGAAAAGGACGAGCGCGGTGCGTTAAACTGCCCGTTTGAGAATATTCACGTCGATATGATGATGGTGTCAGCAAGACAGGTCGCGTGATTAACAGGGGGCGGCTGGCAGCTATTGGGGCGAGGGGAACCCCCTTCGGCCCTTCCCCTCGCACTCCCCTGCCCGTCCATCATAGGGGAGCTGTTGACGGCGGAGAATGCCACTGGCTTTTGAGTGGCAAAGCGTGCCTGGTCGTCTCCGCGACAGAGCTGCCACATCTCTCTCACCGTAATGCAAGCTGAGAGCAATGGCAGTGACGTTAACGCGTTGTCGTAACGGGGTCGCGTAATGGACTTGTCAGGTCTTCGCTTCACAGAAGCCGCCAGTTTCAACGAGCAAGCAGTTGGCGGGCGGCGAGACGGCTTGAGTACATTTGACCGGATGAGCTTGATGCCGGATCTCCTGTCCACCGCCCAGCATGGCATAGGCGACCGAGGCCGCCTTGTCGTGACCATCGGCAACGCAAATCAAGGAGACACTGCCATGACCGATCTCGTCAACTTCATCCGCTTCAATGACAACAACACACTCACCGGCAACATCGCCTCGGTTGCCTACGACCTCGACATCTTCGGAGAGGAGTTCGACAGCACCAACGCCAAGGCTCCGGTCTACCGCCTCTTCGCAAAGACCCCGCGCGGACGACGCGTCGAGATCGGCGGCATCTGGAAGAAGCAGAACCAGAACGGCGGCGACTACTTCACCCTCTCGGTCAACACCGGCTACGGCAAGCTTAATGCCAATCTCGGTCGCTACCCCGGACAGGACGACGAGGATCTGATGGCAGTCATTCCTTGGGACTGACATCAAAGCGCCCCCGGCTGAAAAGCCGAGGGCATCTCCTGCCGTCCAGGGTCGGGAAACGGTCCGCCATGCTGGCGGGCATTACTTCGGCTGGTAGCCCCGCCGCGTCTTCTGACGCGCAATGGCCTCGATGCGCTTCGATGGATCATCGCCGTCATCAGCGCACTTGCCAGACAAATAACGACAATCCGATGTCCCCACTGCAAAACGCAGATTCGAGCCACAGAGTCTATTCTGCCAAAGTAGTGCTTCTGTAATGGGCCTTTGTTCGTCAAGTCCCTCAGTACCAAAATCTCGTCACCAGGATCATGCTTCTGTCCGTGGTCAACACGAAGGTCGCCACACCATGCCATAAGATCAGAACCGGCAGGTCAATCTAGGCGGCGCGATTGCCAAAACATCACAGCACTACTTGCGACCTTGCCAGGCTCTCGTCCCGGTGACGGGACCTTGATGGAGACGAAACCTTACAATGGCTTCGTCTCGATGCCGCTATCTATGCCTCAGAGGTCCTTGCCCCAACGGAATTCGCTTTCGTCCATCCACATGCGATGAAGGATCGTCGCAAGCTTGCGGGCCAGCGCAACTTTCGCCCGTTTCATGCCACGCCGCTTCGCCACATCAACTGCCCACCGCTTCAGCGCGGAGAACCTGGTGGCGCGGGTCAGCATGATGTGAGCCGCCTCGTAAAGGGCAGTGCGCACCATCCGGTCCTGACGAACGATCTTCAGCATCTCACGATGCATTTTGGTGAACTCGGTCCAAAGCGCATGACGGGCCTGCAACATAGCGCCTATCACGGTCTTCAGCACCCGATGTCCTTCGACGAGCTCCAATATTCGTGCTTCAAATCGGCCGCGGCTCACCTCGCCAACCTTCAAACCATAGCCCCGCATAATGCCCCGAATGCTGAGCTCGACATCACGCAATTTGGCTTGCAGCAGTTTGCGACCGGTCAAAAGCGCTCGGACATCTTGGCAGCCGGGAGACTTTGAATGAACCGCACGATACCAGCCCATGCGCAATAGTTGTGCGATGCCACGTGCATCTTTCCGGTCCGTCTTGATGATCATCGCCGATAGCGCGGCCTTCACGTGACGGGTTTCCAGCAGAACAACATCAAAGCCAGCCTTCGTCAGGCCTTCATGCAGCCATTGAGACAATGGCCCAGCTTCCAGGCCGATCCGCTTCAACTCAAGCCCCAGCGAAACAAAGTATTCGATGAGCGCATCCGGATCGCTCGCCACCTTCGTCTCGCGGATAATCTTGCCTGCAGAACCCACCAAACACACACTGCTTGCTTCCAAAGAAACATCAATTCCAGCATAATAGTCCATGGCTGTTCCTCGCTTGATGTTTGGGGCCGACCCACTCGGACCCCGTTTCAACATCGTCATTCTGAGGGACAGCCACCAATCTGGATACAATCTCGGAAGCGCCGGCCCATTACGGCATCTAGTTCAATGGGCAAGGTCATCAAGGCGGTGTCGGACAAGAGATCATCTTGGCCACGCTTGTCGCGCGATATGTTGAACTGCGTCGCTGGCTGGCGCTTCGTCAACCCAGCCGCGCCAGCCAAGGCGAACCCTCGGAACAATCCGAGGTGTAATCCCCTGTCCGTTCTGCGGGCATAGCATCATGGAAATTGGTGGCAGATTTTTTCCACCACCGCCGCCAACGAATATTGGTATAAAATTCCAATATCTACGGCCACTGAAGTGTGCTGATCCTCGCACACCAAAAGTACATAAAATATATAGAGGATGCCAACATCGTTTCGGCGGAAACCGAAAGGGTGTCGGGGAGCGGATGCTTGCGCGGGCGACCATGTCCAGAAACGGGAAAGATCAATTCGACATCATGAGGATAGACCTTCTGATGCTTGGGGATGCCGACCGCCTAGGTGAGGCCACGTCCACTTAAACCCTGACGGAAGGCCGCAGACAAGCCGTAGCCTGCGTCAGCCAGCACTGTGCCAAACCGGATACCAGCGGCGATCAACCGATCGATCTCGGCAAGAGCGATCTCCGGCTTTGTGCGAGATGCCCGCATGGCATCGGGAACCCCGGCCTTGGCCATCCGGTCGGTGTCGCTGGTCCAGCTCTCAGGCAAATACAGACGCAAGCCAACCGGAACAGGCACCTCGTCTCGGTCAAGCGTCACCGAAACCAGCGTCTGGCAATTTGCCCTCTTCCCCAGCATCGAGGCGTATTGCGGCGCGACCCCGACTGAGTGATCGCCCTTCTTCGGCAGGCCGGTGTCATCGATCACCAGAAATGCATCGGATGCGCCAACGATCCTGTCCGCCTGCAGCGCAAGCTCGGTCTCAAGAGGGACAGCATCCCAGAGACCATCGGATATGAAATGGTGGAGGCGGTCGTATTGGCCTGGAGCGAACCGTTCCGCTATCGGCTCGATACTTTTGCGGTCACCGGAGCCAATGAGCCCGGACACGTAAAGAGGGCACATCTGTCGCCGCTTCCTGTGTCCGAGCTTCTCCAGAAATGGCTGCAAAAATGCCGAAAGCTGCGGATCCCAATCCGCCATATCGCGCCCCAAAAGTGAGAGCTCAAACATCTCAAACCAAGCTTGCCTAAATCTGCCAAAGTAGTGCTAAGGCGACGCCACCGTTTCAAATGTTTAAGCGGTTTCGAGAAAAATGGCAGATGTGGGAGGAAGCCATCCTACACCGACGACTTGCATGGAGACTATCTGATCGCGCTGGAGAATCGTAGAGACGGAGGTGGCTGCGTTGAGTGCTCGGTCCGACCAGGAAACTGTGCCTAAAGACGGTCCGGAACGTCCGGGGTGATGTTGCCTCATTCTCGCAAACCAGTCACCAGTGTCGGTGCGGACCGCAAATGTCAGTCGCGCACCTTGGATAACTCGCCAGGATCCGACATAGGCGGGCAACATTCTGGTGCTCGCCAGTTTTCTTGGGACCGGGACTTTGGCAGGTGTGCCGCTCATCTTTCCGGTCCTTACGCTGATGCAAATGATGTCGAATGGCGGGATTGGAGATGGTGTTTCCCAGGCCGCCGCATGCTGTCCCTCGCGCCGCTGAAGGTGATGTTTTTAGAGGTGTCGGAGGGAACCAGCCGCATAAATCAACCGAACGACTGAGTTTGCGATATTTTATCGTAAACAATCGCTTGGGGAATATCCGCCACCAGCCGTCTTGCCGTGGCCACAAGCTGCTCCACCTCGAAGATGACCGGCCGGCCCGCTGCCGTCACGAGGCCCCACTGGAATGGGATGTGGAACGCGAGCGGTATGACGCGAACACCCTCCACCGGCAGGCCCCAGAGGGTAATCGATTCGACGATTGCGACACCGAGACCCATGCGCGCCAGCGAAAGCGAAACATAGGTCGCATTGCTGTCGATCACGGAGGGAAGGTCGACGCCGAGGCTGGAAAGCACATCGTTGATCCGCATGCGCAGGCGGAAGGGGTTCGCCGAAGCGATGAGCCGGTTTCCAACAAGGTCTTCGGCTGAGATGACCGTTTTCCCGGCGAGCGGATGATCTCCCGACACCACGGCCACGCACGGCACCTCCCCCAGCCAGTGAATATCGACACCGGGATTGTCGAGCGGAAGGCTGACGGCGCCGAGATCCGCCGTGCCGGCCATCACCGCCTGCACGACATTTTCCGAAGAAATGCTCTGGAGATGCACATGATCGGGAAACCGGTCAGCCGGCAGGGCGGCGAGCGCCCGTGGCAGGAGGCTTGCGGCAATCGCCGGAATGGAGGCGACCTCGATAGCCGTGCGGCGTGCCGCGTGAATGCACTTTGCGCTTTCGCTGATCGTTCTGAGACCGCCGAGGAACAGTTCCGCCTGCGCGAAAAAGGCGACCCCCTTTTCGGTTGGCGTGATTCGGGGGCCGTTGCGGTGCAGCAGCGCGAAGCCGATTTCGCTCTCAAGGTCCTGAATGAGGCGCGTCACGACGGGTTGAGACTTACCCAGCACCTTGGCCGCGCCGGTGATGCTGCCGATAGACACCACGGCCACGAAAGCCTCAAGCTGCCGCGTATCGAGATAGTCAGACGCCATTTTCCACTCCGCCCCAAGACCTGTGTTCAAAACCTGTGTTTCTGCCTCGTCGTCACCAAGCGCTATACCGGCCCGCGATCCTCATGGCCAGCCGGCAGCCAAAGCGCCTCGCGCCCGTCGAAAGGATCTGGGGTAGCGCCAAACCCGGCTGGGCCTGCCCGCAGAACCATTGGTTTTTCGGAATGATATAGCGGCCACTCACCATTCGGGGCACGGGGCCGTTCGTCTTTTATGAAGGAGGCCCACAAATCGTGGATCGCTCTTGCGAAGCCCGCATCCGCCACCCGCTGGCGCTCGGACAGTTCGCGGCCATTCGAACCATCGCGATACCAGACCGAGCCGACCTCCGCCCCGTGCGGCGCACCCAGCTCATCGGCCTCCAGCGCGCCGTAGAGATATTTATAGACCGGATTGAAACGGGCATGCAGCCTGGCGAAACGCATCGCCGGAAGCTGAAAGACCAGATCGCCGGCAACCGCGCGCCAGATGCCATGCGGGCTGTGGCTCGGCAGCGCCCTGCGATAACGCTCGACAATAAGGGAGCCGGTGAGGCCACGCGGCAGAACCCGCTCATGCAACAATTCCGCACAAAGCGCGAAATCCATTTTCGGCTGCGCTGTCGCATGGATGACATATTCTCCCGTCGTGCAGCCGATCATCATCGGCACGGCGGCGGTGCGGCCTCCGCGCGCGCCAGTTTCCGGATGTTCCGGCAGATTTACCCCATCGATGACCGGGACGAAGGGCACGCCGAGCATCGAGGCTGCGCCGTCTCGGGCGAAATCATGCTGCTCATAGGACTGGTTGCAGAGATCGCGTTGAATTTCGAGCAGCCGGTGCATGGGCATGGCCGCAAGCGAACCCTCATCGGCATTTGCAGCCGCCAGAAACCGGCTCGTCAGTTTGGTGGCATCCTCCATCGAGGCGATGCCCGTGCTTGCGCCGCTCTGCGGCATGGACCGGTGGAAAAGCCCCTGCGCGCCCGGCATGGCCATCAGCGCCGCAACGGCAAAGCCGCCCGCCGAGCGCCCTGCTAGCGTCACCCGGTCCGGGTCGCCACCGAAGGCGGCAATATTGTCGCGCACCCATTCCAGTGCGGCGACAAGATCGAGCATACCGCGATTGTCGGACCTGCCTTCAAGGTGGAGGAAACCGAGCGCGCCAAGGCGATAATTGACCGTGACCTCAACGATGCCGCTTGCCGCGAAAGCGCCGCTCTGCAGCACCGGTTCATTGGCGGAACCGACCGCGTAACCGCCGCCATGAACCCAGAACAGCACGGGCGCCCTGCCCGCCGGATCGGGCGTGCGGATATTGACGGTGAGGAAATCCTCGCCGGAGGCCAGTTTCGAGGTCGCGGCGGTGCCCACCGGGCCGTAAGTGGGAATTTGCGGGCAGACGGGGCCAAGCCGGGTGGCGTCCCGCTCGCCCTGCCATGGCGGCACGGGCTGCGGCGCTTCGAAGCGGCGTTCGGGCGTGACGGGCGCGGCATAGGGCACACCGAGAAAGGCGTGAATTCCGTTTTCCAGATTGCCCCGCAATGTACCGGCTGCCAGTTTCACCATCGTCATGTCACAGCACCTTGCGCAGCCCGATCAACCGCTCGACCGCCACCACGACAATGACCGAAATCAGGATGAGGATGACGGAGAGAGCAGCAATCTGCGGATCGGTGGAATATTCCAGATAATGATAGATTTCCGTCGGCAGCGTCGAGGATTTGACCGAGACGATGAAGAGCGAGATCGTCGCTTCATCGAAAGAAATAAGGAATGCGATGACCGCACCAGCGATAAGGCCGGGCCGAACCAGCGGCAACGTGATGCGCCACAACACCATGGCAGACGATGCGCCGTGAACGCGCGCCGCTTCCTCGATACGACGATCCACCGCCATCAGGCTCATGGTGATGGTGCGAACCGTATAGGGGGTGGTGATGCCGAGATGCGCGAGGAAAATGCCGGTATAGCTGTCCAGCAGGCCAAGTGGCCCGAGCACCAGCATCACGCCAACCGCCAGGACAATATGCGGCACGAGGAAGGGCGCGAGGATGAGGAAATTGATCGCACCCTTGCCGCGAAATTCGTGCCGTGAGAGCGCCAGCGACAAGAGCAGCCCCGCAAAGATCGAGACGAAACCGACAAGAAGACCGATGCCTAGGCTTCGCCAGAAAGCGGAGATGAATTTAGCATTGGCGAAAACCTTGGCATAGGAGCCAAACGACAGGCTTTCTGGCGGAAAGGCCAGATATTGCCGTGTATCGAAAGAAATGATCAGAACGACAATGATCGGCGCCAGTAGGAAGAGATAAAGCAGCGTCAACAGAAGCGCGTGGGCGAAGCGTCCGAATTTTGCGTCCATGGCCGGCCTCACGTATCAAGCGCGCGCATGGCGCGCTGGTAAACCACGATCACGCTACCAAACAGCACGAGCAGCAGCACCGAAAGTGCAGCCGCCAGCGGCCAATTCAGCGTCACCGTGGCTTCGTTATAAACCTCGGTGCCGATGACGAAGACACGGCCGCCGCCCATCAGGCGCGGCGTGACGAAGGAGGAGATCGCGAGGACGAAAACGAGAAGTGCTGCGGTGAGCACGCCGGGCAGCGAAAGCGGCAGCACAATCCGGGTGAACACGCGCAGGCGGTTTGCGCCCAGCATGGCGGCGGCGTCCTCGAGCTGCGTGTTCAGCCGACCGAAACCACTTAGCATCGCCAGTATCGCATAGGGCATCAGGATTTCGATCAGCGCGACGATTGCGCCGAAATAATTGTTGGTGAGCCGTATGAAATCATCCGTCAGCCCGGAAGATTGCAGCGCCGTGTTGATCACGCCCCTGTCCCCTAAAATGACCATCCAGCCATAGGTGCGCACCACCGAGGAGGTGAGAAGCGGCGCGACGGCGAGCGCTGTCAGCACGCCGCGCCAGCGGCTTTGGGTGCGGGCGAGGAAAAGCGCGATGGGATAGGAAAGAACGACCGCGAAAAAGGCGACAATGACGCCGAGATAAAGAGTGTTCCATGCGATTTTCCAGTAGAACGGGTCAAACATCACCGTTCTGTAGGATTCGAGCGTCCAGTCGCCGCCGCTTAGCGCGACCATGAACGAGGATGCGAAGGACGCGCGCACCAGCCAGACGAGCGGCAACAGAAACGTCGTCAGCAGTGCAATGAGGCCGGGCAGAAGCAGGAGAAGCAAAATGCCGCGATGCGACGTGCCGCCGCCGGAAGCATGGCTTGCCGCCGCCATCAGGCCGTCTCCCCGATCAGCGTCACATCCTCCGGCGCAACCGACAGCGTCACACGCTCGCCCTTTGCCGGCAGAGCGGCGGCATGGGTGGGCAGATCAGCCTGCAGGCGATGATCGCCCGCACGCACGCCGAGCGTCAGCATCTGCCCGCGATAGGTGACGTGCTCGACAACGCCGGAGAAAGCATTGACGCCATCGCCAAGGAGAAAGCGGTGCGGGCGGACCAGAAACCGCGCTTTCTGGCCGACCGGGACAGCGCCCGAGAAATGCAGGAAGCCGAGACCGGGAATCTCAGCGCGTCCCGGCGCAACCACGGTGCCCGTAAGGAACGAGCCGGCGCCGATGAAGGAAGCGACGAAATCGGTTTTCGGCCGGTCGAAAATCTCACGCGGCGTGCCGATCTGCTCCAGCCGGCCTTCGGACATGACCGCGAGCCGGTCGGCCATCGAAAGGGCTTCGTCCTGATCGTGGGTGACGAAAATGCTGGTGACGCCGGTGCGGTTCTGGATATCGCGGATTTCATCGCGCATCTCGTCGCGCAGCTTGGCATCGAGATTGGAAAGCGGCTCATCGAACAACAGCAGAGCGGGTTCGATGACGAGAGAGCGGGCAATCGCCGCCCGCTGCTGCTGGCCGCCGGAAAGCTGGGAGACGCGCCTTTCGCCGAAACCGGAAAGCTTGACCAGATCGAGCGCCTTTTCCACCCGCTCCTTGCGCTCCGACTTTGCGATGCCGCGCATTTCCAGCCCGAAGGCGATGTTTTCGGCAACATTCATATGCGGAAACAGGGCATAGGCCTGAAAGACCATCCCCATATTGCGCCGGTGGACCGGGGTTGCGGAAATATCGCGGCCATCCAGCCGGATTTCGCCCGAGGTTACTGGAATGAGGCCGGCGATCATGCGCAGGATCGTCGTCTTGCCGCAGCCGGAAGGCCCCAGCAGCGCTAGCATTTCCCCGCGCGGCAGGGAAAGGCTGACGTGATCCACGGAGGGCTTGAGGGCGCCCGGATAGGTCTTCACGAGATTGTCGATCTCGACATGATGATCGGCCATGGCGTCCTCTGCTTCCTGTCTCAATTCGCCGCGATGACCTCGCGGTTGATCCGCTGTATCCACGCCGAATATTTGTCCGCCACGAAATTCCAGTCGAGGGAAGACTGCGCGGCCTGGGCTTCCTTGCTGCCATAGATGCGGGCGGCGACGGGTTCGCTCAGCGCAACCTTGCTGTTGACCGGACCGTAGAAGCTCTTTTCGGCGAAGGTCGCCTGCGCCTCGGCGCTCAGCGCATAATTGACGAAGAGTTCGGCGGCTTGCCTATTGGCGGAACCTTCGACCAGACCGATCGTGTTTGTCTGGCCGATGGAGCCTTCCTTCGGCAGGGCGATCCCGATTTTGCCGCCCTGCGTGTCGTGCAGATATTGCGCGCGGCCGTTCCAGCAGACGGAGAGATCGACTTCGCCGCTCTGCACCACTGCATAACAATCCGGCGCGGGTTCGAAGGTCGAGACGCTCGGCGCGACCTCCTTCAGGAAATCGATGGCCGGATCGATGGAGGTCTTGTAGTCGCCGCCCTTCAGCTTGGTGAGGATCGGCAGGAGAATGACGCCGCGCGTATCGGAAAGCTTGGCGGCGATCTTTCCCTTGTATTTCGGATCGGCGAGGTCGGCCCAGCTTGTCGGCGGCTCCTTCACCGCGTCGGTATTGTAGAGAATGGCGAGATTGTCCTGCGAGAAGGCGACGGCGCGGTCGCCATCGATGCGCGCCCATTCCGGCTGTTCGGCAAGGTTCGGCACCTTGGCGGCATCAAGCTTGGTGAACAGCTCTTCCTTGTTCGCCTTGATCGCCACCGAAACGTCGATCAGGGCGACATCGACCTTCGGCTCGGCGCGCTGAAGGGTGAGAAGCGCCAGCGTTTCGGCCGAATTCTTGCTCTGCTGATAATTCACCTCGATGCCCGGATGTTGGGCCTTGAAGGCGTCGATGATGAATTTCTGGTAGTTATCGGCAAAGACGCCGGAGAAGCCGACGATGTTGACGGTGCCCTTCGTCGCATCCTGTGCGAAGACGGTGCCCGAGAGCGATGCGATTCCGGCGGCAACGATGCCGACGACGAGAGCGGCCTTCCGGCGCTGATGAGCATTTTTCATTTGGGTTGCCTCCGTTTGTTTTCGATATTGTCAGTTTGCGGGCCGCCAGGCGGCATCCAGCACACGCAGCCAGTTCTGGCCGAGAAGTTTGAGAACGAGCGTCTCGCTCCAGCCGCGCGCCAGCATGCGGGCGGTGATGTTGGGCACCTCGCCGATACGCTCGATACCCTTCGGCTTGGAAATCTTGACCGTCGCGAATTCCGTCAGCGTGCGGGCCGTGCCCTTGTCGCGGTTGGCCCAGAGCTGCCAGGGGCCGGGACGCGGCCGCTCCTGCGAAAAATCCGTGCCGATGCCGACATGGTCTTCGCCGACGAGATCGATGACATAGGCCATGGCGTCGAGATAATCCTCGACCGTGGCGTCGTTTCCGGCAGCAAGTCCCGGCGCGAAAAGGCTAATGCCGATGATACCGCCCTTTTCCGCGCAGGCCTTGAACAGTTCATCCGGCTTGTTGCGCTTCACATCGCGCAGCACCCGCGGCAGCACATGCGAGATGCAGACCGGCACTTTCGAGCGGGCGATGACATCGGCCGTCGTTCTGTCGCCGACATGGCTAAGGTCGCAGAGCACGCCGACGCGGTTCATCTCCGCCAGCACCTCGCGGCCGAAGCCGGTCAGACCGCTGTCGTTTTCCTCCAGATATCCGGCGCCGGAATAGTTCTGGGTATTGTAGGTCAGCTGCATGATGCCGACGCCGAGATCTTTGAAGATTTCGACGTAGTCCAGCTTGTCCTCGAGCGGCGAGGTGTTCTGCCAGCCGATGATGATGCCGGTCCTGTTCTCGGCCTTGGCCGCGTGAATATCGGCGACCGTGCGCACCGGGCGGATAAGGTCGTCGTTTTCCCGCAGGAAACGCTTCCATTCGCTGACATAACCGATGCCCTCGCGGAAGTTTTCCCAGATCACGCTGGAGACATTGACGGCGGTGAGGCCGCCGGCGCGCATGTCCTCGAATATCGACCTGCTCCACCGGCAGGTTTGTAGACCGTCGATGACGATGGCGTCATTATGGAGTTTTGCGGCATCGGTCATGCGGATGTCCTCACTGCGGATTGTGAAAGCTGATGTTTGAGCGCCCCAAGGGCGCGGCTGACGAATTCCAGACGGTCCTGCCCCCAGAAGAGTTCGCCGTTCACCACATAGGTCGGCGTACCGAAAATCCCGAGACGTTCGGCCTCTGCCAGATTTCCCTGCCATTCCGCAACGATGTCTTCCGGCTGCGGATCGCGAACGAGTGCTGCACCTTCCGAGCCGAAGACGGCCTGTGCGATGGTAAGCAGTGTGTCCAGATCGGCGATGTCGCGCTCTTCGCTCCACAAGGCGCGCTGGATGGAAAAGGACAGCCTGATCGCATCGAGCCCGGCCTTCTGCGCGGCGATGACGAGCTGGGCGGCCCGTTCGATGGTGGCGCAGGGGTAAAATTTCGGCGTCAGGTTGAGCGGCATGTCGAGATAACGCCGCCACCGGTCCAGTTCCACGGCATGATAGCTCTGCCGCGCATCCGGGCGGCTGCGCAGCGGAATGCCGCCATTGGCCTCGATGATGCGGATGGGGCGCAGCACGATTGCAGCGCCATGTGTGCGGGCGACTTCCACGGCTCGCGGCGCGCCGAAATAGGCCCATGGCGAAGAAATGCCGTAAAATATCTCCAGTTTCAGCGCCGCTTCAGCCATTGACATGTTCCTTGATCCTGTCCTGCGCGTCCGCATCGCGCCATTCCTCGCCGGTGATTTCAGCGGCGTCGTGGTTCATGAAAGTTTCGAAATGACGGGCGCGGTCTTCGACGAAGAGAGACCTGGCGATGCCCTGCGCCAGACGCTCCGCCCCCGGGCTGACGGCTGGAATGCCGCTGGTGATTTTCCCGTGGGAGGGAACAGCCGGATATGCGAAGCAATGGATGCGGGAAATCGCCTCCGCCTCGGCGGCTGGAAGACCCCGTTTTGGCAGAAACTCGAAAGCCGGCCCGAGATAGGGATAAGACCCCAGCGCGCCATTCTCCTCACCGGCCGGCGGCTGATAGGCGTCGCGCCAGAGCAGGACACGGTCGCTCAAGGTGGTAAATTCCGGCCGCCGGGCAAAATCGACATCGAAGCCGGTGGCGAAAATGATGAGATCGGCCGGATAGCGCCCTTTCGGGGTCTCGATTTCCACCGCATCGCCCACTTCCATCAGGCTGAGAACGGGACTGCCCAGATGGAAGAACGCATTGTCATGGCGCGAGACCCGGAGGACGCTGTGGCGCGGCGGCGGAATCTGTGTGCGCTCCGCCTCGATCATAAAGGCCCAGCGGTCGGCATCGGGCAGGCCGATATAACCGTGGGTCATGCCGAGGCTGGCGATACCGCCGAATTTCTCGACCCGGGGGATATCGGTCCTGCGAATGAAAAGATCGACGCGGGCCGCCCCCGCCTCCAGTGCTGCGGCTGCATTGTCCATCGCCGAAGCGCCAGCGCCGACCACCGCGACACGTTTGCCGCGCCATGCGCCCACGTCGAATACATCGCCGCTGTGGCGCACGAAGCGGGCAGGAACCGCTCTCGCCACATCCGGCAGGCGCGGCGCACCGAGGCCATCGGGCCCCGTCGCCAGGATCACCCGGCGCGCCAGAACCCTGGCTGGACCTTCCTGCCCCAGAAAATCGAGAGCGAGCAGGCCATCCTCGCGCAGAACGAGACCGGCAAGTTCGGTATCGTTGCTCACCGGCAGCGCCAGCACATTGCGGTACCAGACCATGTAAGCCATCCAGGCTTCACGCGGTATGAGCACCATCTTCTCATAGGCGCGCGCGCCGAACTGTGCCTCGAACCATGCGCGGAATGTCAGCGAGGGTACGCCGAGCGCCGGCCCGGCCAGCTCCTTGCGGGTGCGCAATGTCTCCATGCGCGCACTGGTCACCCACGGGCCTTCCCGCCCGCTGGGCGCCCTGTCGAAAGCGCGGATATTGTCGATACCGTCAAATGAAAGAGCGGCAAGCGCGGTCAGGCCGCAGAGCCCAGCGCCGATGACGGCGACGTCCAGCACCTCGGAACCGTTGCGAGAGGTGCGCGGCACCCACGGCTTTGCCGGTCGCTCAAGCAGGGCGAGCTCCTGCGCAAGCCTCGCCTCCAGCGCCGGCAAGCCGCCCGCATTCACAGACACTCCGTCGGTTTCGCGATATTCCATCATGTTATTTCTGAATTAATCAGCTGTAAAAATTCTATTTAAGCATGACAAGAAACACAGAAGTGGAAATCCGGAAAGCAAAAATCTTCTAATCATTCGCAGTTTTCGGCAAAGTTTGGCACTTACCGCGGTAGCGGCAGACCGAGGAGAGTGTTTTTGGTCAGCCGACGGCGTCGACTACAGGGGGGCGGGTAAGCGTCACGCGATCGGAGGAGTTGCCCGGGTGGCGTCGCCTTAACCGCGTGGTTGGGATGGGTTTGATATTCGGATTGTTATTACCGAGGCCCCACAAGCCCACTTCAAACGCCACCGGTTTCCCGTCGAGATCATCGCCCATGCGGTCTGGCTCTACTACCGGTTTCCGCTCAGCTTACGCGACGTCGAAGATCTGCTCGCCGAGCGCGGCATTGACGTCTCATTCCAGACCGTCTCGGAATGGGCGGCGAAATTCGGCCTGAAGTTCGCCCATCAGATCCGGCGGCGTTCACGTGGCCACTTTGCCGACAAGTGGCAACTCGATGCGATGGTGGTGACGATCAAGGGTAAGAAATATTGGCTGTGGCGCGCCGTCGAGGCGAACGGTTACGTCCTCGATGCCCTGCTGCAAAGCCGACGAAACAATGTGCGTACAGTTGAGGGTACATTGCTTAGGATTGGTCACTGCAGTTAGTCTCATCCACCCAATTCGTGCGTGATGCCTGCTGGCTTTTTGGATAGGCACCTGGAACGACAAATTTGATCGAGATTGCCGCGCAATGGAGCCTTTGCAAAACTCCCAATCAAAGCGACACTTGTTTTCCTGAGTTTTGCGGCCGGCACAATGTCTGCGATTGGCGCGATGCGGAAGTTGGGATTTGGCCCTTAGCGGTCATTTGGCGAGGCACAACTCGCCCGAGACGGCACGGCTTGCCTTTTGCCGGACGGCAGTGTTGAGCTCTGGTCGCACGACAACATGTTCGAGCAACGCTGGCCAGACCTTGCTGAATGGGTTGTCGACAGCTTCATAAATGGCAACTAAGCGCGCCACCGCGATTAGCCCCCACCCGTTAAATAAGAAGCGCTTGTTGACCATCGCTCGTGGGTGGTGATGTCTCCTATTGGCGGATTTCGTTGAAAAACTCGCTGAATTAGCTGCTCATCCGCCCAGTTTCGTTTTTCCGGGCGGCGTACCAGTGCTTTTGTGCCTCGCGCTTCAGCGCAGGGCCTCAATTCATGCCGCTCTCATGTGGCAATGACGCCATATGGCGTCGTTTGTGGCCTGAGTTTGGCCAATCTCCTTAGATTTTGTGCAGTGGCTGCAAGCAGGAATTCGTCTAGCGCACCACATGGTCCTCGAAGCCGAAGACGCGCCATCCGTAGAATGCGTTTGAGATGCACGAAGAGCATCTCGACTTTCTTCCGGCGGTGACGCGACAGTTCATATGCTGGTGTGGCCGCAATCGCTCTAGCAACATCGCGCGCATCCTCATTGAGATCGCGCGGCACCTTGCGCATAGCCACCATTCCAACGGGCAGATCATCTTCCAGCAAGACAAGGACTGTCGGTAGGAGGTCAGGGCTACTTGCGGCCACGGCTTCTCCTTCGAGAACCTCGGACAACTCCGTTCCTGCATCCTTGTAGAAAGCCTCCCAGCGCCATGTTCCGGTAGTCGGTGCTAGATCGGGGCGGTCTGATGTGCTCACAATAGCAAGTGTCATATCGTTGTTGTCTCCGGCGTCATTCATGGTCCATCTGCGAGGACGGCAGAAGCACTTGGCTTCGACGGAATTGAAATTCATGCCGGGCACGAATTCCTGCTCGACACCTTTCTTTGGGCAGGGAGCAATCGTCTTTCGATCTCATGGCGGTCGGTCGCGCTCTCCTCGCAGATCCGCACTGGGCATTGAAAGTCCGCGTAGGTCGGTTTGACGAGTTGAAGACTTACGATCCAGCACTCGTCTCCGGGCCCTTGGTTTAGAAGCGCGATGCGAAGAGAGCGGAGGCGATGGTGGCAGGCGTGCTGGGCGACCTTCTGGGAGATCGAGCCTGGGGCTGAAGTTTTCTCATCGCTCACTGCGGGCCGGCTTGACCTCGTCGGCCGAAGTCGAGGCGCGTTAAATTCAGAAGCAACTATACCCCGCCCAGCCCGAAATGACCCGCCGCTACTAGCGTCGGCGCGACTGTTTCAGGGCGAATCTAATCAAAGCGGCGGGGCTCTAAAAACACGCCTCCCCTATCGATGGCACGTCAGACCTTTGAACCGTGTCGCGAGCGATCTACTATGCTAGAGAGATCGACTTTCTTGCCAGCCACATCCGCGACGATCTTCAACGTGCCGCCGAGGGATTCGACATAATCGCGAAGCGTCGACAGCTTCATGTCGGCGCGCTTCTCCAGTCTTGAGACGTTGGTCTGCTTGAAACCGGTCCCGGCAGACACGTCTTCCTGCGTCCGTCCCGCGAGTGCCCGCAATTCACGCAAATTGTGTGCCGTGACAAGCTCGTCTGTACGCTTTGCAATAACGCGCCGTTCGTCCTCTGGAAGAGCCTGTATCAGCTTATCGAGATCATCCATGTTTCTTCTCCAACTCGCTCAAATGCTCGTCGTACCGTTTGTCCGCCAGATCGATCAGGCGCTTATAAAAGAGTTTCTGGCTCACACCACTTTTTGCGCCACCGCAGAGAACCACAGCCTTCCGCTGCGGATCGAAGGCGAATGCGAAACGCCATTGCACCTTCAAGACCTTAACGCGCAGCTCTTTCATGTTCGCGTGTTTCGAGCCTTCAAGTGTATCGACCTCAGGTCGCCCCAGCCGAAAACCCTTCTCGCGAAGCAGAACCAGATGCGCGAGCAATTCGACCCGAACACCGGCTGGAAGGTCTATGATCTCGCCTCTGAAGCGGCCATGAAACTCGACCTTCCATTCCGTCATTTTATATCCTGAATGATATAGATACTTTGAGATGTATAATCTTTGTGGCCGCATAAGACAATAGGCAGCACGTCCTCCGAACGTTCATAAGCGATCGGTTATCCGCACCATCTTGCTCGAAAGGTTCGACGAACGCCACTTGGGTGGTTTTGGCTCCAGCACTTGCGTCGCCCATCGTGTAGAGGCGGATTTCGATTTGTGGTAGTCCCACGCGGCGGCGCGGATCTCGAAGCCTCCTTCGGACTCCTCAATGGCGTTGCCTCGGCTTCTGCTTTCGAACCTGCGTCTGGCGGTTTGCGTCCTTCTCTTCGAGAAGCTCCTTCTGATCGAGCCGCTGACGTTCGATCTCAGGCGATTGGGAGACATCGGCCGGGATGGGCTTGGTAGGATTTTGCTCGACGGCTTTTTCGGCACGGACAGCGGCGGAGGCTTCCGCCTTCGTGCGATAGGCGTGATCGTCACCTCCACCGTCAAACGGTCGCTCCCCGCTCTTTGCGGTGCGTTTCGCCTGCTTGACCGCACGCGCAGCTTCAGCCTCCGTCTTCTCCTTCACCGCTTCGAGCGCGACGGCGATCTCCGCATCGGTTCGCCGGACAGCGGGTGTGTCGGCGCCATCGACGAAGCCCAGTTGCTTGCGCTCACGGGCCCGCTCCTTGTCCTGCCGGTCCTCGATTTTCGCGCGTGCTGCTGTGAGCTTTTCCTGTAGCTCGGGGTTCGACAGCTTGAAGCCATGTTCGGCCGCCAATTCGACCGCGATCGCCTTCTCACGCTCGGAGCCGTTGACCGCGACCACACCCCATTTCTCTGACGCCACCCTCATCGCCTCAACGATCGACTGACGGTCCCGGTCTGCCGGCTTCACCTTATCGCCGCTGTCGACTGGTGCCTTTTGCCCATCCGAACCGTTGGCCCCCGCTGCCGGTGCCTCGGCTCGAGGCTCCGGTTCGATAGGTTTTCCCTCACGCTTCTGTCGCTTCTCGACAGCTGACGGCAATGCCTGGCTGGCATCAGGACGATCGGATCGCTGACCCTGATCATCGCGCGCTGCCTGTGCCGGCGAACCATCGGCCTCCCGACGATCTGCCGGCTTTTGTGTCGGCGTCGCGCCCGGAAGGACACTTGCCTGCTCCGACCGCTCCCGCGCGATCCGATCCCGAGCCGACTCAAGCTTGTCCTGAAGCTCTGGATTGGTGAGCTGGAAGCCATGTTCCGCGGCAAGTTCAACGGCCAGCGCCTTGTAGCGATCAGGACCGCTGACACGCACCGCACCCCACTTCTCCGCGCCGAGCTCGAGTGCGGCCAACACTGTCTCGCGATCCCGCGAGCGGCTGACCTCCACACGATCGCCATGATCGGTAAAGGCCACGGCACCCACCCTCCCCTCCGGCGCTCGCTGGCTGTAGCGGACATCCTCGCCGCGTTTCTCGGCGACGAAGCCGGCAAAGTTTTGCGGGACCGGCTGAACCCAGGTTTCTCCCTCGATCCGGCCGCGCTTCGCCTCGATCGCGGTCTGGGCCTCGATCATCTTCGTCTGGCTCAACTTCAGCTTCCGGCGCAGGCCGTCGAACTCCGCCAGACGCTCCGGTGGCAGGTTCTTTGCAACGGTATCGAGGTTGGTCTCCATCTCGGCAAATGCCGAGGACATCGTTTGAAGGTCGGCCATGTCAGGCTCCTTTGCTGTCCAGAGTTTAGGGGAGTTTCGTTCGGTCGCGGCCGCCATGCTGTTCAGGACGGCATCAAAGCTACGCTGCTGGAAATGATGCATCGTCTCCGAAGCCGTCAGGGGCAAAACCTGGCTCTCCACGGCAAGAGCGCGTGGAACGACAAAGACGGTTTCAGGATGTCGACGGGAGGGACGGATCTGCTGACGCTGCTCGGGGGTCACGTCAATATAACGCACCGCTCCGCCGTTCCGGGCGACGATCTGAGCCGCGGCGGTCCGGTCGACGGTGAAGAGCGGCGCTGCGGACTGATCGTCGTCGCGCTGCGCCCGGTACAACCGTGTCGTACCCGGTCTTTGCGGCGGCTCGACATAATCTTCCTCCGATATCTGTACCTGGCCACTCCATCCGGCGGCACTTGACATGGCGTGTCTCAGCCCCTCCGGCCGGGTCGGAACATGGACAGCCTGCTGGCGGACAGCTTCGACACGGCGGCGAAGCGCCTCGGACGCCTCGCCGCGCTCGACACGCCTGATATCCTTCATCTTGTAAGCGGGCGGATTGGCGCGCTCGAACCGGCTGACGGCATCCATCGGGATGTTTCGCTCCCGCGCCTCCTGTGCCAGGACCGCACGCCAGCGCCTGAGATCCTCGATCTTCGGATGCAGCCTCCGGCCTGTCTCAGACACCATCTTCACGACCGCATGGACATGCAGGTGATTGCGATCTTCGTGCAGTGTGAACAGGAAGCGATGGCCCGCAAACTCGCTGGCGAGCATAGCGCGGGCGGCGCCGACGAAAGCCTCCTTCGGCGTTCCCGGCTTGGCGCTCAGCACGATATGGGCGACATCCCGCCGCTGCTGCGACCGGAGATCCCGCTTCCAGTCCCGCGCCTCATCGAGGATCGACCGTCCACCACCGACCTCGTGCTGACCGACGAATGCGCCGCTCCCGTCCATGCGAACCGCAATGATCGCATGACCACCCTTCTGCAGTTGACCGAGAGCGCGGGCCACACCCTCGACCCCATGGCTGAAGCCATGCATCTCGACACGGGTTTCAGCGCCGAAAGCGCTTTTTAACTGGCCTTCCACAGCCCCCAACGACTTGCGGGTATCGAAAATCCGGCCCGCCCGCTTCTCCCCTTCCTGGCGCCGACGCGCCGCGCTGATCACCAGCTCGACACGCCTCCCCTCCCCGTCCCCGCCCTCAACGCTTTGCCAGGCGATCCGGTGACCGGGAAGCCCTCCCATCAACGCGTTGCCGACCGTCTCATTCGATAAGGCCGATCCAGAGGCGAGGCTGAGCGACAGGCGCAGCACGTCCCTTGATGGCTTGCGCCCATCCTCCTCGGCCCACGCGTTCGCGATCGCCGTGATCCAGTCGCGACCCTCGATCGTCTCACCGGCCTCGTTCTCGACGGGGATTTCTCCATTGCGGCTCTGATAGCCGAGCAACTTAGTCACGCGTGTTCGCCCGGCCGCGAAGCTGACCAGTTTGACCACTGCGGGCTGAGAGCCACGCGCAATCGACTGCCGGAACAGAACGGGCATTTCCGACAGGACAGTCTCGCCTGTCCCGGCGCCACGCTGCCCCCTCTGGCCAATGCCGCCAGGAGTGGCCCTCCGGCCCCCGGAGCCACTGCCGGGACGCCGGCGCACCTCGTCATCGAAAGGCGTTGGCTGCGGCGTCGGACCGGTCCAGGGTCGACTTCCGGCCCACGGCCGTCCGCTCTGAGCGGCGATAGGCTTCCGGCGTCGCTGCTCAGCCTCGTCGAGAAGGCCGAGAAAGCCTTTAAGATCAAACATTGCCGGCCTCCTCCTCGCGATCCTGATGCCGCGTAGCGTCAGACATCACCTCCAGATCTGAGGCGTGATCGCTCACCAGTCGGATAAGCCGCTCCATGCCATCGATCAGGACATCGAATTGCTGCTCGTTCCCCCGCCGCAAATCGCACGCAATGCCGTCGAGGATACCACGAATGGCCCTCAACTCACCTATATACGCTTTTATGGCGGATCGATCATCCCGTCGATGGATCGATCCATCCGCAGTCACTTGCTGCGACAGGGAGCGCAGCACTGCGCTGACATTCGATCCGGCTTTCGCACTGAAGGCCTGCAAGGCGAGAAACTCCTCCTCGCTCAGGCGAACATGCACGACTTTTTCCCGGATCGCCTTCTTCACTTTCGTCTCTTCGGTATCGCCGATCGTTGCCTCCCGGTCGCTATCGAGCGACTGCCGGGAGGATCTCTTCGCCCGTTTGGGGCACACGCCGGTTTTGTATCACCAAAACTGCTATCCTGCCATCCAAAAATTAAATAATTGCTATTATTTTCAATGGCTTATCTGGCTGTCTAGCCCTTAATGGCTCCTGTGGCTGCGCTGCCTGACAAGGCGCAAAGACGCCCGTTCTCTGTGGCATCCAAATTCCGGGTTATTGGCCTGTCCAACAATGGCTGACTCGGCTCTTCAGCCCTCTGTACCTGCTCTGGTCAGAATGGCCTTGTCGCCCTTGATGGACGGATGGCCTCGCCTGGTCGCCGTGGCCCACCTGCAAGGCGGCGGTGGCCTTCTGGGCTCTCTTGGCTTCACTGGCCACCCACTCCGCTTGGGCCAGCCAGCCGTCTTAGCGCCTGGGTCCAGAAGGGGACATGCAGCCTTGCCTAATTCATCAGTCTTGTTATAGCTTATATAAATTATTGTGGTGCCTATTTATGAGGACCAATGACTATTCTAGCCTTTGCCCATTCAAAGGGAGGCGTCGGCAAATCGACCTTATGCCTTCTGATAGCCTCGGAACTCGCCCGCATCGGCAGGCGGGTTCTCATCGTAGATGCAGACCAGAGGCAGCAGTCTTGCACGCAATGGATTGAGCGTTGCCGCTCTGCAGGAACTCTACCGGATACGCTTACCGCCGAAGTCGCCACCAAGCCCGAGGATCTGAAGCACATCCTCAAGGGGACGGAAGCCGACATCGTTCTGGTAGACGTCCAGGGCTCGATGAACGATCTGCTGATAGCGGCGATCGTCGCGAGCGACATCACGCTGGTACCAGCCAAGGCGAATGTGATGGAGATGGTCGAAACAGTGAAACTCTTCGACTGGGCACAAACGAACCTGAAGCGCGCGCCACTCCGGTTGGTGCTGAACCGGGTCGAAGGCATCGACACCAACACGGTCGCGTTTCAAGACGCCGTGCGGATGATCCGCGAACAACAACTCCCAGCCCTTTCGACCTTTGTTCGCGCGCGCAAGGTTTACGAACAGTTCGCAAGGGATGCCGGTTCTCTGGAACGCATCGGCAAGGATCCGTCGAAGGCGGGCCAGGTTGCCAAAGCGCGTGCCAACATCGTCAGCCTCATTGCCGACATCACCGCTGTTATCAACCACGACCCAGTAAAGGATCAGGCCCAATGAAGCAGTTGCCTTCGCTTGCAAGATCTGTCCGCGATCTTTCCAATCTCGATGCTCTGATCGACGCATCCATCGGGAAGTCGGACGCCGCTCAAACGACAGCGCCCCCTCACACGTCTCAACCCTCGGATCCGGATACCGAAGTGCCGCCAGAGCGCTTCAGGATCATGATCGCACCCGCAGTCATCGTCGCGACCAAACACACCGCATTGCAGCGGAAAGTTGCGCCCTCGGAGATCGTGGAGCAGGCGCTACGACAATACCTCAACCTCGAAAAATGATCCTATCTCGCGCATGCGCGCACGCGAGGAGGCGGGCGGACAAGAAATTGGCATGGCGAAAGACCCGGATCTGGCGGAATTTGTGGAGGAGATCGAAGAGATCGAGGACGACACGAATGAGCTCAACCTGAGAAAGGCTGGCGTCTACAAAAAGGCGAAGTCGAAAGGCTATGACGTGAAGGCTCTCAAGGCGGTCATTGCCGACCGTAGGCGCAGCCGCCGAGGCGACCCCCCGAAGATTGCGGCCAATGAGAGCACGGTTCAAAAGTATCACGCTTCGCTTGAGTGATCGTCCAGATAAGACCAACCGGGCTCCCCTTACGATGCCGAATAGCGCGCAGTACCTGCGCTGTTTCGCAGCAGTGCCATCAACATCGGCCCAAGCGAAAACTCGTCACGCTCCGCCCGTCGCGTCAAATCGCGCAGATATCCCCCGGCCGAGTTGATATGCTCCGCCCGTTCGAGAATGCAGGCGATCGCCGTTGCGGCATTTTCCGGTCCCATGGCAGCGCAGGTGTCCTCATAAGCGGACGGACTGACGCCCAGCATGGACCGCACGACGACCGCGGCCCCCATGAGGTCGCGCCAGTTGGCGATCTTGCCGTCCCGGCTGTAATCGCTGATCTGCGGGCAGGCCTGTAAAACCAATCCCAACGGGAACGACTTTAACGCCGGTTGGATTGCCTTCGGTTTTGGCTCGACGGCTGCGCCCTGCTCCTTTCCGGAGCTAGGTTCAAATTCATAGCTGGATTCGGGATTTGAATTCTGTGTGACGCCCATTTTGGACATCATTGCCGTCCGTGTTTTCTGAATTTAGCTTTATTCCCAGCAGATTGACGATCTCGCCACGAAGCAGCGTCATCTCCTCCAAGACGGATTCGACTTCACTCCTCGTCGGAGAACGGTGAAGAGTTCCGACAGCCGACACATACCGCCCCTCGAACGCGCCCCAGTCTCCATCCGCTCCTTCGTCAATTGCTGCACTGAGGAGCTTGCGCACATCCCGTCGGCAATCGTCATGTCCTTACATGCCAGCCCATAGCGACGGCGCTCCGCGACGACATCCTGTGGCAGGACGGCGAGTTCTGCGCACGTGTCAGCAGCGGCGTGAGATCGAAACCAAACGCGTATTCGATCTCCACTGTCCCGTCACTGTGGACGTAACGTTTGCCATTCGGGCTATCGCGACGTTGGATCAGCTCCACGTCTACCAAAGCTGCAAGGTGCGGCGATACCGTGGGCGCGCAGCGAGAGCTGCTGGTTTGACGGGAAAACGACCAAACCGCGTTCATCGCAAAGGTCGTCACTGGGATAGAAACTCAACAAGGCATCGAGAACCGTCAGAGCTCGATCCTATAGCCCCAGATGCTCGCGTGCCTCGCAGGCATCGCGGAAAACCTGCCATTTCTTCACGGGCTTCTCCGGCTTCGCTTCTGCCTACCGAAGCTGATCCTTTACCAAGGAATGCATCATAGGCCGCCGCCCGAACGGCTTTGTCACATCGCCACTCCGCATATCTCTTACCGTTCTTCAGGCAAAAGAAATCAGCACCAAAGCGGCGCTAAAAGATAGCCAGCGTTCCGTGGAAATGCAAATCTCGTTCTTACGACAGATATAGAGAGAGGCTGCTACGGCTTAGGTCGATTGGGGGCCTTTTTCTCTTGCGGTTCAGTCTCCGTTCGTTACGGATTTTTGCTGTCCCTCGAACTCCTGATAGAGGCGCTGGAGATTGTCTTCGATAAAGGCACCGAAAGGCAAGGCATCCTTTGCCTCAAGGACCAGCGAATATCTCTTGTCGTTTGCACGAATTTTCGCACTCACTCGGCCGCGGTGTTCTTGCCAGCTGCGAAGTTTTGACTTTCGCTGCGATGCTGCGCCTTGCCTCGGTACTTTGGCCTTTACCAGCTTCTCCAGTTGAAAAAAGCGGTCAACTGGAGAAGCGTCGAGGTAGTCTGACCGCTGGATAAGAGCCCGAGCGTTCTCAAGGACTTCTTCGCTTGCTAAGCTTGCAGACAGGTTGTTCCAACGATCACGTCCAACAGGATATGCGTTTTGGATCGTCGCCAAAATGTCTTTGGGAATCCGGACAAAGAGCAACAGCATCTTCGATATCGTTGTCTTATCAACGGTCAATGCGGCCATGATTGTTTCGCGGTCGAAGTTGGCTTCTTCCAGACCACGCGCAAAGAAGGCTCGCTCAATAAACGAGAGGTCGGCCCGAGCAGAATTCTCCTGCCCTTGCGCCACGACATGGCTCCGGTCATCAAGCTTCTTCACGACAGCTCGAACACGGGTGCCTAGTATTTTCGCCACTTTCAGACGGCGATGCCCGAAGGCGACCTGATAACGCCCCGGTGACGTTGGGTGCGGACGAACTAGAATAGGGGAGTCCTGACCACGCAGCCGAATCGCTTCGAGCAACTCGCGAAACGCCTGATCGTCTTCGCTAAGCCTGTCTGAAATGAAGGAGCCGTCTACGACCTCAGTATCGAGTTCGATGACGACTTCACCCTCGACCAGCTTTTTCTCAATCTCTCCTGCTGCTGCAGCTTTCGCGGCCAACGCATCGATTGACCTGGTTACAGCTCCAAGAGCCCCCGTGTGCTTGATACGCGCCTCCGGTCGTTCGTTGTTCGCTTCGTGGACACGTGCTCGATCGTTATCTGGTTTTGCTGGGTCATTGATGAGGTTCGCAAGCAAGTTTTTACGGGCCATAAGCCTCCCCTCCGTTTTGAGTGCGTGGCGAGACAGCGTCTCTAATTTGACATCCGATCCGCAGGTTTACTGCGGTAAACTCGCGCCTCATACTCATCGACGCCCCCACGCGTGGTGTATGAGTTGGGTGATTTCAGTGTTCACCGCGTCCATAGCTTCCATTGCCCGATCATATGTCGTTCGGGTGAATCCGCTGCGTTCGACCTCGTAGAGCGTCTGATTGGTGATCGCTGCATCGGAAATTGCGACACTACGAACCATTGGATTTGTCAGCACATGGTGTTTGAACATTGAACGCATGAACGCGACCATTTGGGTTTGCGGCCCATCCTGGGGGTCATAGCGCGTCACCAGATATCGCAACCAATCGAGGTGCATGTTGCCGCCGGCACCCTTAAGCGTGTCGAGGACCTCACCGAGCATCTGAAGGAATTGGCACATCGACATGACGTCGAGCATTTGCGGATGGACGGTAATCAAAACTGCCGTGGCACTGCAAATGGCGCTCATCGTGAGGAAACCGAGCTGCGGCGGGCAATCAATGACGACCACGTCGTATAGATCTTCCACCGAAGAAAGCGCTTCGTCCAAGCGGGCAAAGAAGATCCGCCCGTGATCTTCAGCACGTCCCTGCGCAAGAATGCGCGGCGTGTCGTGCTCGAACTCCATCAGTTCCAAATTTCCCGGGACAATGTCTAAATTCGGAAAGTTCGTCTTGCGGATGATATCTTTTAACGCTCTCCTGCCCTCATCATAACGAATGGCGCCGAATAAACTTTCGTTCTCTCCGACGTCAAACTCGGGTTGAATGCCGTGGACGGCAGAAAGCGAAGCTTGTGGATCAAGGTCAACGGCAAGGATGCGGTGGCCCGTGAGAGACAGATGCTGAGCAAGGTGAGCAGCGGTGGTTGTCTTGCCGCTGCCGCCTTTAAAGTTTACAACGGCTATGACTTGGAGATGCTCGCCGTTTCGCCGAGACGGAAGATAACGCGCGCCAGCACGAGCATTCTCCTCAAGGAAATGCCGCATCTCTTCGATCTGCACAGCGGAGTATGACCGTCGACCAGATGGTGTCACCTGCGGCAGGGGTCCTTTCCCCTCAAGCGAAAGATTGCGAAGATATCCGCTCGTCACGCCGAGGTATTTCGCAACCTCGGCCAGTTGGAAATCTCTCAATCCCTTCTCGGCGACAGGAGGGAACATCTCAAGTCGATGTTGCTTGAGCTTATCAGAAAGCTCGCGCGCCTGTTCAATGACTAATCTGTTGACCTCATCGATCGCACTCGACACGTTCATATTCATCTTCGCCAAATTTACTGAAATGCGTTTTCAATCGCGAAAACTGCTACAAAACGCATCTAGCCGCGATTAGAGGGTCGTGGCAAGCGCTTTAAGGTGAACGAACTCTTAACGGACCGCGGTGCAGCCAATCTACAGTGTCAAAGCGGTGCGCGCTTCAAGACCCGGCAGCATAAACCGGGCGACAATGAGTCTCTTGGAGAAAAAGAGGCAGCGTCGTCGCTCCATGGCACGTATAGCACCTCGTCTGCAGGATGTTACGGGCCGATCGCAAACAAAACCTTCCCGCAAATCTTATGGATTATCACAATGTGAGGGACGTCGTTTCAAGCGCTTTCCGTATTTACACCTCCATTCAGATTTGGTCCCGGTAATCGCGCTTGAACGCGCTCGGCTCGCTTCAACGGACATTGGGAACCTCTCCCTAATCGGATCCCTCCCCCCTTTGGCGTTCAGGATCTGTCGGGCAATAAGAACTCACGTTGCGCCCATTTGCTTGTTCGGATGAATACTGCAAAAGTCGGGCGAGGTAATACAGCGGCCCTGGCTAAACCGCAGTTATGGATCCCTTGAAGCGAGCTACCTGGCTCTGTAATGAACAAGCGCTGAACATCGTGCTAGGGCCAACCACCATTACACCTTGCCCGTCGCAACTCTCATTTCCGGCCATCCCGTGTGTGAACAGAGCAGAAGCGGGTCATCTTGTTCAAGCGCCGCCGCATCATCACCCTCAATTCGAGAACCAGTTGACCTATCGACCATGCTTACGTTGCGAATTCTGACACATCCCTGCCCCGAATAGGGAGCGGAGCCCCCCACGCGGTGCGGTTCGATAAGCCGCCAGCGTTTCATCAGTTTACTGCGGTAAACTAGGGATCCGCTCGCTCCCATGATCAGCAACCCTTAAACACCCTCAATACAGTTTTCCTATGCCCACAGCGCGAAAGGCTTGCGATGGGGCAGCGCAGCAATGCGGCGCATTCCAATGCGATACCGGCACCGAGCGATCAATACTGCGCGGGTCCCTGGGACAGTGGATCGATGAGAACCTACAATGGACGGCGCCTCCTTTTGCTACAGAGGCGCGATGTCCGCAGTTGTGAAGCCAAAGCGGCGATGATGGATTCTCTAGCGACGATGAATTTACTGCGGTAAACTCATCATCTCAGAGCAGGCCATTTGGGTGTTTTGGAAGCAACAACACCCAGGGAAGCGACGCGCATGCGGCTGAAGGTATCGCACGCCGCATCAGATCTCCGGCGCTATTGCCGCGTTCTGACGGTCCCGGTTGGCATTATGAAGGGACGACTTAGCATTCGCCCTCGATCCATTCATCAGAGACAGGATGTACGCATCAAGACTAAATGTCCCAATGGCGGCAAGAAAATTACCCAAACGACGGCCGTCAACGGGATCTAACAGATCCCTTCCTCGGCCAGGTTGGCGAGATGGGTGAGCGGGTCGCCCGCGCGATGCTTCACAACAATGAATCGATGCGCCCTGACTGATTCAAAACTCTCGTTGGACGCAACGCTTTGAGCGAGCGATTCTTGTCTCATGTTGAGCCAACCTTACAAAGTCTATATCGAACGCACGGACGCTTCGAAGCGCATGGCCCGCTTCTATGCCATGACGATCGAACCGACACTGTTCGGCGATGTCAGTCTCACCCGCCGCTGGGGCCGGATCGGCAGCAGGGGCCACATGATGGCGCACAGCTTCGAGCGGGAAGCGGACGCGGTCGATCTGTTTCTCGAGCTGCTGTCGCGGAAGCGCAAACGCGGCTATCGCCCGCGGCCACTGACGAACTGATGCGAAAGGTCCTGTTTTCGACAGGTCCCTTTGCCAGACTTATTCCGAAGGGATGCGCCGCATCTCCTCACAGGCTTCGTGCTTGGAGACTATGTGCCCGCTAGACGACATAGCTGCGACAAGCCGGCGCGGCCGGTGGATCCGGCTGCGGTGGCTCGGATGCGGTGGAAGCCCTCAGAAGGGCGGTTCGGGCTCCTCTGCCAGGGCCACAGCCAGTTCGGCTTCAGCAAGCTCGAGTTCGGCCTGGATCTGGCGGCGCTCGGCGGCGTTCACGGCATTCTTGAGCTCGGCGCGCAGTTCCTCGATGTGCTGTTCGATGGTCATCGTCGTCATCTCCTGATGTTTGAGAAAGATGACGCCCGCGGTCGGAGAGACGGGGCAGGGTCAAGGATCGCGAAGCGACCGGCGGAGCCGGGGCGTGGGGGAGCCGAAATGCGTCAGCATTTTGGGGGAACCGCGCATCCTTGAGGCTGGCGCGGCTGTCCGGCACGATTGGCCGATCTGAGCAGACTTTCCCTCTCCGTATCCTGACAAGAAGAGGACCGGGGTTCGATGCCCCGGTCCTCTTCCTCATAAGGAGGGGAAGGCCCCGCCTTTTCGGGCGAGGCCGGTTCTCACTCAGGCCTCCCGCTTCGGGCGGTTCCAGACCAGCGCATAGTCCCCTTCTGTTTCGGCCGGCCACAGGGCCGCGTTGATTGGTGCATTGAAGCTCGGGTCATCGAGGGTGACCGAGATGTAGGGCTCGCCGTCGCCTGACACTTTGTTCCAGGCCGCTCCGACTTCCGCTGCGCCCGCCATGATGCGGAAGTCGGGGGCGTCGCGGGAGACGCGTTCGATCGGGTTCAGGCGGGCCTTCATGGAGACCGTAAGGGTGCGGACGTTGCCAACGATGGTGTTGCCGTTGGTGGTGAATTCGCCGATGACTGCCATGTTCGAGATCCTTTCGGTTTGCTCGGGCCGCGACCATCGCGACCTCGATGACTGTCGACGGGATCGCGAACGATCGGGCCGCACCTTTCAGGCCGGAATGCAATGGAGGACGGCAGGCGGCGGCTTTCTTGTCCCGCGAGGAATGCGAACCTGTTCGCAGGGGAAGAAAGCTGACGACACCCGTTGCGGAAGGACGATCGAGGCGAAGCCGGTTTGCGATCAGACATGTCAAATCGAGGCCGCGGTGGCCGCGTCCGATGAACACCGGATCGAATGGATCTCGAACATGGCAGCCATCGGCGCACCTCGCCGCCGCAGTGGGAAAACACCATCTGAGGTCACCAGAGCTTGCGGTCTTCATGAGCGTCCACCGGATGCTGTCGACTTCATGCCCCACGATGCTCCGCACGCTTCGACTGCCAGGTGTGCTTAGCCGAACTCATACGAGCTGAACTACGTTTCGGACGATGGCGACAAGACACCTCTCCCTGCCCGGCAATCCGAACACCCTGGCAACGCACCGGCCGATGCAGCATCGGCCGGACAACAGGAGTGCACAGACGTGTTCCAAAACCGTTTGAAGCCAGAGGCCCAATTGGAAACGCCCTTGCTCGGAAGGTGGGCCCTCTCCGACAGCATTCTGTCGCCAGCCGGTGCCTTGAGCACATCGAAGCGCAAAGCGCGATGGCCTCGATCGGAGAAGGGCTCCGCAACGTCAGGGGAAACGACGGTTCCCCGATGCAACATCTACTCGGCTGAGCGCGCGGTCCAGGGATTGATGACTCTCAGACCGGCGGCCTCGAACGGGCTGGTATCGCGGGTGGCGACGGTCAACCCGCGTGCGGCCACCGTGGCAGCAATGTAGCCATCCGCCGTTCCGATTGCCTTGCCCTCGTCTCGCGCACGGGCCATCAACTGCGCATAGGCCTGCGAGGCATCGAGATCAAAAGACAGGATCCGGCCGGAGAAGGCAGGCAGGACCTCCCGCTCCAGGCGATCCAGAAAGGTCTCGCGCCGTCTGCCTTGGGGCATCGTTGCCAGACCATAGCGTAGTTCCGCCACGGTGATCGTCGTCAAACAAAGGGTCTCGACCGGCTGCGCATCGACCCACGCCAATACGTTCGCGTCCGGCTCGGCTTTCCAGAGTTCAGAGATCACATTGGTATCGAGCACGATCACTCGAAGCGCACCGGTTCTGCCGGCGATTTGTCACGGAGCTTGTCGAAGTGCTCCGCTTCCTCATGGCTGAGACCACCAGCCTCGCGGGCTATAGAGGTCAACAAGGAGCCGAGCTTCACACGGCCCTCGGGTCTCGCGGCCTGCTCGAGGATGCTCCGGATTTCCGCTTCGGTGCTGCGGCCATGGGTGGCCGCCCGGACGCGGATGGCCCGATGCACTTCGTCGGGAACGTTGCGGATCGTGATCGAAGGCATGACATCGCACTCCCTGAATATGATTGCGTTGATATCATTTAATCATATTGCAATCGCCGGAGCAATGATGACGGCTCGCCCTCACACTCCACACATGCCTTCGCATTCGTTCGGCCAGAGATCGAGTTGACCACGATCGCCGGCAGTCGACAGATCGACCTGACTGAGCGGTATACAGGACCGATGGAGATAAATCGCGCCGCGGATGCCCCGCAGGCCCGTGCGCAGCGTATCATCGATATCGACCGCGTAGGCCCAGGCGGCGGGATCATGGTCGCGCATGAAGCGCGAACGCGCGTCATCATGGAACGGGCAGCCGATGCAGGCAGATTTCGGAGGCTCGGGATAATCGTGCCGCAGCAACCACGCGAGGCAGTCGCGCCGCGTCATCCGTTTCTCGATCAGAGGCCACCGGTTGACCTGCCAGTCCTCAAAGTTCGGTTTGATCCGGCTGGCCTCTTCCAGACTGATGCCGATCCACTGTTCCGCAACTAGAATGGCGGGGGACCGCTTTCGCGTCAAGCCGAGCAGCTCGCGGACCTTCCGGCGAATAGGAACGATCTTGTAGTCGGTTGTGCAGGCGCGGCGGATCATGCCGATCGAGATGATCTCGGTCCAGGTCCGGCGGGTCGCGATCTCAACCAGTTCGCTATCCTTATCTTCATCGAGGACGGGCACTTCCGTGCCTGCCGGCGTCACCGTTTTCGCAAAGGACGGGATCGATGCCCAGCGTCGACCGGCGGCCGCCTCGATAAGGTTGTCGCGAATGTTCCCGGTCGAGACGATGTAGATAAGAACAGGCAGGACGTTGGGCGATCGCAGCCATTCGAGATGCGCGTAGACCGCTTTCGGTTCTGAGCCGGTATCGGCAAAGATGGCGCAGTCGGGCATTGGACCGATCTCACCATGCGCCGCCATCAGCATCAGGGTGGTGGACGGGACGCCGGCACCCAGCGAGAGCAGGCGGATAGGCAGGGAGGGAGGGTTGCCCTCCGTTTCAGTGACCCGGCACGTCGAAGACGTCAGGGAGAGCATCAGGCAGCCTCCCTCGTCTGATGAGCCGAGGCTTCGGGCTGAAGGTCATGTAGATACGTCACGGCGCGCTGCGCATGAGCTGCGGCCTGGAAGATGGCGCGACGGTCATCGGATAGAACCTTCACCCACGACGCAAGGTAGCTCGCATGGTCGGGTCTGGGCTCAAGTTCCGGCACAATACCGAGATCGGCGCAAAGGAAGCAGCTTCCGAGTTCCGCGATCAACTCTTCGCGGGCGCGCTCGGATCGGTCCTCGTGGTAACGGCTGAGATTGCGGTCCAGCCTGGTGGGACCACCCGCCCAGTGGCAGCATTCATGGCTCAGCGTCGCGTAGTAGCTCGCCGCGTCCCTGAACATCTGGAAGGGCGGCATCTGGATGTGATCTGTCGCGGGACTGAAGAAAGCCCGGTCGCCTCCATGACGGATCTCCACCCCGGTGTTGGCGAAGAAGCGGTCTGCCTCGTCCATGCGTTCAACGGGATCACGGAACGGCTCGGCGGGGGCATGGTAATGATCTGGCAGGCCATCGATCTGCGCGATGTTGAAGACCGTGTATGCCTTCAGAAACGGTATTTCCCTCTCGATTTCACCGCCATTGGCGTCGGCCTCCGCCTTGGTGAAGCGGCTGGCAAAGACAACCGCCGTGCCGGTCTCACCCTTGCGGACAGCTCCTCCGAGCTTAACGGCCTGCTTGAATGTCATCCAGGTCGGTGCACTGTATCCGCGTGCCACAGCCTCGGACCAAAGGAGCAATACATTCACGCCGGAGTAGGGGAGGCCGTTGAACCGCAAAGGCCGGGTTATGCGCTTGGCCGCATGGTCTGAGTGCCAGGGTCGCATCCAAGGCCGCACGCCGTTCTCCAGATCCGCAACGATCTTCTCGGTGATGCGTGTGTAAATATCGCCGCGTGTGCTTTCGCTCTTTCTCTTCATTTTCAGAACCTCCATTCACGGAGGTCGCGCCGATCGCGACCCCGTCACGGGGGTGCGCAAGCCGGGGCCGAGAGACGGTCGCGCACGCGAGCAGGCGACGCAGGCGCCACGCGAAGGGCCGGAAAGAAGTGGAGGACGGCAAGGCCGTTGCGCGAACGGCAGGCCACGGCAGGACCAGAAGCCGGGACGGGGTCGCGATGGTCGCCGCGTTGTTATCTGCATTGTCCGCAAAGTGTTTCCATAACACAGCTGAACGAGGCTTCCGAATCGTCGAGCACCTCGAATTATCGTCATGACGTCAAACAGTGGTCGACACCGTTTCTGCGTACGCACCTGGAAACGATGGCGTTGCTTTAAAGCAGGGTGATAGATTTCACGCGCCGCGCGCACCACTCTCGATTGGCGTCACCTGCTGATCCGTGGGATTTTTCGCAGCAGGTAAACCACTGAACTCTTCTTTCGGCCCAAACCAATCATTACCCTGTCATAAAGGCCAGCTATTCGCGCGTTTTTATAGGTGTGACATGTACCCTCAATCCGGTATCTTTGCGTCAGGCTTGCTTGCCGTCGATGAAAATACGGAGATCTACTGGGAAACGCCCGGCAACCCAACAGGAAAGCCTGCACTCTGTTTGCATGGCGGTCCTGGATATAAAGCAACCTCGCCGCAGCGGTGAAACGCTGCGGCGGGCGACGGCTGGTTTCACTTAGCCGCCTCGGCGACCTGCATCATTTCATGTTTCGGCTGATCGGCTTCGCCAGCCTCGTCAGCTACACCGTGCGCATCGTTGCCGCTGTCATCATCGACGCTGAACCGATCAGCAACAATCTCCGCGGCCTTTGCTGGCCGGATGGGGGAGGGGAGCCATGCGGTGCCTTTGGTCTGTGCCGCCTCCGCATAGGCTGCGGCCTCCGCCTTTTTCATGCGTCCGACCCCACTTGCGACCTCCGGTCCCTTGATTCCCACCTGATTGATGTGCACTCATCCTAGCGGCGAGGCGCGGGTTCGCTTTTCCATCCCTGGACATTAACGGGGCACGTTATACGCCACTGCTTGGTGCATCCACCCCTTAACGGCCGGGGTCATCTGGCTGCTACGGGAGCTCCGTCAATCCCGCATTTCACCAGCAGCGCCCAGACGATGCGGCCTTGACCCCGCGCAAAGCACAGCGTCAGAACACCGGTGGCGGAACCTGCTCGTTTAAGGCAAAAAGGGATACGTGCAACAAAAGGCTCGACAGATGACCGGCACATCAGACACGTTGGCTCTCCTCATCGACGGCGACAATGCCTCCCCTAAAATTGTCAGTGGGCTCTTGGCCGAGATCGCCACCTATGGCACCGCCAGCGTCAAACGCATCTATGGGGACTGGACCAAACCCAACCTCAATGGTTGGAAAGAGTGCCTGCTGGAGCATTCCATCCAACCGGTCCAGCAATTTGCTTACACGACGGGAAAGAATGCCACGGACGGCGCAATGATCATCGACGCAATGGACTTGCTCTATACCGGCCGGTTTTCCGCATTTTGCATCGTTTCCAGCGATAGTGATTTCGCCAGGTTGGCGTCGCGTATCCGCGAACAGGGCGTCACCGTCTACGGCTTCGGCGAACGCAAAACTCCGCGCCCTTTCATCACTGCTTGCGACAAGTTCGTCTACTTCGACGTGCTCAACACCAACTCCGTCGAGCCCGAGGCGCGTCAAGATCCGCAACCGGCTGCCGTAGTGAAGGCCAAGGAGGCTAAGTCATCCCCAGCAAAGGCGCCGGCAAAACCGAAGCTTGACGCTGCCGCATTAAAGATGCTCAAGAATGCTATAACGGCGTCGGCCGATGAAGACGGCCGTGCCAACCTGGCCCGTGTCGGCGCCCATTTGGCGAAACAATCGCCGGACTTTGATGCGCGCAACTATGGCTTTGCGCGCCTCACCGACCTAGTCGAGGCGTCCGGCATCGTTGACGTGGGGCGAAGTGGCGGCAGCCCGAAGATCGTGACGGTGCGCATGAAAGGTAAGGCAATGCCGAGGCCAAACGGCTAGGTTCGGCCGCCTCCGGGACAGCGGCAGCCTGTCCGAAATGTCCCGCTCCAAATCACAGGTGTCGCCTTGGTGAAGGCGCTTGCAAGAAAAAGATGCTGACGAAGCGGCCGATAGACCGCAGAAGATGGCTTGCCCGGACGTGCCGCTCAATGCTGAACCGTAAAACAGCGCCTCCGCGCTACCGTCCGCTCGCCCATCATCGGCACATCCTCCTAAATCCGCAGAAGGAGTCAATCAGAACTTCGCAACGACAGCAACGCCGGCTTTTTTCAACGGTATCGGTGGAAAGCGACCGTTGTCATGAGATGCGTTCGATGCAAATTTGGAGCGATGGCGGTAACCGCGCGCTCTGCGCACCGGCGACCCGCATTGAGGGAGAATTGGTTAAGCCTCGGGTATTTTGGCTGCGGGGGAAAGCTCCGCCGCATTGGCCCATATCAAGGCCGGCGAGGCGTGTCGCCACGGCAATCGACGTTATTGCTCCTGATTTGTATTGTGGGCGTAGGCGTCCGACGAAGGGCAGATTTCTCGACGGCGTGTCCTTGCGGGAACCTTCAACCTTTCACTTTTCTGGACTTTGTCCCCGCTTTACGTAAAAAATAGGAGGACGGCATTGAAGATTTCTTCCAGCGAAAAAGCAATGGCAAAACACTTGGAAACTGTCTTCGGGGCTCGACCGCGTATATTCATTCATCGTGAGACCGAGAACGATCCGTTTTTACATTGGCATCGCCCAGGCCCAGGACTACCCAGGCCCCGACATGGTAACGATGAGCACTATCTCTAACCAGCTTCGACGCGTGTAAAGATTGAAGCGTCTACTTATACTCATTCTCTTATGGTGAGAACGCTTGCCCACATAAAGAGCACCGACACAACCTCGGCATAGGGCGAGAGGCGGGTTGCCGACTCAGGCGCCACGCGAGGGCCGGAACGAAGTGGAGGACGGCAAGTCGGTTGCGCGAACGGCAGGCTGCGGCAGGACCAGAAGCCGGGACGGGGTTGCGATGGCCGCCTTGGTTCCCTCCTTGTCAGCGCGATCATCTGCCAACAGAGATCAATAGTTCCGAATTTTTAGCAGTCGGCGTTCATTTTAAGCAACCGCCGCCCTTGTTATACTAATTGATCTTTCGATATATTCATTATTTCTGACCAATCTGTCAGAGATAAAACCCCGTCGAACAAAGCAGGAATACGATGGCACGAGGCCAGCGAGATTTTACGGTCGTCATCAAGAAATCACGGCGCATGAGCGCGACAAAGCCGGACTGGGATACGAAACTCCAGCAAGAGCAGCCGATCAGCAAGACTGTGACAGCTCTGTCGCCGGAAGAGGCCGGGGTAGCCAGACAACAGGCACGCGATTTCGCAGAACAAGCCTTTTCGAAACCGGTAAAGCCGGCGCCACGGATCCTCGACATCGTTGAGCCATCCAACTTCAACGACCGTTGCCCCCCCAGGACAGTTGAGCCGTTGCCGCCGTCGTCCGGCAGGAAAGAGCGCCAATTGAAGCAGCACTCACAGGCGCGCTCCATTGATGAAACGGAGGTGATCAAAGGGAACGCCTCGTCATCAGTGAAGCCGGCTCTCCGAAAGGCCCGTCGTTTGCCCAGACCTGCATTCCCCAGAGAAGTTCGATGGCATGTGCGTTTTCTCGGCGCCCGTCATTTCGATGCACTGCCGGTCTGGCACAAGATCCGGATCAAACGAAAAGCCAGACGTGCCGCAGCCGAGCAGTCCACGTCATGAGGGCCAGGTTCGCGCTCGCCCAGGTGGAGAAACCGTGGTCCGAGATACCATAATCGGCGGCGACGAAGAGCTGGATGAAGGCATCGAAAGAGCGGAACCGGGCGATCCCGTTCCGACGTCGCCTAAGGTACGGTCTCGAGATCGGTCTGGCGGAACTCGTCAGCCGTCGCGAGGATCGGCACGCGATAATACTTGGCGCAGGCATAGTGCAGGCAGTCGCCGAGGTTGAGGCCATGACGGCCCGACCGAAACCAGTGCGCGGCAGAAAGCGCGAGGCTGGTCGTGAGCGTCGCCGGCGGGAGGTCACGGATTTCGATGCCGCGCGCCTCAAGAAATTCCAGCACGATCGGTTCGACCTTATCGACGGGGAGGGCGAATTTGTCGGAGCGGGACAGTCCGAGAACCGCCTCCAGCACGGCGACAGGCGAGGTCATTCGTGTCTGCGCCATCATGAGCGCGTCGGAAACACGATCGGCCTCGGGCCCATCGGAAAGAAGAGCGATGATCGCGCAGGCATCGACGAACATCAGCCCTCTTCCCACATCGCATCAAAGGTCTCGCGGGCAAGTGGCTTGCTTGCCTCCTCGCCGAGCGCAACGCCATGCTTCTCCCTCAGCCGTCGCGCGGTGTCGCGTGGCGTTTCGCTGTTGCGCCGACGCTCGATCGCCTCCCTCATGGCGATGACGATGGCGTCGGTGATGCTGACACCGGTCATGCTCGCGAATTTGCGGGTAAGGGCATCAGCTTCCGCATTGTTGACGTTGATGGCCATCAGAGACCTCGTATGTAGATAAATGAGAAACATAATGTAGATCAGACGATCTACATTCGCAAGGAACGCGCATGGCAAGATGGCAAGGCGAGGCCGAAGCCCCGCCCGCCGCTGGCTCAGCCCAAGGCCGCCAGCTGCGCCTCCGCGGCCTTACGGTCGAGCGCCTGGCCGGGATTATCGACGGGGCGATCGAAAGGCTTCCAGACTTCGCCGACGATCTGCTCGTAAGCGGAAACGGCGCCTTCCGCCGCCATCCTGAGCGCGTGGGCCTGGATGCCCATGTCGGCCGCGAATTCGCGCTTGCGCTGGGCGGCGCTGTCGTATCCGACCGGGCCGTCGAGGTCCTCGTCGCGGGCGTCGGCGGCACTCTTGGCAGTGGCATCGCGGGCCTCGCTGACGGCCTTGCTGTAGAACTGGCCAGCACCATGCGCGGAACCGACATAGGCTCCGACGATGCGCTGCAGATGTATCTGCATGGCCCGTTCGCCAAGGCCTTCGGAAAGGGCTGTCGAGGTCTCAACGATGAGGCGTTCGTGCATGTCGCGGATGCCGTCGCTGTCGAGGATGGCGGTCCCGAAGCTTTCGGCGATGCGGAGCGCCTGGGTTTCGTCAGGGCATGTCAGGCGGACCATCTCGATGGTGGCGCCCTTGCGGAGCTGCACCACGCGGGCGGCGGGACGTTTGGTCTGGGTGGAAGAGGTCGTGGGCTTTGCCATGGTGATTTCCTTCTCGTTCGCCGAAACGGTTCCAGCCCCCTGGCTGGTCTATCCTTCGGTGCGGTCGAAAAGAACCGGCGCAAACCGGGCGGTTCAGGGTCCGGGCGAACCAGGTCGGGCGAAACAGTTGTGCGGACAAGCGGGTCTTTCAGACCTGCGAAGGCCGCACGGCTGTTTTGTCGAGAACGGCACGACCGGCCGCCACGCGGCGCGGAACGCGGCCTTGAACCGAACGGGCGCTGGTTCAGACCGCAGCAGAACCGAAGGACAGATTAGCCAGGAGGCTGGCACCAGCTTTCAGGACGGGAGGAATATCATGCAAGGCACGTGCCGGATCTGCCTTAAGAGACCTCACCACCGCCGGTCCGAAGCCTCTCGTCCCGCCAAGATAAACAGACCGCCGCCTGAACCCGAGAAGCCGCGCCCGGCGATCCGCTCGATATGGCTGGCCGGCAATTCCGACGAGATGATCGCCGCCACGATCCATACCGATCTTGATCCCTGCGCTGCCCACCGTACTCGTGAACAAGAGACAGCCATTCGCAAGTACAGCGGTGGGTATCGTCAGCCGGGCTCCGCGTCGGATCAGGTGGCTATTCGGCAGACGATGGTGATCTAGCCGCGCCGGGCCGTCGGTGCTGCTTACGCAGCACCTTGGCCGTCGGAATGGGACGCCTCGTCCATCCATACGCCGGCATTCACAAGCGTCCGTGCCGGGCTGCGTATTGCGGAGGTACCGCCACTTCCTGCCCGGTGAGTGAGGGACGTTTGGTTGCTGCCGAGCCGAAGTTGCCGAGCCTTCACTGGGCCGGAACACCTTTGCAAAACGCCTTTGGCAAGCGCGGCGTGCTCGCGATCGACATGGAGCTCGGCGGCGCGGTGTCCGGATGGCCTTCGGCACCATGTCCCAGCCGCGGCACAGCAGGTTGGACAGGGAACCTGTGTGACCGGATGATCTGGCCAGGTTTCTCCACAGCGTTCGCACCGAAAGATCATGCCGAGGATCTCCGGACCTCGTTGCGGCGCGACGTCAACGAAAGCTCATGGCGCCTGCGCAACGCCGCAATCGCCAGCTCCTGCCGCGCCAGCTTGAGCGACAGGGTCTCCGTCTCACCCCGGCGCTCGAAGGTCAGCCGTTCGACATGTGCCTGAAACAGCATCTCATCGGAACGGGTCCATCGCGTACTGGATCGCTTGTGCGAACGCGCCTTGGCCTTCTCGGTGACCGTCATCCGCTCGGCACGGCAGGCAATTTGGCGCTGGATGAGATCGAGGTGCCGCCGCGTTTCCCGGCGCGCTGCCTCCATGCCCGCAAGCAGCGCCAAATGTTGGGGAGGCGCGATCATGCCGTCCTCCCTGACCAGCCGACGAAACCGGATGGACCGTGATAGGAAGCGTGGCGATCAGGATCGATCACAAAGCCGAAGCGGCCGACCGCATATTCATCCGAAGGGACGAGAAAGCGACGCTCCTCAATGCCGAAGGCGCGTTTGCCACCGAGCGTCGCGATCACCTCTGTCATCCCGGGATGGCGATCTAAGCGGATTGCCGAAATCACCACCCAGTCTGCGCCATGGGCCGCATCGAACGCACGACGGTCCTTCTCATGAGACTCACCCGGCGCCAGAATCGTCCCGAAGATCGTCTCCCAAGCGTCCGGAAACCGGTCCTTCAGGGTCCTTTCCGCGCAGCCCCGTTCGTAGCTCGTGAACAGATCTGGAAAGGTGATCGCCAAGATCGACCAGGCGCTGTCCTCCTCATACCATCCGTCTTCGACGCGCAGCGTCCGATGAACCCTCCTATTGCGCTCAGGCGACAGCTTGAAGCCACCGTGGCTCGCCGTCGTGTGGGAAACGACTCCTTCAGCATAAATCGTTGCGCCCTGTGAGGGTCCCCACGGCGTGTGGCAAGGCATTCGCAACGTCTTGCGATCAAGCATCCGAAGCTCATCGCAATGCTCGGCGTGCACCGACACCCGCGCCCGGAAATCGGCTTCGTTCTCAATCGACGCGGAGCGCGAAGTGAAGTCGTCGCGCTTCAGTTCGGAGAGCGGTTGCTGGATCCGCCAGGCGCTGGCGAGGAAATGCCCGCCCTGTCCCGGAAGCATGGCGACGACGAGATCGCCGATCCCTGCGACCGGAAAATCCTCGGACGAGCGGCCGAATTCTACCTGCGGCGCGCTGGGAGGCAGGTCGATGGGGGAGGGAAGGGAGGCGCTCATGCAGCCCTCCCTTTGATGAAAATAGCGCCGACCGAGGCGCGCTCGAATATCATATGCGCGGACATGTCTGTCTCCTTGTTGCGCGGTTGCAGAAACGAAAGCGCCGCCGTCCTTGCGGACGGCGGCGGCGTGGCGTTCGGAAGAAGAGTATGGTGCGCTGCTCTATGCCGCAGCGGTGACCGAGTGAGTGCTGTCCGGCATGTGCGTGACCTCTTCCAGCACGGCCTGCGGATAACCGTGCCGCGACAGCCATTCCTCGGCAGCAGCGCAATCGGCGGCGACGTGGACGAGCACGGCGCCATCACCGGCACGGTCGAAGACGCGGACCGATCCGATCGCCGGAAGCTCGACAACCGCGAACGCCAGTCGGCAGCTTTCGACATCGAAGCTGCGGTGAACCCGAAGCACGATGGTTCCGGCACTGCCATAATCGCCCTCGTGGATCGTGAAGCAGGCGGGAGAGCGGCACGTGCCGGTCGAACGCGGCGCCTCCTTGCGGATCAACCGGCCGGAGCCGTTGTTGGTCTTCCAGACCCCCAGCTTTTTGCGGTGATGTGCCGGAGGCTGCGGTGTGCCGTCGGACCATGAGAGCATGGAGCCGATGGGAACGAGTTCATAGACAAGGGATGCGGACATTTGTGTTCACCATAAATTTTGAGGGGTTTTGAAACAAATCCGCCGCCAAGCTTTTGGCTGGCGGCGGTGCTTGTTGGAATGCGGGGGAGGGCGGTCACTCAGCGGCGATGCCGTAAGCGCCTTGTTCCTCCGGCTCTTGGTCCTCTTCGCCACCGCCCTCCGGGATTTCGGAGAACTTGTCCGCTCCGGCGTCGCCATCTGTCTCGTCTGACCCCGGTTCGTCGCCACAGATGACATCGGTGGGCTCATCTTCGCCATCGGCGGTCGCGTCTTCATCCTGCACGTCGAGAAACTCGGCATGCTTCAACAGCTCGGCGACCTCGTCGGGGCTCGGCGCGAACAGAGCGGCCGGATGCACGAAGCGTTCGTTCGCGAAGTGGCTGACAAGTGCCGCACGGGTTTCGCGCACGCGCGGACGCGGGAGCACGTTCACGTCCTTTGCCGCGGCTTCGAGGGCTTGGCGCGACAGGCAATCGAGGAAATCCTCCGTGCCCATGTTCGGCAGGAACTGATCCGCACCGATCGCGTCGCCGGCAATCCGGGACACGACGCCGCTGTTCGACATGCCCCGCCGGCACGAGAGGACTTCGATCAGCATCGCGCGGACAGCGATGCGCAGTGTTTCCCCGTCAAAGGAGAGCTTGCCGTCTTCGCCGATTAGCCGGGCGGCATGACGCTTGAACCGCTTCGGCCCGAACACATTGTCATTCGCGCCGGAGTCGACGCGCACATTCAGTCCGGCGAAGGCGAGGACCATGAGCGCCATCAGCGTATCATCCTCAACCGGGGCGCGGCCGAGCGCCTCATGCAGCGCGTCGGTGCGGAAGTCACCGATCATATCCTGGCCTTTCTGCGTGACGTCCGGGCGCGGCTTTGGCGCCGTGATCACCTCGTCGATGCCGCCATCCGCCACCCCATTAGGATCCGACGGGTTTGCTGTCCTCTTCTTCTTCTCTTGCGGCATCCGAAACGCGATCGACTGCACCTTGCCGCTACGATCCATATACATGGCGACGCGGTCGCCCTTCTGTGGCTTGCCGTAAACGCGCTCGGCTTTCGGCGGCAGCTTGACCTCGCCCCATTGGCTCGCCTCGGCGATGATGCCGTTCTTCGGCAGATTGCTCGTCATCCACTCCTGCTGGGCACCGAGAAAGCCCTCGACATTGGTGGTGTAGCGGCTGTCTTCGTCGGCCGGAGCGAACAGGTCCTCGACCCATTCGATGCCGTAGGCCGCGGCCAGATCGTCACCGAAGCTGGCGTCCTTTGCGAACATCCGCTCCTTCGACAGCGCCTTGGCGATCTCCCACCAGGTTGCCGTCTGCCCCTTCTTCGGCTTACGCGCCTTCCAGACCTCTTTCTGCTCCTCGAGCGAAGCCGAGGCGATGGTGCGCAGCTCCTGCTCTCGCGGCATATCGCCAAGCGCCATCTGGTCGAGCATGGCGGGAAGGACATTGGCCAGCAGCCTGAGCTTGCGGATCTGGCGCACCGGCAATGTCAGCGCGACACCGATCGCCTCCTCGGTCCAACCGAGTGCCACGAGCCGTTCGATACCGCGCCACTGATCGACGGGATTGAGCGGTTCACGCGCGATGTTCTCGATCATCGAGCGCATGGCGCCGTTGTCGTTGGCGGCCTCAACGACGATGACCTCGATCTCGTCGAAGCCCGCGGCGATCGCCTGCCTCACGCGGCGGTGGCCCGCTTGAATCACGTAGCCGTTGCCTCCGCCCGCGTCGGGAGACGCCACCGGCGGCTGGATGATGCCGACCGCCTTGATGGTGGCCAGCAACAATGCGTCTGCCTGGGGAGAGGATTTGGAACGGCGCGTATCGTCCGGATTGTCCTTCAAGGCACGCGGGTCGAGTTTGATGATCTGCATGGGATCTGCTCCTTCCGGGGTATGAGAACCGGCACCTCGCCGGCTCTTCCTGTCTTCAGTTCTTTCCGAAGACACCTCCTGGACCGCGGAGCGGACGGACCGGCGCAACTGCGCGCGAGCGGCCCTGGCCGTCAGGGCGAGCAGGGCGAAGCCTTGCGAGAAAGACGGGCAGGGGTGCGTCAGGGCGCGGTTAAGCGATAGCGGCGGCGGGAGGGCCGATCTGCGAGCGGATCTTCTTCCTCCTGATTTTCTTAGCACAGACCTTGAAATGCCGTTGCTTTTGACGCTATATAGCGTCTATATTTTTGGCTGAACGACGGAGGCATATCATGGGTCTTGCCCAGTACGCAGACGATGGCTTGTTCGCACCGCGTAAGATCGCCGATGCGTTTCGCACAACCAGCGAAGAGATTGCACGAACCGCTGGACTCGGAAAAGACGCGATCCAGCGAAAGGACCGTATTCGCTCCGACAAAACACAGCGGCGCCTGCGCGAGATGATTGAGATCGTCAACAAGGTCGAATCGCGCTTCGGCTCGGCGTTGATGGCCTATGCCTGGTACCGCTCCGAGCCACTGTCCGGCTTCTCCGGCCAGACGGCGATGCAACTGGTCCGCAGCGGTCGCGCGGATGAGGTACTCGACTACATCGACGCGGTTGACGCCGGTGTCCACGCATAGGTTGGCAGATGCATTATCAGGGAAAGCTCTACCGGGCGCTCAATCCGATCTATGCCCGCGAGCCTTTCTCCGGACGTGGCGCGGAGCTGTACGGCGGCCGGTTCAACCCGAAAGGCATACCAGCGCTATACACGTCCCTGACGATCATGACGGCGCTGAAAGAAGCCAACCAGGTCGGCAATCTGCAACCAACGACGCTCGTCTCCTATGATGCCGATGTCGATCACGTCTTCGACTGCCGGAACGAGATGGCTCTTCGGGCACACGAAATGGACGCGGCGACACTCGCTGATCCAACCTGGCGTGACCAGATGAAGCCTTATGGGGAGGCGAGAACGCAAACATTCGCGCGTCGGCTAGCTGCCAACGGTTTTAGCGGGCTGATCGTCAGGAGCTTCGCGCCCGGCGCCATGGATGACGATATCAATCTCGTCCTTTGGACTTGGGGCGGCGCGGCTCCAAGCCGTCTTATCCTCGTCGACGACGAACGCCGACTGTCGCGATAGCCGCGCGTGGCACCATCTGTGTCAGCGCGAAAAGCCGGCCGCATATGACCCTGTAAGCGGAACAGTGTTCTATCAAGCTGCGGCTTCGTCGTCCTCCGCCTATTCCCGCACCGAGGCTGCCAGGGCTTCCTCGACCTCTTCGAACTCCCGGCGTTTCTCGGCCAGTTCCTCGGCAAAAGCGAACGTGCCGTTTAGCCGCGACCGATATGACGCCAGACGCCGCTTCGCCTCGACGAGGCAATGGCGATGACGCTCACGCTCACCGTCGACGTCATCCAGGGCATGCTCGAGGCGAGAGATTGCTCCGAGCGGTGTGACGGTTACCGGCAGTGCGATCTCATAGTCAGCGCCGGTGCGCTGGAGAAGCGTCTGATAGCGATAGGCGTCGCCGCGCCCGAAGCTCTCGCCATCATAGACGAGATCGAAACCGCCGATGCTGGCGATATGGACCTCACCCTTCTGCTGGAGCTGTACAAGGGTCAGGATTTCCTTCATCAGCGCCCGACCGGCATCCTTGCGCTCCCGGTATGGCGTGCCCGTAACCGTCATGGCAAACGCATCGCCCGATGTCGGAACCAGCCGCTCAATGTCCTGGCCGATCTCAGCGATCCGCCGCGTCGAAACCTCGATGTCGCGCTCAGCGTCCCTGATCTGGCGGCGCACGGCGAAGAGATCGTCCTCATGCGCTGCTCGCAACCGTTCGAGCCGGGCGATATCGGCTTCCAGACCGGCCTTGCGCATCAGCCGCTCATCGCCGGAGGCAATGGCCTTGGCCATTGCGAACTGATTGGCCCGCCCTTCATTCAGATCCTCCAGCCTGCGGATCGAGGTGTCGCCGGAAAGAGCGGCAGCAATGAAACGCGCCTTGCGCTCGTTGTTCTGCCACATGGTGGCATCGAGCGATCCTTGCGTGGCATAGGCGAAGATATCGACTTCCTCATGCTGGTTGCCCTGGCGGACGATGCGGCCCTCGCGCTGCTCGATCTGGGAAGGTAGCCAGGGCACATCGAGGTGGTGAAGCGCCTTAAGCCTCAGTTGCGCGTTGACGCCTGTTCCCATGGTGTCCGACGAGCCGATCAGAAAGCGGACCTTTCCGGCCCTCACATCGCTGAACAGCCGCTGCTTGGCCTCGGTCTTCTTGTAATCCTGCATGAAGGCGATCTGGGATGCCGGCACGCCCAGCCGGATCAGCTCGTCCCGGATCCAACGATAGGCCGAAAAGCCGCGGCTCTTCTCCACGTTGATGGTGCCGAGATCGGAGAAGATCATCTGTGCCGCGCCTGGAAGATCGTAAGGTTTGCCGTCAGGGCGAAGATAGGTCTCGTGCGATGCCTCCTGCCAAATGCGGAAGGCGTTTCGGACCAGCATATTGAGCTTGTTGTCCGGTTCGTCTTCCATTGCCGGCATCACCAGCCGCAAATCAATCGCCGCGTGACGGCCGTCGGTGATAACCGACAGCAAAATGTCATCGCCGGGCTCCGGCGGACGATCATGCTCCTCGATCGCCCTGATGCGCGCCTCCAGCATCTGCTGGTACATTCTGAACGCCGGCGTTGGTTTGGCCGTCAGGATCTGGCGCTTGCCGGTCGAGATCGCTGGAACCTTGACGTAAGCGCGCAGATCCTCCGGCATCACCACGTCGGCGAAGCTGCGAAACATGGCGATCAGTTCGGGGACGTTCACGAAGCTGGCGAAGCGGCTGACGGGCTTGTATTTGCCGGAGGGCTGCAGTTCCAGTTCCGTCGTCGTGTCGCCGAAGGTCGAGGCCCAGGCGTCGAACTCGTGCAGGCCGCGTTCCAGCAATTCCGCGTAGCCCAGAAGACGCTGGATCGAGAACATCTCACCGAGCGTGTTGGTGATCGGCGTGCCCGAGGCCAGCACCAGCGCGCGGCCCGGGTTCTTCGTCTCGATGAAGCGGCTCTTCACATAGAGGTCCCAGGCCCGTTGCGAGCCGTTCGGATCGATGCCCTTCAGGGTCGACATGTTGGTGGCGAAGGAGAGCTTGCGGAATTCCTGCGCCTCGTCGACGACGATCTGGTCGATGCCGATCTCCGAGATGGTCAGAAGATCGTCCTTGCGGGTGGACAATGCCTGCAGGCGCTCGGTTAACCCGTCCTTCAGCCGCTCGAGCCGCTTGCGAGAGACCCGGTCCTCGCTGTCCACCCTGGTGACGAGGTCCTCGTAGAGTTCCAGCTCGTCCTGGATCATCTGTTGCTCAAAGGCGGAAGGAACGCCGATGAACCGGAACGCCGAATGGGTGATGATGATCGCGTCCCACACGGCTGTCGCAGCCCGCGACAGGAAGCGCGCACGCTTCTCCTTGGTAAAGTTCGTCTCGTCGGCGACGAGGATGTTGGCGGAAGGATAGAGGCCTAAGAACTCACGCGCGGCCTGCGCCAGGCAATGACCGGGAACGACCAGCATGGCTTTGGCGATGAGGCCGAGACGTTTCTGCTCCATGATGGCGGCAGCCATGGTCATGGTCTTGCCGGCGCCGACGGCGTGAGCGAGGTAGGTGGACCCGGATGAGACGATCCGCCAGATGCCGCGCTTCTGGTGCCCATAAAGAACGAAGGCGCCAGAGGCGCCGGGAAGTTGGAGATGGCTACCGTCGAATTTTCGCGGCGCAATATTGTTGAAACGGTCGTTATAGGCCCGGGCCAGCCGGTCGGTGCGATCCGGATCAGTCCAGACCCAGTTCTGGAACTCTCCCCTGATCTTCTGCAGCTTCTCGCGTGCGGCCTCGGTATCGACGACATTCAGCACGCGCCGCTCACTGCCGCTGGCGTCCTTGAAGGTATCGAAGATCTGCGGCACCCGGCTGTTCAGCGCATCGGCGAGCAGCTCGCCGGCATGGCGGCGACTGGTGCCCCATTCGGACGTGCCAGCCGCCGAAAGCCCAAGCTGACGCGCCTCGACGGTCCATGAGCCGATCTCCGGCATGTGGTGGATGCGGATATCCACGCCCATCGTATCCTTGACGAAGGCGACCACATCAGACGCCGGTATCCACGGGCTCCCGAGGCGGGCGGTGATGTCGGAGGGTCGCAGATCGGCGGGCTGAACATCGATAAGCGCGCGGACATTGCGCTCATAGGCCGGATCGAGTGCTGCGGCCGCCTCTGCCGCCTTCAGCTTGTCGCGCACGGGACCGGACAGATAGGCGTCCGAGGTTTGCCATGAACCATCGACAGGATTCCTGAAGATCGCACTGCCCAGTTCCGCCGCCACGTCGTCGGGATCGCGATGCAGAAGCTCAGCGATGTGCTCGAGATCGACATGGCCACGCTCGTTCAGCACCACGGCCAGCGCATCGGCCACACTTTTGATTGCCGGCGGGGCGGGAGGGGCGATGACGCGGGTGGTGAAGATCGGACCGGGCCTCGCCGTATCGGTCTCCAGGTCATAATCCTCGATCGAAGCCACCAGCCAGCAATCGGGATCGTCGCGGAAAGGCTGAAGGTTCGGCTGGCGATGTGTCTCGCGCACCTCGCCTGTCTCCGCATCCTCCTGGATCGAGATGGTGGTGTGGTTGATCGGCCCGAAGTCGCGCACGAAAGCGCCCCAAGCGATGCGCAGGCGCACCTGCGGATCCTTCCAGGGCTGGTCCAGCTCCTGGGCCTTCAGCAGCGTGCGGACGGCGTCGCGAACCGGGATCAGCTTGCTGACGATCCGGACGTGCCTTTCGGACAGGCCTTCGCCAGAACGACCCTTGCGGACCTTGGCCGGAACCGCGGAGCCATCGACCATCTGCATGAGGCCCCGGGCATTGTCGATGAAGAAGCTTCCTTCTCGGATCGTCGAATTATCCGGCCGCAGATCGACGACCTCGCCGTCTTCGCCTTCCAGATCGAGGTCGATGACGGTGGGCTCACCGTCATAGAGGTCTTCCGGAAGAAGAGAGACGGCGGCATTCAGCGCGCTTTCAAGATCGACGCCGGCGCGGGGACGGCAGGTATAGGTCTCACCGAAGGGGCCGGAGGTGAGGGCGTGCTCTCCGAGTACGAAATTGGGATGACGGACGAACCAGCGATTGACGCGGATCGCGCCCTCGTCTTCCGTTGCAGGGCGGACCTCATCGACATCGAGCCAGGTCTGGTCCCCCTCCGGCTCGCCAGCCTTGCGCTTGCGGAAGAACAGGATGTCGGCCACGACATCGGTGCCGGCGTCGCGCCGAAAGCTGCCCTCGGGGAGGCGAATGGCCGCGATCAGGTCGGCCGACCTGGCGATATGCTCACGGGCGGTCACATCGGCCTTGTCCATCGTGCCGGAGCTGGTGACGAAGGCTGCGAACGCGCCGGGCTTCAGAAGATCGATGGAGCGGGCGATGAAGTAGTCGTGCAGGCGCAGGCCGAGCGACCGATAGGCGCGATCCGAGCGGACGGTACGATCGGAAAAGGGCGGGTTGCCGATGACGAGGTCGTAGATGGCCGGGAGATCGGTACGGGCGAAGTCACCTTGGATAATCCGGGCTTTCGGCTGCAAAAGCCGGGCGATCCGCGCAGTCACAGGATCGAGTTCAACGCCGGTTACGTGCGCGTTCTTCCGATACGCTTCCGGCATCAGCGCTGGAAACAGACCCGTGCCGATACCCGGCTCCAGCACCCGGCCACCGCGCCAGCCGAGCCTCTGGATGCCCGTCCAGATCGCCCGGATGATGAATTCCGGCGTGAAATGGGCATACTGGGTGCATCGGGCAAGCGAAGCATAGTCGGCTTCTGAGACGGTAGTCTCAAGCGATGAGCCGAGCTCGTCCCAGCCCTCCCGGAATTCGATCTCGCCCGGACGGCGAAACATGCCGTTCGCCAGGTCGGACGCCCCGAAGCCAGTGAAGCGAACGAGCTTTGCCTGCTCTTCCCGCGTGGGCGCGCGGTCCCGTTCTTCGATTTCGTTGGCCAGCAGGATCGCAGCAATGTTGTCGCGCGCGCGCTCCTTCCAGCTCGCCGCCAAACCACGATCCTCGCTGTCATCGAGATGGAAGTTCGCTTTGTCCCGATGACGGCGTAGCGCTGGCCGCCGGGGCACCGCAATCGGCACTTCCGGAGCCGGTGCTGGTGCCTCTATCGAAGAGGCGGTGACATCATCGTTGGCAGCCTCCGGGGTAAAACCGCCGAAAGCGGTGACGCCAAAGCCAAGGCCGGAGGACAAGGCGCTGCTGCCAAACATGTCGAGGGTAAAGGGATCGTTGCTCATGGATGGGTCCTTTCGGGTTGACCGCGCAGCTCATCGTCCCGCTGGCAGGACCAGCGGGCTGAGGGTCGCGGATGTTTGGAATTTCGATGCGGGCGCTGGAGCGCGTCCGCCTCATGTCACGCCCATGTCACGCTGCGATCGAAATCGGGTGGGTAAGATGGGGTGTGGATGGGTCCGCGCGCGTTGACCCCGACGCCGGCGGGACGGTCGGCGGTTGCGGATCGGGACTATTGTCATTGGCGGCATCCAGAGCCCTCATGCGGCTCCGGCGTGGGAACGGAAGGGTCGTCCTGACGGCCATGTCGCCCTCCCTCAAGCCGCCGCAATGGAGGGGAGGTGGCGCAGATGCACCGGCAACTTGGCAGCGATCTCGTCATCGCTCAGACGATCGAGCCGTTTCAGGGTCGTACCTCTGTCTATGCTATAGAGTGTAATGGTGCGCTTGCCGCGGTCCGCATGCGGCCAACCCTCTCCGGCATAGCCACGATAATCCTCCGAAGTGGTGCTCCAGATATGCTCCACGCGCTCCTCACGCGTCATCGCCCGGACAGGCTGGCTCTCGCGCGCAATGATCGCCATGCGCAACTGCTCGACGGAGGCCTGGTCGGAGAGATCGCAATAGCCGTGGAAATAACGGATCTGCCCGTCGATGCGCAGGGCGAAGAAGACGCTGGTCACGGCGCCGATCAGGAATTCGCGCAGCGCGAACATCGATCCGCGAACCCATAAGGGAGGGAGGATCTCGAACATGTAATCGTGCGAAGACTGATCTATCTCGAACCACTCGCCTGCATACAACGGGGTTGCATCGCCATCGAAACGGTTCGGCCGCTGTGCATGGCGGTCGAACAGGCGCAACATCTGCCGCCGGTCGGCGACGCCTTGATGGACTTTACGGATGGATGGATGGGTCATGAGCGGGCTCCTTTGGCCTTGTCGGGCCGGAGCGCGGCGTATCCTCACGGTCGCCATCTTCTCTTCAGCCCTTCCTGACCCCTCCCGCACCGCCGCGTCGCCGTCCGTCCGGGTCAAGGGCCGGCAAAGCCGGGCGAAGCGTCACCCTTGATGCGGACGGCGGCCATGCGGCAGGCCTCTTCTTCCCGCCCTCGGTTTCGCGTCCTTCTTCCTTTCCTTCCTCGCCTCCATTTTTGCCTTCAGAGCCTCGTTCCAGTCCTCGGCCGGCGGCTTCAGTCGCAACCAGTCGCAGCCCGCCTCTTCCGCGATCGTCCGCAAGCGCGCGGCGAAGGTCTCTCCCTGGCTGTTGTCGTCGGTCGCCGCGACGAGCCGCGCCTGCTGGCGCTGGGCCAGCATCCGCACAGCCGCCTCCGTCGTCGGCGACCAGCCGCCACCCGTGCTGAGGTAGAGGCTTCCCTCACGCAGTCCCTCGAAGGCCGCAAGGCTCATCGCGTCGATTGCCGCCTCGGTAACACAGAAGCGGGGAGCATCGAAGTCACCCAGGCGGAAGAGCACTTTCGATCCTCCTTTCGAAAACCCACGCCACTGCGGCCCGCGTTCCTCCCATCCCGTGACGGCGCCGGTATCGCTGACATGGGCCGCCCACATGCTTGCCTGCGGGCCCTCTCGAAGGACATCCTGCAGGATGGCTGCACGAATGATGGAATCCGGCAGGAAGCGCTGATCACCGAGATAGCGCCAGGTCATCGATCCAGGCCATGGCCTGCGTCGCCTTGCCCATCGGTCGGCGATCGAGACGTCTGGAGGAGCTTCGCGGGCCGCGCGTGTCCAATGCGGGTCTTGCGGAATGAAGCCCACGAGGGTCGCAACGCGATCCAGCGCCTCGACGAATGAAACCCGGTCGAGATACTCAACAAGGCCGAACACGTCCCCCTTGGCGTCGGACAGCGGGTCGAACCACCCCCTGCCTTCATGGATGACGATAACGATCTCTCCGCCACGGCGGTATTTGACCGCCCGTCGGGTGCTCTCCTTCACATCGATGGCAAAGCCAGCCTGCTCCAGCAGCGCCGCGCACGGGACGCGGTCGCGAAGTTCTTCCAGTTCCTGTTTCTCCATGATTTTCCCGGCGCCTTCGCGCCTCCCTTTCCTTACCTTTCCTTTTCCCGCACCTTGCGGAACCCCTTCCGCACGTCGCGAAGAGCAAAGGGGGCAAGGGCGCGGCTAGCATGATGAGAATTATCCGCGTGCGTTGCCGCTCCGGGCCAGCCGCGGCGCAGCTTCCCTTGCCGCCTGCCGCTCGCAAGCGACACATCAGCCGGGAGAAAAGGCGGCACATGAGCCGGCAGGAAACTGAAGGGGGACTCGAATGACCGAAACGGTCAAGAACACGAAAAGTCGCCAGCTCGGCGACGTGGATGTCTTTGCCATCGGAAACGCCGACGGCCACAGGTGCGCCTTTGGCGATCAGGCGCTCTCCGTCAGAGATAATTGCAATCGGACTCCGAGAAAGAGAGTTGACGTGAAATTTGGTAATCGAGACGTTAGGGCAGACTGAGCTTGAGCGAAGACGGGCACTGATCGGAAAGCCGCATCGGGTCGTCCGGTTGAGGAGCAGGCCAGGCAAACTGCCTTTCTGAACGCGGGATCACGATCGCCTTTGTCTTCTCGCCGAAGAGGAAAAATTCGATTGGCAGCATGTTGTAGATGTCCGGCTTCGCGAGTGCCGACACAACGGCACGAAGCTCTACAGGCATATCGAATCCATCGATGGAAAGAAGATGCTCGACGTCTATCTGAAGGAGAAGCTGAGCGAGGATCATGAATGGGTGGGTGATCTCTACGGGGAGCTATCCGACTTCTTACACTTGTCATTCTGACACTTTTGACCTCCCATGGCCGGAACAGACGACGAGAATGGAATCGGAACTTTCGTCATTCTGGCGGAGGATCCAAAGAAGGATGCGCGGAATTATTTCCAACTGACGGACGCCTTCTTCAAGGTCACGGGGGATAACAGGCGCCACGCTCGCAGGCTTTCTCATGGCGGGCCATTCGCCGCCAAGGCCAGAGACCAGCAGGGCTGGGGAGCAGAAGGAGAAGGACTGGCATGCCGGGGAAAAAGAACCCCGCAAGGTGAGCCTCGGGGTCAAGGTAGAGATAGGAACAGAAGATGCCCGACGGTTCGAAGGCCGTCTCCCGCGACATGGTCGATAGCAAGTGTTGCTGTCGGCGGCGCGAGATGCAACAGCTAGCGGCATTGAAAGGGAGAGATACTTATGCTGCAGCAAATCATCGTCGCGATTGACGCTGAAATCGCGAAGCGCGAGAGCGACAAGCTCGGGATCCGGTTTTCGCTGGATCTGTTTAATGCCCTGGCGCGCGCCGAGAAGATCAAGATGGCGACATTTTCCGCAGCTGGGACAGGCGCTTTCCCAGCGCAGCTCCCGGCCTATGACGGCAAATATCTTGCGTCGATCGACGTTGATTTCGATGGTCCTGAGTACGAAGTCTGTGTCCCTCAGCCCTGATTTACCGATCAAGCCCGGAAGCGTTATACTGGTGCCATAGGAGATCGACGATGCTTTTGAAAAAGTACGACGAAACCAAAGAAGCCGTGAAGCAATTGCCGAGCGCCGTCGCTTGGGCTTGCGATCTCTGCGGGAGACCTCGTAAAAGAGGCCAGGGATCGCGCCGAACACGAGGAATCCGTATTCCTGCTGTCATGAGGCAGTAACAGCTTGCAGTCTACTTGCCTCATCCTTGGCGGCCCCAACGGCTCCGGTAAGTCCAGCGCCTCTGCGAAGCTGAAGCTCGACGGCGTGTGGATCAATACTGACGAGATCGAAGGAGCTGACCGGAACCAAGGACGACCGAGCGGCGGCCATTGCAGCGGGTAGGGCGGTAATCAGCAAGCTCGCTGAGATGATCGAAACGAAGACATCCTTCATCTAAGAGACCACTCTAAGCAGCCAGCAGTGCGTCAATCTCATGCGCGATCAAAGAGGCCGGGTTCTCGGTCGGCCTCTATTACGTTGCCGTGGATACGGTTGAGAGAAACATCGAGCGCGTCAGGCAGCGTGTCGAAGCTGGTGGTCATGACATTTCCGAAGCCGACATCCGCAGGCGATACGAAGGATCCCTAGATAAGTTCGCGGCAGCACTGGGCTATGCGGACGAGGCGTTGCTGATAGCCAATAGCGGTCTGGAACCTCATGAAGTCTTCCGGATCGAAGCTGGGGCAGTCGTATCGGCCGACTTCAACGATCGACTCGACCTGCATCATCGGATGACCCAGAGCGTCTGCTTGGCTTATGACTTGTATCGGGTCGACAATGTCTTCAGGGTGCGCACCTGAAGGTTCCCACAAGCGGATGTAAAGCTCCATGAACTGATACAACTGCTTGAAGCCGTTTATCGAACCATTTCCGCCAATCTCCAAGCATGGTTCGAACAGTTCCCTGAAGGATGACTTGGAACGTTTTCTCTGACTATTGCATCGGAGATCAGAACAAGCCGAACGACGTCTTCGCATTCGCAATCGTACTCAATCACGATACGCAGGCGGACCTCGAGGAATACAGCTGCCTCCGAACCTATACATCACCGAAGGACGGACTCTCTACCAAGCAATCAAGTGCTGAGAGATCCCGGACAAACCTCAACCGGCTTGCTTCAGTTCGTCAAAGGCTTCACGCTGGATGATATCGAGCGACACCGAATCTATTTCATGGATCGTGAGCTTCGCATTGATCCGGCGGGCGCGGTAACCGGCTTTGAGCCATTTCAAAGCGTTGGCAATATCAAAACGCGGCCGACGCTTGCCTTCCTCGGGCTTGGTTGCCTTCTCCAAGGCGGTCGCCAGTTCATCAATGCGGTACAACCCGCCAACGCTCGGCAGGGGCATCTCACGCTGCTGCAGCGCCTGACGCTTGACGTTCAGCTTCTCGGCCACATCCGCAAGGCTGACGAGGTCCGGACGGACCTCGCGGAGCTGTGTGCCAGTGGGCAGATGCTTCAAAAGCGCACGCGCCGATGTCAGAATAGCGCTCTCCGCATCCTCGCCGTCGGCTTCAAGCTCTACGCCGAGAAGTCCGGGGACGCCCGTGCCAACCAATGAATCTTCGAAGCCGGCCTCAAACACGGCATTGGACAGTTCCAAGGGGTCAAAATCGCGGCCTGGAAGGGCGAAAACGAGCTCGAACTCAAATTGATCAGTCATTTTCTCCGCCATTCGTTTCCGGTTTCGTGCAGGCCAGCGCCGTTTGTCTCAGCTTCTTCGCGTGTCTCTCGGGGTCCTTGGGCGTTCACCAGACTTCGCCCCTCTCTAGACGAGTTACGGTCTGGTTTGACACCTGCGCTGCATCTGACAGCTGAATAACACGCCAATCCAGTGCCACACGGGCGAGCTTACACTGGATCCCCTTTATTTCACCATCCGATGGTGATTTCTATTGCGTGCTCTGGGAGCCGACCGGGTACTTTCTCCGGCCTACCAATCCGCCACTGCTTCTCCAGCCTCGTGCTGCCTCCGTTCCCCGACACCACTTTCTCAGCCCTCGTTCGGCGGTCACCTGTCTGCTTTCAGCCAAATCGCGGAGCTCATAGGGCTGCTGCTTGTTCCTGGACCCATTTGGTCAGAGACTTGCTCGTCTCTATCAAATTGGCGGGACGGATGTGTTCGGGCCTGATCGGAAAAATGGGACCGATCAGTTGCATTCTCGGAAGAGTGATGGCCTTCGCAGCCTCATACTCCGGCGTATCGAAGCCCATAGCTTCAACGATCAGCGCCTTCTTATCCTTTCCGGGCTTTGTGACCTCCAGCACAAAATCCGGCCGGCAGGGGCCAAGGCGCGTCGTCAGATCGAAGAGGGGTTTGACGACCTCGATCGCCAGATCGGTATCGACCTGTCGGACAGACCAGCGCACCTGCAGAATGAGGTTGAGAAGGTCCCTTTCAAAGCCACTCTCGACCGGAAACAATGTCTCTCCTATATGAACAGGCTGGGCATAGGCCTGGACGGCGCGAAGCGGCCCTTCATTCTCCTCGCCTGCGTCGAAATTGATGATCGTAAGAAACGGCCCACGGTTTTTGGATCGCCGCGCAAGGGGCGCCGGACCTTGCTAGCGACTTCGAGCGGCTCCTTACAGGCTGCTGTGTAGACAGCCGCATCGTTGATGCTTTTGGTGAAAGCGACCATGAACGCCGTTGGACGCTGCGCTGCTGGCCAATCGGGCCTCGACCGTCGGAAGTTCTGCTGCCAGTAGCTTTCGGTGTCGAAAAAATCCTTGGGCCAGGTTGAAAGAAGGCTTGAGAGACGCCAGGTGCGCAGGACGCGCAGGGTCTTGGCGTGCTCCTTGATCCTCGAAATTTGCCCGGTCAGGGAAGGGGAGGGCAGTTCCTCCTGCAGGGGAGGGAGGCGGTTGACGCCGGCGCCATCCAGCAAGCGCCAGAGCTGAAATCCAAGCGCGGAAGGGCGGTCACCGCGCGCGCTCCAGCGGTCCGTTTTCTCCACGGACAGCCAGCCGCTCCGCGAATGCTGGGAGACCGTCGAAATATGCTGCAGGCCTCAATGGTATCGGTCGGAGCACAAAGCGTCTGTCGGGACGGACAGCCTCGACATCCTTCTCGAACCGGAACGGGCAATCGTCGGCGTGGTTCGGGCGGTCAGCACGGAAGAGTGCATCTCCTTCGAGGCGGGTCAGCCTCTTCAAAGTGTAGCCCGCTGGAAGCCGAACAGGCGCCAGAAGCGGCGGGAAAGCGTCGTTCAGACAGTTGCAGGCAATCCACCCATCACGGGCATGAGCGGAGCGCACGACGCCAAGCGCGGCCGCTTCCTCTTCGGCCGTTGCCGTGCCATCGTACCAGCAGCGCAGGGCTAATGCCTCGTTTTCGGCGATCTGGTCGATCTCAAATGTGGGGTGGTGCTTGAGAACGATCTTCATCGCGTTTCGTCACCGAGACGCAGTTGCCTGGCGCGATCTCGGCTTCAGAAGCGACGCGCGAATCTGCTCGGCTTTCGAACGGGGCACGGGAACTTCGTTTTTGGGAGGGGCTGCAGCCACAGCAGCGGTCCTATCGTTCCGCATTCCGAAAAACCTCTCCTGTGCGAAGAGACGCGCTTCCTCGGAAAGGGGCTCGACCGCTTGGCCATCAATATCGTGGCGCATCGAGTCCGGTTGCGCGGAGGCGAAGTTATAGCCCTTTGAATTGACATAGGCACCGACTGCACGGCGCAGGGCGACCAAGGCGCAGTCAGGCTTGAGCAGGGGCCGGATATTGTCGAACAACCCGATCGCAAACGGCTTGATAGGATCACCGGCGGTAACAGGAAGAATTCCGATCTGCCGAACCAGCAGTGCGTTGATTGCCTGAGCCTTTTTCAGATCATACTCACTAGCCGTGATAGGTCCCCGGCTGACCGTCCAAGATTTTACCACTCGCAATCACTTTCGTATGCTGCCTTATGCCTACCAGACAAATGGTACCACAAAGTAACGCTCTCAGGATCGAAATGCTATCCGGGTCGTAGGGGTCAAAACGGAAATCCACTTCTACGGGCGGTCCGTCTAGCCGCGCCGGGGGGTTGCAACACGCCGTCTAGATCGCTCAGCCCGTATTCCGCCTGCGGAGGAGCTGCCTGACGGTCGAGACAATGGACCAGGCCATTCCACTCCAAATCCCGCAGTGTCCGGGTCGACCCCTTCTGCAAGATGCCGCCAATCGTACGTGTCCGTCGTCGAGTGATTTGAGACTTTTGGGGCTCTGGAAGAATGGAGTTTCCGGCTCGGTTGGTGGGTTGATTTAAGCCGCTTTGGCGTGGTGGTTCAAGCGGCGCTGTCTGATGGTGTCTCGTTTGATCCTTTGACTTCCGAGCAGGATGGTCTGGCCGCGATCTGGGCTTCGAGGTCTTCCTTGAAGAAGTAGTTTTCTAGCAAAATGCGGTTCTTCAACGTCTGATGCCAGCGTTCGATCTTACCCTGCGTTTGCGGATGGCCGGGAGCGCCGTGAACCTGGTCGATCTTGTATTTCTCCAGCCATTCGCCGAGATCGGAAGCGACGTAACACGGGCCATTGTCGGAC